>Ga0268256_1000035_pt1 | contig 384794 bp, 312 predicted proteins | sample AgamicAtAmrz_FD_200247 | JGI IMG/M metagenome (GOLD analysis project Ga0268256, IMG submission 200247) | Agave microbial communities from Guanajuato, Mexico - At.Am.rz (v2) (version 3) | ecosystem: Host-associated > Plants > Roots > Rhizosphere | place: Guanajato, Mexico | collected 2012-06-07 | reverse complement strand
TGCGTCGCTGCCCGCAGGGTGAGCGAAGCGAATCCATCCCCCTCTCACCGCCACATTCTGAAGAAGAGCCTGAACGAAAGTTCAGGCTTTTTTTTGCATATCGCACAGCAGAGAGGGGGGTGAGAAGCCCCGCCGGGGTTCGACAGCGTGCGCAGCGCGCTGGACAGCGGCGCATGCGACGCTGCCCGCAGGGTGAGCGAAGCGAATCCATCCCCCTCTCACCGCCACATTCTGAAGAAGAGCCTGAACGAAAGTTCAGGCTTTTTTTTGCATATCGCACAGCAGAGAGGGGGTGAGAAGCCCCGCCGGGGTTCGACAGCGCGCGCAGCGCGCTGGACAGCGGCGCATGCGACGCTGCCCGCAGGGTGAGCGAAGCGAATCCATCCCCCTCTCACCGCCACATCTATTAGCCGACCTCAGCACACCGGGCGACTGAATCCCGCCTCACCAGCGTTCCCCGATGCGAAAACAACGTTCTCTCCTCAGGCCGTAATACTATTTCCATCGCATCGCGGATCATCTCATCGACAGGAACATGAACGGTCGTTAAAGAGGGTGTGTAATATTTTCCGATGACCGCATCATCAAATCCGGCAAGCGAGATCGCTTCCGGCACGCTTTTCCCGGCCTCCTGAAAGGCTTTTGCCAGACCAATGGCCATATCGTCATTGGCGGCCAGTACACAGGTAAACGGAACATTACGTGCCAGCAGCTCACATCCCGCCTGGTAACCGCTCTCAGTGCTCCAGGCGCCCTGCACTATCAGCCGCGGATCCAGGCTGATCCCCGCCTCCTGCAGCGCATGTCGGTAGCCCGCTAAACGCTGCTCACCGGTCGGCGAACCGGTGTTACCCATGACAAAGGCAATCCGGGTATGCCCCTGAGCCAGCAGATGCGCCATCATCTCCTCACTACTGCGCCGGTGATCCGTGAACACGCAGCGATGCCGGTTTCTGACAAGTTCGCGGTTTATCACCACTATCGGCGTCTGATTTTCATCAATGATCTCATCCAGTTCGCTGACTGAAAGATATTTGGGATAGATCATGATAGCTTCGCAGCGAAGTTCGAGGAGCAGTCCAATCGCATTACGCTCGTCCTGAGCACTATGTTTACCGTCCGCCAGCACCAGCTGACGGTTCTGTTTTTCGCTGAGCGTTGCCGCCTGATAAACCAGGCCTGAAAAGAACGGGCCGTTATAAAGTCCGTTGGTAATGACCAGCCCGATTGAATGGGTGGTATTATTCGACAGATTGCGCGCCAGCCGGTTGGGCCGATAGCCGGTTTCCGCCACCGCCTGTAAGATTCTGGCCTTCACCTCTTCCCGCACAAAGACTTTACCGCTCAGTGCGCGAGATACGGTTGCTTTGGAGACGCGGGCCCGTCTGGCGACATCCAGTATGGTTACCATGTTTAAACTCCAGTGATTGGATGACCCATGCCCGATCCCTCTGAACCAATGAAAACAGACCCGGGCGGAAAGCGCAGCCGTTGCAGGCCGACACGCCGCGCCTGAGCCTGTTCACGTTTCCTTACGCCAGCGACATCAGGGGCACGCCGGTGCTGACAGCGCCCTGCGACGGATACTTCGTTAACGTAAAATCCTCACTGTTGACGACCAGAACCGGTGTCGTCAGGTCATAACCTTTATGTTCAATACTGATTTGATCGAACTCAAGCAGTGGCGTGCCCGCGCTGACCAAATCGCCCTCTTTCACTAACGGACGAAAATGTTCTCCCTGCAACTCAACAGTATTTAAGCCAACGTGGATCAGTAACTCTGCGCCATTCTCACAGACTAATCCAATGGCATGATGTGAGGGAAGTAATGTCACGACCGTCGCCTTGCAGGGCGCCACCACCTTACCCTCTTCAGGCTTAATCGCGACGCCGTCGCCAAGGAATTTTCCGGCAAAGGTTTCATCGGCCACGCCTTCAAGCGCAACAACGTTGCCTTTTAACGGGCTGAGAATATCCATGCTCCGGGCCAGGCCAGGTGCCGATGTCGTCTGCGTTTTGCCGTCTGGCGACGACGTGGCTTCTTCATTGACGGGATCGTCAAAACCCACAAACTGCACCATCAGGATAGTCAGCACAATCGTAGTCCCTGCCCCCAGCAGCTCCCCGATAAACGACATCGGCGCCGCCGGACTGATAGCATTGACCAGTGTAAACAGGCCTGGCAATGCCGCATAAGCGTAATAGAGACTGCCGAACAGGCTGGCAACAACCGCCCCAATCGCACCGCCGATGCAGCCACAGATAAAGGGCTTTTTAAAACGCAGCGTCACGCCATAAATAGCGGGTTCGGTGATACCGAAAATAGCCGTAATACCGGCCGACATGGAGGTCGCTTTTAACTGGGTATTACGGGTTTTCAGGAACACGCCAAACACGGCAGCCATCTGACCGATCACCGCGATCGTCTGGTAAGCCTGAAAAGAGTCATAACCCTGAGTGTCAAAATTCGCCATAATGACGGGCGTAATGCCCCAGTGAACCCCAAAGATAACGATAATCTGCCATACGCCACCAATCACCGCTGCCGCAACCGGAGGTGCCGCCTGGAACAGGGCATTATATCCCCCCGCTACCCCCATTGCGGCCCAGGTAGTAATGGGTCCGATGACAATCAGCGTCAGCGGCACGATAATCACAAAGCAGATCAGGGGCGTAAAGAGCGGGCTGACCACATCCGGTATCCACTTCTCTACCCGGCGTTCAAGCCAGGAGAGTGCCCACACCAGAAATAGCGGCGGCAGAACCGATGAGGTATAAACCGTTTTAGAGAGAGGAAAGAACAGGAAATTTATACTCTCTCCGCCTGCAATCCGTCCGGCCAGCGATGCCCAGTCCGGACTGATCAATGCACAGCAGCAGAGTACAGCAATGAACGGATTACATTTGAAATGCCGGGCTGCCGTCATGGCGATAAAGACCGGCAGAAAGGCAAACGGCGTCCAGGACATAAAATTGAGCACCGCAAAGGTGCCTGTCGTTTTAATGTCAGCATCGATCAGAGTGACAACGATCAGCACTCCCTGCAGGATCCCGGCCGCCGCAAGAATATAAACAATCGGGGCGAAGACAGCCGACATGGTGGCGATCACGGCATCCAGCCTGCGTGTCTTCTTCGTCTGACTGGCAGAAGCCGCTGTCTCTTTCACAAGACCCGACATCGCATTAAACAGGTCGGCGACATGCGTGCCGATAACCACCTGAAACTGTCCGCCGCTCTCTACCACTGCAATCACCCCTGGCAGACTCTGCACCTTCTGCTTCGCCTCAGCCGGGGTCTGGTTCAGCACCAGCCTCAGGCGAGTGGCACAGCGAGTAAAACTCACGATATTCTCTTCCCCGCCGACTTCCCGGAGAATGTCACTTGCTAACCTGTTGTAATCCCTGATAACAGCCATGCAATTTTCCTTATTTATTCAGTCATTGCGTCCCACCTGAAGGTGAGACTGCCTCTGCAGTAATCCGGAACAATAGCCATGCAACCGGTTTCACCGTAACCTGGCACAGGAGCTATGCAACCGGTTTCATGAGAATGTGAGAGTCAGTTCACCTAATTCTGGTCAGGTAACGTGCAGATCTGTGATCGCATCGACCTGCCGGTTTCCCCCGCTACCCGTGCGGCAGTCGCTATTCTCTGATTGACGGATATCGCTGAGCGAAGACGTACAAAAAGGAAGCAGGAGGATATTCGTGACATCAGAGGCGCACGACGTCATCACGCCTGGCAGATCACACATCCGCAATGCGTAAATAGCCCGGCAAATGACCGTTGTTTTATTAATGACTGACAGCGGGCAGCCTGCTGTTTTGACGCTTCTGTCCGTGAAGGCTTTCAGCATTCAGTAATAAAAAAACCCGGCCGGAGCCGGGTTTGGTCGCTACACATCTTACTCAATCAAACGCTAACTATATGCATGCAGGGTACGCTGACACAGCGCAGAACGCACACAATCCTCTTTGCCAAAGCGGACAATGCCAACCATCTCATCCTCTTCAAAACGCGCCAGCGCGTCTGCGAGACCAGAAGGCACCCCGGCGGGCAAGTCGCACTGGGTAATATCGCCGTTAACAATGACCGTGACGTTTTCGCCCAGTCGGGTCAGGAACATTTTCATCTGCGCGGCGGTCACGTTCTGCGCCTCATCCAGGATCACCACGGCGTTTTCAAAAGTGCGGCCTCGCATATAGGCGAAAGGCGCAATCTCGACCTTGGCAATTTCCGGACGCAGACAATATTGCATAAATGATGCGCCAAGACGTTTAACCAGAATGTCATAGACCGGACGGAAATAAGGGGCGAATTTCTCAGAAATATCACCGGGCAGGAAGCCCAAATCCTCATCTGCCTGAAGTACCGGGCGCGTAACGATAATCCTGTCGATATCCTTATGAATCAGGGCCTCAGCCGCTTTCGCGGCGCTGATCCAGGTTTTACCGCATCCGGCTTCACCGGTTGCGAAGATCAGCTGCTTGGTTTCTATGGCATTAAGATAGTGAGCCTGAGCGTCATTGCGGGCCTCAATTGGCAGACGGTCGCGCGTGTCGCGCGCCATGCCAATTGCGTCCAGTCCGCTCATGTGCACCAGCGAAGTGACCGACTCTTCTTCACGCTGACGGTGACTCCGGGAGTCACTGCGAAGCACTCTTCTTGCTTCACGACGCGCTTTGATCACTGCTTTCTGTCTTCCCATAGTGGCACCTTTCAGTTGGTTTCATTTCCCGCGTCAGGCGCGTAGCCCGTTGCGATTACGTGAACGCTTTAGAGGTTTCAGTTGGCTTCCTTCAGAGCCATGACAGGACAGGATAAGGGGTATACAGCCGCGCACAGGCGTCGCTGAACACCGGATAACACAGGTTGCAAAACAAAAGAAAGGGTTAAAGAAAGGGAGAGATAACGAGGCGAAATTGCCCTCGCGTTCAGGCGCAATTTATTTAACAGTAATGACTTTCCAGAAAAGAATCGACCCATGCGCGAACTCCAGTGTGATACATCAACACATCCGATTACGCCTGTTTAATAAAGTGCACCATTTTGTTGGGCCTTTGCAACTGTAATTTTATCTGCTGGCAAAGGAATTGCTAATTACGGGTAAACATTTCTTTTACGAATATATGTAAAAACTACTAATTACAACAGGTTAGAATATTTCGCATTTTCCGAAAACCCGCCAAATCTCAGCAAAAACTCACCGTCTGATGCGCATTGGCAGGTAATCATGGGCGGCCCGTATAGGGTGCGCCCATTGCGATTAAATTTTAATCAGGCCTCCAGCAGTGACTGTCCCAAATAATGGCTGGTGTCAGGAACGCCAGGCAGCGCAAAAAAGTAACCGCCGCCAAAAGGCCGGATATATTCTTCCAGCGCCTCACCATTCAGACGCCGCTGTACGGTGAGGAAACCGCGCTCCAGATCGTGCTGATAACAGACAAACAGCAGGCCCATATCCAGTTGCCCGGCGGCGGAAACCCCAGCCGAGTAACTGTAACCCCGGCGCAGCATCAGACTGCTGGCCGTCTCTGCGGTCCGGGGATTGGCGAGCCGGATGTGGGCATCCAGTGCAATCACCTCGCCATCCGGGTCGCGGGTATAATCCGGTACGTCATGTTCATGCCTCATCCCCAGCGGCGCACCGCTCAGCTTCTCCCGTCCAAAGATAGTCTGCTGCTCACCCAGGGGCGTGCGGTCCCACATTTCCACATGGAAGCGGATGAGCCGCACCACCTGATAGCTGCCGTTGCGCGTCCAGGCGGGTTCCTGCTGGTCGGCTGTTACCCAGAGCAGCTGATTCATTAGTGCCGGATCGCGGGTATCCGGATTGGCCGTGCCATCTTTGAATCCCAGCAGGTTGATCGGGGTTTCCTGCCCCTGACTACGCGCAGCATGCTCAGAGATAAAACCTTCGCGCCGCCAGCGTACGCCGAGCAAATCAGGCGTGTGTTTAATGATGTCACGCAGAGCATGAATCACCGTATCCTGGGTATTTGCACAGATCTGCAACAGCAGATCGCCATGACACTGACTGGCATCGAGCGAGTCATTGGGAAAGCGTGTCATCGGCTGCAGTTTTGCCGGTTTGTGTGGAGCCAGCCCGAAACGGTCGTCAAACAGGGCATGACCAACTGAAACGGTTATCGTCAGGTTATCCGGCGCGATCGTCGGCCCCAGAATGCCGGAATCCATAGGCGGCAGCTGCGGATTTGTTACCACCGGTGCCGGTCCGCCCTGGGTCAGAAAGGCGATGCGCTGGGTCAGCAGACGGAACAGACGCACCAGATCCGATTTCTCGCTGCTGAGCAGATCAAACGCCACCAGCATCATTGAGGCCTGCTGTGGCGTCGTGATACCCGCCTGATGCTGACCATAAAACGGCTGACGCTGCTGCCGCGCCTGGGGTGTCACGGTGCCTGGCGAAAAACTTTCCGCGCGGGCAGCGTGGAACGGACAGCCACCGCCCAGGGCTGCTGCACCGCCCAGCAGACCCAGACCTTTTAATAAACGACGACGCGCAGGCTGCGCGTCATCTTCCTTGCGACTCATGATTAATCCAGACCCAGCGTGCCACGAAGTAAAGAAAGATCTTCCGCCAGCGCGGTGATCGGCCCTTTCAGCGCATTACGGTCGGCGCTGGTCAGTTTCTCGTAAGATTCGAAGCCAGTATCCGTGCGATATTTGCTCAGGATCGCATCCACCTTCTTAAAGTTGGCATCCACCTTCGCCAGCAACGCCGGGTTCTCTTTACTGACCAGCGGACGCAGCAGCGCCACAATCTTCTGCGCGCCGTCGATGTTCGCCTGGAAATCCCACAGGTCAGTGCGGCTGTAGCGATCTTCCTCGCCGGATATTTTGCTGGAAGCGACCTCTTCAATCAGGCCCGCTGCGCCACCGACCACTTTGGCTGGCGGGAAGGCGAGTTCGCTGATGCGCACCTGCAGATCTTTGACATCTTTATTGAGCTGATCCGCATAGCCTGCCATGCCCTGCGTGCTGTTATCGCCGAACAGCGCCTTCTCCAGACGGTGGAAACCGGTAAATTTAGGATCCTCAGCTTTTTTCTCATAGTCATCCTCGCGGGCATCAATGCTGCCGTCGAGGTCAGAGAAGAGTTCAGCAATCGGCTCAATACGCTCATAGTACTGGCGGGTCGGGGCAAACAACGCTTTGGCTTTTTCAATGTCACCCGCTTTGACGGCATCCGTAAAGGCTTGGGTGCTGCTCACCAGTTGGCTGACCTGTTCGGTGACATACGCCTTATAGGCAGTGATCGGGCCTTCGAGTTGCAAACGCGCCGATGGCGTGCCTTTTACCGCCCCCTCACCCGCTTCGACGGTCAGCTTACCTTTGGGGTTGCTCAGCAGACCGCAGGTCATCTCATATTCGCCCGGCTCCAGCGTGGCAGTCAGCTTCTGACTGAAGCCTGGCGCGATGTTTTCACGCTCTTCGACCACCAGCACCCCTTTCAGGATCTCCCACTCCAGCGCTTTCTGGCTGTTGTTCTTGATCAGAAACTGGGTCTTACCGGCCTTGACCGTCAGGTTCATCGGCTCACACTGTTTGTCATTGACGCTGACGGTAACCTGAGGAACCGCTGCGGTAGCCGTTGCGGAGATCGCCAGCAGCGGAAGCAGCAGTGCTTTGCGACGGAAATGCATTGTCATCTCTCTTTCCCTATCACGTTGCGGACACAAGGTGCGCCCGTTAAATGGTGTATTACACAGTGGCCGACGCAGCAGGCCGCGCAGGCATGAAAAACAGAATCAGTGCCGGAATCAGGTAAAAGAAATAGAGCGTCACTTCACTGACGCTGGGCGCCTCCTGATAACCCAGTACACCTTCCAGCAGGGTGCCAAACAGCGAATGGGTGGATAAGGTATTACTGAGATCAAAAGCCACCGACTGATAGTGGTTCCACAGCCCCGCTTCATGAAAAGCCCGAATCGCCCCCGCCGCCAGACCGGCCGCAACAAACAGAATGAAAACGCTGGTCCAGCGGAAAAAATGCGCCATGTTCAGACGAATACCGCCCCAGTAAAGCAGCATGCCCAGCACCACTGCCGTCGCCAGACCCAGGACAGCGCCGAGCGGCGGCGCATAGCCCACATCCTGCGTAAAGGCGGCCAGCAGGAAGAACACCGACTCCAGCCCTTCACGCGCGACAGCCAGGAACACCATCAGCACCAGTGCCATCCCGCCACGGCCTGAACGTTGCAGCGCCTGGTCGACCGCCTGCTCCAGCTCGACGCGGATGTTGCGCGCCACTTTGCGCATCCAGAAGACCATTGAGGTCAGGATGACCACCGCAATCAGCGCCACGATGCCTTCAAACAGCTCCTGCTGTTTTTGCGGGAATTCGCCGGTAGTGGCATTGATGAACAGCCCCAGGCCCAGACAGAGGGCGGCGGCGATAAAGACGCCAGCCCACATGGCAGGAAACCATTGTGTGCGCTGGGTACGTTTGAGGTAGCTGGCGATAAGGCTGACAATCAGCGCGGCTTCGATGCCTTCACGCAGCATGATGAGAAAGGGAACAAACATTGCCAGCCTCTTGAATGTTAAGCAGCGTCAATCAACCGTAAAATCAGGTAAAGTGTAAACGATACCGATTATCATTATCGCTGCGAAAAAAACAAGTTGCCGGTGGAGATAATTTCATTCTCAGGTGGTTTATCTTTGTAACAAAAAGGCCCGCCCCTTACGGGGCGGGCCTGAGCGATAGCCGCCTGGCTTATTTGGCCAGATATTCCGCTTCCGCCGCGGCAAAACGCTGCTGCGCGGCTGCGGAAGGCTCACGTCCCATCAGGCTGAAAATCACAATCGCGATGCTGGCGAAAATGAAGCCAGGGATGATTTCATACAGTCCCAGCCAGCCATACTGCTTCCACACCAGTACGGTCACGGCACCGACAATCATCCCGGCCAGCGCACCATTGCGGTTCATACGCTTCCAGCAGACCCCGAAGAGCACGACCGGACCAAAAGCGGCACCAAAACCTGCCCACGCGTAGCTCACCAGACCCAGAACACGGTTTTCCGGATTGGAGGCCAGCGCAATCGCAATCAGCGCCACCAGCAGTACCATCAGACGCCCGACCCACACCAGCTCTTTCTGGCTTGCCTTTTTACGCAGGAAGCCTTTGTAGAGATCTTCGGTCAGGGCGCTGGAGCAGACCAGCAGCTGACAGCTCAGAGTGGACATCACGGCCGCCAGAATAGCAGAGAGCAGGATACCGGCAATCCACGGGTTGAAGAGGATACGCGCCAGCTCAATAAAGATCCGCTCGGCATTGGCGTTTACACCCGCCGCCAGTGCCGGATTGTCCTGGAAGTAGGCGATACCGAAGAAGCCGACCGACACAGCACCGGCCAGGCAGAGCACCATCCACGCCATGCCGATGCGACGCGCTGTCCGGATGGAACGATGCGAATCTGCCGCCATAAAGCGCGCCAGAATATGCGGCTGGCCGAAGTAGCCCAGGCCCCAGCCCAGCAGCGAGATCACCGCCACGAAGTTCAGCCCCTTCAGCATATCGAGATTTTCCAGGCTCTTCGCCTGAATGACTGCCATAGAATCTGACCAGCCACCGACCGCGATGATCACAAAGACCGGCGTCAGGATCAGCGCAAAAACCATCAGGCCGGCCTGCACGGTGTCGGTCCAGCTCACGGCCAGGAAGCCGCCAATCAGCGTATAGAGAATGGTTGCGGCTGCACCGGCCCACAGGGCGGTTTCATAACTCATGCCAAAAGTGCTTTCAAACAGACGGGCACCAGCGACCACACCCGATGCACAGTAGATGGTGAAAAACACCAGAATCACGATGGCAGAGATGACCCGCAGAATTTTGCTGTGATCCTCAAAGCGACTGGTGAAGAAGTCCGGCAGGGTCAACGCATTGTTGTGATGTTCGGTCTGTACCCGCAGGCGACCCGCCACAATTTTCCAGTTCAGCCAGGCGCCGATTGTCAGACCAATCGCAATCCAGCTTTCCGAAATACCGGAGATAAAGATAGCACCGGGCAATCCCATCAGGAGCCAGCCGCTCATGTCTGATGCACCGGCAGAGAGTGCCGTGACCACACTACCCAGACTGCGGCCACCGAGGATGTAATCGTCAAAGTTTTTGGTTGAGCGGTAAGCTGCAAAACCAATTAACACCATCCCGAGTATGTAAACTATAAAGGTCACCAGCATTGGTGTACTTACACTCATCTGTCTCTCCACTTATTATTTGAAATCCCAGAGAAATCGTCAGCCACCCGCCTGCCGGAACGGGGCAGCACGAGCCGATTTTCTGTGTCAGGGGGTCACTCATTTCCCAGCGGCGCGGTATCCTGCCGGAAAGCCGGAGCGCGCACAATGGATTTAACACAGGCGTTACAGTGTTTTCACTAACCAGTTGTCAAAATGTGCTCATAGGTTGCACTCGCTCACAGTTATCTGGTTGTACCTGAGTATTACCTGCCGTAAACCCGCCTTTTAACGGGCCTGCAAACCTGGCGAGGATTTTGCAGCAAGATTCATGCCGCCTTGCAGGATTGAACAAATGACGACGTTAAAAGGGTGTTAACTGGCTCACATTTAACACGGTTGCACAAAGTTGCAACTTAAGTGATAGTGCAGCCAACGCCGTACCGAACCACTATTTAAGGAGCTCTGGAGTCATGGGTACAACCACCATGGGTGTAAAACTGGATGACGCAACACGTGAGCGCATCAAACTGGCTGCGCAGCGTATTGATCGCACGCCACACTGGCTGATCAAACAGGCGATCTTTACCTATCTGGGCCAGCTGGAGACCGGTGACAGCCTGCCGGAGATCCCGCTTTCTGCCCAGGCAGTCGCTGAGGCTGAAGACATTCAGCCCGAGGAGATGCACCAGCCGTTTCTCGACTTCGCAGAGCAGATTTTACCTCAGTCTGTGACCCGCTCCGCCGTCACCGCTGCGTGGCGTCGCCCGGAAACCGATGCGGTCCCTATGCTGCTGGAACAGGCGCGTTTACCGGCCGCACTGGCGGAGAAAACGCATCAGCTGGCTCATCAGCTTGCCGACAGGCTGCGGCACCAGAAAGGTGCAACCGGACGCGCCGGAATGGTGCAAAGCCTGCTGCAGGAGTTCTCTCTCTCTTCCCACGAAGGTGTGGCGCTGATGTGCCTGGCCGAAGCGCTGTTGCGTATTCCGGATAAGCCCACGCGTGATGCGCTCATCCGTGACAAGATCAGCAATGGCAACTGGCAGTCACATCTGGGCCGCAGCCCATCCCTGTTTGTCAACGCAGCGACCTGGGGCCTGCTGTTTACCGGCCGTCTGGTGTCGACACACAACGAGTCGAACCTCTCAAGCTCACTGAATCGTATTATCGGTAAAGGTGGCGAACCGCTGATCCGTAAAGGCGTGGATATGGCGATGCGCCTGATGGGCGAGCAGTTCGTCACTGGTGAAACCATTGCCGAAGCCCTGGCGAATGCGCGTAAGCTCGAAGAGAAAGGCTTCCGCTACTCCTATGACATGCTGGGCGAAGCGGCGCTGACGGCAGGTGATGCCAAAGCCTACCTGCTCTCTTATCAGCAGGCGATCCATGCGATTGGTAAAGCCTCAAATGGCCGCGGGATTTATGAAGGCCCCGGCATCTCCATCAAGCTTTCCGCCCTGCATCCCCGCTATAGCCGCGCACAGTATGAGCGCGTTATGGAAGAGCTCTACCCGATTCTGAAATCGCTGACGCTGCTGGCCCGCTCTTATGATATTGGTATCAACATCGATGCCGAAGAGGCCGACCGTCTTGAGCTGTCACTGGATATGCTGGAGAAACTCTGTTTCGAACCGGAGCTGGAAGGCTGGAACGGTATCGGTTTTGTGATCCAGGCTTACATGAAACGCTGCCCGTTTGTGATTGATGAACTCATCGATCTGGCGCAACGCAGCCGTCGTCGTCTGATGATTCGTCTGGTGAAAGGTGCTTACTGGGACAGCGAAATTAAACGTGCGCAGATGGAAGGCCTTGAGGGCTATCCGGTTTACACCCGTAAAGTTTATACCGACATCTCTTACCTGGCCTGTGCCCGTAAGCTGCTCTCTGTGCCGAGCCTGATTTATCCGCAGTTCGCTACGCATAATGCTCACACTCTGGCGGCAATTTATCAGCTGGCGGGCAATAACTACTATCCGGGTCAGTATGAGTTCCAGTGTCTGCACGGCATGGGTGAGCCCCTTTACGAGCAGGTGGTCGGCAAAGTGGCGGATGGCAAACTGAATCGCCCCTGCCGTATCTATGCACCGGTCGGCACCCATGAAACCCTGCTGGCCTATCTGGTTCGCCGCCTGCTGGAGAATGGCGCAAACACCTCCTTCGTCAACCGTATTGCCGATACGTCGCTGCCGATCGATGAGCTGGTCGCCGATCCGGTCAGCGCCGTTGAAAAACTGGGCGTCAGCGAAGGAGCTATTGGCCTGCCACATCCGAAAATCCCGCTGCCGCGCGAACTCTATGGTGAAAACCGCGTCAACTCCGCGGGGCTGGATATGGCCAATGAACATCGCCTCGCTTCGCTCTCCAGCGCCCTGCTGAGCAGTGCCGCACAGCCCTGCCTGGCTGAACCCATGATCGAGGGCGAAGCCGGGGCTGGCGAATTACGCGACATTCTGAACCCGGCCGCGCCTAACGACTGCGTCGGTCAGGTGCGCGAAGCGACAGAACAGGAGGTTTCCGTGGCGCTGGAAGCCGCCGTAAACAACGGACCTATCTGGTTTGCCACACCACCGCAGGAGCGTGCCGCCATTCTGGAACGTGCTGCTCAGATCATGGAAGGTCAGATGCAGCAACTGATCGGCATCCTGGTGCGTGAAGCGGGTAAAACCTACAACAACGCCATCGCCGAAGTACGCGAAGCGGTAGATTTCCTCTATTACTACGCCGGTATGGTGCGTGACGATTTTGACAATGAAACGCATCGTCCGCTGGGACCGGTGGTCTGCATCAGCCCCTGGAACTTCCCACTGGCAATCTTCACCGGCCAGATTGCCGCTGCACTGGCTGCGGGCAACAGCGTGCTGGCTAAACCGGCCGAGCAGACGCCGCTGATTGCCGCCCAGGCGGTTCAGATTCTGCTGGATGCAGGCGTGCCAGCCGGCGTGCTGCAACTGCTGCCGGGCCAGGGTGAAACCGTGGGTGCGCAGTTGACCGGCGACGAGCGGGTGCGCGGCGTGATGTTTACCGGTTCAACGGCGGTCGCGACGCTGCTGCAACGCAATCTGGCCGGCCGTCTTGATCCTCAGGGTCGCCCGACGCCGCTGATTGCCGAAACCGGCGGCATGAATGCCATGATCGTCGACTCTTCCGCCCTCACCGAACAGGTGGTAGTCGATATCGTCGCCTCCGCCTTCGACAGCGCCGGGCAGCGCTGCTCTGCCCTGCGTCTGCTCTGTATTCAGGAGGATGTGGCTGACCATACCCTGAAGATGCTGCGCGGCGCGATGGCCGAGTGTCGCATGGGTAATCCGGAGCGTTTCTCAACTGACATCGGCCCGGTGATCGATGCCGAAGCGAAAGCTAATATCGAGCGCCATATTCAGGCGATGCGCAACAAAGGCTTTACCGTTTATCAGGCGGTGCAGGAAAATCCGCAGGACAGCAAAGAGTGGAACAGCGGCACCTTCATCAAACCGACCCTGATTGAGCTGAATCAGGTCAGCGATCTGGATAAAGAGATCTTTGGTCCGGTGCTGCACGTCGTGCGCTTCAGCCGCACCGCACTGCCGCAGGTGATCGATCAGATTAATGCGTCTGGCTACGGTCTGACCCTGGGTGTTCATACCCGCATTGATGAAACCATCGCGCAGGTGACGGCGAATGCTCAGGTCGGCAACCTCTACGTCAACCGTAACATGGTGGGTGCCGTGGTCGGCGTGCAGCCGTTTGGCGGCGAAGGCCTGTCTGGCACGGGCCCGAAAGCCGGTGGCCCGCTCTATCTCTATCGCCTGCTGGCCAATCGTCCGGATAGTGCTCTGCGCCGGACCTTTGATCGTCAGGATGCCGAGCGCCCGGCAGACAGTTCGCTGCGCACGTCTCTGCTGGCACCGCATCAGGCGCTGAGTAACTGGGCGAAAGAGAAGCCTGCTCTGGCTGAACTGTGCCAGCACTATGGCGAACTGGCCCAGGCGGGCGTCGTGCGGCTCCTGCCTGGCCCGACCGGCGAGCGAAACACCTTCTCGCTGTTGCCTCGCGATCGCGTACTCTGTCTGGCGGACAACGAACAGGATGCGCTGATCCAGCTGGCCGCAGTCACCAGCGTCGGCAGTAAAGCCCTGTGGCAGGATGATGAACTGCATCGCGCCTTACTGACCTCGCTGCCGGATGCGGTAAAAGCGCGGATTAAACTGGCGCGTGATCCGTTAACGGCAGAGTTTGATGCGGTTATCTACCACGGCGATGCCGATCAGCTGCGCGCGCTGTGTGAACAGATCGCAGCGCGTGACGGGGCGATTGTGTCGGTGCAGGGCTTTGCCCGCGGCGAGACGAATCTGCTGCTGGAGCGTCTGTTGATCGAGCGTTCGCTGAGTGTGAATACCGCGGCAGCGGGCGGCAATGCCAGCCTGATGACTATCGGGTAACGGGGGCGTTACAGGGGGCTCGCTGCGCGAACGGGGTTGAGGCGGTTTCGTTTGCCTGGCAGGCTGGTGCATTCACTGCGTGGATCGGGTTCGGAGGCCTGCAGTGGTTTTACGCTGAGCGGGTTTCGTTCGACTGACGGGCCGGGCAATTTCAGGCCCACCTCTGCAGGCGACCGACAGGGGGGCGCCAGTCGCCGCGCCCCCCTGACCCCGGGCTCCGGCCTGCATCACCGCCGCTTCGCGGTCCCTTCGCTTCGCGTGGATCGGGCACGGAGGCCTGTAGTGATTTTACGCTGAGAGGGTTTCGTTCGCCTGGCAAGCCGGGCAATTTCAGGCTCGCCTCTGCAGGCGACCGACAGGGGGACGCCAGTCGCCGCGCCCCCCTGACCCCGGGCTCCGGCCTGCATCACCGCCGCTTCGCGGTCCCTTCGCTTCTTCCGGATTTCTCACGGCCCGGCGGGACGCGCCATCCCTGGCGCGAGCCCGCCTCTTCGCGACATCCCTGTCGCTCGTCCTGAAATCCCTCATCCGCTCAGCGGCTCTGACGGCCTCCCTCCCCCCGCTGTTATTTCTTCTTTCTGTGTTGGGCACTTTATCGCTTCAGGTTCACGGAGTTTGCTCTGGCTCTGGTTTTGGCTTTCAGCCCAGCAGACAACACTGCATCGTTATAAACAAAAAGAATTTGCAGACGGGGGTTTGGGAGAGGCGTCCGCAGCGCCGAGGAACACCCGGAGGCCAGGATGAGCCGACAGGACGTCGGCGAAAGGACGGATCGCGCCAGGGAGGGCGCGTCCGGACGGTCCGCAGGCCGCAGGGCGTGACGAGGGCACCCCGCGAAGCGGGGCGCGGAGGCAGCCGGACGCCGGGATTGTTAAGGGGCGGGCGTCCGCCCCTTGACGCGTCCGCCCGCGCGGGCAACCTGAAACTCCCGCTCGCCTGGCGGGCGAAACCTGCTCACCGTGCCACTGCTGCTATCCGAAACCTTCTCAGCGTGTCACAGCTGCTATCCGAAACCTGCTCAGCGTGTCACAGCTGCTATCCGAAACCTGCTCAGCGCCAGCCCGATGTAAAACGAAGCCCCTGCACCGCGCCCCAGCATGATATTCCCCCGCCGCCAGCGGCCAGCACGGCCAGAACCCCGCAATAAACCCACCGGCGACGGTGTATTCCAGAGGCATCCGCAGCGCCGAGGAACAACCGGAGGCCAGGATGAGCCGACAGGACGTCGGCGAAAGGACGGATCGCGCCAGGGAGGGCGCGTCCGGACGGTCCGCAGGCCGCAGGGCGTGACGAGGGCACCCCGCACAGCGGGGCGCGGAGGCAGCCGGACGCCGGGATTGTTAAGGGGCGGGCGTCCGCCCCCTGACGCGTCCGCCCGCGCGGGCAACCTGAAACTCCCGCTCGCCTGGCGGGCGAAACCTGCTCACCGTGCCACTGCTGCTATCCGAAACCTTCTCAGCGTGTCACAGCTGCTATCCGAAACCTGCTCAGCGCCAGCCCGATGTAAAACGAAGCCCCTGCACCGCGCCCCAGCATGATATTCCCCCGCCGCCAGCGGCCAGCACGGCCAGAACCCCGCAATAAACCCACCGGCGACGGTGTACCAGAGGCGTCCGCAGCGCCGAGGAACAACCGGAGGCCAGGATGAGCCGACAGGACGTCGGCGAAAGGACGGCACGCGCCAGGGAGGGCGCGTCCGGACGATCCGCAGGCCGCAGGGCGTGACGAGGGCACCCCGCACAGCGGGGCGCGGAGGCAGCCGGACGCCGGGATTGTTAAGGGGCGGGCGTCCGCCCCCTGACGCGGCCGCCTGCACGGGCAACCTGAAACTCCCGCTCGCCTGGCGGGCGACACCCGCTCAGCGTAAACCCGCCGCCACCCGAGCCTTGTCCAGCGCCAGCCTGTTACTACATCCTTTATCCCCTGCTCACACTGCCCGGCGTCCTTTTCAGCAGTGTCGGGAAAACAAACAGCGACTGGCCAACGCCGCGATTGGTCAGCGACCAGATGGCGACCGAACTGAGTGAACAGAGCCCTACGATGGCCACCGGATAGAAGCAGGCCCAGAGCCACGAAAACCACGCCTGCTCAAACAGGTGATGCCGCTGCGCAAACTGAATCGCGGTCATTCCAAAGAACTCGATAAAAATACGATGCAGTACGTAAATCTGCAGCGTATTACGCCCTACCCAGTTGAGATAGCGCATGCTGAAATGCTGATTCAGCCAGCGGCAGGCGGCAATACTGAAGAGCACCGCAAGCACGCACAGGAAAAGACTCTTATCCAGCCCGAATATCACATGAATACCGGCGACCGCTGCCAGCACCGCCCAGGGCATCAGATTCTCTCGCCGCCATTCACTCAGCCGCAGCATGGTCTGACTCCAGAATGCGCCCAGCAGGAAGAAGAGGAAATATTGCGCCAGACTCTGCGGTCCCCAGTAAGGGATCACTTTTTCCACCGCCAGATAATTCAGCACAACCGCACCCGCTACCAGGGCCAGCTTATATTCACGGAAAATTTTGGCACACAGGAAATAAAGTCCCAGCCCATACAGATACCATGAGGTACTCATGGCCATAAAAGTCAGCCGGAGAAATTCCCACAGAGAACCCGCATAGGCGGCATTAAGGTTCTGAGAAATGCGCTGGCCGGTTATTTCTGTTGAAATACCGACAATTGACCACCACTGAATAAATCCCCACAGAATATAGAGATAAAAGAGATTGGTGATGCGGCTGGTAAAGACCTGTTTCCAGGGCCGGTTAATAATGCCATTTGTCGCCAGCAAACCCGATACAAAGAAAAAAGCGGGCATCCGCAGTGGCGACAGGACCGTATTAAACTGTATCCATATTTCGGCAGGGATCCATCCGGCAGAAAGATATTTCAGCGTTCCTTCAAAACCGGGCAGCACCGTGTGGTAGAGCACCACCAGCATAATACAGGCACCTTTCAGGGTGTCCACCCAGAGTATCTTGTCTGACTTAATCTGGTTCATTCAATGACTCCTGCTGTGTAGGTCAGAAGAGTGAAAAGTCAAAGCGAGGAAATCACTATTGCTTTATCGTTATCCGCCAATTATTCGCCTTTGACCAGATGATGAATGTAGCGAAACTCTTAAAAAAAACGAAGTGGCCCTGATGTTACAGTTATTTACTCAGCAGAACGTTTCCTTACACTTACGAATAGCTACACATGTTCCGAATAAGCGCAGCCAAACCCGAAGCAAAGGATAATAATTATTTGATTAAGGAATGAATATAATTAAGAGAAAGACGCAATAGCAGAAGCCAGTTAATAGTTGATTAAAAGAAAAGTTTTGTCAGATGTGTCAAAACGTTTAACACATAAATGACTCATTATGATAACGGCGCAGTGAGAGCGGTATAAATGAAGAGAGGAACGCTCAGTCAGGCAGATAAAAAACTGCCTTCCGAAGAAGGCAGTGTGATTACTGATTCAGGAATTTGTCGAGGAACTGACGGGTACGTGGCTGGCGGGGGTTGCTGAATAGTGCCTTCGCGTCGCCCTGCTCCACAATACGTCCCTGATCCATGAAGATGGCGCGGTCAGCCACGTCGCGGGCAAAGCTCATTTCATGCGTGACGATAACCATCGTGCGTTTCTCTTCAGCCAGCGCACGGATGGTGTTGAGCACCTCACCAACCAGCTCCGGATCCAGCGCCGAAGTGGGTTCATCAAACAGGATCACTTCTGGTCGCATCGCCAGCGCCCGGGCAATCGCTACACGCTGCTGCTGCCCGCCAGAGAGACGACGCGGAAAACTCGCCTCTTTTCCCTGCAGTCCCACTTTTTCCAGTAACGTGCGGGCACGGGCTGCCGCCTCCGCTTTCGCTTCACCTTTAACAATCACCGGCCCCTCAATGATGTTATCGATCACGGAACGGTGCGGAAACAGATTGAAGTTCTGGAAGACAAACCCGACCTGCTGACGCAGACGACGCACCTGCTCTTTCTGCTTACTTTCAGCCAGAGCCGCATCAATGGTGATATCCCCGACCCTTATGGTGCCGCTATCCGGCACTTCCAGCAGGTTGATGCTGCGCAGCAGCGTCGTCTTGCCAGAGCCGCTGGGACCGATGATCGCGACCACTTCACCCGTGGCCACATCAAGGTCGATGTCGTGCAGCACTCGCTGGCCATTAAAAGATTTCACCAGCTTTCTGACTTCGATGGCGCTCATTTCGACTCCGAATCCTGACGATTAACATGCTGCTCCAGCCGGTTCTGCAGAGCAGATAACACCGTCGCCATCACCCAGTAGATCAGAGAGGCCGCCAGATACATGGTAAAAACTTCCAGCGTGCGCGAGGTGATCAGCTGCGCCTGACGGAACAGCTCCGGCACCTGAATGGTGGCGGCCAGCGAGGTGTCCTTCACCAGACTGATAAAGCTGTTGCCGAGCGGTGGCAGCGCGGTACGCGCGGCCTGCGGCAGAATGACCCGACGCAGCGTCTGCCAGCGCGTCATGCCGATACTGGCCGCGGCTTCCCACTGCCCGCGCTCAATCGATGAAATCGCACCACGCAGAGACTCTGACGCATAAGCTGCAGTATTCAGGGAAAGACCGATCATCGCTGAGGGGATCGGATCCAGCTCAATGCCAAACTGCGGCAGGCCGTAGTAGATCATAAAGAGCTGAGCGATCAGCGGCGTGCCACGGAAGATCGAGACATAAATACGCGCCAGCCAGCGCACCGGCCAGATGCGCGACAGGCGCATCAGGGCCAGAATAAAGCCCAGCAGCAGCCCAAAGAACATGCCGCCGATGCTGAGCTGCAGCGTAAACAGCGCCCCTTTGAATAAAAAAGGTGCTGAATCCAGCACCAGTTGAAGGCTTTCCTGCATTATTTCGTCACGTCCGCGCCAAACCATTTCTGCGACAGCTTGCTCAGCGAGCCATCTTTCTGCATTTCAGCAATGGCCTGATCGACCGCTTTCAGCAGGTCTTCGTTACCCTTACGGATCGCAACGCCCGACTCCTGACGCGAGAAAGCGTCACCGGCCACGGCCATGGTATCGCCGGTCTTCTTCACCAGATCCAGCGCGGCCAGACGGTCAACCAGAATGGCATTCAGACGACCAGAACGCAGATCCTGATATTTGGTCGGGTCATCATCATAGGTACGGATGTCCACACCCTTCACATTCTCACGCAGCCACTGCTCATAGTTAGTGCCCAGACCCACCCCCACTTTTTTACCCGCCAGGTCGGCCGGTTTGGTAATGGTGCTGGCATTAGCTTTCATGGTCAGTGCCTGAATACCGGAAACGGTATACGGCGTGGAGAAGTCATACTTCTTCTTACGCTCATCAGAGATGGTGACCTGGTTGATCACCACGTCAATGCGCTTCGCATCGAGTGACGCCAGCATGCCATCCCATTTGGTTGGTTTCAGGCTCGCTTTAACGCCCATGTGCTGCGCCAGCTGCTGGGCAAATTCCACTTCAAAGCCGGTCAGCTTGCCCTTTTCATCCTGGAAGCTGAACGGCGGATAGGTGCCTTCCAGACCCACCAGCAGCGTGCCGCGCTCTTTGATTTTGTTCAGCAGGTTTTCTGCTGCAAAAGTTTTAACGTTAACACCCGCTATCAGCGCTACAGCCATAACGCCCATCAACATCTGACGACCTGCACGAGAAAAGGACATATTCACCCCATTATTGACAGTATTGTGTGTGTTTTTTTATAAGGGCAGCACCGCGAGTCGCTGCCAGTCCAGAATGATAACGCACGGAGTATAAACTGTTTTATTGACTTGTCTCAGATCGAAGGATGATAAGCAAATAACGCCGGTGCGCCCCCCGTATGAATAAACAGTAACGGGCCTTCACGACGGAAACGATTCTGGCGGATGCCATCCAGCAATCCGGCCATCGCCTTGCCGGTATAGACCGGGTCAAGCATGATCCCTTCCAATCGCGCCAGCAGCTTAACCGCCGCCATGCCTTCCTCATTCGGCTCGCCATAGCGTGGCGCAAAATAGTCATCCCATAGCGTAATCGGTGCCGTAGCCCGGACGTCCAGCGTCTCCGCCAGGGCGTCACGCAACCGCTCAACCAGCGGCTGCTGCTGCGCAACCTGACGGGAAACGGTAATGCCAACCAGTTCGCTCTGGGGCAGCAGATGCTCAAGGCCGACGGCCAGCCCGGCATGGGTGCCAGCACTGCCCGAGGCGACAATGACGGCGGCGAAATCGACCACACCTTCGCTCTGATGGGCAATCTCCTGGGCGCACTCCACATAGCCCAGCGCACCCAGCGCATTTGAGCCGCCAACCGGCACAATATAGGGCCGGAAACCCTGTGCTTCCAGCCGGGTGGCCTCTTCAGCTAACTGCTCCGCCGGATTGTGCAACGCCTCCACCATGATCACTTCAGCGTCCATCAGATCCAGCAACAGACGGTTGCCGTTGCTGAGGTAATTTTCAGCGTCAGTACCCATCGGGTTTTCCAGCAGCGCCACACACTTCAGACCCAGCCGGGCCGCAACAGCAGCCGTCTGCCGCACATGGTTAGACTGAATGGCGCCTGCCGTCAGCAGCACATCAGCGCCCTCACGCAGCGCATCTGCCGCCAGGAACTCCAGTTTACGCAGCTTATTGCCCCCCATCGCTACCGGCGTGAAATCATCGCGTTTGATGAAAATATCGCGCCCAAGGTAATCGGACAGCCGCGGCAGATGTTCCAGCGGCGTCGGTGCGCCAAGCAGTTCAAGACGGGGAAACTGGTGCAACAGGTGTAAAGACAAAGCGGCCTCCGTTCGGGCGCGGGAATAATCTATACAGTGTTGCAGAAGATGCAGAAAGGATCACCCTGATTCCGTTGACAGCGGAGGGGGAAAAGGACAAAGGGTAATAGCGTGACAGTAACACGAAAGAAGCGCCGTGCTCCCCCTTCCCGCTACCCGACGCGCAGGTAACAGGCAATGTGCCGCAGGCACAAGGGGGAGCAATCGGTGCAGATCAGGTTAACCCTGCTGCCAGCCTAAGAATTGATCGTACTTGCGCAACGCGATGCGGTAATTGTTATTGCCGGCATCGGGCAGATCACTTTCCAGACACTGATGCCAGCTGTTTCCCTGAAGCCTGTCGGCCGGGAAATTCTTGGCTTTCAGCATCTCATCCAGCCGACGCAGCCGCACCACATATTCGCGAATTGTGCTGGGGCTCATCTCTGTCTGCTCAAACAGATACTGTTTAAATGACATGATGTCGAAATAATTAGGATGAGTATTGCAAAAAATATCGCTACAAAAACGACAAAGCGCGGTCAGCTCGGGCTGAAGTTTCAGCCACAGCTGCTCATCAATCATCTGGTCCATTCTTGCGATGGCCTCTTTATTGATGATCTGGCCACGAAAAACGAGCGCCATTCGATCTAATACCTTGCCACAGTGTGAACAATTGCTCTGGCTGTGTTTATAGTCTTTAAGATAACGACTTAACGGTCTGGCCTTGGTCTTGGCTCCCATTACTGAGTCCCCGGTTTCTTATAATTTGAATCGCCAGGAACTGATACTGCTAGCGCGCTCCCGTAAGTCGGGCCCGCAGGCGTTTTATCGCCTGACTGTGCAGCTGGCTGACACGGGATTCACCCACATCAAGTACCGCGCCAATCTCTTTCAGGTTCAGTTCTTCCTGGTAGTACAATGTCAGCACCATCTTTTCTCGATCGGGTAACGCTTCGATCGCTTCAATGACGCGCTCACGCAGACTCCCTTCCAGTAGCTGATGAAGCGGATTAGCCTCTTCATGGCCTTCCGTCACCAGTTCCGCGCTGTCGCCGTGCTCTTCCCGATACTCGTCGTAGGAGAAGAGTTGACTGTTGTTGGTGTCCAGCAGGATCTGCCGGTACTCCTCCAGAGAGACATTCAGCTGCTGCGCCACCTCCTGCTCGGAAGCAGAACGCCCCAGCGCCTGCTCCACTTTGTGCATTGCTCCGGCCACCTCACGCGCGTTACGACGAACGCTGCGTGGAGCCCAGTCCCGACTGCGAAGCTCGTCGAGCATTGCGCCACGAATGCGCTGCACGGCGTAAGTGGTAAATGCTGTGCCCTGTAACGCATCATAGCGCTCCACGGCGTTTAACAGCCCTATCCCCCCGGCCTGCAGCAGGTCGTCAAGCTCAACGCTGGCTGGCAGGCGAACCTGCAGACGCAACGCTTCATGGCGAACCAGCGGCACGTAGCGCTGCCAGAGCGAATGTTTGTCCATCACGCCTTCGGCGGTATAGAAATCGTTCACGTTGACTACCCTGCGTTAATGAAGTTATCGGCATGATTATCCAATTCTGTAGCGTTTTCGATTGGATGAATAGGCGGGGTAAAACAAGGCTATTTCATTTTTGTTGCATCAGAGCGCAGATCCTTCTGCACTCATCAGTAGGAATTAACGACGGGTACGCAGCCGTTGCCGCGTGGCGGGCGGCACGGCGGTCCACAGGCTACAGACACGGCCATCCAGCTCCTGATACCAGGGCGCAATATGCTGCCGCGCCTCCTCGCCAGGATGCACCTGGATCTTGCCAGACTCACCATCAATGCTAATCAATCGGTTAATAAACAGCCGCTGCAAATCGCTGCGCAAAAACAGGCCATTGTCGATGCTGTTGTCGGCCAGCAGACCATCCTCGCCCTCTCGCGTGTCGATATGGCAGGCCTCCACCCACGGCCAGTTATGCCGTTCAGTCAGTTCGGTGCCGGTCATGACGCAGGCACCGTAGCGTGCTTTGACACCGGCGCTAAATTCAGCCTGGCTGGCGCGCTGCAGCACCCGGGCCCTGACACGGCGCCCGACCTCTGTTCCCGGCATCACGGCCGCGGGTACTTTGAGCTGCGGTGTGCTTAGCACCACGATGAACTGAATGCGCCGGGACTGCGGGAAACAGGGATTCGCCTGCGGATTAAAAAGCTGCCAGTAGGCCTCGTCATCATCCTGATGCATCAGCACCAGCTTATAGCCGCGGCTGCTCAGCAGGTTCTGCGCCGTGGCCGATTGCGGGTCGATCATTGCAAAGACCTGACTGGTGCCCATCACCTTCCACAGGTTGTCGCGCTTCTCGTTTTCGCTGCGACGAAAATAGAGAAACGAGAGATTCTGTTTCAGGTAGTGCTCAAAGCGACGCAGGTAATTTTTTCGCTCGTTGTCACTGGAGATAAACAGCAGATCTTCTAACGGGCTGTTGCTCTCTTCCTGGGCGAACACCGCACGAATCTTCAGTGTACGCAGACCGGTTGAGGGGCTTAATAAGGCGCGCGCCGTCAGTTCTTTGTCATCAGGGTATTGCAGAGCATAACGCCGGGCGATCTCCTCGAAGGTCAGCCGCTCGCCCGGCAAAAGGTCATAATTGAAGCGCATAGACACTCCACAAAGTTGAAATCAAAATGATGTTGTTCTGTGAAGAGTTATCGGCAGGCCAGGGGGGAACTGTAACAGGATGGGAAAAGACCTGAATGCTGCCGGAACGCGGAAACAGACGAAGAGGAGGGAAACGCCGGGCGCACCCTCCTCCAGAGGTTACGCCTCGTCAGCTGTCAGCCATGCAGGCAGTTCACCCTGCGGATAAATCCAGTCTGCGTTAACTTCCTGATAAAGATTGTCACCCAGCGTGCGGGATGCCAGGGGATCATTGACCATTTTGTTAATCATAAATCGCCACTGCGAGGTTTTATTATTGAGTCGCTGAACATGCCTGATCGCTTTATAGGCATCGTGATCGCTGGCAAGAACCGGATAACCACAGGCTCCCAGCTGTGCAATCACCTGATGCCCTTCCGCCTGGTTCTGCCAGCAATCGGCAAGAGGTGCGAGAGCCAGACTGAGATTCAGCGCCTGAAACTTCTGTGGCAGCCTGTTCTGCGGCACTTGCCGGTGATACTCGTGAATATAGGGTTTCCATGCGTCAGGACAGGCCCCATAGATAATCCAGCGGATCTGTTCGCTCATCTCCCGGATAAGCGTGTCGATGTGCCGCCAGTCTTCCTGGCGCAGGCCTGTCAGCACAATGCCGACCCGGGGTTGACTCCCCTTCTCCGTAATCTGTTGCGCGGCATTAGCCAGCCCCTGCCACGCGGCATCAAGTCTGTCGGCCTGCAGCAGGCTGTTGTGATGGTTAAATAGTTTCAGTACGGCGGCGTTTCTGAAAAGTAAACGATCGGCCTCCTGCAGGATACCGTCACAAACCAGCGGCTGAGTACGCGGGCGCATTGACGCCCGGGTCACTTCGACAATAAAGCGCGTATCCGGAAGAAGGTGTTTATTGCTGAACAGTGATGAATGCCGGTGCGCCATAACATCGTTAAGCACGAGGCATTCCGGCTTGATCCGGTAAAGTTCACTCAGGGAAGCAGAGTGACCGGCCGCCGCAACGCTGTCTGCTCCCGCCTGCGTCACCGACTGGGCATAGGCTTTAACCCGGTGCGCCTCTGCTAATTCAGCGGGGTCGAATAAAAACAGGGCGCTGAGCGCCATGCCTGACCGTGCCGCTATGCGCAAATAACTGCTCTCTCTGACAAACGCTTTGCCGTTCCAGGAGAGATTGAGATTGTCACCAGGATCATGCGCTAAACGCGCAATCCATTTTTCCGTAAAAACCGGTGCATCCAGGCTGAGCTCCGTCTCTGACATGAGCTTATCGCAGCAGACGCGTGACATCGGCACGAACAGGTTCACAGACGCTTTATCTGCCGCCCGGAGCAGCAGATCGCTGATCGCCGCATGGACAGTGGTAAATTCTTCCCGGAGCCCGCCAGCCTGATGGAAGGAAGCGGTGCGTATCATTATGCATTCACTACTCAATAGCAGGCATTGCTGCGGAACGACCTGCTCCGGTACACATCTGTCTTGTGCGGGATGCCCCGCGTCAGCCTGACCATAATATCGCCGGCTATGCCCATGAATAAGTGCGGAGGAACAGAGACGATTATCTTCATTCAGTAAAAGTGGTGCGCAGGCGAGGATATCCGGGCGGCCGCAATGATTCAGTAGCGCCTGAAGCCAGGTTTTATTATTGAAATAGACGCCACAGGAAAGGCAGAGTGCAAAGGTGCCGCGTGCGACTGAGAGTGCATAATTCAGCGCACTGACCGCGCTGATTTTTTCGTCAACCAGAAACACCCTGAAGATATCGCTGTTCAACTCCGACAGCGCAGAGAGCCACTCTCTGACACGCTGATCGCCTGAGAAGTTGTCGATAAAGATGATCTCATACTCCACATCACTGACGCTGTCGACGAAAGTGGACAGCAGTCGCTTCACGCGGTCGATTTCATCTTCGACGACAATAATAACCGTCAGTTTATCTCTTTTTCGGACGGGGCAGTCGATGGAGAAAAGCCTGTCGCCGGAACGGTTCACCGAGGCGTCCGGGTACCCTCGTTCAGCGAGGTGTTCTGCCAGCAAAGAGACCGTCAGACTTTCCTGACTGGCAGTCGTCACCACTTCAAGCAGAGGCAGTGGAATATGCCGTATATCCTGTGTCAGGCCAGCACTGGCAAGTTGTAATAAAAACGCAGTCTCAACGACCTGAACCGGGATATCGCGTGACCTGACAATCTCCAGGCATAATTCCCGCCGGAAGAAAGTGCCCCGGGCAAAGCGATCCGGCATCGCCAGAAAATAATCCGGATCAAAATCGGGCAAAAACAGCGACGTCAGCCTGTTCTGTGAATTCAGGTGCATCCGGTCAGTGTAAAAGGCCAGAGACTGACTGATTTCTTCGCTGAAATGCGAGAGGCCAGAAAAAATCTCCGGAAAAACGCTGTCGCCAGCGCGCAGGAAAAGCACCCACTCATGCTGATCCTCAGCCAGCAGGTTAGTTAACCAGTGGCTGAAACGTTGCGGTTGCTGCTGTTGCGCGCCTGTCACAGGCTCAGCATAACTGTCCACCTTCAGATTCAGCGTGCTGAGCGATGATTGCGTTCTGGCCGCAGCCGGTGAAGCGTCCTCCCCCAGCATCACGACTCTGACGGATAAACCGGGTTCCGCTTGTGAGCGGGAGGGGTAACTGATGGGGTATGAGGCCAGCCAGCTTTCCGCAGGCAAATACTTCTCGTCACACTTGCTCTGCGCGGCCCGTTGCGTGACAGCGAAAAAGTGCATTAACTGCCGGGAGAAGTTCGCTTCAAACTGATTCATGTGCTCGCGGACTTTATACAGCCCGGCACGTGTGCGGTTCAGTTCTGCCTCATCGTCGCTGAAGCAGACGCCTGCGCCACCCATATCGCGAATCGACGCCTCAGAGATGGCAAGTTTCTCATAACCTTCAGCCACCATTGATACGACCGGTGTGCCACAGAGTGCGGCGAGATTACAGGTCCCGGACCACTCAAAGGTATACATCACCTGCGCCGATTTTAAAATCTCAGCCAGTTCAGCAAGCGGGCGAGGCTTTTTAACCGAGATAACGAGGATGTCGTCAGGCAGGCGAGAGAAATCGACGTTATCTTCAGGCACTCTGTTGAGATAAAGCAGCCGGGTTGTTTTGGCTCTGCCATCATCTGAAAACATCTCCAGATCAGGCCCGACCATCGTTAAAAAATCGACTTCCGGTTCTTTAATGATCAGCTGCGAGCTATACCAGAAAAAGAGATCCTCTTCTGTTTCGTCCAGACGATTCCCGTTGAGCAAAGCTTCATGATTTAACATGTAGCGCACGCAGACGTCAGCATTGAGCAGATTGCCGGAATAAATTTCGGGGTAGACTGCAACCGGAATGAGCTCAGCTTCTTTATGCTGTTCATAGGTTTTTGCATCCAGTCTGGGCGTATTCCAGGCCGGATTAACCACCGCGCAGTCAACCATCCATGCACTGCCCCCGTGCAGGTTTATCTGATGGCAGAGCTTGTGTAACGCCTGAATCCCGCCGGAGGACTCCCGGTAATCTGGCGACACGATATAATAAGGGTGCTTCAAATCAGACATCACGACTCCTGCCGCGGCGTTGATAACACTATTGAAAACTGCGTATGACCTGATTCGGGCTCTCTGCAGTCAACTCAGAGAGCCCCGGGCATGCAGGATCGATCAGGACTGCCAGGCTTTTGCCCATTCACGCAGGTTCTCACCTGTCAGCATCCAGTTACGTCGTATGCTGGCCTGTAATTTCAGGCCCATTTCTGCACTGGCTGCCGGGTCGCCAAGATGCATCCGGATAGCATCGCGCCACTCAATAAAACGGTTATTAACGCGCGTAACCGGCAGATCATCCTGCTGGTAACAGGCCACATTACTGCAGATCACCGGCACGCCGCAGGCACCATACTCCAGCAGGCGCAGATTACTTTTGCAGGCATTGAAACTATTCTCTTCAACCGGCGCCAGCGCCAGATCAAGATTCAGTGATTCAAGCGCTGCGGGGTACAGGCTCAGATCCACGCCAGTATGGATTTCATGTACGTAGGGCCGGAGTTTATCCGGACACATACCCATAAAGACCCATTCAACCTGATTTGAAAATTCGCGCACGATATCGAAAATCATTTCGAGATCGCCACGATGGCTTATCCCGCCCGCCCAGCCTACCCGGGGTTTCTGCCCCTGATTGCGCAGAGACTGGAGCGCCCCCCAGGCATCAACAGGAAGACGATTTTTAATCACCACGATGTCCGGATGCATACTGCTCATCGCGTCCGCCAGCGGTGCGGTAGAAACCACAAAACGGTCAAAATAGCTCAGGCTTTTACGGATTAATTTTGCCGTTTCCTGCTTATAAGCCTGACGGCCATAATGCTTCATCGGCAAATTAATAATGTAATCGTCCAGCTCGAACACTTTAAATACGTTGTGAAGTTTACCGATCCGCTCCATCCAGTTATGGAAGGCCGGTGAATAGCGACGCTGAATGATCAGGCTGTCGGGCCGGAATTGTCCCATTTCACTTAATGTCAGGAGTGTCATGCCGCTCTTACCCTGCGCCACCCCTTCTGCGACCATCGCCTGAAGCGGTTGGGTAATACGGTAGTGGCCGCAGCCGTAGAGATCCGCATTGTGTGCCAGGAATGTGGGCAGATTTTCTGCTTTAACCGTCAGCCCGTTGACCTCGTCATTTCTTAATTCGAAGTGACGACTTCTTAGCGAGAGATTGGCGTTGTAGGCAGGGTCCCGGGCAACAACCGGCATCCATCGGGAATAGATTTTATCCTCTTCCAGCTGTTTCAGCTTACTGGAGGTCTGCGCCGTTTCATCCGGGAATGGGCTGGTGCGTGCGGCAGGCCGATGCACCCGGGCATAAGGTGTCCAGACCGTCAGATACCCCTGTTCACGCGCGCGCAGACAGAGGTCCACATCGCCATATAAACGCTGCTCCCCATCGAATCCGCCCAGCTCATCAAAGACGGCTTTGCGCATCAGCACCAGATCGCCCGATACGGCGCTGTAGTTCTGATCAACGTTCATGCGTCCCAGATAATTCGCGTCCTGATCGTCATTTCCACGGAAAACTTCACCGACGGCACCATTTACGCCCAGGATATAACCTGCATGCCTGATTTTATTCTCAGACGAGAGGTGTTTTGCGCCAACAGCAAAGACTTCAGGCCGCAGTCCATGATTAAGCAGATTATCCAGCCACTCACCGTCCGTGATGGCCATTTCACAATGCATAAAAACAAGATATTGGCCGATGGCCTGTTCAGCAGCCAGATTCGCCATCGGGCCCTGACTGAAGGCACCGTCATAGCTCAGGGTTTTAATGCGCGCTGGATCCACGCGGGCGATATCCGATAACCACTGATCCCGCTCTGGTGTGCGCTGATTATCAGCGACCAGGATCATTTCATAATTGTGCCAGGTGGTTTTTTCCAGCAGCGTGGTGACGCAGCTAATCAGCGAGGCGAGATGCCAGTTCGCCAGAATAACAATCGACACAACCGGCTTGTCGGGATGGTTATAGCGCAGACGGTAATTAAAGAATTTATCCAGTGCCGCTCTCCCCTCAGGGTAGCCGCGGTTCTGTAAGTGTCGCTCAATGATCGACACATCTTCGAGAATATCTCTGCTTTCCAGATAACCAGTTAACAACGGCTCCGCCAGATGGCCGATTCCCTCAAACCCCTGCGATTCGATCAGCTTAACAATAAGATCAAACTCAGCGGATGAGGGATAGCGGGCATCCAGACCCTCTGCCGCTAAGAGTAACTCCCGGCGGAACAGCCAATGCTGCGCCATGGTTTTAGGCGAACTCAGTAATAAGTCGAGATTGAAATCTGGCCGGAAGGCTGCCCCTATCGGCGCATTATCAATATAGAAAAACTCATCCGCGTAGATTGCTAACCAGCCATTCTGAACGAGCAGCATTGAACTTAAGGCGAGCAATCCGGACGCATGTAAGGTGCAACTGGCATCCAGAAACATGATCCAGTCATCCTGACGGGCCTGGATGCGCTGATTGATGACATCGATCCGGCTTTGCTGGGTGGCAGTATGGCATTCAGTCCGCGTATCCGGGGTGACACCGATTGTAATCAGAACCGGTTCAAACCGGACGCCGGGTATCGCTATCTGACTGATGAACGTTAACAGTGATTCAATGCCCGCAACGGTTTCTTCGGTAACGGTAATGAAAAAGGCGACGCTGACAGGACGCGTGTTTGCCGCGGCGATATCCTCTAACATATTTTGCTGTAAAGGATTCAGGGTGCGCGCATCCCGCCACGACGCCAGGATCGCTAACGTAAAATTCTTCTGTTGTTCTTCAGAGAGATTTTTAATGATGAAGGCATCAGGCTGGTCGGGATGAGCCACCCGCGCCAGATGAAGTGCAGGTTCAGTATCGTCAGATCCGCTCTCCTGACGAATCTTCTCGTATAGAACATCACGCCCGATCCTGAAGATCTCATCACTTTCACATTGATGTGGCTGACGCGCGACGTCAGAAGCGCGCACGCTGCAAAGCGGTGCGGCAAACCAGAGAAGATGCGTATGGCTGAGCAGGCGGTGAAAGATGACCAGCGCCGGGATCGCCTGCAAAGCGGACTCACCCGTGGTGAGTAATGCTTCTTCAATCAGGCTCTGCCTCAGATCGTCGCGGTAAAACAGCGCGGCGGTCAGCTCTCCCGGCAGGCTGTACGCTTTTTGTGTCTGATTACGCAGCAGATCCTGACCATTAATAATCGTGTTTTCGCTAATTAAGGGTGCGGTCGAGATAAGCGCGGGCAGCGTCTCCCCCTGCGGACCGACGCGTTCACGGCTGGAAATCGCCACGCGACACTGAGGAAAAGCACTCAGACCGGAAACCAGTGTGGAAACGCAGGCGGGTTTAAGCAGATCGGCATCTGACAGAAACTTAATATATTTTCCCTTCGCCAACCGCACGGCTGCCTCATAAACCGGAACGGTTTTCTCATCGACTTTTTCATAGTGGAGAAGATGGCCGTGCTGTGGAAGGTAGCCCTGCAGTTTTTGATGAATGAACGGGCTGTCGCTGGTATCCGCCACAATGATTTCAATGTGCGGGTAATCCTGACGCAGCACGCTATCCAGTGCCTGGGTGAACCAGGTGGGCGTGCGCGCGGTGATGATGACGCTGACAAGCTCATGTTGATGCATTTTACTCTCTCTCACTGACTCCTCTTAGCCATGACTGACTGAGAGCAGCACACATTTTGCTTTAGCATAATCTTCAGATGCGCGTTCAATCGGAGAAGTAAAACAGCAAACAGGGCTTAATCTGGCTGAACGGCTGCGGGTTCATTTTGTTCAGGCATAAAAAAACCCCGCCGAAGCGGGGTTTTGCGCGTTGATTCCCGAAGGAGTCGATTAGCCCTGCAGCAGAGACAGAACCTGCTGTGGAACCTGGTTAGCTTTCGCCAACACGGAGTTACCAGCCTGCTGTACGATCTGCGCTTTAGACATGTTTGACACTTCAGTTGCGTAGTCAGCATCCTGGATACGAGACTGTGCAGCTGACAGGTTAGTCGTGGTGTTGCTCAGGTTAGTCACGGCTGAGTTCAGACGGTTCTGAATCGCACCCAGTGAAGAACGGAACTTATCCACGCTTGCAATCGCTTCGTCCAGTTTAGCCAGTGGGCTTGAAGACGCACCCGTGGTCAGGCTCGACAGGCTCATGTTAGAGGTGTCAAGTTTGAACGCTGCGGTGCCGGCAGTGGTCGCAGTGTCCGCTGACTGTGGGTCAACAGCAACGAAGAAGTCCTGAGACGCGCCGCTGGCGATGTCAAAGCCGTTTGCTTTCAGGTTGTTAGTTTCAGCAGCACTTGCTGAAGTAACAGTGACTTTAGCAAACATTTTGCCATTGTCATCTTTGTAAACAGTACCAGAGTCAACAGCAACACCAGAGGCAGCCACACCCAGACGGGTAGAGAGTGCATTGGCAGAGGATTCAGCAACAGTTGCACCGGTTACGTTGGTAGTAGAACCGTACGCTGCTTTGAATTCAGTTGCGCCAGCTGCAGTCGGGGTGCCCGCCGGGCCGTTCACGTTGAAGCTGTCCAGACCCAGGGTCTTGGAGTCGATTTTCTTCAGGTCGATAGTGATGGTTTCGCCATCGTTAGCGCCAACCTGGATGTTCATTTTGCCGTCTTTAGCCAGCACGTTCACGCCGTTGAACTGAGTCTGACCCGATACGCGGTCAATCTCGTCCAGACGTGATTTGATTTCGTCCTGGATTGAAGATTTGTCAGATTCAGAGTTAGTACCGCTTGAAGCCTGTACAGTCAGCTCACGAATACGCTGTAAGTTGTTGTTGATTTCTGACAGTGCGCCTTCAGTCGTCTGCGCTGCAGAGATACCGTCGTTGGCGTTACGCGCAGCCTGAGTCAGGCCCTTGATGTTAGAGGTGAAACGGTTGGCAATCGCCTGACCAGCAGCGTCATCTTTTGCGCTGTTGATACGTAAACCAGAAGACAGACGCTCCATAGAGGTAGACAGAGCTGACTGGTTCTTGTTGATGTTGTTCTGAGTGATCAGCGAGAGGCTGTTGGTATTAATGACTTGGGCCATGATAAATTTTCCTGTTAATCAAGTCTTTCGGTTAAGGTGTGGGCTTCAACCCGCCGGCTTCAGCGCCGTCAAGGTTGTTATCGTCTGCCGTCAAACAACCTTTAGAATTTTTTTAGTACCAGGCGAACTTTTCTGCTTCTGCCTGTCACGTTGTAAGTTATCGCCACCGGTTACGACTTCTTTAGCGTTAATTCATTAATTTTCTAGCCGCTGAATTGCCCTTCTCTATAGTGCTTATTTACCTCATTACCCTAAGGCAAATAGCCTTAAACTTTCTTTAATCAAGGCCGATAACTCCGGTATCAATTTCCCTGTCGACCTTATAAAGGATTAAACATGGCTAGTATTAGCAATCTCGGTGTCGGTTCCGGCCTGCCGCTCAGTACGATGCTGGACAGTTTGCAGACCGCTGAAAAAGCGGCGCTGAAACCTATCTCAACGCAGCAGTCGGCTTACACCGCCAAGCTCAGTGCTTATTCCACGCTGAAAAGCTCACTGACCACGTTTCAGACCGCGAACAGTAAGCTGAACAGTGCCGACCTCTTTACCGCCACGACCGCGTCGAGCAGCTCAAGCGCATTCAGCGCCACGACCTCCGGCAGCACCGTGGCCGGTAAATATTCGATTAATGTGACGCAGCTGGCGCAGGCGCAGGTTCTGACCTCGGCGGTGCAGAGCAGCAACACTGCTGCACTGGGCGACAGCTCCGTGGCCAGTCGCAGCATTGCGATTACCCTGAAAGATGGCACCAGCAAAAGCGTCACGCTCAGTAACGACCAGACATCGCTGACCGGCATGCGCGATGCGATTAATGGCGCTAACGCTGGCGTGACCGCCACGATTATTAAAGTCTCAGACGGCAGCTTCCGCCTCTCTATGAGTGCCAACAAGACCGGCAGCGACAATGCGGTGGCTTCTGTTGCCGTCACGGGTGACAGCACTCTGCAGGGGATCGTCGGCTTTGACGCCAGCGCCAGCAGCAATCCGATGACGCAGAGCGTGGCGGCACAGAACGCTAAGCTGACCGTGAATAACATCGCGATTGAGAACAGCAGCAACCAGATCAGCGATGCCCTGGAAGGCATTACGCTGAATCTGACTGCGCAGACGGTGGGCGATCAGACACTGACGATCACTAAAGACACCTCAAAGGCCTCCAGCGCGATCAGCAGCTGGGTAGATGCTTACAACACCTTGCTGGATCAGTTTAATACGCTGACCAAGTACACCAAGGTCGACACCAATACGGATTCGCAGGACAGCAGCAACGGTGCGCTGCTCGGTGACAGCACGCTCCGGACCATTCAGACCCAGCTGAAAAGCCTGCTGACCAATGCGCAGAGCTCCTCGGAATATAAATCACTGGGCCAGATTGGTGTAACTACGGATCCGACGACCGGCTCACTGAAACTGGACTCGGCCAAGCTCAGTGCCGCACTGAATAAAGATGCGGCGGGCGTCAAGGAGATGATTGTGGGTGATGGCAAAACCGGCATCACCGCAAAAATGGACGCTAAAATGACCGAATGGCTCTCCTCAAAAGGGATTGTTCAGGCTGCCACCGATGGCGTCAGCAAAACGCTGAATAACTTAACCGCGCTTTATAACACCACCAGCGATCGCATTGATGCGGATATCGCCCGTTATAAGACACAGTTTACCCAGCTGGATATGGCGATCAGTAAACTCAACTCGACCAGCACCTATCTGACGCAGCAGTTCGACACGTCCGATTCGTCTAAAAAATAACAGGAGTGACCATGTACACCGCTACAGGCACCCAGGCCTATGCAAAAATTGGCGTCGAAAGCGCCGTCATGAGTGCCAGCCAGCAGCAACTGGTGGTCATGCTGTTCGACGGCGCACTGAGCGCGTTAATCCGCGCACGCCTGTTTATGCAGGATGGCAATATTGAAGGCAAAGGCAAATCGATCTCCAAAGCCATCAATATTATCGAAGCGGGCCTGAAAGAGGGTCTGGCTGAAAACCGTGGTGATGAGCTGGCAGATAACCTGCTGGATCTTTACAACTACATGACGCGTCGCCTGTTAGAGGCGAATCTGCACAATGATGTTGCCGCGATCGAGGAGGTCGAAGGCCTCCTGCGCAACATCGCAGACGCGTGGAAAGAAGTGGTTCAACCTAACCCTATTCAGGACGCCGTTTAATGACAACTGCACCGCATCTGCTTGCCGTTTACCAACAGTTACTCGATCTCAGCCAGGGAATGCTGCGTCACGCCGCACAGGGCGAATGGGATGAATTGATCAACAGGGAGACGGAGTATGTCAGTGCGGTGCAGAATTTAGCGCACTCGACAGAGGCGATATCGCCCTCTTCTCAGACGCAGGAGCTGTTACGCCCGGTGCTGCGCCGCATCCTGGATAATGAAACTGAAGTGAAACGCCTGCTGCAGGCACGGATGGATGAGCTGGCCGCTTTAGTGAATCAGAGCAGCCGCCAGAAATCGGTGCTCTCTGCCTATGGTAAGCAAGGCGGTGTCGTCATGGTGCCGCGCGAAACGCTCTCCTGATCGTCTGCTTTTTACGCCGCCAGATTTATTTTTCTGCGCGGCGTCTCTTTTCTGCCGCTTACTCCATACTTAATTTTCATCATCCCCTGGAGTGTGGTAAATGCAAAACCCGACGTTATTACAGTTTTTCCATTGGTATTATCCGGATGGCAGCAAACTGTGGCCTGAAGTTGCCGAACGTGCAGCCTGGCTCAGTGAAATCGGTATTACGATGGTGTGGCTCCCGCCGAGCTACAAAGGGGGTTCTGGTGATAATTCTGTCGGTTACGACACCTATGATCTCTTCGACCTGGGTGAGTTCGATCAGAAAGGCGGCGTTGCCACTAAATATGGTGACAAACAGCAGTTACTGGCAGCAACAGAGGCGCTCCGCAGCCATAACGTTGGGGTGCTGCTGGATGTGGTACTGAACCACAAAATGGGTGCTGATGAGAAAGAGCCGATCAGCGTCAACCGCGTCAATCCGGATAACCGCGATGAAATCTATGACGAGGTCATCGAGTGCGAAGCCTGGACTAAATTCACCTTTCCGGCACGCGAAGGAAAGTATTCGAAATTCGTCTGGGACCACAAATGCTTTAGCGGCGTAGACCACATTGAAAATCCGGATGAAAACGGGGTTTTCAAAGTCATCAATGACTATACCGCCGAAGGCTGGAACGATCAGGTTGATAGTGAGCTGGGTAACTTCGATTATCTGATGGGTGCCAACATCGATTTTCGTAATAATGCGGTCCGGGAAGAGCTGAAATACTGGGCGCGCTGGGTGATGGAACAGGTGCCCTGCACCGGCTTCCGCCTGGATGCGGTAAAACATATACCGGCCTGGTTTTACAAAGAGTGGATTGACCATATTCAGGAGGCCGCCCAGGAACCGATGTTTATCGTGGCGGAATACTGGTCATTTGAAACGGAGAAACTGCAGGAGTATGTGCATCAGGTAGAAGGCAAAACTATGCTGTTTGATGCCCCCCTGCACATGAACTTCCATCAGGCCTCAACCGCGGGCAGCGCCTACGACATGAGCCAGATTTTTGCTAACTCTCTGGTCGTCGCCGATCCCTGGCATGCGGTGACCATTGTGGCCAACCACGATACACAGCCGCTGCAGTCGCTGGAAGCGCCGGTTGAAGCCTGGTTCAAACCGCTGGCTTATGCACTGATTCTGCTGCGCGAACAGGGCGTGCCGACGATCTTCTATCCGGATCTGTTCGGTGCGACCTATGAGGATGAAGGTGGCGACGGCGAAAAGCATAAGATTGAAATGCCTGTGATCCCGGAACTGGAAGGGTTAATCCGGGCCCGTCAGCAGTATGGCTGGGGTGTGCAGACCGACTATTTTGATCATCCCAACTGTGTGGCGTTCAGCCGCAGCGGCACCGAAACCCAGCCGGGCTGTGTCGTCATCATGTCAAACGGCGATGCGGGCGAGAAAAGCGTGCCGATGGGTGACGGCTTTGCCGGTAAGGTCTGGCGCGATTATCTGGGTAACCGTGAAGAGACCATTACCGCCGATGAGCACGGCACAGCGGTCTTTGTCTGCAACGGTGGCAGCGTCAGCGTCTGGGTGTTAGCAGAATAAGCTACACAGTAAAAACAGCACCGCCCCGGCGGGCAGAGGCGTGAAGTACGCCATCTGTCTGTCGGGGCGGTGCATTTCAGCGGGTGTTTTAACCGGCGTTATGTTCGCTGATCGCCGTCCGCAATAGCTGCGGTTCGATATTCTGAATCACCGCCGCTTTAGGCTGTTTCGCCACTTCTTTCATCGCCTGCTGACATTCAAGGGTCGGACGTTCCACTTTGCGCAGGGTCAGTCCGTCATACTCCAGCTCACCGTTATCCACGTTCAGCGGCATCACGCGCATCTGACGCGTGACGTTGACATAATCCCCGTTCAGTCGGGTCAGTTTGCCCGGTTTCGCGATCACCCGCTGCCACTGACGACAATCCAGCGTGGTCCCCTCCGCAGTGATTAACAGGCTGCCGATGGCCTGGTCACTGACGAGGCCGCTCTGCGGGCCGACGGTCTGCCAGTTCCCCTGCAATTCCGCAGGTGCCGGCGTCTGCACCGCATTCTCATAATCGTTGATTTGCGCACAGCCACCCAATGCCAGCGCTGCAATCAGCATCCACTTTTTCATGTTTAATCCCTAAGATCGCGTCAATGGCGGCTACGTTATAATTTTTCCACCGCGTTACGCAAGGTATCTGGTGTCGGGTAAGCGGCGAAGAGGTAATAAAAGCCACATTTCAACGGCGATACAGGCCGGATGCCCTCCCCGGTCGTCTGACGCGCCACAATGAGGATGACGGAAGCATGTGCGCTCGCGCCTGACAAGCGAAACACAACCCGCTACACTGGCGCGCTGCCATACTTTTCAGGAACAGGAATATGAAAACCCCAGAAGCCTATTATGCCCAGGCGCGCGACATGTTTTTTACCGCGCATCCCGACTTTCGGGCTGCGCTGGATGAGTTAACAGAGAGCGATGCCCGTGCCGCCAATCTGTCGCTGCGCGAGCTACGCGAATGGCATGCAGAACGCATCTATGCCGCATTTTTACGGCAGAAAAATCTGGATGGGATGATCTTCTCTATTCAGCTCGCTGAGCCAGATAAAGCGGTTGCGGCGGAAGCGATCGAAAGCTATCTCAAATCTCACGCGGAATCGCTGGGGATGAGCTGGGAAGAGTTCTGTATCAAAAACGAACTCTGATCGGCACCGCGCTAAGGGGCCAGATTCACGCTTCAGAGCCGTCGGGCGGCGAATTGTACAATAAGCCGGAAAGCTCGCCTTAAAAGATAACGCTGGCGTTAACGGGCCCTGAAGATAGCGGACCTCTGCGCGGCCCCGAAAGAGGCGCAGAGGTCCGCCGATTATTCTCTTTCTTCTGCGATTTTGCCTTTCACTTCCACATAGCTTGCCACCGCCAGCAGACGATTGATGTGTGTCAGCAACAGGTCAACGTCAGACTGCATAAATTCAGCCGAAGACTGCGAGGCGGTGATAATCGCATCCTGAACCGTTTCCGTGATGGTCAGTGAGTTATCCTGTTTCGCCTGTACCAGCAGCGCGGCAACCAGCAGGGACTGAGCCTCCAGCTGCGCGGTCAGCTCCTTTGCATCGACGTCCATTTTTGCCAGCTTGAGCAGAATATCAATCACCAGTTGTCGCATCGCGCACCTCCTGAAAAGTAAGCTGCCATTATGTCGTGAGGCGCGCCGGTTTAGCCAGCCGAAGATGACGCCTTCTTTACCCCGAAAATTTTGCCCGAAATCGGCTATGCCGCCTTGCTACTGTTTTTATTTACAGTATCATAGGTCAGCGATTTTGCTCAGAATGGATTGCCATCATGTTTGTTGAACTGATTTATGACAAGCGCAACGTTGCCGGTTTACCGGGTGCCCGCGAGATGATTCGTGAGGAGCTGGAAAAGCGGGTGCATCGGGTGTTTCCTGATCTCGAAGTCAGGGTCAAGCCGATGGAGCGTAACGCGATTGATACTGATTTAAGTAAGAACGATAAAGCGACAGTTGCGCGGATTGTTGAAGAGATGTTCGACGAAGCGGAAATGTGGCTGGTGGCCGATTAATCCCTTAACGGCCACCGCATCAGTCAGCGGGAGAAAACTCAGCTCTCCTGCTCACTGTGATTGATTTCAATCTCGATATCCTGAATCGCGGCATCCAGGTCTTCCAGCAGTTTCCCCTGCTTGTTAAGCAACGCATCGATTCGATCGGCGTTGGTTTTATCTTTGTACTCACCGGCATCAAAGGCTAGCCAGTGGCTCGAAAGGGTTTCGGTGTTGGTTTGCGCATAGTGGCGCATCTCTTTAAGCTGAGAGGTCACGTCACGCAGATATTCAGTTTTGGTCTTGGTTTCAGTTGAATCGCTCATGCTGAATTTCCTTCTGGTCAGTTATCCAAAATGATTAGGCTTAGCGGTTCATCAACCGGCCAATCAATCGGCATACATTAAGAGATAAAATGTCGCCGTGAGATTTAAATGTAGTTGATAATAGCGAAGCCGCACTAAGAATAATCGGAAGTTACGGTTTTGCGTTTGCTTTGACCGGCGGCAGTTCTCCATCCACTACCACTTCTTTGACTTTGATGACCGTTTTATCCGCAGTGCGATCGGGAATGGCATCCAGTTTCTGCTGAAGAGCAGTTACCTGCGTCGTCAGCGCATCGACACGATCATCCCGTCGTTCGGCCATTCCCCAATAATCTGCCCGGATCTCCTCCACTCGCTTGTTGGCGGTGTGACTGACATAGAGAAAAATAATCGTCATCAGGATGCAAATCATTGAACAGACCAGGAGAATGGTGCCCAGAATGATTTTGCGCCGGTTTGACACAGGATCATGCGTATCTTTAACGGTTGTCATCACTGCGATCCTCCAGAGTTGAGATAAGCCGATCAATTTCAATACGAAACTTGTTGTTCTGCTCGGCTTCAGTCATGGCCAGTAAAATTCCTACCGCATTTTTGATTAATCGAAGATCGGTTTCGAGCGTCGCAATCCGGCGCAGATTTCTGTCATGACGTTCGCGCAACTCGTCGTTCTCCTCGCGTATCAGCTGATTACTCTCTTTCAGCAACAGCACCTGCTCTTTGTAACTGGTAATAATTTCGCCGCCTGCACGATTACTGGTCACAATAGAGGCAATGCCTGCCAGTAACGGTTTCCAGAACAGTGCTGCAGCACCCCCACCCAGAACTAACGCACCCATACTGGTAATCAGACTACTTTCCATGCCACACCCCTTTATCCGGTAAGGTCTCTGGAACTTACTGCGTGCTTATCAGACACGATCCCCCGCCATGAATTTAAGATTGCTTAAATACCAGACTTAAGTATACTTAAAGCACACTTAATCAAAAAGTCAAGCCGATGAAAAACAGAACGCTGGGTGACCGCATCCGACTTCGCCGTAAAGCACTGGAGCTGACGCAGAAGCAACTGGCTCAGCAGGTAAAAGTGTCCCATGTCGCTATATCACAGTGGGAAAAAGAGGAGACGCTGCCGCGTGGTGAGAACCTGCTGCGGCTCGCTGAAGCGCTGGGCTGCGCACCGGCTTTTCTGATAGATGGAGATGGTCCTGTTTTCAGCGAAAGCGCATGGAGTGGTCTGCACCAGATCCCTTTGCTGACTCAGCGGAACGTGACGCAATGGCTGGCGGATGCTGACGCTGTGAAGTGTGAATGGCTGATGCATAACGACATAGCCCTTGCGCAGCAAAGTTTTGCTTTTCGCGTGGAGGAACAGGCCATGACGCCCGCCATCCTGCAGAATGATGTGGTGATTATCGATCCCACGCAGTCGCCTCAGCCGGGCGACTGCGTGCTGGCCCTGCAGCAGCAAACTCCTCTGCTGCGCACCTGGCGTCAGCGCGGCTCACAGGATGGCGTCATGCAGTTTGAACTGGCCCCGGTTAACATTAACTTTCCCGATCTGTACTCAAGCCGGGATAGCCTGAAACTGATCGGCACACTGGTTGAACTGCGCCGCTATCGGCAGATTTAGGCTGCGGAGCAGGCTCTTCAGCGGGCGGTCGCATGCGCGGTCAGAGGACGTCGGTGAGTTTATCAACCACCACGTTGCCCTGCAGATCGGTCTGCATGATGCGATAACTGACCGGCCATGATCGGCGGGTACTGAGTTTATCAAACAGGGTGACGCCGCCGATCTTTATTCCCTGATCGTTGACGATAATCCACTCTGTGACCTCTTCCTGACCACGGTTTCTCAGGCTCCGCGTGCGTTGCTCAATCAGCCGATCGTCAGCTGCAATCTTTAAATAGTCTTTTAACATTACATCTATCTCCTGGTAACGCTGGTTACTATATTCTTTTTTTTAATCACTTCAATCGAATTTATTAATCGAAGATGAGGTGACGTCTCCCCCGCTTCTGATGGTACTTACCCCGGCGAATCTGCTGATTTCATCAACCGGCTTACGTGCTTTACACCACTCTCTCTCGATCAGGCCAGATCAGTCACCCACAGCACAGTCAGCACCTGACAGACTTTTCTCACTTAACGAACCTGGTTCTGTCAGGTTGTGCAGGCTGGTCTAGACTTAACGTACTGAAAAAAGGAGCGACACATGTTTAAGCACAATTCGAACGAAGAACGTAAGAAAGAAGGTGATGTCAGCAAAAGCCTGCCAGAGGGAGCTCCTCATGCAGGTAACATGTATGAAGAGGACGATCATCCTGCAACTGATGCACCTAAGGATCATGGCGAAGTGCCGCGTAAAAATGACGACAGCCAGGATGATAAAAAGGATCCGTTTAAAGCAAGCTAAGACGCGTGGCGCGCCCGATGGGCGCGCTGATTACAGAGAGGGGCAAGGGGCACGTTATTGCCAGTTTTCGCCCGCAGATGTTCTTTTCACCTGACGCCATCCGGTCAGGCTGTTTTAACAGCCGAGATGATGCGCAGACCCGCCTGCATCATGTTAATTTGCCTGTTCACAGTCGTAAGCACCTCGTATACGTATCTGACTCTGACTGGTGCGGACAATTTCGGCTCTCAGCATCCCTTTACCAGCCTGTGTCGTCTGCTCCAGATCCACCATCCCCGGCGCCCGGCTATTTTTGACCCGCAGTTTAATCATGACGTTGTTGTAATCGCCCTTCTGTTTGGTGAATGTCACCTTCTGTGTTCTGGCACGTTCGCCATTCACAAAGAACCAGCCACTGCTGTCAGGTTTAAGGGTAAACGGCCCGCACTGCAGGGTGGCAACGGCAGAAGAAGAAAGGCAGGCTAAACAGGTCATAAAGGCAAGTTTTTTTAACATAGGGTGAGCGTCCTGCTGGTTGCCGGTAAACGGAAAAGGCGCGGCAGAGATGAAACAGCCTTTTCTCTGCTGCGATCTGGAATACGGAGCAGTATAGCTGGCGGTGGTCATCTTCCCCAGCATGCTGATCTTCGGGCCTTCTCCGTGACTCGTCTCGCCATCCTCATTGATAATCCAGGGCCTGAGCAGTTCCCCAGCGGCATCGGCTCAGCAGGCTGATAGCGTCAGTATCGTCCGACGCCGGAGCCTGTAACCGGTTAACCAGAACAAATCCATTTGGTGTTTCGGTTTTCTGTAAATAAACCAGCGCCCCGGATTCATTCCGGGAACCTCAATATATTTATATGTTATCCATGACACTACAATTGTGACTGGAATGGTCAGAGAAGCACTGAGAAAACATGGCGTAGCTGGACTCAAATCGTTTACGCCGCCGAAGAGAGAAGCCGGTAATCGTGTCATCTGCCTGCCGGATGCAGCCGTTGATACTCTGCGTGACCAGCAGGAATTTACCCGAATATATCCTCGGACTGCATTCACTTTTCATTCCCGGGAGTATCGCGAGCGCATTGAGCAACAGAAGACATTCGTGCTCAATCCCGGCGCAAATGCAGTCAATGGCCGTTCTGGAGCATATTATTCAGCAGAATCATCAGGGCAGAGATGCACCGGCGCACTAAGCCGTGCAGGCCTCCGTCACCGGAAATATATCCGTCACGTCACGCATTCGCGTGCCGGGCTCTCAGCAGGCGCAAACCCGAACGACATCACCTCGAAAATGGATCACGTCAATGCGCAGAGGATGTGCCGGATTCAGAGCGCCTGGATGTCAGAGAACATATCAACCAGCTATCGCTCATTAACACGAAAATGAGCGATCCTGTGCTACAGACGTGCTCCACTAAGGGACAGCATGATAAAGCTTATCAGCTTCAGGCCGTTACTCACCTAAACCTGCATGTTCATAATTTCACTGTACGCTGACACCAGTTTGTTTCTGACCTGAATCCCCATCTGCATAGAAATTGAGGATTTCTGCAGATCGACCATCACATCATTCAGGGCGATGCCGGGTTTCCCCATCTCAAAATCCTGCGCCTGAGTGCGGGCGGTGGTCTGGGTCTCACTGATCTTATCCAGTGCCGCTTTCATGGTGGCACCAAAATCGATCTGATTGGGGGCTTCACTGCTGCGGTTGCTGGCCTGAAGAGAGGTCGCCTGCAGCTGCTGCAGCACGCCGTCGATAGCCTGAATGGACATAAACGATACCTTTTAGAGAGGGAGTATTTTTTCTGTTCCCAAAAGTTAGCACGTTGTCAATGAGACAAAGCCGCTAAATGACAGCAAAAAACCTACCTTATCCAGCCATCGAATTTTGCTTATCACCTAATAATGCCTGGCATTGAAGTGGAAATTTTATCTACGCAGGTCAGGGAGTCTGTTTTGCCATCTCAACTTACCCGGTCAATTACGTCAGGCAGGAATCGGTCATGAATGCGAGCACAGCCGCCACAACAGAACAAGATAAGAAAGGCTTCGGTGACCTGCTCGCTCGCCTGCGCGCAAATCCGCGTATCCCATTAATCGTTGCCGCTGCCGCAGTGGTGGCGATTGTGATCGCGATGGTGCTGTGGGCAAAGCAGCCCAGCTACAGCGTTCTTTATAACAATCTCTCAGATGAGGATGGCGGTGCCATCGTCACGCAGCTGACGCAGATGAACATTCCTTACCGTTTCGCCGAAAATGGCGGCGCGCTGATGGTGCCGGAAGCGAATGTGCATGAGCTGCGTCTGCGTCTGGCTCAGCAGGGTCTGCCAAAGGGCGGCTCGGTGGGCTTTGAGCTGCTGGATAAAGAGAAGTTTGGTATCAGCCAGTTCAGCGAGCAGGTGAACTACCAGCGTGCGCTGGAAGGCGAACTGGCCCGCACCATCGAATCACTCGGCCCGGTTAAAACGGCCCGTGTTCATCTGGCGATGCCAAAACCGACCCTGTTTGTGCGCGAGCAAAAAGCGCCTTCCGCCTCTGTTACCTTAACCCTGCAGCCCGGACGCGCGCTGGATGAAGGTCAGATTCAGGCGATCGCGCACATGGTGTCGAGCAGCGTTGCAGGTTTACCGCCGGGCAATGTGACCGTCGTCGATCAGACCGGTCGCCTGCTGACCCGCTCCGATGCCGCCGGTCGTGACCTCAATGATGCGCAGCTGAAATATGCCGCAGAAGTTGAAGCACGTTATCAGCAGCGTATTGAAGCGATCCTGAATCCGATTCTCGGCCAGGGTAATGTGCACGCGCAGGTTACCGCACAGATTAACTTCGACACCAGTGAGCAGACGGATGAGAAATATCAGCCTAATGCTAACCCGTCGAACACGGCTATCCGTTCGCGTCAGACCAGCACCAGCGACCAGTCGGGCTCCCCTTACCCTGGCGGCGTGCCGGGCGCACTCTCTAATCAGCCTGCGCCAGCCAACACTGCGCCGGTAACGACACCGAACAATAATGCGGCCAATGGCCAGAACGCCAACGGACAGAATAACGCGGCCAATAACGGCACTCAGACCACCAGCACCGCCGCGGCCAGCACGACACCGATGAACTCCCGTCGCGACGACACGGTGAACTACGAGCTGGATCGCACCATTCGTCACACCAAAATGAACGTCGGTGACGTACAGCGTCTGTCGGTCGCGGTGGTGGTGAACTACCGTGCGGATGATAAAGGCAAAGCCGTTGCGCTGAACGAGCAGCAGCTGAAGCAGATTGAAGACCTGACCCGTGAAGCGATGGGCTACTCCCAGACCCGTGGCGACAGCGTCAACGTGGTGAACTCGCAGTTCAACACCACCGAACCGATGAGTGCTGACCTGCCCTTCTGGCAACAGCAGTCATTCTTTGAACAGCTGATGGATGCCGGTAAGTGGCTGCTGGTTGCCCTGATTGCCTTCATTCTTTATCGCAAAATGGTTCGTCCGCATCTGGTGCGTAAACAGGCCGCCGATAAAGCCGCTGCTGAAGCGATTGCCGCCCGCGCAGCTGAGAAACCGGAAGAAGAAGCCTTCAGCGTGCAACTCAGCAAAGATGAGCTGGAACAGGAACGTAAGTCTAACAACCGCATGAGCGCAGAAGTGATGAGTCAACGCATCCGCGACATGTCAGAAAACGATCCGCGTGTGGTAGCGCTGGTCATTCGTGAATGGATGAGTAAAGAGCTATGAGTCTGACCGGAACTGAAAAAAGCGCCATCCTGATGATGACCATTGGTGAAGAGCGCGCGGCGGAAGTCTTCAAACACCTGAACCAGCGTGAGGTGCAGCACCTGAGCGGCGCAATGGCCAACATGCGTCAGGTGTCACATAAACAGCTGACCGAAGTCCTGCGTGAGTTCGAAGCAGATGCCGAGCAGTTCGCGGCGCTGAGCCTGAACTCCAACGAATATCTGCGTTCGGTACTGACCCGGGCGCTGGGCGAAGAGCGCGCCTCCAGCCTGCTGGAAGATATTCTCGAAACGCGCGACACCACCAGCGGCATGGAGACGCTCAACTTTATGGAGCCACAGGCTGCTGCCGACCTGATTCGCGACGAGCATCCGCAGATCATCGCCACCATCCTGGTGCATCTGAAGCGTTCGCAGGCAGCCGACATTGTGGCGCTGTTCGACGAGCGTCTGCGTCACGACGTGATGCTGCGTATCGCCACCTTCGGTGGTGTGCAGCCAGCCGCGCTGGCCGAGCTGACCGAAGTGCTGAATGGCCTGCTGGATGGCACCAACCTCAAGCGTGCGAAGATGGGCGGCGTGAGAACCGCAGCCGAGATCATCAACCTGATGAAAACGCAGCAGGAAGAGGCGGTTATCGAGGCGGTGCGCGACTTCGACGGCGAACTGGCACAGAAAATTATCGACGAGATGTTCCTGTTCGAGAATCTGGTGGAAGTGGACGACCGCAGCATCCAGCGTCTGTTGCAGGAAGTGGAGTCCGAGCAGCTGCTGGTGGCGCTGAAAGGTGCCGAACAGCCACTGCGCGAGAAGTTCCTCAAAAACATGTCAGCCCGTGCAGCCGATATTCTGCGCGACGATCTGGCCAACCGGGGTCCGGTGCGTATGTCTGCGGTGGAAAACGAACAGAAAGCGATCCTGCTGGTGGTTCGCCGCCTGGCCGAATCCGGCGAGATGGTAATTGGTGGTGGCGAGGAAACGTATGTCTGATGCATTTTCTGCCCGTCCCTGGCAGCTGTGGCAGCCCACAGATTTAAGCCGTTTTGATGAGCCTGAAGCCGAGCCGGAGCCGGAGTTTACCGAGTCTGATGATGGCGTGGATGAGCAACAACAGCAGCTCGAACGCCTGCAGCAGCAGATGCGCAAAGAGGCGCAGGGCCAGGGCTATAACGAAGGCTATCAGCAGGGCATGACCGAAGGTCAGAAAGCGGGCTACGACGCCGGTTTTCAGCAGGGTCTGGTGGATGCGCAGCAGCAGCAGGCGCCGCTTCAGGCGCGGATGCAGCAGCTGGTCGCTGAGTTCCAGAACACTCTGGAATCTCTGGACAGCGTAATCGCCGCCCGTCTGATGCAACTGGCTCTGGAAGCGGCCCGTTCGGTTATCGGCCAGGCGACCGCCGTCGATGGCACCGCCCTGCTGCGCCAGATTCAGGGATTGTTGCAGCAGGAACCGATGTTCAGCGGCAAACCGCAGCTGCGTGTTCACCCGGATGACTTACAGCGCATTGAGCAGACCCTGGGCCCGACGCTGGATCTGCACGGCTGGCGTCTGATCGCCGACAGCACCCTCCATCCCGGCGGCTGCAAACTCAGCGCAGAAGATGGTGACCTGGATGCCAGCGTCGCCACGCGCTGGCAGGAACTCTGCCGTCTTGCGGCACCAGGAGAAATTTGATGACAACCCGTCTGAATCGCTGGCTGGGATCGCTTGATGCGTTTGAAAAACGCATTGCTCAGGTACAACCGGTGCGCCGCTATGGTCGCCTGACCCGTGCTACGGGTCTGGTACTGGAAGCGACCGGCCTGCAACTGCCGCTGGGCGCGACCTGCATCATTGAACGTAACGATGGCAAAGCCATCAGTGAAATCGAAAGCGAAGTGGTGGGATTTAACGGGCAGAAACTGCTGATGATGCCACTGGAAGAGGTGGACGGCATTTTACCGGGCGCGCGGGTCTATGCGCGTCAGAACGGCGATAACCCGCAGGCGGGCAAGCAGCTGATGCTGGGGCCGGAACTGCTGGGCCGCGTCCTCGACGGCAGTGGCCGCCCGCTGGATGGTCTGCCTTCACCGGATACCGGCTATCGCGCGCCGCTGATCACGCCACCGTTTAACCCATTACAACGTACGCCGATTACCGACGTGCTGGATACCGGCGTGCGGGCGATCAACGCCCTGCTGACGGTCGGCCGCGGCCAGCGTATGGGCCTGTTTGCCGGATCGGGCGTCGGTAAAAGTGTACTGCTGGGCATGATGGCACGCTATACCAAAGCGGACGTCATCGTAGTCGGCCTGATCGGTGAACGTGGCCGCGAGGTCAAAGATTTTATTGAGAATATCCTCGGTGCTGAAGGCCGCGCCCGTTCGGTGGTCATCGCCGCCCCGGCCGACGTGTCACCGCTGCTGCGTATGCAGGGTGCCGCCTACGCCACGCGCATCGCTGAAGATTTCCGCGATCGCGGCAAGCACGTGTTGCTGATTATGGACTCCCTCACCCGCTACGCCATGGCGCAGCGTGAGATTGCACTGGCGATCGGCGAGCCGCCTGCGACCAAAGGCTATCCGCCTTCCGTGTTCGCCAAACTGCCTGCACTGGTTGAGCGCGCCGGTAACGGCATTGACGGCGGCGGTTCCATTACCGCCTTTTATACCGTGCTGACCGAAGGCGACGATCAGCAGGATCCGATCGCCGACTCCGCGCGCGCTATTCTCGACGGCCACATCGTGCTGTCGCGCCGTCTGGGCGAAGCGGGTCACTACCCGGCTATCGATATCGAAGCCTCAATCAGCCGTGCGATGACGCATCTGATCGATGAGAACCACTATGCGCAGGTGCGCCAGTTCAAGCAGTTGCTCTCCAGCTTCCAGCGTAACCGCGATCTGGTCAGCGTCGGCGCCTACGCTGCCGGCAGCGACCCGATGCTCGATAAAGCGATTAAGCTCTACCCGCAGATGGAAGCCTTCCTGCAACAGGGGATTTTTGAGCGCAGCGATTACGACGACGCCACCCTGCATCTGCATGCGCTGTTTGGTCAGTGAACCCTTTAACGCGAGGTAACGGCAATGAAAACGGCAAATGCCATCGACACGCTGCGTGATTTAGCGGAGCAGGATCTCGAACGTGCCGCCATTTACTTAGGCGATATGCGTCGCGGCCAGCATGCCGCCAGCGAGCAGCTGACGATGCTGCTCGACTATCAGGACGAATATCGCAACAAACTTAATGATGATATGTCATCGGGTATCGCCAGTACCCGCTGGACCAACTATCACCAGTTTATTCAGACGCTGGAAAAAGCAATCGAACAGCACCGTAACCAGCTCAATCACTGGAATCAGCGGCTTGAGCAGGCGCTGATCAACTGGCGCGACAAGCAGCAACGGCTGAACGCCTATCAGACCCTGATTACGCGGGCAGCAGAAAACGCATCACGACAGGAAAACCGTCTCGACCAGAAACGGATGGACGAATTTGCCCAACGGGCCGCATTGAGGAGAGGCGAATGATCACGCTGCCACACATTGCCACAAAAGCGGCGGTGAAAACCGACGCAGACCCCCTCGTCTCCGCTGATGCGGCGACGGGAAAGGAGGCCCTGCCGCAGGACTTTCTGACTGCACTGGGCAACCAGCTGCTGGGCCTTTCTAAACAGCCCGGCAAAACATTGCAATCGGCTGATGTTAAAGCAGAAAAGGCTGAAGATCCGCGTGCAAAAGCCCCGCTGAATGGACTCATGGCGGCGCTGGATAATCCGGCTGCGTTAAGCGGTCTGTTTACACCGGAAAATATTAAAGCTGATACAAAATCAGCCGATGATAAAGACAAGCCGGACGTGACCTCCCTGAGCGCCAGCGAGCTGCAGAATGTGCAGGCGCTGTTCGCCATGTTACCGGGCGTGACCACCGCTGCTGCCGCGACGCCAACGCCGACGCCAGTCAGTAGTGAGGCAGGCGAGCTGACGGCCCAGGCTGACGGCGGCCGCAAAGCACAGAACCCGCTGATGTCACTGCTCAGCAGTGCGCAGAATAGTGCGCCAGCGGGGAAAGATGAAAAGCATGACGCTAAAGGCGCCATTCCTGACTCGCCCGTGCTCAGCAGCCCAGCCAGCCCGGCTTCAGCCGCTGCGCACAGCGCGCCAGGCACTGGTCTGACGCCCGACAGCAGTTTTCAGCAGGCACTGAACACCTTTGTGAAACAGGACGATCAGGCTGCGGCAAACGCCAGCAACGGCGATAACACAGTTACTGCACTGCCTGTCACCAGCGCCAGCAGCCTGCCTGCGCCTGTGACCGCCTCGGCGACCAGCAGCACGCCGGCCACACCGATGCTGAATGCACAACTGGGCAGCGATGAGTGGCAGCAGGCACTGAGTCAGCAGATTGTGATGTTTAGCCGTAACGGGCAGCAGAACGCGGAGTTGCGCCTGCATCCGGAAGACCTTGGCGCTATCCAGATTAGCCTGAAGCTGGATAACGACCAGGCACAAATTAGTCTGGTTTCCAGCCACAGCCATGTCAGATCGGCGCTGGAAGCCGCGATACCGCAGCTGCGCAGCGCGCTGGCAGAGAGCGGCATCAACCTGGGCGAAAGTCAGGTGAGCAGTGACAGTTCCGCGCAGGGCCAGAGCTTCCAGCAGCAGGAGGCGCCTCGCGATGGACAGCATGGCCGCTTCTCCCTTTCCCAGGACAATGACAACGACATCACGCCGATTGCCGTCCCCGCCGCCCTTCAGGCTCGCGTCAGCGGCAACAGCGCCGTCGACACTTTTGCCTGACAGCGACAAACGCTGAAGGTAAGCGTAAAACCCGCGTCTTTTCTTCCCATTGGTTTGACTTAAGACGCGGGATAATCTGTCCCGTGAGCCGAGAGGCTTGCCCATAATTCACAGGAAGTAACTGCAACCATGTCTGATAACGCAAAAGCAAAAGGCCGCAAACGTAAACTCTTAATACCGGTGTTGCTCATTGTAACGCTGGCCGCTTGCAGCGTAGCAGGCTATGCAGTCTGGCGAATGATGAACAAACACGAGGGCGATAAGCCTGAGGTGGCGAAAGTTGAACCGCCTCCCGCTCCGGTCTTTTTTGCACTTGATACATTTACGGTTAACCTGGTCAATCCCGACAACGATCCTGACCGCGTGCTCTACGTAGGCTTTACCCTGCGTCTGGCCGATGAGGATACCCGTCGTCGGCTGAATGATTATCTGCCTGAGGTGCGCAGCCGTCTGCTGCTGCTGCTCTCGCGTCAGAGTGCTGCGGCACTGGCGACAGAGCAGGGAAAACAGGCACTTGTTGAACAAATTAAACAGGTGCTGACCCCTCCACTGGTAAAAGGTCAACCTCCGCAGGCTGTAAACGACGTGCTGTTTACTGCCTTCATTTTGAGGTGAATCAATGGGCGATAGTATTCTCTCCCAGGCTGAAATTGACGCCCTTCTGAACGGCGACAGTGGCGGCGCGGAAGAAGAAAAGAAACAAATGGGGCCGGAAGGCGATATTCGTCCTTACGACCCGAATACCCAGCGCCGCGTGGTGCGCGAGCGTCTGCAGGCGCTGGAGATTATTAACGAGCGTTTTGCCCGTAGTTTCCGTATGGCGCTGTTTAACCTGCTGCGCCGCAGCCCGGATATCAGCGTCGGGGCGATCAAGATTCAGCCGTACCATGAGTTTGCCCGCAATCTGCCGGTGCCAACTAACCTGAACCTGATCCACCTGAAACCGCTGCGCGGCACGGCGCTGGTGGTGTTCTCACCGAGCCTGGTGTTTATTGCCGTCGACAACCTGTTTGGTGGCGACGGACGCTTTCCGACCAAGGTCGAAGGCCGTGAGTTTACCCATACCGAGCAGCGCGTCATCCGCCGCATGCTGAAGCTGGCGCTGGATGGTTACAGCGATGCCTGGAAAGCGATTTATCCGCTGGACGTCGAGTATGTACGTTCAGAGATGCAGGTGAAGTTCACCAACATTACGACCTCGCCGAACGACATCGTGGTTAACACGCCGTTCCAGGTAGAGATCGGAAACCTGGTGGGTGAATTTAATATCTGCATCCCGTTTTCAATGATTGAACCGCTGCGCGAGCTGCTGGTGAATCCACCGCTCGAAAACTCCCGTCAGGAAGATAACCACTGGCGTGACAACCTGGTCAAACAGGTGCAGCACTCTGAGCTGGAATTGATTGCACACTTTGCCGAAACCTCACTGCGTCTGTCACGGATCCTGCAGCTGAAACCTGGCGACGTGCTGCCGATTGAGAAGCCTGAACGCATTATCGCCCATGTCGATAGCGTCCCGGTCTTAACCAGCCAATATGGCACGATGAATGGTCAGTACGCGCTCCGTGTTGAACACCTGATTAACCCGATTTTGAATTCGCTGAACGAGGAACAGCCCCATGACTGACAGTAATAAACCGTCTGATGATATCTCTGCGGACGATCTGTGGGCTGAAGCGATGAATGAGCAGGTCGGCAGCAGCAGTAGTGCGCCGCAGACCGACGATGTCTTTAAATCATTCGACAGCGGCAACGTCGCTGGCTCGCTGCAGGATATCGACCTGATTATGGATATCCCGGTGAAGCTGACCGTGGAGCTGGGCCGCACCAAGATGACCATCAAAGAGCTGCTGCGTCTGACGCAGGGGTCTGTGGTGTCACTGGATGGCCTGGCAGGTGAACCGCTGGATATTCTGATCAACGGTTACCTGATCGCGCAGGGTGAAGTCGTGGTTGTGAACGACAAATATGGCGTACGCATCACCGATATCATCACCCCGTCTGAACGCATGCGTCGTCTGAGTCGCTAAAGAGTCCCTGACTATGAACAGCCAGAATCAAACGCTGCAAACGGCGACACCGCACGCCCAGGCGATCTCAACCGGCTCAATGCTGGCGCAGGTTAGCAGCGTTTTAGCCGTTATTATTTTATTGATTCTGGCTTGCGCCTGGCTGGCACGTCGTGCCGGCTTCGCCCCGAAGAAAGTCAGTAGCCAGGAGCTGAAGCTCACCGCCAGCGTCTCCGTTGGCCAGCGTGAACGCGTCGTGATTGTGGATACGGCCGATGCCCGCCTGGTACTGGGCGTCACCGCGCAGCAGATTACGCATCTGCATACGCTGCCGCCGGGTCAGCCGGTCTCCGTGACGCCCGACAACCGTGCGCCACAGGATTTTCGTCAGTTGTTACAGAACCTGGTTAAACGTCCCGGAAAACCACAATGATGCGTCGACTGCTTCCTTTACTGCCACTGTTGTTACTGGCACCGGCTGCTCATGCCCAGCTGCCGGGCCTGGTGAGCCACTCACTGCCTGGCGGCGGACAGAGCTGGTCCCTGCCGGTTCAGACGCTGGTCTTTATTACTGCGCTGACCTTTATTCCGGCGGTGCTGCTGATGATGACCAGCTTCACCCGCATCATCATTGTATTTGGTTTACTGCGTAACGCCCTGGGCACGCCCTCGGCGCCGCCTAACCAGGTGCTGCTCGGTCTGTCGCTGTTCCTGACCTTCTTTATTATGGCGCCCACCTTCGACAAAATTTATCAGGATGCTTATCTGCCCTTCAGTCAGGACAAGATCAGCATGGATGTAGCGATTGAGAAAGGTGCCCAGCCGCTGCGTGACTTTATGCTGCGTCAGACCCGCGAAGCGGATCTGGCCCTGTTTGCCCGGCTGGCTAACACCGCGCCGATTGCCGGCCCGGAAGCGGTGCCGATGCGTATTCTGCTGCCAGCCTACGTGACCAGTGAACTCAAGACCGCTTTCCAGATTGGCTTTACCGTCTTCATTCCGTTCCTGATCATCGACCTGGTTGTCGCCAGTGTGCTGATGGCGCTGGGCATGATGATGGTTCCGCCCGCAACCATATCGCTGCCGTTTAAGCTGATGCTGTTTGTGCTGGTCGACGGCTGGCAGCTGCTGGTCGGTTCACTGGCGCAAAGCTTCTACTCCTGATCCCCCTTTTTTTACCGGAGCAACACATGACACCTGAATCAGTAATGGTAATGGGACAGGAAGCGATGCGCGTCGCCCTGATGCTGGCCGCCCCGCTGCTGCTGGCCGCGCTGGTCAGCGGTCTGCTGATCAGCCTGATTCAGGCGGCGACTCAGGTCAACGAACAGACCTTATCCTTTATTCCTAAAATTCTGGCGGTCGCCACGACCGGCATTATTGCGGGTCCGTGGATGCTGAATCTGCTGCTGGACTATATCCGCACCGTCTTTACTAACCTGCCTTATATCATCGGCTGATGATTACTCTCGACAGCAGTCAGCTGGTTCAGTGGGTCAGCCAGTTCTTCTGGCCTCTGGTGCGCATCATGGCGCTGTTCGCCACCGCACCGATTCTCAGTGAACGATCGGTCAGCAAGCGTGTCAAAATTGGGCTGGCTGTGATGATTACCTGGCTACTGATGCCGCTGTTACCTGCCGTCAATGTCACCCTGTTTTCTCCGGCTGGCTTCTGGCTACTCATTCAGCAAATGCTGATTGGTATTGCACTCGGTTTTACCATGCAGTTTGCCTTTGCTGCCGTGCGCTGCGCGGGTGAGGTCATTGGTCTGCAGATGGGTATCTCCTTCGCCACCTTTTTTGATCCTGGCAGCCGTCTTAACATGCCGGTGCTGGCCCGTTTCCTTGACATGCTGGCAATGTTACTTTTCCTGACCTTCAACGGTCATCTATGGCTGATCTCGCTGCTGGCGGACAGTTTTCATACGCTACCGATTGGCGGTCACCCGCTTAATGCCAACGCATTTATGGCACTGGTGAAATCAGGCGGATTAATTTTCCTTAATGGCATGATGTTAGCGCTACCCTTAATCGTTTTGTTACTCATGCTAAATCTGGTACTAGGTTTGTTAAACCGTGTTTCACCACAGTTATCAATCTTCGCTATTGGCTTCCCCATTACCTTAACAGTCGGAATTTTAACCCTCAGTCTGCTGATGCCCCTTCTCGCCCCGTTTTGTGAGCATTTGTTTGGGGAAGTCTTTGATTTACTCACCCGCTTCCTCACGGAACTGTCCCGTCCCTGAACATTAAGTTTCTAACTATCTTTCCATCACAAAACTTAAGTATCACAAAACCATCACTGCATTTTCCGAACCATGTTTTCCAGAATGCAACTAAGGAAATTCTGATAAATGTGCGCAGAGTCTGAAAATAATTCTTATTAAACCGGGCTTCGCGTATTTTAGTCGGGTGGTTCACAGAAGCACTCAGACTGTGAATTGGCGGACAAATCGGTCAACGCACTGAATTTACAGGGAAAAAAACTTTAAGTGATTTTTCTTGTTAAAAAATGTTTTTTCCGGCATTGTCATCGCACGCTGAGGCGTCACACTTTCGTAAAACAAATGCTTTTGAGAATTATCCTATCAGAAAACTCTGTGTTTTCAGGGATAGTGATTTTGCTCTCAAAAAATGCGTTTTACTTTACCTCCGGCACTTCATTGGCACTCCCCGCCATGGCCGGAGAATGTGTGACGTCAGGGCAGCACAAAATTTTTGCAGAACGGGTCAGGGATGAAGACTTTTATGGGCGTTTGCCTGTTGCCAAACTGCACGAGCAGAATAAAAAAGTACCTAAGAAATCTCTCTCGTACCGCAACGCGTATTCATCGTTGATTTAAACGGATAACAAATTGGTGAGGGTCGCTATTATGCCAACTATTATTATGGATTCCTGCAACTACACACGCCTGGGATTAACAGACTACATGTCTTTAAAAGGAGTTAAGAAGAAGAACATCTCGTCTGTCTCCGATATTGAGCAACTACAGCAAAAATGTGAGCAATTAAATCCTGGTGTCGTCTTTATTAATGAAGATTGTTTCATTCATGAGTCAGACTCCAGCGAACGCATTCGCACTATTATTACGCAGCATCCTGATACACTGTTTTTTATATTCATGGCGATCAGCAATATCCATTTTGAGGAATATCTCTACGTTCGTAAGAACCTGATTATTACATCAAAATCGATGAAAACTTCGACCCTTGATTCCTTACTCAGCACCTATTTGCAGAAGAAGCTTAATCAGTCTGCACGCATCTCTTCGGGCATGGATGTGCACCCGCTGACGTTAAGTCAGACTGAGTCAAACATGCTGAAAATGTGGATGTCAGGTCATGACACCATCCAGATTTCAGATAAAATGCAAATTAAGGCCAAAACGGTCTCGTCACACAAAGGAAATATTAAACGCAAAATCAAAACCCATAATAAACAGGTTATTTATCATGTGGTGCGTTTAACCGATAATGTGACCTCGGGTATTTACGTAAATATTCGCTGATTGTCGCACGTCTAAGACCGGCCTTACTGGCCGGTTTTTTTATTGCTTGAAATTGGGAGCTACGTCTCACTCTTACTGTTAAGTGTTTATGCTCTTTTGCCGATGTTACGCTTTATAACAACAGCCTCAAGAGAGTAAGGATATGAACACTGCAGTAGATAATAATGGACAAAAAAGCGCGGGCCTCTGGCAGAATCTCCGTCTGGTGCCGCTGTTTAGCCTGATCTTCGGCGGCATTCTGCTGCTGTTTGCACTCTGTATCGGTGTCGCCAGTTACTTTCTGATTTTGAGCAATCACTCCCTTGATGATGCGACCAATGAAATTCAGGTGCGCATGGGCCTTTCAAACAGTTCCAACCACTTGCGTACCGCGCGTCTGACCATTATTCAGGCCGGTGCCGCCGCGCGCATTGGCGAAATGGATGCGTTTCGCGCCAATGTAGCGGCTGCTGAGAAACGCATTCAGCAGGCAAAAGAGGGCTTCGCCGTTTATGAAGCCCGGGAAGTGAAATCACCTGCCGATACGGAACTGGATGCCAGCCTCAGGGCCCGCTTTAATGATTACATTACTAAAGGCCTGATACCGATGATTGACGCCGGTAAGCAGGGCAGCTTTGAGGGCATTATCGCTCAGGAAACCGATGTGACCCGCAAGCTGGATGATGAGTACAATGCGGTGTTGCTGAAAGCGATCAAGATTCGTACTGACCGGGCGAATGCGATCACTGCACAGGCAGATCATCAGTCGCGCATCGGCTTTATCTCGATGGCAGTGGCCTTCGCTGCCGCGCTGATGCTTGTGCTGATGACCTTTGTCTTCCTGCGCCGCATCGTTATCACGCCGCTGCGCCAGTCGGTGCAGCATATCGAACGTATTGCTCAGGGCGATCTGACCTCCCCGCCTTTGCCGCATGGCCGCAGTGAAATCGGCACGCTGATCTATAACCTGCAGCTGATGCAGCAGGCGCTGGTCACCACGGTGGGAACAGTACGTGAAGGTGCGGTAGCGATTTACCAGGGTTCCAGTGAGATCTCAGCGGGTAACACCGATCTTTCGTCCCGGACTGAGCAGCAGGCTGCCGCGCTGGAGCAGACCGCAGCCAGCATGGAGCAGCTGACCGCGACCGTGAAACAGAACGCAGAGAATGCGCATCACGCCAGTCAGCTTGCCGCCGATGCTTCCGGTAAAGCGCGCAGCGGCGGCGAACTGGTCGGCAGTGTGGTGAAAACCATGAACAATATTTCTGGCAGTTCGAAGAAAATTGCCGAGATCACTAACGTGATTAACAGCATCGCGTTTCAGACCAACATCCTGGCGCTCAATGCGGCCGTTGAAGCTGCACGGGCGGGTGAACAGGGTCGCGGCTTTGCCGTCGTAGCCAGTGAAGTGCGCAATCTGGCGCAGCGCAGTGCGCAGGCGGCTAAGGAGATTGAATCCCTGATTTCGGAGTCGGTCACGCTGATTAATGATGGCTCGCTTCAGGTTGGCGCCGCCGGCAGCACCATGGGTGAGATTGTCGAAGCGGTACGTCGCGTGACCGATATTATGTCAGAGATCGCGGCAGCCTCGGACGAGCAAAGCCGGGGGATTCAGCAGGTCAGTCAGGCGGTTACCGAGATGGACAATGTGACTCAGCAAAACGCCTCTCTGGTGGAAGAAGCCACCGCTGCAGCCGCCTCGCTGGAAGATCAGGCCGGCAAACTGACCCAGGCCGTGTCAGCATTTCGTCTGCAGGAAACCACTGACAGGACGCATGCACCTGCGCGTGACGCGGCAAAGTTAAAGAGCCCTGCTATTACCCCACGTCCGGCGCTGGCTGCCGGTAACGATAACTGGGAAACTTTCTGATTCACGCCGGTTAAGGCTGCGGGCAGCATTCACCGAAAATTTAGCAGGCTGGTTTCACTCGCCAGCCGCCACATAGCCTCAGACAGCAAAAAGCCGCCTCCCCGTTTCAGGGAAAGGCGGCTTTTTTTACTGCGTCAGTTTCAGGCGTCCTGGTGCGGTTCAACAAAAATGCCATCCGGCTGGTGCAGTTCGTTGAAGAACCAGATGCCCAGCGGGTAATCCTCCAGCGCCACCAGAAACATGGTGCCCTCATTAAATGGCTCCATAGCCAGAATAGTCCCGATGCGGCGCGGGCCACCATCGGTTTTGACGCTGACGCGGTCATTAACCTTCATTATCGGTTCTCCTGATGATTAGCTGCATACAGTCTAAACGAAGAACCGTGGCGATGCAGCGCGTTAACGGCGGGCAATGACCCAGACAGCGTGAACGATACCCGGGATATAGCCACAGAGCGTCAGCAGGATATTCAGCCAGAAAGCCCCGCCAAAACCGACCTGCATAAACACGCCCAGTGGTGGCAGAAGAATGGCGATAATAATTTTTAAGAAATCCATAACCCTTCCTTTAGGTGTTGAAATAAATCAGCTTTATTTTCAACTATAGCCGAATATGCTCTGCTCAGGCGAAAAGTCAGGTAAATCTGAGTAAGGATGCCCCTTTTCGATTTCCTGACAGTTTGCTGCAGGACTTCTGACGCCCCTGGCCTTTACACTCTGCCTGCTGCTGCCCCCCCAGAGGTGCAGCTAACCTGTTAGTAACAAGGATTTTGCCCGCGCAGCGCGGGCTTTTTTTTATCTGCGATCTGTCCGATCTTCGCTTTCACTGTCGCGTTCTATACTGATTACTCTGTTTCCACCCGGGAGTCAGACTATGACAGACGAAAAACAGCTCAGTGACAGGCAGCCGTCAGAACTGATGGTGGATGTCGAAGGATTGCTGGCGGCAATTCAGGCCAGAACATCGGGCGAGGTGCGGGATTATATGGAGCAGGATCAGGCACCGCGGCTTGAAGCGGATGGCCGGATTTTTCACTCTTATCGTGAACTGGCTGAGGCGTTTGAAATTGACATCTGCGACTACCGTGCCAGCGAAGCCAACCGCTGAAATCGATTTCAAAAAAATACCCGGCGGGATGGCCGGGTAAAAAGTCAATTCGTTACACCAGGGAATTCTTAACACCTGTGCAGATTACGCGATCCCATCCATGAAACAAGTACCTGATATGCATATTTCTGCACGCTGTCTGGAAATTACTGTTGCGATGTTGCCGAAAACACCGCGCCAGACAGTCACTTAGTTCCTGTTTACTTACCCTGACTCTCTCCTTTGCCCCTATTTTTTAAGATTTTTCCTGGATTGGTGGCTGACGGCGCATTAATAAAAGTGTGCGCCAGATTCAACTATAATACTGAAAAATCGCTGCTTTAGCCGCAAATGTGATGAAAGGAGCCTGCTAATGCCCCATCTCCATCAGCCGTTAATGATTATTACTGACCTGGATGGTTCACTGCTCGACCACCATACCTATCGCTGGGATGCGGCCAGCGAATGGCTTACCACACTGAAACAGCAGGCTGTCCCGCTGGTGATCTGTACCAGCAAAACGGCCGCCGAGATTGTTCCGCTGCAAAAAAAGCTGGGCATTAGCGGCTCGCCCTTTATTGCTGAAAACGGTGCCGTGGTGCAGACGCACGATCAGCAACGCGTCCGCCTGAATCCTGCGCTGACCTATGAGGCGATCTGCAGCCAACTGGCTAAGATGAAAGCCCGCTATCGCTTTACCGGTTTTCATGACTTCTCCGATACGGACGTGGCCTCAATGACCGGCCTGAGTGAGGCGGATGCGGCGCTGTCGCGTCAGCGCGAAGCTTCCGAGGTAGTGGTCTGGCGCGACAGTGAGGACGCGCTGGTGCAGTTTCGCGAGGCGCTGGGCGCTGAAGGCCTGGCGCTGACTCAGGGGGGGCGTTTCTGGCATGTGATGCCTGCGGGCAGCGGCAAGGGTGAAGCCCTGCGCTGGCTGCTGGATCACTCACCCGGCGAGGCGCGCATTACCATCGGCCTGGGCGACGGACCTAACGATGCGCCGATGCTGGATGCGGTAGATTACGCCGTGGTGATCCGGGGCTACAGTAAGACCCCGGTCACGCTCACGCGCACCGACCAGCAGCAGGTCTATCACACGGCGCATCACGGCCCAGAGGGCTGGCGCGAAGGGCTGGACTATTTTTTGACTCAACCTCAATAAGCTGCCCACGGGCATTGAAAGGATGATGCGATGAGTGACTTCTATCAGAATGGCGTAATCACTAACTTCCACAACCTGACCCACCGCAGCGTGGAGTCGCTGGAAAAAGAGATGGTACGCTTTGCCCGAAAACGCAAAATGGGGCTGATCCTGCCATCGCTGTTTTCCGAACTTGAAGGCCCGGCGCTGACGAATATCGTCGATGAGCTGGCAAAAGTGCCCTATCTGGACGAGATTGTGATCGGTCTGGATCGGGCTGACCGCGACCAGTTTCTGTATGCCCGCGAATTTTTCTCCCGCCTGCCGCAACGGCATCGCATACTGTGGAATGACGGCCCGCGCCTTAAGGCGATTGATGCTGAACTGGATAAAGAGGGCTTATCCCCTACCCAGCCAGGCAAAGGGCGTAACGTCTGGTTCTGCACCGGCTATACACTCGCCTCAGATCGCACCAGCTGTGTTGCCCTGCATGACTGCGATATCGTCACTTATGAGCGTGGAATGCTGGCCCGCCTGCTCTATCCGCTGGCGAATCCGGCCTTTCAGTATGAGTTCTGTAAAGGCTTTTACGCACGCGTGGCCGATGGCAAACTTAATGGCCGCGTAGGCCGGTTACTGGTTGGCCCGCTGCTGCGCTCACTGCAGAAAGTCTACGGCCATTCAGAATACCTGGATTACCTGTCGAGCTTCCGTTACCCCCTTTCCGGCGAATTTGCTATGCGGACGCATGTGCTGAACGGCATAAAAATTCCGGGCGACTGGGGGCTGGAGATCGGCGTATTGTCGGAGATTTACCGTAACTACACGACCCGCCAGTCCTGTCAGGTTGAAATTGCTGACAATTATGATCATAAACACCAGCCGCTGGCGGAAGATGATGGCACGGGCGGCCTGAAACGCATGAGTAACGATATCGTTCAGTCTCTGCTGCGTAAGCTCGCGACGATGGGCGTCCCACTGACCAGTGATTCATTCCGGGTGCTGAAGGCGACTTACTATCGTAATGCGCTGGATATCATGGAGACTTACAACCATGAGGCTGCGATGAACGGCCTGAAGTTTGATCAGCATGTGGAGGAAGCGGCGGTGGAGATGTTTACCCAGTCGATTCTGGAAGCGGGACAGGCCTTTATCGAGCGCCCCAACGACAAGCCGTTTATCCCGAGCTGGAGTCGGGTTCAGTCCGCGTTCCCGGATGTCTTACAGCGTATTTATCAGGCCGTTGAAGAGGATAACGACGGCAACGTCTGAGACTGATCGGGCGGCACAGGAGATATCTGCCACCGCCTGTCAGAAGCCGGGCCTGTCGGGTCGCAAACCCCTCAGGCCAGCGTCTCAGCCTGCCAGCTGCTGCGCCGGAGCTGTTGCGCACAGCTCATCGCTGCGGAAGGCTTCACTGCGCACCGCATAGCCGTCGTACCAGCGGCACTCGACCATGCCACTCGCGTAGCCGGTCACCACCATTGTCTGCCCCTCTTCCTTGTGTTGCACTTCCTCACTGATTGCAAAAACCATGATGCGCTCCTTTTACCAATGTTAATAACCGGGGTGATGATTTCCTTTATAGCAGGCGAATGGGGTTCCTGCCTGTTAGGGCACGCAAAAAGTGGGCAAATTCAGAATAAAGCAGAGAGATATGCGGAAAATAAAAAAAGCGGATAAAAAATATTATCCGCTTTGAGGGAATAGCTGTGGCGCTGACGTCAGATTTTGCACCCTTCGCAGTCGGCTTCGTCACCGAGATCGTCCGGCACTTCGCTGGCCTTCTTTTCCGCTTTCGCTTCAGCCTGCTCAAGCTGTGCGTCGATATCAAATTCAAACATGTCGTCGTTCATCGTCATTCTCCTGACCGTAAATCACAGTGCGCTTTATACCGATTTTCCGCGCACTCTGGCAATAAGGTTGACCACTAACAGCACGATCGACCCAATGATAAAGCCGAGCACCAGGTTGGCTCCATTACTGAGCAGCATCGCGATCCAGCCGCTAAAGCCGCCGCTGACTTCCTCAATCAGATGATGCAGCGGCGCAATGCCGTGCACCACAATGCCGCCGCCAACCAGGAACATTGCGATAGTGCCGACTACGGTGAGAATCTTCATCAGCCACGGCGCAGCAGCCAGCAGCACGCCGCCAATGCCCTGCGCAAGGCGGGAGGGTTTCTCGCGCAGCCAGAAGCCCAGATCGTCGATTTTTACAATCGCCGCAACAATGCCGTAGACGCCAATGGTGACCAGAATCGCAATGCCCGCCAGGATAATGACCTGATTCAGCAGCGGCGACGCCGAGACGATGCCCAGGGTGATGGCAACGATCTCGGCAGAGAGAATAAAATCGGTCCGCACCGCACCTTTAATCTTCTTCTTTTCGAACTCCGCCGCGTTCTGATTCGCCAGCGAATCCAGTCGCTTCTGTCGTGCTTCCGGTGATTTACTCTGCTTGTCGTGCTGCAGGCTGTGCAGCACCTTCTCTACGCCTTCGTAGCAGAGGTAGGCACCGCCAATCATCAGCAGCGGCGTGATCAGCCAGGGCGCAAACGCTGAGATGATCAGCGCCAGCGGCACCAGAATCAGCTTGTTGAGAAACGATCCTTTGGCCACGCCCCAGACCACCGGCAGCTCGCGATTAGCTTTCACGCCCGTGACCTGCTGAGCGTTCAGTGACAAATCGTCTCCCAGCACGCCCGCGGTCTTTTTCGCCGCCACTTTCCCCATGACGGAAATATCGTCCAGAAGTGTTGCAATATCATCAAGTAAAGTGAGTAAACTGGTTCCCGCCAAAATCTTATCCTTAGTCTGGTTCGTTATGTTGACAACATGGGCATCGCTCAATTTCCGTCACGGTCATCTCGGCGATGCCCTCACAATCCCACTCGACCCGCACCTTCTCGCCTGCTGTGCTTTCCGCATGCAGATATTTACTGACCGGGCTTTCGGTCATGCCGGTAATTTCCTCCGTGGCGATCAGCCTCTCCCCGCAGTAGACCCGCGCGGTCGCTTTTGTGTTAACCATTCGCTCATCACGGATCTGATAAAGGCGTTTTACGGTCAGTTTTATGCTGCTCATTTCGGCCTCCTGGCCACGGAGAAAGCGCAGATCTAACCAATTATGTCGGGGATTAGCAATCTGCGTGGTAATGATGAATGCCCTGATAATCGATCTCAGCACTCTCTGACATTGCCAGCAGCCACTCCTCCAGCCGTTCCAGCAAATCCTGATCTGCCAGGCGCTGTTTGCCCCGCAGTGCGCACTCCCAGATAATCAGCACCTTCCAGCCCGCCGCCTGCAGCTGCCGCACGTAGCGCTGGTCACGTTCAACATTACTGTTGATTTTTCCGGTCCAGAACTCTGTGCGCGTCGCGGGCAGCTTGAAGAGATAGCAGTGATGACGATGCCAGAAACAGCCATGAACAAAAATAATCGCCTGCTGCTCTGTCAGAACGAAGTCAGGCCGCCCCGGCAGGTTTTTATCCTGCACGCGATAGCTGAAGCCACGGTCTTTCAGCAACAGCGCAATACGCTGCTCAATGGCCGTATCCTGAGCGCGAATCGCACGCATATTTTTGCTGCGTGTTTCGCTGGAGTGAACATCAGCCATAACCTCTCCTTTTTTGCTGGTTATATAACTTTAGCCTGCACGGCGAAAAGCGAAAGTCGCCGCAGGCTGACGCTGGATGCAGGGCCGTAAAAGCAGAAGATTCCGGGGTGCTGCGGCAGAATACATCCCGGAATTTCCTCACGTCGCAGGGAGTGATAGCATAGGCGCCTTACTGTTAAGGAAAAATGCATGCATCCCGCCGCCCTCGCTGAACCACTCTCTGCCGCCCTTTCCTCTGCCGATGCGTCTGAACGCGTGCAGCAGTTGCTGGAAATCTATTCGGTGCGTGATCTCACGGCCCGCCTGCAACAGGCCGGATTTACCGGCTGGACACCAGCCCTGCTGAACCGCATACGTCAGGGTAAAAGCCCCCTGCCTCCTCTGAGTGAGGGGGAGCAGCAGCTGCTGCAGTCGCTGCTGCCGTCGCGGCCGGCCCATTATGATAATCCTGAATTCCGTTTTATCGACCTCTTTGCCGGGATTGGCGGCATTCGTAAAGGCTTCGAGGCGATTGGCGGCAAGTGCGTCTTCACCAGTGAATGGAATAAAGAGGCGGTGCGCACTTATAAAGCGAACCACTACAGCGATCCGCTGGAGCATCACTTCAACACCGATATCCGTCAGGTCACGCAGCCGGAAGGACTGACCGGTGATGACGAAATCTACCGGGCGATTGATGCCGCCATTCCCGATCATCAGGTGCTGCTGGCCGGTTTCCCCTGTCAGCCCTTTTCACTGGCGGGCGTCAGCAAAAAGAATGCGATGGGCCGTGCACATGGTTTTGAATGCCAGGTTCAGGGCACATTATTCTTTGATGTGGCCCGTATTCTGGCCGCCAAAAAGCCGCCGTTTTTTGTGCTGGAAAACGTGAAGAACCTGAAAAGCCATGATAAAGGCCGGACCTTCACCATTATCATGGAGACGCTGGATGAGCTGGGCTATGACGTCGCCGATGCCAGTACCGACAGCCCGGATGCCAAAGTGATCGATGCGCGTCACTTTCTGCCCCAGCATCGCGAACGCATTGTGCTGGTGGGCATTCGCCGCGATCTGAAAAAACAGGACTTTACGCTGCGCGATATCTGTCGCTTCTATCCTGCGCAGGTGCCGAGCCTGCAGAGCCTGCTGGAGCAGGCCCCGGACGACAAATATATTCTGTCGCCGGTGCTGTGGCGCTACCTCTATCAGTATGCGAAAAAGCACAAAGCCCGTGGCAATGGATTTGGTTTTGGCCTGAACGATCCACGCAATCCTGACTGCTGCGTACGAACGCTGTCGGCGCGTTATTATAAAGATGGCTCAGAAATTTTGATTGACCGCGGCTGGGACAGTGCATCCGGTGAGGCCGGGTTTAAGAATGCTGAAAACATGGCCCGCCGTCCGCGTCGCCTCTCGCCGCGCGAGTGCGCCCGCCTGATGGGTTTTGATGTGCCAGGCCAGGCGGCCTTTCGCATTCCGGTGTCAGACACGCAGGCGTATAAGCAGTTTGGTAATTCGGTCGTGGTCCCGGTATTCGCCGCAGTAGCTCAGCTCCTGCTGCCGCATATCCGCCAGCTGATGACGTCATCGCGCTGAAAAGAAAAAACCCGTCTTTCGACGGGTTTCTTTTTATTTCTTCTTCTTAGCCTGCTTCTTCAGCAGCAGGCGAATCTGCTTCAGCTCGGTCGCGGTCAGCCCCTCGGCCTTTTCATCAGCAGCGGTTGCTTTTTCTGCTGACTCTTCAGTGAGGTCCTGACTATCAATGGCCGGATGCGGATGCGTTTCCAGGCTGGCCTGTAATCGCTGAACGATCTCCTGGCTCATCGAAATCTGATTCTCCAGCGCAAGCTGTTTGATCGTTTCTTTCAGTTCAGGGTCAATTTTAATCGTTAAATTAACAGTTTCGGTCATTGCGCCACTCCTTTTTTGTTATGGCTACACGCTACCGGATGACCGTTTCGATTAACATACTGTCATAAAAATTTAATATTCCGCGCGCAATGGGGAGAAATCCCGCAGCACGGCCTCGTCGATTCCTGTGAGATTGCCCTGCAGTTCGGCGTAGAGTTTCGCCATATAACGCACCAGAAAATCTGCGTTGTGTTCCGCCAGCCTGCGACCCGTTTCCGTGTGCATCGTCTCTGGCAGGCGCAGCAGTTTCTTCTGGAAGTGATCCAGCGTCCATTTAACGTCATTCAGCTCGCGCTCTTTGCCTAAAGGATCCTGGCTGTCGAACAAAGGACGGTTCAGCGCACCGGCGGTATAGAAGACCCGCGCCAGCCCGATCGCGCCCAGTGACTCCAGCCGGTCAGCATCCTGCACAATTTTTGCTTCCAGCGTCTGCGGCGGTATGCCTGCGCTGAAACTGTGCGTTTTCACGGCATGCATAACGGCCTCAATTCGCTCAGCCGGAAAATCGGGAAAGTCCTGCTGCAGAATACGCTGGGTTTCCACTGCGGCATACGTTGAGGCGAGATGACGCTCCGGATGATTTTTAGGCAGATTAACGACATCGTGAAAATAGCAGGCAGTAAGTATCACCAGCGGATCGGCCGGTGTTCCGGTCATGATTCGCTGTGCGCTCATCCATACACGCCGCAGATGGGCGATATCGTGCGCGCCATCATCATGGATCCAGTTCGCCTGAAACCAGCTTTCGTAACGAGATTGCCAGAGTGTAATTGACATAGTCTGTCTCCCTGTAGTGATCGACAGCGGTTTCTCTGTCGTAATCAGTGCGCGAACGGCAAGCCATCATAGCGACTGGCTAATGACACTTTTTTTACAGTGCGGTCAAAAAGAGCGGAGCTGCCTGCAAATTCGGGCAGGAAAATGAGATCTGGATCATCTGTATAGCATCTCTGTTACACAATAACCGCAATTTCGGCGGTTTTCAGTCTTTCCTCAGTGAATTGCTGCTAAGAAAATTAGTTTAACATCAGTAATGTTTTGTTCTGCCTGCCGAAGGTCTTCGGGGCCGCCTGAACGCTTTTTTTTCTGGTCAATAATTGTAAAATTATCGCAGGCGATAGGGGAAAAAAACTGAAAAGGTTCCTATTTTTACCGTTATAACGTACTGTATCCGTGCTCTTCATCGCTTTCTGAAGCTGGCAGTGAAAGCGTTGGTGCGCTTTTTGCATTTTGCTGCTTTTCAACGTTTACCATGGCGCTTTTAAAGTGACTGTCAGGCGAAAAATTATTAAGCAGATTGATTTAAAAGCTTTATGATAACTCTCAGATGTGAAGCAAATGGACGTTTACAGCAGTAACCGGGTTCTACTAATAAAAAGAGGTAATCCATGAAAGAACGGCCGATTCTTTTTTCCGAACAGCGTGTTCGTGCCCTGTTGGTTGGCCAGCAAACACAAACCCGGCGCATTATGAAAACGCAGGCTTTCGGTCCGGGACAGGATCATCACGAAGGTGTACACGCTTTTGATGTGAGCGCGAACCATCTTCATGGCTATAAGATGATGTCGATGACAGACATCAGCTACCAGTGTCCGTATGGCAAACCCGGCGACATTCTCTGGGTGCGTGAGACCTGGCGAGGCCCCATCGTGCCAGAGCACGATCTGGCAGAATATGATCGCGACCCGACGCCGTTTCGTCAGCCGGAATTTTGCCAGTACCGGGCAGACAGCAACGAGCTGGGACAACATGCGATGAGCACACCAGAAGCTGAAGAGTTTGGCTGGCAGACTGCCATCCACATGCCGCGCTGGGCCAGCCGTATCAATCTGGAGATTACCGGTGTGCGTGCGGAAAAAATTCAGGATATCAGTGAGGATGACATCATGGCGGAAGGCGTACAGACCGACTCGCACTTCCTCAACAATTTCTTCACCATGAACGTCAATTCGGAGTCGCCCAAAGAGGCGTACCGTAAAGCGTGGCAAAAACAGTACGGTGCCACCAGCTGGGAAGTGAACCCCTGGGTCTGGGTCATTGAATTTCAGCGTGTTGAACGAAAGTAACTTTTCAGTCCCGTGCTTTGCGGGCTAAATCACAGACAACGGCCGCGCTAACGGGTTGAATAGGCTTTCAGCCCTGAAGTCAGATTCTGATGCCAGCATTCGATGCTGGCATTTTCATATCCGGCGCATCAGGATAGCCAGTGAGTCCGGTTCTGTGCAGGAGTGACGATGTTCAAATGGCCCTGGAAAACGCATAACGACAGGCTGGTTGCCTTGCCCTGGCAGCAGGGACTTGCGCAACCGATTTTCCGCCCGCTCAGTGAAGCAGAGCAGCAGACGCTGGTCGCGCTGGCGACGCGCTTTCTGCAACAGAAAAAGCTGGTGGTGATGGAAGGCGCAGAGCTGGATGAACTGCGCAGCGTGCGCATTGCCCTGCTCTTCTGCCTGCCGGTGCTAAAACTGGGTCTGGAGTGGCTGGACGGTTTTCATGATGTACTCATCTATCCTGAGCCGTTCAGCGTTGAGGATCAGTGGCAGGATGAGGATGGACTGGTTCATCATTCGCCCGCCGTCCATGCCGGCCAGAGCTGGACACAGGGGCCGGTAGTGCTCAACTGGCTCGATATTCAGGATTCGTTTGATCTCTCCGGCTTTAATCTGGTCATCCACGAGGTGGCACATAAGCTGGACGCGCGCGGCAGTGGTTACACCAGCGGCGTGCCCATGATGCCACTGCGGGATGTGGCGCTGTGGGAAAACGATTTGCGTGCCGCGATGACGGAGATTGAAACGGAAGTGGAACTGGTGGGTGAACAGGCCGCGACTATCGATCCCTACGCTGCCAGCGATCCGGCGGAGTGTTTTGCCGTTCTCTCTGAATACTTTTTTACGGCCCCGGTTCTGCTGGCTGAACGCTTTCCGGCCATGTATCAGCATCTGCAGCACTTTTATCAGCAGGATCCCCTGGGCAGAATGGCCGAAGAGACGGCCCAGAGTGCTTAAATCGTGATCGCTTTGCTTTAAAGCTAGCCAGTTGAATGATAATGTATTTTTTGCTGTTGACACCTTCGGGCGACGTCGTTAATATTCGCCTCGTTCCAACGATTCCTCTGTAGTTCAGTCGGTAGAACGGCGGACTGTTAATCCGTATGTCACTGGTTCGAGTCCAGTCAGAGGAGCCAGATTAGAAAAAGCAGCTATCCCCGGATAGCTGCTTTTTTGCTTTTCAGACGTCCCGGATTTCTTTTCCTGCACACGCTTGTTGTGATTTCCCCCTGCTAATAATGAAAAAACCGACTGGCGTTAATTTGCCCGTAGAGGCATCTATCTCTCTGTCACCAGGACATGCAAAGCAACCCGCAAAACACCCGCCGTCATAACAGACCCGCTGGCTTATTCGGCTGGCGATATTCAGGGATTTTCAGCACCTGACCCGGGGCAATATGATCCGGATAGCTGAGGATAACCTTATTCGCGCCGCCAGTGAATCGCAGGCGAATTATTACAAAGTAGGAACCCGCTGCCACAGCTGACCATTAAAGGCCGCTGGCTGGAAGCGCTGGGATTTACCACCGGGCAGAAGATCGAGGTGATCCTGGACAATGGGCAGTTGATCATCCAACTGGCTAAGGTATGATCGGCATATACAAAAATCCTAGCAATTGATGGCTCGGGTTTATTATAGGTTATTTTTATGAGTAAAAAAAATACAGATATAAGCAAGTTCTTAAGTTATATACTACGCCATCAACCAGAAACTATAGGTTTATCATTAGATAGAGAAGGATGGGCTGTTATAAGCGATCTTATCCTTTGCTCCATTAAAGAGGGTTACGCACTCGATAATAACCTCCTTCATAATATTGTGGATAACAGTGATAAAAAACGCTTTACAATTTCAGATGATGGGTTGCGAATCCGGGCAGCTCAAGGACACTCAACAAAACAAGTTAATATCGCTTACAGCGAGGTAGTACCCCCAAATATTTTGTATCATGGAACAGCTACCCATTTTATATCTGCAATTCAGGAGCAGGGTCTTATCCCTTCATCACGGCAGTACGTACATCTTTCTTCAGATGAAGATACTGCAATTAAAGTAGGGCAACGACATGGAAAACCAGTATTGTTAAAAATAAACGCCCTGGATATGTATGAACAGGGTTTTAAGTTCTTCCAGGCTGATAACGGAGTCTGGCTAACCGACAGAGTTCCTTATATATTTATTCAGTAATAACTACTATTCGTCTTCTGCCTGTTCAGTTTTATGGCGGGCAGACTCAAGACGCGCCATTTTTAGCCATTCTGAGAAGCTATCTGTGTATCCTCTGTCTTCCCAGCCTGCTGAAGCAAAGGCGTGAACATAATATACTTTTGGGTCGGCTGACGTATCTTCGCCATCAAAACACACAATATCATCCGAATAACGCCAGTTCGCAAAAGGTATCAATTTTCGTTCTGGATAAAGCGTTCTAACTTTTTCGCACCAAAAGTCAACATAATTCTGAGCGTGGCAAAATAGCCACCAAGGCTCAATATTTTCCAATTCACTTCCTGATATATAATCAATAAAACTATCAGGAAAAGAAAATCCAAAATATAAGTGACTTTTATACATCTTGGCTCTTTCAGTCATTTACTTACCCTTTCCGGTTATTCTTGGCGAATCAGATGAACCACTGGGTTTTTTTTACCAAAACCGCCACTCTGATTATTTATTCTTCCTAATATAGCATCACCCCATGTTTTAGCAGAACCAAAACGTCCCGATTCCACCATATCTTTCGGTAATAGGTCATCAAAGCGCCTGACGTTAGCCTCAACTTTTATACCTGCTTCTCTGGCTGCACTGATCCTGGTATTATCCATGCTCGTCATTTTTCCATCAGGCATCTTGATAACATCAACTGGATCAGCTTTCCAGCCATCTTTTTTCATACTGGAAACAGGGTCATCGTAATTGTATTTCACACCAGTATCTCGATCTGTCTTATTATAAGAAACGGTATTTTGCGAAAAACGAATTTCGTTAGCATCAAATGAAGAAGTCTTTCCTGTCGGTTTAACCGTAGTTGGCGGTTCATTGATTCCTTTTTTCCCAATCCCTGCCGCAATACCCGCAGCACTGCTGTTGCCCGCCATGCCGCCCGCCACTCCTGCCGCCAGCGTGCCCAGCAGGCTCAGCTGCTCACGGTCTTCCTGCCACAGTGCCGCTATCTTCTCCGGCGTGTGCGCGCCCCAGTATTTTTCTGCGATGTAGTGGGTAGCAAGCTCGCCGCTGCCGCACCTGTCATTACTGGTTTTCTGCGCGGCGGGAGCCGGCTCACCGCTCGCCTGTGAGCCGGGGAACCACCTGCCAGGCGCGGGCTGGCGAGGCCCGCAAGCGGCGGAAAGACGCTGTGCTGCACACCTGCTTGACCGGGTCTGGCTTTTGCATGACCACACTGAACCGGGCCGGGAAGCGTGGCTGGCGAGGCAGACAGGAGCAAGGAGGAACGACTGCGACCCGCCGCAGACAGACGCAGCCGGGCGGGCATGAAGCCTTTAAGCGGAGACCGTCAGGCCGACTACTGCTTTGGGGTTTACTTACAGACGATGACGATGCCAGCGCCGCCAGGGATGGCGGCCGCTCCCGATGCCCTTCGCGGGGGCGAAGACATAATGTGTATTATACGATACGAGCCGCACCACGCGGCGAAGGCCTGCTGTTTTCATGGTAGCGATGCACGGCCGGATAATATTCCAGTCCATAGAGCTGCCCCAGCGGCAACAGCAGTTCAACGTTGATATCTTGCCCGGCTGCCTCTGCCGCAGAACCGCTCAACAGCTGTTCAAACCAGACTTTCAGTTTCTGTTTCATCTCAGGATCTCCGCTTCAGTTGATGCCCTGAGTAAACCCGCTTGCGCCCCCCAACAGAAGCAAAAATTTCTGCGCTGCTTATGCCAGAAATGGCAAAGCGGATTCTGATCGGCTGAAGGCCCGCTTCAGGCTGGCTACTGGGTAATCAGCGTCACCCAGTTCGCGCCCTTACCTGCCGGCGCTTCAGCGACCCGTGTGAGCGTGTCGCTGGCAGGATCGATGGCATAGCTCCCTATAACAGCACTCTTCTCGCCGCTGACGATCAGCCATTTACCCTGCGCATCAATCGCGATACTACGCGGCTGTTTCTCGACCGGCCAGCTGCCTGTCAGGGTCAATTCTCCCGACGACTTATCGACCCGATAACCCGTAACGGTGCTGGAGGTGCGCTCTGTCACAAACAGAAACCGGCCGTCCGGTGTGATTTTAATATCTGCCGCCCAGATGCGCGGCGTCGGATCGCTGTAGCCCGCCGGGCGCTGCTCGCCATGCTGCAGGTTATATTTCTTCGCCACCGCATTTGGCCAGGTTTTTAAAGGCGTCAGCGTGCCATCGGCCGCACGCCGGAACTGCGTAATGGCACCGCTCATCTCCGCGAGGTTGTAGAGGAAACGATTATCCGGCGAAATCACGGAATGCCGTGCGCCGCTGTTTTTCTCACCCTGAACAAAACCGGTGCCCAGTGGCGATATGACGCCCTCAGCACTGAATCGGTACTGCAGCACCCGATCTGCGCCTAGATTCCCGACATAGAGTGACTGATTACTGACGTCGGTGATCACCGAATGGGCATGCGGCCCGGTTTTGACCTCGCCGGTCAACGGAGTCGTCACAATCCCTTTATCATCAATCCGATTGCTGGTGACAATATCGCTGTCATAGGAGGCGGCAAGCAGGTAGCGCCCGCTCTTGTCAGTGGTGATCCACGGAAAGCTGGCTTTAACCGGCGTCATCGCCTGTTTCTGCAGATCACCGTGCGGACGGGTCACGCGCCAGCTGACAATTGCATAAGGCTTCGTGCGCAGTGCGCCATAAAGATGTTTACCATCAGGGCTGGCCGCCAGCGGCATAATCTTTTTTCCGGCGGCTGTATCGCCCAGCCACTGCAGTCCGCCATTATTCTCATTGAGCTGATAACGGGAAACCGTGCCGGACTCGGCATTCGACACATAGACAAAGGTTGTCGCCCACAGTGGACTACAGCACAGCAAAGGCAGCAGTGCCAGCGTTGGTATAAAACGGTTCATGATCACCTCAGGAAGTTAAATCTGCGCCGGTGCGCAGCAGGTTTTACGCTACCCCGGTGAGAGGCAGCTGGCTTTATGCAACTGCCTGAGATTGTAAATGAAAGTCTGGAGATGTGACGGAACAATCATTTATGAAGAGGCCCTTCCCCATCGCTGGCGGAAGGGTGAAGCGCTAACCGGATTTCTCAATCATTTTCTGATAGCGGTTGAGCCATTTACCACTGTTGAGTCGCCACCAGAAGAAAATCCCGCGCACCGTCCAGTCCAGGAACATCCCGAGCCAGACGCCGGTCACGCCCATCCCGAACTGAATGCCGAGCAGATAACCGACCACCACGCGCGCGCCCCACATGCTGAACATCGACACGTACATGGTATAGCGTGCATCGCGCGCGCCCTTGAGCCCGGCGGGCAGCACCCAGGAGGCGGCCCACAGCGGCATAAACAGTGCATTCAGCCAGAGCAGATGCTTCGTCACGTTAATCACTTCCGGATCGCTGGTATAGAAACGCGCCAGCAGTCCGGCCAGCGGCACCGTTAACAGCGCAATGGCGCTCAGACAGGCGGTGGCCAGCCAGAAAACATGCCGCACCTGACGCTCTGCCTGAAACACCTGATTCCTGCCCAGGCGGGTGCCGGTAATAATGGTTGATGCCGACCCCAGCGCATTGCCCGGCAGGTTAATCAGCGAAGCGACCGAGAAAGCGATGAAGTTACCCGCAATCTCACTGGTGCCCATGCCCGCGACAAAGACCTGGGTCAGCAGTTTACCGCCGTTGAACAGCACCGACTCGATACTGGCAGGCACGCCGATTCCCAGCACTTCCATCAGGATGCTGCTGTTCCAGCGCCGGAAGTAGCTCGACAGCGTAATTTTCAGTGAGGCGTTAAAGCCGATCATCAGCACATAGATCACCGCAATCGCCCCGATATATCGGGTAATAGTCAGCCCGAGTCCGGCCCCGATAAAACCTAAACCATCCCAGGAGAAGCAGCCGTAGATCAGCACGCTGCTGATGATGATGTTAAGGATGTTCATGCCACCGTTAATCAGCATCGGGATTTTGGTATTGCCTGCACCGCGCAGCGCCCCGCTGCCGATTAGGGTGATGGCGGCCGCCGGATAGCTCCAGGCCGAGGTCTGCAGATAGCTGAGCGCCAGTGCTTTGACTTTAGGATCTGCGGCACCGGCGATGGCATCGACAATCAGATGCCCCCAGAACTCAATGGCGATCACCAGCACAAAAGCGAAGATTGTCATCATGGCCAGCGACTGACGTGTAGCGGCTCGCGCCCGCTTACCATTGCGTTTGGCCAGGCTGAACGCCACCACAACCGTCGTTCCCAGGTCGATAGCGGCAAAGAAAGAGATGATCACCATGTTGAAGCTGTCGGCCAGGCCTACACCCGCCATCGCCTCTTTGCCCAGCCAGCTGACCAGGAAGGTGCTCAGCACGCCCATTAGCAATACACAGGCGTTCTCGAAGAAGATAGGCACTGCCAGTGGCGATATTTCACGCCAGTAGAGCGTGCGATAAGTGCGGCGTTTCGGATACCACGCCGTGCGCCTGATCGCCTGCATCACTGCTACGCCGGGATTTTGCAAAGGATTACCAAATCAGAAGTGACAGACGAGATATTATGATGATAGGCGTCAGAGAAATATGCAAAGTCTTTGCGGTGGAAATTAATCATAGTTACAAACTTTTTATGGCCGTCCCGGCAGATTCTGTCGCAGCGCCCCGTCAGCTTTAATCAGCCTGATTAATTGTCTGCTGTGACGATCTGTTAGCTGGCACTCACGTTGCCGGGCATTGAGCTTTCAGCTGCACCTTTAAAACCCATTTCTCCTCCTTTGATAGTAAAGATTTTCTTAACAGGTTTTCAGCTTCCCTTTTCTTCCACAGCACCGCGCTGCTCAGATAGCACGCGCTTTCAGCACAAAATAAAAGCAGCTAAATATTCTTCACCAATCCCGGTAACAAACCCGCTAAGCTTGAGGCAAATTACGGAAAAAATGGAAGGAGAAACCATGCCGACACAACGTAAAAACCTGACCAGTCTGCAGGCGCTGGATGAACTTGAACGTCTGTACGAAGGTGCTGTTGAGGCGCTGCGCGCGGCGATTAAAGCTTTTACGGAAAACGGCACGCTGCCCGATGCCGATCGGCGGGCGCAGGGGCTCTTTGTTTATCCGGAACTGCGCATCACCTGGCACGGTGAAGGGCCGCAGCAGAACCGCACACGCGCCTGGGGACGCTTTACCCATACCGGCAGTTACAGCACGACCATTACCCGCCCGGCGCTGCTGCGTCACTACATAGCGGAACAGCTGGCGATGCTGGAGAAGGAGTATCAGCTGGAGATTGACGTAGTGCCATCCAGCCAGGAGATCCCCTATCCTTATGTGATTGACGGTTCCGATCTCTCACTGGATCGCACCATGAGCGCAGGGATTGCGCGCCATTTCCCGACCACTGAGCTGTCACAGATTGGCGATGAGACGACCGACGGTCTGTTCCACGCAGATGCCCAGTTCCCGCTGTCTCACTTCGACGCGCTGCGAACCGACTTTTCGCTGGCGCGTCTGCGTCATTACACCGGCACCAGCGTAGAGCACTTCCAGCCATTTGTGCTGTTCACCAACTACACCCGTTATGTGGATGAGTTTGTGCGCTGGGCGATTGAGCAGGTGCGCGATCCCAATACCCCTTATGACAGCCTGGCCTGTGCCGGTGATGTGGTGCTGACCGCCGACACTGCGAACAGCGAATCGATGCTCTCCGATCTGGCGTGGAAGAAGCATCAGATGCCTGCCTGGCACCTGACGTCGCCAAATCGCCGTGGTATCACGCTGATTAACATTGGCGTCGGCCCGTCGAATGCCAAAACCATCTGCGACCATCTGGCCGTGATGCGTCCGCATGCGTGGCTGATGATTGGCCACTGCGGCGGCCTGCGTGAGAGTCAGCGGATTGGGGATTACGTCCTGGCGCATGCCTATCTGCGTGATGACCACGTGCTGGACAGCGTACTGCCGCCTGATATCCCGGTACCAAGCATCGCCGAAGTGCAGCGCGCGCTCTATGACGCCACCAAAGCGGTGAGCAACATGCCAGGCGAAGAGGTGAAGCAGCGGCTGCGTACCGGCACCGTGGTCACCACGGATGACCGCAACTGGGAGCTGCGCTACTCCGCATCGGCACTACGTTTTAACCTGAGCCGCGCGGTCGCGGTAGATATGGAGAGCGCCACCATCGCTGCCCAGGGCTATCGCTTCCGTGTGCCTTACGGCACGCTGCTGTGCGTTTCCGATAAGCCGCTGCACGGCGAGATTAAGCTGCCGGGTCAGGCGAACCGTTTCTATGAAGGCGCGATTTCGGAACATTTGCAGATTGGCATCCATGCGGTTGAACTGCTGCGCGCTGAAGGCGATAAGCTGCATTCGCGTAAGTTACGGACATTTAATGAGCCGCCTTTCCGGTAAGTTTTTACTGCTGGCTTAGGGAAGTTTATCCGCTGCGCGAACAGGCGTCAGGAGGGTTTCGTTCGACTGCAGTGGTTTTACGCTGAGAAGGTTTCGTTCGCCTGCAGTGGTTTTACGTTGAGAGGGTTTCATTTACCTGCCGTGGTTTTACGTTGAGAGGGTTTCGTTTACCTGCAGTGGTTTTACGCTGAGAGGGTTTCGTTTACCTGCAGTGGTTTTACGTTGAGAGGGTTTCGTTCGCCTGGCGGGCCGGGCAGTTTCAGGCCCGCCTCTGCAGGCGACCGACAAGGGGGCGCCAGTCGCCGCGCCCCCTTGACCCCGGGCTTCGGCCTGCATCACCGCCGCTTCGCGGTCCCTTCGCTCCTTCCGGATTTCTCACGGACCGGCGGGACGCGCCATCCCTGGCGCGAACCCGCCTCTTCGCGACATCCCTGTCGCTCGTCCTGAAATCCCTCATCCGCTCAGCGGCTCTGACGGCCTCCCTCCCCGCTGTTATTTCGTCTTTCTGTGTTGAGTACTTAATCGCTTCAGGTTTACGGGATTTGCTCTGGCTCTGGCTCCCAGAAAAGCAGGCAACACTGAACTACATTAAGCAAAAAACGTACAGGCAACGGTCTGACAGAGGCGTCCGCAGCGCCGAGGAACAACCGGAGGCCAGGATGAGCCGACAGGACGTCGGCGAAAGGACGGATCGCGCCAGGGAGGGCGCGTCCGGACGGTCCGCAGGCCGCAGGGCGTGACGAGGGCACCCCGCGAAGCGGGGCGCGGAGGCAGCCGGACGCCGGGATTGGTAAGGGGCGGGCGTCCGCCCCTTAACGCGTCCGCCCGCACGGGCAACCTGAAACTCCCGCTCGCCTGGCGGGCGAAACCTGCTCACCGTGCCACCGCTGCTATCCGAAACCTGCTCAGCGCCAGCCCGATGTAAAACGAAGCCCCTGCACCGCAGCCCCAGCATGATATTCCCCCGCCGCCATCGGCCTGGGCAGCCCGGACCCGGCAACAATCCCACCGGCGACGGTGTACCAGAGGCATCCGCAGCGCGGAGGCAGCCGGACGCCGGAATTGTTAAGGGGCGGGCGTCCGCCCCTTGACGCGTCCGCCCGCGCGGGCAACCTGAAACTCCCGCTCGCCTGGCGGGCGAAACCCGCTCAGTGCAACCCTGCCACCAGGCAATAATCAGGCACTCAGCCATCCCAGCTTGATCACAAACAGAATCGACAGGATCACCAGCGCCGCATTCACCTCTTTCGCACGACCACTCAGCAGCTTAACCAGCGTCCACGTGATGAAGCCAAACGCGATGCCGTTAGCGATGGAATAGGTCAGCGGCATAGTCAGCGCAGTCACCGTCACCGGCGCGGCGGTGGTGATATCTTTCCAGTCAATCTCGGCCAGACCCGATGCCATCAATACCGCCACAAACAGCAGCGCAGGCGCGGTAGCATAGACCGGTACACTTGACGCCAGCGGCGAGAAAAAGAGTGCCAGCAGGAACAGCACGGCGACCACAATCGCCGTCAGACCGGTACGGCCACCCGCACTCACACCCGCCGCCGATTCCACATAACTGGTGGTGGTTGAAGTGCCCAGCAGTGAGCCAAACAGTGCCGCCGCACTGTCCGCAATCAGCGCACGGCCCATCTTCGGCACGTTACCCTGCTCATCCGCCAGGCCGGCGCGCTTGGTCACGCCCAGCAGCGTACCGGTGTTATCAAACACGTCTACGAACAGGAAGGCAAAAATCACGCTGACCAGGCCGACGTTAAACGCGCCCGCGATATCCAGCTGCATAAAGGTTGGCGCAATCGACGGCGGCGCAGAGAACACGCCTGCAAAGGGTGTCAGACCAATGCCCATGGAGATAAAGGTGACCAGCAGGATACCGATCAGCACCGCACCGGTTACGCGACGCGCTTCCAGCACCACGATGACGATAAAGCCGAGCATGGCCAGCAGCGGTCCCGGTTTGGTGAGATCGCCAATGCCGACCAGCGTCGCCGGGTTATCAACGACAATGCCGGCCCCTTCCAGCGCAATAATCGCCAGAAACAGCCCGATACCTGCGCCAATCCCGGCGCGCAGCGGCAGCGGAATACTGGTAATAATCCACTCACGGATTTTAAACAGCGACATCGCAAAGAAAATCACTGCCGAGAGGAATACGGCGCCCAGCGCCACCTGCCACGTATAGCCCATGTGCAGTACGACAGTGTAGGTAAAGAACGCATTCAGCCCCATGCCCGGTGCCAGCGCAATCGGGTAGTTGGCAATCAGCCCCATCAACACGCAGCCAATTGCCGCCGCCAGACAGGTTGCAACAAACACCGCGCCTTTATCCATGCCGGTTGCGCCCAGAATGCTCGGGTTAACAAACAGAATATATGCCATTGCCAGGAAAGTGGTGATCCCGGCAATAATCTCGGTACGAACCGTGGTGTTGTGTGCTTTGAGTTTGAATAGTTTTTCTAACATCATCATCTCTCGATACAGGAGACAGCCGTCTCTCTTGCCAAAGGGGTTTGCATGCTGATTATTCTGTTTCCGGGAAAGGGAGAGCGGCCGCTGCATACTGACAAGCCGATATCGCCTGACATCCGTGACTAACCCACTGCCAAAAGCAATTGCCATGCCATCTTCAGACGCAATCGATTACCTGGCAGGGCCGGAGAAGCCTGAGACAATTCCGAGCCAAAACGAGGCGCGATTATGGTGCAATGCACCGTTCCTGCGCAATCGTTTTCCTGCGGCTGATATGCAGGGCCTGAAAACTCTGCGTCAGCGCACGCTTCTGCACTCTCACTGGCGAAGCTGGTCACGTTTCAGCATGCTCTCCCAGCAACCTTTTCTGGCCTGTGTAGACTCCTGAATTAACTCTTTTGCAACATTGAGGCCGCGCCATGAAGCCAGCGATTTTGGTGGTGGATGATGATCCTGCCGTCTGTGATGTCCTGCAGGATGCGTTAAATGAACATCTGTTGACGGTTTACCGCTGTCATCAGGGACGTGACGCGCTGTCGATGCTCAGCGAACACCCGGACATCGCACTTGTGATGCTGGATATGATGCTGCCTGACACCAATGGTCTGCTGGTGCTGCAGGAGCTTCGCCGGCAGCGGCCGGAGGTGCTGGTGATTATGCTTACCGGCATGGGATCGGAAGCGGAGATGGTGGTAGGCCTGGAGATGGGCGCAGATGACTACATCGCGAAGCCCTTTAATCCCCGCGTAGTCGTGGCACGTGCGCGGGCGGCCCTGCGGCGCAGTGAGCGAACGGTGCTGGCCGATCCCGGCCAGACAGGCTGGCGGTTTAGCGGCTGGCAACTGGACGATGGACGCTGCCAGCTGTTTAATCCGCAGCGCGAACTGGTGCCGCTGACGCAGGGCGAATACAGCCTGCTGCGGGCGCTGGTTCGTCATGCCCGCAAGGTGCTGACCCGCGATCAACTGCTGGAGCTGACCCACAGCGAAAGTCTTGACGTGTTTGATCGTACCATTGATGTGCTGATCATGCGGCTGCGGCGGAAGATTGAAACCAATCCCCATCAGCCGGATCTGATCCGCACAATTCGCGGACTGGGCTATGTTTTCTCGGCTGACGTGGTCAGGCCAGAAATTGCGCCGCGCACCAGCCAGATCGCCTGAGTCGTGCCGCCGGGCCGTGTAGCAGTTCAGTGTTCTTACTCATCAAGCGTTCCGCCATATACGCGCGGCACAAGATCCACCTGTGCCGCGCCGCTTTCGATCACCGAAAGGATGGCGGCAGCAACCCGTTCTGGCGCGTGTGCGAATGCGGCGCTCTGCTGCGCCTGCTCACTTGCCACCGCCTGCCCTGCCTTTACCGACTGATAGAAGCCTGACGCGGTCATAAATGGCGCGATCGTCGACACCCTAATCCCGCTTTCGGCCAGCTCCAGCCGCGCCACGGCGGAGAGCATATTCAGGGCGGCCTTGGAACTGGTATAGGCGGCCGATCCTGGCCAGGTGCCCAGCGTTGCCCCGGAACTGATATTTATGATGCACCCCTCGCCCTGCCGCCGCATCTGCGGGATCACCGCCTGCATCATCCTCAACGGGGCAATCAGGTTAAGGCCCAGCACAGCCTGAAAATCGGCCACGTCGATCTCTTCAACCGCGGCGTAAAGGCCCTGCCCGGCATTGTTGACCAGCACGTCAATCCGGCCAAAATGGCTGAGCCCCAGCCTGATTGCCTTTTCAATCTGCCCGGGACACGTCACATCGCAGGTCACTGCCAGCGCCTTTGCAGACGTTGCGGCCAGGGCCTCAATGCGGGATGTCCGCCGTGCCAGTAAGATCACCCGTGCGCCCGCCGCCAGCGCGGCACGCGCGGTCGCTTCCCCAATCCCCGACGATGCGCCGGTAATCATGATTACAGCCTCTGCAGTGTTCATTCAGTGCTTCCTGTTCAGCGTTCAGACGACCACACTACGCGGCGCCCGGTTGCATGGCGGCTGCATTCCTGCTTAATATTTGCCTGTTCCTGCTTTTCTCCTTTCAGGTGCCGACGCGCCGGAGATCCGCAACATGAATCCGCTCCACCAGTTAAGAGATGAGGTGCTGACGCACGCAAAAAATGCGCTCACTGCGACGGCGATCCCGCGCGTCGACCTCTATCGCGTCAGCCAGCCGCTGCTGCTGCCCCCGGATATCTATCCCCCCTTCGTCAGTCTGATCCTGCAGGGCGAGAAAACGCTGCAGGTAGGAAATCAGGCGATACCCTACGCCGCCGGCGAAACCTTTACCGCGTCGTTCGATCTTCCTGCCAGCGGGGAAATTACAGCGGCAAGTGAGATAGCACCCTATCTGGCCGTGCGCCTGATGGTCGATTTTGCCACCGTCAGTGACCTGCTGCATGAGCTACCTGCCGCCGCCGGAAACATCCCGCCACAGGGGATCGCAGTGAATCGCGTGGATGATGCGCTGGCAGATGCCTGGCTGCGGATGGTACGTCTGCTGGCCAGACCCGGAGAGATCAGAGTAATGGCTCCGCTGATAGAGCGCGAAATCCTTTACCGACTGTTGCAGGGGCCACAGGGTATCGTGTTGCGTCAGGCAGCCGCGGTAAACGGCCCTTTCGCAAAGATCAGGAAGGCGCTGTTCTGGATGCGGATGCACTACGCGGACGTATGCCGTATCGATGAACTGGCCGCTATAGCAGGGATGAGCGTTTCGGCATTTCATCGTGGCTTCAGGGCCAGCACCGGCCTCTCTCCTCTGCAGTATCAGAAACATCTGCGGCTTTATGAGGCGCGAAAAATGCTGGTACAGCGTCCCGGCAATGTCGCCGCCGTGGCGGCGGATGTGGGCTACGAAAGTCTGACGCAGTTTACGCGTGAATACGCTCGGCTGTTCGGTGAGCCGCCCGCCCGCAGCATAAGAAAGATGAGGCTGTCCGCTCCCGGATACCCCGCGAAGTCATAATCAGCGTCCGGCATAGGGATCAGGCAAAGCCGCGGCCGTAGTCGTTACAGAGCAGCCAGCGCGGCGCTTCATCTTCGTCCAGCGGATTGAATCGGGCCAGCGGCGTCAGAAAGACGTTGTCATTTTCGTCATCGTTGGGCATCGACACTTCGCCCACCAGCACGTCGCCATAGCCGCGCTCTCCCCAGAAACTGTGCCAGACGCCCGCCTCCAGCGTTACGCTTTCACCCGGCGAGAGCCGCAGCTGTGAACCGGCGGCGTGGGTCTGACGCTGCCCATCCAGCGATACCGTGACCGGCGAATCCGCCAGCCCGTCCTCCTCGCGGTTATGCAGCTCGACGATCAGATTCCCGCCGCCGCGGTTGATGATGTCCTCCATCTTGCGCGGATGGTAGTGCATCGGCGTGAGCTGCCCTTCGCGAACGTGCATGATCTTCTCCGCATAGGGTTTATGCCAGGGGCGTCCACCCGGCGAGCCGTTGCGCAGGGTAAACAGCGTCAGCCCGGTCTGCAAAAAATCTGCCGCGCCAAAGCTGGTGAGATCCCAGCCTAGCCGCAGCGCCAGAATCTCCTGCATTGCATCAGGATGGCGGGCGCGCCACTGGCTCAGCCCGTAGTCGGCCCACGGCGGCAGATGAACATTCTGCTGCCGGAAAAACTCGCGGGTCTGTTGCAGGTAGTGATTGACCGCGGAACGTTGCATGATGGCCTCCTGCGGGCGGCACACAAGGTGCCGCCTCACGCCTTATTTCACCGTCCAGCCCTGATAGCTGCCGACGTTATCGCGATCGATCAGCTTCACGGGAATTAATACCGGTTTATCCGGCGCCGGTTTGCCCTGCAGGATGTCATAACCGATCTCCACCGCTTTGGCCGCCATCACCTGCGGGTCCTGAGCCGGTGTTGCCACAAACAGGGAGTTTTTGCGCTTCAGCGCCTCTTCACCATCCGGCGATCCATCGACGCCGACAATAAAGAATTCGCTGCGCTGCGCCTGTTTCGCCGCTAAATCGGCACCGATAGCCGTAGGGTCATTGATCGCAAACACCGCATCAATTTTGGGATTGGCGGAGAGCAGTCCGGTCATCACCTCCAGTCCGCCTTCGCGGCTGCCTTTAGCGTTCTGGTTGTAAGAGAGCAGCTTGATCTCAGGATGGGTTTTCAGCTCGTTCATGCACCCTTCCACACGGTTCTGCACCGCTGAGACCGGAGGGCCGTTGATGATCACCACATTGCCTTTGGCCTTCAGGCGGTCCGAGATATATTTACAGGCCATTGCACCCGCCTGGGTGTTGTCGGAGGTGATGGTCGCATTCGCACCGTCGGCCGCCACGTCCACCGCCACCACCACAATCCCGGCGTCACGCGCCCGCTTCACCGCCGGGGCGATCCCTTTTGAATCCGCGGCGTTGAGGATAATCATGTCCACTTTCGCCGCAATGAAGTTGTCGATCTGGCCGACCTGCTGGCCGAGGTCATAGCCGCTGGAAACCAGCGTCACGTTCACCTTATCGCCCGCCAGCTGACGCGCCTTCATCTCTGCACCTTTAGTGATCTGCACGAAGAAGGGGTTAGCCAGATCGCCGACCGTGACGCCGATAGATTTAAGTTCTTTTGCCTGAGCCAAGCCGGAACTGAAGAGCGTTGCCGCCAGCAGCCCGGTTACAATCGGATTAAAACGCATAGACCTTCTCCTGCTGTTATCAGAGTGCCAACCACTAAATGGCGTTTGGAACGGGGCCGATGCAGCGTGGCGCATCCGCCCTGTTAAATCTCAGCTCACATGATGACGGGTACGGTATTTGTCGATCAGCACTGCAATGATGATCACTGCCCCCTTAATCACCAGCTGCCAGAAATAGGAGACGCCCATCAGCGTCATGCCGTTATTCAGCGTGGCGATAATCAGCGCGCCGATCAGGGTGCCGGTGATGGTGCCGATACCGCCGACAAAACTGGTGCCGCCGAGGATGACCGCCGCAATGGCATCCAGCTCATAGCCGACGCCGAGGTTCCCGTTGGCGCTGTACAGGCGTGAGGCACTCATTAAGCCGCCCAGCCCCGACAGCAGGCCACTCATACCGTAGACAAACAGCAGTACCACGCCCACCTTGATGCCGGTCAGCCGCGCGGCCTGGATATTGCCGCCGACCGCATAGATATGGACCCCCAGCGTCGTGCGGCGCAGGATGAACCAGCAGATGGCGATGACCGCAAAAGCGATCACAATCAGCCACGGCACCGGGCCGAGATAGCCGTTACCGATCCATTCGAAGTTAATATCGGAGTTAATGACCGTGGTGCCGTTCGCCAGCAGATAAGCAGCACCGCGCAGCGCGGTATAAGTGCCGAGCGTCACGATAAAGGGCGGCAGTCCGGCCCAGGCGACCAGGATGCCGTTGAACAGCCCCATAATCAGACCCGCACCCAGCGCCATCGGGATGGTCAGGGAGGCGAGCATCGGGTCGAGCGATGCCACCAGCGCCACCACCGCCGTGGTGCCCAGCATCGACCCCACTGACAGGTCGATGCCGCCGGTCAGGATCACAAAGGTCATGCCTGCCGCCAGCACGATGTTGATCGATGCCTGGCGGGTAATGTTGAGCAGGTTGGCTTCCGTGAAGAAATTAGGCGTGATAAAGCCAAACACCGCGACAATCAGGATAAGAATCGGCAGGATCCCCACCGTCTGCAGCAGATCGCCCATCAGGGCACGTTTCAGCGTCGGGGCTTTGGTGCGGGCCAGTTGAGTCATCGTGATCTCCTTAAATTTCGCTGGCTGATGCGCTGTGCGCACCGGTCGCCAGCGTCATAATATTTTCCTGACTGATGTGACTGCCCTCCAGTTCACCGACGATGGTGCCTTCATGCATCACGTAAACGCGGTCGCTCATTCCGACCACTTCCGGCAACTCACTGGAGATCATCAGAATCGCCACGCCCTGCCGCGCCATCTGCTGCATCATCCGGTAGATCTCGCTTTTGGCCCCAACGTCGACGCCGCGGGTCGGCTCATCCAGAATCAGAATGCGCGGCCCAATCGCCACCCAGCGCGAGATCAGCAGCTTCTGCTGATTGCCGCCAGACAGCCCACCCGCCCGGACCTGAGCGTGCGGTACGCGAATATTCAGCGAGGCGATCGCTTCAGAAGCGATACGCTGGCCTTTGCGGCGGTTCAGCATCCCGTAACTGGCATCCCGCTCCAGCGTCGCCATCACAATGTTCTCCTGCGCCGCCATCTCCAGAAACAGCCCCTGCTCTTTGCGGTTTTCGGTGAGGAAGCCGATGCCGCGTGCAATCGCGTCGCGCGGCGACTGGATGATGACCTTCTCGCCGTCGATCCAGATCTCGCCCTCCTTCGGCTTGTGAACCCCGAAGATCAGCTGCGCCAGTTCGCTGCGGCCCGCGCCCACCAGCCCGGCCAGCGCCACGATTTCCCCGGCCCGCACCGCCAGACTGCTGGGATGGACTTTGCCGCCGTCGGTGAGGTGATTAACTGCCAGCCGGATATCACCGAGAGCAATAGTGCGGTCTTTGTTAAACAGGTCGCTGAGCGGCCGTCCCACCATCATCCGCACCAGTTCGCTGGCGTTGAGTTGTTCGCGCGTCAGGCTGCCGACATACTCCCCGTCGCGCAGTACGCTGACGCGGTCAGAAAGCTCATACACTTCCGCCATGCGGTGACTGATATAGATGATGGCCATGCCTTCGCTACGCAGCCGTTTAATCAGGGCAAAAAGCTGTTCGGTTTCACGGTTAGAGAGCGCGGCGGTCGGCTCATCCATCACCAGAATGCGGCTGTTGCGCTGCAGCGCACGGGCAATCTCCACCTGCTGCTGCTCGGCAATACTCAGCCGGCTGACGAGATCCCAGGCGCTGAACTGGGCGCCGAGCCGGTCGATGACCCGCTGCGCTTCTTCCGCCATCGCCCGCCGTTTCACCAGCCCGCCCGGCGCGATTTCGCTGCCCAGAAAGATGTTCTCCGCCACTGTCAGGTTGGGAGCCAGATTGATCTCCTGATAAATCAGGGTGATCCCGGCGGCCAGCGCCTCTTTCGGCCCCTTCAGGGCGTAAGGCTGGCCCTCAATAAGGATTTCCCCGCTGCTGGCGGTATAGGCACCGGCCAGAATTTTCATTAACGTGCTTTTTCCTGCCCCGTTCTCCCCCATCAGCGCGTGGACCTCGCCGGGCCAGACCGTGAGATCGACGCCCTTCAGGGCATAAAAGTTGCCGAAGCGCCGGGTAATCCCCCGCATTTCCAGTATGGGTCTGGCTGTCATCGCCTCGCTCCTGCCGACTGTGGATAGCCGCCAGTAAAGCAACGCCAGATAAACGGAAAATGTCAGCGGCCATTCATATTTGTCATAAACCGCAGCCTGCACACTCCTATACTCGGCCCACGGTTGCCGTGAAAAAGAGGTGTGGGATGCAGCACAGCTATCCGTGGCAGGCCGGCGCGCGTGGGCGTCTGTTGCTGTTTAATCTGCTGGTGGTGCTGGTCACGCTGATGGTCAGCGTGGTGGCGATCGTTGGCTTTCGTCACGCCGGCGCGATTCAGGAGCAGGCGCAGGCTCAGACGCTGGCAGACATGAACGGCAGCCTGGCGCTGGCGCGGGACACCGCTAACGTGGCGACGGCGGCGGTCCGGCTGTCGCAGGTCGTCGGGGCGCTGGAGTATCAGAGCGAATCACAGCGGTTACAACAGAATCAGCAGGCGCTGCAGCAGTCGCTGAGCCTGCTGGCCAGCGCGCCGCTGGCGGTCCGCCAGCCCGAGCGCCTCGCCCGGATCCGCGCCCGCAGCCTGATGCTGGAGCAGACCATTAACCGCCTGCTGCTGACCGGCCATCAGCGCCACCTGCAGCGCAACACGATGCTGAGCGACCTCTGGCAGGCGCAGATTCTGCTCAGCCATATCGGCCAGCTGGTGCAGCGGGAACAGCGGCCCCTGCCGGATGCCGCGCTGCGCGAGCAGACTGAACGGCTGATGACAATCGCGATCCGCACACCGTCGCCCATCGCGGTCATTGAGCAGCTTCAGCAGTTGATGACCGCATGGCGCGCTGTGCCGCTGGCTGGCGTGACTGGCGAAAAAGTGCAGCGACTGCTGGAAACCCAGCAGCGTCTGCTGCCGCTGGCGGAAGCACTGGAGCAGAGCGATCTGGCGATTGCCTACGCCACCTACCGGATCAAGGCACTGGTGGCGATGCTGAATGATGACATCAGCGCGTCGGTGCAGCAGGTGGCGCTGCAGAGCGAGGCGCGGACGCTGGCCACCCATCGTGAACTGGATTCAATCATCGGGTTTATCGCACTGTTTGTGCTGCTGGCGCTGGCGATCACCGGCTATGCCGGGATCTATATCTACCGCAACCTCGGGTCGGGCCTGACGGCGATTGCCGGTGCGATGACGCGGCTGGCACAGGGCGAACAGAACGTCAGCGTACCGGGGGTGCAGCGCCGTGATGAACTGGGCGAGCTGGCGCGGGCCTTTAACGTTTTTGCGCGCAATACCGCCTCGCTGGCGCACACCTCACGCCTGCTGAAAGAGAAGAGTAACCAGCTGGAGTCAACCTTTCTGGCGATGCGCGACGGCTTCGCCCTGTTTGACAACGGGGGTCAGCTGGTGGTGTGGAACGCCCAGTATGCAGAGCTGCTCGGCATTGCGCCGCGCGCGCTGCATCGCGGCGTTCACTATCAGAAGCTGCTGGCCCCGCTGGCGGTGGATCTGCACGATCCGGGGGAACCGCAGGAGATCCGGCTGGCCGATGGCCGCACGCTGGAGCTGCGCTTCAGCCCGATCCCACGCCGTGGCATGGTCAACACCGTTCTGGATCGCACTGCGCGGAAAACCCTGGAAGAGGCGCTGCAGCACAGCCAGAAGATGAAGGCGGTCGGCCAGCTGACTGGCGGGCTGGCGCATGATTTCAATAACCTGCTGGCGGTGATCATCGGCAGTCTGGCGCTGACCGAGGGGCAGCCGATGCCCGGCCCGCTGGCCAGCCGGATTGCGCGGGCGCGTCAGGCTGCCGACCGTGCTGCCCAGCTGACCCAGCGGCTACTGGCCTTTTCACGCAAACAGGCCCTTTTTCCCCGTTCGGTGTCGGTGGTGACGCTGGTGGATAACCTGCAGGAGCTGTTACAGCACTCATTGCTGCCCGGACAGCAGCTGATTATCGATGCGCAGCGTCCCGGCTGGCCCGCCTGGATTGATGCCGGTCAGCTGGAGAATGCGCTGATCAATCTGGTGGTCAACGCACGGGATGCGATGCACCAGCAGGGTGGCGAAATCCGACTGCGCATCTGGAATCAGCGACGGACAGAAGGCACTGAAAAACGTGACCGCGTCACAATCGAAGTGATCGATCACGGCTGCGGCATGTCAGCCGCCGTGCGCGAACAGGTGTTTGAGCCTTTCTTCACCACCAAAGCGACCGGCAGCGGCAGCGGACTGGGGCTGTCGATGGTTTACGGTTTTGTACGGCAGTCGGGCGGACAGATCGAACTGGAAACCACGCCCGGTCAGGGCACCACGGTCAGGCTGCTGCTGCCGCGCGCCGCAGAAACCGCCGTGACGCCGGCGATCGTACCGCCCCCGCCCCCGCCAGCAGAGGCTGGCAGCAACCGGCTGGTGCTGGTACTGGATGATGAACCGGCGGTGCGCCAGACGCTGTGTGAGCATCTGCATCAGCTGGGTTATCTGACGCTGGAGTGCGGTGACGGTGAAGAGGCGCTGGCGCTGCTGCGCCGGACCCCCGATATTGACCTGCTGATCTGCGACCTGATGCTGCCCGGCGAGATCAACGGCGCGGAGGTGATCCGCCAGGCGCAGCAGAACTGGCCGCAGCTGGCGACGCTACTCATCAGCGGTCAGGACCTGCGCCACCAGCCGGTAACGCTGCCGCTGTGTGAACGGCTGGCGAAGCCCTGGCAGCAGGCTCAGCTGGTGCAGGCGCTGCAGCGCGCCTGGCAGCGCAGCGAACGGCTTAATCGCGCGCAGCAGGCTGCCACAGTGGCACCGGTGTCCCGCTGATGTATCGCTTACGCAGACGGCTGGAGATCACATCCATCACCATGACCACCACCACCAGAATCAGCGTCAGGAACATCACCACATCCCAGTTCCACAGCCGCATATTCTCGGCATAGACCAGGCCGACCCCGCCTGCGCCGACGAAGCCCAGCACCGCCGCCGAGCGGGTATTGGACTCAATCTGATAGAGGCTTAATGCCAGAAACTGCGGAAATGACTGGGTGAAGATGCCGAACCGGTGCTTCTGCAGGCTGTTGGCACCGACGGCACTCAGCCCGCGCCCCGGCGAACGCTCCACCGCTTCGTGCCCTTCGGCGTAGAGCTTACCAAGCAGACCCACATCCTGCAGGATGATGGCAAGTACCCCGGCCAGCGGCCCCATCCCGACCGCCCGGACAAAGATCAGCCCCCAGATCGCCATGTCGATGCCGCGCAGCACGTCGAACAGACGCCGCATCAGGAACGCCAGCGGTCTGGCGGCGCGGTCGTGCATCACATTACGCGCCGCCAGAAACGACAGCGGCAGGGCCAGCAGTGAGGCGGTCAGCGTGCCGGCAAACACAATCCCTAATGTGATGCCGACCTGTGACAGATAGTAGCCAAAGGGCCAGTTCATGAAGTCATGCCAGACAAACATCCGCAGAAAATAGCGCCCCAGCTGCTGGCAGCCCGCCAGCAGACGCGCCCACTCCAGCCCGAACACCGAGAAGAAATAGAAGTAGTAGAGCAGCACCGCCAGCGCGATCAGCACCAGGCGACGCAGGTAGCGCGGCTGCGCGGCGAAGAGTTCGCCATGCTGCTGCTTCATCTGTGTGATATCGGTTACGTGGCTGATCATGCGCGGTCTCCTGTCACACGGCGGCGAAGCTGACCGGATAAGGTATCCAGCAGCGACACGACAATCAGGATCAGTAGCAGCGTGATGCTCACCTGATCGTAGCGGTCCAGTTTGATATTGGTCATCAGCTCCTGGCCGATCCCGCCTGCGCCCACCAGGCCCAGAATGGTTGATGAGCGAAAGTTGATCTCCAGTCGCATAAAGCTGTAGGAGAGAAAAACCGGCTTAACCTGTGGCCAGAAGGCGAAGCGCATCCGCTGCAGTTTGCTGGCCCCACAGGCTGCCAGACCGCGCACCGGCTTTTCCGACGCCGACTCAATCGCCTCATAAAACAGTTTGGTCAGGCTACCTGCCGTATGCAGCGCCAGCGCCAGGAAGCCGGGGATGGCGCCGATGCCAAACGCCATCACAAACATCACCGCCCACGCCAGTTCCGGCATGGTGCGCAGAAAGGCGACAGCGGCGCGAATCGCCAGCTGCACGCTGGCCGGCGTCTGGGTGTTGCCGGCGGCGAAGAACGCCAGCACCGCCGCCACGCCCACTGCTACCAGCGTCGAGGCCAGCGCCAGCTGCAGGGTTTCCCAGATCAGCGGCAGCTGAATGGGCAAGCGGTAGCCCCAGTAGGCCAGCGAGCCTTCAGTTTTACCGTCGGCAAACAGCAGCGGCAGATGCAGCACCGGCAGGATCTCATGCAGATAGTCGAAGAAGTGCGGCAGCGACTGCCAGACGATGAGCAGATTAAACTCGGCGATCCTGCCCGCCGCCAGATAGAGTGCCACCAGCAGTAGCGACCAGATCAGCGTGTCACGTTTCTGCTGACGGCGGATGCGCTGATAGTAATGTTCGAATTCGGTCAAAGGGGGATCTCCGGCACAAAAACAGCGGGATACCGCGCGGACTGCCGCATCCCGCTTTTCCCGCCAGTGCGGGGAAGATAAGTCAGTTTCAGCCGCGGCTGCCTTTCATCAGGTCACGCTTCATGTCGATGATGTTCTGATAGTCGGCGACCGTCGCCTCACCGATATGCTGCTGACCGCCCACTGCTTTCACGAAGCAGGCGTGATCCTCTTTATCCAGCTTTTTAATCGCCGACACCACTTTCGCTTTAAAGTCAGCGGGCAGCCTGTTGCTGACCAGCACCGGACCGTTGGGGATCAGCGGGGACTGCCAGATAATGCGGATTTGCTTCATCAGATCGGGGTGGTCCATCCGGATCAGACGGCCAAACGCGCCGGAGGTGTAGCCGCTGTTGTAGTCACCGACCATTGAGGTCCAGGTGACCGCGCCATCAAACTGGTTGTTCAGCACGCCCAGAATGTCCTGCTCGTGGCCACCGGAAAAGGTGACGCTGGAGAAGGTATTGTTATATCTGTCATCTACCGTTCCGCCGAACAGCTTCTTAAACGCCTGGTTCGGCATCAGGAAGCCGGAGGTCGAGTCGGGATCGGCCATCCCGAACGATTTACCCTTCAGGTCTTCAATCTTTTTATAGGGGCTGTCCGCCTTCACGATCACCACCGAGTGATAGCCGCGCGACTGATCTTTGTCGTCGACCACAATGCCGACCACATCCACCGCTTTCGGGTTCTGGATGTAGACCGACGCAAACGAGGCGGGCGACATACTCAGCACCATATCGATTTTGCCGCCCAGCAGGCCCTGGATCACCCCCGAATAGTCAGAGGCGTTGCGCATCTGGGTATCCACACCCAGCTCTTTATCAAAGAAGGCCTTCACACACTGATTGTCGCCAATCTGCTGCGTAGCGTTCTGGCCGCCCAGAATGCCCAGATTAAGCTGTTTTGGCGCATCCGCTGCGCTGACACCAAATGCCATGACCGAAGTCAGGAGTGCTAAAGAAGTCAGTTTCATTCGACGTGGTTCTCTTACAGTGGACGTTAATGGATTTGGTTGAGTTCATCACCGTACAGCTGGTGCAGCAGGCTGTCGGTTAGTCGGGAGGGATGACCGTCAAACAGCACGACGCCGCGCTGGATGCCAATCACCCGGGTGCAGTAACGTTTCACCAGCTCAATGGAGTGCAGGTTAACCATCACGCTGATGCCCTGCTCGCTGACCTGACGCAGCACATCCATGATGCGTTTAGTGTTTTTCGGGTCCAGCGACGCCACCGGTTCATCGGCCAGCAGGATCCTGGGGTTCTGCATCAGCGCACGGCAGATCGCCACCCGCTGCATCTGCCCGCCAGAGAGGTTTTCGGCCCGCTGCAGCGCCTGCGGCAGCATGTTCATCCACTGCAGCAGTTCGATGGCGTGCGCCCGGTCGTGGTCGGCGAAGATTTTAAAGAAAGACCTCAGCGTGCCGGTCTGGCTCAGCCGCCCCAATAGCACGTTGGTCAGCACGTCGAGGCGCGGCACCAGACAGAAATCCTGAAAGATCATGCCGCATTGACTGCGCCACTCGCGCATCTGGCGGCTGTTGAGCGTTACCACGTTGCGCTCCGCCTCCCCCTGCATGCTGATAATCGCGCCGGACGTGGCGTCGATGGTGCCGTTGAGCATGTGCAGCAGAGTCGACTTACCGGCGCCCGAACGGCCGATGACCCCGACCAGCTCCCCGGCATGCAGGTCGAAACTGACCTGATTCAGCACCGTCGTGTCGCCGTAGGCTTTGCTCAGTTTCTGCACTGACAACACTTTTTGTCCGCTGAAGCTGGCTGGCGGCAGATCGTTATCGACCACCGTTTTCAAGAGGGCCTGTGCCATGCTGTTCTCCGTCATCGCTGATTACGTTCTGCGGCTTATTAAGGCGTGGCATGATGAACGCGGGATGACAGCCAGATGATCAAACGGTGACAGGCCACGCGGCATCGCATCGCAGCGTCTGTCCATCGCGGGCGGGCTGCACGCCGTGCGGTAGCCTGTTTTCCGCCAGCCAGTTATCCATCTCATGACTGAGGTGCGTCAGCCAGGTCTGACGCGGCCGGAGCAGCGCCACTGTCGCCAGCGCCACATCATTGTGGTTACGCGGCGTGGCACAGGGCGGATCGTTGCAGTCAATCACCAGCTGGTCCAGCGGCTGACCGCGCAGGAAGTCGGCGGTGTCGGGCGGCAGACCGCAGGTGTCACACAGCCAGGCGATGCGGATGTCATGCCACGCCAGCAGATAGCCGTGCGTCAGCCGGGAGTGCTGCAGTGGCAGCGGCGTAACCTGCAGTTCACCAAAGGCGTGCGCCACGAACGGCGTCAGGGCGGGCCGGAAATCGAGCAGGCCGGGGTGTTTGTAGAGATCGTCACAGCCACGCGGGTCGGGCGGTCCCCAGACCGCGATCGGATCGCCCCGCCCCCAGCGTAGCGCAAACAGCCCCTGGACATGATCGATATGGTAGTGCGTCAGCAGAATGCGCGACAGGGTGCCGGGCGGAAAACGGGACGCCAGCAGCGGCAGCCCGGCATCCAGCAGAACCCGCTCGCGGCCATATTCAATCAGCGCGCTACAGGGCGCGCGCGCAAAACGCGGGTCGTGCGTGGCCCGCAGGCAGGCACGGCAGGCACAGCCCGGCAGCGGTGCCGCCGTCACCCCGCCGGTGCCCAGAAAAGTGAGTGTCAGAGCGGCCGGTCTGTTGTTGTCCGTGCCGGAAGCGGTGCCGGGTTGCGTCCGCGTCATGGATGCGCCTCCAGAAGCTGGCGCAGCTGCCGGACGGTCTCCGCCAGGGCGCCATCGTTATTAAGGATCAGGCAGCCGTCGGGCTGGGGCTGCGCCGCGCGGGCCAGCCGCCGGGCAATCTCTGCCTCATCTTCCCGTCCGCGCTGGCGCAGCCGCGCCGCCAGCACAGCGGGGGAAACCTGCAGACAGACCGGCAGCAACTGCGCGCCGAAACGGGCCTGCGCCTGGGCCAGATGCAGCCGTGAGCCGTTCACCACCACACTCTGCCCGCGCGCCAGCCACTGCTCCGCCTCACAGCCGATACCATAACGGAAGCCGTGCGCCTGCCAGCTCACCGCGAACAGCCCCAGCGCGGCGCGGCGGGCAAACTCCGCTTCGCTCAGCGCCACATGGTTCTCACCACCCGCATCGGCGGCGCGGGTGATGTAGCGATGGGCGATCAGCAGCCGGGGCGGCGGTGCTGCACGCAGCGCATCCAGCAGGCTATCCTTGCCTGACCCGGAGGGACCGGTCAGCCAGATGAGCCGCGCCATCAGTAGACCTGCCGGCCTTTGCTCCAGACGTGCCGCACATGCGGATAGCCGTGGGCGGTATGGGCCAGCACCAGATCGGCGCGGCAGCCTTCGGCGATCACCCCGCGATCAAACAGCCCCAGCGCGCGCGCCGGATTGCAGGTGACCAGCGCGATCGCCTGCGCTATGCCCAGGCTGTTGCGGGCATCCTGCGCCAGCCGGAACGCGGCATCCAGCAGGCTGGCCGGGTAGTAATCGGAAGAGAGGATGTTCAGCAGCCCGCTGGCGGCCAGCTCCCAGGCGGCGACGTTGCCGGAGTGGGATCCGCCACGCACGATGTTGGGCGCGCCCATCAGCACCTGCATGTTGCGGTAGCGCGAGGCGCGCGCCGCCTCCAGCGTGGTCGGGAACTCGGCGATGCGGCTGCCCGCCGCGTGCGACTCTTCAACGTGCGCAGCGGTGGCATCGTCGTGGCTGGCGATGGCGATGCCATGTTCCCGGCAGAGCCCGGCTATCGTCTCGCGATTGGGCTGCGACCACGCCGCCGCCAGGGTGAGCTGGTCATGTTCGAACTGATGCATCTCCGCATCACTGAGCTGATATTTGCCCTGATAATATTCGCGATATTTGGTCAGCGAGGCGAACTGCCGCTGGCCCGGCGAATGATCCATCAGCGACACCAGCGCCAGCTCCGGGGTGCCCATCAGCGCCTCAAACAGCGACGCCGTGGTGGAATGCGGCAGCTCACAGCGCAGATGCAGCAGATGCTCGGCCCGGTTCAGCCCTTTACGGTTGCTGTCGCGGATGGCGTCGATCATTTTGCTGAGGTTATCCAGACGGTGCCCGCCGTCGCGCACATCGCCGACGCCAATCGCGTCCAGCACAGTGGTGATGCCGCTGGAGACCATCAGCGCATCGTGACTGCTCATCGCCGAATGGGCGGGCCAGTCTACTTTGGGGCGCGGCGTGAAAAATTTATCGAGATTATCCGTGTGCAGCTCCACCAGCCCCGGCAGCAACCAGGCTCCTTCACCATCCAGCGCCCCCGGCTGCTGGCTGCGGATTTCGCTGAAGCTGCTGATACGCTCATCACGAAACTCCAGCGAGCCGCTCACCACTTCGTTTTCCAGCACCAGCCTGACGTTATTGATGATCATGCCTGCGCTCCTGTTTCGATCGGCTGCATCAGGTGCAGCCGGTCGGCTACTCGCTCACGCACCGCCCGATCGTGAAAAATACCGACGATGGCGGCACCCCGGGCGCGCGCCTGTTCAATTAATTCCACCACCGCCGCGCTGTTCACACTGTCGAGTGAGGCGGTCGGCTCATCCAGCAGCAGCACCGGATAGTCAGCGATAAAGCCGCGTGCGATGTTCACCCGCTGTTGCTCGCCGCCGGAGAAGGTGGAAGGAGCCAGTGACCAGAGGCGCTGCGGGACATTCAGGCGGCTCAGCAGTTCAGCGGCCCGCGCCTCGCAGAGGGCGCGCTCAACGCCGCGCTCCAGCAGCGGCTGCATCACAATCTCCAGCGTCGGCACCCGCGGAATCACCCGCAGAAACTGGCTGACCCAGCCCAGCGTATCGCGCCGCAGCGCAATAATCTGCCGCGCCGGGGCCTGCGCCATGTCGATCCAGTCACCCTGATGGGCGACACGGATATGGCCGCTGTCGGGCTGATAGTTGCCATACAGCGCCCGCAGCAGCGTGGATTTGCCGCTGCCGGAGTGGCCGTGCAGCACCACGCATTCGCCCTCGTTCACCGTCAGGCTGGCGTTGTGCAGCACCGGCAGCGCCGCGCCGTTCTGGTTATGCAGCACAAAGGTCTTGCAGAGATTTTCAACCCGCAGGCGGGCACGGTTCGTCATCATTTAATTGAGCACCGAAGAGACCAGCAGTTGAGTGTAGGGATGGTGAGGATCGTCCAGCACGCGGTCGGTCAGACCGCTTTCCACCACCCGCCCCTGTTTCATCACCAGCAGGCGATGCGCCAGCAGTCGCGCCACGCCGAGATCGTGAGTGACGATGATCACGGCCAGATTCAGCTCACGCACCAGCGTGCGCAGCAGATCCAGCAGGCGCGCCTGTACGGAGACATCCAGCCCGCCGGTCGGCTCATCCATAAACAGCAGCTGCGGCTGCGTCACCAGGTTGCGGGCGATCTGCAGACGCTGCTGCATGCCGCCGGAGAAGGTGATAGGCAGATCGTCGATGCGACCGGCATCGATCTCCACCGCCTGCAGCCAGCGGCTCGCCGCGGCACGAATGTCGCCATAGTGGCGCTGCCCGATCGCCATCAGCCGTTCGCCGATGTTGCCCCCTGCGCTGACCTGCGAACGCAGCCCTGCCATCGGATGCTGATGCACCACGCCCCACTCGGTGCGCAACAGGCGACGGCGGTCGCTCTCGCTCATCTGCCAGAGATCGCCTCCCCGATAGAGAATGATGCCCTGCTGAGGCGCCAGACGCGCCGACAGGCTCTGCAGCAGCGTGGTTTTACCAGAGCCGGACTCGCCGACAATTCCCAGCACCTCACCGGGATAAAGATCGAAACTGACCTGCTCAAACCCTTTGCCCGGCGCATAGAGATGAGTGAGCTGACTGACCGCAAGCAGCGGCTGTTCACTGTGCATGGTGCTGTTCCTGCTGATGGCAAAAATCGGTGTCGGAGCAGACAAACATCCGCGTCCCCTGGTCATCCATCACTACTTCATCCAGATAGCTGTGGCGCGAGCCGCACAGTGCGCAGGGTTCCTCCCACTGCTGGACCGTGAAGGGGTGATCGTCGAAGTCGAGGCTCTCCACGCGGGTGTAAGGCGGCAACGCGTAGATGCGCTTTTCGCGCCCGGCACCAAACAGCTGCAGCGCGGGCATCATGTCCATTTTCGGATTGTCGAATTTGGGGATCGGCGAGGGATCCATCACATAGCGCCCGTTGACCCTGACCGGATAGGCGTAGGTGGTGGCGATATGGCCATAGCGGGCGATATCCTCGTAGAGCTTCACCTGCATGATGCCGTACTCCTCCAGCGCATGCAGGAGACGGGTTTCGGTTTCGCGCGGTTCGATAAAACGCAGCGGTTCCGGGATTGGCACCTGGAAAATCAGGATCTGATCCTCCTTCAGCGGCGTTTCCGGGATGCGATGACGCGTCTGGATCAGGGTCGCATCGGTGGTGCGTTCGGTGGTGGCCGCACCGCTGACCCGCTGAAAGAAGTGGCGGATCGACACCGCATTGGTGGTGTCATCCGCGCCCTGGTCGATCACCTTGAGCACATCCTGATCGCCAATCACGCTGGCGGTGATCTGGATGCCGCCGGTGCCCCAGCCGTAAGGCATCGGCATCTCACGTCCGGCGAACGGTACCTGATAGCCGGGGATCGCCACCGCTTTCAGGATGGCGCGGCGGATGGTGCGTTTGGTCTGCTCGTCGAGATAGCCGTTGTTGTAGCCGGTGAGTTCAGCCATGCTGGCGCTCCTGATAATCGTGCTGCAGCTGTCTGAGCAACGCCAGCTCGGCCTGGAAATCAACATAGTGCGGCAGCTTAAGATGCGAGACAAAGCCCGCGGCTTCGACGTTGTCGGCGTGTGACAGCACAAACTCCTCATCCTGCGCCGGGCTGGTAATGCGCTCCTGCTGTTCGCGGCTCTGCAGTGCCCGATCCACCAGCGCCATCGCCATCGCCTTGCGTTCGGCGCGGCCAAAAACCAGGCCGTAGCCGCGGGTGAAGTGCGGTGCCGCCGCCTCGTTGTGGGCCACGCCGTTGACCATTTCACACTCCGTCAGCAGCAGTTCGCCAATCTCCAGCTCAAAACCCAGCTCTTCAGGACAGAGGCAGACGCTGAGATAGCCGGTGCGGATCTCACCGGCAAACGGGTGGGTGCGGCCATAACCGCGCTGGGTCGAGTAGCCCAGCGCCAGCAGAAAGCCTTCATCGCCGCGCACCAGTTGCTGCAGCCGTGCAGCGCGTGAGGCGGGGAATTGCATCGGCTCGCGGGTGACATCGGCAGGCTCACTGCCGTCATCCACCTCTTCGGCGGCCAGCCCTTCACTGCTCATCATGCTGAATATATGCGGGCACGCCTCAGTGATCTGGCAATCGTCGCGCGGCGCGACCGGTGTCTCGCCGTTGGCCAGCAGCATAAAGTCGAGCAGACGATGGCTGTAATCACAGGTCGGCCCCAGTACCTGGCCGCCCGGCAGATCTTTATAGACGGCGGAGATGCGGCGTTCGATGCGCATCGCGCCGGTCGCCAGCGGCCTGCTTTCCGCCAGCCGGGGCAGCGTGGTGCGATAGGCGCGCAGCAGGAAGATCGCCTCAACCAGATCGCCGCTGGCCTGCTTAATCGCCAGGGCCGCCAGTTCCGGATCACAGATGCCGCCTTCTGTCATTACCCGATCGACCGCCAGCCCGAGCTGCTGCGCCACCTGATCGCAGCCGAGTTCAGCGACCGCCCGATCGCCCCGCCGCAGGTCGGCCTGCAGCTGATGGGCATTTGAAATCGCTTTTTCACCCCCTTTCACCGCGACATACATCAGCACACCTCCACAACGGTAGTGCGCGGCACAGCCATCATCGCCTCGCCACAGGTGAAGATCAGATCCACGCCCTGCGGGAACGGATGCGGCCGGGCGCGCAGATAGGCCAGCACGCTCTCCGGCAGCTGCGGCGCAATGGCGCGGGTTTCCCGCAGGCCCGGTCCGGAGAGGCGCAGCGTTAAGCCGCCATTCAGCGACGGCACGTCGATGATCAACGTAGTGCTTTTTTCCGGTGAGAGAGGGTCACCGGCCGCGAACAGCGCCGGATCGGGCTGCGCCGCTGCATGGCTCAGGGCGAACGGCGCATCCTGCCCACTGCTGACCCGCGCGCCGGTATGAAAACGCAGGTTGCTGCGCAGCTGCTCGCTGTCGATTTTTGCATCCAGCCAGACTGGGCTCTCCTGATCGACCAGCGTCAGCAGCAGCGCCGTGGCGGCGGGCGACAGTGCGCCCCAGCCCTGCTGCAGGGGCAGCGACACCATGACGCCCGGCTCGCTCATCGCTTTCAGAATGCGGCGAAATGCGCGCTGGGCATCCGCCACCGGATGGTTAAAACTTGCCAGTAAAGTCATCAGTTATCTCCGCGAACCAGCGTAAAGAAATCCACTTTGCTGCTGGCGATTTCACGGGCGCGCAGCTGACGCTGCTCATCGCGCCACGCCGCCAGCGGGGTAATAATCTTCTCTTCCAGCAACGGCCGGGTTTCCGGCTGCTGCAACAGCGCATCCAGCAGGGCGCAGCGTTCGGCGTGCGCTTTGTCGCGCCCCAGCAGATAGCTGTAGCCCAGGGTGCCATCCTGCAACTGCACCACCGCGCGCGTCACCGTGGCATCACCCATGACAAAGCGGTTGCCGGTCGCGCCCATCCGCGCCTGAAGCCGCGTCAGCCCGATCTCGGCCGGACGGACCAGGGTGAATGCGGGCTGAAGATTAAGCGCCTGCCAGTGTGTTTCCAGCATGACGGCGTTGCTGTGGGCCAGTACCGACAGCCAGCGCTGGCGATCCGTTTGCTGTTCCATTAGTGCTCCAGGGTCAGTTCGATCATGTCACCGCGCGTCAGGCTGACGGAGTATTCCGCCAGCGCGCCATCGCAGGTTTTGTTCAGGGTGCGCACGCAGAGCAGCGGCGCATGCAGGGCGATATCGAGCTGGCGGCACTCTCTGGCCTGCGCGCGGCGGGTGCTGATGCGCGTCTGGGTACGCACCAGCTGTTTGCCGGTGTGCTCCACCAGAAAGTCGTGCAGCGACCCGCTGTTAAAATGCTGAAGCTGTGGCCACCAGCTGAGATCGGCCAGGAAATGGTTGATCAGACAGAGCGGCACGCCGTTGGCGCGGCGCAGGGTGCGCAGATGAATGACGTTGTCGCCCTCTTTCACGCCCAGTGCACTGGCGACGTCGTTGCTGGCCGGACGCAGCACCGCCAGCAGCCGTTCACTGGTCGGGTGGCTGCCCTGCTCCAGCAGGTTCTGGCTGAAGCGCGCCTGCGCATGCAGCGGATAGTCATAGGGTCGCATCAGTACCAGGATGCCGACGCCGTGGCGGCGCTGGAGCAGGCCTTTCTGCACCAGCTCATCCACTGCCCGGCGCAGCGTGTGGCGGTTCACGTCGTAGTGATCGGCAAGCTGTTGCTCGGAGGGCAGATAGTCACCGCAGCGATAACGCTCTTTCAGCGCCTGCTCCAGTTGGGCGGCAACAGCCTGATAGACAGTGGTCGGATGTCTGGATAACTCCATCACGATGAAATCCTCACGGGTTGCAGAGTGGTAACGCAGTGATAAGGCGCTGCGGGATAGGGTTAGCTTGCGGGGGTCAGATGACAGAACCGTGACGGCGCGGTGAAAGAGTGGTGAAGGTGATGCCGGGGTGACACGGCGAACACCTGAAGAGTGGCCGTGCAGAAATGATAAACAGGCTGCCGCTCTCGCCCAGGCTCTGAAGCCACCAGCAGCATCTGAACATCAGCAGGATTAATCCGGGCCGTCGGCTTTTCCGGAGGATGAAAGAGAGGGATGGCGATGCGGGTATAGGTAGTACAACATCATCACTCTTTTAATAATTTTAAAATCAACTGGTTAATCAGCTTCAGCTTCAGCCACGGCCCTTTTCTGACGGGCCCGTTTTTTGACGGCAGTAACAGAACGGCATTCGGCCTGGTGGAAAACATAAAGTTGGTTAACAGATGGCCGATATTATGAGCAGGCTTTTTTGACACAACATGGAGAGAGTAATGATTAGCTTATCTGAAAACAGCCCGGCAGGCGCAGACCTGTTCAGCAAGCAGGCAGCTCTGCCAAAAACGATCGCGCTGACCAAAGAGCAGGTCAGCAGACTGATCGACCCGGCGCCTTCCGCCCTGCCGCAGCTCAGTCAGGCGGCCCGGGATAAGAATCTGAATGAGGTGATTCAGCTGCGCAACGGCATAATCAATAAGAGCGGCCCTGCCACCAATGGCATTACCAACGCTATCGACACCCATTTTTCCGCCCTGCAGTCCGATGCTACCCTCTCTAAAGCCGATATGGCCGGACTGATTTCAGACGCGCTGCAATCCTACAGCGGTTCAGGTAACTCCACGACGCTTTCCATGGATCTTGCCGTTACAAAAGGCATGCTGAATAAGCTGGTTGAACGCTTTGTTCCCCAGGAAAAACAGGCAGACAGCTACCGTGAAGTGGCAAAATTTGTCGAAGATAAGGTAAAAGCGCAGGATACGCTGCTGCACGATCTCACTCAGCAGTCACTGGACATTGCCCGGCAGAATGGCGACAGCGCAGGCGTTAACCAGTTTCAGCAGCAGCTTGATCTGCTGAGTCGTGGAGCACATGACACGCAGAAAGAACGCGATACCCTGTTCAGCCTCACGGATACACCAGGCAGCAGCGCCGGCTGGCTAACCGGATTCCGGCAGGTGGTCAGCCAGAGTAGTGACAGCGATTTCTTCAAACGCATCAGCTACGACCATATCGCCCAACTGGAATCGAGCATCGCGCAGTTTGTTCATAAGGCTGAACACGCTGACGCAGGCTTTTCGCTGCGTTAACCCCAGCAGCTCTGCACGCGTTTTATACTGCGTCTGGCGTGGGTGAAGGCGATGTGCCTGTCACCTGCGCAACCTGTTTTATGCCTGCTGCTGCGGTTCAAACCAGGGCGTAATGAGCATGTGAGGGATCGCCAGCGCAGCCAGCGCAGCAAAGAGCGACTGGATACCTGCCCTGTCGGCGGGATGCATCATCACGGCGGTTGCTGCCGCCAGCAGAATCGCTGCCGTGAGTATGGGCCATGTGGCGTACAGATAGCTGTTGTAGCTGCGACATCCAAGCTGATCGCGCCGTAACCGGGTCTGCGGCAGCGCATGCAGAATTAAAAAACCCATGGAGAAACCGACAAACGGCGGCAACAGCAGCAGCGCCAGTATGCCAGTAATCAGTGAGATGTTGTGACGACGTACGCCAGTGACAATCAGCCCCACCGCACATATCCCACCCGTCAGCGCAATGCCTGCGGCGACAGAATCGGGTATGGCCGACGTCAGGCCGGCCTGATACAGAATGGTACTGAACGAATTCAGATGCAGCGTGGCAGGGATCGTAATCATGCCGATCCCCCGCGCCAGGCGCTCGATGAGATGCCCGCGAGGAGCATCCTCAAGGGCAAAGTGTATCGCGGAAGCCAGCAAAAATCCGGGCAGTGCGAGGGCTGAATTATTATGCCACCAGAACAGACAGAGCACGATAACCAGCCCATAGGCCACCAGAAACGGCAGCCGGCGTTCGCGCCTGACGACTTCAAGATCGCTGGCACCGTGTGCCATCCCGATAAAGCCAATTGCTATCACCGCAAAGCCCAGCTGAACAGACAGGGAGCTCAGCGAGGCAACAAAAGCAGCCCCCCAGAGTCCCGCCCATCCGCCCTGCCTCAACCGGATCATGCGCTTGCTTTACCCGCATAGCGGCTCTGTGAAAGCGCATTTTTGAGGTTGGCGGCCGCATAAAAGGCATAGAAAACCTTAGCGATGACATCCAGAATCAAAAACGTCCAGACAGAGGTCTGATCGGTAATAATCCGAAGACCTTCCGGACCCACCAGGAACACAATCGGGTAGATGAACCAGACCACAGTCAGTAGCGCCACGTTTTTGTTGTACGCTGCCGCCATAGCGTGTCCCCGCGCTGCAGCAATCGTACGCAGCGGACCCCAGAGCAGGTAAACCACACCTAGAAATGCGGCACAGGACCAGAGATACCAGACCCATTTCGCAGCACTACTTTCAGCCAGCGATGAGATCAGACCGGTGATGATCATCATGACATCCAGCACGATGATGGCCGTCAGAAAGCCGCCCATCTCACCCGGCTTGCCTTCGTCATGGAAGGCCAGCATCACCAGTCCGGCCAGCAGAATCGGGGTGGTGACAGACCAGTCGGCATAGCGTGCAAGATAGACGGTGATGCCATTGTCCAGCATAAGATTGCCGAATCCCATGGCCATAGCCAGATAGGCCGTCGCCGCGATAAACGGCACGGAAGCGTGCATCAGCGTATGGTGACGGGAAGGAAACTGTTTGCCGCCTGTGGCGTAAATAACCAGTGATGCGATAGCCATGATCGAAAACCCGATCATAAATGCGGTTTGATCCATTTTACTCTCTCCTGTACTGAGACGCCGGAAAACGTTCGCAGTGCTGCAATAAATAGCGTTAAAATCCCATGTATATTCATTACGTGAATATGCGTAAAGTATATGGCAGGATTCGCGTTCTGCTTATCGCAGGCACAGAGAGATTTAATTTTCAAAAAAACTGCTCGAATTCTCCCCTTTTCCGGTTGCCTTTTCTCCTTTACATAAGCTGACAATGTAATAATCTGTTTCTGCAGATTTCATTCTCACCGCCCTTTAAGAGCGCAACCCCCTCTGAAAAAACATTTAACTCATTAATTATCATCACGTTAACAATCCCCTCTTCGGGATGAATTTATATCTTTACTGGATTGAGCAATTGCAAAACCAATATTTTTGGCTGGAAAAAGCACAGCAAACGTCTATGAAATGAAAATACTTTATGCGCCAGCCAGGCAATATCCTGTCGGCCCAAAACTTATTTCGAAACGTTCAGGCGTCGATAGCGGCGAAAAATAGAGGAGGAGAGTTGGGCACAAGGCTTTATTCGTTGAAATGATCCAGACGCCGCCGTGCGACAACAGAGAGGAGAATGCGTTTAAAAACACCTGGGGTTAACAGGCGCTGGCGTATTTCCTGACTGACGCCGTCGCTCCGCGCAGAGGCCACCCTGTCTGTCAGCGTCAGACGCACTTCCGGTCGCGCCATGTTAAGGCGGCTTCAGACAATAGAACGCCCGCCCGTTTAGTCAGGTTTCCTGTCCGGGCGGCCGCTCTGCTTTCTGATTTCTGTCACTCAGTGCGCTCTCGCGTCTCCTTCTCACTTACGCTGTCCGTCAGTGATGCCCTGACCAGTGGCAGGCTTTGCGGGTAGTTCTGCTGAATGAACGCGATCATCTTTTCCCGCACGTAGCAGCGCAGATCGAAAGCGATCGGTGAGTTCTGCGCAGTCATCAGCATCCTGATAGTCATGGTCTTTTCGGTGGTATCGGTCACCTGCAACACCTGCGTTTCCCCATCCCAGAGTCGCGTTTCGCTCAGTACCTTTTCAAAATGCCGGCGCAGCGGCTCCAGCGGCATTGAGTAGTCGACGTAGAGAAACACCGATCCTAAGATCTGAGCGTTATTGCGCGTCCAGTTCTGGAACGGGTTTTCGGTAAAATAGGTGATGGGCAGCACCAGACGGCGCAAATCCCAGATTCGCACTACCACGTAGGTCAGATTGATCTCCTCTATCCAGCCCCACTCTTTTTCCACCACCACTGCATCATCAATCTTAATCGGCTGGGTAAAGGCGATCTGGATACCGGCAAACAGATTGACCAGCGACTTCTGCAGAGCAAAACCGATAATAATCCCAGCCACACCGGCACCGGCCAGGATGGTGGTGCCGAATTTCCGGACGCCGGGGAAGCTCAGCAAAATCAGCGACACACAAAAGAGAACCAGGATAACAATCACCACTTTTTTGACATAGATAATCTGGGTGCGAATTTTGCGCGCACGCAGGTTATTGGAAATATTGATGTCATAGCGGATATAGAGCATATCCTGCGCCACATTGGTCAGCCGGATCAGGACCGAGCAGAAGGACATAATGATAAAGACATTGATGATGTTGGTGATTAAATCCAGTGAATCAGGATGGAAATTAATGTATTGGATGCCGACATTGATCATCAGAAGCGGAATGAAGAAAAACATGGAGCCACTGAGATGTTTCTCGAGCGATTTAAACAGTTTTCTGTCACGGCTCTGCCAGTAACGAATAAACCCGAGCAGGATCAGGCGGGCCAGAAAACCGAGTACAAAGGAGAGCGAGACGAGTAATACAACAGGCACCCACGATGGGAAACCAGATAACTCACCGAATAACAATGGCATTATTTTCCCTTTCAGTCAGCTGACAGCTTCAGGCTGGCAGGCAAATAATAGATGCAGTAACCGTTGCCTTCACGGTTATCCGCTCGTCAAATAATCAGCGTCTACAAGTATGAACCATAGGCGCGAAGTTCACAGGGAATACGGGCACTGATGCCTTCACGCCTGTCATCCTGCCCACCTCGCACACTGTCAGTTTCTTTGACTGCCGACCGGATCCACTTCATTAAATTAACTGATACAAAAGACAGGTTCTGTTGCAAATAGCGGTCAGCGAAAACCCGCCTTTACGCCGCTTGCGAAATCAGGATCAGCATGGACGATCGGCTGACATCTGCTAATTTTTAAGCTGTTCCCCTGATGCAGAGAAGAACAAAAATATGATTAGCACGCTTAAACTTTCCTCTGATTTCCGGCGCAGTTTTTTGCGCGAAGTGCTGGTGCCGCTGGTGGCGATCTTACTGCTGACGTTTACCGGTGCAGGCGCTGCGCTGTTTGCCGGCACATCGCTGACCAACAGTGAAGCACGGCATCAGCAGCAACGGATGATTGAAGCCTCTTTTTCACAAAGTCTGAGTGAACATCTGCGCCAGTTGCACAGCCTGTCACGCTGGGCACCCTTGCAGCAGCACCTGGCGGCGGGTCACAGTGACACATGGCTGGATGAGAATATTGGCGAGTGGCTTTATGAGATGTTTGGGCATCAGCTGATCATGGTGCTGGGTCCGCAAAATGCAATTGTCCGGGTCTGGCGTGAAGGCCAGCCGGTTGCCGATCCGGATCGCAATCCGCTGATTGCTGAGGTCATGCATCACCCGCTGGTCAGCAATCCGGGTCGCCAGGATAATGCCGATTATGCCCGCGTGACACAGCGTGCTGCGGCACTGGCCGTGGGGGCTGTCCGGCAGGAAAGCGATCCCCTGCCAGGCTTCCGGCTGGTGAGCCTGAATTTTCTGGATGATGGTTATCTGGCCAGCCTGGCGGAACGCAATCAGCTTCAGGGGTTACACTTCTCCGATGGTTCGCCACAGCCGGACGCCAGCGCCCGCTATCTGCTGATTGCGCAGGCGGGCGATCCGGTGGGCTACCTTAACTGGATCCCCGCCCGTCCCGGTGCGGACATGCTGCGAACCATCGGCCCCTCTACCGGGCTGGCGGTGCTCGCCATAACCCTGCTCTGCCTCTATATGGTGCGACGGCTCTGGCACTCTTCGGTCAACCTCTCTCAGTCGATGCTCAGACTCGGCGCTTCGGAGGCGCAGGCGCAGCACCTGGCGTTTCATGACGTGCTCACCGGCTTGCCTAACCGTGCTCTGGTGGAGGATCGCCTGACCCAGGCGCTGGCGCTGGCAACACGTCACGATCAGCGGGTGGCGCTGCTGCTCATCGACCTCGACCGGTTTAAAACCATCAATGACACCCACGGTCATCATGCCGGCGATGAGCTGATTATCGCAGTGGCACAGCGTCTGAGCTGTCTGGTGCGCGCCAGCGATACCGTGGGACGCCTCGGCGGCGATGAATTTATTGTCGTAATGCAGGAGGTTGAAAACATTGGCCAGGTGCAGAGTCTGGCGCAGCGCATCATTGACGAGCTGGGCCGGCCCTTTACGCTGTTCGGCAGTGATGTCTGGAGCGGTGCCAGTATCGGACTGTCGCTGGCCCCCAAAGATGGCGTTGATCGTATGGAGCTGATGCGTAAAGCGGATATCGCGCTCTATGACGCGAAAAACGGCGGCCGGGGCAAATACCGTCAGTTTGAACGGGCAATGGATGAGTCGGTACGCACCCGCCAGACTATTGCCGCCGACCTGCGCATCGCACTGCAACAGCATCAGGGGCTGGCTGTGTGGTATCAGCCGCTGATGGACATTAGCGGTCAGCAGATGGTGGGCGTTGAAGCGCTGCTGCGCTGGCACCATCCGACCCGTGGCCCGATTGCACCCGGTGAATTTATTGCGATTGCTGAAGAAACCGGTCTGATTATTCCGCTGGGCGAGTGGGTACTGGCCGAAGCCTGCGCGACGCAGCAGCGCTTCCCTGAACTGCTGGTGGCGGTCAACGTTTCACCCGTTCAGTTTCGCTCTACCGGCTTTATTGAGCGGGTCATGACTATCGTCAGCGAGCAGGGCGGCAACCCGGCGCGCCTGGAGCTGGAGATCACCGAAGGGGTACTCATCGAAAATGAGCGTGAGGCACGCGCCATTATCGTGGCGTTGCGCGAAGCGGGTTTCCGGATTGCGCTGGATGACTTCGGCACCGGCTACTCCAGCCTCAACTATCTCAGCACCTTCCCCGTGGATAAAATCAAAATCGACCGCTCTTTCACTCAGTCGCTGGGCGTGGCCGAAAATTCGATGGCGATTGTGGAGTCGGTGGTAAAACTGGGTCATGCCATGGGTCTGATGGTGACGGCGGAAGGTGTCGAAACGCCGGACCAGATGTCTGCGCTGGCGAATGCGGGCTGTAATCAACTGCAGGGCTATCTGTTCAGTCAGGCTGTACCCGCCGATCGGCTTGCGGCACTGATACAATCCTCATCCGCGCAGCAAAGGTGACTGCGAAAAGCGGCCTGAGCGCCATGACGCGCGCAGGCCATCAGGTGCTGCCTGAAACCGGTCAGGCAGCACCTGTTTGCATGTTGACGCTAACCGTCCCCCCCCAGCCTGTCCAGCAGTGAAGCGGAGGATGCAACGGCACCGAAGATCCCCCCTGCATCTGGATCATGCTTAGCGCCGCCTCATGATGATGCCGCTCGGTCGCCGCGCAGCAGTCAGAGATTACCAGGCAATCAAAGCCGCGATCGTTGGCTTCGCGCCAGCGCCCGTCGGTCACGATGAAAGCTTCTCAACCGGCGGTTTTATTTCCAGGCTGCATCGGGTGAAATTGCTGACCGTAATCGTCCGACGCCGCTGGAAGAGATCTACGACGCGATGCCTGGGTTAAAAATGAACTACGTTAGCTCAGGCCAGAAAGCGCTCGCCATCAGCCCTGTTGCCCGCAAGCTGACAGCGTTTAACGCGCGCGAAATGCAGGAAGCCGGAACACGCGCTTACGCTGCAAGGCCCGCTTAACGGGCCTTCTCTGTTTTCACACTCTTCAGGCTCATCCGCAGGCGGTGTCACGCTGTCCACACTGCACTCGCCCTATTCCGGAAAATCAGTCCCGACCGACGTCTGTTTCCAGGCTTCAATTTCCGCCAGCCTCTCTTTGAGCTTGCTGATGACGGCTTCATGCCCCCAGGCGCCCATCACCAGATGGCGTGGCGGACGCTCCGCCTCCGTAATAGCTATCATCGCCCTGGCGGCGCGCGCCGGATCGCCCTTCTGGGTGCCGCTGTTTTCGGCGGTCGCTTTCATCCGTGCGGCTGCGGTCTCTGCATAATCCGGCAGCGTGCTCGGTGTCTGATGCAGTGAACGTCCCGCCCAGTCGGTGCGGAACGGGCCAGGCTCGACGCAGGTGACGTGAATGCCCAGCGGGCCCGCCTCCAGCGCCAGAGCATCGGACCAGCCCTCCACCGCATGTTTGCTGGCAGAGTAGTAGCCGGAACTGGCAAAGCCAATTAAGCCCGCGACTGAAGTGATGTTGATAACATGGCCGCTGCGCGCTTTTCGCATGACCGGCAGCACGGCGCGGGTCAGGGCAAACAGGCCGAACACGTTGGCATCGAACTGCGCACGGATTTCGCTCTCTACGCCCTCTTCTATCGAACTCTGATAGCCATAACCGGCGTTATTGACCAGTACGTCAATGGTGCCAAAGGCGTCCAGTGCCGCCTGTACGGCCTGGTCGATGCTCGCCGGCTGTGTCACATCAAGAGCCACCGCCCGTGCGTTGTCGTGCCCTTCGACCAGATCAGCAATCTTATCGGTGTTTCGCGCCGTGACAATGACCTTAAAACCCCGCGCAATCGTCTGCTGTGCCAGTTCGCGACCAAAACCGGTCGAACATCCTGATATCAGCCAGACAGGGGTGGAGTGAGCAGCCATGGTAAGACTCCCGTTAAGTGAGATGAGTGGCGAATAACCCGGACGCGAAAGCGTCCGGGAATAAGGTTAGTGAGGCGCGACAGCCCCACTTAGCCCCTAATGCTTTTTGTGAAACAGCTGGCTGGCGGTGTCACTGATGATTTGTGCCGCACCGCGGTCACCCTTCGCCATGGACGCCATAAAAGCTTTTGCCTGTTTAAAGGTGATGTGTGGCGGCAACGGAGCGACCTCCGGATCGGTTTTCACCTCCAGTAAAACCGGGCGGTCGGCGCTGAGCGCCTGCTGCCAGGCCGCGGCCAGATTGTCCGGATTATCGACATAGATTCCGACCATTCCCAGCGATTGGGCAAATTCGGCATACTTCACATCCGGCAACTGCTGCGAGGCGTCAAAACGGGGATTGCCCTCCATTACGCGCTGCTCCCACGTCACCTGGTTAAGATCCTGGTTATTGAACACGCAGACGATCAGACGTGGATCGGCCCATTGCTGCCAGTATTTCTGAATGGTGATCAGCTCGGCCATATTGTTCATCTGCATGGCGCCATCACCCACCAGCGCCACCACCGGTTTTTCCGGATGGGCAAATTTTGCCGCAATCGCATAGGGCACCGCCGCACCCATACAGGCCAGCCCGCCAGAGAGCGTGGCACGCTGACCCTGCTTAACCCGGTAATCGCGGGCAAACCAGTTGGCGCACGAGCCGGAATCGGAGGTCACAATCGTATTGTCCGGAAGCTGGGGTGACATCTCCCACACCACCCGCTGCGGGTTAACCGGATTGGCGGGCGCCATGGCGCGCTCCTCCATCAGCGTCCACCAGTCACGAACCTGAACGGCAATCTCTTCCTGCCAGCTGCGATCCTGCTTATGCTCCAGCAGCGGCAACAGCGCACGCAGCGTTTCCGCCGCATCGCCATGCAGATTGACCTCACTGGGATAGCGCAGGCCCAGCATAGCGGGGTCGATGTCGATCTGGACCGCCCGCGCCTTGCCCTCTTCTGGCAGAAATTCTGTCCACGGGAAGCCGCTGCCGATCATCAGCAACGTATCGCAGTTCTGCATCAAATCGGAGGAGGGTTTGGTGCCGAGCAGGCCAATCGATCCGGTAACAAAAGGCGCATCGTCCGGCAATACATCCTTGCCCAGCAGGGCTTTTGCCACACCGGCACCCAGCACATTGGCGGCCTGAACCACTTCCACAGCTGCGCCACGTGCGCCTGCACCAATCAGGATTGCCACCTTTTTACCGGCGTTCAGCACGTCAGCAGCGCGCTGCAAATCCGCCTGATAAGGCACCACTTTCGGACGCTGATAACCGCTACCGGAATGGGTAAAACCGTGCAGATGCTGCGGCGGCTCCCACGCTTCATCCTGAATATCTTTAGGAATGATAATGACCGCTACGCCATTCTGCGCTTTGGCAATGCGCACGCCGCGATCCAGCAGGTGCCGTACCTGGCTGGTGGCGGAGGCTTCCTGAACAAAGTTAGCGACGTCAGAGAAGATGCGGTCCAGATTCATCTCCTGCTGATAGCTGGCCCCGCGGGCAGTCGCTTCCGCCTGACCGGCGATCGCCAGCACCGGCGCATGATCCATTTTCGCGTCGTAGAGGCCGGTCAGCAGGTGGGTGGCGCCCGGTCCGCCGGTAGAGAGGCAGACCCCCAGCTCGCCGGTGAACTTTGCGTGTCCGGCGGCCATAAAGGCAGCCATCTCTTCGTGCCGCACCTGAATAAATTCGATGCCCTCTCCTTTAGCATTCGCACGCTGAATTGCGCCCAGCACCCCATTGATGCCATCTCCCGGGTAGCCGTAGATACGTGTCACACCCCACTCTTTCAGGCGCTGGACAAAAAAATCACTGGTTTTCATGCTCATCGTCGCGTTTCCCCTCGTAGTCCATGCAGACTTAAAGCGTAGTCGACGATGAGCCATTGCCTTTAACTGTTCGCGATAGCCGGATATCGCTGACGCAACTCACTGAATATTTTTGCCATTTCAGCCGTTTCGCCTGATTCTTCAACCCCGCGAAATACCTGGGTTTTCAGGAAGTGACGCCAGCTGACCGGTGCGCTCGCCAGAAAGGCCGTCAGCAGTTCATAACGCGCTGGCGTCCAGAGTGCTTCAAAACGCTGCCGTGCTTCACCGTGTTCAAAGTGGCAGGTTGGCTGCTGCGGCATACTGGCACGCAGGCGCGCGGTCGCCTCAGGGTCTGCGCGGTTATCTGTCACGACCACACCATACTCTCTCCTGGCTGCGGCAATACTGAGATAGCCGCAACGCACATCCTGCAGCACCGCTGCCACATCGCGCTTTGATGGCAGGCCATAGCCGCCTGCACCGGGGCCGCGCACTTCAACCACATCGCCTGGCTGGCAGTGGATCACGTCCGTGTTGCCGTGACTGATGATTTCGCCGTTGCGGCGGGTGCAAAAGGTCGACAGCGCCCCGCTTCGTCCGCCCACGACGCCCGCCGAGGCAAACACCGAACGATTACGGTTGCGCGCCGTAATGGTGGTACCGGGCGAGAAGATTTCAAAGGCCATTTCAGTGGCTAAGCCGCCCCGGAACTGACCCGCTCCGGCACTGTCCTGCGCCAGCCCGTAGCGATGAAAATGAATCGGAACCTCCGCCTCGTTGATCTCAATCGGGGTGTTTTTCAGGAAGGCGGAAAGACCGCCGGAACCATCGGGGCCGTCATGACGCGGTGTACCGCCTGCTCCGCCACCTACCGGCCCCAGCGAGGCGACGACGCTGCGGTCATGGAGCTGCGTGCGGATATTCATAATGGAGTTGCCGCCGGGCGAGTTCGCCGGCAGGCGCGCCGGCATCGCCAGCGAGAAGACACCGAGAGTCGCAATCTGCGACAGCGCACAGGTCAGCGATCGCATCCCGACCGCCGCAGGTGCTTCGCAGTTCATCACCGTGCCAGGCGGCAGAATTGCCCGGGTGGGTCGCAGTGTGCCCGCATTGAGCAGCAGCGAGCGGTCCAGGGTGGAAAGCACATAGGTGACCCCCACCAGCGCCAGCGGATGCCGCTCCCGCCCGCCGGTCGGCATGTTCAGTGACGAGGCCAGCTGCGGATCGCTGCCGGTGTAGTCCAGTTCCAGCCGATCGCCCTCGACCCGAAGCGTAACAGCGATGCGACAGGGGTAGCCGCCCTCCCCATCTTCATCGGCGTAGTCGGCATAAAAATACTCGCCATCAGGGATGGTGCGAATAATGGCGCGCGCCTGCGCTTCGGCGTAATCGAGAATACCCTCAATGCCCTGTAAAAAGTCGTCGATGCCAAAGCGGGCAATGATGTCATGAATCTTTCGCTCACCCACATTCACCGACGCCAGCTGCGCTTTGAAATCGCCCCAGTTCTGCTCCGGCGCACGGACGTTGAGCCGCATGATGCTGGCAACCTCTTCGTTAAGCTGGCCCTGCCGCACAATTTTCAGCGGCGGTATACGAATCCCCTCCTGAACGATTTCGGTCAGCGAGCGCGACAGCGAGGCAGGTACCGCGCCCCCCACGTCCGTGTTATGAATGTGACCGACAACAAAGCAGACAATGTCGCCCTGATGAAACACCGGTTTCCAGATATGAATATCGGGCGAGTGCGTGGCCACGTTACCCGCATAGGCGTCATTGGTAATACAGATATCGCCCTCGGCATACTCCTCGATCAGCGCCAGCACAGGCGCGTAGTCAATGCCGCTATACCAGGGCGCGCCAAAGCTGCGCGGTGAAGCAAAGGCCAGCCCGTTACGGCTGACAATCTGGCAGGAAAAATCCTCGGTTTCTTTCACGAAGGTGGAGTGCGCGGTACGCATCAGCGTAAAGGCCATTGCATCGGCCGCAGCGGCGCAGTAGTTCGCCAGGATTTGTAAGTTACGCCCATCAATTGCCATGTTATGCCTCGCTCGCCGTAATCAGCAGGTTCCCGAATGAATCGACCATGACGGTCATCCCGGGCGGTACGCAGGTGGTGCAGTCGTCCTGCGCAATAATGACCGGGCCACTGAGCTGATGTCCGGCGCGCAGCACCGACCGCAGGACTAAATCCACCTGATGCCAGTCGCCATCTATCCATGCCCGGGTCTGCTTCAGCACCGGCACGGCGTCCGTGGCCACGGCCAGTGGATTCATTGCGGGTTTTGGCGTGGGTGAGACGATCACCAGCCGCAGATTGATCAGCTGCACGGGTGCCTGTGGGTCGCAGTGACCAAACAGGACCTGATGCTGGCGATCAAAGGCATCATGCAGCGCGGTGACATCCGCCTGTGTCAGCCACTCCGCCTCCAGCGGTACGTCGATTTCAAATGACTGACCGCGGTAGCGCATATCGGCACTGAACTGCAGGCTATAAGGCATATCGCTGCCATGCTCCTGCACCAGCCAGCCGCAGGCGCGCTGCTGTAATGCTGTGGCTTCACTGGCTAAGGTATCAGCCAGCGCGGGCGTCAGATCGCCATACAGCGTGCGGATAAAGTCGTTGCGGATGTCTGCCACCAGCCCGCCCAGGGCAGAAAGTACGCCTGGCGTCGGCGGCACAATAACGCCTTTCATATTAAGTTCACGGGCCAGAAAACAGCCCATCATGGGCCCCGCGCCGCCAAAAGCGAGGAACCAGAATTCACGCGGGTCAAGACCAAAGCGCGACAGCAAGCCACTGGTATCGCTGTACATACTGGAGATCGCCAGCTGGATAGCGGTTTCTGCCGTTTCCTGCACGGAAAGCGCGAGCGCCTCAGCCAGGGGTTGCCAGGCCCTGCAGGCGGCGTCGACATCCACCGTCACGGCGTCATAACCCAGCGCACCGTGGCCCATCATGCCACAGGCAGCAAAGGCATCCGTGGCCGTGGGCTGTGTGCCGCCGCGCTGAAAACAGACGGGGCCGGGTAACGATCCTGCGCTGTCAGGCCCCATCTGCAGGACGCCCTGTCCATCAATCCACGCCAGCGAACCGCCGCCCTGCCCCACTGAAGTCACGGCAACAGAAGGAATGAAGATCGGGAAATCACCGATAATTTCACCGTTACCCTGCGCCACATTGCCATCAATAATCACCGCCACATCAGCACTGGTGCCGCCAATATCCAGGCTCAGGATTTTGTCGAAACCGCAGGCGCTGGCGAGATAGCTGGCGCCAATGACCCCGGACGCCGTGCCGGAGAGCACCATCTGGACACATTCGCGTTTCGCCTGTTCGACACCCATCACGCCACCGTTGGATTTGGTAATGCGCGGCGGCGGCCTGACGCCCAGCCGTTTCAGTGCCTGCTCAAAGGATTCCAGATAGTGGATGACCATCGGCTGCACGTAGGCATTAATAGTGGCCGTAATGGTTCGTTCATATTCGCGAATAATCGGCCAGATGTCCGCAGAGCAGGAGGTCAGCAGTTCAGGCGCCACTTCATCAATAATCGCTTTAACCACCGCTTCATTGTGCCGGTTTCGATAGCTGTGCAGCAGCGAAACCACAATGCCCTGACAGCCAGTAGCGCGTGCCTGCTGGATAGCGTCAAGCACACTCTGGCGATCCACGGGTTGCAGCACATTGCCGTGCGCATCGCTGCGTTCACGGATGGCGAAGACCCGATCGCGGGTAATCAGCGGTGCCGCCCGCCGCGAGAACAGGTCATGAATGTGGGGGATTTTCAGCCGCGCCAGCTCCAGCACATCGCAAAAGCCTTCGGTGGTAAACAGCGCCAGACGCACACCGCGTCGCTGAATAACCGCGTTGATTCCGACCGTGGTGCCGTGAGTGAAATAGTCAATCTCTGCAGGGTCAATGCCCTGACGCTGCTGAAACTGCGTCAGTCCGGCCACGATTTCGCTACCGGGCTTATCCGGTCGCGACAGGACTTTCAGGGTGTGGATCTGATTAGTGTGTTGATCGAGCACGGCGAAATCGGTAAAGGATCCACCAATATCCACGCCAACGCGGTATCGCATATCGGGTTAACTCCTGTTTCAGGAAGGGGGAAACTCCATCAGCATGTCGGGATGCTGCACCACGCGCCAGCCGAGTCGCTGGTAGACCTGGTGGGCATCCCGGGTTGAGAGCATCCAGCGATGGACAGTCTGCAGCTCCGGATGCTCACGGACGCAGGTCGCCAGCCAGCTGCCCAGCCCGTGACCACGCCAGTTTTCATCAATCATCACATCGCACAGCCAGCCAAAGCGGGTGTAGTCAGTGATCAGTCGGGCAAAACCAATCTGTGACTGCTGGTGATAAAGACCAAATGGCAGTGAACCCGCTATCGCCCGCCGGGTTTTTGCTGCCGGCTGGCCTTTAGCCCAGTAAGATTTCTCCGCCAGCTGGAGGTGAATCCATGTCAGGTCGAGCCGCTGGCGGCAGGTTGAAACGGTGAACGCATCGCGCTGCCACTGCTGGTCAGCAATCTGTAATGAGTCCATAGCCACTCCTTGTTTCGGTCAGAATTAGTGTAAGAGGATTGACGCAACGGTTGAGGCTGTAGCCAGCGATGAAACCCGGCAGAGCCGCTGAAATTCGCACTGAAAAAAAATTTTATGCTGATGAAGAAGCCGCTGATTAGCGCGGTGAAAAACGTGCAGGAGCGTGCAGAAAAAGCGTCAGGAGGGTCGCACGGGATCGGGATGACAGCCCGCTTTCAGGATGCCAGGAGAAAGGGGCGACGCCTGGCCGCCCGTTATACGCCGAACTCGACGGAATTCTGTTTGCCAATCAGTGAGCGCAGCGGCACGCTGCTTTTCATAATCGGGGATTTGATGACGATATAACTGAAGTACTTATCAATGCCAATCTGAGCATCAAGCAGCTTCTCAATGACTTCCTGATAATGCTCAATACTGCGGGTAATAAAGCGCAGCAGGTAGTCGTAGCCGCCGGTAATAAGGTGACATTCCATCAGCTCATCGACGTCGCGCATCGCACTTTCGAATTTCATAAAGTCTTCGCGTCGATGACCTGAGAGAGTGACTTCGGTAAAGACCGTTACCGAATCGGTAATGCGGGTGAGATTGATGTGCGCTTCATAGCCGGTGATAAATCCGGCCTGCTCCAGACGTTTGACCCGCTGCAGACAGGGACTGGGCGAGAGGCCGACGGCATCGGCGAGGTTTACGTTGCTGATACGGCCATCTTTCTGCAGCTGCACCAGAATGTTGATGTCAATGCGGTCGAGTTTCATTAAGCCGTTCATAGCATCCCCTCACTGTCAGAACCTGTTCCGGCAGGCGTCATTGTGTCAGTCAGTCCTGAGCGGGACAGCGCGGAACAACCAGCACGAACTAAAGTCCGTCGGGATGGTGAGCACTGCCCATAGCAGACTGACAAATTAAATCGCCTGACCGGATAGGCTCGTGGTTAATTGTGCAGAACCTCCCGAAGATATAACACGCTTTACAGTCACTGCGCCAGCGCTTCGCAGTGGTTATACCAGCGGGAGATTTTCGACTTACTTTAACAAAAACAATGAGGAACAGTTTTAACCCAACCGGCCAGTGGCGCGGGCCAGAGCGATATCAAAAATATGCAGCGCCTCTTCCAGCTGTGAGTCGGTAGTGACCAGCGGCGCGAGGAAGCGGATGGTGTTGCGATGCAGACCGCATTTAATCAGCAGCAGCCCTTCCTGGCAGGCGCTGTCAAGGATCTTCTGGGTCAGCGCCGCATCCGGACGGCCGGTTTCGAAATCAAGAATTTCCACGGCCTGCATAAAGCCCACACCTCGCACGTCGCCGATACAGGCATATTTTTCTGCCAGCTGTCGCAGACGGGCATTGAGCTGCTGGCCGAGCTGACAGGAACGCTGCAGCAGGTTTTCCTGCTCAAACAGATCCAGTACCGCCAGCGCCGCCGCACAGCCCAATGCATTTCCGCCATACGTGCCGCCCAGCCCGCCAGGGGTCGGCGCATCCATGATCTCTGCCCGGCCCACCACACCGGAAATCGGCAGGCCGCCGCCCAGACTTTTCGCCAGGGTGATCAAATCCGGTTTAATGCCCAGTTGCTGGAAGGCGAACATCGTGCCAGTGCGCCCGAAGCCGGACTGCACCTCATCGCAGATCAACAGAATGCCGTGCTGACTGGTGATCCGGCGCAGCGCCTGCATAAAGGCCGGTCCCGCAGGCAGGAATCCGCCATCGCCCTGTACCGGCTCGATGATGATCGCCGCGACCCGTTCCGGCAGGATCTGCACGGCAAAAAGCTGATCCAGCGCCTTCAGGCAGTCCGCTTCGGTGATGCCGTGCAGCGGATTCGGAAAAGGCAGCCGGTAGATGTCTCCGGGGAACGGGCCAAAGTTCTGTTTGTAAGGCGCGGACATGCCGGTCAGGGTGACGCCCAGCAGGGTCCGGCCATGAAATGCCCCATCAAACGCGATGATGCCAGACCGCTGCGTATGCGAGCGGGCAATTTTGACCGCATTCTCCACGGCTTCCGCGCCGCTGGTAAAGAAGACGCTTTTATACGCCTCGTCACCGCCGACCAGCTGGTTCAGCCGCTGCGCCAGCTCGATGTAGCCTGGATAAGCCACCACCTGAAAACAGGCGTGAGAGACCAGGCTCAGCTGGCGGGTGACCGCATTGACCACCGCCGGGTGGTTATGCCCGACATTCAGCACACCAATGCCGCCGACGAAGTCGAGATAGCGATTCCCCTCCACATCCCATACTTCACTGCCCCTGGCACGTTCAATCACCAGCGGATGGGCGGTCACAACTCCGCGCGGGACGTGCTGCTCGCGTGCATCAAGTAACAGGCTGTTATCGGAGTATGCCTGCTGTTCTGCCATGACATTCTGCATTTTAAACCCTCATCCACGTAACGTTCGGTTGGCTCAAGTATCGCAATGCACGAGGTTATTACGCTGCCGTAATTCCCCCTGCAGCGGCATTTCCTGTCAAAATCCTGCAGCATTCAGCAGGGAAATTTCTCCGCCAGCGCCTGACGAATCAGCGTGACAAAGGTGTCAATGCCATAGGGAATCAGCGCATCGTTAAAGTCATAAGCGGCATGATGCAGCGGCTTGCTGGGTGCAGAACCCAGCCAGAGATAGGCCCCGGGACGTGCCTGCAGCATAAACGCAAAATCTTCTGAGGTAAGCGCAGGCTGGGGGGCGACGTCTGCCCGGATGCCCGCGGCTGTCAGTGCCTGCAGACAAAACTGCGCCTCTGCCGCCCCATTCAGCGTTGCCGGGTAGTAGCGCAGATAACTGACTTCGGCGTGAAGGCCATGAGCAGCCGTAATGTGCTCTGCCATCTGACGCAGCCGGGCTTCAATCCTATCCTGCGCGGCCGCGCTGAAGGTGCGTACCGTGCCGGTTATCGTCGCCTCTGACGGAATCATATTGTGTGAAAAGCCGCCCTGCATCCGGGTCACGGTAAGCAGTGCCGTTTCACAGGGGTCGAGTGCGCGTGACACCAGCGTATTGAGCTGCACCACCAGCTCACTGGCCGCCAGCAGGGTATCGCCCGTCAAATGCGGCTGAGCGGCATGGCCGCCGCCGCCGAGCACGCGGATATCAAAGCGGTCAGCCGCCGCCATGATGGGACCGGGCCGGGTCTGCACCTGACCGAGCGGCAGTTCTGGCCAGTTATGAATAGCGTAAACGGCATCGCAGGGAAAACGGCTGAACAGACCGTCATCGATCATGGCCTGTGCGCCCGCCAGCCCCTCTTCGGCAGGCTGAAAAATAAAGCAGACAGTGCCGTCAAAACTGACCTCGCGCGCCAGTTTTTCGGCGGCCCCCAGTAGCATCACCGTATGGCCGTCATGGCCACAGGCGTGACTTACCTGCTCTGTTTCGCTCTGCCAGGCCGTACCGCTCTGGTCCCGCATCGGTAGCGCGTCCATGTCAGCACGCAGGCCGATCATGCGCTCACTGCTGCCCTTTCTCAGTATTCCGACGACACCGGTTTTACCGATGCCACGATGCACCTCAATGCCCAGCGCCTGCAGGAAGCGGGCAACGATGTCACTGGTGCGCTGCTCCTGAAAGCCCAGTTCCGGGTGCGCATGTAAATCACGGCGCAGGGCCACTAAGTGTTCCATCTCAATATCCTCGCGAACGGTCGATTTCACCGTGCAGCGGCTCACCGCGCTGATAACGCCGCAGGTTTTCCAGCAGGGCCGCAACAGCACTCTCATTCTGTGTCTGGCTGGCGATGTGGGGTGTCAGCCAGATGGCGGGATGGTGCCAGAAGGGGTGCGCCGGCGGTAACGGCTCCGGGTCAGTAACATCAAGCACGGCGGCGCGCAGCTGACCACTTGCCAGCGCCTGCAGCAGATCGTCCGCGATGAGTTGCGGGCCGCGCCCGACCTGCACCAGTGCCGCACCCGGTGGCAACTGACTGAACAGCGCGCGGTTGAGAAGTCCTCGTGTGGCTTCGGTCAGTGGCAGCAGGCAGACCAGAATCTCGCTGTGCGCCAGAAACGCCGCCAGCTGATCGTCGCCGTGCCAGCAGCGCATACCGGGACAGTGGCGCGGCGTGCGGCTCCAGCCCGCACAGTCAAAGCCCAGCGCCACCAGTTGCGCTAATGCGGCCTGCCCCAGTTCGCCCAGCCCCATGATCCCGACCCGCCGCTGCGCAGCGGGTTTTGCACTGTGTGCCTGCCACTGCTGCTGGCGTTGCTGATGAAAATAGCGCGGCATGTCGCGATGCAGACCGAGCACCGCGAAGGTGACATATTCGACCATGCCCTGCGTCAGCCCCGGCTCGACCATTCTGATCACCGGCAGATCGGGCGGTAACGCATGCAGGTCAAACTGATCCGCGCCGGCTCCCACTGAAAACAGCAGCTTCAGCCGGGGAAAGTGCGTCGCAATATCTGCCGGTGGCAGCCAGGCAACCAGCGCCTCTGCCTGCGCCGGATCGCCGGTTTCGGGCCAGATATGCAGCTGAATGTCCGGCGCATGTTCCGCCAGCCAGCGTTGCCAGATGCGCCCCCGTTCCGGTTCGGATTTATAAACGATATGCATCAGGCCATCGCCTGCGTCATGAGTCCGAATGGCAGCATGCCCTGCGGTATCCACGGCGTACCCCGCACCATCGTGACAGGCGCATCAACCTGATCCAGCCCAAGGGTATGAAGCCAGCTGGACATGGGCAGGCTGGCATCGGTGTCGATGCGCAGAAACTGCCCCTGAAGCGACTGCATCAGTGTGGCGACCAGCGCCTGCGCGACCGGGAACGCCGCCGCGATCACCGGGCCAATCGCCCAGCCGTGACCAAAGCGGCGCAGGCTGGCGAAGCCCTGAATCTGCTGTGCCGCATCCTCCAGCAGCAGCGTCTGGCAGTCACGCAGCAAATGTTCGTACAGTGCCGGACGGGACATACCGTTTGCCTGCTGATCCAGCGTCACCAGCCTGGCGTGATCGGCCAGGGTCGCCGGACGCAGTTGCAGCCCCGGCGGAATCGCCACCGCTGGCGGCGTGGTCAGTGCGCGGGTCTGATGCTGACGGATCTCGCCACAGGTGACGAAACCAAGCTTTTCATACAATCCCTTGCCCATTTCGGTGGCGTGCAGCCGGACATTACAGTCGGGCGCTTTTTCCAGTTGCGCCAGCATCAGCTGTTTGCCCAGCCCGCGCCCCTGCTGCTGATTATCCACAATCACCAGACCCAGCGTGGCGGCGCGCTCGCCCCAGCGCCAGAGTAGTGCGCTGCCGATGATATGACCCTGCTCTTCAATCACCGTGCCCTCGCCCAGTTGCAGCGCCAGCTGCCAGTCTTCCCGCCGGTGTGGCCATTTCAGCGCCTGTGTCATCTGGTAGCAGGCGTCGAGATCATCGGGTGTCATTGCGCGTAGTGTCAGGCTCATTCGCGTTCTCCTTACATCATGCCTGGCGTATCAAGTCCACTGCCGTCAACCAGACGGCTGTAGCGGTAAGGTGTCGGATCCACTATCGGTGTGGCTTCGGTGGCAAGATCGGCTGCCAGTCGTCCGGCGCCCGGCCCGATGCCGAAGCCGTGGGCGCTGTAGCCCGCCGAGAGTATCAGCCCCGGCACTTTTGCCACTGCAGAGATCACCGGAATAGCATCCGGGGTGCTGTCAATCATGCCGCCCCACGACTGCGCCAGCCTGAGTCCGCTCAGCGCCGGATATTCCCGTCGCATCGCCGCCAGCCCCTCTTCGACAATCCCGGCATCGGCGGCCGGATCGAGAATACGCGTGCGTTCAAAAGGGGACTCGCGATCAAAAGCCCAGCTTCCCATGGCTTCCGGACCCGTGAAAAACGGTGACAGGCCGAGGTTCAGCGTGAGGTTTTTACGGCGACTTTTAAAGGTCGGATAAAACTGACGTGCATAGCGCAGCCCCTGGGCACCCGGCTCCAGCCGTCCCCGGCCGGAAACCGACACGGTATAACTGCCATCCAGCTGCGGCCGACAGGCGAAGCCGGGAGTATAGAGCGGCATGGCGATCGCCTGTTCTATAGGCTGCGTGCGGAAAGCCGTCCCGATCACGTTGCCCAGCGGCAGTTCGATGCCGTGGCGACGGCAGAACATGGAGGTCCAGGCACCCGCCGCACAGATCACCCGGCTGGTTTTGATCAGCCCGCGCTCTGTCCAGACGCCGCTGACGCGTCCTGCCGCTATATCCAGGCCGCGCACCGCACACTGCTGAAACAGCAGTGCCCCCTTTTTCTGGGCACCCGCCACCAGCCCTGGCGCAGCCAACCGTGGCTCGGCATGACCGTCAGTCGGCGATGAGAGGCCACCGCGCCAGGTTGTGGTGCTGCCAGGCGTCATCGCTTTGGCCTGCTCTGCAGTCAGAATGGCACTCTGCATGCCATAGCCTTTTGCCATCTGGTTCCACTTATCCCAGGCGGCGATCTCCGACTCCTCCTTTGTCGCATAGACCAGTCCACTGCGACGGAACCCCAGCTCCTCGCCGGTTTCCGCATTCAGCTCGCCCCAGCGTTGCAGTGCATACATAATCAGCGGCAGTTCGCGCTCATCGCGATTCTGCTGGCGACACCAGCCCCAGTTGCGGCTCGACTGTTCTGCGCCGACCAGGCCTTTTTCGATGAGCACGACATTCACGCCCTGTTTCGCCAGCTCCCAGGTAGCCGCAGCACCGGCAATACCGGCACCAATGACCACCACATCGGCGGAATCGGGAAAATTGACACTATCCTGTACATAACGAAGGGGTGCAGGCATAAAAAGAGGACCTCTGTTGTCAGTAACCGATCAGCGGCATGGCGACATCGCCGCGATGCGCTGACCCGTGCCGTCTGTGCCGCACAAGATGGCGGCAGAGACGGATAAATGTGGGCGCATTCAGCATGGCTGAAAACGTGCAGCCTACTCCGCTTTCAAAATCTCTTCGTGCTCATCCAGCCATCCCTGACGCAGCTCCGGCACCGCCCGTTTCAGCCGCTCGAAATAGAGTTCACGGGTTGGCTTATCGTAGTCCTGACGTGCCAGCTGAGTAACGATGCGACCCCGCTTCATCACCACAATCTCATCGCACACCGCGCGCACGGCATGCATGTCATGGCTGATGAAGATCACGGCCAGCCCCAGCTCACGTCGCAGTTCGCTGATTAAGTCGAGCACGGCGGCGGCGACAACGGTATCCAGCGCCGAGGTGACTTCGTCGCACAGAATCAGATCCGGCTCCGCCGCCAGCGCACGTGCCAGATTCACGCGCTGTTTCTGTCCGCCCGACAGCGCCCAGGGACGCCGCCATAAGACGCTGCGCGGCAGCTGCACCAGATCCAGTAGCTGCCAGAGCCGCTGCTGCCGGGCCGCACCGCTCAGGCCGTGAAACAGCGTCAGCGGCCGCGTCAGGATCCGCTCCACGCTGTGAGCCGGATTCAGCGCCGTGTCTGCCATCTGAAACACATACTGAATACGCCGCAGCTCGTTATCCGGGCGTTTCTGCATATCGCCTGCGATGTAGTGGCCGTTGAACAGGATATGCCCCTGACTCGGCGCATTCAGCCCGGCGATGGCGTGAGCCAGCGTGGTTTTGCCGGAGCCTGACTCACCAATAATGCCGATCGCCTGCCCTTTCCACAGCTGAAGGTTGATCCCTTCCAGAATCGGTATTTTTGGCTGTCCGTCGCTGCCTCGCGGGCCATAACCCGCGCTCATGTCGCGCACTTCCAGCAGCGGCTGCAGATCGGCTGTCGACGGACACCAGCTGCTGGGGCGCTCTTTCTGTCGCGCGGCGTCCATCAGCTGTCGGGTGTAGTCCGCCTGCGGCGCGCCCATCAGATGCGCGGTCGAACCATATTCCGCCATTCTGCCACGCAACAGCACCAGGATCCGGTCAGCCATCTGCGCCACCACGGCCAGATCGTGGCTGACATAAATTGCGGTGACGCCACGCTGCAGTACCACGCGGCGAAATGCTTTCAGCACTTCCACCTGCGTCGTCACATCGAGCGCGGTGGTGGGCTCATCCAGAATCACCACGTCGGGTTCGCCGATCAGCGCCATCGCCGTCATCAGACGCTGCAGCTGACCACCCGACACCTGGTGGGGATAGCGATCGCCAATGGTTTCGGGATCCGGCAGTGCCAGCTCACGGAACAGGCTAATCGCCCTGACTTTTGCCTCCCTGCGGGTCAGCGTACCGTGGATAACAACCGGCTCGATCACCTGATCCATGATTTTCATACCCGGATTAAACGACGCCGCCGCGCTCTGGGCGATGTAGGCAACTTTGTTGCCGCGAAAGGCGCGAAGCTGACCCGGCGAGAGGCTGTTGACGTCGGTACCGGCAACGTGCACATGCCCTTCGGCTATGCGGCAGCCGCTGCGGGCATAGCCCATCAGCGCCATCGCAATCGTGGTTTTACCCGACCCGGATTCGCCAATCAGCGCCAGCACCTCACCTTTCTGCACCGTAAAGTGAATGTCAGAAACCAGATCGATCGCTTCACCGCGATCGGTCTGCGCCGTCACGCGCAGTTTGTCGACCGAAATCACGGGCATTGCAGTATGTGGCGTCACGTTCATGCTCCCTCCTTTACCAGCGTCATCGGGCGCATCGCCTGCAGGCTGTCAATAAACAGGTTGGCTCCGATGGTCAGACTGGCAATCGCCAGCGCAGGCATCAGCACCGCAGGCGAGCCGTCAAGCAGACCCTGCATATTTTCACGCACCAGCGTTCCCCAGTCGGCGTAAGGCGGCTGCACGCCCAGACCGAGGAAACTCAGGCCGCTCAGCAGCAGAACGATATAGACAAAACGCAGGCCAAAGTCAGTCAGCATCGGGTGCACCATGTTGGGCAGTATGTCGTGGATCGCAATGTACCAGCGGCTTTCGCCCCGCAGCCGCGAGGCCCGCACGTAGTCCATACTGCGCAGCGAGCTGGCCATAGCAAAGGCGATGCGGAATGCGCCCGGCCAGTAGGTAAAGACAGCGGTCAGAACCAGCATGGGCAGCGAGGATCCAAACACCGCCACGATCATCAGCGACAGCACTTTGCCCGGCAGCACCAGCAGCGCGTCGTTAATCCGCCCCAGCAACTCTTCCAGCCAGCGTCCGGTTACGGCGGCCAGCAGTGCCAGCAGCGTGCCGACCAGACTGGCCAGCAGTGCGGCACTCAATGCCAGACCGATCGAGAACTTCGCACCGTAGAGAATCCGGCTCAGCATGTCGCGCCCCAGGTAGTCAGTACCCAGCAGATTCTCGGGCGTCAGTCCCCCCATCAGCGGACCGCCGCCGATATCGTCAATACTGTGTGGTGCCAGCGCGGTGCCGAACAGGGCCATCAGCAGCCAGAACAGCGAAACCAGCAGGCCCAGCCGGCCTGACCAGGAGAGCGATTGTAAGAAACGCCACGGCAACAAGAGAGTATTCATGCGCTTCTCCATTTCGGGTTAAAGGCGATAGTCAGAATATCGGCCAGCAGCAGCAGTACCAGGTAGCAGGCAGCAAACAGCATGACGCAGAGCTGCACCACGGGCAGGTCCCGGTTACTGACCGCATCGACCAACTGGCTGGCCAGACCGGGATAGCTGAAGATGGTTTCGATGATAATAACCCCGCCAAACAGATAGGAGAGGCTGAGAGAGATGGCATTGGCAATCGGCCCGACCGCGTTGGGCAGCGCGTGACGCAATACGGCTCTGAGCGGCGACACCCCTTTCAGCTGCGCCATCTCCAGATAGGGGCTGTCGAGCTGATTGATAATGGCAGCGCGCGTCATACGGGCCATCTGCGCCACCAGCACGCAACAGAGTGTCAGCACGGGCAGCGCGTACGCTTTGAGATAGCTCAACAGATCACTGTCCGGGCTGCCGAAAGACATGGCCGATACCCAGTGCAGCCGGACGGCAAAAATCAGTACTGCTACGGTTGCCACCAGAAACTCCGGCACCGCCACCGTTGCCATCGTCGCGATAACCAGCGCCCGATCGAGCCGGGAGCCGCGATTCATCGCGGCGAGGATGCCGATAAACAGCGCCAGCGGCACACAGATTAGCGTGGTGATCCCCGCCAGTTCAAAGGTTGCGGGGATGCGCTGTGCCACCAGTTGAGAAACCGGCAAATGGCTGGCAAACGAGACGCCAAAATCGCCCTGTACCAGCCCCGCCAGCCAGTGGAGATAGCGCATCAGCAAAGGCTGATCGAGACCCAGCTGCTGCCGTAACGCCGCCACCGTTTCCGGCGTGGCGTTCTGACCCAGGATCATCTGCGCCGCATCACCCGGCAGCAGGCTGGTGATGAAAAACACCACCGCCGAGACAATGAGCAACGTCAGGATGCCGGCACCTGTGCGCCGGGCAATCAGGAACAGCATGTATCTGTTCATCGGCAAACTCCTGATAAGTAACCTTAGGGGGTAGGCTGGGATCAGGCAGACAGCCACGCAAATTCATGGAAGCGGTAGCCCATCATCATGCCTGACGGCCAGGGCTCGACGCCTTTGACCTTTTTGCTGTAACCATCGGTTGAGCTGATAAAGGTCGGAATAATCGTGCCACAGTGGTCATAAATCAGCGCCTGCATGTCGCCATACATCTGCTTGCGTTTCGCCGCGTCGCGCTCGCCACGTGCCGCCACCACCAGCTGGTCGAACTGGGGATTTTTCCAGCCCGATTCGTTGTTCGGTGCGGTAGAGAGATAAAACTGCGAAAAGAGCATGTCCAGGGTCGGACGCGGATTTATCGAGCCATAACCCAACGGATCCTTCATCCAGTGCGAGGACCAGTAGCCGTCGTACGGCACGCGCCGCACTTTGACGTTCAGTCCTGCCCCGCGCGCCATCTGCTGAATCAGCTGGCCGCCTTCGTTCGCCCCTTCAATATTTGGTGTGGTGATGATCTCTACTGCAGAACCCGTCATGCCCGCTTTTTTGATGTGAAACTTCGCTTTTTCCACATCCAGCGGACGAGGTTTGAGATCGGCGTTATAGAGCGGATGCCACGGTGGCACCGGGGTGTCATTACTGACGTCGCCATAGCCCTGCAGGACCGTTTTCACCAGCATTTCACGCGGTTGCAGATATTTCATCGCCAGCACGAAATCTTCGTTGTTTCCCGGCTTCATGTCGGTGCGGATAATCAGGTTGGTGTACATCCCTGACTTACTCTCCAGTACACCAAACTCCCCGCTGGCTTTGAGACGCTTGCAGTCGGCGGCGGTGAGGGTTGAAACCATCTGCAGGTCGCCCGACATCAGGGCGTTAACGCGCGCTGCACCGTCGGTGACACCAATCAGCTCGACCTCATCCAGATGCGGTAGTCCCGGCTTGTAGTAGTTGGGGTTTCGGGTGCCAATGGTGCGGGTACCCGGCATAAACGTTTTGCAGATAAACGGACCGGTGCCAATGCCTTTACTGAAATCGGTGGTGCCCTCTTTCACAATTAAAAACGGCGGTGTCGCCAGCATATAAGGAACGTCGAAATTGGCACTGTTCAGTTCCAGCTGCACCTCATTGTCACTAACGGCGTTAAAAGATTTGAACTGATCGGCCAGCTTAAAAGCGATAGAGGCGATAGCAGGATCTTTGTGGCGACTGAGCGAGAAGATGACATCGCTGGCGGTCAGCGGTTTGCCATCATGAAAGGTGACCCCTTTGCGCAGCTTGATGTGCCAGGTGATGCCATCGCTGGATTCCAGCGATTCGGCCAGCGCCGGTTGCGCCATCAGGTTTTTATCCAGTTCAGTCAGGCCGCTGTAGAACATGAACTGGCGAGTGTAGTCGGCACTGTTATTGCTTTTGGCGGGATCAAGCGTATCGGTGGCAGAGGCGTTCGACATCGCCGCACGCAGTTTGCCGCCTTTGACGGGCTTATCGTCCGCCAGTGCAGCCCCGGAAAAACCTACCAGACCGCTGCTCATCACTGCGCCAGCGGAGAGGATTTTCATCAGGCTGCGGCGGGATAGTGAACCTTCGGTGATCATGCGCGTCAGAGCCGGATTTACCGCATCAGCGTCGTTATTATCAAATTTACTCATCTCTCTACCCTCAATAGTCAGGCGAACCAGGATCATGGTCTGGCGGTGCTGATAACCTGGCGACCAGCACCCGACGGGACGTTAAGAAAGGCGATCCTTTGCTTTGTAATAGAGTCCTGCGAGCGGTAAAAACCATGGCTTGCCGTGATAACCGGGCAGCGCGGGCCATGTGTCGCGCTGCCAGGGATTTTCGGTGCGTTTTTCGGCCAGCAGATCGGCCATCACGCGCCCCATCCAGACCGACATCTGTGTGCCGTGCCCGCTGTAGCCCAGTGAATAGAAGAGTCCATCCTGTTCACCGGCATGAGGAAGACGGTCGGCGGTCATATCGACCATGCCGCCCCAGCAGTAATCCACCTGCGCCTGGCGAAGCTGCGGCAGCATCTGCGTCATCGCGTGCTGCAGGATTTCGCCGCTGCGTGAATCGGAGGTCGGATTGCTGACCGCAAACCGCGCCCGGCCGCCGAATACCAGTCGGTTATCCGTGGTGGTGCGGAAATAGTTGCCGATGTTGAGTGAGGTCACATAGGTCCGATTGTGAGGCAGCACCTGACGCAGCAGCGCCGGATCGAGGGCTTCGGTCACCACAATGAAACTGCCAACCGGCACGATACGGCGCTGAAACCAGGGGAAGGGGCCGACATTGGAGCAGCCGGTCGCCATCAGCACTTTATCGGCCAGAATCGTGCCCTGCGCGGTGTGAACCCGATGCTGATAGCCTTTCAGGCGTTCCAGCTTCGTCACGGCGTGATGTGGGTAGATCTTCGCCCCGCTGCGGGCTGCCGCCTCCGCCAGGCCGACACCAAATTTTCCCATGTGCATCTGACCGCCCCGCTTCTGCAGCAGACCGCCGTGGAAATCGTCGCTGGCGATCTCGTCGCGCACCGCCGTTTTATCGAGCAGTTCGATCTGCGGATCCACGGTGCGGCGCATCAGTTCACAGGCTTCACGCAGACCGGCAACATGCGACGCTTTGCTGGCAAGTTTGAGCTTGCCGCATAGCCGGAAGTCGCAATCGATCTGTTCATCCTGGATCAGCTGCCAGACATAGCTCACCGCATCGTCAAATGCCCGATAGAAGCGGCTGGCCTGCTCCAGACCCTGACTTGCCACCAGCGAGGCGAAGTTGTGAGCCACGCCGGTATTGCAGTGACCGCCGTTGCGCGCTGACGCCTGGCTCATGACGTCGCCACTCTCCAGCACCACCACGCTGATGCCGCTCCGCGCCAGATTCAGCGCAGCCGAGACACCCGTAAAGCCGCCCCCTATCACAACCACCTCCGCCTGCGCGGGTAAAGGTTCACGGGCGGCTCCCGTAAATGCCGGGGCGGTGGCCTGCCAGAACGATTCCAGTTTCATGGGGAGTTCCTCAGAGTCCGACTACGCCGGGCAGGCCGCCGATATCGTTGATTTCGGTGTACTGGTAGTAGGGATTGGCCGGTTCATGACCGCGATTGACCCAGACTTTGTTTTTGATGCCGAGATCGTGGGCGGTCATCAGGTCATAGCGGAAGCTGGACGAAACATGCAGGATCTCCTCCGGGCCACAGCCGAGCGTGTCGAGCATGTACTCGAAGCCTTTCATCTGCGGTTTATAGGCGCCCGTCTCTTCCGCCGTGATGGCCATGTGGATGGGTGCGCCCAGGCGAGGGATATGGTGCGGAATAAGATCTTTCATCGAGTTGGTCAGCAGCACCAGCGGAAATTCTGTGGCAACCTTCGCCAGCCCGGCGGGCACGTCGGGATGGGGCCCCCAGCTGGCACAGTCCGTATAGATAAAATCACTGTCTGCTTTGTCCCAGCGGACACCCCATTTTTTGCAGGTGCGCTGAATTGCATTGCTGACCACGTCGTAATAAGGCTTCCATGCCCCCAGCACCTCATCCAGACGGTAGCCGGAAAAATCGGTCGTAAAGGCGTGCATGTCTTCCGGTTCGACGCGGTCGCTAAAACAGCGCTGCGCAGCGCCAGCCATATCGAAGCGAATCAGCGTGCCGTAACAGTCGAACGTGATAAATTTTGGTTTAAACAGTGCCATGTAACACCCTCGTCTTGTCAGTTGCGCTTAAAAATCGATAAGTACACTCTTCTGCCGCTGGCAGGCCTGAAACGCCTGACGGCCCAGATCTTTACCAATGCCTGAACCGAGAAAGCCGCCGGTCGGAATGATGAAGTCACCAGAGCGGCCATAGCGGTTAATCCAGACGGTGCCCGCTTCAATGGCGCGCATTGCACGCAACGCCCGCGGCAGACTCAGGGTATGGACACCGGCGCAGAGGCCATAGGTGTCATGCGCTGCCATAGCCAGGCCCTGCTCTTCCTCATCAAACGTCTGCACCGTCAGCACCGGACCAAAAATCTCCTGCTGTACCGCCGGGTTATCCTGCGTGACCTGGCTCAGCAGGGTGGGCTGCCAGAACCAGCCCTCGTCAGTACTGGCGAAACGTTCTCCGCCCACCAGCACTTCAGCGCCCTGCGCTTTCGCCGCCTCAACCACTGAGCTCACTTTACGGCCCTGACGTTCGTCGATCAGTGGCGCATAACGGCTCTCCTCCTGCCACGTCACGCCCGGTCTGACTTCCTGACAGAGTAGTATGAGCCGCTCGATCAGCGGATCAGCAATGTTGCGCTGCACGATGAGCCGGGTGCCTGCCACACAGGCCTGGCCGCCGTTGGCCGTGAAGCCGCGCAGGATCCGCTGGGCCAGGACCTCCAGGTCACCTGCATCATCAAACACCAGTTGCGGACTTTTACCGCCCAGCTCCAGCGTGACCGGTTTCATGCCATGCTGCGCGGCATCACTCATGATGCGTGCGCCGGTCAGGGTCGACCCGGTAAACGACACTTTGCGCACCAGCGGATGGGTGACCAGCGCACTGCCGGTGACGGCTCCACTGCCCTGAACAATATTCAGCACCCCTGCCGGTAAGCCCGCCTGAATCGCCAGCTCCGCCATGCGGACCGTTGAAAACGGCGTCAGCTCAGAGGGTTTCAGCACTACCGCATTGCCTGCCGCCAGCGCCGGTCCGCATTTCCATGACGCCATTGACAGCGGAAAATTCCACGGGGTAATGGCGGCGATGACGCCATAAGGTTCAGCTATCAGCATGCCAAGGCTGCTGTCGCGGGTCGGAAAAAGGTCGCCGCTGTATTTGTCGGCGCATTCGGCATAGAAGCGAATGGCTTCAGCGGTAAAGGGGATTTCATGCAGCACGACGTCGCTGATTGGCCGGGTCGAACCCAGTGCTTCCAGCTGGGCCAGCAGGGGGTCCTGCTCAATCAGTTCGGCCCAGCGCCGCAATACCCGTCCGCGTTCGCGTGGCGCGCAGCCGGACCAGACACTGGTTTTCAGTGCCTGATGCGCCACGGTCACCGCGCGATCGACATCCTGCGGCGTGGCGTCCTGCAGCGTGGCATAGACCCGGCCATCAGAAGGCCGCTTCACCTGAAAAGAGGCCCCCTGAGACGTGCAGTGCTGGCCGCCAATATAATGGCCAGCCGGAAGAGAAACTTTTTCAGGGTCGAAACTCAACATGGAATCATTCCTTATTTGTTACACCCATCAGTGACCGGGTTATCACTTTTTGTGATTGCCCATTTCTGCGCTGTTAATTAACTAATGCAGAAAGTATGCCAGCCGGACAAAAAATAAAAATGCGTTTAAAACAGCGCAAAAAAATTTTCTGCCGTATTGCCGCAGGATTTATTGCGGAATTGCCGAAGCATTAAACAGATGATTTACTTCACAAAAATTATGCGCCCTGCTGGTGCAGCCTGCACGGAAATTGCACCAAAGCGGATATTCTGGCGAAAAGGGTTCATCCCGGCGTGCATTGTCAGCCGATTTACTGACCCGCTTCACACCTCTGGGATTTTTTTTACTTTTATAAAAGAAGGCATTTGACGCCGGGGAATTTCTGTTTATTTCCGGCAAAAAAACGCGCCAGCCGGATTGACCGACTGGCGCATTTTTTTTGTATTACAGACTGCCAATATGAAAGCTTTTCAGTTCAAGATATTCTTCTATTCCATATCGGGAACCTTCGCGTCCTATACCGGAGAGTTTCACGCCACCAAAAGGCGCCACCTCCAGGGAAACCGCCCCGGTATTAAAGCCCACCATACCCGTCTCCAGGGCTTCCGCCACCCGCCACGCCCGTCGGATATTCTCGGTAAAGAAATAGGCCGCCAGTCCATAGGGCGTATCATTCGCCATGGCAATCACCTCATCCTCATCATCAAAAATGAACAATGGCGCGACCGGGCCAAAGGTTTCTTCATGGGCGATGCGCATCCTGACTGTGACATCACCGAGCACGGTGGGCTGAACAAAGGTGCCGTTGTCCTGACTGATACCGCCGGTAAGCAGCGTTGCGCCCTGGCTGAGCGCATCGTCAATGTGACCATTCACTTTTTCCACTGCGCGGGCATTAATCAATGGGCCTATTGTACTGTCGGGCGCAAAGCCATCTCCCACTTTGAGGGTGGCGACCGCCTCCAGCAGCCGTGCGGTGAAACGGGGATAGATATTCCGCTGGACCAGAATACGGTTAGCGCAGACACAGGTCTGCCCGGCGTTGCGGAACTTGCTGACCATGACGCCCGCAACCGCAATCTCAATATCGGCATCATCAAAGACAATCATCGGCGCGTTACCGCCCAGCTCCAGGCTCAGGCGCTTGAGGCTGTTGGCGCTCTGCTGCATCAGCAGCTGCCCGATACGGGTCGAGCCGGTAAAAGAGATTTTGCGTACCGTCTGGCTGCTGGTCAGCGTCTCACCAATCTCCTGAGGCAGGCCGGTAAGCACCTGCAACACACCTGGCGGAAAACCGGCACGCTCCGCCAGCACGGCCAGCGCCAGTGCTGAAAGCGGCGTCAGCTCAGAAGGCTTCACAATGATCGGGCAGCCTGCCGCCAGCGCAGGCGCGACTTTTCGGGTAATCATTGCAATGGGAAAATTCCACGGTGTGATGGCCGCAGCTACTCCCACCGGCTGTTTCAGCACCAGAATGCGCCGATCGACGCTGGGCGCGGGGATGGTGTCGCCATAGATGCGGCGGGCCTCCTCCGCAAACCATTTTACAAAGCTGGCACCGTAGAGCACCTCCCCCCGGGCTTCCGCCAGTGGTTTGCCCTGTTCAGCAGTCATGATGGTCGCCAGATCGTCAGCATGATCAAGTATCAGCTGATGCCATTTTTCCAGCAGTGCAGCACGGCTGGCATGGGTCGTTTTGCCCCAGCTGATGCGCACGGAGTCCGCGCAGGCTATCGCCTGTTCTGTCTCTGTCCGTCCCAGGGCCGGAATCGTGGCAAGCATTTCGCCCGTGGCCGGATCGGTAACCGGCAGCGTGGCACCCTGATGCGCATCCTGCCAGCGTCCGGCAAACAGTGCCTGCTGGCGTAGCAGATCGCTGTCGTTGAGTTGTAGTCGCGACATAACATCCCCTTTTGGTAAGCGGATTCCACTTTATCGCGCCTGACGTGTGCAGGATGTTGTTATGCCGGGTAAGAAAGACGGGTGAGCGAGTTTTTGACCCGGATTCGAAATTTTATGCCGCGCAGGCACCTGGCACCTCTGCCAGGTGCGGCAGGCAATCAGATCTGGAAGTCGATAACCGGTTCATCGTCACCGCTGTAAGAGAGCGCCTGACGTTTGATCTCTTCCAGCGAAAGATTAGCGTTGCAGAGCTCCAGAAACTGCCAGACATAGTTTCTTTGCAGCTGGCCGCGCTTGAGGCCAAGCCAGACCGTGCTGGGGTCAAACAGGTGCGTGGCGTCAATGCGCACCAGTTCTTCACCCACTTCGGTTTCACACGCCTGATCGGCCAGTATCCCAACGCCTAATCCCAGCTTAACGTAGGTTTTGACCACGTCGGAGTCCTGGGCGCTGAGTACGATATCCGGCTTCAGCCCCGCTGACTGAAAAGCCCGATCGACACGTGACCGGCCGGTGATCCCCTGGCGATAGGTGATGAGTGGAGAGTGGCTGAGCGTGCTGAGTGACACCGGCTGATTCTGCACCAGCTCATGCCCCGCTGGCACCAGCAGCGCATGGTGCCAGCTGAACCAGGGAAAGGCTGCCAGGCTGCTGTTGTTGACCAACATTTCACTGGCGATACCGATGTCCGCCTCTCCCGCCAGCAGCATAGCGACAATCTCCTGCGGGGATCCCTGGTTAAGTTCGAGCCGGACGTTGGGATAGAGCTGACGGAAAGCTTTGATGACTTTCGGCAGGCTGTAGCGCGCCTGGGTATGAGTGGTGGCAATGGTCAGGATGCCGCTGGTTTCATTGGTAAAGACATCGGCCAGCCGTCGCACCTTCCCCGCTTCGTCCAGAATGCGTTCGGCTATTGTCAGTAACGCTTTGCCCGGTTCTGTCATGCCCAGCAGACGTTTGCCGCGACGAATAAAGATTTCAACGCCCAGTTCATCTTCCAGATCGCGGATATGGCGACTGACACCTGACTGCGACGTAAATAGCGCGTTAGCAACTTCCGTTAAGTTAAACTCACAGCGGGCCGCCTCGCGGATGATTTTAAGCTGCTGGAAATTCACGTTATTTACCTCCCTTTACATTATCTGATTTTCTGATAGTAAGAACTCCTGTTGATAACAGGAAATAATTAAAAATTTTTCTTTATGATTTTAGGGAATAAATAGAGGGGTACGTTCGTTTGGCGGGCTGAGGGAGTTTGCTGCGCAAACGAAGCATGTTGCGGGTTTCGTTCGCCTGCAGTGGTTTTACGCTGTGCGGGTTTCGTTCGCCTGCAGTGGTTTTACCCGGAGAGGGTTTCGTTCGCCTGGCGGGCCGGGCAGTTTCAGGCCTGCTTCTGCAGGCGACCGACAAGGGGGCGCCAGTCGCCGCGCCCCCTTGACCCCGGGCTCCGGCCTGCATCACCGCCGCTTCGCGGTCCCTTCGCTTCTTCCGGATTTCTCACGGCCCGGCGGGACGCGCCATCCCTGGCGCGAGCCCGCCTCTTCGCGACATCCCTGTCGCTCGTCCTGAAATCCCTCATCCGCTCAGCGGCTCTGACGGCCTCCCTCCCCGCTGTTATTTCGTCTTTCTGTGTTGAGTTCTTAATCGCTTTGGCTTTGCGGGATTGGCTCTGGCTTCCAGTCCAGCAGACAACGCTGCATTGAAGTAAACAAAAAAACGTACAGGCGACGGTGTACCAGAGGCATCCGCAGCGCCGAGGCACAACCGGAGGCCAGGATGAGCCGACAGGACGTCGGCGAAAGGACAGATCGCGCCAGGGAGGGCGCGTCCGGACGGTCCGCAGGCCGCAGGGCGTGACGAGGGCACCCCGCACAGCGGGGCGCGGAGGCAGCCGGACGCCGGGATTGTTAAGGGGCGGGCGTCCGCCCCCTGACGCGTCCGCCCGCACGGGCAACCTGAAACTCCCGCTCGCCTGGCGGGCGAAACCTTCTCAGCGTGCCACCGCTGCTATCCGAAACCTGCTCAGCGCCAGCCCGATGTAAAACGAAGCCCCTGCACCGCGCCCCAGCGTAATATTCCTCCGCCACCAGCGGCCTGTACTGCCAGACCCGGCAACAATCCCACCGGCGACGGTGTATACAGAGGCATCCGCAGCGCCGAGGCACAACCGGAGGCCAGGATGAGCCGACAGGACGTCGGCGAAAGGACGGCACGCGCCAGGGAGGGCGCGTCCGGACGGTCCGCAGGCCGCAGGGCGTGACGAGGGCACCCCGCACAGCGGGGCGCGGAGGCAGCCGGACGCCGGGATTGTTAAGGGGCGGGCGTCCGCCCCTTAACGCGTCCGCCCGCGCGGGCAACCTGAAACTCCCGCTCGCCTGGCGGGCGAAACCTGCTCAGAGTCATCCCGCCGCCATCAGAAATCCGCTCAGTGCCAGCCCGATGTAAAACGAAGCCCCTGCACCGCGCCCCAGCATGATATTCCCCCGCCGCCAGCGGCCTGCACTGCCAGAACCCGGCAATAAACCCACCGGCGACGGTGTATACAGAGGCATCCGCAGCGCCGAGGCACAACCGGAGGCCAGGATGAGCCGACAGGACGTCGGCGAAAGGACGGATCGCGCCAGGGATGGCGCGTCCGGACGGTCCGCAGGCCGCAGGGCGTGACGAGGGCACCCCGCGAAGCGGGGCGCGGAGGCAGCCGGACGCCGGGATTGTTAAGGGGCGGGCGTCCGCCCCTTAACGCGTCCGCCTGCACGGGCGAACTGAAACTCCCGCTCGCCTGGCGGGCGAAACCTTCTCAGCGTGCCACCGCTGCTATCCGAAACCTGCTTAGCGCCAGCCCGATGTAAAACGAAGCCCCTGCACCGCGCCCCAGCGTAATATTCCTCCGCCACCAGCGGCCTGTACTGCCAGAACCCGGCAATAAACCCACCGGCGACGGTGTACCAGAGGCGTCCGCCCGCTACACAACCAACCCCACCTGTTTTGAGCTGCGACAGCCCTCTTACCCCACCAGCATCAGCTCACGCTCTTCACTCAGCGGCTTATTGAGCAGGGACAGCAGAATATTTTTAACGGCCTGCGCGGAAGGCGACAGCGGCAACCGCGCCGAGATGTTCAGCGAAAGCGGCAGACTCAGTGACGGACTGTTGATGCGCGACATCCAGGCATCGGCTGAACCCACCAGCGCACGGGCGGCAGATTCGGGTAATACCGTCACGCCCATTCCGCTTGAAATCGCGGCGGTCAGTGTAGAGATCGACTCGATCTCGCCGATGATACGCGCACTCAGGCGGCGCAGTGAAAATGCCTCATCGACCCGCTTACGCACCGCGCTGTAGTCACGCGGTAAAAACAGACTCATCTGCGCGACATCAGACAGGTCAACGCTGGCGCCCGGATAGTCGATCGCCCCCACCAGATAGAGATCCTCTTTCATCAGCGGCATGCTGTTGATCCCTGCTGTCGGCGCGCGATCGTACAGCACCGCCATATCCAGCTGACCGTTCATCACTTTCTCATTCAGTACGCTGCCGCTGTTTTCATGCAGATAGACCAGCACGTCAGGAAACTGATCGCGAACCGTCTGCAGCAGCGGCATGGTCAGCGATGATGCCGCTGTACCCGGAGCCAGGCCAATCGACACCTGACCACTTAACACCTGACCGGCGTTAATGACCGCCGTCTGCGCCTGCTCGCACTGACGCAAAATCGTCCGCGCATGACCATAAAGAATCTTGCCTGCCTCAGTCGGCGTCACGCCACGCTTGGTCCGAATCAGCAACTGCTGATCCAGCTCACTCTCCAGCGTCGCTACCTGCTGACTGAGTGCAGGCTGGGCGATATGCAGCACTTCTGCTGCCTGGGTCAGACTGCCGATATCGACGATTTTCACAAAGTATTTCAGTCGTCTTAAATTCATCTTGCCTCCATCACTCACCCCGAATAGCGAAAAGGTCTTAGCCCTTCGCCCTGATAGCAGAGATTTTGCAAGATGCAGGCCAGGTTTAATGGGTATCGGGCGCGCAGTGTGAGGATATTTTCTAACGGCAGGAAAAATAAGCGTTTCTGATTACCCCGAATGGGTTAATAAGGATCGTCGATAGTGCGTCGTTTCGGAGACGGCATCTGTCCGCACTGCGACAGTGCAGACGCTGCGAACCAGACGTGCAGAAAAACGATGACGAAAAGAGTCACGTTCAGTGCCGTGTAAAGCTTACACCGCTGCCAGGCCCGTCGGGCCAGCGAAGTGGGATAAAAAGGGGGAAAACGGTGTAATCGCTATCAGCGCAATTTCTTATGCGTGGCGTATACAGATGAGGGCAAAGGCTGCCCTCTCCAGGATGCTGAAGAGGGCAGCGCCTGCCGGTTAGCGTTTTTTGCGGTTACGGCGCATATCAATAGAGACTGCCGCCACAATGATGATGCCTTTAATGATGTCCTGAATGTAGGCATCGACGCCGACGAAGGTAAATCCGCTTTTAATCAGTCCGAGAATAACGGCGCCGATTAACGTGCCGGTAATCCGTCCCACACCACCCATCAGGCTGCTGCCGCCGATAACGGCTGCGGCAATGGCGTCCAGCTCGTAGGACATCCCCATGCTGGACTGACCGCTGCTGACGCGCGCCGCCAGCACCACACCCGCCAGGCCAGAGAGCGCGCCAGCAATGGTGTAGACGATAATCAGATACTTATTAACGTTGATGCCGGAGACCTTCGCCGAGGTCATATTGCCGCCGATAGCGTAGACATATTTGCCGTAGCGGGTATGTTTCAACGCGATGTGGAACAGCAGTGCCACCACAAGGAAAATGACCACCGGCATGGCACCCTGTCCGATTGAGGTAAAGCCATCGGACAGGAAGCTGATTGGATTGCCCTGCGTGTAATACTGCGCCAGACCACGGGCCGACACCATCATACCCAGCGTGGCGATAAAAGGCGGGATACCGGTACGGGTGATTAATACCCCGTTAACCACACCGGCCAGTAGCCCGACGCCGATACCCGCCGCAATAGGGATCACTGCGGGCATATTGACCAGTGAGGGATACATCGGCGAGAGGCTGTCAGAGGTCTGCGCCAGGCTTGCAGCCACCACCGCCGCCAGCGCGATAACGGAACCCGAGGAGAGATCGATCCCGGTAGTGATGATGACCTGGGTCACACCCACAGCGATGATCCCGATAATCGCCACCTGCAGCACAATCAGGATCAGACGGTTGGTGTTGAGCAGGAAAGACTGATCCCGCACGTACCAGCCAAACATTTCAAAAATCAACGCAATCCCGACCATCACCACAAAAATGCCGGTATCTTTCGGCAATTTATGACGCAGGCTGGCAAAAAAAGAGGGTTGCTGCGGGGCTGCCGGCGTGGCAGTAGCTTTCATATTGCTCATAGTGGTTTCGCGCCTCATTCGGATGCCAACGACAGAATGGTTTCCTGATCGGCGTCTTCTTTATCGAGGATGCCGGTTATACGCCCGCCGTGCATTACCATCACCCGGTCACTCATGCCCAGAATTTCCGGCAGTTCAGAGGAGACCATGATGATTGCGACGCCACGGTTGGCCAGTTCACTGATTAAGCGGTAGATTTCTGCTTTTGCCCCAACGTCGATGCCGCGCGTTGGTTCGTCCAGAATCAGAATCTTTGGTTGTGCCAGCAGCCAGCGCGCAATCAGTACCTTCTGCTGATTACCGCCACTGAGGTTGTTGATGATCTGATCCATGGTCGGGGTTTTAATGTTGAGACGGCGAATCTGTTCCATACAGTCCTGCGCCATCTTTACATGACTCACAAAGCCACTTTTGCCGCTGTATTCGGGCATGTTGACGATGCTCATGTTTTCCATCACCGATAACACCAGAAACAGCCCGGACTTTTTACGATCTTCGGTGAGAAAGGCCATGCCCTTCTCAATGGCGGTGGAGGGTGAGTCGATGGTGACCGGCACGCCATCGATTAAGATCTCGCCGCTGTCGAAGCTCTCCATGCCAAACAGGCTCTCCATCACCTCGCTGCGCCCTGCGCCTACCAGCCCGGCGACACCGAGGATTTCACCCCGCCGCACGCTGAAACTGACGTCGGTAAAGCGATCGCGACAGCTGAGGTTGCGCACCGTCAGCACCTCATCGCCGATAGCACTGTTGAACTTCGGAAACAGCTGGGTCAGTTCACGTCCTACCATCTGGGTGATCAGTGACTGGCGGGTATATTTCGCCGTCTGGTCGCTGGCAATCCAGCTGCCGTCACGGAAGATGCTGACCTCATCGGTGATGGTGAAAATCTCATCCATTTTGTGACTGATATAGATGATTGCTTTGCCCTGCTCGCGCAGGTCACGAATGATGGTAAACAGGTGCGCCACTTCGGTTTCCGTCAGCGCGGAGGTTGGCTCATCCATGATGACAATGTCTGAGTCCCACGAAACCGCTTTGGCTATTTCAACCATCTGCTGTGACGCAATGCTCAGTTCCCCGACCATCCGCTCGGCTTTGAGCCGGATATTAAGGCGGTTCAGCAGTTCCTGTGTCACCTGGTTCAGGCGGACGTGGTCGACGAAGCCAAACTTCATCGGTTCGCGGCCCAGCCAGATATTCTCAGCGACGGTCATGTAAGGCACCAGGTTGAGCTCCTGGTGAATCATTGAAATGCCGGAACGCAACGCGTCCATGGTGTCCTGAAACTGCACCGGCTCCCCTTTAATTTTGATGGTGCCCTTATCGGGACGATACATCCCGATAAGGCACTTCATTAAAGTGGATTTGCCCGCGCCATTTTCGCCCATCAAGGCATGTACTGTGCCCGGACGCACCCGCAACGACACGTTGTCGAGTGCTTTAACGCCGGGGAAGAACTTGCTGATGCCTTCGGCTTCAAGCGCAAACGCGTTCATTTATCACCTCCGTACAGCTGGGTCGGGAACGATTATTTCAGGTTACGATTAGTAAACTGTTCCATGTTCTCTTTGGTAATCAGCTGGTAAGGGATGTTGATCACTTTCTGAACCTGCTCACCTTTCACCAGTTTGATGGCCGTCTGTACGGCACCTTCACCCTGCCCTTTCGCGTCCTGGAAAACCGTCGCGACCATCTTGCCCTGCTTCAGCATCTGGAGTGCATCAGGCGTTCCATCTACCCCGGCGATCAGGATTTTATCCGGGTTTTTGCCCAGCGCCTGCAGCGCACCAATCGCCATTTCATCGTTGTTCGAGGCGATAGCGTTGATCTGGTCGCCCGCCGTTAACCAGTTGCTCACGACATCCACTGCGTCGTTGCGGGTGAATTTAGCGGTCTGTTTCTGAACGATTTTGATACCCGGGAATTTCGCTGCGACCTGCTCTACGCCTTTGGTACGGTCACGGGTTGCTTCATTCGCCAGATCGCCCATCAGGATGGCAACGTTACCCTTTCCGTTCATCGCCTTGGCCAGCGCTTCCATCTGCAGGCGTCCGGCCAGTTCAGAATCGGAGCCGACGTAAGCCATTTTGCCGGTCAGTTCCGCCTGAGGACGGCGGTTCACAAAGACCAGCGGGATGCCCGCCTTGCTTGCCTGATCCATAATTGGTTTCACCGCGTTGGTGTCGACCGGGTTGACGATGAGGGCATCAACACCCTGACCGATAAAGTTCTGTACCTGCTGCAGCTGCTGTGAAACGTCACCTTTCGCATCTTCAACCTGCCCTTTGACGTTATCTTTCTGCATCTCTTTTTGCATCGAGTTGCGCAGGATGGTCAGGAAGTTGTCGTCAAACAGCGCCATTGAGACACCCACTGAGATATCTTTTGCCATTGCTGCGGCAGGTAACATGCAGGCTAACAGTGAGGCGACAATCGTTTTTTTGATGTTCATAGATACCCTTCTTATTTGTTAACTTGCTCAGCCGCGCTTTGAGAATGAAAAATATCTTTTACATTCACCCAGTCTGACTGGCGTCTGTTTCGGGAAACTGGAGGTAAGACTTCGGGTTCAGACTATTTTTGTGATCGACAGCTCCTTTTCACAATCACTTGATCTACAGAGAGTTACTTTCAAAATGCCGTTTCAGTTCCGGCCGATAGTGACGACCGTGATGATAAGCAGTTTATTTGTTCCATATATATCCGTTTTGAAATTTTTATCATAAAAGCACTGAAATGGTTGTTTTAACATCGGCAAACCACAAAACTTTGACATGCCTCTAACATCTGCGGAGAAATGCCTGCAAAGTGAGATCCTGTTGGCAGTTTGAAAAGCCAGCAGATTCGGGAAAAAATCACCAATCCGCTGCTTTTACGAGCATCTGAACGCAATTCAGTAAACAGGGCTTTGACAAGCGGGATCGGTGCCGTTAATATTCGCCCCGTTCAAGCGATTCCTCTGTAGTTCAGTCGGTAGAACGGCGGACTGTTAATCCGTATGTCACTGGTTCGAGTCCAGTCAGAGGAGCCAGAATTAGAAAAGCCCGCTCAGGGAAACCTGAGCGGGCTTTTTGCTGTTGCAGATTGGAAGCCGGTGAGATGCTGTCAGCGTAGTGAGGCATCGTTGCCTGAGTTTTCCTTTACGCCCTGACGTCGTTATCTGATGTCCAGGGCTGCCACCAGGCCGGAGCCTGGCAGCAACCTTCGTTATTCTGCTTTCGTACGTTATTGATCAATTTTTTGTGAGCCCGTCAGGGCAACTGATTACCGATGCAAACGCAGCATGCTTGAAACGGATGAGAGTGCTGAAATCAGGCAGGCCACGCCAAAAACATACATGGCAAATTGCGCTTCCGCCCCATCGGTCAGTCCGTTTGACAAGGCGATAACCATTGCAACAAGGGCAGCACCGATTGATTGTCCAGCGGTCCTGGCTGTCGATAAAAGCCCTGACGCCGTTACGGTCCGGTTCGTGGCAACGTTTGAGAACATCTCCTTGTTGTTCGGCGGCAGAAAGAGTCCATAACCTATTCCGCAGACTGCGACACGCCAGACAATATCCCCCATTGTTGCCGCCGCAGGTAGCATTGCCAGTAACCCTAAACCCAGACTGAAAATCACGACGCCGATCGTCGAAATCTGGGTAGGATTTAACCTGTTTGATAGCCGCCCTGCCATCGGTGCACAGATGGCGACAGCAATCGGCCAGGGCGTGAAGATGAATGCCGATTCAAGTACAGAGTAATGCCAGGTATGCTGCAGAACAAAAGGCAGACCAACCAGCGCCATTCCCTGAGCAATAAACATTGAAAAGGATGAAATCACCGCGAAGGAGTAACGCTTTGAATGAAAAATATCCAGCGGCAAGAGTGGATGTTCTGAGCGCCTCTGCCTGATGATAAAAATAGTCATCAGAATAGCGGAAGCAGCAGCGCACAGGATAAGTGTGGAATGGTCCCAGCGTCCGATTTGATCGACAGCAATAACCAGAAGTCCCAGGGCTGCCGCTGACATGACTGCGCCCCCCCAGTCAAAGCCGCTTTCGCGCTCATCATCGGAGCCAAGTGAAATCAGCGCGAGAACGGTTGCCAGTGCGCCCAGAGGGATGTTGATATAAAACAGCCACGGCCAGTCGAGCCATGAGATGATCAGGCCACCCAGTGCAGGACCAATAGCCGTACCCACGGCAAACGCCAGCGCATTGAGTCCCAGAATTGTGCCTAAGGTGTTCGCCGGAAAAATAACCCGGTAAAGACCTAATCCTACGCTAATCATCACGGCATAACTTACCCCCTGAAGTATACGCATAGCCACCAGCATGCCGAACGTTGAAGAGAGGCTGCAACCCAGTGATGCCAGCGTAAAAAGCACCATTCCCAGCGTATAGAAGCGTCGCTCTCCTATCCGCGATCCCAGCGATGCGCAGATCAACATCGTCGCCGCGCTAGCCACCTGATAGCCGTTGGTTACCCAGATGACTGAGGCTGAATCGACATGTAAAGCCTCAGCAATAGAGGGCAAGGAGATGTTTACAATGGAACCGTCCAGCGCTGCCATAATAACGCCTATCAGAATGGCTGCGGCTGCCAGATAGCGCCTTGGTGTTTCAAAACCTTGTTCTAATGTATTACTGCTAACCAACGACATATCCCGGATATCCTTAATTAAGTGGGGTTTACGCGCAGAGCGTGACCGTTTCAGCAACCGTGCCTTCCAGATAAGCCAGCAGCCCAAGCATCAATACTTCTTCAGGGCTGGCTACGACGGGAGTACGTGGCATATTCCAGGTCTGTTTACTGCCGTTGATACGTATGCTTCTCAGAAAACAGTAGGTGGTGAGCACATAAAACCGGTTACGCATGCTCTCTCCCATCAGTGGCAACAGGCCTGAAATGCTGCCCAGTTCCGGAATTTCACTGAGAATATTTGCGTAGTCAGGCCTGGCCAGTACAAACATCAGCGCATCCGCCATCGGTACGACTTTAACGGCATCTTTTACTTCTGCCGCCAACTCATGCCAGAAAGAAAAGGCAAATCGGGAGAAGCCAAAAAGCGGATCCAGGCCACGAACTGAAAAATCCGGATCGATAAAACGCGTTTCAGCACACTCTTCGTTATAAAGCACATTGCCAAAATGGAAATTGAAATGGGCGTTGTCCGCCGATCTGAACACTTCTGTCTGCGCCATTTTCAGGGCTTTTTCATAAACATCTCGCGCGGTAGTGGTAAAGCTCGCGCCATTCAGCAGCACGGGTTTATCAAACAGCGCATGCGCAAAGCGTGTCCCTTCCCACTCTTCCCGTAATCTGTCGGCCATGCCCTTGACCATCACTGACGAGGTTTCTGATTCCAGACTAATGGCCTCCTGTATCTTCTCCAGCGCGTTTCTCACGATCATCCGGCGCCCGGCCAGTGAGCGCTGCTCATCAAACACAATTCCTGATAACGGCAGGGAGTCCATTTTCTCGAGAATATAGAACTGCCGTCCCGCAGCCAGTCCGTCATGAAGGACAGGCACCATAAGTTGCGGATAAATAGCGTGTAATACGCGAATCTGTTCGACTTCGGCTTTTATTTTTCCATTAAACTGTTCGGATCTGGCTGTCTTCACGACAAAACCTGAACTCAGAAAATCAACGGTGTGGGAGCGGGTCATTTTTCAATCCCCTGAAAAGTGGCAACGGGCAGGCCGGACGCAATACGCCGTGCCACGGCACGGACGACGGCGCTATAGCCAACAGTGTTATTAACAAATGACTGGATAATGATTTCACTCAGATTCTGGCTAGCCAGATGGGGGGGTCTGAGAATCAGCAGATGGTTCTGATCGCTCAGGACGGTTGAACAACGGCGTTCATAGGCATAGGCTCTGCTACCTAATGGTGAACGCGAAGCTTTCACCACATGCGGATGGGTACTGTTAACCTTTTCTATCGCAGCCTCAATGAGACTACTGGTTAACGCGCCACCATCCCTGACGATAAAGCGATTGATCTGATAACCGGGAGCATGTACCGGTGCGCGTAATGAAACCGTATTTACCAGAGGTGCCCAGGGCATCACCTTATCCTGACTCATCGCGATTTGAGAAAAACTCGGGCGCAGGTTGTCCCGGGCATCCTGCTGACGCCCCTCAAATGATCGGGTGCCAAGCACACCGTTTGGCGTATCCGGATGCACAATATCGGTTTCGACTGACAGAATATGTGAAGCATTGCAATGAAGGGTTCTGAGCGCCTCAATGAGCACACGCAGTGAGGCATGCATCCCATTAGTCTGACAGGAACCCAGACAATACATGCCCGAACGGACTACCTTACGATCGATGGAGCCAATCTCGTCACGCGTCAAATCTTCCAGACAGCCATAGATGCTCGGCAACGCATTAGCTTCAGCCACACCCAGCACGACATCGGCAATTTCCTGCATATTACGGGCAACAGGGCTCTCCTTATCCATATCGAGCTTACTCGTTGCAATAAAACCAATATCGAAACGGCCTGCCTGCGTAGGTATTGTCTTTGCAAGATCACCAAAGTAAAAAGTGACCTCGCGTTCCTGAATACGAAGTGTTTCATCATTGATAACAGTGACGCTGGACTGGATGCCCGGACAGGCCATGGCAAGACGGGCCACAATGCCATCAATAGGACGCAAATCAGGATAATGTTTGTCCAGCGACGGCGGATTTGTCACCACGGCCTGAATAACAAATCCATCCTTCTCAGGATCATTCTGGATTAGAAGGTTCGCGCCAATTTCTGCACCGCAGCCTGCCAGTATTGCTTTTTTCATCTTTAACTCCGAGCGTGATAATTCATTGAAAGGTTTTCAGGTACTAATCAGTTCCAGGAGAACAGTTTCAAAAAATCGGTGACGGTCATGGCATCCAGCTTCGATTCAGACGTCAGGATCCCAGCCAGCACGGCAGAACGATCACGTAATGGGCTGCCTGAAAGATTCAGATGGAATTTAGTCAGTAGCGCATCGAAACACTCTTCACGCCGGCGAACATGACCCAGCGGATATTCAATGGTTTCGGAGAACTCTTCATCTCTGCCGTAACATTTCAGGAAGAGAGAGTTAGGAATGGCGCGCTTTTCAGGATCGTAATAACTTTCAGTAAATGAGGGGCGTTCAGCACAGGTAATTTTTAAGCGCAATGCTTCCAGGTCTGTATCAGAGGCGAGAGGATCATGGAAGTCGTTAATCGTCAGGTTGCCGGTTTGCAGTCCTACTGCAACCATATATTGCAGGCAGTGATCGCGATCCGCAGAATTCTTCATTGGCCCGGATTTATCAATAATCTGCATGGCCGGACGCGTTGTTTCCACGCGTACATACTCAATGCTTTCCGGGGAGAAACCTTCCGCAAGAATTCGTGCACGCAGGTTGATCGCCGCCTCTACTGCCGTCTGCGCGTGGTATTCAGCAGGATTAGGCACTTTAAACAGAATATTTTTGATCACAAAATCGGACAAGCTGCGTGACAGATTGAGAGGTTTACCTCTTAATACCGCCTCGTTGAATCCCCAGCGACTGGCCGTCAGCGCAGTGGGATACCCCATTTCTCCCGTCTGAGCAAATAGCGCCAGTTGCAGACCACGCGCTGTTGCGTCTCCTGCAGCCCAGGATTTACGCGTTCCCGCATTGGGCGCATGGCGGTATGTCCTCAACGCATGTCCATCAATAACAGCATTTGATAGCGCACTGAGTGCCTGATCTTTTGACAAGCCCATGAGCTGTGCTGAAGCGATAGCCGAAGCCATTTTAACCAGTACCACATGGTCAATACCCAGCGCATTAAAGCAGTTTGACAGGCATAACACGCCATGAACTTCATAGGTACGAATCATCGTATTCAGTACCGTGGTCATATTCATCGCTGATGACTGACTGTCCATGAGGCTTTGCCAGGCGGCGGCGGTCAGAATTGCCCCCAGGTTGTCAGAAGGATGTCCCCACTCCTGCGCCAGCCAGGTATCGTTGAATTCCAGCCAGCGGATCATAGAACCGATATGAAAAGCAGCCTCAACGGGCCCCAGCTTTAACGCTGTACCCGCAACAGGCACACCGTTATCGTTCTGACTGAACTGAGCACCCTGCATCAGCCTCATGCAGTCACTATCCGTCGAGGCTGCGATTGCACAACCTATTGAATCAAGCAGGCAATAACGTGCCAGACGTAATGTTTCATTATCGAACGATGTCTGCTCATATACGTAATCAACCAGTTGTACCAATACTTCATCGTACCCGGCATGCGCCATGATTCATCCCATAATTGAATAAGAATTTTCCATAAAGCGACAATAGTGATTCACTACATAAGAAAGTAATTTACAAAAATTGACAATCAATTGATTTATATAGAAATAGTTGATTTCGCTTATTCAAAGCGTAAATGTCGGGATGTTAAAAAACCAGCGAATAAAACCGGGGTACTCATCGAAAATATTGATGACAGGTAAAACCGCAAAGAAATAAGGGCCGTTTTTCGGCCTGGTAGTGCAGATTAAATGGAAAGCAAAAAAGCACAATATATCGAATAAGTTTTATAGCCAGGATTAATGCCTGTTAAATTGAATATTTAATTGCTGTCATCATGGATTGCTTTATCTTCTGTCTGGTCAACCTCTGCCAGCCAGCCTTGTAAAAGGAGTGACAAATTTGTTAAAGAAGAATATAAATAATTGCTGTAATGATAGACCACTTTTACGCATGAGGTTTTAAATGAAGATAAGTGAGCTTCTTGCATTCGTGACAGTCGTGGAGACAGGGAACATAACCCAGGCAGCCGAACGTCTTAATCGTGTGCAATCGAGTATTTCCCACCGAATCAGGAGCCTGGAAGATAATCTTGATGTCACGTTATTAGACCGAAAAGCCGATGGGTGCTCACTTACCGCACAGGGACAGATACTTTATGACTATGCGCGAAAGATATTAAACCTGGCAGATGATTGTAAAAACAATCTTCACTGCTCGAAAAGCAAGCAGATAAATATACGTATCGGTATCATTGAGTGCCTGCCGCCCTATATTGTCAGTGCATTGATTGACCTGGGCCATGACCTTGGCTGGAATATTGACATTTCGGTCGGAAATACCATCAGTCTGCTGAATGCCTTTGACCATAAAGAGTTTGATGCTGTTATCATTGGTGCCGGGTTTTCGAATGCACACCATACAGCTTCCACGTTGCTGACAAGCGAACTGGTTATTATTACTGAAAAAGATTATCCCGACATCAAAGACCTCTCTTGTCTGGATGGGGAAGTTTTCTTACTGAGTAGTAAAAAATGCGCAACGACTACGCGAAATTATAATCAGCTGTTCAACGAGGCCCGGATTACGCCCAAACGCGTGGTGGAATGCGGATCCTATCCGGTACTGTTCTCAAGCATCGCCGCAGGTAAAGGTGTTTCAATGGTATTACGTTGCTCAATCAGCAGTGAAATACAGAATAAAATTAAAATTCATGAGCTCGACGGACAGTTTAGTAACTTTAAAATAGAGCTGGTTTACCGCACAGATTCAATGCAGGTTGAGGGGACTAAATTCAAAGGGATTATGAATTCAGTGTTTCAGGATCCACGCCTGAATGCTCCCGGTTACTGACGCTTACTGCCTTATATCCTGTACATCCTTATCACAAGTGCCTTAACAGAGAGCGGGAGAACACACGTCCAACGTTCGCCCCCTCTCCTGACAGCCTGATTTCTAATCTGCTAAGACTCCCGGAACAACAGGCTTAACTGCCTGATGCTTCTCACACGGTTTCTGGCAGAATAACTAACTTCTTCGTTCTGCACTTCTCAAGAATCCACTTCATCACGGGAACCTCAAAATATTTGTACAAAAATCCAGCGCATGATACTGAAAGAATCAGTGCTACTGCGATAAGCGCCACACCCTGAAAAAGGTCAAACTTTTTACCTGCCGTGAGATTCAGGAAGTAGAAAAGCACAAGGAAATGAACCATGTAAAACGAATAGGAGATTTCCCCTAACCATACTGACATTGTTGAGTTCAATGGGGTATTGCGGTTTTTAAGATCATCGCCTGCCATCGAGATGATCAGAAGGCAAACAGGTATAATGAAAACCACGCTCATGCTGAACTGATAAGGCACAAACATAGACCTAATGTAAGTGACTAAAAGCAACGTCATTGATGCTGTTTTGGTAAGGATTAATGCCCGACCGTTAATCAGCAACCGGGCAGCAAACATCCCGGCAACAAACTCAAATATACGTGATGGTGGAAAAATATAGGACGCCCAGAAGTGACGCTGAGAAATGGGAAAAGCTCCCATTAAATGATTAGGTTCAACCCAATAGTAGATACCTGTTTGTACCAGCAGGGAAGCTAAAGTAACGATAATTAAACCCAGCAAATCATATTTTTCAGGTATCGCTTTCATTGCCCTGAAAAGAAATGGGAAGGAAAGATAAAATATGGCTTCTATGCATAAAGACCAGCTCGGTCGGTTCCCAACAAAAAAATAATGCACATCATCGATCCATGTATTCAGTAAAAAAAGATTCGAAAACCAGAGCTTATACTGAGACAAACCTACCGCACCAAGGATGAATGCCATAATCCAGGTCAGGCAATGTGTAGGATAAATCTTTGCGAAACGCCGCAGATAAAAATCGCCAGCGGTATCCTGTTTTTTTGCTGACCAGACCATTATAAAGCCGCTAAGAATAAAGAAATATGACACGCCAAGCCACCCTGCTTTCCCTACAATTACAGTGAATCCATGCTGAATAAGGGGATCTGAAAAAGGTGCAAGATCACCCGGCAGGGAGGAATGAAACAAAAAAACCAGTAATGCCGCCCAGAAGCGACTGCCGGTAAGAGAAGGAAGTTTGGGTAACCAGCCTGCGCTTTCTTTAAACATTCCGCGTTCTCCTGATAACTTCCCTTTATCAGGATCAAGATCGATAATGGTTTCTTTATTTACTTCAGCGTTCATAGCTTCTCCCTAAAATATAAACAGATACCAGTCATTTTGACAGATAGCAGCGTGACAGGGTTAATAACCCAGGCAACGTGAAATGATAAAGCCCGGCCGAAATGCTGCAACTGACCATCACGTTGCCCTGATAAAAATAACGTTTATTGAAGCAAACTAATCTGACACATTAATCTATTCTTTATGCACAATGCGATATCCCGGCTCGTGCTTTTCGATATAACCAAAAGCCTGTTCGCCGAAATGCATCCCCCCGACAAGCACTTTATCTGAACTCACTGCCTCAAGCATTCGTGTACGTGTCTCAGCCGCCATCTGCGGATCATAGTCAAATGCTATCGCCACTTCTGGCCTGCTGAGCTGAATATGGGGGAAATGAACAATATCCCCCCATATCACCAGACTGTTATGCTCGCCTTCAATCCGGTAGCCTGTATGGCCCGGGGTGTGCCCTTTTAATGGAATGGCAAAAATACCAGGAAACACCTCGCCACTGTCGATTAAACGAATTTTTTTCTGATACTTTTTGAATGTGCTTCGTGCTAACAGAAAATTTCCTTTTATGCGATCGCTGACAGCGGCGAAATTTTCATCACTCTCAAGATAATTGTATTCATCGCTGCTTATAATTAATTCCGCACAGTTAAACAGAGCTTCATCTTCACCATTTAACAGTCCACCAATATGGTCAGGATGAGCATGCGTCAGAAGAACTGCATCAATATCCTCAGGCTCAATATTTAGCCTGGCAAGATTGGCTATTAATCTGCCGCCCCAGCCTTTTACTCCACCCGCACCACTATCGATAAGAATATTTTTTCCATTGCGACGCACTAAAAATGTATTGATGTGAACAGCATTCGGCTCACTGATTTCTGCATCGCGCTGTATCTTTTCACACTCCTTTTCATCAACATTTGAGAGCAGGTTGAAACCGACTTCAAGGTATCCATCGCTGAGTGCTGTCACACTGACATTGCCAAGATCTCTCACAGGAAAACTGGCGTTCATAAATTGCTCCTTAGTTCTTTCCATAAATATTACTCGCGTCAAAAGAAAAACAGCGGATTCGTGCTGAAACCCCTGTGATTTCCTTGATTAGCACATCAACCTGATGCATGAATTCTTCCATCAGATCGGCCGTTCTGAACACTTCCTGCCTCAGCCTGGCTTCAAAATAAATGGGCGTGCCAAAGCCTATCTCGGCAGTGAGATAGCTGATATGAATATTGTCGTGTTTGGCCTTAAGTATCTTTTGTGCAAGAGCCGCTAAGATCGTTGAAAACTTTTCACAGGCTTCACAATCAAACCGATAATTTTCTGAGGTATATAGAGTGATACTGGGCATCCTGAGACATCTCTCCGCAATAATATTAACTTTCTGAAACTCGCCAGTCTGATTTGACTGGCGCTAATCGTAAGCGTTTTATCGTTTGCGGGTCTAATACCCTCCCCGTCTCATGCGATCCGCCGTGAAGCTGGTCTATCAGATCCATCCCCCCTGTCACTTTGCCAAAAACTGTATAGTTCTGGTCTAAATATCTGGCTCTGCTCGTAGTAATAAAAAACTGGTGGGTCGCACTGTGTGGATGGCGTGATCTGGCCATACCGACCGTACCCCGTTCAAACGGCAGCGAGCTGAACTCAGCAACCAGAGGGGGTAGCTGTCGCGGATTGATCCGCGTCATATTCAATGGATCACCGGTCTGAGCCATAAAATCCTTTATGACTCTCGCAAACGGCATACCATCGTAAAATCTGGCCTGCACCAATGCCCTGATACGCCCGACATGGGCTGGGGCCAGATCGGAAAATAAGCGAATACTGACTATTCCGCTTTCCATTTCCATTTCAAGGAGATCGCTCTCCTGCATGACTTTCTGAGACAGAGCCGGGAGTATGATTGCGCCTGCGCACAGCCCCAGTCCTCCGCCAATAAACATTCGACGATTCATCTGCTTTTCCCGATTCTGAATCAGGCCTTTAGCCCGTAATGCCCGATGCAGTGGTTCACTTTTGCATTTATCCTGCAAGTTAAGTGACTGCTTACCGGGTTACTGTTTTTTATCCACTTCTATAAAAGAGATGATCTCATTGGTCAGCGCCTCAGGCTGTTCGAAATTAGGCAAATGCGCCGCCCCCTCAAGAGTATGCAATTGTGCTTTTCTTTTTCTGGCAAGCCGTTGTGCGTAATCCGGTGGCGTAAGCTGGTCCTCGCTTCCCCTCACCACCACCGCTCTGATATCCGGGATGTTCATATTGGTTAAGTCCGTATCAGCAATCGCATACGAGCAACCCGCAAAAGCTTCGACTGTCGTCCGCCGTAGCATCTGCTTCATCCCGTCAGCATAGGGCGAATCCAGGAACTTCGGTGTCACCCACTTACTTAAAATGCCCATTTCAAGGTGCTCGATACCGTGCTGGAAGACATCTTCTGCCCGGGCTCGCCAGAGTGCTGGCGGCGCAGCATTAACCAATGCGGTATCCACAATAATCATGCCCAGCACTCTTTTCGGGATTCTGTAACCTAACCACTGCGCTATGGTTCCCCCGATTGAGACGCCGGCAACATAGAATGTGTCAATGTGGAGGTAGTCCAGCGCGGCTATGACATCATCGGCTAAATCTGACATTGAAAACTTAATGGCGTCGATGGCACTTAAACCGTGACCACGGATATCCAGGCGAATAACCCGATAGCGTTCAATCAGACGTGGCATCTGCAAATCCCAGAGGTGCAAATCTGTTCCCAACGAGTGAAGAAGCACCAATACTGGCGCATTTTCTTTTCCCTGCACATCAACATGCTGGGTCAACTTAAGCGGTCGAATAAACATCTGATTAATACGCCCTTATTTTTGCGTTGTGTGGCAGTGATAATCCGTCAACCAGAAAATGAAAAAAAGAAAGTTCACTTTCCGGCGAAAGGTTATCAACGCTCTTTCAGGAGAGGCACTTCTTTAAACAGTTATCCGGTTCCGGAAAATAACTTTGCTACTCTTTTCAAATCACTCCAGCTGGCGCTATCATTAATAAAACACTTAACGCTCTGCCTCTAGCGAATAATTTCGATGCAGCTATCGATTTTATCAATGTGACGTTTATTGCGTAGCGATTTAAGGCGCGCATTATGCGCTGATGCTCTGATTGTTATCTCAGTGCGTGACTGTTCATGAATGAAACTATCTGCAGGCAGATCAGATGGCGTGTATAAGAAAAATATAACCAGATTTTCTTAAAAGAGAAATGACGTTACTTATTTTGCTAAAAGATAATTTAATCTGATTAAGAACCCATTAAATGAATGTTCTTCATGCCAGAAAAAATACTGATCAAGACATTTTCATATTAATGTCCGTCAGATGTCTGAAAGAATGGTTTTCATCCGTCGCCCCGATCTCTTCAGGCTCTTTTTTATCCGCCGGGGCTATCAATGTAATCCGATGGCTCCATCTGTTCAGTTCAGGATAATGGCTTAACTGGTGTACGAAGAAAAAACAGCCTGCACTGGCTCTGCGTTCAATAATAAGAGGGCGCGACATTGCTATTGGATGCGGTAAGTTAACAAGAGTCTTACCCGGTCATACATCTTCATCTGTCTGATTTACGGCTCAGGAAAGTAAACGCGCATACTCTGATACTATGTGCGTTGCTTCACATAAGTCACTTCCTGGGCGTCTGATACAGGCAACATCTGTTGAGCCATCCGGCATGGCAGGCGTCTTTTATCGGCCTTCAACATGAATCAGCTCTGTTTGCAGATTAGTGATTAATTTTACTGCAATTCACTGCGTTATCATTTTATCATTCTTTACTTAATCAGGCTTTTCTGGCCCAGAAAATTGATGAATTGATTCAGATCAACTATTTACCCATTCGGGCTTAAATAATTTAACCAGAAAATAAAAACAACAAAATCATTAATTTATATTTATTTCTCACTCCGGAGGCAGAGTAATAACCTGCTGAAATACTATCACGCTAATCAACCAACCCCCTGGTATATGACAAATAGAATTAAAGATTAACCCGCGCGTGACGATAAGAAAATCAGCCTTCATTTTATCTGTTTCCGTTTTCTGCTCCTCACTAAAGGTAGAACCTATGGGTCTCTCTCAACGCATCTCCGACATTAAAATCGGAAAAAAACTGGGTATCGGATTTATTATCGTCATCGCGGCTTCGCTTGCTATTACCATGATGGCTTTTGATTGCTTTCGCAGCATCAAAGACAACTCTGCACGCCGCTCTGTGACGGTGGAGATGGTCAACGTGCTGAGTAAGGCGCGCCTGAACCGAACCCTTTTCCAGTACACAAAAGATCCAAAGTTTGCCGCACTCAACGTTCAGGCGCTGACGGAACTTGAAGTCCTTTATAAGCGCCTTTCTGCCTTTCAATGGGATGAAACCGGCCAGCAGAAAGTTTCTATGATGGGACAACTGCTTGAGCAGTATCTGAAACAGCGTGAGAAGTTTCTGACCGCCGCTCAGTCAACCACCCGCGAGCTGGAATTAATAAAAACCGACCAGCTGAACAGGGTGGCGCATCAGTTCAAATCACTGGATCTGGCGCAGCCCCCCGAAGCCGCACTCCCCCTTTCCCGACTGGCAGCGGAATTATTCGATCTTGTGAATATTGAAAAAGCGTTTCTGGACAAGCCCTCTGAGGCTGGCCGGGACGCGGTCATTGAAAAGTACACGCTCATTACCACACTGAGCGAACAGCTGAACAGCTTCAGCCAGCCGGCTATCGATGAGCTTTCCCGCGCCGTCCTCACCATTCTGACCCAGCAGCGCCAGCCCGTGACGCTCTATCTTGCGGCCACCGTAAAAGAGAAAGAGGAATCCGCCGAACTGACCACGGCCGCAGAACGATTAAACAGCGCCGTATCCGATATTTTTGCTTTCCAGTCCCATTTGTCTGCTTCCTTCATCAAACAGGCGGAATGGCGCATTGGCTTTGCGTCACTGATTTGCGTCGTGCTGAGTCTGCTGATCGCCTGGCAGATTACCCGCAGTATTACACGCCCGATAAAAGAGACCCTCAATGTTGCCCAGCGTATTGCCGAGGGGGATTTAACCACCTCGCTGAACTCCACGCGGGGAGATGAATTAGGCCAGCTGATGCAGGCCGTCGATGCCATGAGCACCAGTCTGCAGACCATTATTACGAAGGTACGGGATGGCGTCAGCAGCGTGGCTCGTGCCTCCGCCGAAATTGCGGCAGGGAACACCGACCTCTCCTCCCGTACCGAACAGCAGTCTGCCGCGGTAGTTCAGACGGCAGCCAGTATGGAAGAGCTCTCTTCAACCGTGAAGCAGAATGCGGAAAACGCCCATCATGCCAGTCAGCTGGCGACAGAGGCGTCAGTCAATGCCGGACGCGGGGGTGAAATTATCCATGACGTTATTAACACGATGAATAACATCAGCCAGAGCTCGGGCAAAATTGGCGAAATCATCAACGTCATTAACGGCATCTCTTTCCAGACCAATATTCTGGCGCTGAATGCCGCCGTCGAGGCCGCGCGCGCAGGTGAACAGGGCCGCGGTTTTGCGGTTGTCGCTGGCGAAGTTCGTAACCTGGCCCAGCGCAGTTCGCTGGCCGCTAAAGAGATCGAAACGCTGATTCGCGAGTCGCTTGATCGGGTACATGATGGCTCTGAATATGTGGAACGCGCCGGGACAACCATGAACGAGATTGTGCGTTCGGTCAGCCAGGTCAAGGATATTATGGGTGAGATTGCTGCGGCCTCAGATGAGCAGAACCGCGGTATTTCTCAGATTGCAACCGCCATGGCCGAGATGGATTCTACTACCCAGCAGAATGCCGCACTGGTTGAAGAGTCATCCGCCGCTGCCACGTCGCTGGAGTCTCAGGCCGACGAGCTGGAAAAAACGGTAGCGGTATTCCGGCTCTCTGCAGTGCAGAACGGCGTCAGCCGGACCACACCGGTTGTAACACCACGCCTGGTGCCCGCTATGCCGGTCAAAGCCTCCTCAGATGCCGGCTGGGAAAGCTTCTGACGGCGGGCCCAGCCACAACTGAATAATCATTCCGCCAGTCTGCCGGAAAAGACTGGCCGGGATGTTTCACCCTTTCATTCTCCCTTTAATGCAGGAAGTGTTGTCTCCGCTTATGCGTGAATGACACTACAGGATGAGGCTAACCGGGCAGCATCAGGACGAGATGAACGAGAGAGGGAGCCGAAACAGTCTGGTCAGCGCCTGATGATTTTGTGTCTGTCTGAGGTTTGAGGTGAAAAAAAGGGAATGTGGCGGGAGGAGTGTCGTCCGTGACAGTTTCTCCGGCCGGTATACGCTCTCGCGCAACCGATGAGGTCGTCCGCTTCGTCGTTTTCCGGCCGGAGCCGGACTACGTCTACTGGTGTCAGTTCAGTTACTGCTAGTTCAGTTCGTCGTTCAGGCCTGCAAGTGTCTGCAGGTACGGCACCTGCTGTTGAGCAATCGTCGGTGACTTAAAACTACTCAGCCATTTTCTGGCCTCGGAGATTTGCGCCAGCCGATCCGCGTTGCTTTCAGATTTCGCCATGTAACCCAACTGAGTAAAGAGTGTTGCGATACTGATTTCTTTTTTACCCAGGGCAAGGCTCAGTGCCGCTTCACCAATAATGACGTGGCCTTTCTCGTCGTTTTGAATTAACACAGAAAATCCTCCATTAGGTACGAATTGATGACAACCTCACCAGAGACTGTAGTCGTTAAAAGAAGAACTGCCCGAATAAATCACTAATAATTCCGTAACCTGCTGAACAAATGTGCTTAATCTTTTTTCCGGATTGTTCTGTTTGTCGCCGATCGCGCCGCCTGCCAGAGTTGGTGATTCTCTCGCTTCCGGGCATCACCATGAAACTTTCTGTTCTTCTTACGCTGCTGGCGGCGACGGTCTGCTTTGTTTTTACCGCTTACGGCCACCTGACCTCGCAACAGACAAGCGCCCCCTCTGTAACAGAAAGCGGTGAATTCTGACAGGAGATTGACTGTCTGTGGCGGCGTCGTCATTGACCCGGTGATCAGGTATGATCCGCTCTCTTTTTCCTGCTGGTTGTCCGATGTCTGCCATTAACGATACGTTCATTGCTCCGCCCTGCGTGGAGGCAATTACCCTGCTTTTTGAAGACGAGCATCTGCTGATTATTAATAAACCCAGCGGATTGCTGAGTCTGTCAGGTAAAAACCCGCTGAATCGTGATTCCGTGCATCATCGTCTGGTGGCACATTTTCCTGGCTGTACGCTGGTTCACCGGCTCGACTTTGGTACATCCGGGCTGATGGTGGTGGCACGAAACAGGGCGATCAACGCGGCGCTCTGCCATCAGTTCAGCCAGCGTCGCGTCAGCAAAACTTATCAGGCTTTATTGTGTGGCCATCTGGCTGATGAGGAAGGGGTGATAGAGGCCGCGATAGCGAAAGATCCGGCGCAGTTTCCCAGAATGGTGATTTGCCCGGGCACAGGAAAACCCGCGCGTTCACGCTATCGGGTTGTTGAACGGGAAATCTTTCCGGGAGAAGGCCATGGTGGATTGCCGGTGACGCGGGTTGCGCTGACGCCGGAAACCGGACGTACCCACCAGCTGCGTATTCACTGTCAGCAACTGGGCCATCCGATCCTGGGCTGCGATCTTTATGGCGGCCGGTTATTGCCTGGCGCAGAGCAGGCAGAACGGCTGATGCTGCACGCCAGCGAACTGACGCTGACGCATCCGGTCAGCGGCGAACGCATGACGCTCTCCGTACCCAGCCCATTCTGAACCGCCTGGGCGTTACCACATCAAATCGTCCGGGACTTTGAAGTCCGCATAAGGATCATCTTCATCCTCAGCCTCTTCGCTCAGTGCGCTGTTTAAAACAATGGCGCTGGCATCGCGCTGGGCAATCTTGTCCGCCACGCTGGCCGGGATAATGGCGTACTGGCTTTCACCTTCCTTCTCTCCTGCCAGACGGGCGATAGCGAGGCGGCCATTGATCAGCTGATTCTGCGTCGGCTTATCGACCATGATTTTTTTAATCAGGTTGTTATCGGTGAAGTTGAAGCTGATGGTGCCACGCGACACGTCAATTCTGTTCATTTCGATCAGCTGTTTGATCTGGGCTTTGTACTCTTTGGATAGCACAGCCAGCTTCTGCTGCTCATTCAGCTGCTTGTCCCGCTCAAGCTGGGCCTTTTTGTTATCTTCCACCGCTGCCCGGGCTTCGCGGGCCTGAACGCGGGATTTTTTTGCGGTTCGCTTAACCTTATCCATCTTTTTGCTGGATACCAGTCCCGCTTTCAGCATCTGCTCCTGCAAGGTGAGTTTTGTCATTGTCGTCTCTGAACCTGTTAAATTATCGCCGGATTATACCTGCAATCATCCGGCCTGTGCCAGGTTGTCGCATTTGCGGCCTCTGCAATAGCGGGCTCCTCCTGCGCACTGTGCTACCATTCTCCGGTCAAAATTATCCTGTTGAGCACCATGTCTGAACTAACAAAACGTAAAAATGACCCTGAAGGGCTGAAGAAACGCATTATTGCCGGCGCACTGAAAACCTTCGCGGAGTTTGGTATGCAGGGCGCCAGGCTGGAGCAGATTGCCGAACATGCGCAGACCACCAAACGCATGGTGGTGTATCACTTTGGCAGCAAGGAACAGCTCTACATCGAGGTGCTGGAGCAGGTTTATCAGCAGATCCGCCAGCATGAAACGGGTCTGAACCTGGCGGTGATGGAGCCGAAGCTGGCGATGACGCGCCTGGTGGAGGCGAGTTTCGATTATCACGTCGCGCATCCCGATTTTATCCGGCTGGTCTGCAGCGAGAACCTGCTGCGTGGCCGTTACATCACGCAGTCGCCGCAGATTAAAACCGTTAACCGCAGCGCGCTGGATCTGCTGGATGACATCCTGTCACGTGGTCAGCAGCAGGGTATTTTCATTGCCGATGTCCAGACTATTGATGTCCATCGTCTGATCAGCAGTATCTGTGTGCATCACGTCTCAAACCGCTATACCTTCAGCGCCCTGTTCACGCCTGATAATAGCGAAGAGGAGAGTATCCGCCGCAATCGTCAGTTGGCTGTCACCGCAACGCTCCGCTACATCCTGAAATAACAGGTCATTGCCCGGGCTCCGCTTACTCATGGTCTACGCTTAGTAAATCCAAGTCATTAACCCCTGTAAAAGGAACGCTGTTGTGAGCAGAGACGCACGCCTCTATCCGCTTCGCCAGACCCATGTTGAACCCGACGATGATGCGCTGTGGAACTGGGCACAGAATGCGCAAATCGGTACAAGCAATCAGGTGCGGCGTCCCGCCAGTGAAGCGGAGTTACAGAAACTTATCCAGACCTCACGCGGTCAGATCCGGGTGATTGGCAGCAAGCTCTCGCCCGGTCGCATGCTGAAGGTCGGCAAAGATGATTTGCTGCTGGATCTCAGTGCGTTGCGCGGCCTGATTGCCAGTGATGACCACAGCGTCACCTTTGCGGGTGCGACGCCGCTGGAGCAGGTTTATCGCCGCCTGACTGAAATGAATCGCATGCTGGCTTCATCGCCAGGTGTTATTGCGATACAGACGCTCGCCGGGGCAATGGCGACCGGTACCCACGGCCAGGGTTTGCAGCAGAGTTCGATTGCCGATGAAGCGCTTTCCATACGCATGGTGCTGGCTGATGGCAGCGTGCGCGAGTTTGTGCGCGGTGACGCCGATTTCCCGGCGGCGCAGGTTTCTCTGGGCGCGCTGGGCATTGTCACGGCAGTCACGCTGCGAACTCAGCCTTTCCGCATTTTTACCTGCCATAAAAACGCCGTCTCTGCCGACACGCTGGAAGAGGATCTGCTGCGCTGGAACGACGACTACACGCTGAGCAAAGCCTGGTGGTTTGTTGACGATAACCTGATGCACGTCTGGAACGCACATGAAGCCAGTGATGAAGAGCGTCAGCGTTACGAAGCACAGGGACGTCAGGTGGTGGAACATGAAGGTGAGGTTGATGAAAGTCTTAATGACACCATCGATCAGACGCTGGCACACATGCATCGCGATACGCAGATCCATGGCAAAGGCGGTAAACAGTTTCGCACCGTTACCCGCTTCCGTGACTTCACCGATGTGACCGGTGACATTTATCAGCTTTTCTGCCGTGGAATTGCGGTGCCGCAGATCAATGTGGAGATTGGCGTCCCCCTGGCAAAAACCCCCGCCATCATTCGCCGGATTAAGGCGTGGTATGCGGAGAATCGTCCGCACATGCACTACCCCATTATCCTGCGCTGTACCGGCGCGTCGTCCGCCTGGCTCAGCCCGGCGGCGGATCAGCCCACCTGTTTCTTTGGCTTTGTGGTCTATTACGCTGACGATGGTTCGCTGTCGCAGGAAGGGTTGCACTTCCTGACGGAAGTGGAAAAGCTGCTCGCCGAAGAGGGGGGTCGCCCGCACTGGGGTAAGTATTACGATGAAGATCGCTATAACTGGCGTGAGCTCTATCCGCAGTGGGACGCCTTCCGCGCCCTGCGAAGCCAGCTCGATCCGCAGGGTCGGCTGGGCAATGACTACATCACGCCACTTTTTGACTGACTGAGGAACACTATGTTTGCCTGGGTAACGCTGTTAACACAACCCGACTATCTGGTGGGCGTCAAAGCGCTGCACCGTTCACTGCAACAGAGCCAGAGCGAGTGGCCGCTGGTGGTCATGACCACGCCCGCGATTTCTGAGGCTGACTGTCAGATTCTGCGGAATGCGGGCTGTGTGATTAAGCCGGTCGAGCCGATCTATCCACGCGACGATCTGGCTCAGCATTACGCGTCAGCGCAGTTCGGTGAAGTCTGGACCAAGCTGCGTGCCTGGCAGCTCACCGATTATCAGCGTGTGGTGTTTCTGGATGCCGATATGCTGGTGCTGAAAAATATGGATGAGCTGTTTACCCTGGATCTCGGCGAGGATGCGCTGGCAGCCTGCCACGCCTGCCGCTGTAACCCGAATAAAATCGCCTCTTATCCGCCAGAGTGGCAGCCCGAGCAGTGCCATTATACCTGGCAGGCCCGCGGTGAAACGGCGCCTGCAGAACTGGACATCTATCTGAATGGCGGTTTTCTGGTGCTTGAGCCCGATAACGCGGTGTTCGATGCGCTGGAAAAGCGTATTGCCGCCATTGACGATCTCAGTGCCTATCCCTTCTCCGAGCAGGATCTGCTGAACGAAGTCTTTGCCGGACGCTGGAAGCCGCTCTCTTATATCTACAACGCGCTAAAAACCCTGCCGTTCCAGCACAGCGGCCTCTGGCAGGATAATCAGGTGAAGAACCTGCACTATATTCTGGCCAAGCCGTGGAAACGCGATCTTAACCAGCCCGAAAGTGAGCGCGACCGCTTTTATGCACTCGACAGGCTGTGGTGGGAAAAAAGCGGCCTGATCTGATGTTCACGGGCGGGAAGCACTGGTTTCCCGCCCTGCCCGCCATTACACCGTCATCCAGCGGCGCTGTTCCGCAGACTGCGCAATCGCTTCCAGCACCTTCTGTACCTGTAACCCCTCCGCAAAATCGGGCCACATCCGATCGCCCGCCGCAATCCCGTTGATCAGGTCGCGAATCTCCACGGTTTTCTGGTCGTTAAAGCCAATACCGTGCCCGGCGGAGACGCAGAAGCTGGCGTAGTCCGGGTGGGCGGGGCCGGTCAGCAGGGTTTTGAATCCCTGCCGACCCGCAGGTTCATCATGCAGATAGAGTTCCAGCTCGGCCATGCGCTCCTGGGTATAGCGCAGCGTGCCTTTGGTGCCGGTTACGACATAAGTCAGGCCCATTTTTGCACCACAGGCGATACGTGAGGTTTCAATTACACCGTGCGCACCGTTGCTGAACCGCAGCAGCGCGCTGGCCTGATCCTCATTTTCTACCGGCAGTCGCTTTTCGGGGGCTTTAGGGTCTGGCCGCGAGGTGATGACCGTCATCATATCGCCGCTCACCTCCGTAATCTCCCCCACCAGATAGTGCGCCATGTTAACGATATGTGCGGCGAGATCGCCCAGCGCGCCGAGTCCCGCCAGCGCTTTCTGGCAGTGCCAGTCACGCGGCGTTTCCGCGCTGGCGAGATAGTCTTCATTATGGGTACCGTAGAAATGCACCACCTCACCGATCTCGCCACCGGCAATAATCTCTTTCGCCAGCTGGCTGGTCGGGTTTTTCATGTAGTTAAAGCCGACCAGGGTTTTGACGCCAGCGGCCTGCGCGGCCGCCACCATCTCCTGCGCATCCGCCACACTCAGGGAGAGTGGCTTCTCTGAATAGACATGCTTGCCGTGACGTATCGCTTCCAGCGCCATCTCTTTGTGCAGAAAGTTGGGTGCGCAGATGTCCACCACGTCAATGGCGGGATCGCTGACCAGCGTGCGCCAGTCGCCCGTAGAGTGTGCAAAGCCAAAGGTAGCGGCCTGGCGGGCCGCCAGCTCAGGATTCACCTCGGCGAGCATCTCCCGCACGATTTCGCCTTTCAGCGCAAACACGGTCGGCGCCTGCGCATAGGCAATGGCGTGGCAACGTCCGATATAGCCGCTGCCGATCATGCCGATTCTGACTTTGTTCATTTCAACTCCGGAAATTCAGTTCAGGGATGAAATGAAATCTACGTTTCAGTTTTGCGGCTGACAAAGCCGGAAATAACAGTTTGTGACGGCAGTAAAAAACTATTGGTTAAAATCACGCCTTATGCCGTCTGACAAGCGCCGTACCCTGCCAGAACCCCTCATAAACACCTCAGTTTCTTCGCCGGTTTCAGCGACCTCGTCATCCCGCTTAGGCGCGGTTCCGGAATCTGACACAGCAAAGTGGCGACTATTTCAGCAGTCAGCAGGATTTATGAAAAAGAGCTTTGACATGGCCGGGCGTGGCCGTTACTATGCGCCCCGTTCCAACGATTCCTCTGTAGTTCAGTCGGTAGAACGGCGGACTGTTAATCCGTATGTCACTGGTTCGAGTCCAGTCAGAGGAGCCAGATTCAAGAAACCCGCTCAGGGAAACCTGAGCGGGTTTTTTATTGGCTATCGTTTCCTCCTCGCCGCTCTTCAGGACAGCATGGCTTCCAGCCAGGCCTGCCGTTTCAGAGCGTTGCCACCGCCTCTGACTGGCGTCCGTGTCCAGCGTCCCAGGCTGATCACAGCGAAATAATCCTGCACCCTGCGCCAGCGGGTTATGTGCTAAAGCCTGCTGCACGGGCAACGCTTTCACCGTAGGTGATGAAAAGGCTCACTTCAGCGTGCGGATTGCATTACCCATGCCGCTCCTCAAATGAACAGAACGGACGGTTGTGAGGTTTAACGGTCAGCCCCTTGTCGAAGGGCATACCGGCGTCGCTGCCTGCCGATAACAACAGCGTTTTCAGCTCAGCGGGATGCAAAGGATGATGTCAGAACGGATAAAAGGATTGCAGCGCCTCTTCCACCTGTTGATTACAGCGTGCAGGCTTACAGAGAGGAACGCAAAAAAACTGCACCTTACTCAACTGGCATGCCAGCGTTTGGGGTGCAGTCGCATTTCAGACTGATTCAGGTTTCAGGACAATCAGAGATCGAAACGATCCAGATTCATCACTTTGGTCCAGGCAGCCACGAAGTCTCTGACAAATTTTTCGTGGGCGTCGCTGCTGGCGTAGACTTCCGCTGAGGCGCGTAACACCGCGTTGGAACCAAACACCAGATCGGCACGGGTGGCGGTATAGCGGGTTTCGCCACTGACGCGATCGCGGCCAATGAACGCCTCATTGCGGCTATCGGCGGCTTTCCACTCGGTGCGCATATCCAGCAGATTCACGAAAAAGTCAGTGTTCAGTGAACCGACATTCTGCGTGAAAATACCGTGCTGGCTGCCATCAAAGTTAGCGCCCAGCGCACGCATGCCACCCACCAGCACTGTTAACTCTGGCACGGTCAGCGTCAGCTGCTGCGCCTTGTCGATCAACAGGCTTTCGGTAGTGGTTTTGCCAAAGCCGGTGCCGTAGTTACGGAAACCGTCTGCACGCGGTTTCAGCAGATTAAACGACTCAACATCGGTCTGATCCTGACGCGCATCCACCCGGCCAGGGGTAAAGGGCACATCAATGGATACGCCTGCCGCTTTCGCCGCCTGTTCCACACCAACCACACCCGCCAGCACGATCACATCCGCCAGAGAAGCTTTGTTGGCTTCGCGCTGAATCGCTTCCAGCGTCGGCAGCACGCGCGCGGCGACGGCATTGACGTCCCACTCACGCTGCGGCAGCAGGGCCAGCCGTGCGCCATTGGCACCGCCACGCTTGTCGCCACCCCGGAAGGTTGAAGCCGACGCCCAGGCGACAGACACCAGCTCGCTGACGCTCAGACCAGCTGCGGCAATCTTCTCTTTCAGCTGTGCAATGTCCGCAACGGTAGGATGATAAACCGGTGCAGGCAGAGGGTCCTGCCAGATCAGATCTTCCTGCGGCACTTCCGGTCCGATGTAGCGCGCTTTTGGCCCCATATCACGGTGAGTCAGCTTGAACCACGCACGGGCAAAGGCTTCGTTAAACGCCTGCGGGTCGTTGAGGAAACGGCGCGAAATCTTTTCGAACTCCGGATCAAAACGCAGTGTCAGATCGGTAACCAGCATGGTCGGTTTGTGTTTCTTCGCGCTGTCGAAGGCATCCGGAATGATTTCCGGTGCATCCGCAGCGACAAACTGAATCGCCCCCGCCGGGCTGCGCGTCTGAACCCACTCATATTTGAACAGGTTTTCGAAAAAGTAGTTGCTCCACTGGGTTGGTGTCTGCGACCAGATCACTTCCAGACCGGATGTGATGGCATCGGGACCGACACCGCTGCCGTGGCTGCTCACCCAGCCCAGCCCCTGCGCTTCGATAGGTGCCGTTTCCGGATCGACGCCAACGTGGCTGGCGGGTGCCGCGCCGTGGGTTTTACCCAGCGTATGGCCGCCTGCAATCAGTGCCACGATCTCTTCATCGTTCATGCCCATATTGCCAAAGGTGGCGCGAATTGCCGGAGCAGCAGAAGCAGGATCGCCGCTGTGTTCCGGCCCTTCCGGATTGACATAGATCAGACCCATTTCGGTAGCACCCAGCGGCGACTGAGCAAGGGCTTCCGGATGACGATGTTCCAGCCAGGCGGCTTCTTCGCCCCAGTTAACATCCATATCCGGTTCCCAGACATCTTCACGACCGGCACCAAAGCCGAAGGTGCGAAAGCCTGAGTTTTCCAGCGCGACGTTACCCGCCAGAATGTAGAGGTCGGCCCAGGAGATCTTCTGACCATATTTCTGCTTGATCGGCCACAGCAGGCGACGCGCTTTATCCAGACTGACGTTGTCCGGCCAGGAGTTTAACGGCGCAAAACGCTGCTGACCACGACCTGAACCACCGCGCCCGTCAACGGAGCGATAGGTTCCGGCGCTGTGCCAGGCCATGCGGATAAACAGGCCGATATAGCTGCCCCAGTCGGCGGGCCACCAGGCCTGTGACTCGGTCAGCAGCCCTTTGATGTCAGCTTTCAGGGCAGCGTAATCGAGTTTTGCAAATTCTTTACGGTAATCAAAGGCTTCGTCGAGCGGGTTTGAACGGGATGAGTGCTGATTCAGCAGGTCAACACGGAGCTGATTCGGCCACCAGTCGCGGTTAGTGGTGCCACCGCCCGGTGCCTGATTGGACTGCGCAGGCTTGCCTGCATGAAAGGGACATTTGCTCTCGGGCGCTTCGCGATCGGCTTCAGAGATCGGCTTTGCATCTTTTGCATCTTCATCAACGGAATTGCTCATGGTCACACCTCTTTTTTGTATTTTCATCGCTACTCTATAGAGGATTTTCAGGAACGCACACCTGTCTCACCCTATCTGTTTGATAGCTTTTACCTTTTTGTGAAGCTCATTCAAAAGCTGAAAACAATGAAAAAACCTCTGTCACCCCACTGGCGAAGGCGAGCGGAGCGGCAGGCGCCCCCTGAGACTATTCTGACCGCCACGGTTTCTCAACCCGCATCGCTTCGCAGCGTCACAATTCGCTGGCGCTGTCACACTCATCTGGAGTGGGGCTACTGGCGGAGGGGGGCGGGAAAAAAGGGGAAAGGGTTGCAGCAAAAAACGGGGTGAAAAAAAGCGCATCCGGGTAAGCGGACGCGCCTGCAGAGAGTTAACGCCAGCCGAGTTCCGGTGCGACATACTTCAGAATCGCCTCGATCACATGCGTGTTATAGGCGACGCCAAGCTGGTTCGGCACGGTAAGCAGCAGCGTATCGGCTTCGGCAATCGCCTCATCCTGCGCCAGCTGCTTAATCAGCACCTCCGGCTCTGCAGCGTAACTGCGGCCAAAGATGGCGCGGGTTTTCTCATCAAGGAAGCCGACGGAATCCCGATCGTTACCGCTGCGGCCAAAATAAGCACGGTCCATATCATTCACCAGCGCAAAGATGCTGCGACTGACTGACACCCGCGGCGTGTGCGTATGCCCCGCCGCTTTCCAGGCTTCACGGTAGGCGCGGATCTGCTTCGCCTGCTGGATATGGAATGGCTCGCCGGTTTCATCATCTTTCAGGGTAGAACTTTGCAGGTTCATCCCCATTTTTGCGGCCCAGATGGCAGTAGCATTGGAGCCGGAGCCCCACCAGATGCGGTCGCGCAGACCTTCAGAGAGCGGCTCAGGGCGCAGCAATCCCGGTGGATTCGGGAACATTGGCTGTGGATTCGGCTTAGCAAAGCCTTCACCACGCAGGACCTCCAGAAACTCTTCGGTGTGACGACGGCCCATATCCGCATCGCTCTCACCCGCTTTCGGTTCGAAGCCAAAATAGCGCCAGCCATCAATCACCTGCTCAGGGGAACCGCGGCTCAGGCCCAGCTGCAGACGACCATTGGAGATCAGGTCTGCTGCGCTGGCATCCTCGACCATATAAAGCGGATTCTCGTAGCGCATATCGATGACGCCGGTGCCAATCTCAATCTTTTTCGTGCGCGCAGCAATCGCGGCCAGCAGCGGAAACGGCGAGCTGAGCTGACGGGCAAAATGGTGAACGCGGAAGTAGGCACCCTCTGCGCCCAGCTCTTCGGCGGCCACCGCTAAGTCGATCGACTGCAGCAGCACATCCTGCGCAGTACGCGTGGCGGACTGCGACGACGGCGTCCAGTGACCAAAAGATAAGAAGCCAATATTTTTCATCTGTGTTTCTCCTGACGGGCCTGAAATGCCCGTAAACAGAGGCAATTTCTCATAAGCCAAGGTTACGCCCTCTGCGCCGCCACTGATAGTCAATATCTTTCAGCGCCATATTCAGGATTTTCGACATAGCGACACTGCAGGGAAGTCAGGCCCTGTTTTCCTGTGCGGCTGCGGAATCTGCACTACCCTCAGATCCATGTCCCGTGCCAGGCGTCTAACGTTGTTTACCTGCCCGGTCGCGATCGTCATGGCGCACGGGTCACGATCTGAGGTGGTGACGCAAGGCCGGTTTCTGCTATGGGAGAGGAGTGATGTGTGACCTGCTCGCGTTTCCGATGTACGCGATTTCGCCGCCCGCCACGCAGTCCCTGCTGGAGGCGATGGTTGAGCTGCTGGCACAATACGGCACAGCGGCACAACCGGTCTGGCCCGACGATCTGCTGACGCACTGGCGGGATGACCGCCTGCTGCTGAGCCAGACCTGTGGTTATCCACTGATGAGCCAGCTTCCTGCAGTCCGGCTGGTCGGCGCGTTTCACTATCAGGCACCCGGTTGTAGCGGGTGTGACTATCGCAGCTGGCTGGTTGCGCGGGACCCACAGGCTCTGCTGACCGATTTTCACGGCCTGCGGGCGGTAGCGAACAGTCTGGATTCTCACTCGGGCTACAATGCGTTGCGCTGGATGGCGGCACAGCATGGCATCACCTTTTCCCGGCTTCTGCTGAGCGGCGGTCATCGTCAGTCACTGGCGGCAGTGCGTGAGGCGCGGGCAGATATCGCGGCTATCGACTGCGTGAGCTGGGCGCTGCTGGCGCGCTATGCGCCGGATGAACTGCGCGGGTTGCATATCATTGGTGAAACGCCCGCGGCACCAGGGCTGCCGCTAATCACGTCCGCCCGGACCTCTGCAACTCAGCATGCGATGTTGTGTGCAGTCCTGCATCAGCTGGTCAGCGATCCCTGCTGGCAGCACGTCTGCGACGCCAGCCTGATTAGCGGATTCAGCCCAATGCAGCGTCACGACTATCAGCGCGTACTGACGTGGGAACAGCAGGCTGCAGGGCTGGGCGTGACCCGTCTGTAATCTGCCTGATTGTTTCCCCAGTCGTTCTTCCCTCTGCCTGCGCCTGCCCTGCTCGTCCCTCGCCGCTTAACACGGTTAGCACTGGCAAGCCCGGTTCCGGCGTTTTAAGGTAGAGGTTTTCAGCAGAGGGAGAGTGAAATGCGTATTCTGATGGCAGGTGCTGGCGCGACCGGCGGATATTTTGGTGGCCGACTGGCGCAGGCGGGCCAGGACGTTACGTTTCTGGTGCGCGAGCGGCGTTATCAGCAGCTTCAGACTCACGGTCTGGTCTTACAGACGCCGCAGGGCACAGAAACGCTGCAGCCGCAACTGGTTCAGGCCCCTGCTCTGACGGGCCATTATGATCTGATTATCGTGACGGTAAAAAGTTTTGGCCTTGAACAGGTCATGAATGACATTGCGCCTGCGGTCGGACCGGAGACGCTGATCATGCCGATTCTCAACGGAATGCGGCACATCGCCACGCTGCAACAACGTTTTGGCGAGGATAAGGTGATCGGCGGCCTGTGCAAAATCAACGCTACGCTGGGTGAGAATGGCGAAGTGATTCAGATGACGCCGCTGCATCAGATCTATTACGGTGCGCTGGATGGCAACAATGATACCCGACTGCAGCGGGTTGATGCGGCGCTGCGTGAGGCCGGTGTCGACAGCCGGTTCAGCGATAACATTATGGATGAGCTGTGGGAGAAGTGGCTGCTGCTCAGTACGCTCGGCGCGGTCTGCTGCCTGGCGCGCGGGGACACCCGACAGATCCTTACCTCGCGCGGAGGCGAAGCCCTGTTGCAGGCGGTTTTCGCCGAGATCCTGAGCGTCATCACTGCCGAAGGCTATCAGCCGCGTCCGGCAGCGACCGCCCGCATTTTTGAAATGTTAAATAACCCGGCGACGCCGATGACCTCCTCTATGTACCGCGATCTCACCCAGGGCTATGATATTGAGGCCGATCAGGTGATTGGCGACCTGCTGCTGCGGGCAAAACGTCACAGCCTCGTCACGCCGCTGCTGAATGCCGTGGATGTCAATCTGCAGGTCTATCTGCAGCAGCGATAACCTCCCGGGCCGGGTACCTGTGCTGACCGGATGCCACAGTGCATCCGGCCCGCGTGGCGGTGAAACTGTGGCTTACAGCAGCAGCGCAGCGGGAAAATTTGCTACACTCATCGCTCAATTTTTTGGAGAGTTCAATGACTTCCCGCTCTGTGACCCTCGATGATGTCGCTCAACTGGCTGGCGTTTCCTACCAGACCGTTTCACGTGTTTTAAATCGATCGCAACAGGTCTCTCTGCGCACGCGGGAAAAGGTTGAGGCAGCGATGCAGCAACTCAATTACGTGCCGAATCGTGTGGCGCAGCAGCTGGCGGGCAAGGCGACGCGCACTCTGGGTCTGGCCACCAGCGATCTGGCGCTGATGGCCCCGGCGCAAATCGCCTCGGCGATACAGCAGCGCGCCGCAAGCGCGGGGTATCATCTGGTGATTGCGATGGACAGCGGCAACGATGCGGCCGCTACCGTGAACGAACTGCTGGCGCAGCGGGTCGATGGGCTGCTGATTAATCTGCCACTCGAGGCGGAGGCGGCACAGCAGATCCAGCTGCTCTGTGGCAGCAAGCCAGTCCTGTTTCTGGATGTTGAACCTCAGGCCACCGTGGCGCAGTGTCAGTATCCAAACGAATCAGGTGCGCGAGCCGCCGTTGAGCATCTGGTGGCACTGGGCCATCGTCAGATTGGCCTGCTGAACGGGCCACAGCGGTCGGTGTCGGCCCGTCAGCGTGAGAACGCCTGGCGACAGGCGCTGGCCGAACATCAGTTAACGCCCTACTGTTCGCTGCGCGGTGACTGGAGTGCCCGATCCGGTTATCAGGCGCTGATGACACAGCTTCCCGCTAACCTGCCGCAGGCGCTGCTGGTGGCGAACGACCAGATGGCACTGGGTGCGATGCGTGCGCTGCATCAGTATGGTGTGGCGATACCAGGCGAGATTTCGGTGATTGGCTATGACGATACGGCCGAAAGCGCCTGGTATCAGCCGCCGCTGACTACGGTACGACAGGACCTGCATGCGCTGGGCGCACAAAGCGTTGAGCGGATGCTGGCCCGGCTGCAGGGCAGAGAGCCGGAAAACGATGCGCTGGAAACCACCCTGGTGATCCGCGAAACCACGGCTCCGCCGGGCGGTAAGCAGGCTGATTTAGCGGTACTGTCGCAACAGCTTCAGAGCATTGCCCGCAGGCTGGCCGGCGAGTAAGCCTGCTGAATCTGCGCGGCCGCAGGCAATAAAAAACCCGCATCACCGGAGTGGCTGCGGGTTCGCATCAGACAGGTCGCACACTAACGTGCGATCTCTCCTCAGGCTTTCGGATGTTCACCCACGCCCATCGCTTTGATTTTTTTCGACAGCTCGCGGCGCTCCTTCGACAGGTCGGCGTTTTTAATGATGTACTCATCCACGCGATCTTCATAGTCAACACGCATGCTGGCGATGATTTCCTGGATGGCCTCAACGCTCATGCCCGGCTTGATATACTCGCTCAGGTTGTCCAGCAGCAGGACGCGCTTCTGGTTGTCGCGGATTTTTTTCTCGTTGTCGACAATTTCACGCTGCAGCTTGTTTTTGCGGCGGAACATACGTACGAACTCCAGTACGTCCTGAAATGATTGCTTGGCATTTTCCATGATGGCACCTTTCTTTGAGCCTGCTGACGCAGGGAGAGAGTCAAAACGATCAGCTTAGCGGCTAGCCCGCCAGGTAAGCAATTTTCACAGCTAAATTCAGACTGGCTCTTATCTTAGCGCAAAGAAACCCGGTTTCGCATTAAGTCATTGTCTGAGGTGATTATTTGCGCAGCGCCATCCGCATCAGATCGGTCATCCGCTCCAGCTGTTTCGCCAGTTCCAGCGTCAGCCAGACGTAACCGTAGATGGGCGTCTCCTCCAGTCCGTCGTTGCGCGCATCGGCGATCAGCCGCCGCAGTTCAGCGCTGATTTCGGTGAGTTCATGGCTGTTCGCCCCTCCCTCATCCGTAATGCCCTCAATCGCCATCACCGACAGCGCCCGCAGCGTGTTCTCTGTGGTCTGCTGCATACGGCGCAGCGCGGGCGCGTTAAGCATGATCAGATGGCTCTCACGCGAAGCCCACCAGGCATTAATCTGCATCTCAATGGTGTAAACCATATTACGGTTTATGGTCTGAATCGCTTCAAGCACCGACCTGGGGATGCGCGTCTCTTTGCTGGCGGGCTCCAGCAGTGCCCGCATTTTGATGACGCTGCTCAGCAGCTTGCCCAGCGGCTTATTGAGACGCGGCTTTTCCACCAGGTTGGGCGAAAAACCGGCGTGATAGATTTTCGCCATGGCCGCCAGCGTATCTGAAAGCTGAATGCGCCAGTGGGTATAGGCGCGCTGCGCCCAGATAGCGGTAAACAGCAGCGCCATCAGCGACCCCAGAATCACATCGCCGCCGCGCCACAGAGCGACGGTGAAATCGCCGGTCGGTGCCCCCACCACCACGCTCAGCGTGATGCCGATTAACAGCGCCATATAGGGGTGTTTGCCCAGCGTGAGGTAGCCGCTGATCACCATGATAAGGCCGCACCAGGCCAGCATAACCGGCATGGAGATCAGCTCCAGCTTCAGGGCGATCAGGCCGGAGATGGAGCCCGCCACGGTGCCGCTGATGCGCTGCAGCGCCCGCGGAAAGACATTACCCCAGGTCGAGATCGGTCCCATCACCACTACCAGCGTAATCAGCGGCCAGGTGCCTTCCGGAATCCCTGTCGCGCGGACAAAGATAAAGCAGAGTATAAAGGCGATGGCAATACGGATGCCGTGGACGGAGCGGTAGTGGCGATAAAACCAGAACTCCAGTGTTGAGATAGGCTTGTCAGAACGCAAAGTAACTTTCCGGTTGCGGGATAACGATACGGCTATCTTAACCCTGAATCAGCCGCAGACTCAGCCCCGCCAGGCCGTTTCAGATTCGTTTTGACGTTCCCTTACAATTATCAACATTCTCCTCACATCCCTGTCAGCAGATTAAAACAATGCCACACGACTTTTTAACGTCTGCCGCCCGTCCGCAGCCGACTCGGGGCGCCACGCTGACAAAACGGGCAGCCTGCTGGCTGCCCGTTCGCGAACCGGAAGTCGGCTAATCAGAATTTCTGCTTCAGATAGTCTGTCAGACGGGTCAGCACACCTGCCGGTTCAACTGCACTCAGCGCCACCAGCGGATAGTGCGCAATCTCCTGATCTTTATCCATCACCTGAATTTCACCGATGACCTCATTGGCCTTCAGCGGCGCTTCCAGGTCTTTGCGGTTGATGACATATTTCGCTTTCACACTCTGTACATCGCTGCGCGGCAGAGAGAGGAAGACATCCTCTGCCGTGCCCACGTCGACCTGATGCGGATTGCCGTACCAGACGTTTTCACTGCCAATCTTCTTACCGGCGTGGAACAGCTGGACGGTGTCAAAGGTGTTCTGCCCCCAGACCAGCAGCTTACGCGCCTGCTCTTCACGCCCTTTCGCACTTTTACCGCCCATCACCACGGCAATCAGGCGATGTTTGCCGACCACGTTTGAGGCGATGATATTAAAGCCTGCAGTCTCGGTATGACCGGTCTTCAGTCCATCCACATGCAGATTGTTGTCCCACAGCAGGCCATTGCGGTTGTTCTGGGTAATCCCATTCCAGGTCAGCGTCTTTTCGCTATACATAGCGTAAAAGTCAGGCTCGCCATCAATGATGGCGCGTGACAGTTTCGCCATATCAAGCGCGCTGGAGTACTGGCCTGGCGCATCCAGACCATGAACCGTTTCAAAATGGGTGTTCTGCAGGCCGAGTTTTTCGACATAGTGGTTCATCATGCCGACAAAGTTCGCTTCACTGCCCGCGACATAGTCAGCCAGTGCAACACAGGCGTCGTTACCGGAATCGATGATGACGCCGCGGCTTAAATCCCGGACGCTCAGCTTGTCGCCTGGCTTCAGGAACATCAGCGAGGAACCTTTGAACACCGGATTGCCCGCCGCCCAGGCATCTTTCCCGACGGTGACCATGTCATCGCGGCTGATTTTCTTCTGGTCGATCGCGCGATCCACCACATAGCCGGTCATCAGCTTAGTCAGGCTGGCGGGATTACGGCGTTCGTCGGGATTACCTGCGGTCAGAACCTGGCCGGTAGTGGCATCCATCAGAACCCAGGATGCCGCATCAATCGCCGGAGGCGTAACAGGAAAGGGAATCGCATCAGCTTGTGCCAGCGAGGCCCAGAAAACAGTAGCGGTAACGGTGAACAGCAGGCGCCTTTTCAACACTTCATCCTTAATTGCACGGGAGAAAATTTCTAAAACGAAACGGAAACAGCCGCACGTTTTACGGCAAAAGCGTTGTGAAGGTTTGATTAAATTGAAAAAAAGTATGAATAGAAGAGGTGTGGTTTTATGCACGTTTCAACTTCAGTCCAGCCCGAGTGAAGTAATGCCACTCGCCTGGTTCAGATAAAAATGCTATTAAGAAATATTCACTCACACACCCGCACCATAAGATAATAACTCTTTCACAAAAATGACGCCTTGCATGAAAAATGTCAGGATGACCGTATTCAGATAATATCGCATTGTCGTTTTACACATCAAAAAAACAGTCTGCTGAAAGATAAAACTTCAGCCAGATGTCAACCGTAAAAACACCAAAAAAAGAGCACACTAAAAATCCAAGAGAAAGAGTCAGGGAGTAAGCAGCCCTTAATGTTTCATGTAATGAAATCCGCAGTTACTGCTCATTACTTCTGCTTTAAATAAATTGTAAAAACTACTCCCCCCTGACAGGGGGTAAGCCAGCAATTTACTGGAAAAAAACATAAAGAGCCAGGCACTGAAGTTAATGAACCATAAAGTTTTTCATCAAAAAGTCTGCTTCGGCCTTTTTCATCGCTGTCAAAAACAAATTATCGCATGGCGAAAATCCTATTTAAATCAAAAAATAACATAAAATTAACACTTCATTCACAATGCATGTTAGAATTGGAATCTATTTATTGTGAAAAATTAATTATGGACATCTGCTGACATGGCCGACTCTCAGGTTAAGTATCACTTTCCTTCAATTGATATATTAAGGTTTTTCGCCGCTATGTCGGTCGTAGTGTATCACTGCATAGAGCATTTCTCCTGGACAACGTTTCCAACTGATTATGGGACATTCTGGTTTCGAATGGGGTGGATTGGTGTAGATATATTTTTTGTCATCTCTGGATTTGTTATTTCACTGGCTGCATTTTCACAGATTGACAGAAACGGTGTGAAGGGGTTCCGTCGTGCTTTTATGAAAAAAAGACTTTGCAGAATAATCCCTCTGCACTATCTTACCATTCTGATATTCATTATTTTTTTATCACCTTCCCTGATATACAATCACTTTACCGTAAATCTGCTATCCCATCTTTTATTTGTACACAATTTTTCATATTTCACTCACGGTGATATCAATGGTGTCAACTGGTCACTGGGTGCTGAAATGCAGTTTTATATTCTTATCGCATTATTAGCCGCCTGCCTGAGAAATGGCAATGTTTACAAAGTTATAATCGCAGCCCTGTTGATAACTTATTGCTGGCGCCTCATGATTATCTATTGCAGCAATGCAGGCGTATTCAGTAATTTTTTCCATACGTTTGTTTGGGCCACGCAATTGCCAGGTATGCTTGACGAATTTTTGGTGGGATACCTTATTGCGCGACTTGTCCGATCCCGGCACGCAGTCAATGTTTTTTCCTATAAATTCACGCCTGCTATTTTATTTTTTGCTTTTTCAATCATGCTCTATTTCTTACTCACCACATACCTTAATTATTCCTCTTTCTGGCCTCATCCGTTAATGGTTCTTTTTTTCAGGACATGCATCGCAATCACTTTCGGTGTCTTGATTGTTTTTCTCTGCTCATTAAAAGTCAAAAAAAGCATCAGGGTAATTCTGACGCCTTTTTATTATGGTGGAACAATCTCATACGGCATCTATTTATGGCACTATCCTGTATTACTGTCAGTAAAAGAAAACCTACCCTGGTTGCATCCTCTTCAGTCGATGACAGTCACCGTTTTCTTTACGTTAGCCTTATCCGCTCTTTCATGGCATTTTTTCGAAAAAAATTTCCTGGTGAAGAAGATATAATATTTAGTTAAGCCATTTTTAAACTGCAAATTATACGTTCCCTCATCAATTCGGAGAGCCTGTTTAACTACAGGTTCTCATCCACACCCGAAAATCTGAAGAAATTATAACCGTTGCAGCGCGTACGCATTAATTCAGTTTTAAAAACACCGGCTATATCTGCATTTTTTCACATAGTGATCCTTCGGGGGAATTCAACGTTTTTGCTTATCTACCTGATGAAAATTGGCTACTCTGGATATCTGAGTGCATGTTCCTATCAGATAAGTGCATCCGAATACGCTGGTGCTGTCACGCAGCAGCTAACCTGTGAAAATCACCCTGGCCTGAACTTCAGCCACATCGAATTATGGTTTACCATAGAGGTAGCCTCAGACGCCGTTCGGGCCGCTATACTGGCACTATCCAACAGAATTTTCCGTCAGATAATGATGCGTTCACCCTGCGGCGCGCAACCCGATACAGAACGAACAGTGAGCCGTTCTATCGCACTCTGTTCATTAAGTCAGTGAACGCAATAAACGGATATGAAATTTGAATAACGACCGCGTACAGCCTACTTTCCTCTTCCACGATTATGAGACCTTTGGCACCAGTCCCTCACGTGACCGCCCTGCTCAGTTTGCTGGCCTGCGCACCGACAGCGAGTTCAATCCGGTCGGCGAACCGGAGGTGTTCTACTGCCGTCCGCCTGATGACTATCTGCCCCAGCCCGAAGCGGTCATGATTACGGGCATCACGCCACAGATAGCGATGAGTCGCGGCGTCAATGAAGCCGAGTTTGCTGAGCGTATCCACACGCTGTTCACCACGGAGCAGACCTGTGTGGTGGGCTATAACAATGTGCGTTTCGATGACGAAGTGACGCGCAATATTTTCTATCGCAACTTCTTCGATCCCTATGGCTGGAGCTGGCAAAACGGCAACTCGCGCTGGGACCTGCTCGACGTCATGCGGGCCTGCTACGCACTGCGCCCGGAAGGCATTAACTGGCCAGAAAATGAAGAGGGCTTTCCCAGTTTCCGGCTGGAACATCTGACCAAAGCCAACGGTGTGGCGCATGAAAATGCGCATGATGCGATGTCCGATGTCTATGCCACGCTGGCGATGGCGAAGCTGGTCAAAGAGAAGCAGCCAAAGCTGTTTTCGTTTTTGTTTACCCATCGGAACAAAAACAAGCTGATGAACCTGATCGATATTCCGCAGATGAAGCCGCTGGTTCACGTCTCCGGCATGTTCGGCGCCGCGCGCGGCAATACCAGCTGGATTGTGCCGCTGGCCTGGCATCCTGATAACCGCAATGCGCTGATCGTGGTTGATCTGGCGGGTGACATGTCGCCGCTGCTGCAACTGGATGCCGACACGCTGCGCGAGCGTCTTTACACGCCGAAAAATGACCTGGGCGATCTGCCTGCGGTGCCGGTGAAACTGGTGCATATCAATAAATGTCCGGTGCTGGCCCCTGCCAGCACACTGCGGCCGGAGGATGCGGCCCGGTTGAATATCGATCGTCAGCACTGTCTGGATAATCTGGCCCTGCTGCGTCAGCAGCCCGAGGTACGGGAAAAACTGGTGACGCTGTTTGCCGAGGCTGAACCTTTCACGCCGTCAGACGACGTGGACACGCAGCTTTATGATGGTTTCTTCAGTGATGCCGACCGTGCCGGGATGAACATCATCCGGCAGACCGCCCCGGCTAACCTGCCTGCGCTGGACCTGAGCTTTGAGAGCGCACGGGTGGCGAAGCTGCTGTTCCGCTATCGCGCACGTAATTTCCCCGGCACGCTGGATGATGCCGAACAGCAGCGCTGGTTAGCGCACCGCCGCGAAGTGCTTAACGGCGATCGCGTACAGGCCTTTTTACAGGAGCTGGAGGCTCTGGCTAACCTGCATGAGGCAGATACCGAAAAGATGGGACAGCTAAAAGCCCTCTATCTTTATGCTCAGGAGCTGGTTTCCTGACGCTCCTCATGCATCGACCCGGCCACCTGTGCCGGGTCAGACTCTCTTCTGTTGAAACAGCGTAAATTACAGCAGCGTCCATACCAGCCAGGTCAGCGCAAAACCACTTAATCCCATCAATGTCGTCAGTACCGTCCAGCTACGCAATCCGTCAGCGACCGACAGTCCAAGATAACGGGTAACAACCCAGAAGCCGGAGTCATTGACGTGAGACAGCCCCAGCGCACCAAAGCAGGCTGAGAGCGCAACCAGTACCAGTTGCATTTCCCCCAGCCCCGTCACAGCCGTACTCAGCAGTCCACAGGTTGTCACAATCGCCACCGTTGCCGAGCCCTGCGAGGCGCGCAGCGCCAGAGAGAGAATAAACGCTGCCGGGATGAGTGGCAGATGAATGGTCTGCAGGGAACCGGCCAGCGCTTTACCCACGCCCGACTCCACCAGTACCTTGCCAAATGCGCCACCGGCGCCTGACACTAAAATCACACCGGCCGCGGAAGAGATGGCGTTGTTCGACAGCGTCTCCAGCTTCTCTGTCGTCCAGCCGCGCCGCAGTCCCAGCAGCCAGGCGGCAAGCGCCAGCGTAATCAACAGCGCAACCGCCGGCGACCCGACAAGCGTCAGGATCTGCAGCGGCAGGCTGCCTGGCGTAAGATGCGGTGGCAGTAAAGTCCCGAGCATAATCAGCAGGATCGGCAGAACGATTAAGCCCGAAATCAGCAGCGCACCCGGCGCCTCTTTGTGGCTGCCCGACGGCGTCTGAGCAGAGGGTTCCGTCAGCTGCAGCTGTTCCAGCACCTGAACGGAGAGGTGATATTTTTTGCGGTTTAACGCTTTAGCCACGAAGTAACCGACAATGCCCGTGGGAATCGACAGGGCGATACCGGTCATCATCAGCCAGCCAAGGTCCGCATTCAGCAGGCCCGCCGCCGCTGCCGGCCCCGGATGGGTAGGCACCGTCACATGCACCATCAGCATCATCCCCGCCATCGGTAAACCGAATTTCAGCGGCGAGACGCGCATCACCTTGGTAAAACCGTAAATCAGCGGCACCACGATGATAAATCCGACGTCAAAAAATACCGGCAGCCCTAAGATAAAGGCGACGGTCGTCAGCGCAGCGACCATGCGCTGTGGCCCGCAGAGCTGAGCAAAGCGGTTCGCCAGCCGGTCCGCACCGCCCGACGTCTCTATGATAGCGCCGAGGATTGCGCCCAGCACGATAATGGCGGCAATACTGCCGAGCAGGCTCCCCATCCCGCCCAGTATCACCTTCATGATGTTTTCGGCCGGGATACCGGTGATAATGGCGACAAACAGGCTGGCAATCAGCAGAGCAATAAAGGGATGAACTTTGGCTTTGATCACCAGCAACAACAGCAGAATCACGCTGATCAGCGCGATGGATAACAGCAGCGTAGTGGACATCGGAAGACCTCTGATTAATTATAATTTTCAGTGATTTATGTTTTTCGTTGATTCAGCACTGGTGTCATTAAGGTGCAGCGATTCACCCTGTCTGACGGACAAACGGGATGCGTCGCTGCGGGTGTTTAGTGGCGTGTGCGCCAGGGGGCGAACCAGCCCAGGCCCGCCGTGGTAGTGGTGCGCGGAAAATATTCGCAGCCCACCCAGCCGTCGTAGCCGACTTCATCCAGTAGCGCAAAGAGCCAGGGATAGTTAACTTCTCCCTCATCCGGCTCATGGCGATCCGGGGCCGAGGCGATCTGCACGTGACGATAGCGTCCGGCATAGTGGCGGATCAGGTGGCTGAGGTTGCCATCTACCCGCTGTGCGTGAAACAGGTCAAGCTGGATGAATACGTTGGGCCGATCGATCTGATCGACCATTTCCAGCGTCTGATACTGGCTGGCGTAGAGATAGCCAGGTTTGGTGACAGGATTAAGCGCCTCAATCAGCAGATGAATGTCGTGCGGCGCAAATTGTTCCGCTGCATAGCGCATGTTGGCGATAAAGGTGTCAACGTAACGCTGACGGTCGGCACCGGGTGGTACCGTCGCCGCCATGATGTGCACCTGCGGGCAGTTCAGCGCCAGCGCGTAGCTCAGGGCGCGATCGATATCCGCCCTGGCTTCCGCTTCCCGGCCAGGGATGGCCGATACGCCCCACTCTCCCGCCGCGACATTACCGGGTGCGGTATTAAACAGCACCAGTTGCAGCTGGTTCTCATCCAGCCACGCTTTGATCTGTGTGGCGGGATAGTCGTAAGGAAAGAGGAACTCGACCGCCGTAAAACCGGCTTCCGCCGCCGCCGCGAAGCGTTCAGCAAAAGGCAGTTCGGTAAACTGTGTTGAGAGATTGGCAGCAAACTTTGGCATTATCGGCTCCTTAACTCAGCCACTTCGGCTTCGTTGAGATAACGGATTGGACGGTCGCCCAGGGTGAATATCAGACGGGCCGTCTCTTCCAGCTCTTCCGTATTGTCGGCCGCTTCGCGCAGGGATTTTCCCACGACGACCGGGCCATGGTTCGCCAGCAGGAAAGCACGGTAGTGCGGCGCCAGCGCGGCCAGATCCTCAGCCAGTCGTTCATCGCCCGGCTTGTAGTAAGGCACCACAGGCACGTCACCGACCCGCATGACGACATAGGGGGTAAAGGGACGAATGCAGTTTGTGGTGTCCAGACCCTCCAGGCAGGAGAGCGCCGTCAGGTAGTGGCTGTGCAAATGCACTACCGCCCGGCAGTCGGGATTGTTCAGATAAAGCGCACGGTGAAACGCGATCTCCTTGGAGGGCTTATCACCGGACAGCCACTCCCCCTGGGGCGTCACCTTCGACAGACGGTCGCCCTGCAGTTCTCCCAGACAGGAGCCGGTCGGGGTCGCCAGCAGATTGCCATCCTCCAGCAACATCGAGAGATTGCCCGCCGAGCCGGTGGCGTAGCCGCGCTGAAAGAAAGAGGCACCCAGACGCACCATTTCGTCGCGCGCCTGCTGCTCAGCAAGAGAGATTGATTCAGACATAAGTAAACTCCGTTTGCGCCCGGCGGAAGAAATCTTCGTCGCCAAAATTGCCCGATTTCAGCGCCAGTGAGAGCGGCTGATGAATGTCGCGAACCCAGGGCACGCCGGGAGAGATCGTTGGCCCGATGTGAAAGGCCGTCACGCCCAGACTCTGCGCTACCACGCCAGAGGTTTCACCGCCCGCCACGATAAAGCGCTGCCAGCCCCGCCGTTTCAGCTCACGAGTGACGGCGGCAAACAGCTGTTCGATAGCCTCGCTGCTGTGCGCGGCGCCGTAGCGTTGCTGAATCGCCTGCAACTGCTGCGCATCCGCGGTGGCAAACAGCAGCGGCGCCAGCGTCTGATGATGGTTAGCCTCCACCCAGTCGCACAGCTGCCGGGCATAACCTTCTGCATTCTCCAGGCAGGGCGCAATCTCCACTTCGCGGGCCGGCGCCAGCTGGCGATAGGCGGCAACCTGACGGTTGGTCATCTGAGAGCAGGAGCCGGACAGCACCACGGCGCGCGCGCCCTGCGGACGCCCCGCCTGTTCAGCGCGGGCATCCGTTTGTGCGCCCGCCCACTGCCGCGCCAGACCGATCGCCAGCCCGGAGCCGCCGGTCACCAGCCGCAGATCCCGCACGGCCTCGCCCAGCGTCAGCAGGTGATCCTGATGCAGCGCGTCCGTGACCACATAATTGACGCCCTGCTCCGCGAGCCGATCCAGCGCCTCACGAACCGCGGCGGCCCCCTGATCGACCTGCGCCGCTGCGATCAGGCCCGCGTTGCCGCTGGCCTGCGCGTTCATCACGCGCAGCAGGTTGCTGTCATGCATCGGCGTCACCGGATGGTGCCGCATACCCGACTCCGACAGCAGCTGGTTACCGACGAACAGATAGCCCTGATAGACGGTGCGTCCGTTCACCGGCAGCGCCGGACAGATCACCGTCAGTGTCTCACCCAGAGCCGCCAGCAGCGCGTCGGTTACCGGACCGATATTGCCCTGCGCGGTGCTGTCGAAGGTTGAGCAGTATTTAAAGTAGAAACGCTGGCAGCCCTGCTGCTGCAGCCACGCCAGCGCGGCCAGCGACTGCGCAACAGCTAGTTCCGGCAGACAGGAGCGGCTCTTCAGGCTGACCACAATCGCCTGTGCCTCTGTGATCGCTTCCCCGCCGGGGATGCCGTTAAACTGAATTGTGCTGAGACCGTTCTGCACCAGGAAACTGGCGATATCGGTCGCCCCGGTAAAGTCGTCTGCTATCACACCAAGACGCATCACTTTTTCTCCCCGGCCTGCGGCAGCGTGATGCCGCTGAAAATTTTAATGACCGCGCTGTCATCTTCGCGCCCGTAACCGGCATTGCTGGCTTCGGTAAACATGTTGAGCGCGACAGAGGCCAGTGGTAGCGGGAAGTGCAGCGACTTCGCGGTATCGGCGACCAGGTTCAGATCTTTCACGAAGATATCGACGGCCGATTTCGGGCTGTAGTCGCCGTCGACGACATGCTTCATACGGTTTTCGAACATCCACGAATTGCCCGCCGCATGGGTTACCACTTCATACATGGTTTCCAGCGGGATACCGGCGCGGGAGGCCAGCGCCATCGCTTCTGCGCCGACGGCGATGTGGACGCCCGCCAGCAGCTGATGAATGATTTTCACCGTCGAGCCGAGGCCGATCTCACTGCCGACGCAGTAGACTCTGCCCGCCACTGCATCCAGCACGCGCTGAAGTTTTGCGAAGGCGGCCTCACTGCCGGAGGCCATCACCGTCATCTCTCCGCTGGCCGCTTTGGCCGCGCCGCCCGAAACCGGTGCATCCAGCATCAGCAGCTGATAGTGCGCCAGCTGCTGTTCGATCTGCTGCGCATCCCGGGCTGAGAGCGTGGAGGAGACCATTACGACTGTGCCGGGACGCAGTTTTGGTGCCAGGCCATCTTCTCCGAACAGGATCGCATTGACCTGCTGTGCGTTGACCACCAGCAGCAAAACGGCGTCGAGCTGGTCAGCAAACGCGGATGCCGAGGGTTGCGCATCGCGCGCACCGGCCTGACGCAGGGTCTCCAGCGCGGCGGGATTGAGATCCACGCCCCAGGTATTCAGCCCGGCGCGCAGACAGGATTGAGCGGCCCCCATGCCCATAGAGCCCAACCCGATAACACAGATATTTTCAGCTGGCACGTCAGCCCCCTGTTAAATTAAGTGATTATTTGTTTGTTACTGTTAATCCTGCCAGCTTCCTCCGGGTAAAAACGTGTCTCGCTTCACAAAAAAACATCATCAATGTGAAGCTGAACAATTTTTAACATTGCCCGCTCAGCCGCGCTTTGCCTGCGTTGCTGGCCTCTCTGCAACACAGAGCCTTACGGCGGCTGCTATTTTCTGTTCTGGTTAAGCGGCAGATCCCTTACAATGTGAAAAAATGGTAATTGTCAGGGAGCAGATATGATTCCGGTTGAACGTCATCAACAGATTCTTGCGCTGGTGGCCGATCGCGGCGTGGTCAGTATTGCCGAACTTACAGAACGGCTGGGGGTGTCACACATGACCATCCGCCGCGATGTGCAGAAGCTGGAGGAACAGGGCGCCGTGCTGTCCGTCTCCGGCGGCGTGCGCTCTGCCGATCGCCTGGCGGCTGAACCCTCGCATCTGACGAAGAGCACCCTGTTTAACGATGAGAAACGGGCGATCGGCCGTACCGCCGCACGGCATATTCCCCGTAACAGCTGCATCTATCTGGATGCGGGCACCACCACCCTGGCTCTGGCGAGGGAGCTGGTGGATCGCGATGATTTGCTGGTTGTGACCAACGATTTTATGGTGGCGAATCTGCTGATGGAGGCGAGTCAGTGCCGGGTGATCCACACGGGCGGAACCGTGTGTCGTGAAAACCGCTCCTGTGTCGGGGAGTCGGCGGCGCGCAGCCTGCGGCATCTGGCCATCGATATCGCGTTTATCTCCGCCTCCTGCTGGGGGCCGCGCGGCCTTTTTACGCCGGATGAAGATAAAGTGATGGTCAAGCAGGCCGTCTGCGATGTCAGCAGCAAGCGGGTACTGCTGAGTGACAGCTCGAAATATAACAGGATCGCGACGTTTCTGGCGTTGCCACTGGAGACGTTTGATCAGGTGGTCACCGATAAAAAACTCGGCGAAGCGGCGCTGGCACAGTTAAGTACGGGGAGCTGGGAGCTGGTGCTGGCGGGATAGTCCGCTCTAAAAAGAGTCTGGATACAGGGCGGGGATGGCGGCGAAAAGCGGGTCAGTCAGGCTGTTGCTGCCTTCCCGAGTGCGTCGGGAAGGCAGCAACGTCAGCGCAATTAAATTTCTTCGCTGAACTGCGGCACTGGGTTACGGAAGCTGCGGGTCACAAATGCCAGGTAAAGAATACCAATGGCGGCCCAGATCAGGCCCAGCACCATTGAACTCTCTTCCAGATTCACCCACAGCGCCCCAACGGTCAGTGCGCCCAGCAGAGGCAGCAGCAGATACTGAACGTGGTCTTTCAGCGTCCGGTTACGCTTCTCACGTATCCAGAACTGCGCGATGACGGACAGGTTTACAAAGGTAAACGCAACCAGTGCACCAAAGTTAATCAGCGCCGTGGCAGTCACCAGGTCGAAATTAATCGCCATCAGCGCAATCGCGCCCACCAGCAGAACGTTCAGTGACGGGGTACGCCATTTAGGATGGATATAGCCGAAGAAACGCTCCGGGAATACGCCATCACGACCCATGACATACATCAGGCGTGATACACCTGCATGCGCCGCCATACCGGATGCCAGCACCGTGACCACCGAGAAGATCAGGATGCCGATCTGCAATACTTTACCGGCCACAAACAGCATGATTTCAGGCTGTGAGGAGTCCGGGTCCTGGAAACGCGTGATGTCCGGGAAATAAAGCTGCAGGAAATAGGATGCCGCGATAAAGATCACACCGCCAATCAGCGCCGTCAGGAAAATCGCGCGCGGAATGGTGCGTTCTGCATCTTTTGTCTCTTCCGACAGTGAACTGATGCCATCAAAGCCGAGGAACGAGAAGCAGAGTATTGTCGCACCGGTAATCATCGGCACCACATGCGCATTCTCAGACCAGAACGGACGGCTGCTCACCAGCGTGCCGGCACCGACGCCGCTTGCCACACCGTAGATCACCATGCCGGTGATCCCGACCATGACGACAACCTGCAGCACCACAATCACACTGTTGAAGTTGGCGACGGTTTTGATGCCCTTGAGGTTAGAGAGCGTCATAAAGCCCACCAGCAGCACCACAAAAATCCACGACGGGATACCCGGCACCAGTGATTCGAAATAGTTTTTCGCCAGCAGGATATTGATCATCGGCATGAACAGGTAGTCCAGCAGCGATGACCAGCCAACCATAAAGCCGACGTGCGGACTGATTGCCTTCTGAGCATAGGTATAAGCGGAGCCCGCAGAGGGGAAGCGGCGTACCAGCTTACCGTAACTCACAGCAGTGAACAGTATCGCAATCAGCGCGAAAGCATAGGCGGTGGCGACGTGACCATCGGTCAGCCCGGAAACGATGCCAAAGGTATCGAACAGGGTCATAGGCTGCATGTAGGCTAAGCCCATCATGACGACCGGAAGTAACGTAAGTGTTTTTTTGAGCTGCGCACGCTGTGGTGCGGCGGAGGTATTAAGCGACATGCTTCAGTCCCCCATGTGCGACAACCTGGCTGGGTTGGGTCACAGGGCAACTGCGCATTAAGCGACAGGGAGTCAGGCTGGTAGTGGACACGGCGCCGTAGTCATCACGAAAACGCGTACCAGCATTGGCTGGCAGAGTGTAAAACATCCCCATCTTTGTAATCCTCAATCTCACGCGTATGCGTGTTTTCAGTGTTTATCTATCCGGGTGCGTGCCCGGCCTCGGTTAAGTCAGCAAAAACGCTCTGTTAAAACTGGATGCAAAAAAATAACCGACGCTGGAGGCGACGGTTATCATCTGATTTTGCAGGCCGCGTATTCTGCCCTAACCCGCGGCAGGAATTCAAGCCATCGGGGCATCTTATGCAAAAAAAGTACGTCAGATTGCCTATAACAGGGGCATCAGGCGTTTTTCAGCATCCAGTCAATTTCCGTCGCTGTCACCAGCCGCTCAAACTGCATCAGTTCATAGTTCTTGCAGCTATGCCAGACGCTGGCAAAACGTTCACCCAGCAGCTTCTGCAGCGGATAGCTGCTGTCGAACTCATACAGGGCATCACTCTGACGGATCGGCAGCGCCAGCCCCTCGGCCTGATGACCGTTGCCGGTGACCGGGTGCGGCAGCGGCAACTGGGTATCGAGTCCGTGTAGCATCCCGGCAAGTATAGCCGAGACCACCAGATAGGGGTTTGCATCTGCCCCCGCAACCCGGTACTCAATACGATGGTTGTCGATATCACCACAGGGGACGCGTAGCGCCACGGTCCGGTTGTTGTGACCCCATGACGCCTGCAACGGTACATAAGCATCCGGTACAAAGCGACGATAGGCGTTGACGTTGGGTGCCAGTAGCGCCATTGAAGCGGGCATCAGATCGATCATGCCAGCCAGCGCACGCTTCATCAGCGGGGAATCACTGCCGTCATCGCAGGCGAAGGCGTTGTGGTCAGCTGCGTCCAGCATGCTGATATGCACATGCATTCCGCTACCCGCATACTCCTCATAGGGCTTCGCCATAAAAGTGGCGGTCATGCCGTGATTCTCCGCCACCTGACGAATCAGCCGCTTCAGCTGAATCGCGTGATCGCAGGCGCGCAGAACGTCGCGGGTGTGATGCAGGTTGATCTCAAACTGACCAGGCGAGGCTTCCGCCAGCGCCCCATCGGCCGGTATCCCCTGCAGACGCGCCAGGTCGTCGATATCGCGCAGGACATCGGCAAAGTGATCGAGGTTATCAACTGAGTAGACCTGACTCTGCATATTGCGTTCGTCGCTGCCCGGCGAGCACGGCGGCTGAATAAAGCCTTCAGCATCGCGCTTTTTGTCTACCAGATAGAACTCCAGCTCTACCGCTACCACCGGAAACAGCCCACGGTTACGCAGCTGTTGCCACAGCCGGTTCAGGACATTTCGGGGTTCAACGTCAAAGGGAGTGCCATCTTGGTTACACATGGTCAGCAGCAGTTGGGCAATGTGCTGTGGGTCAGACGCGGAGGGAACTAAAGTACCGGAAACGGGCAGGCAGAGATTATCAGGTTCGCCCAGTGACTGGCCGAGTCCCGCTTCTTCCACCGTGTTGCCGAGGATATCCATTGCAAACACCGAAGCGGGGAAATAACACCCTTTTTCCAGCTTAGGCAGCGCAGAGACCGGAATGCGCTTGCCGCGGAACACACCATTCAAATCGTTTAGCAGGATATCAACATACTGCGTGTCAGGATGGCGCTCCAGCCAGGTTTTCACCTCAAGCTGGAACGCGCTGGTTCGTTTCTCTTCGCTGTGAAGCGTGAAGTCTTCCACTTCTACCAGGTTAGTCATGATCTCACCCGCCCCTGTAAGGTTTGCGTAATGCTCAAAATAACGGCCACAACACTAACATAGCGCCAACATAAAAAGTGTGCAAATGTAACAAATCTGTTTGAAGAACAAACAGCAGATTGCTAGATTGAAAAAATATTGCACACTTAACCGCCAGACGTGCCCTATCGGTAGATATTTCGAACAGCGATGCGAGGACGTGAGATGGGCATTATTTTTGACAAGCCGTTGATTGGCGTAGTGATGTGCCAGAAAGATCTGGGCGGTCATGCCACTCAGACGGTTCACAACAAATATATTGATGCGCTCGTCCAGGCGGGCGGCGTTCCTCTCGCTTTGCCTCACAGCCTGCTCGCAGCACCTCATCTATCAGAAAACGCTATGACAGTGCTGGATGGCCTGTTGCTGACCGGCAGTCCCAGCAATATCGAACCCTGGCATTATGGTGAAGAGGGCGAGGAACCGCACGCCGATCCGGGCCGCGACCGCCTCGCCTTTCAGCTCATTACCTGGGCCACCAGTCACAAAATGCCGATGTTCGGGATCTGCCGCGGGATGCAGGAGCTGGTGGTGGCAAACGGCGGCGCGCTCTGGCGGGATCTCAGCGAACAGCCGGGCCTGCGGGGACATCATGAAGATGAGACGCTGCCGCTTGATCAGCAGTATGCGCCTGCGCACCCGGTCACCATCGAGCCGGGCGGCCTGCTGGCGACGCTGTTCGACAGTCACCAGCCGCTGCAGGTTAACTCACTCCATCATCAGGGTGTCCGCGAGCCGGGCCCGCAGCTGCGCATTGAAGCGCGCGCGCCGGATGGGCTGATCGAGGCAGTGAGTCTGCGCCACCATCCCTTTGCTTTGGCGGTGCAGTGGCATCCTGAATGGCAGCCTGCACAGGCGGCGGGATCGCAGGCGCTGTTCGGCGGCTTTATTCAGGCCGCCCTTCACTATCACAGAGGAAAAAAGGATGAGTGACGCTACGCTGGCACCGGGACGCCGACTGGCACAAATCCGGCAGACGCTGGGCCTGTCGCAGCGTCGGGTGGCGGAACTGGCCGGACTCACCCACAGCGCCATCAGCACCATTGAGCAGGATAAGGTCAGTCCGGCTGTCAGCACCCTGCAAAAGCTGCTGAAAGTTTATGGACTGTCACTGTCAGAATTCTTTTCGGAACCAAAACCGGACGCCGCGCCCCGTGTGATAGTTCGCGCCAGCGACCTGCTGGAAATTGGCAGTCAGGGCGTTTCGCTTAAGCTGATCGACAATGGCCGTACGCAGCGCATGCTGGGGATGCTGCTGGAAACTTACCAGCCTGGTGCCAGTACGGGCGAGAAACTGCGTCATCCGGGCGAAGAGACCGGCACGCTGCTGGAAGGTGAAATCACACTGGTGATTAATGGACAGCAGTTTCATCTCACTGCCGGAGAGAGCTACGTCATCGATACCGGTCTGCCGCACAGCTTTACCAACCGGGCCGAAACCCCCTGCCGCATTATCAGTGCCCATACGCCAGCCAACTTTTAGGCGCATTACGGAGGTTGTTATGAAGTACGTGGAGAGTTATTACGCAGCGACCGCCAATCCCCACGCGCCGTGGCCGACATTACAGGAGAGCATTCAGTGTGACGTCTGCATTATTGGCGGCGGTTTTACCGGCCTTTCAGCGGCACTCCACCTGACCGAGGTGGGTTACGACGTGGTGGTACTGGAGGCCGCACGGGTTGGCTTCGGTGCCAGCGGTCGAAACGGCGGTCAGGTGGTTAACTCTTACAGCCGCGATGTGGATGTGATTGAGCAGCGCTACGGTAAAGAGAGTGCACGGATGCTGGGCAGTATGATGTTCGAAGGCGCGGCGATCATCCGCGATCGCATCGATCGTTACGCGATCGCCTGTGATTACCGGCCTGGCGGCATCTTTGCGGCCTTTAATGCACGTCAGATGGCGCATCTGGAAAAGCAGAAAACGTTGTGGCAGCAGTATGGCAACCACGACCTGGAGTTGCTGGATGAACGTGCCATTCGCCGGGAAGTCGCGACCGAGCGTTATGCGGGCGGTCTGCTGGACCGGCGCGGCGGCCATCTGCATCCGCTGAATCTGGCGCTGGGTGAAGCCGAGGCGATTCGCCGACATGGCGGGCGCATCTATGAACAGTCAGCCGCGACAAAAGTCGTGTATGGCTCACCTAATCGGGTGAAAACGGCTCAGGGTGAGGTCAGCGCGACTTTCGTAATCTTCGCCGGTAACGCCTATCTGGCGCCCCAGCTGGAACCGCGGCTGAGCCGGAAAAGCATGCCGTGCGGATCGCAGATTGTTGCTACCGAGCCGCTGTCGCGCGATCAGGCCCTGTCACTGCTGCCGAACAACTACTGTGTTGAAGACTGTAACTACCTGCTGGACTATTTTCGTCTGACCGCCGACAACCGCCTGCTGTATGGTGGCGGTGTTGTCTATGGCGCACGCGAACCCGCTGACATTGAAGCCCTGATCCGGCCCAAGCTGCGGCGCACCTTTCCCCAGTTGCAGAACGTGAAGCTGGACTTTGGCTGGAGCGGTAATTTCCTGCTGACGCTGTCACGCATGCCGCAGTTTGGCCAGCTGGAGAACAACGTCTATTTTATGCAGGGCGACAGCGGTCACGGCGTGACCAGCACCCATCTCTCCGGCAGGCTTATCAGTGAACTGCTGCGCGGCAACGCCGAGCGGTTTAATGCCTTCGCCCGCCTGCCGCATCTGCCTTTCCCCGGCGGCCGGCGCTTCAGCGTGCCGCTGACCGCGATGGGCGCGGTGTGGTATGCGTTGCGGGATCGGCTGGGAGTGTGAGGCACGGCCAGCGCTTTCCCCTGCCCCGCCGGGCTATTGGGTTTCGTCGGGGCACTTTCCACCCTTCTTGCTGACCGTACTCAGTATGTTGTAACTACAGAGCGAGAAGGCGATACCCATAAAAAAGCAGGGGCGAACGCCCCCTGCTCTGCAGCGATCGTCGCATTTCACTCCAGCGGCATCTTTACCGGATCGCTATAGCGATACCCGAAACCGAGTTCAGTACAGATCCGCGACCCATCAATCAGCTTGCCGCTCTCCTTCACCGCCTCGGGCGCAAACTGCGGCGGCTGTAAACCCAGCTGGCGCGTGACGGCCGGATAGAAGGTGTCGCGCGAGGGATGTGCTGGCGCGCACAGGTTGTAAACCCGGCCCCCTTTCGGCGATTGCAGCAGCAGCGTAATCGCTTCCACCACATCATCCAGATGCACCAGATTCACGCCCTGCGAACCGTTGGCCACATCCTGCTTACCCGCCAGGAACCTACCGGGATGACGCTTCGGCCCGACCAGACCGGCCAGGCGGACAATATCCACGCTGGTGCCCGGCAAATCGTGCAGCCAGTTTTCCAGCCTGACCAGGGTTTTCCCGGCCACCGTTTCGGCGTCCAGCGGGCTGTTCTCCCGCTTAGGACCCGACTGGCTGCCATAGACGGAAGTGGAGCTGGTGAAGATAATGCGCGGCACTTTATAGACCAGCGCGGTATCGACCACGTTCTGCACCGCCTGCAGATAGGCTTCGCCCCCTTCGGCGGTCCGGCTGGCTGGCAGCGTGACGATAAGTGCATCCACGCTGAACAGCGGCTCAATATCTTCGGCATCACACTGCAGTTCCGGCGTCAGCTCCAGCTGGAACGCCTCGATGCCGCAGCGGCGCGCCGCCTCCACCCCGTCTGGCGTCGTTTTGCTGCCGGTAACCTGCCAGCCCCGGGCTGTTAACGCCGTGGCCAGCGGCATACCTAACCAGCCCAGCCCCACAATCGCGACCTTTTTCATTTTGACTCCTGACGTAAAACATCAACCCTGACTTCACCGTAGTTTGCGCCCGGATTGCAAACCGGAACAACCTGTTTCAGCGCTTTCCGAACGTCATGTTTAAAAAAGTGTTGCCAAGCGCAGTCATCTTCGCTAGGTTAAACCCCACAAATGAATACTCATTCATCAACGAGATTATTATGAAACGCGTTCAGTTTAACCACCATCATCACCATCATCCTGACTAGTCTTTCAGGCGATTGGTGCTGGGAGACTTTCAAGATCTTCCAGTGGTGTGAACGCAAGAGAACCCCCGGAAGATCGTCTTCCGGGGGTTTTTTTATGGCTGACGTAACCATCGATTCAGGACAGGATTAAGAGGACAGGAACCATGTTAGATAACACCCGTTTACGCATAGCTATGCAGAAATCCGGCCGTTTAAGTGATGATTCACGCGAACTGCTGGCGCGCTGCGGCGTTAAAATTAACCTTCAGCAACAGCGCCTGATTGCGTTTGCGGAGAATATGCCTATCGACATCCTGCGCGTGCGCGATGACGATATTCCTGGCCTGGTCATGGATGGTGTGGTTGATCTGGGCATCATTGGTGAGAACGTGCTGGAAGAGGAGTTGCTCTCGCGCCGTGCTCAGGGTGAAGATCCCCGCTATTTTACCCTGCGCCGTCTGGACTTCGGCGGTTGCCGTCTGTCACTGGCGATGGCGACCGATGCCGAGTACACCGGCCCGGAATGTCTCGATAAATCCCGCATCGCCACCTCCTATCCGCACCTGCTGAAACAGTACCTCGATAAGAAAGGCGTCAGCTTCAAAACCTGTATGCTGAATGGTTCTGTAGAAGTCGCAACCCGCGCCGGTCTGGCTGACGCCATCTGCGACCTGGTCTCTACCGGTGCGACGCTGGAAGCCAACGGCCTGCGTGAAGTCGAAGTGATCTACCGTTCGAAAGCGGTCTTGATCCAGCGTGACGGTGAAATGCCTGCCGCCAAGCAGGAGTTAATCGACAAGATGATGACCCGTATTCAGGGCGTGATTAAAGCGCGTGAATCAAAATACATCATGCTGCACGCGCCGAGTGAGCGTCTGGAAGAGGTGATCAGCCTGCTGCCTGGCGCAGAGCGTCCGACCGTGCTGCCGCTGGCAGGCGACGTCAGCCGCGTGGCGATGCACATGGTCAGCAGCGAAACCCTGTTCTGGGAAACCATGGAAAAACTGAAAGCACTGGGTGCCAGTTCCATTCTGGTGCTGCCTATTGAGAAGATGATGGAGTAAGCCATGGCCTTTTCTACCCCTATCGAGTGGCAGGCGTGTACTGCCGAACAGCAGCAGGCGCTGCTGTTACGCCCGGCTATCGCCGCGTCGGAGAACGTCACGCTGACGGTGCGTAATGTGCTTGAGCAGGTAAAGCTGAACGGTGACGCGGCCCTGCGCGAATTCAGTGCCCGTTTTGATAAAGCCCAGGTGGAAAATCTGCGCGTCACTTCGCAGCAGATTGCAGAAGCCAGCGCCCGTCTGAGCGATGAGCTGAAGCAGGCGATGGCCGTGGCCGTGGGGAATATTGAAACCTTCCACAACGCACAGATTCTGTCGCCGGTGGATGTAGAAACGCAGCCTGGCGTCCGCTGCCAGCAGATTACCCGCCCGGTAAAATCAGTTGGCCTCTATATTCCGGGTGGCTCCGCCCCGCTCTTCTCAACCGTGCTGATGCTGGCTACCCCTGCGCGCATTGCAGGCTGCAGCCGCGTCGTGCTCTGTTCGCCGCCGCCGATTGCGGATGAGATCCTCTATGCCGCGCAGCTCTGCGGTGTTGAAGAGGTATTCCAGGTGGGCGGCGCACAGGCTATCGCCGCGCTGGCATTTGGCACTGAAACCGTGCCGCGCGTGGACAAGATTTTTGGCCCGGGCAACGCCTGGGTGACGGAGGCAAAACGCCAGGTCAGTCAGCGTCTGGATGGGGCGGCGATCGATATGCCAGCCGGCCCCTCTGAAGTGCTGGTGATTGCGGACGAAGGCGCAACGCCTGCGTTTGTCGCCTCCGATTTACTCTCGCAGGCTGAGCACGGTCCGGACTCGCAGGTGATTCTGCTGACGCCCTCTTTGCCCCTGGCAGAAGCCGTCGCGGATGCAGTTGAGCAGCAGCTGGCGCAGCTGTCACGCGCCAGCACCGCCCGTCAGGCGCTGGAGAGCAGCCGCCTGATCGTGGCACGTGACCTTGCGCAGTGTGTTGAGATCTCCAACCTCTATGGCCCGGAGCATCTGATACTGCAGACCCGTCAGCCGCGCGATCTGGTGGAGGCGATCACCAGCGCCGGTTCGGTGTTCCTGGGCGACTGGTCACCGGAGTCCGCAGGCGACTACGCGTCCGGCACCAACCACGTTTTACCGACCTACGGTTACACCTCGACCTGTTCCAGCCTGGGGCTGGCCGATTTCCAGAAGCGCATGACAGTGCAGGAACTGACTCCGCAGGGCTTCCTGAACCTGGCCGCGACGATCGAAACCCTGGCCGCCGCCGAGCAGCTGGATGCCCATAAAAATGCCGTTACCCTGCGCGTTGCCGCACTCAAGGAGCAAGCATGAGTCAGGATATTGAGCAACTGGCACGCGCCAATGTGCGCGCCCTGACCCCCTATATGTCGGCGCGACGCCTGGGGGGCAACGGCGACGTATGGCTGAATGCCAATGAGTTTCCGCTGCCAGTGCCGTTTGAGCTGTCACAGCAGACGCTGAACCGCTATCCGGAGTGCCAGCCTAAAATGGTGATTGAGCGCTACGCCGCCTATGCAGGCTTAGCGCCGGAGCAGGTACTGGTCAGCCGCGGCGCAGATGAGGCGATCGAACTGATCATGCGCGCCTTCTGTGAGCCGGGGCAGGACGCGATTCTGTTCTGTCCGCCGACCTACGGCATGTACAGCGTCAGCGCCGAAACCATTGGCATCGAATACCGCACCGTCCCGGCGCTCAGCGACTGGCAGCTGAACCTGCCGGCTATTGCGGCGCAGCTGAATGGCGTCAAGGTTGTTTATCTCTGCAGCCCGAATAACCCGACCGGCAACCTGATTAATCAGGATGACATCCGTCAGTTGCTGGCGATGACCGCCGGTAAAGCCCTGGTGGTGGCGGATGAGGCTTATATTGAGTTCTGCCCGCAGGCCACGCTGACCGGCTGGCTGAAGGCGTACCCGCACCTGGTGATCCTGCGCACGCTCTCCAAAGCCTTTGCGCTGGCGGGCCTGCGCTGCGGCTTTGCGCTGGCAAACAAGCCGGTGATCGACCTGCTGATGAAGGTGATTGCGCCCTATCCGCTGGCGACGCCGGTGGCCGATGTGGCGGGTCAGGCCCTGAGTGAACAGGGCATCGCCCTGATGCGAGAGCATGTGGCCCAGCTGAATGACAATCGTGGCTGGCTGCTGGCCGAACTGGCGAAGCTGAAGTGCGTCGAGCAGGTTTTCCCCAGTGAAACCAACTATGTGCTGGCACGTTTTACCGATTCACCAAAAGTCTTCAAAACCTTATGGGATCAGGGCATTATCCTGCGTGATCAGAACAAAAATCCGGGCCTGTCGGGATGCCTGCGCATCTCCATCGGCACGCGTGAAGAGTGCGGGCGAGTGATCGCCGCGCTGCAAGCCTTTTCTGTGGAGCAAGCATGAGCCAGAAGACCCTTTTTATCGACCGCGACGGTACGTTAATCTCTGAGCCACCTGAAGATTTTCAGGTGGACCGTATGGATAAGCTGGCGTTTGAGCCAGACGTTATCCCGGCGCTGCTGGCGCTGCAGGCCGCCGGTTATCGCCTGGTGATGATCACCAACCAGGATGGGCTTGGCACCTCCCGATTCCCGCAGGCTGATTTCGATGGCCCGCACAATCTGATGATGCAGATTCTGACGTCGCAGGGCATCGCGTTTGACGATGTGTTGATCTGCCCGCATCTGCCAGAAGATGACTGCGACTGCCGCAAGCCGAAAACAAAGATGGTGGAGGCCTGGCTGGCTGAGGGCGCACTTGATACCCGCAACAGCTATGTCATTGGCGACCGCCTGACCGATGTCCAGCTGGCGGAGAACATGGGCATTCCGTCCATCCGCTACGGCGCAGACGGCCAGACCTGGCAGACCATTCAGCAGCGTCTGACCCAACGCGACCGCCATGCGCTGGTGCAGCGCAACACCAAAGAGACGCAGGTCCGGGTCGAACTGTGGCTGGACCGCGAAGGTGGCAGCAAAATTAATACCGGCGTCGGTTTCTTCGACCACATGCTGGATCAGATCGCCGTTCACGGCGGATTCCGCATGCACATTGACGTCAAAGGCGATCTCTACATCGACGATCATCATACGGTGGAAGATACCGGTCTGGCACTCGGCGAAGCGCTGCTGAAGGCGCTCGGAGACAAACGCGGTATCGGCCGCTTTGGTTTTGTGCTGCCGATGGACGAATGTCTGGCCCGCTGCGCGCTGGACATCTCCGGCCGCCCGCACATCGAATTTAAGGCCGAGTTTAACTATCAGCGCGTCGGCGATCTCAGCACCGAGATGGTCGAGCACTTCTTCAGCTCGCTCTCCTACGCCATGATGAGCACCCTGCACCTGAAAACCAAAGGCAAAAACGACCATCACCGTGTCGAAAGCCTGTTTAAAGCCTTTGGCCGTACGCTGCGTCAGGCGATCCGCGTTGAGGGCAATACCCTGCCGAGCTCGAAAGGAGTGCTGTGATGAACGTGGTGATCATGGATACCGGTTGCGCCAACCTGTCGTCGGTAAAATGGGCGATTGAACGTCTGGGTTACACCCCGGAAGTGAGCCGCGATTCCGATGTGGTGCTGCGCGCCGACAAACTCTTTCTGCCTGGTGTCGGCACCGCGCAGGCGGCGATGGATCAGCTGCAGGCGCGCGACCTGATTGATCTGGTGAAAGCCTGCACCCAGCCGGTGCTGGGGATCTGTCTGGGGATGCAGCTGCTGGGACGCGGCAGCGATGAGAATGGTGGCGTTCCGACGCTGGGTATTATCGATGAGCCGGTTTCGCTGATGGATACGCACGGCCTGCCCCTGCCGCACATGGGCTGGAATCAGATCACCGCGCAGGCAGGTAATCATCTGTTCCGTGGCATTGATGAAGGTTCTTACTTCTACTTTGTTCACAGCTACGCCATGCCGGTTAATGCCAGCACCATCGCGCAATGTCACTACGGTGAAGCCTTTACCGCCGCGGTGCAGAAAGATAACTTCTATGGCGTCCAGTTCCACCCGGAACGCTCGGGTAAAGCCGGTGCGCAGCTGCTGAAAAACTTCCTGGAGATGTAATGATTATCCCCGCGTTAGATTTAATTGACGGCAAAGTGGTGCGTCTTCATCAGGGCGACTATGGCCAGCAGCGCGACTACGGCAGCGATCCGCTGCCGCGTCTGCAGGATTACGTAAGCCAGGGCGCGACCGTGCTCCATCTGGTTGATTTGACCGGCGCGAAAGATCCGGCAAAACGTCAGATTGCGCTGCTGAAAACGCTGCTGAACGGCGTCGACGTGACGGTGCAGGTCGGTGGCGGCATTCGCAGCCGTGACGATGTTCAGGCGCTGTTAGCGGCCGGTGCGAGTCGCGTGGTGGTGGGTTCCACCGCCGTAAAACAGCCTGACGAGGTTAAACGCTGGTTTGCCGAGTTTGGTGCAGAGGCGATTGTGCTGGCGCTGGATGTGCGTATTGACGCCAGCAACCGTAAAGAGGTGGCCATCAGTGGCTGGCAGGAAGCGGCGGGCGTGACGCTGGAAGAGGTGATTGCCGATTTCCAGCAGGTGGGCCTGAAGCATGTGCTCTGCACAGATATTTCCCGCGACGGTACTCTGAGCGGTTCGAACGTGGCGCTTTATGAGGAAGTGACGGCGCGCTTCCCGGCGATAGCTTTCCAGTCATCGGGCGGCATTGGCGACATTAACGATATTGCCGCCCTGCGCGGCTGCGGCGTACAGGGCGTGATTGTCGGACGCGCGCTGCTGGAAGATAAATTTACGGTTTCGGAGGCGATCGCATGCTGGCAAAACGGATAATCCCCTGTCTCGACGTTCGTGACGGTCAGGTGGTCAAAGGCGTACAGTTCCGCAATCACGAGATCATCGGTGACATCGTGCCGCTGGCGCAGCGCTATGCGGCCGAAGGTGCCGACGAGCTGGTCTTCTATGACATTACCGCCTCCTCTGATGGCCGGGTCGTCGATAAGAGCTGGGTGTCGCGGGTCGCCGAAGTGATCGATATCCCGTTCTGCGTAGCGGGCGGTATTAAAACGCCGGAAGACGCGGCGCGTATTCTTGAGTTTGGCGCGGATAAGATTTCGATTAACTCACCGGCGCTGGCGGATCCCTCGCTGATTACCCGGCTCGCTGACCGCTTTGGCGTGCAGTGTATCGTGGTCGGGATTGATACCTGGTTCGATGAAGCCAGCGGCAAATATCAGGTCAATCAGTATACCGGTGACGAAGCGCGTACCCGCGTAACCCAGTGGGAAACGCTGGATTGGGTGCAGGAAGTGCAGAAACTGGGTGCAGGTGAGATCGTGCTGAACATGATGAACCAGGATGGCGTGCGTAACGGCTACGACCTGGTGCAGCTGAAGAAGATGCGTGACGTCTGCAAGGTGCCCCTGATCGCCTCTGGCGGCGCCGGCACGATGCAGCACTTCCTCGACGCCTTCACTGAGGCAAACGTGGATGGCGCCTTAGCCGCGTCAGTATTCCACAAACAGATTATTAATATTGGTGAGCTGAAGAGCTTTCTGATCGACAACGGAGTGGAGATTCGCGCGTGCTAACCGAACAACAACAGGCCCTTCTCGACTGGGACAAAACAGAAGGCATGATGCCGGTCATTGTGCAGCATAACGTCTCCGGCGAAGTGCTGATGCATGGCTACATGAATCCGGCGGCGCTGGAGAAAACCCTGGCTGAAGGCAATGTCACCTTTTTCTCCCGCACCAAAAACCGGTTATGGACCAAAGGCGAAACCTCGGGTCACTTTCTGCAGGTCGTGAGCATCACGCCTGACTGTGACAACGACACCCTGCTGGTGCTGGCCAACCCGATTGGCCCGACCTGCCATCTCGGCACCACCAGCTGTTTCTCGCCTGCCGCGCCGGAGTGGACCTTCCTCTATCAGCTGGAGCAGCTGCTGGCATCGCGTAAAACGGCCGATCCGGAAAGCTCCTATACCGCGCGGCTCTACGCCAGCGGCACCAAACGTATCGCCCAGAAAGTGGGGGAAGAAGGCGTTGAGACCGCCCTGGCGGCAACCGTCAACGATCGCCACGAGCTGACCAATGAAGCCTCCGATCTGGTCTATCACCTGATGGTGCTGCTGCAGGATCAGGATCTCGACTTCAGCGCCATCATTAATAACCTGCGCGCCCGTCATCAGTAACTGTGCAACATACTGCTCAGAATTTCGGTTTTATGCGGATTCTGAGCAGAATTCTTCTCACACCCTGCACCGCTCCCCCTTCATGAACACCGCTCATCTTCCTGGGAGAAGATAATGACCACCCATGAAAAATTAATTGCTCTGCTCGACCAGCATCAGGCCCGCTATCGCCTGATGGAGCATGAGGCCACCGGAAAATGTGAAGCGGTCGCGGCGATACGCGGCACTGAAATCGGCCAGGGCGCAAAAGCGCTGGTCTGCCATGTGAAAGGCAATGGCGTGAAACAGCATGTGCTGGCGGTGTTACCAGCCGACCGGCAGGCCGATCTCGGCAAAGTTGCTGCCGCCGCAGGAGGACGACGCGCCTCCCTCGCCAGTCCGGCGGAGACCACCCAGCTGACCGGCTGCGTCTTCGGTGCGATCCCGCCCTTTAGTTTTCATCCCGACCTCAGAGTGATCGTTGACCCTGCGCTGTTTGAACGTTATCCGGAGATTGCCTTCAACGCCGGCCTGCTGGAACGCTCGGTGATCCTGAACATTGAGGATTATCGGGCGCTATGCGCGGCGGAAGTAGTGCAGATCACGCAGTAATTGCTATCCCGGCAGCCTGGCGATACGCTGCACAGACACTCATCACGACAGAATAAGAGCACAATCATGAACATTTTCACTCAAGGTCTGCGTCAGACGCTGGTTGTAGCCGTTATGGCAGGCTGCGCGTTCAGCGCCCAGGCGAAAATCGAACAGGTCCGTTTCGCGGTCGACCCGACCTATCCGCCGTTTGAATCGAAGACGCCGCAGGGCAAGCTGGTCGGCTTTGATATCGACCTGGGCAATGCGCTCTGTGCGCAGATGCAGGCGAAGTGTGTCTGGGTTGAAAGCCAGTTTGACGGCATGATCCCGGCTCTGAAAGCGCGTAAGTTTGATGCCATCCTTTCTGATATGGGGATCACCGAAGAGCGCCTGAAGCAGATCGATTTTACAGTTCCCCTCTACGACACCCATACCCAGCTTATCGCCCGTAAAGGCGCCAACATCCTCCCTACGGTAGCCTCTCTGAAGGGCAAAACCGTCGGCGTGGAACAGGGAACGGTTCAGGAACGCTATGCGCTGGCGAAGTGGCAGCCCCATGGGGTGACCGTGGTGCCCTATGGCGATCAGGCCCAGGTAGAAAGCGATCTGGTTTCAGGCCGGCTGGATGCCGTCTTTACCGATGCGGCCCAGGCGGCCATTGGCTTCCTGAAGCATCCGCAGGGCAAAGATTTTGAGCTGGCCGGTCCGATCATTCAGGACCCGATTATCGGCCCGGGTACCGCAATCGGCCTGCGTAAAGGCGACAGCGAACTGAAGAGCGCGCTGGATAACGCCTTTGCGGAGATCAAAAAGAACGGCACTTTTGACCAGATTCAGAAACGCTACTTCGCCACGGATATCTCTATCCAGCAGTAAGGTCCGGTCGCTCCGTTCGTCCTCACCGCGATCCGACACTATACTGTTACTTTTTCGGGACGGCGCGCTGTCGTCCTTTTGCCGATTAAAGGACATTAACACGGTATGCATCAACAACATCATCCACTGTTAAGCGCCTCTTTAGGCACCCAGCGTGAAATCATCAGCTTCCATTTTGCTCCGGACCACGAGCGTCAGGTTTATATCCAGGCTGCATTACATGGCGATGAGGTGCCTGGCATGGCGGTGGCCTGGTTTCTAAAGCAACGGCTACAGGCGCTGGAGTCCGCCGGACATCTTAAAGCCGCTTTCACGCTCGTTCCGGTTGCCAATCCTCTGGCGCTGGGACAGCACTGGCACGGAACCCACCTCGGCCGATACCATACGCTTTCTGGTCAGGACTTTAATCGCCGCTTCCCTTCTCTGGGTGCGACGCTGGCGGCCGGTCTGGCCGACAGCCTGACGCAGAGCGAGTCACAGAACCGAAGCCTGATTCGTGAGGCAATCGATCGTTACTACCGCGATACGGTGCCAAAAACTGAACTGGATGCGCAACGTTATACGCTGATGCGGATGGCCAGTCAGGCCGACCTGATGATTGACCTGCATTGTGACTGGGAAGCGCTGCCGCATCTTTACACCACGCCGCATGCCTGGCCGGAGATTGAGCCGCTGGCGCGCTGGCTGGGCAGTGAAGTCCAGCTGCTGGCGCAGATTTCGGGCGGTGAGCCCTTTGATGAAGCCTGTTGCGAGCCCTGGCTGACGCTGGCGGAACGCTTTGGCGATGCCTATCCGATGCCGCGCGGTCTGATGCCGGTAACGCTGGAGTTGCGTGGCGTGCGCGATGTTTCGCCTGAACAGGCGGAGAAGGATGCGGATGCGATTATTTCCGCACTGCAGGAAGGCGGGTATATCGCCTGGAGCGAGCCGGCCATTTCAGTAGAGGTGGCTGCACCGGTGATTGGCGGGGATGAACTGGTACCGGCAAATGCGGCGGGCGATGATGTGGTGATGATTAATGACGGCCCGATTGGCCTGACGGTGCCGGAGGTGGCGGAAGCGCCGGGAGAGACGGGCGTAATTAAGGAGCGTCACAGCGAAGGGGCAGCGGCAACCTCCCCTGCCCTGAAAAATCCGCCGACGCCGCTAGCAGCCTGTGAATATATCCACTCATCGGTATCAGGTCTGATCCTGCATCGTAAGCCGCTGGGTGCGCTGATCCGGCCTGGTGAAGTGGTTGCCGAGATTGTCGATCCCGTAACCGATCACATTACGCCGCTGGTCGCCGAATATGGCGGTATTCTCTATGCAAGGCACTGGGTAAAGTTTGCGACGGCTGGCATGCTGGTCGTCAGACTGGCGGGCGAACAGGAAATCCGGAGTGGGGATTTGCTGGCATGATAAAAAAAGGGCTTCCCGGAGGAAGCCCTTTTTAGTGATTAATCTAACCACTCGGTGTGGAACACACCGTCTTTATCAATGCGTTTGTAGGTATGCGCACCGAAGTAGTCACGCTGCGCCTGAATCAGGTTAGCAGGCAGTACTTCTGAACGATAGCTGTCGTAGTAAGCGATCGCGGCAGAGAAGGTCGGCGTCGGGATACCATTCTGGATTGCGTACGAAACCACATCACGCAGCGCCTGCTGATACTGATCGGCAATATCTTTGAAATACGGTGCCAGCAGCAGGTTAGCGATGCCCGCATCTGCTGCATAGGCATCAGTGATCTTCTGCAGGAACTGGGCACGGATGATGCAGCCAGCACGGAAGATCTTCGCGATTTCACCGTAGTGCAGATCCCAGTTGTTCTCTTCTGATGCGGCGCGCAGCTGTGAGAAGCCCTGCGCATAAGAGACGATTTTACCCAGATAAAGCGCACGGCGCACTTTCTCGATAAACTCCGCTTTGTCACCGGTAAAGGCCTGTGCCTGAGGACCGCTCAGCACTTTAGAGGCGGCGACACGCTGCGTTTTCAGTGAAGAGAGGTAACGGGCGAAAACAGATTCGGTGATCAGAGACAGTGGCTCGCCGAGGTCCAGAGAACTCTGGCTGGTCCATTTACCGGTACCTTTGTTCGCCGCTTCGTCCAGGATCACATCAACCAGGTATTTACCCTCTTCATCTTTTTTGGTGAAGATATCTTTGGTGATGTCGATCAGGTAGCTGCTGAGTTCGCCGTTGTTCCACTCGGTGAAAGTCTCAGCCAGCTCTTCGTTGTTCAGACCCAGCGCGCCTTTCAGCAGTGCATAGGCTTCAGCGATCAGCTGCATGTCGCCATATTCAATGCCGTTGTGGACCATCTTCACGTAGTGGCCCGCACCATCGGGACCGACGTAAGCCACACAGGCTTCACCATCTTCGGCACGCGCGGCAATCTTATCCAGAATCGGCGCAACCAGCTCGTAAGCTTCTTTCTGGCCGCCAGGCATGATTGATGGGCCCTTCAGTGCGCCCTCTTCACCGCCGGACACGCCGGTACCGATAAAGTTGAAGCCCTGGTCAGACAGCTCTTTGTTACGACGGATGGTGTCTTTATAGAAGGTATTACCGCCATCAATCAGGATGTCGCCTTTATCCAGATGAGGCGTCAGCGAGGCGATAGTCTTGTCGGTCGCTTCACCCGCCTGAACCATCAGCAGAATGCGACGTGGTTTTTCCAGCGAGTCGACAAACTCTTCAACGGTGTAAAAAGGAGCAAGCTTCTTGCCCTGGTTCTCGGCGATAACTTCATCAGTCTTTTCGCGTGAACGGTTGAAGATAGAAACAGTGTAACCGCGGCTCTCAATGTTAAGAGCCAGATTGCGGCCCATCACTGCCATACCTACAACGCCGATCTGTTGCTTGGACATTACATACTCCTGTCTGAAGGTCACTTCACTTGTCTAGGGTTAGTTAGCAAAAGTGTAAAACATGTTAACTCAAATAATTAATGGAAAGGTAGTAATTGATGCGGCGATTTCAGATTTGAATGACAGAAAAGGAAAACTATATTTATAAGTAGCACGAATAAATGGCGCTGCAGCTATGATTGCTGAGATTTTATACTTTCCAGTGCTTTTTTATTAAGATAATTCCGCTGTCTGTCACTGAACCAGCCCCATTTGTTGAAGTATTTGATTGCGGAGGCAGCATGGTAAAAGAGAAATTTTATGTCTGTATAAGAACGTCTCTGTGACTCATGAATTACCTCAGAGCCCGGAAAATAACTGACTGGAAATTGCAATGCAATTCTTCTGGATAAGTCTACATCCTCTAAATAGAGGAAAAATCTGGTATCAAATCCACCGACTTCACTTAATACCTTTGCATCAATCAGCATAAAGCATCCAGACAAAGATGGTGCGAAAAAAGGCTTGCTGTAATCTGCATGTTGCAGTTCGTACTGGGAGTTCAGAGTTTCAGTGAAATTGAAAAAGAACCTGCGCATGAAAAGCTGATAGGGATCAGGAAGTAGCTTACAGCTGTATTGTAATTTCCCATCGGGATATACAATTTTGGGGATAGATAAACCAATCACATTTTCCAGGCTAAAAGTATAAAGCGCATCAACTTCGCCCTTTTTAAAAACAATATCAGGGTTGCAAATCAGAAAATACTCTGCTTTGTTTTTATATTTATCAAAAACGGCATTGTGACCAGATCCGAAGCCCTGATTATCTTCTAATTTTATGATTTCAACCTTGGCCATACAAAGTGAATCAAGCCAGGAGCAGTACCCTCCATTATCAACGATTACTATTTTTGAAATACTACTCTCATCGTTAAGCGAATCGATGGTTTTGGAGACTGAACTATAATCATGACGATATAATACCAGTGATGCTATTATTTTCACTTCAGTTACCGCTTAAATTAAAAGAAAAAAGTAGGCATATCAGGATCCGGAAAAATATGATAATTCAATATCAAAAAAGGGTGTTGCATTATACAACACCCAAGGTAAGGATTAGTTAAGGAAGCGGCGCTTGATACCTTTAACGCCTTCATTTTTCAACACTTCCCAGCCTCTTTTGCCAACAGTCAAACCCACGCGAGGATTAGTGAGCGAGCGACGTACGAGACTGATAAAACGCTCTCTGTCAAAACCAATATCTCCGCCGCGGAAGCCTGGAGTAAGAACCTCGCTAAATTTGGCGAGTGCATTTGATTTGGTCTCAGCTTTAAATAAATCAGCGTACTCTTTAGGGCCCTGCGTAAGCCACCACTGGTTATAAGTTGATTCATCAAAAGGCTGAGGGAACGCTTTCTGTAGATCAAGACGCTCACGATAAACAATTCGCTGTTCTTTAGATATAGCTGAACCATCCGAGTGTTTACCGAAAGCCCATGAGACTTTTGCTAAAGGATCCTGTGCAAGATTTTTAGTTTGATCTTCATACCAATCGATGAGTTTATGAACATCCGAATTTTCGCCGGCATTTTTCGTCGCCATGATGCGATGTGCACCACTATCGAAACCAGTAAAGTGATAAAAACCTAATGGTTCGTTATCAACTAAATAATTGCCATCATTGTCGACTTTGAATTCTCTTGTCGTTAAATTCCATGTTGCAACATTATGACGGCTTGAACGCATGATAGCTACATCAGTAAAGAACGCAGGAACAAGGTCGATCCAGCGCTGGTCAGTAAACAAACCGTTAGGAATATCTGCGCGGCAGAAATGATAAATACGTTCAGCCCACCAGTTAGCAAATGCCAAACCGACTTCTGTAGCAGCAACGGCACAGAAACCTAAGTTATAAACACCATGCTTAAGGCTGCAGATTTCATTGTCCATAACTGCTGACAAGGTAGTTTCAGGCTTTGTCTGATGAGGCGTCAAGACAACGTTCGATGAATCGAGGGCTTCAAGAATATCATCCAGACGTGAAAAAATAACAGTATCAGGATCGAGGTAGACAACCTTTTTACAGCCGGGAAGCTGTAAAAGTCTTGAGAGCATAAAGGGCTTAATAGCAGTAGCCAGCTCAACAATCGTGTGACAATATGCCCAACCTTTCCAGTCAGGAATGTCCAGCTCAGAGATGGAAACTATCTCATCAAATGGCTCATTGCTAAGATCAATTTCTGGTCTTTTTTCATCAGCAAGAACTAAGTGAATTTTCCATTCGGGATGATATTTCCTGATAGATTGAAACAGCATCCTTACTTTAGGGATATAGTTAAATGCTGCGCTGGTAAATACGTGAACTTCACTCATGACTGCCTCATTATTTCATTTCGCATAGATTTTACGGTGCATATCTATTAACTCTTGAACGACAATTTCAGGGTTCATAGAGGATAAAATAACACCCTTGTCGTACTCTCGTAATCTTTCTGCTGGCGCACCAAGATTGAAACTTGCAACGGGGAAACCCAACTCGATCATTTCCTGAACGACATAAGAGAAGGTTTCAGGCCAGATAGATGGGAACAGAATAACATTTATTCCATTTTCCTCCAGCAGCATCTTAAGCTCTTCATGTCGGTAAGGGCCCGTTTGTCGAACCACCTCTGAAGGACAGGAAGCCTCAACAGCACCTATCACGATGATTTCAATATTGTATTTCTTTTGAAGAATTTCTTCAGATAACGCCTGAAGAATTCTGGAGCCTTTATGATAGCCTATTTGCCCGACCACTCCAATCCTGAGATCCCGAGTCTGAGTGATATGGGCTTTTTGGGGCAAATAATCTACTTTATGAGGTGTGACAGCTGTCTTGTCATCATCAATCTGAGGATAAACGCGCTTATAGAGATTAAGAGTACTTTCAGAAAAAGAAACAATCTTGTCAGACGCTATCAACAAATTGCCCCATCGATCTCGCCATTTTTTGATGTCACCGCTTTCGAATAATGTCGTGAAACCATACGTATTATTTTTCAGACATGAGTAACATACAGAAGGATCAGGGATATCACAATAATTTCCTTTGTCATTGATCAGGAAATGCGAAGGGCAAAGAGGAAACAAATCGTGAGCAAGCGTAATTAAAGACGCATTTGTTTTGATTTTAAGATTAATCAAAAAATCAGGGATTGTTTCGGGATTGCAAAAAGAAACGCCTGTATTATAGATGATTTCTTTTATTTTAATGAACTTCAATAACTGAAATACATAATCATAGCCGCTGATATTGAATACGTTTTTACCTTTACTACTCTCGACTATAAGTTTATAGGAAAGCGTATTTACGGTAAAAGCCAGAATCAAACAGGCCTTGCCTTGCTCTATGCTCTTATCAACAATTCTTTCGCGATAGTGATTTGCTCCACCACCCAAGTCGTGATCCAGGAAAAAAACAATATTCTTCGCTTCTTTCTTATTCAGAAACTTTAACAGATCATCAGGGTTAACCAATGATTTAGAGGGAACTTTATTTTTATAACGCTTGATCTTATCAACAAGCAAACGATAATTTCCGCTACGTAACAGATTCAAAGCGCGCTTAATTAAAACCAGAGACTGCTTTAAGATTACTGTTTTTGAAATTACCGGCGTTTCAGTTGATTCAGTTACATTAATAACTTTAACTGGGATATCGAGCAGGTCAAACGTATTATCATCATAGTAACAAGCCAGTTTAAGCTCTTCTGATTCGAAGTTCTTATTCAGGCTGCCGTAGACAAAAAAACCTGAATGACCAGCATATTCATTATCTTTGAAATAATCGCCAACATCATGTCTTGCTTTATTATATTCAGCATCGACAAAAGATTCTGGTTCTGCTGCGAGACAAAATCTGACTTTATTTATTTTCTTGTTTTTATTAAAAACCCAGCCGTATCCAAATATTGTTCTATTATTGCGTGTGAACGAATCAATAGCCCAATGAAGATCATTCATCTTAATTATCCTTTATCGTCCATTTTTTAATTACTCTGATCATCCATTTTGATTCGAGTCGTGACAACTTTTCTCTCAGACTTTCAGCTTCAAAAGCCTTTGCAGAGGCAAATTTTTTATGCTCTTCATTTGACGTCAGGAGTTCGTTAATTTTCTCGTGAAGTGACGCTATTTCACGTTGTTGCATAGCTGATAATTCATCGAAGGTATGTTTTTCTGCAACTGAAGCTGCCAGCTGACCCTCGAGTATATTTTTTTCTTTTATTCTCGCTTCTTCTTCATAAAATTTATGCATGCCAGGTAAAACATCATCAGGATACCACGTGTCAATTTTTGCCTGAGGCATTCCGGATGCATATGCAAAAAGTTCTGATTCAAGATCGAGATATTCTTCAAAAAGTTCATCGTTGTAAACGAAAGATAACTCTTCAAAAAGGTGTTTAACAAAATCACCACGCGTTATAATTTCATGCTGTGCAGGTTTGGCAAAGATTGAAATCTTTCCCAATAATGAGAGCACTGCACGAAAAACTAAATGGCCAAGCGTAAGGCCTTGCTTAGCTAACCATTCGCGTTCAAAGTACCTGGGGTGTCCTTCCTCATCAATAACGAAATTGGAGGGAATAGCATCCAGATAAGCGGGAGGGAGGTGCGTATTTTGTTCGAACTTTTCAAAAGAAACGCCCTCTCCATTCAATGATTTCTCAAGACACTCTATGTAATATTTAAAATAGCCAGATACGTATTCAATCTTCCAGCCAGGTGTCGTTACGATTTTAATAAATTCGACATCAAGTAAATTTCCTGATATGTATTTTTCATAACCATCAAGCGAAAAGTCTATTTTTTCGTTATGATTCGGGAGAAAATCATTTTCTTTTTCTCTGGAGACTTTTACATCTCTGATACCTGTCTTTTTGAACACGGTTTTCTTTTGAAATGGCGTATGACGTTCTTTGCCATAATGGACGGCAAGAATATCTTTATCATAAGAATCTGTACCGGAATTCCCAGCAACCAGGAGAAATGAATTACTTAAATCTACTGCCAGTCTGTTTTTAAAGACAATTGGCCAGACTAATTCAGGCACAAAATTCAGTTTCTCAGGCAATTGTAAATCTGCACGTACTGATTGCGATGCAAATACATGTGCATTGAAATAATTATCCAGCGCACCTTCTTGTGTAACAACTGAAACCGGCAACTTATAATCGGGAAAAGGTAAAAGAGTCTCTACGAAATTCAAACCGACTTCTTTGAGTTTTTCAACTAAAACCTGATGCCCGTAAGTTTCAGCCTGATCTTTATTATATCGACCTTCAAGCCCATACATAATTTGACCAACATGGTCTTCAGCAGCACCAGCAAAATATTTAAGGCCTAACTGGTTTTCAATAGCGATGACCAACTTACCGTCGGGTTTCAGTTTTTGTTTAATTTTATTTAGCATTGCGACCGCGCTATCGATGCCATCGCTAAACAAGTTTGAGTACTCGAGCACACCTATTAGTGTAATAACATCAAACTTTTCGTCGATATCAAAATCGTCAAAGCGCTCGCTGACTACAGTTACATTTTCAAGATCTTTTGTTCTTAAGCGCCCGATCTGAGCCCGGCGTAAACTTCCCTCTAATGCTAAAACCTGCGCGCCACATTCACCAATATAGCGTGTAATAGCACCACAGCCCGCCCCCACTTCCAGAACTTTGATCCCCGGTTTAAACAGGGATTGCAAAGGCCTTAATAAGTTAGATCGCAGACTTGAAAAGTGGTAAGTGGTAACCCAATCATTGCAATGTGTTTTTAGCTCCCCAGACTGGACACTTAAATCTTTAGTGTTTTTGAGAATTTCAAGAAGCAGATTTTCATGATTGTCGCCATCACTATAAGGAATGCCTTTATAATCGCTACGAGCCCATATACCAGCATCTGGACGAAACTTATAGATTGTATTATTGAGCATCGTTTTCATTCCCGGCAGAATTAGTGATTTCAAAATTGAGTGAAAGATCCGTCATCCCTGAAAAGGAGTCCACGGTTGGTACAAGAAAATGTATGACATCATATCTTCTGTCATGTGGTACTACTTCGTCATTAAGCATAGAGGCCACACCTAATGAAATAAAATAATCACCTGCGCCGAGCTTATTCAGAAAATTAAATTCGACAATTGCATGTGTATTTGCAATACCAAACTGACCAGTATCCTTACTCAATAAATGCGAATTTGTGTTGTAAACTGTTAGACCTTCTTTAGTTTTGATAGCAAACCCGACAATTGGATTTTTTATATCTTTATCGAAACGGACAGAACACCTTAAGCTGACTTTTTCACCCGCGTATACTGTTGCTGGATTTTTTCTTTCATTGACAATGAGTTCATAATCCATCCAGCAAGCTGACTTATCACCCCATCGATATTCATTTTTATTATAATTACTTTTGGTAGCGAATACATCATTTACTAAATTCAAAGATTCATCAGGCTGATGCTCATCCTTGCCATTTATGTCAGCTTTGAGATTAGCCTCTTCATTCTTAATTTCGGTTTTGGTGCTTTTACCAAACAGAATATCCATGTATAGATTAACGGCTTTTTTAGGTATCCCTTGATAGACTTCCCTGCCATCACTCAACAGAACTGCGCGGTCACAATGAGTCACGATTTGTTCGCCGGAATGCGTTACCAGTAATATACTGGTACCCTTTTTCTTGAGTTGGCGTAATCGCTCAAAACATTTAGCCTGAAACTTAGCATCGCCAACAGCCAACGCTTCGTCAACAATCAATATATCTGGATCTACTTGTGCCTGAACGGCAAAAGCTAATCTTACAACCATTCCACTAGAGTAAGTTTTAACCGGCTGATCAATGAAGTCGCCGATATCTGCAAATTCTATAATTGAATCATATTTCTTGTCTGTCTCTTCTTTTGAAAGACCAAGAATGGCAGCATTGAGATAGATATTTTCTCGCCCCGTGAACTCTGGATTAAACCCTGATCCAAGTTCTAATAATGCAGCTATCCGGCCTTTTGTCTCAACTTCACCTTCGGTTGCTGTTAACGTTCCGCAAATAATCTGAAGTAAAGTTGATTTACCACTACCGTTTTTTCCTATCAGCCCTACTGTCTCACCTTTTTTAACATCAAAGGACACCCCATTCAGAGCCCAGAATTCTCTGTAATAATTGGCCTGAGGCTTACCTGCAAGTCCTTTTATTTTTGGAAATAGAAACTGTTTAAGCCTGTCCTGTGGATTCTTATAGATATAAAAGCATTTTTTGACGTTTTTTATACTTATCGCAATATTATCATAAGACATCGGCAAACCCTTTCCTTGATTTCTGGAAAACCACAAATCCTAACCACGCAAACAATGAGCAACTTACAAGATAAATGAGGTATTCACTGATGGATGGGATCGTACCCCAATACATTATCTCCCTCGCCTGCGATATTGCCGGAGCCAGAGGGTTTATGTTTAAAAGCGTCCTGTATTTCTCTGGAATAGCCGTTATCGGGTAGAATATGGGAGATAAAAACATTAAGGCCGTAACTAAAATGGTTATAATCTGTCCAATATCACGCAGGAAAACACCAACTGCAGAAAAGAGCCAGCCTACCCCTGTTATCAATAAAAAAACAGGCAGTAATAATAAGGGTAACAGAAGAATAGTTACATGGGGAATGCCAACTTCAATAATATAAAAAAGTACCCAGACAACAATGCTAATCATAGCATGAAATACTGCTGACAATGAGTTAACAACAGGAAGTATTTCAAGCGGGAATATTACTTTTTTGACGTAATTAACATTTGATAAAATTATAGAAGGCGATTTATTTGCGCACTCGGCAAATAAATTAAATATAATTAACCCACTAAATAAAACCAGTGCAAACTCTGATTTTGAAGCATTTTCAACGCTCCATCTGGCGTTGAATATAAAGCTAAATACAAATGTGTAAACGACCAGCATAAATATTGGATTGAAGAAAGACCATAAAATGCCAAAATAGGATCCTTTATACCTTCCCGTGATTTCTCTTTTGGTAAGGTTCAGGATTAGTTTTCTATTACTCCAAAGACTGGAAGCTATAGAAGTTGGAACAACGCTATTAACACTTTTCATCAAGGCATCCACAGTTAACGCCAGAACTTTAGAGCTGAATTAATCATGCAGCGCTTAATAAATAAAAGCAAAATCAGCCTGATCTTTAATATCGGCTGATTTTTTTCTTTAACGCTGCTGAAGAACATGCCGGTATAAAAAATTAATTATGATACGAATGCATGTTACCGTATTATTTAAAATACTCTGCGTCATTGAAGAGCTTACCAACCTTATCTTTTTCAGAAAGAACAGGCTGTTCACCTTCTATGAGAGGCCACTCAATGCCAACATGTGAGTCATTCCATACCAAGGAATGTTCAGCTGAAGGGTTATAATAATCAGTGCATTTGTAAACGAATTCGGCTGTTTCCGAAGTTACGTAAAAACCATGAGCAAAACCTTCAGGAACCCAGAGTTGTTTTTTATTTTCAGCAGAAAGGTAAACGCCTACCCATTGCCCAAATGTAGCTGAACTCTTGCGCATATCGACAGCCACGTCGAAAACCTCTCCGGCTACAACGCGAACAAGCTTACCTTGCGTATTATCAATCTGGTAATGCATTCCTCTCAAAATCCCTTTCGACGATTTTGAGTGATTATCCTGAACAAATTTTCGAGGACAAACCTGTTCTTCGAATTTTTTTTGATTCCAGGTTTCCATAAAGAAACCTCGTTCATCGCCAAAGACTGTAGGTTCGATAATTTTTACATCTGGAATTTTGGTATCAATTATTTTCATCTTTATGCATCACCACAAATTGCCATTAAATATCTGCCATAATCATTTTTCATATAAGGCCCTGCTAATTCTTTTAACTTTTCCACATCAATAAAACCCATCCGGAAAGCAATTTCTTCCGGACATGCTATTTTAAGCCCCTGACGTGACTCGATAGTATGGATAAAATTATTGGCTTCCATCAGGCTCTGATGCGTACCCGTATCCAGCCATGCATGGCCACGGCCCATAATGGATACAGAGAGTTTGCCCTGCTCCATATAAATGCGGTTAATATCGGTAATTTCCAGTTCACCGCGTGGTGATGGCTTAAGATTTTTTGCCATTTCTACAACGCTATTGTCGTAAAAATAGAGGCCAGTCACCGCATAATTGCTGCGCGGGTTTTCAGGTTTTTCGACCAGCGAGATCGCTTTGCCTTCGCTATCAAATTCCACAACACCATAACGCTCAGGATCAGTAACGTGATACGCAAAAACAGTGGCACCATCTTCTTTGGTGGATGCCGCTTCCAGCTGTTTGTAGAGATCGTGTCCGTAGAAGATGTTATCACCCAGAATAAGCGCGACTGAATCATCACCGATGAACTCTTCACCGATGATAAATGCCTGAGCCAGGCCATCCGGACTCGGCTGCACTTTATACTGGATGGAGATGCCCCATTGTGAACCGTCACCTAACAGGCTTTCAAAGCGAGGTGTATCCTGCGGCGTACTGATAATCAGAATATCGTTAATGCCCGCCAGCATCAGCGTGCTTAACGGATAGTAGATCATGGGCTTATCATAAACCGGAAGCAACTGCTTACTGACTGCCATGGTTACCGGATAAAGACGCGTTCCTGAGCCGCCCGCGAGAATAATACCTTTATTCTTTTTCACAATTTCACCTTCATTGACCAGACCGCGTTTGCGGCCTGCTGAGATTAGTTAAGAGTTTCAAGTAACATACGTTCAACGCCCACTGTCCAGTCTGGCAAGGTCAAACCAAAGGTCTGCTGGAACTTCTCTGTATTCAGTCTTGAGTTTGCCGGGCGTTTCGCCGGTGTCGGGAACGCGCTAGTTGGCACTGCATTGATGGTTTCAACCTGAAGTGCCACACCCTGCGCTTTGGCAAACGCGATCACGCGGCTTGCATAAGCGTGCCAGGTCGTTTCCCCCGACGCAATAAGGTGGTAGAGTCCGGCGACGCTGGGGTTCACCAGCGCGACTCTGATTGCATGCGCCGTACTGTCAGCGATAAGTTCTGCCCCTGTCGGAGCGCCATATTGATCGTTGATGACTGACAGAGTATCCCGGTCTTTAGCCAGTTTGAGCATCGTTTTGGCGAAGTTATTACCCTTTGCGGCATAAACCCAGCTGGTACGGAAAATCAGGTACTTCGTCATGTGACTGACGATAGCCTGCTCCCCTTCCAGCTTTGTCTGTCCGTAAACATTTAACGGCGCGGTCGCGTCTTCTTCGCGCCAGGGCTTGTCACCGGTTCCGTTAAACACATAATCCGTTGAGTAATGAATCAGCCAGGCATCGATTTCTTCAGCGGCTTGCGCCAGCGCCTGAAGAGAAGTGGCATTAACCAGACGTGCCTTATCCTGTTCAGACTCGGCTTTATCGACTGCGGTATAGGCTGTTGCGTTTACGATTACGGCTGGCTTGAGCCTGCGAACAGTTTCTGCCACGCCTTCAGGATTTTCAAAATCACCGCAGTATGCAGTGGAATGACGATCGACGACAGTCAGGTTGCCCAGGGGTGCCAGTGCACGCTGAAGTTCCCATGCAACCTGCCCATTTTTACCGAAAAGGAGAATTTCCATCAGCTACGCTTCTCGTAGTTTTGTTCAATCCAGTTCTGATAAGCACCGCTTTTTACATGCTCAACCCATTGAGCATTATCCAGATACCACTGAACAGTTTTCTTCAGGCCCGTTTCAAAGGTCTCTTCCGGCTTCCAGCCCAGCTCTTTTTCGATCTTAGCGGCATCGATCGCGTAACGGCGGTCGTGACCCGGACGATCCTGAACGTAGGTAATCTGATCGCGGTAAGAAGTCTCTTTTGGACGCAGCTCATCCAGCAGTTCGCAGACTTTCAGCACAACATCGATATTTTTCTTCTCGTTGTGGCCACCGATATTATAGGTGGTGCCGGTCTTCGCATTCTTAACAACGGTGTAGAGCGCACGCGCATGGTCTTCAACATAGAGCCAGTCGCGGATCTGGTCGCCTTTGCCATAAATGGGTAACGGCTTGCCTTCCAGCGCGTTACTGATAATCAGCGGAATCAGTTTTTCCGGGAAGTGATAAGGTCCGTAGTTATTCGAACAGTTCGTCACGATGACCGGCAGCTTATAGGTGCGGCCCCATGCGCGGACCAGGTGGTCGCTGGCGGCTTTGGTTGATGAGTACGGGCTGCTCGGGGCATAGGGCGTATCTTCGGTAAACAGTGGCAACTCGCCGTCCATTTCATCCGGATGCGGTAAGTCACCATATACTTCGTCAGTTGAAATATGATGAAAACGGAATGCGGCTTTGCGCTCTTCTGGCAAAGCACTCCAGTACTGGCGACTCGCCTCTAACAGAGCGTAGGTTCCTACCACGTTAGTCTGCACAAATTCCGCCGGACCCGTGATAGAACGGTCTACATGGCTTTCTGCTGCCAGATGCATAATGGCGTCTGGCTGGCACTCGTTCAGTGCGTCAGTGATGGCCTGACCGTCACAGATATCGATTTGCTTAAAGGTGTAACGTGGGTTACTGCTCACCGCTTCCAGAGACTCAAGATTGCCTGCATAGGTCAGTTTATCAACGTTTATGACTTCATCGTTGGTATTGTTAATAATATGACGCACAACCGCTGAACCGATAAAACCTGCACCACCAGTGATAAGTATTTTCATAACGTGTTATTCCTGACAAGCTATCTGAGGCATGGGCGCCTGAATAAAAAGCAGACAATCAAAAGCGTTTTCAGAGCACGCTACCGCCCCTGGGTTACAGCTCCCACGATGCTGATTATCTTTGGCCAAAGGAGTATGCTGATGACGGAAATCCGTTGCATAATCAGCATTTCGTTGATTGATATCACTTTATTAATGAAATTATTTAAGTGGGTTTATCAATCAACAATCGCAAATTCTATCACTCAGATATAGCTATTACGAATAAAATGCGAATGTTATAGGGGTGTTAGTTCAACTAATGAGCGCTATAAAGGCGTAGAAGATGGTTGCTGATGCGTCAAGCTGATGCAATCAGAATAGTGATAAACAGCGTTTGCAATAATCTGGCTCAGATATAAAAAAGGCGAACCAGAGTTCGCCTTTTTTATCAATTACTTAAACCCATTCGGGTTCTTACTCTGCCAGTTCCAGGTATCACGCATCATCTCATCGATGCCGCGTGAGACGCGCCAGTCAAGCTTCGTGTTGGCCAGCGAGGCATCGGCCCAGAACGCGGGCAGGTCACCGTCACGACGTGGCTTGATCTCGAAAGGAATCGCCTTACCCGACGCTTTCTCAAACGCCTTGATCATTTCCAGAACCGAGAAGCCTTTTCCGCCACCCAGGTTAAAGGCGGTGTAGCCGTCAACCTGACTCAGATGATCCAGCGCTTTCAGGTGCCCTTCCGCCAGGTCAACCACATGAATATAGTCACGCAGGCAGGTACCGTCTGGCGTATCATAATCGCCACCAAAGACGCCCAGTTTTTCCAGCCGGCCGATCGCCACCTGGGCAATGTAGGGCAGCAGGTTGTTCGGGATGCCGGTTGGGTCTTCACCGATTTCGCCTGACTCATGTGCGCCAACCGGGTTGAAGTAACGCAGTGCAATCGCCTTGAACTTCGGCTCAGCTTTTGCAAAGTCGCGCATCACGAATTCGGTCATCAGCTTCGAGGTGCCATAAGGGCTGGTCGTGCCACCAATCGGGGTCGTCTCGACATAAGGAACCGGCGCATCTGCACCGTAGACCGTGGCTGACGAACTGAAGATGAAGTTCCAGACACCGGCATTCCGCATCTCTTCCAGCAGAACCACGGTACCTGCAACGTTGTTCTCGTAATACTCCAGCGGCATACGGGTCGATTCACCAACCGCCTTAAGTGCGGCGAAATGAATAACCGCAGAAATGCTGTTGGCTGCAAACAGGTCACGCAGGCAGGCGCGGTCACGGATATCACCTTCAACGAAGGTCGCTTTTTTACCCGCCAGTTTCTCCACGCGGTGGATCGCTTCGCGTGAAGCGTTGCAGAGGTTATCCAGCACCACAACATCATCACCACGCTGCAGCAGCGCCAGTACCGTATGGGAGCCGATATATCCTGCTCCGCCCGTGACTAAAATGGCCATGTGAACTCCTTTCAATCAGCCGCGCAGCGCGCGGCAAATAGGTTACTTTTGTTTGGCGAGAATGGTCTGAATCGCTTCGCGGAAATCGCGACCCTGCGTGTTATTGCGCAGTCCATAGGAGACAAACGCCTGCATGTAACCCAGCTTGCGGCCGCAGTCGAAACTGTGTCCGGTCAGCAGTGAAACATCAACGGTTTTATGTTTGCTGAGGCTGGCGATCGCATCAGTCAGCTGAATGCGGCCCCATGCGCCTGGCTCAGTGCGCTCGAGTTCGGCCCAGATATCAGCAGAAAGCACGTAACGACCCACAGCAGCCAGATCGGAGTTCAGTTCAGCCGAATGCTCTGGCTTCTCAACGAAGCTGGTAATGGTGCTGATATCACCCGGGTGATCGATCGGCTCTTCGGTCGTGATAACAGAATATTCAGAGAGGTCAGACGCGGGCATGTGCTGCGCCAGAACCTGGCTGTGACCGGTCTCTTCGAAACGGGCCACCATGGCTGCGAGGTTATAGCGCATGTGGTCTGCGGTAGAGTCATCCAGCAGGACATCCGGCAGGACCACTACGAACGGGTTATCGCCGATCATCGGGCGGGCGCAGAGAATGGAGTGACCCAGACCCAGCGGCTGTGCCTGACGTACGTTCATGATCGTTACGCCTGGCGGGCAGATAGACTGCACTTCGCTCAGCAGCTGACGCTTCACGCGTGCTTCCAGCAGCGCTTCCAGCTCATAAGTGGTGTCGAAGTGGTTCTCAACCGCATTTTTCGACGCATGCGTGACCAGCACAATTTCTTTAATACCCGCGGCAACACATTCGTCAACGATGTACTGGATCATCGGTTTGTCGACGACGGGCAGCATCTCTTTCGGAATGGCTTTAGTCGCAGGGAGCATATGCATACCGAGGCCCGCAACCGGGATTACTGCTTTAAGCTTGGTCATATTTATTCCGTTTAATAAAATGAAGATGTGGGTCGATTATGCAGGATCGGCCGGAAGTGCAAGTATAATCTTTATCTGAAAAGCGGACAGTAACTCTCTGTCATAACTTAGAAATTCGGCATTTTGCCCATTGCCAGCACCAGCATAAACTGAATAAAGACAATCAGTAATCGGTGAGAGCCTCACCCTTTTTCGTGCAGGTGCGCTACGCAGCTAAGTCCAGCCATAAATGAAAACGGGCGACCCTGAGGCCGCCCGCGAAGATATTCATCTGGTGATTAAAGCCAGCCCTCAAACCACTCCGGCATCACAAACAGATTAAAGTGATTAACCAGCAGCATAACGCCAACAAACACCACCGAAACCGCGACCCACTGGCGGGCATAAGGTATAAACCGGATGCCAATCACCGGTCTGATGAAGAACGGATGCGCCAGGGCAGAAATCAGGATCTGCGATATAGAGAGCGTCAGCGCCACATAGAGCACGTTTGGCCAGATAAAGGTGGTTGCCAGAACGGCCAGCACGACAATACTTGCCACGATGTTCCAGTAGAACTCGACGTTGGTACGTCCGTTAGCCTGAGAAATCGCGCCAGTCAGCCCGCCCATTGGTCGCAGCATCCCGAACAGCAGCATCAGCGGAATCAGATGATAGACCTGCTCATGTGAAGGACCATAAAGCAGTCGGACAATCACCGGTGAGAGAATACCAATTGCCAGGTACATGGCGCTGCTGAACAGCATAATGCCCAGCGTCCCTTTCAGGAACAGCTTTTTCAGCTGCTCAGGATCGTGCTGTTTTTCTGCAAAACGTGGCAGCGCCAGACGGTTAATCACCGGCGTCACCAGCTTCAGCGGTTGCAGCACCAGCTCTTTCGCCAGCGAATAGACCCCCAGCATCTCTGCCCCCATCACCTTACCCACCACCAGCGCATCTGCCTGCGTGCGCAGCTGGTTAATGGTCTGCGACCCAAGCTGATAGCTGCCGTAGCGAATCGCCCCAAAGAAGGTTGCTTTGTCAAACTCCCAGGTTGGACGCCACGACTTCTCTCCCAGCGCAATCATGCAGAGAATACGGGTAAAGGCATTGATAAACAGACCGAGGATCGCTGCGGCAACCGTCAGCGAGGTGAACTCCAGCATCGCCACCACACAGAGAAAGGCGAACAGTTTGGTGCCCATCTCGATCTTCGCCAGCGACACCATCCGCTTGGTTTTGATGTAGTGTGCCTGATACTGTGACAGATGCCCCAGCACCAGGAAGTTCAGGCTGGTCAGCATGATCAGCCCTGTCAGTTCTGGCAGATGATAGAACCAGGAGACCGGGAAAGCGATCAGCAGCATGATCAGGCCGGTACACAAGCTGAGCGAAACGTTCACCCAATAGATTGTGCTCTGTTCGCGACGGGTAATGTTCTGGCGATGCACCAGATAACTGCTCATCCCCATATCCTGCAGCACCCCCGCCACCGCCAGGATAGCGTTGATGATGGCCAGCAGTCCCAGCTCATGGGTCTCCAGTTTGCGGGCGAGAAAGCTCAGCTGCGCAACCTGCAGCACTGCCGAGAAGCAGGTGCTGCCAAACAGCCAAATCGCCTGTGACTTAAATCCACTCACACCAGTCGCTCCAGAATCTGCGCCAGTTCGCCGTAGGCGATATGCTGATTAAATTCAGTCTCGACTTTGTGGCGGGCCGCAGCAACCACGGGCGCCACATTCACTTCCCCCTGAGAGAGCTTCAGCAGCGTCTCTGCCAGCGCCTCGGGATCGTCCTCATCCACCAGCCAGCCGGAGACGTTGTTCTCAATCAGCTCCGGAATACCGCTGTGGAAGGTCGACACAACCGGCAGACCGACCGCCATCGCTTCCATCAGCGCGACCGGGATACCCTCCATATCGCCATCTGCGGCGGTTTTGGATGGCAGCAGGAAAATGTCTGCCTCGCTCAGCGCACGACGGATCTCTTCCTGAGGCTTAAAGCCCGGCATGCTGACGCAATCCTCCATTCCCTCGCGGGCGATGAAATCACGCATCATCTCATCCTGGTCGCCGTTGCCGATTATCGTGTACTGAAACTGACCGCCACGCTGCTTCAGGATGGCGCTGGCTTTAACCGCCACATCCAGTCCTTTTTTCTCCGTCAGTCGTGCCACTGAGACGATACGCAGCGGTTTCTGAAACGCCTGGCGGGGCTGAAAATTAAACTTCTCCGGCTCGATGCCCATACGCGTAACGTGAATTTTTTCCGGCGGGCAGCCCATCTCAATCAGCTTGTTCTTCCACAGGTGACTGATAGGCAGCATCAGTTCGCTCTGACGGAACAGATTAACGTAGTCGAGTTTATGCTCTTCCAGAATATGGCGGCGGGAAATATCGGCACCGTGAAACACCGTTGCCTGCTTACCCCGAAGTACGCCCAGTTCACGCAGTTTGTTCGCCAGCGCACCGGCATAGCCGAAATGCACCAGAAACACATCCGCGGTAAAGGTCTGTTTCGCATTAGCCACAATCGACGGCAGCAGCAGTTTGCTCGACTGTGCACCGTAGCGGCGCACATTCAGCGAACGCAGGAGTGCAGGTTTCGTCACTTTAGGCAGCACCAGCCTGATACGCTGATTCAGCTTATCAACAATCGAGATCTTCTCTTCCGGCAGCAGATAGTGGGTTTTTGCCGCCAGACCATATTCGTCAAACGCAGCATGCCGGTTCACTAAATCGCCGGGAAAGACTGAAATAATCTCCACCTCGTAACCGGCGTCAATAAAGTGGGTTACCTGATTTAAAACGAATGTCTCAGAGGCAACCGGGAAACGCATGGTGAAAAAAGTCAGTTTCATCACATTACCCTAATACTTTAAGAATCTCTTCAGTGATCCGGTTGCCAATTTCCCTTTCATTCGCAACGGCCGTGTCGACCTTAAGCTTAATGTTGTCGTAATCGGCAAGAACGGTTTTGACCTTGTCGATCAGTGAGCCATCCATCAGGCTTTTCACATCGGTTGCCATCTGCGGCAGACCGAGCTGGTTCATCACACCCATCGACTTATGCTCATAGTTAATCGCCACGGCCGGGGTGCCAAAGTTCATTGAGATAATCGCCGAGTGCAGACGCGTGCCAATGGTCAGGTGGCAGTGGCTCAGCAGAATACCCAGCTCCAGGTCATTAAACTCATCCATGATGACATGATAATGTTCGGGCTGTGTGACATGGTCGCGCAGCGTCAGCGCGACCATACGGTCATCCTTGGCGTAGCTGTCGATACCGGTGCAGGTCGAGAACGCCACGACCTGATAGCCTTCAGCGATCATGGCGTTGATCACCCGACCAAATGCCGCTTCATACTCTTTCTGTGTCACGCCCAGACGTTTATCAAACGGCGCCAGCTCGCGCACGGTAATGGCGATGGTTTTGCGTCCGTCAATGATGCCCTGCCAGTGCAGCAGGTTATGACTCGGATTTTCAACCTCGCGCGCCTGCACCAGGAAGGCGGTATCAACACCAGGCGCCACTTTTGAGCTGGTTACGCCATCGCGTTTCATCAGGTCGAGGCTGACAGATTCGCGCAGCACCAGGCTGTTAACCCGGTCGAAAACAAAATTCGCCAGCGCATTGACGCGCGGATTCTGGAAAGGTCCGACCGAATGACCGATCAGGTAGATTGGCTTTTTGGCCATCAGCGCACAGAGCGCATGGTCGAACTGCGTCACGCCATAAAGATCGACGAAAAATGACCCGCCTACCTGAATGATCGCATCATAGTTTGCCAGACTTTCGGTAAAGGCTTTCAGGTGCCGCGGCACAGAGAAGGATTTGAAAATTCCGCCTTTACCCAGATGCGCCATCATGATGTCAGGCATCAGACGGTTGGCGACCTTACGCTTAAACGAACCGACCAGGCCTTTGCCTGACTTACTGTTGTGCAGATAGAGCGCATCCTGCTGAATATCCTGCTGGAGCAGATAACCGGAGCTGGTTGGATAACGGCTGATCACATCAATGTCTAAATCACTGCGTGCGGACCTCATCGAATCGATCAGTCCTCGCAGAATCGCGCCATCCCCGCGATTCCCACACGTATGGTTACCCACCAATAAAATTTTCATAACAACTCCGAATGAATTTTTTTAATTCTCTAAGCCGCCCGGATCCGAAATGGGCAAAATGGACTCTATTTAAAGTAATGCTTTACGGGATAACGCACCCAAAGGTACTGCTCCTTAAAACCGGCCGCCTCCGTTGTGGCGGCCGTCCTGCATGGTGTTACGACTTAATCGCAAAATAGGGCAGTGCAACCTGTTTGCCGTTGATCACTACCGAAACAAAGCCTTCCGGTTTGCTGGTATCGACCTGATCGGCGGAGATCGGACGGGAGGCCATCAGCAGATCGCCCTGCTCGTTCGCGCCCACCCCCGCTTTACCGTTGTGCAGGCTGAAGCGCTGCGGCGCGCGTTTAGTGGCGTCGCCCGCAGGCGGATTGCTTTTTTCCATGCGGGCATTAATCCGCGCACAGCGGCCAGTGACAAAGCGATCTTTCGCGTTGGTTTTCACCAGCACGCCGGCTGATGGCGTCCAGCCCGCCAGTTTGACAAAGAGGCGGACATCGGTGTCATGTTCAGCCACGTAGCGCACATCAAGAACCGGGCTGCTGCCTTCTGCTGACCAGCTCGCTTCCGAAAGATCTTTCTTGCGCTGCACGCGGATCACCGCACGCCCGCCGGTAGTCTTATCGCCAATCAGGTTCATCAGTGGCTTGTCGCCGCTGCCGTTGCTGAACTGCGCCTGACCGAAGATTTCAATCTCCCACGAATCGCCCACCGTCGGTGAGTAGAGCGAACCGAGATCGAACCAGGTCTCCTGATTGGTGTTGTTCTCCAGCCGCCAGCGGGACGTGAGGTAGTTATATTTCAGGCTACCATCCAGTGCGACGCCCCAGGACTCTACGCGGGTTGAGCCCATCTCCCAGATACTGAGCAGACGGTCGCCCTGCATGGAGTTGTCAATCCAGCTGCCCGACTGCAGGCTGGTCTGACGCATGTTAAGGCGGGTATTGTGGGCGATAAGCGGATTCTTACAATCCTCCAGGCTCAGCGCATCGACGATCCACTGACCATTGGAGAGATCGCCCGGATTATCACAGTGCTCAATCCAGCCATTGTGAATGATCGACTGGCCGCAGCGTGGCAGGTTCAGCACTTTGCCGCCGCGACAGTGCTGCGCATTAAAGTTCGACAGTTCGATCGCCGTACTGTGATCCCATTTGCCCTGCTTCTGTCCTGACCAGCCCGACTTGATCACATCGCCGCTGCAGCGTGAGGCGTACCACTGGTCAATCTTACAGTCGAGCGTGTCCTGAAGACTGATGGCCGTACCGCCGACGGCGTTAAAACGCAGACAGGCTCCCCGGAAATATTGTCCGCCAGGACAGGTATTATGGAAAAAGCCCTGCTGGTTCGGATGTTTATCGCTGTTGCCGTTAAAAATCAGATTAGAGAGCTCAACACGCCGGGCATTCATCTGGAAAACGAAATCGGACTTACCGTCAGACACAATCGTGGTCGCCGGGAAGTAGCCGAAGTTAACCATTGCACCCGAGATGCGGAAGAAGTTGAGGTATTTGTCGCCCAGGTTACAGGCGGAAACCATAAAGGTACCGGCCGGGAACTGAACACAGATCTGCTGGTTAGCCTGTTGTGACCACTGGAACATCGCCATGATGGCAGGCGCACAGTCGGTTTTACCGTCGGCAATCGCACCGAAATCGAACAGCGTCAGGCGGTTGAAATCGTCAACCACACGACGCCAGTAAAAGCCCTCTCCGGCAAAGTTTACGCCGCCATCGTTCTGCGCAGTCTGGAAGCTGCCGACAAACTCGCCACCGCCGACTTCACGCCCTTCATGCCAGCTTTTCAGCTTAACCTTAGCACCCTCAAACAGCGGGCGGGTTTTGCGCAGCTCCGCCACGGAAGCGATCTCGCCAATCAGCTGATAGCCCGCGGGCTGTGCCAGACGCTGACTGAAATCTGCCGCGCCTGGACGGCTGACGTCGGTAATGTTAAACAGTGTCTGGCCGTTGCTGTCCTCGACAGCCATAGAGTGCGAAGGGTCCGCAATCAGCGCAGCGTTATCCTGAATAAACTGGGCGAAATTGCCTTTATTCAGTGCAATAGGCTGGGCGATCTGCGAAACCTTGCCGCTGGCATCACGCAGGTAGACCGGGATCTGGTTACCCGGCTTGCTGGCATCCGCGCCGGCTTTGCCGATCCAGAGCTTCCCTTCAAAGCCCTGCCAGAACTGAGGAGGCATCGCGTAGACGTTTTCCGGCGTCAGGATCGGCACATCGCCTTTAGGCACATCCGTTGCGTCAACCGGCTTCAGGGCAATACCGTTACTTTTAGCAGCATAGCTGGAAAAGGTGCTCACGGAGAGAGCCCCCACCAGAGCGGAGGCGGCGGTCTGCAGAACTTCTCTTCTTTTCATGCATCAATTCCCGTAGTCAATAAGGCCAGTGGCCATGGCGGTGTCCCTGAGGCACGTCGCAAGTGAGCTTTTCCAGCTCAGGTTAAACCAGTGACAGCCAGCTTTGCTTGATTTGATTGCCGTCGAATTTCAGCGCGGTCTGTTTTGTTTTTTCGCTCATGGCATAGAACAGCGCATCATCAGTAGCGAGCTGTTCCATGCGGGCCAGGAAGGTGGCTTTGTCATTCATCGGCACCAGGAAACCATCTTCACCGTGGTTAATGATCTCCTGGGGTCCGGTCGGGCAGTCGTACGCGACAACCGGCAGTGACCAGGATTTCGCTTCCAGCAGTACCAGCGGCAAGCCTTCATAGCGCGAGGTCATCAGTGCCATGTCGCTGTCGCGGTAGTAGTCGTTGATGTTGCTGACCTTACCGACAAATTTCACGCTATCGGTGATGCCCAGTACCGCTGCCTGGTCGTGCAGCTGCTGACGCAGTTCGCCGTCACCGGCGATCACCAGCGTCCAGTCCGGATGGTTGCGGGCGAAGTCGCGCCAGATATCCAGCAGCAGATCGAAGCCCTTCTGGTTGTCCAGACGGCCCACCGCCAGCGCCTGACGATGGCGAGTCTGGCGCGGATAGTTTTTGTACACCACCGGGTTGGGAATTGGCATGCTGGGAATGCGCCAGCGGCTGAACACCTGATGATCTTTTTCGGTCAGAACGATCACGCGGTCGTAGTAGCGCAGCAGCAGAAACTTGAGGAGCTTGATCGGTTTGCTGAAGGAGTTAATGGCGATATGTTCGCAGGCGTAGGCTTTGCCCCGCTTCTTCTTCATTGCCAGCAGATTCCAGAAGGCGAACATCACGCTCAGGCGACCCATGCTGATCAGGAAGACGGTATCGAACCCCTCTTCGTTAATCCGGGTTACCGCGCTTTTAATCGGGTTGCTCTGCCCTTCGAAGCTGACAATCTCTCTGACATGTTCAAACGGGTAAAAGGTTTTTCCGCTGCCTTCCAGCGAGTAGATGGTGACGTCATGCGTTTCGCCAAGACACTCTGACATGAAGTTACAGATGTTCTCGGTGCCCGCATAGGAATAAGCATCTTTGATCACCAGGACAATTTTTTTCATGAAACGCTATCCACCTCAAATTTTAAAGACAATCCTGCCGACGGGCTTAACGATGCTTAAGGGTAAACAGCACACCATTCACCATATACCAGGCGTAATAGTAATAGATTTTTAAAGGATTGTTTTTATAGATAATTCTTAATAATTCAAGGTGCCACTGGGCGGCTTTGTTCTTATTACGTGAAAGGGAATCGCCTAATTCGTAATAGTTGACCAGAATCGTCTGAATTACGCGCGCCTGCTTATAGCGGGTGAATAATTCATATAAGAAGAGGAAATCTTCGTGCCCTTTGCGCTGGAAGAACAGGCCCTGAGGTGGACGACGAAAACAGACCGAAGAGAAACAGACGCGATACTGTTTCTTTACAAAGTTTTCCTGCTGCAGATAGGGTTTGCCGTAGGTAATATCGTGCTCAGCCTTGCGGGTTTTGTAATGATATTCAGTAATCACGAAATCATCACCGGCCGCGATGGCGGCAACCTGCTGAGTCAGCTTATCCGCATGCCACTCATCGTCACTGTCCAGAAAGGCGATAATCTCTTCCGTCGCGGCACGCAGTCCGACGTTGCGGGTTTCAGCAGCCCCCATATTGACCGCGTTATCCAGAATAGTAATGCGCGGGTCTTGACAATGTTCACGCACAAATGCCAGCGAGTCATCCGTCGATTTATCGTTTACCAGATAGAGGTGCCAGTCGGTATAGCGCTGATTTATCACCGACTGCACAGCGCGTAACACTGTCTGACGAGCATTGTACATCGGCATGACAATGCCAACGGTTCCAACAGAAGTTTTCATCTTCAACCCTGAATTTAACAAAAAGGAGAGGTGCTCCTGACATCAGGAGCAAGGCGAGGCGCGACGCGCGTCAGGAGATCGCTTTTTCACCGCCAAAGCGCGCTTTAACCTTGTCTTTAACCCGGTTCATAAAATAAGCACGGTTGTCTTTGTTGGTGAGGAAGAAGTAGCGAGCAAAGCTCAGGCTCGCCATCAGCGACTGGCCATCCATTTTGTAGCGCAGCGGCAGCTTAAAGGCTTTGTAGGTGTGGATATCACGCGGGGTAAGATGCGGCTTCATGGTGTCAAGCCAGAACATCGAATACTTCACCGATTCGCCTTTGTGTTTCGAGCCAAATTTTGTGATCAGATGGTAGTTCGCCAGTGGCGCGGCGATCATCACAAACTCGTAGCCCATGCGGTCGGCGCGAATGCAAAAGTCATAATCCTGATGGCGGATATAACGGGTATCGAACTGGATTTTCGCTGCGTCTTCCCGTTTCAGTACAATGGTGCTGGTCTGGATAAAGCCATAGCAGCCGAACAGATACTCGGCAACAGTTTCATTTTTGCCCGGTGACTGCATCGGCATGACTTTCAGGAAGGATCCATCCTGATAGATATTGACCTGGCTGAAAATGATGAAGTTCTGTTTGCCCTGGGCCGTCAGCTGCGTAATTTTTTCACTGACCTGCTGCAGTTTGTCAGCCGCCCACTCATCGTCGGCATCAAGGAAACTGACATAATCCCCGGTAGCCAGCTCAATGCCCTTATTACGCGCACCTGCGCCGTTGAGTTTGACCTCAGAGAGCACCAGATTGATGTCGAGATCCTGATAGCGTTCGCTGCGAACCACATCCGCCAGCGCCGCGGCATCCGCCGATTTGTCATCCACGATAATGACTTCAAAATTGCGATACGTCTGTGCTTTAACGCAATCCAGCGTCGTGACAATCGATTCTGACGCGTTATAAGCCGGAATTACGATGGAGAAACGAATGTCCTTCATTGCCAGCACCTCATTAAAATAGTTCAAAAATAAACCGTTCATTCGACAAAGGTCGATGAAAAACCTGTGTTCTGACAGACGACCGGCCCTGCGTGACGCATTCACACAGAGCCGGTCGCCGGATTTAATGGATCAACCAAAACTCCCGCGCCACTTCATAACCGGTTACCGCCTGCTTGGTTGAAATGGTGTTGTAGTAGAGGTAATAGAGCAGGAAGAAGACCACCATCCCAAACAGGACGGGCTTCCAGGACCGTCTGGCCTGATAGACCAGCGAGGTCAGAATGATTGGCTCCACCTGTTGCAGATAGTTAGAGAGACGCGAACCTGACGGGAAGTTATAGAGGAAGATCCTGATCGCCCCCCCGATAGCAAAGCTCAGAATCAGCAGGTAGTTAAGGCGATACAGTGCATAGTTTTCCCGCTTCAGTTCATCGGTCAGCATGAAATAGAAGAAGACAAACACCAGCATGATGTTTTTCAGGTTCGATACGGCCAGAATGCTGCCACTTGTTGAGTAAGAGGCGTCATTGTTATAGGCCGAGGCCCTCTCCCCCAGCGATCCCAGATGTCCGGCGATCAGGCCAATAAAGCTGGATCCACCTACGACGGACAGCGGCACGCTGGCAACGATGATAATGACCGGCCACCAGCGCCAGTCACGAATAAACAGGAACGGAATCAGCGTGACGACCATGACACCGGTATTGTGACTCGTGAACGACAGAACAAAGAAGACGAATGCCCACCAGTAGTGCCTGAGATAAATCGACCACAGGACGCCGAGGAACAGCGCAGAACTCAGGCCAAAGCGAATCTGGTTGATGTCTTTGTTGATAAAGATGTGTGCCGAATAGAGCGCCAGTGCCAGTACCGGAAAAGGCGACATCTTCCTGAAAAAGTAGGTATTAATGAAAACGGCAATGGCACAGAAGATAAACAGAAAGATGCTGGCATTATGCGAAAAGACACTGGACACCCAGGCTATCGCAAAAATCAGCGGTTCGTAGCGGAAAAACGCAACGGTTTTGAAAAAACCATTGATCTCGATACGCCGGACAAAGTCTGTAAAGAAACTACGGTACTGGAAGTCATCCATGCCGGTGCCGAGGCCGCGGATCCCCCCAAAAATAATCAACATAACGGCGGCAAAACAGAGCAGCCAGGTCAGAACATGATTTGTGCGTTCGTCTTTTTTAAGTGCGATTTCAAACAGTGAAAGCAGCAATAAAAAACCTGATACATACCAATAGGGAGCCATGGTGTGATTCCTTAATTCCACAAGTGCTCATGCCAGCAATTATCCCGCTTCGCCTTCCCGACTGGCTTTTCCGCAAGCCTGTCAGCACAGTAACAACCAGTGTGCAGGCGATGCCATGCTGGTAATGAATTCTGTTGAGTGACGTTCGCCATGCGATGTATAGATTCATCGCTTATGTGGGTTGGACAGAATAACCTGTGTAAATTGTTGCGTGTCGTCATTAAGAGACGATAAAAAGGGGCGGTCAGACCGCCCCCTGTTTATTGCTCAGTAATCAGCTTTTATCTGTCTTACCGTATTCGTAGGCGTAGTAGTCATAACCGTAGCCATAAGCATTCGCGGCTTTACGCACCACGGCGTTGAGGATCACACCTTTAATCTCAATACCGTTCTGGGCGAAGCGTCTGAAGCTGACATCCACTTCTTTCGTGGTGTTGGCTTCGAAGCGCGCCACCATCAGCGAGGTGCCCGCCAGCTTACCGATGATTGAGGCGTCGGTGACGGCCAGAATCGGCGGCGTATCGATCAGCACCAGGTCGTAGTTCTGGCTCGCCCAGTCCAGCAGCTCGCCCATGCGACGGTGCATCAGCAGTTCAGAAGGGTTCGGTGGAACCTGACCGCGTGGCAGGAAATCAAAACCGTACACACCCTGCTGAATCAGCGCCGGACTGAACGCCGTTTTGCCCGACAGGACGTTTGACAGTCCTGCTTTGTTCTCTGCACCCAGCAGTTCGTGGGTATAGCCACGACGCATGTCACCATCGATAAACAGGACACGCTGACCCGCTTTAGCAATCAGAGTCGCCAGGTTGGCACAGATAAAGGTTTTACCAATACCCGGGCTGGCACCCGTGATCATCAGGATGTTGTTTTTGGCTTCCATCATCGCGAAGTGCAGGCTGGTACGCAGGCTACGAATCGCTTCAATAGAGAGGTCGGTCGGGTTACCCAGCGCCAGCAGCGTTTCATGCGGGTCGGTTTTCAACTTAGACTTACTGGCACGACGCGCCAGCGCTTCGGTATCTTTCTTACGCTGCCAGTCAGAGAGTGGCACGCTGGCATAGACGTTCATGCCCAGCTCTTCCAGCTGCTCCGGATTCTCAATGCCGCGATGCAGCAGTGCTTTCAGCAGCACCAGGCCCACAGACACGAACAGACCAGCAATCAGGCTTGCCGCGATGATCAGCATTTTCTTCGGTGCAACCGGTGCATTAGCGGTCTGCGCGCTGTCGATGATGCGGACATCACCTACGGTGCTCGCTTTGCTGATGCCCAGCTCCTGCTGACGGTTCAGCAGCTGCATGTAGATCTCCTGACCAGACTGCACGTCACGCGTCAGACGCAGAATTTCCTGCTGAGTCTGTGGCATGGCTGAAATTTTCTTGTTCAGCTGCGCCTGCTCATTTTCCAGCGTTTTGCGTTTTTCCAGCAGCGCACGGTAAGTCGGGTGATCTTTGGTAAACAGCTGAGAAACTTCGGCTTCACGGAAAGTCAGTTCGTTCAGCTGGCTCTGCACGCTGACAGAAGAGTCCAGGGCAGATTTCGCTTCCAGTGACAGGTCAACCGATTCGTTCTGGCGACGGAAAGCGTTCAGTTTGTTTTCCGCATCATCCAGCTTGCTGCGTACAGCAGGCAGCTGAGTGCGCAGGAACTCTAGGCTTTTCTCGGCCTGCTCAGACTTACGCTCAACGTTCTGCAGCAGATAGTTGTTTACGATCTGATTCAGGACCTTACTGATCTGTTCAGGGTCTTCACCCAGATACTCCAGACCCAGTACGCCGGTATCTTTCCCTTTGTCCGCCACGGTCAGGTTAGAGAGCACGGAACGGATGGCCTGCAGGTCGTTCAGCTTGGTCACGGTGAAGCTGGTGCCTTCATCGGCTTTAATGTCGCTGACCAGCATGCTGACGTCGCCATGCGACTCCAGCTGGCCAACTTTGCCTTTGAACAGCTCATCGCCATCTTTTGAGACGGTGTAGCTGTCTGGCCCTGTCACTTCCAGTTCAACATTACGTTTGTCGATAGTGCGTGGGATTTCCAGACGCGAAATCGCAATCGTCGCGGGCTTGTTACCCATCAGGCGGGACAGACCTTTACCGATAACCGGGAAATAGTTCTGCTCAACCACGGTATCCAGACCCAGATCGTCAACGGTTTTGCCGATGACCATACGGGATTCCAGAATTTCGATCTCAGTATCTGACGCAGGCGTCGGTGGCAGAATGCTGTCAATTTCGTTCAGAACGGTACTGGCATTCTTCTGCTCAACCTGAACCAGCGCATCTGCACTATAAATCGGTGTTGCAAACAGTGTGTAGAGCGTTCCCGCCAGCATGAAAAATGCGGTAACGGCAACAATGATCCAGCGATGATCAATTAGCTGTCCCACAAGATGCGCCAGATCCCATCCATTCGAATCCTCTCCCGGCGCGGTACTGACCTTATTTTTTATATTCATGGATAATCCCAACTATCGGCTTAATACGTTGACCCATTTCTGAGTAGCGTTTTCCAGTAACCCGTAAATCTCTTCAAAGGCCTCACGGCTTTTTCTGTACGGATCCGCAATTTCTTTTTGATTCAGCCAGTGCCCAAGCAGCATGGTTTTACCCCGTGCAGCCGGGTCGATGCGGTTCACCTGATCGATGTGCCGCTTCTCCATCACCAGAATCAGGTCAGCATTGCGGCACATCTCTGCCGTTAACTGCTGCGCCTGATGTCCTTCCAGCGACAGACCCTTCACCGCAGCGACCTCAGACGCCATCCTGTCGGCCGGGTGGCCCACCAGGGCCCCCAGACCGGCAGAACGGACATCTAAATCTGGCAACGCGCGTTTAAACAGGCGTTCCCCGGTAGGCGAGCGACAGATATTGCCGACGCAAACGACGAGCACGGACGTAATCATGGACGGACCTTATCTTCCCCAGGTACGGATACGCGATGCGGCCTGCGTCGCATCGTTGATACCGGCGATGGTTGGTATCAGCTGCGAAATCACACGGTTCCAGCGCGTCAGCGGCGTTGAGGTGACATAGACGATGTCATAAGGCTGCAGCTGGAAATCGGTTCCCATTACCATGGATGCCGCATCTTTAGTGTTCAACTGATAGATGTTGGCGATCTTATTGCGGTCGGTACCGTGCAGTGGACGAATAACAAAGACACCGGTAGCGTCAGAGGTGGTCTGATCCATCCCCGCCGCATTGCCCAGCGCTTCCGCCAGCGTCATGCCGCTGCGGTCCATTTTCAGGGTGGTCTGCTGTTTCACTTCACCCATCACGAAGATTTTCAGATCATCGTTACGCGGTACGTAAAGAATATCGCCCGGATAGAGGAGGTGGTTCTGGCTCAGGTCGCCATTCTGCATCAGTGCCTGCAGCGAGATACGCTGTTCGCGACCATTGTGCGTCAGTACGACGTTGCGCCAGTCCGCATCAGCGGCGAGGCCGCCCGCGGCGTTGATCGCATCCAGAATCGTTAACGGCACGTTAGTGATTGGCTGCTGACCTGAGGTCGTGACAGACCCCGTGACATAAGCTTTCTGCGATTTAAAGGAGGCAACGCTCACATCGACCTGTGGGCTCTCAATGTACTGCGCCAGGCGACGCGCAATTTCATTACGCACTTCACTCACGGTACGGCCCGCGACACGCACACGGCCAATGTAGGGATAGAAGATGGTGCCATCAGAGTGCACCCAGTTACCGGTGTCGCTGGCGCTACGGTACTGACCCGCAGGAGTCGTCAATTCCGGGTGATCCCAGACGGTCACGGTCAGGACGTCGCCCACACCGATACGGTATTCATAGTTCTGAATTTCGTTCTGCAGAGAAGGATTGGTCTGCGCCACCAGCGGCTTAGGACGCATCTTCTCAACCAGCGAAGGCGTTAATGGAAAGACGTTGACATATTTATCGATGTCAAAGTTGCTATCCTGCTGCTCGACAACATTTTTTCCCGATGTAGAAAGATGCTGACCGGGCTCAATCGTACACCCGCTGAGAATTGTGGCGGATACCAGTAAGGGTATCAATTTCATTTTGATTGTAATCATTTAGATCTTCGCTATCAGTTATTGATTGATAGAGGCGAAACCGCCGCTGTGTAAGCGTCCAACAAAAAGTAAATCCTGTGTGACTTAAGCTCTGAACCGGTCGTTCATTATCCTTGCTCCACTTGTTATACGGCATGACCATCTGTCAGGGTCTGTCCAGAATGTCACGCATCATAGCGAACTTATGATGCGCGAAGATATCCCTGATGATGGTCACGACAACGACACGCCTGACAACGGCACAACCCCTCTGAGCATGCGTTAACACGCTCCCGACTCACGATTAATAAGCACCGTCGCGTTTCAGTACCACGCCCACTGTTTTGAACAGAATGGCGATGTCATTCCACAGAGACCAGTTTTTCACGTACCACGAGTCGAAATAGACGCGGGTTTCATAGTCAACGTCATTACGACCGCTGACCTGCCACAATCCCGTCATGCCTGGCTTTGCCATCAGGTAATAATCAACATCGCCTGCATAACGACAGAGTTCATCTTCAATGACCGGACGAGGACCGACCAGACTCATATCACCGCGTACCACGTTCCAGAGCTGAGGTAACTCATCAAGGCTGGTTTTACGGATAAAGTGACCCACTTTCGTAATACGGGGATCATTTTTGAGTTTAAAATCTTTATCCCACTCCGCACGAGCCACCGGGTCAGTTCGCAGTACTTCCTCCAGAACCTCTTTGGAATTAATGACCATCGAACGGAATTTCAGGCATTTGAATTTACGACCGTTCATGCCGACGCGTTCATGGCCATAAATCGGCGGTCCGCCATCACGGCCAACCAGGAAGCCCAGTACCAGCAGCGCAGGCATCAGCATCAGGATAATTGACAGTGCACCGACGATATCGAATGTGCGCTTCAGGAAGCGTGAAGTGCGTTTCGCCAGGTTGTTCTGCACCCGCAGGATCATCACTTCATGGCTGAAGATATAGGCCATATCCGTGCCGTACAGCGGTACACCACGCAACGTCGGGATGACCGAGACTGAACGGCAGTTATGCATTGCCAGCGACTTGAGCCACATGTCGCGATACTGACTCTGCTCATACTCTACGGCCACGATAAACTGGGTTTCGCTGCTCGTCAGGCTCCAGAGCTCCTGCTCATCACGCAACACCGGTACGCCGTTCAGGATCTCCTGCGGGCAGGTGCCATCAACATCATAAAAGGCGATAACGTCGAAACCCATCACCTCTTCACTCTGCAGCGCCTGCCAGGCTTCATGCGCGTTTTTGCTGCTGCCGATAATGATGGTCTGCTTTTTCCACAGCCCCTTTTTGTTCAGCAGCCGTTTAGCCAGCGCACGACAGGTTGGAATTAAAATCAGTGCCAGTACCCAGGTCAGCAGCCAGACGAAGCGCGACATCTGCCACTGAGACAGCGCGGTAATCGACAGGTCGATAACAGAAAATATCAGAATGGTACGAAAAACTTCTTTTAATTCGAACCAGAAAGGTTTGCGGTAGGTGTAGTGACGAAGCCTTACCCAGAACCAGCCAATACAAATTACTGACAGACAAATGTGCGTAGCAATTTTTAAATGCAGTTCTTTTTCAGAAATATCTGCCAGAGGCGAATTCGACTGAACATTAATTAGCATCATCGCTATAAATAACGCTGCGTTGAAACAAATTAAATCTGAACAGGCCAGCATTAATTTGGTAATAAGACTTTTAAACGTAAATTCTGTATCGCGCATATTTAACTCTTTATTTTATTTCCTTTAACCCGCAACGGCCATCGCCTGTTTAATCATTGAGCGATGAAAACCTCTCAAGACCAAGCCGTTTCTGAGGGGAGCTCCTGCGGCGTTTACGCCCGTGATCTTAACCATAAAACCAGTAATATTGTGATGAATACCAACAGATTACTCTGACTTTAACCTTCGCCAGCACTGCTCATTTTATCAACGAAAAACGCGATTCAGGCACGCTACCGCCCTTGGCTGTCGCTGCCAATATCGCTGTCATCATTCATATTGCTCCCCGGAATGCGCAGCGTTTCCAAAACACACCATCTGACGTTCAATGATGAATTACGTATTCCTGACATAACGGATAACGTCGAATCGGTACGCAAATTACGACTCTGGGGCAGAGTTTGCTAACTTGTTGCTATACTAGTTATTACTGGCTTGTTTACAAGCAGGTCCCGCCATCCCTCGACTATTTTAGGAAAAAGACTACCAGCAATTAGTATTGATGCCGGACGGGCAGCGCAATCCTTTGCGCATAATTCGGATTAATGCCATACCCGCGTTAAGATAAATCGCATAAGCCCGGCAGGTGAATATCCTCTTTCCTGGACAACACGCTTCACTATTTTTCCGGTTCACCTCTGCGGAATTAATCAAAACCTCGCACACTCGTGGTCATATTTCGCACAATCCCGTGGCCCGGATGACGCGTTTCTCCCCTGCCCTGCCATTTGTGCCCGACCAGGCACTCCACTATCATCAGAGAAAACGTAATTTAAGACATTCAGGTGAATAAGAGATGCTGGAGGTAATGACCGATCCCTCGGTATGGGCAGGATTAGTAACGCTAATCGTTCTGGAACTGGTTTTAGGCATCGACAATCTGATTTTCATCGCCATCCTGGTTGAGAAGCTGCCAGGGCCCCTTCGCGACCGCGCGCGCGTCATCGGATTGCTGCTGGCGTTAGTATGCCGGATCCTGCTGCTCGCTTCGCTTTCCTGGCTGGTTACGCTCAAGGCACCCTGGATTACGCTGGCCGGTCACCCCTTTAGTGCGCGCGATCTTCTGCTGCTGTCAGGCGGGATTTTCCTGCTATTTAAAGCTACTACAGAGTTAAATACGCGCCTTGAGGGACATGATGAGGCTGCCGGTCAACAAAAAGGCGGCGCTAAATTCTGGCCGGTGGTGGCGCAAATAGTGGTGCTGGATGCCATCTTCTCGCTGGATGCGGTGATCACGGCCGTGGGAATGGTCAATGATCTGCCGGTCATGATGATAGCGGTGACAATCGCCATTCTGCTGATGCTGCTCGCCAGCAAACCTTTAACCCGCTTTGTGAATAGCCATCCCACCATCGTCATCCTCTGCCTGAGCTTTTTGCTGATGATTGGCTTCAGCCTGGTGGCAGAAGGGTTTGGCTTTGTGATCCCCAAAGGTTATCTCTACGCCGCTATCGGTTTCTCGGTCATCATTGAGGCGCTGAACCAGCTGGCGCACTTCAATCGCCGGCGGGTATTGTCAGCGGGTCGCCCGCTACGGCAGCGGACGGCGGAGGCGGTGTTGCGGATGCTGCGCGGCGCGGCGGAACCGGCAGAGCTGGATGCGGGAACCTCATCGCTGATCGCTGACAGCGATGCCAGTGTGCTGTTCAACCGGCAGGAGCGGGTAATGATTGCCAGGGTGCTGGGTATGGGTCAGCGTCATGTCAACAGCATCATGACATCGCGTCACGATGTGGAGCATATCGACCTCAGTGAGGACCCGGCAGCCATTATGGCCCGGCTGGACCGCAACCAGCATACGCGTATCCTGATCACCGATAACTCCAGCGAACCGCTGGGCGTGGTCCACGTTATCGATCTGCTGCACCAGTCGCTGCACCATCATTCGCTTGATTTACGTGCCCTTATCCGCCAGCCGCTGGTTTTCCCTGAACGACTGACGGTGCTGCAGGCGCTGGAGCAGTTTCGCCAGGCGCACACGCACTTTGCGTTCGTCGTCGATGAGTTTGGTTCCGTTGAAGGCGTCGTGACCCTGAGTGATGTGATGGAAACCATCGCCGGCAACCTGCCGAATGAGGCGGGTGAAACGGATGCCCGTTACGATATTCAGATTCAGGGCGAAGGCCACTGGATTGCCAACGGTCACATGCCGCTGGAAGATCTGGCGCACTATGTGAAATTACCGCTGGATGAGCAGCGCGACTACCACACGCTGGCCGGTCTGCTCATGGACAGGCTGCAGCATATCCCGCAGGAGGGCGAGGTGCTGCAGCTGGAGAGTTATCAGCTGCGCACCCTGCAGGTCGAAAATCACCGGGTGCAGAAGGTCGAAATCCTGCTGCAGCCCGATATGGAGTACGACGCCTGAGCCGCTGCGCCCGTCACGGGCGCGGCTACTTCTTCAGATTCGGTTTGTTACCTTCTTCTTTCTGACGATCGATCCACTGATTCAGCCGTGTTCTGGCCTCACTTTGCAGGCGCTCGCGCAGCACGTCATCCACGGGTAGCGAATATTGCAGGCTGTTCCAGTCACCGTAAATGCGCAGCGGAACCGGCTGATCGGCGAGCGCTTTCACCAGGGTCTCCGCGCCACGCCAGCCGCTGAGTTTCAGCCCGAGCGTCACGTCCAGCTGCTGCTGCGCCAGGTCAACTTTACCGGCGCCCTGCAGGCCGAGGTTATGGCCGTTGCCACTGATATCGCTGAAGCTGAGTACACCCTTGTTCAGCGTCGCCTGACCGCTAATCGACTCAATGCCCTCATCTGCGGCATCCTCAGCATCGTCACGGCTGACTTTGTCGCTCACGCGCGCCACGGCGCGCTGCACCATCTGCTGCAGATTCAGCTGCGCCAGCTTCAGATTGCTGGCGCTCAGGGTCGCCCTGCCCTGCCAGCGACGTTTAGCCGCCTCGACGCTCAGCGTGTCGCCTGCCAGGTCACCGTCGAGACTCAGGTTGCCCTGCAGACTGTCCGGCAGATCAAAGGCTTTAAGCAGGGGCTGAATGGCAATCAGCCGGAGCTGCGGTTTCAGCATCACCTGCGTTTCTGGCTGACGGATATCTATGCGGCCGGGAACCGAGAAACTGCCATTACCCAGCTTGCCGCTGAGCGTATTAAGTATCATCAGCCCCTGCTGATTGCTGGCATCGAGCGTCAGACCGGTCAGGGCGAGACCGCGCCAGATTACGCTGTCCGCCTGCAGTTTCAGCGCAAGATCCATGTCGTTCAGCGGGGAGTCGGCATTGGTGCGTTCGCGTGGCGCCGCGATCACGGGTGAACGGGCCACCGTCGCATGTTGCGTCCCCTGTGTTTCAGACGCAGGCGCGCTGGTCAGCAAGCTATCAAGATTGAGCGTGCTGGCTTTCAGATCCAGCGCCAGCTGTTGTGGCGGTGCAAGGTGGCCGCTGCCCTGCCCGGTCAGTGTCGTGTCATTGGCGGTGAGCTGCAGGTTGCTGAAGTCAAACCGCTGGCTGTCACCGTACCACTCGCCCTGTAAACTTAGCGAGCCTTTAATCCCCTGAGCCGGAATATCCGCCCCGGACAAGGTGTAATCAAGTTGCTGCAACTGGCCACTGAGACGATGAGGATATTGTGAGGCATCGAGCTGACCTTTCAGCGACAGGGTCACATTGCGCTGGTTGCGCATCAGGCTGGTGCTTAATGCCAGCGTTGCCTGATTGCTGGCATCCTGATCCATGCTGATATTGAGATCGCGGAAATTGTATTCATCCCCGCCTGGCTGCTGCCAGATGAGCAGGCTGTCAGCGACCCGCAGCTTTGCGATATCAAATGACCAGCCATTGGCGGAAGACGCAGGCTCGGCATCACGCGGTCCCTGCGGCGCATTTTTTGCGGGCTGCGGGCTGCTATCGGGGGTGACACGCACGATGGCATTTTTCAGCATGACCTGACTGACGCTGAGCTGATGTGAAAGCAGCGGCCAGAGATTGACGTCCAGCCGCATGTTTTCCGCCGACACCAGAGGCTGACTGGCCCCTGGCGCGGTCAGGCTCATCCGGCCGGCGAGGATGCTGAGCTGAGGCCAGACGTGCCAGCGCAGATCGCTGCTGACCTCCAGCCGATAACCACTGCGTTGTTCAACCTGTTGCACCATATAGGCGCGAAAGTCGTTGGGATTGACCAGCAGCACCAGCGCGCTCATTCCCGATACGACCACCACTAACAGGATGGCCAGCGTGGTTATCACTCTTTTCATGACATCCTCAGATCAATCTTTGTCGATACGGCTGGCATCTGCACCCTGCTGACCGCGGTATTTCGCATCTTCACGGCGGTTGTAAGGGCGCGCAGCCGGGCCGGAAAGAGGTTCAAAACTCAGTGCGCCGATTAACATCCCTGGACGCAGTGCCAGCGGCAGTTTACCGGAATTATAGAACTCCAGCACAATGCGACCCTGCCAGCCCGGATCGATGCGGTGAGCCGTCACGTGTACCATCAGCCCCAGACGCGCCAGTGACGAGCGTCCATCCAGCCAGCCAACCAGGTCATCAGGCAGCGTCACCGACTCCAGCGTCACCGCCAGCGCCAGCTCGCCCGGATGCAGAAAGAAGGCATCGCCCTCAGCCAGCACGATTTCATCGCTCATGACCCGGTCCAGGGCGGCGCTCACTTCCTGCTTCGGGCCGCTCAGGTCGATAAAGGCTGCGGTATGTCCGCTGAACGTACGAAACTGATTACCCAGTCGCACGTCGACCGTGGCGCCATTAATGCGTTCGACCGGTGGGCGTGGCTCAATGGCCAGTTTGCCACTATCCAGCCAGGCTTCAATATCGCGATCGCATAATCTCATTGCGGTAACTCCATGACAAAGTGTAGCAAACCGACGTGCCTGCCTGCCGCCGGTCTGCGCCACGTCCTGCCGGACGTGGATTATTCAAAGAACTGATTGATTTTCGCCTTGAGGATATCAATGGCGATACGGTTTTTGCCCCCGCGCGGCACGATGATATCGGCGTACTGCTTTGACGGCTCGATAAACTGCAGGAACATAGGACGGACCGTCTTCTGATACTGGCTCATTACTGAATCCATTGAGCGCCCGCGCTCATTGACGTCGCGTTTCATACGACGCATCAGACAGATATCAAGTGGCGTGTCCACGAAGATAGAAAAGTTGAGTTCCTGACGCAGACGGGCGTCGGTGAGCAGCAGAATGCCTTCAAGAATAATCACCTTTTTGGCTTTCAGATGCTGAGTCTGCTGTGTACGGGTGTGTTCAACGTAGCTGTAAACCGGCAGTTCGATATCCTGCCCGGCTTTCACCGCCTGCAGATGCTGCAGTAATAGATCATGATCCATCGCGCTCGGATGGTCATAATTGGTTTTAACCCTCTCTTCCATGGTGAGGTGACTTTGATCTCTGTAATAAGCATCTTCCGGGATCACCCCGATATGCTCGTCACCTACCTGATCACGGATTTCACGATAGAGCGTGCTGGCAATTAAACTTTTACCGGATGCGGAAGCGCCGGCAATGCCTACAATCACGCACTGATGAGACTTGTCAGTCATACTTTTTTAAGACCTGATAACTGGAGCCTGCCACTGGACACACATTACGCGGGCAGCGGACGGGCCGAAATGGAGAGGGTGTGTTCGCGCTAAGTATAGGGATTTCGGCCTTTTGATGCCAGAGAAATGGCGTCGGCGACTTTTCAGACTTTCCCCTTTGGACGCCACTCGTTTCACCGATAAACTATTGTCACCGCCAATCATAACTAAAATGGCCCGGATGTGTGCTGTGCAGACAGTGCGCGGGGCTGACATAACGACCCGAAAATGCCTCAGGAGTAGTATGCACTGGAAGAGTTTGACCTATTTTGGCGACAGCATGCTGTTGATCCCGACAGCCGTGATTATTGCGCTGATTCTGCCGTGGAAAAGTGACAACCGTCTTACTGTCCTTTACTGGCTTGTGGCATTCGGTCTGGCCGGACTCACGGTCAGTATCTCGAAAATTCTGTTTCTGGGGTTCGGCATCGGCAGCGCCCGCTTTAATTTCACCGGCTTCAGTGGTCACAGCGCAATGTCCGCTACGCTGTGGCCGGTGATGCTGTGGCTGATCTCCGGGCGCTGGTCGCTGCCTGGTCGCGTGATAGCGATCGCGGTCGGCTATCTGATCCCGCTAATGGTGGGATTCTCCCGCCTCGTCATCCATGCGCACTCCCGAAGTGAAGTGGCGACCGGCCTGCTGCTGGGCTTTACGCTAAGCACGGCGTTTCTGATCTCCCAGCGGCGCACCACGCTAAAAGGTTTCAGCTGGCCGCAGATCGGTGCGGCACTGGTCGTGCCATTTATATTGATGAGTCACGGCCGTGTGGCCACCACGCAGCAGTTTCTGGAGCGGGTATCTGCCAGTCTCGCGGGAATGGAGAAACCTTATACCCGGGCCGATCTTTTTCGCCAGTAATCAATCAGCTGCCTGGTCAGTGCTGCCTGCCCGTCAATTCGCCGAATAACGGGCAAATTTGATTTCCTCCCTTTTTTCTTTGCCGAATGTGCTAGCATGCAGTCAGAGAATGACTGGTGCCTGATTCGCTTTTGCGGAGCCCTGCACCTTGCCGGAAGCCCGCATGACTGAGACTTTATCCCCGCAGAACAACTCGCCCAATAGCTGGATCCAGGCGCTGGTCCTGGGCGGGGTTCTGTTTTTCATGACGCTGTTCTGTCTTGAACTGATAGTGGTCAGCGGGAGAATCTCTCCGCTCTGGTTCCCGACCACGCTGATGACCGTGGTGGTATTTCGCTGTCCGACGCGTCAGTTGCCCTTGCTGCTGACAGCCTGCGTCCTGGGCACGGCGAGTGCTAACGCCCTGGTCATCGGCCCTGCTTTTTCTAATCTTAAGTTTACACTGCTTAACCTGATCCAGGCCGGGGTCGGCGGTATGCTGCTGCGCGCCCTGCTGGACCGGCGCGCACCGCTGGATTCGCTGCGAGACTGGGCACGACTGGTAGTGTCGGTGGGCATTATGACGCCGGTACTGGGCGGCCTGCTGGCGATCTGGACGCTTCAGGTCAGCGGCCAGGCCTTGTACCCCTTCTTTTATACCTGGGTGATCTCCGAAATCATTGGCATGCTGGTGCTTGGCCCGATGCTGCTGCTGCTGCCCTGGCCTCTGCGTCGTGCACAGTTTCGCGATCTGCGTCTGGCCGAACTCGCCCTGACGCTGCTGATCACTCTGGGGGCCAGTTACCTGTCACTGCGTTTTCTGCCGTGGCCATTTACCTTTATTGTGGTGATTCTGTTCTGGTGCGCCGTGCGTCTGCCTAAGCTGCAGGCGTTTATCCTGTTCTTCCTGAACGCCAGTTTTATCTCGATGCTGCTGGCTTTAGATCTGGTCAGCGTGGTCAGTAACAACAGCGCGCTGGGCCCGGTCTCCAGCTGGCTGCCGTTTCTGCTGGTGCTCATCCCCAGCCACATCATGTCGCTGGTGATGGATGCTTTCCGGCGCGAAAAACTGCATATCTCCGACAGTGAAACCCGCTTCCGTCATGCCATGGAGTATTCTGCTATCGGTATGGCGCTGGTTGCCCCACAGGGTAACTGGCTGCAGGTGAACCGCTCACTTTGTCAGATTCTCGGCTATCCGGCTGAAGAGCTGAAGCGGCTGACCTTTCAGCAGATTACCCATCCCGACGATCTCTCGCTGGATATGCAGCATGCGAACCGACTGCTGGAAGGCGACATCGACACCTATACCTTTGAAAAACGCTATTTTCGCAAAGATGGTGAAATCGTCTGGGCGCGCCTGACGGTGTCGCTGGTGCGGGATAGCAGCTACGCCCCGCTCTACTTTATTGCGCAGATTATCGATATCTCCGAGCTGAAGCAGAGCGAACAGGTAAACCGTCGGCTCATGGAGCGCATCACGCTGGCCAACGAGGCGGGCGGCATCGGCGTCTGGGAGTGGAATCTGCTGACCGGCGAGATGCTGTGGGATAAACGCATGTATGCGCTGTTTGGCCTGGCGCCCCATGAGTCACCCAGCTATGACCTCTGGATCCATCTGCTGAACCCCGCCGATCGCGAATACGCGGCGCTGACGGTGCAGCAGGCGATTGAGATGCGTAGCGCCTTTCACATGGAATATCGTGTGGTCGACAGTCAGGGTCAGCGCTGGGTGCGCACCCAGGCTAACCGGCTGCTGAGTAAAGAAGGACGTATCGAGCGGATGCTGGGTATCTGTCAGGACATCACGCCGCTGCGCAATCTGAATGAGGCGCTGTTTCAGGAGAAAGAGCGCATGGCCATCACCCTGGATTCTATCGGCGAGGCGGTGATCAGCACCGACAAAGAGATGTGCGTGGCCTTTATGAACCCGGTCGCGGAGAAGATGAGTGGCTGGTCGCAGGAGCAGGCCACCGGTCAGCCGCTGAATAAGGTGCTGCACATCACTCAGGGCCGCAACGGCCCCGAGGTTGAAAACCTGCTGCTGTGCCAGCTGCCGCCGGAAAAGATCACACCTGATTTTGCGGAAGATCTGGTGCTGCATGCCCCGGACGGTAGCCATATCGATATTCACTACAGCATTACCCCGCTGCGTTCAGAAGCGGGTCTGGAACAGGGTGCCGTGATGATTATTCAGGATGTCAGTGAGTCACGTAAGCTGATGAAGCGCCTGAGCTACAGCGCGTTGCATGACACCCTGACCGGCCTGCCCAACCGCGCCAGCTTCGAACTGCAGCTTAAGCGTCTGCTGTTTGATGCCGCAGAACACCGTCATCATCATGTACTGGTCTTTATCGATCTGGACAAATTCAAGGCTGTCAATGACAGTGCCGGACATGCCGCCGGAGATGCGCTTCTGCGCGAACTCTCAGAGCTGATGCAGCACCATCTGCGCAGTAGCGACTTCCTGGCACGACTGGGCGGCGATGAGTTCGCCCTGCTGATGCCCGACTGCGAAGTCGCGCAGGCGCATGACGTGGTGCAACGTATCGTTGCCGCGGTCAATGATTACCGCTTCCAGTGGCTGGGTCGTCTCTACCAGGTCGGTGCCAGCGCCGGGGTGACGCAAATCTCCGCCGAAAACTGTCAGAGCAGCGACGTGCTGTCGCAGGCGGATATCGCCTGCTACAACGCCAAACGCAGCGGGCGCGGACAGCTGATGATCTATGAACAGCATCGCCTGCCGCTGCCGGGTCATCATCAGGGGCTGGATGCCGGGATGATCGATGCCCTGCAGATCGAACTGCCCGCCTGGGCCGTTGCGCCGCCGAAAACGCCGCAGGCGGCCTTTCTTTGGCTGCTGGATGTCCAGCTGTTAACTACTGACGGGCTGCTGATGGATGAGACGCTGTTGCGCAGTAACCTTACCGATGAGACGCTGCGTCGCCGGCTGGATAACAACATTCTGGCCGCTTTTTTCCGCCACGATGTGCAGGCGCTGAATCACAAAGGCATGTCGGTCATCCTGCCGCTGAATGCGCAGATACTGAGTGATGCCGCCTTTGTGCAGCAGCTCTGTCAGCGCTTTGTCGCCGCAGGGCTGGCCCACAGCCGCAGCGGCTTTGCTTTCCCGGCAGCGAGCGTCATTGGTAAAGGCGATCAGGTGTATGCGGCGCTGCGGCAACTGCGGCAGTGCGGCTGCCGTATCGTCCTGCAGCATTTTGGCCGTAATCTGGATGCCTTTAATCTGCTGAGTGATGACATCGTTGATTATCTGGTGCTGGCGCCTGATCTGGTGGCGAACGTGCATACCAACCTGATGGATGAGATGCTGCTGACCATTATTCAGGGCCAGGCATCGCAGCGGGATGTTTCGGTGCTGGCGGGTCCGGTGTCCGTGCCGGCCATGCTGAATACTCTGGCAACGCTCGACGTGGATGGCGTCTGGGGCAGTGCTGTCGCCGGGCGTCAGCCGCTGCGTTCGCTGGCCGAAGATCGCATCTTCGCCATCCGTTAATTCCCGCGCTGGCCGCTTGCCACCCCGCTGAAGCTGCGCTAAAGTCGCCCCCTTTTTTCCGGCATGGGGGCGAAAATGTTCATAGGATTCGATTACGGTACGGCTAACTGCTCCATTGCAGTCAGCGAAAATGGCGCGCCACGCCTGTTAACGCTGGAGAACGATCAGCGCCTGCTGCCGTCAATGATCTGTGCGCCTACCCGCGAGTCGGTCAGCGAATGGCTCTATCGCCATCATCAGGTGGCGACGCCGGACAGCGAAACCACGGCGCTGCTGCAGCGCGCACTGCGCTTCAACCGCGAAGAGGATATTGAGGTTCAGCCCAACAGCGTGCAGTTTGGCCTGACCGCGCTGCAGCACTACATGGTCGATCCGGAAGATGTCTGGTTTGTTAAATCCCCTAAATCGTTCCTCGGTGCCAGTGGCCTGAAGCCTCAACAGATTGCCCTGTTTGAAGATCTGGTCTGCGCCATGATGCTGCACATCCGTCAGCAGGGCGAAAGCCAGCTCGGTCAGACCATCCGGCAGGCGGTCATCGGGCGGCCGGTCAACTTCCAGGGGTCAGGCAGCGAAGAGTCTAACCAGCAGGCTGAAGGTATTCTGCTGCGCGCCGCGCACCGTGCTGGCTTCCGCGACGTCGAGTTTCAGTTTGAGCCGGTCGCAGCCGGTCTGGATTTCGAGGCGACGCTGCAGCAGGAGACGCGGGTACTGGTGGTCGACATCGGCGGCGGAACCACTGACTGTTCCATGCTGCTGATGGGGCCGGAGTGGCGTGACAAAGCGGACCGCCGTGAAAGCCTGCTGGGTCACAGCGGTTGCCGCGTTGGCGGAAACGATCTGGACATCATGCTGGCGTTCAAGACCCTGATGCCCTTACTGGGTCTTGGCGGTAATACTCAGAAAGGCACCGCCCTGCCCGCTCTGCCGTGGTGGAATGCGATCGCCATCAATGACGTTCCGGCCCAGAGCGACTTTTACAGTGCCGCCTGTGGGAAATGGCTGCGGGATCTGGTTCGGGATGCCGAACAGAGTGACATCGTTGCCCGCCTGCTGAAGGTGTGGCAGCAGAAACTGAGCTATCGCCTGGTACGGGTGGCTGAAGAGAGCAAGATCGCCTTGTCATCCAGCCCGGCGCATACCGCTTCGCTCGATTTTGTTGCCGCAGCGTTGCAGACAGAGATTGCGGTAAATCAGTTGCAGGAGGCGATCAGTCAGCCGCTGGAGAAAATCCTGGAGCAGGTGCAGCTGGCGCTGGCCACCAGCCAGATTAGACCTGACGTGATCTACCTGACCGGCGGCAGCGCGCGTTCGCCGCTGCTGCGCGCGGCCCTGCAGCAGATGCTGCCGGATACGCCGATTGCGGGCGGCGACGACTTCGCCTCGGTCACTGCCGGACTGGCCCGCTGGGCGGAAGTCATGTTCCGCTAAACCGGCTTTGCACGGCAATAATCAAAACGGCACCCGAGGGTGCCGTTTTGATTTGCGGACAACGATGAACAGAACCTGGCGGCCTGCGCCTTTCGCAAAGATGCACAGCCCGCCCAAACTTATACGTTGCTGCCGGTGCAGGCTTCTGTCGCTCAGCACTTCTGAGCCGCCTGGCCGGCACCCCACCCTATTAGCCGTTATCAGAACGCGATATTGGCGCTGATACCGCCGATAAACGCATCTTTCACTTCGCTAACCGCGCCCGGTGCGACGACATACTGCAGGTTAGGTCGCAGTGACATCCAGTTTGTCACTTTGGCGTTGTAGTAGATTTCATAGTCATATTCCGACCCTTCCTGAATCGGCAGCCATGTCGGGCTGTCGAAACGGCTCTCCCCGTTCGCCTGATTCTGCTGACGCAGGGAACGGGTATAGTCGCTGTTCACATGAATACGTGACGCACCTACGCCAATCTCATCCTGCGGACGGGCGTCAAACGGCCCGGTCCAGGTGAAAGCAAGTGACTGATAGTTATCGGTCTTCGACGTCTTGTGGTCGTTCATTACCGCCTGTACGCGAACGCCCAGACCACGGTGTGCATCGCCACCCTGCGCGGTCAGCTGCTGCTGCAGTAACAGATAGCCGCCGTAGGCACGCGCCTGATCCTGATAGCCGCCGTTGCGCCAGCTGCTATAGACATCGCCATCCACCGACGAGGTGTAGTAACCGATGCGGTAGTTACCTGGCAGTTTTTCCGGCCCGAAGGTCGGTTTCCAGCCCAGCTCGATTGGCACCAGATTGCCTTCGGAATGGCGGGTATCCAGACGGAAGCCGTCGCCGCGATCGTAGTTAGCGCGGTTCTGGTTGTAGAAACCCACCTGGAAGAAAAGCTCAGGGGTGAGATTAAACCTGATGCGACCGCCCCACTGCGATACTGGCCAGTTGAACCAGCGATCGCCGCGCCAGTTCCCCGCCTGTCCGCTGCCCAGCGCCAGGTTCTGGAACAGATTGCCATCGAAGTTATCGAAGTCTTCACCTACCGTGACCCGACCGGCTTTCACATCGACCACATCGTCAAACAGCCCTTTGCGCAGCCAGAACTGAGTCAGGCGCCAGGTCTGGCCACGACCATAGACCTCCTGAACCGAAGAGAGCATCCCGGCGCGTCTGTCCCCTACCTGATCCGACACGTTCTGCCCGTCGCGATTGGTGACGGTCATCTGAAACTCGGCATCCTGCCAGTTCAGCAGCTTTTCCAGATCGAAATTGGTGCCGAACGTCCACTGGTCGCTGTAGCGCATGGTGGTGTTGCTGTCTGCACCGCCGCCCAGGTTGGCCGCACTTTCCATGGTGTAGTTGACGTCAAACTTAATGCCGTCATCCTGCAACTGCGTCCGGTAGCCACCCCAGTCACCCAACATCCATTCGGAGTCGGGACTGAGCGCATCTGCAGCCAGGGCGGGCGCAGAGAGCATCGCCATAAGCAGGGTACCGGTTGCCACACGGGCAGAGGGAAAGCGGGCTTTTCTGTTTTTCATCTTGCTGATTCTTATGTAAGTGGCGGAAAGTAACGCGCAGAGGATAGTGCTGGCTTCTCAGCGGTTTTTGTAAATACGTGCGCATAATTTCCGGAAACAACAGATTGTTTGCATAACTGTGACCGGGATCGCTTGCAGGTTATTCTTCAGGCAGAAACGGCACGTTCTGCCTGGTTACGGGAAACCGATGCGCTATGGCCCCTGCGCTTAACGGCTCGCCTCGTCAGGGGTTGCCGGGGCATCCTGCTGCCCGGCATTGAGCAGGAACAGACGTCGCCCGTAGCATTACATCCCCCCGCTCTGCCAGCGTATCCAGCAGAGAAAATGAAGCAGCCTGGTCCACTGTTCAGCCAGAGGCTTGCCGTCAGACGTCAGTCGCGGAACGGCAATACCACTGTCACCTGACTGCCGGGTCTGGTTCTGACGCTTTTCTGACTTCTGGCTCATCTGACATACGGCCTGTTTCTCAGCACTGCAAAAGGATTTCCCCTCTTTATGACGATTGTGCTGCGATTCATGAAAGAACAGGCATAATGACCCCGCCCTGACAGAGATTCCTTATTTCCTTCAACTTTTGCCCGTCAGAGGCGACTACACTCTGTCGTTTGCAGGCTAACCTTTTGCTGTCTGCGCCTGGGACTACGTCACTGCTGGAGAGCATCAGAATCATGAGCACCCGACACCCTGTTATGAAGAAAACCCTGATTGTGCTGGCCCTGATCGCCGTCGTGGCGGGCGGCTATTATGGCTGGCAGCGCAGCACCGCGCCGCAAAGTGGCAACCAGCAGGATGCGTCTGCGCCGGGCGGCAAAGGCCACGGTGAGGGCGCGCGCCGTCCACTGGCCCCGGTTCAGGCCGCCACCGCCACCCGCGAGAGCGTGCCGCAATACCTCAGCGGACTGGGAACCGTCACCGCCGCCAATACAGCCACCGTGCGCAGCCGGGTCAATGGCGATCTGCTGGCCATCCATTTCACTGAAGGTGATCAGGTCAAAGCCGGCGACCTTCTGGCGGAAGTCGATCCGCGCCCTTATCAGGTGGCATTAGCCCAGGCTCAGGGTCAGGTCGTTAAAGATCAGGCCACGCTGGCCAACGCCCGGCGCGACCTGGCACGCTATGAGAAACTGGCAAAAACCTCACTGGTGTCGCAACAGGATCTTGATACTCAGCGTTCACTGGTGGCCGAAACGCTCGGCACGCTGAAAGCGGATGAAGGCAGCGTTGCCAGCGCACAGCTTAACCTGACCTACAGCCGGATTACGGCGCCGATCGCCGGACGGGTCGGCCTGAAGCAGGTCGATGTGGGTAACTACGTCACCAGCGGTGACAGCACCGGCATCGTGGTCATCACCCAGACGCACCCGATTGATGTGATCTTCACCCTGGCGGAGAACAGCATCAGCCCCATTCTTAAGGCGCAGAAAAGCGGCCAGCCGCTACTGGTGGAAGCCTGGGATCGCAGTAATCAGAACCTGATCGCCAGCGGCAAACTGCTGAGCCTCGACAACCAGATCGATGTCACCACCGGCACCATCAAAATCAAAGCACGTTTTGATAATCAGGACGATGCGCTGTTTCCTAATCAGTTCGTCAATGTGCGCCTGAAGGTCAACACCCTGCAGGATGCGATTGTCATCCCGCCTGCGGGACTCCAGATGGGCAACGAGGGGAACTTTGTCTGGGTCGTTAACAGCGACAACAAAGTCAGCAAGAAAAGCGTGGTAGCCGGTCTGCAGGATAGCCAGAAGGTGGTGATCACTGCCGGTCTGGAGGAAGGCGAGCGCGTAGTGACCGATGGTCTGGACCGCCTGACAGAGGGGGCAAAAGTCGAGGTGGTGGCAGCACAGAGCAGTGCGCCGCATAGCAGCCGCGCCACGCTGCCGTCAAAAGGAGAGCGTGAGTAATGCAGGTGATGCCTCCCGATCAGCATGGCGGACCGTCGCGCCAGTTTATTCTGCGGCCGGTCGCCACGTCACTGCTGATGATTGCGATTCTGCTGGCTGGCGTGCTGGGTTACCGCTTTCTGCCGGTTTCGGCGCTGCCAGAAGTGGATTATCCGACCATTCAGGTCGTCACCCTCTATCCGGGTGCCAGCCCGGATGTGGTCACCTCGTCGATCACTGCCCCGCTGGAGCATCAGTTTGGCCAGATGTCCGGCCTGAAACAGATGTCGTCGCAAAGTGCCGGCGGTGCTTCGGTGGTGACGCTCCAGTTTCAGCTGACGCTGCCGCTGGATGTGGCAGAGCAGGAAGTGCAGGCGGCGATCAACTCCGCCACCAACCTGCTGCCCAGCGACCTGCCTAATCCGCCGGTCTATAACAAAGTGAATCCCGCCGATCCACCCATCATGACCCTGGCCGTCACCACCCGCAGTATGCCGCTGACGCAGGTGCAGGACATGATCGAAACCCGGATAGCGCAGAAAATTTCGCAGGTCAGTGGCGTCGGACTGGTTACACTGTCAGGCGGACAGCGTCCGGCGGTGCGGGTTAAGCTGAATACACAGGCGCTCTCGGCGCTTGGCCTGACCAGCGAAACAGTGCGGACCGCGATCAGCAATGCCAACGTCAACTCTGCTAAAGGCAGTCTGGATGGGCCGACCCGCTCTGTCACCCTGTCCGCCAATGACCAGATGAAGTCGGCCGAAGATTACCGGCAGCTGATTATCAGTTATAAAAACAACGCCCCGGTACGGCTTGGCGACGTAGCGACGATTGAACAGGGCGCGGAAAACAGCTGGCTGGGCGCCTGGGCCAACCGCGATGCGGCGATAGTGCTTAACGTTCAGCGCCAGCCTGGCGCCAATATCATCGCCACAGCGGATAACATCCGCGCCATGCTGCCCGCACTGACGGCGACCCTGCCAAAGTCCGTCGAGGTCACACTGCTTACCGACCGTACCACCAACATCCGTGCATCGGTCAGTGACACCCAGTTTGAGCTGGTGCTGGCGATGGCGCTGGTGGTGATGATTATCTATCTGTTTCTGCGTAATGTGCCTGCCACGCTGATCCCGGCGGTGGCGGTTCCTCTGTCGCTAATCGGCACCTTCGCCGCCATGTATTTCCTTGGATTCTCAATTAATAACCTGACGCTGATGGCACTGACTATCGCCACCGGCTTTGTCGTCGATGATGCTATCGTGGTGATTGAGAACATCTCGCGCTATATCGAAAAAGGCGAAAAACCGCTGACCGCGGCGCTGAAAGGGGCCGGCGAAATCGGCTTTACCATCATCTCACTCACCTTCTCACTGATCGCCGTGTTGATCCCGCTGCTGTTTATGGGGGATGTGATAGGCCGGCTGTTCCGCGAATTTGCCGTGACGCTGGCGGTGGCGATCCTGATCTCGGCGGTCGTCTCGCTGACCCTGACACCGATGATGTGCGCCCGGATGCTGAGCGCAGAGTCACTGCGTAAACAGAACCGCTTTTCACGCGCCAGCGAAGCGATGTTTGACCGCATCGTCGCCTTTTATGGCCGCTGCCTGCGCCGGGTGCTGAATCACCCCTGGCTGACGCTCTCCGTGGCGCTGGGCACCCTGATGCTGACGCTGATGCTGTGGGTGATCATCCCGAAAGGCTTCTTCCCGCAGCAGGACAACAGCATTATTCAGGGCACACTGCAGGCACCGCAGTCAGTTTCCTACGCCAGCATGGCGCAGCGTACCCGCGATGTGGCCTCTATTATTATGAAAGATCCGGCCGTTGAGAGTCTGACCTCGTTTGTCGGTGTGGATGGCACCAACGCCGCGCTCAACAGTGCCCGTCTGCAGATCAACCTTAAACCACTGGATCAGCGTGAAGACCGCATCCCTGACATTCAGCAGCGTCTGCAGGCGGCGGTGAGTCAGGTACCGGGTGTGCAGCTCTGGCTGCAGGCCGTACAGGATCTGACCATTGATACGCAGACGAGCCGCACCCCTTATCAGTTTACGCTGCAGTCAGGCTCACTGACGTCCCTCAGCACCTGGGTTCCGGCCCTGCTGACCCGGCTGAATACGCTGCCTGAACTGCGCGATGTCAGCAGCGACTGGCAGGATCAGGGACTGGAAGCGTACGTTAACGTCGACCGCGACAGCGCCAGCCGCCTCGGCATCAGCATGGCGGACGTGGATAATGCGCTCTACAACGCCTTTGGTCAGCGGCTCATCTCCACCATCTATACTCAGGCCAATCAGTATCGCGTGGTGCTGGAGCAGGATAATCACGCCACCCCGGGGCTGGAGAGTCTGGAGGCGATCCGCCTCAACAGCAGCGACGGCGGCAGCGTGCCGCTCAGCGCCATTGCCCGCATTGAACAGCGCTTCGCGCCCCTGACGATTAACCATCTCGACCAGTTCCCGTCGGCGACCTTCTCGTTCAATGTGGCCGAAGGCTATTCGCTGGAAGAGGCGGTGAAGGCAGTGTCGCGGGCGGAAGCCGCGCTGGGTATGCCTGCGGAGATGATGACCCAGTTCCAGGGCAGCACGCTGGCGTTTGAAGCGGCGCTGAGCAGCACGGTCTGGCTGATTGTGGCAGCCATCGTGGCGATGTACATCGTGCTGGGCGTACTCTATGAGAGTTTTATTCACCCAATCACGATTCTGTCCACGCTGCCCACCGCCGGGGTCGGCGCACTGCTGGCGCTGATGCTCAGCGGTAATGAGCTGGATATTGTGGCGATCATCGGCATTATCCTCCTGATCGGCATCGTGAAAAAGAACGCCATCATGATGATCGACTTTGCACTGGCGGCCGAGCGTGAACAGGGAATGAAACCCTATGACGCGATCTTCCAGGCCTGCCTGCTGCGTTTCCGTCCGATACTGATGACCACGCTGGCGGCGCTGCTCGGTGCGCTGCCGCTGATGCTCAGTACGGGGGTCGGTGCCGAACTGCGTCATCCGCTGGGCATTGCGATGGTCGGCGGACTGATTCTGAGTCAGGTGCTGACTCTCTTCACGACGCCCGTGATCTACCTGCTGTTCGACCGGCTGGCCCATGCGACGCGCCGCCGCTTCCGCCGCACGGAGGCCGCAGAGTGAGGTTTTTTGCCCTGTTTATTCATCGGCCTGTGGCAACCACCCTGCTGACGCTCGCCATTACGCTGGCCGGAATACTGGGTTTCCGCCTGCTGCCGGTGGCCCCGCTGCCTCAGGTCGATTTCCCCGTGGTTGTGATCTCCGCTTCGCTGCCGGGTGCAGCGCCCGAGATCATGGCCTCGTCGGTGGCCACGCCGCTGGAGCGTTCACTGGGACGTATTTCAGGCGTCAGCGAAATGACCTCGACCAGCTCGCTGGGCAGCACCCGCATCATTCTGGTGTTCGATTTTGACCGTGATATCAATGGCGCCGCACGCGACGTGCAGGCTGCGATTAACGCGGCGCAGAGCCTGCTGCCGACCGGCATGCCGTCGCGTCCGACGTGGCGCAAGGTTAACCCTTCCGATGCGCCGATCATGATCATGACGCTGACGTCAGATACTTACAGTCCGGGTCAGCTCTACGATTACGCCTCAACCCAGCTGGCACAGAAACTGTCGCAGATTCAGGGCGTGGGTGATGTGACCGTGGGCGGCAGCTCGCTGCCTGCCGTTCGCGTCGCACTGAATCCACTGGCGCTGTTTAATCAGGGCGTCTCTCTGGATGATGTGCGCACTGCCATTTCCAGTGCTAATCAGCGCCGCCCGCAGGGCGCTCTGGATGATGCCCAGCGGCGCTGGCAGCTCCGGACCAATGACGCGCTGCAGACTGCCCGCGACTACCAGCCGCTGATCGTTCATTATCACAATGGCGCAGCCGTCAGGCTGTCAGATGTGGCCACGGTGGCGGACTCGGTACAGGATGTGCGCAACGCCGGGATGTCGCGCGGTAAACCGGCGGTGCTGCTGCTGATCCGCAAAACGCCGGACGCGAACGTCATTGACACCGTGGACCGGATCCGTGCCGAAATGCCCCGGCTGCATGAGGTGATCCCGGCCGCGATCAATCTTGAGATTGCGCAGGATCGCTCACCCACCATTCGCGCGTCTCTGCATGAGGTTGAGCAGTCGCTGGTGATCGCCGTGGTGCTGGTGATCATGGTGGTGTTTCTCTTCCTGCGTTCGGGCCGGGCCACGCTGATCCCCGCCGTCGCCGTGCCGGTTTCGCTGATCGGCACCTTCGCCGCCATGTATCTCTGCGGCTTCAGCCTGAATAACCTGTCGCTGATGGCGCTGACTATTGCTACCGGGTTTGTGGTGGATGATGCGATTGTGGTGCTGGAGAATATCGCCCGCCACGTTGAAGCAGGTATGAAACCGCTGGCAGCCGCGCTGAAAGGCGTGCAGGAAGTCGGCTTTACGGTGCTGTCAATGAGCCTGTCGCTGGTGGCGGTGTTCCTGCCGCTGCTGATGATCGGCGGGCTGATTGGCCGCTTCTTCTCAGAGTTTGCCATTACCCTGTCGGTGGCTATTGTCATCTCCCTGTTCATCTCAATTACCCTGACGCCGATGATGTGCGCTTATCTGCTAAAGCCCCATGCGCCACGCAGCCAGCCACGCCGTCGCGGAGTGGGTCGTCTGCTGATGGCGATTCAGCAGGGGTATGGGCGTTCGCTCCGGGTGGTGCTGAACCATGCGCGCTGGGTCATGCTGCTGTTTGTCGCCACGATCGTCCTGACCGGCTGGCTGTTTGTGCATGTGCCGAAAACCTTTATGCCGGAGCAGGATACCGGGCGGCTCTCCGGCTTTATCTCCGCTGACCAGAGTATTTCGTTCCAGGCGATGCGCAGTAAGCTGCAGGATTTTATGGAGATTGTCGGGGCCGATCCGGCGGTCGAGAGCGTGGTGGGCTTTACCGGCGGTATGCAGACCAACAGCGGCTCGATGTTTATCTCGCTGAAACCCCTGTCCGAGCGTAAAGAGAGCGCACAGGCGATTATTGCCCGCCTGCGCGGCAAGCTGGCAAAAGAGCCGGGTGCCAGTCTTTATCTGAATGCCGTGCAGGATCTGCGTGCTGGCGGACGGGAGTCGAATGCCACTTATCAATATTCGCTGCTGTCGGACGATCTTGGCGCACTGCGGACATGGGAGCCGAAAATCCGTAAAGCGTTCTCTGCGCTGCCGCAGCTGGCGGATGTTAACTCCGATCAGCAGGACAAGGGCAGTGAGATGGCGCTGACCTATGACCGGGAGAGCATGGCACGGCTGGGGATCGAGGTTTCACAGGCTAACGATCTGCTGAATAACGCTTTTGGTCAGCGGCAGATTTCAACCATTTACCAGCCGATGAACCAGTATAAAGTGGTGATGGAGGTTGATCCGCGCTATACCCAGGATATCAGCGCCCTGTCGCAGATGTTTGTGATTAATGACGCAGGTAAAGCGATCCCGCTGTCGTGGTTCGCGCACTGGCAGCCAGCCAACGCGCCGCTGTCGGTGAATCATGAAGGCTTGTCAGCTGCGTCGACCATCTCTTTTAACCTGCCGGAAGGGGTGTCGCTGTCCCAGGCGTCGGAAGCGATTGAGCGCACCATGACGGCGCTTGGCGTGCCCTCCAGCGTGCGGGGCAGCTTTGCCGGCACGGCGCAGGTGTTTGAGCAGTCGCAAAGCAGCCAGCTCTGGCTGATGCTGGCGGCGATCGGGGCGGTCTATATCGTGCTGGGGATCCTTTATGAAAGCTATGTGCATCCGCTGACGATCCTCTCTACCCTGCCCTCGGCGGGCGTGGGGGCGCTGCTGGCGCTGGAACTGTTCGATACGCCTTTCAGCCTGATTGCACTGATTGGCATTCTGCTGCTCATCGGCATCGTGAAAAAGAACGCTATCATGATGGTCGATTTTGCGCTGGAAGCGGAGCGTAACGGTCAGCTGAGTGCGCGGGAAGCGATCTTCCAGGCCTGCCTGCTGCGCTTCAGGCCGATTATGATGACCACGCTGGCTGCGCTGTTTGGCGCGCTGCCGCTGGTGCTGAGCAGTGGGGATGGCGCTGAGCTGCGTCAGCCGCTGGGGATTACCATCGCGGGCGGCCTGGTGATGAGCCAGCTGCTCACGCTTTACACGACGCCGGTGGTCTATCTGATGATGGATAAACTGCGGCGTAAAAAACGTCCGCGGGTCGCCACGCAGCAGCCGTGACAGGTGCAGTGGCGTCAGACATCGGGAGTCACGCCGTTATCGGGGGGAATCGATGAGTACGCAAAGCACTAACGTCCGCTGGCAGTTATGGATTGTTGCCATCGGCTTCTTTATGCAGACGCTGGACACCACCATCGTGAATACCGCGATCCCCTCGATGGCGCACGATCTGGGTGTCAGCCCGCTGCACATGCACGCGGTGATCGTCTATTACGTGCTGACGGTGGCGGTCATGCTGCCGGTCAGCGGCTGGCTGGCGGACCGCTTTGGCGTGCGTAACATTTTCTTCAGCGCCATTGTGCTGTTCAGTCTGGGATCGCTGCTGTGCGCCCTTTCCGCCACGCTGGATCAGCTGGTGCTGTCGCGGGTGGTTCAGGGGATTGGCGGCGCGATGATGGTGCCGGTGGGCCGTCTGACGGTCATGAAAATCGTGCCGCGTGAGCAGTACATGTCCGCGATGACCTTTGTCACCCTGCCCGGCCAGATTGGCCCGCTGCTCGGTCCTGCGCTGGGCGGTGTGCTGGTGGAGTACGCCAGCTGGCACTGGATCTTCCTGATCAATATCCCGGTCGGCATCATGGGCGCTATCGCAACCCTGATGCTGATGCCCAACTACCGTATGCAGACGCGGCGCTTCGATTTTACCGGGTTTGTTCTGCTGGCCGCCGGGATGGCGACCCTGACCCTGGCGCTGGATGGTCAGCGCAGCAGCGGCGACTCCCCTCTCCTGCTGGGCGGCATGATTCTGGCGGGCACCTTCTCGCTGCTCTTCTATCTGTTGCATGCCCGCGGTAACGATAACGCGCTGTTCAGCCTGAAGCTGTTTGATAATCCGATTTACGCGATTGGCCTGCTCGGCAGCTTCACCGGCCGTATCGGCAGTGGCATGCTGCCCTTTATTACCCCTATTTTTCTGCAGCTCGGCATGGGCTACAGCCCGTTTCACGCTGGTCTGATGATGATTCCGATGGTGCTGGGCAACATGGGGATGAAGCGCATCGTGGTGCGCATCGTCAATCTCTATGGCTATCGCCGGGTGCTGGTGACGTCGACCGTGGCGCTGGCGCTGGTGGTACTGCTGTTCCCGCTGACGGCCATGCTGGGCTGGATCTGGCTGCTGCCGCTGGTGCTGTTTCTGCAGGGGATGGTTAACGCCATTCGCTTCTCGTCGATGAATACCCTGACGCTGAAGGAGCTGCCTGATGAGCTGGCCTCCAGCGGCAACAGCCTGCTGTCGATGATCATGCAGCTGTCGATGAGTATTGGCGTCACTGTGGCCGGGCTGCTGCTGGGGGCGTTTGCCCAGGAGAGCGCAGCGGGCAGCGCGGCGGAACATCAGATGTTTATTTATACCTACCTTTGCATGTCGCTGATTATCATCCTGCCTGCGCTGGTGTTCTGGCGTGTGCCATCCCAGGTGAGTACCAATGTCGATCTGCGACGCCGGAGAAAAAAATGAGAGTGAACCTGCGCCTGGGTATCGGGGCGAAACTGTTTATGGCGATCTTTGCCACCTGCATGCTGGTGCTGATTACTATGCACTGGGGCGTGCGGCTCAGCTTCGAGCATGGCTTTGTCGATTATATCAAGCGCGGCAATCAGCAGCGTTTGAACCTGCTCAGCGATGCGCTGGCCGATCAGTATGAGCAGCACGGCAACTGGGACTTTTTACGTCACAACGACCGGCTGATCTTCACCATGCTGCGTTCGCTTGAGCAGAACCCGGACAGCAGCAGCCAGCTGCCGCCTCACGGCTGGCGCACCCAGTTCTGGGTGCTCGATCAGCACTATAAAGTGATGGCTGGCCCGCCGGGACCGGTGCCGCCGGAAGGCACGAGGCGCAATATCACCACCAGCACGGGCAAGATAGTCGGCTGGGTGATCGGCTCTCCACCGGAGCGGCTGACGCGCAGTACCGACATTAACTTTGATCTTCAGCAGCGGCGCACCAGCTGGATCATCGTCGGCCTGTCGACCCTGCTGGCGGCGCTGGCCACCTGGCTGATGGCACGCGGTCTGCTGGCCCCGGTTAAGCGGCTGGTCGATGGCACCCATCATCTGGCGGCCGGTAATTTTGCCACCCGCGTCGAGGTCAGCAGCCGGGATGAACTGGGTCAGTTGGCGGGCGACTTTAATCTTCTTGCCCGTTCGCTGGAGAAAAATGAAAGCATGCGTCGTGCCTTTATGGCCGATATTTCTCACGAGCTGCGGACGCCGCTGGCGATTCTGCGGGGTGAACTGGAAGCGATGCAGGATGGAGTACGCAAACTGACGCCGGAAGCGATCGCCTCGCTGCAGAGTGAAGTCGTGGTGCTGAGCAAGCTGGTCGATGACCTGCATCAGCTGTCGCTGTCCGATGTCGGCGCCCTCGCCTACCGCAAACAGGCGACCGATCTGGTGCAGCTGCTGGAGGTGACGGCGGGCAGCTTCGCCGAACGCTATCGCGCGCATCAGCTGACGCTGAAACTGAATCTGCCCGACCAGGCGCCCTTCTTTGGCGATCCCGACCGCCTGATGCAACTCTTTACCAACCTGCTGGAGAACAGCCTGCGCTATACCGACAGCGGAGGCCGGGTGGAGGTCACACTGCGGTACGAGTCGCCTGACTGGCATATCGAATTTGATGACAGTGCACCGGGTGTGGACAAGGCATATCAGGCGCAGATTTTTGAGCGATTCTTCCGCACAGAAGGGTCGCGCAACCGTGCCAGCGGCGGCTCAGGCCTCGGCCTCGCCATCTGCAAAAATATTGCGGCAGCGCACGGCGGCGACCTGCATGCGGCGCACTCTGATTTAGGTGGACTGAAAATCGCGCTACACTTGCGCTATGTTCCCCCTGTGTAGACGCTTATGAGCCTGGAAACCCCCGATCCGCTGATTCTGGTGGTCGAAGATGAGCCGAAACTGGCGCAGCTGATGATCGATTATCTGCTCGCCTCAAATTACCGTACCCATCACATCGCCGACGGCAATGCGGTTCTGGAGTATGTCCGCCAGACGCCACCCGACCTGATGCTGCTGGATTTAATGCTGCCCGGCATTGACGGCCTGACGCTGTGCCGCGAAATCCGCCGCCATTCTGACCTGCCAATTATTATGGTGACGGCGCGCACCGAAGAGATCGACCGGCTTCTCGGTCTGGAGCTGGGTGCAGATGACTACATCTGCAAACCCTTCAGCCCGCGTGAGGTGGTGGCGCGGGTCAAAACCATTCTGCGCCGGGTCAGACGTTCGGCAGAAGAACCGCAGAGCGCCTCGCTGCTGCGGGTCGATGAGAGCCGCTTCTCCGCCAGCTGGCGCGACAAACCGCTTGACCTCACGCCCGCAGAGTTCCGCCTGCTGAAAACGCTGTCGCTGGAACCGGGCAAAGTCTTTTCACGCGAACAGCTGCTTAACCACCTCTATGATGACTATCGCGTGGTGACGGATCGCACCATCGACAGCCACATCAAGAATCTGCGCCGCAAGCTGGAGACGCTCGACAGTGAGCAGCCCTTTATCCGCGCCGTCTACGGCATGGGTTACCGCTGGGAGGCGGATGCCTGTCATTTGATCTAGTTTGATCCCGATCAATTTACTTCCCTTTTCTCACTGCCTACAATTCCGCACCTTTTGCAGGGCTTAATGCCCTGCACCTGCCGCCTGCGGCGGCATGCTGACCTGACATCAGTGAGAACAACATGAAACCTGAACTTCTTTCCCCTGCCGGCACGCTGAAAAACATGCGTTACGCCTTTGCCTATGGTGCCGATGCCGTCTATGCCGGCCAGCCGCGCTACAGCCTGCGGGTGCGCAACAACGAATTTACTCACGAAAATCTTGCGCTGGGCATCAGCGAGGCCCACGCACTGGGCAAAAAGTTCTATGTGGTCGTCAACATTGCGCCGCACAACGCCAAGCTGAAAACCTTTATCCGCGACCTGATGCCGGTGGTGGCTATGCAGCCCGACGCGCTGATTATGTCCGATCCCGGCCTGATTATGCTGGTGCGGGAGGCCTTTCCGGCGATGCCGATTCATCTGTCGGTGCAGGCCAACGCGGTCAACTGGGCGACGGTAAAATTCTGGCAGCAGATGGGGCTGAGCCGGGTGATCCTGTCGCGCGAGCTGTCGCTGGAAGAGATCGCCGAAATCCGCCAGCAGGTGCCGGAGATGGAGCTGGAAGTCTTTGTTCACGGCGCGCTCTGCATGGCTTATTCCGGTCGCTGCCTGCTGTCGGGCTACATGAACAAACGCGATCCCAATCAGGGCACCTGCACCAACGCCTGCCGCTGGGAGTACAAAGTGGCCGAAGGTCAGCAGGATGAGGTGGGTAATATCGTGGGTATTCATGAACCCATCCCGGTGCAGGATGTCACCCCCACGCTGGGCGTGGGCCAGCCGACCGATAAGGTCTTCCTGCTGGAAGAGAAGATGAAACCCGGTGAGCTCATGAGTGCGTTCGAAGATGAGCACGGCACCTACATTATGAATTCGCGCGATCTGCGCGCGGTCGCCCATGTGGAGCAGCTTAGCGAAATGGGCGTGCATTCGCTGAAAATCGAGGGCCGCACTAAGTCCTACTACTACTGCGCCCGCACCGCGCAGGTCTATCGTCGGGCGATTGACGATGCCGCCGACGGTAAACCGTTTGATCCTTCGCTGCTGCAGACCCTGGAGGGACTGGCCCATCGCGGCTACACCGAAGGCTTCCTGCGCCGCCATACCCATGACAGCTATCAGAACTACCAGCAGGGCTTTTCAGTTTCCGATCGCCAGCAGTTTGTCGGTGAATTTACCGGCGAGCGGCGCGGTGAATGGGCGGAAGTAGCAGTGAAAAACAAGTTTATGCTGCACGACAGTGTGGAGATCATGACGCCAGCAGGGAACCTGCAGTGCCGGATTGATGCCCTGCAGAGTGCCCGTGGTGAGCCCACCGAGGTTGCGCCGGGCGATGGTCATCGCGTCTGGCTGCAGGTTCCTCAAGAGGTGGAGCTGCAGTTTGCCCTGCTGCTGCGTAACTTCGATCACGGCGAAGATACCCGCGATCCGCATAACCGTTTACCAACGGAAACAATTTGTTGAAATCAGAACAGGATCACAGACCCCTGCCGGGCACTGCTTTATAGTCCCGCCTGCTGCTAACGAGTAACAACAAACGGCAGATTTACCAGGAACCACCTCATTTACCCGCCCGGCTCCCCCGTGCGGGTTTTCTTTTTTCTCCCTTTCTCCAATAAATTGCTGCTGGCAGCTATGTTATAAACTCCTTTCTTACTCTGTAGATCCTCAAGGAACGCAAAATGGATAATAAACCGCTAACGCTGCTCATCCTGAATGGAAAAGGCGCGGGTAATGAAGATCTGCGCGACGCAATTACTGCCCTGCGTGAACAAGGTTTCGACATTGCGGTGCGTGTCACGTTTGAAAAAGGGGACGGCGACCGTTACGTCAAAGAGGCGATTGCGCTGCGGGCGGAAACCGTCGTGGCAGGCGGTGGCGATGGCACCATCAACGAAATTGCGACGGCGCTGGCCGCATCCGATGCGGAGTATCGTCCGGTGCTGGGCATTCTGCCGCTGGGCACCGCCAATGACTTCGCCACCAGCGTCGGCATTCCGGAAGAGATGGAGCACGCTCTGCGGCTGGCGATTCAGGGGAAAGCGCATGCTATCGATCTGGCCCGGGTCAACCAGAGCCACTACTTTATCAACATGGCAACCGGCGGATTCGGCACCCGCATCACCACCGAAACGCCGGAAAAGCTGAAGTCGGCGCTGGGCGGCGTCTCCTACTTTATTCACGGCCTGATGCGCATGGATACGCTGAAACCCGACACCTGTGAAATCAGCGGCCCCGATTTCGCCTGGCAGGGCGACGCGCTGGTAATCGGTATCGGTAATGGACGCCAGGCGGGCGGCGGCCAGCGGTTGTGCCCGTCTGCCCTGATCAACGATGGCCGACTCGATGTCAGCATCGTCACCGCTCAGGAGTTGCTGCCGACGCTGCTGCACTCCCTGACTGGTGACGACGACAATCCAGGTATCGTCACCACACAGCTGGCATCCCTGACTATCCGTTCTCCGCATGAGATGACCTTTAACCTGGACGGTGAGCCGCTTTCCGGCCGCGAGTTTGTGATTGAGGTCATGGCAGGCGCACTGAGCTGCCGCCTGCCGCCACAATGTGATCTGCTTTCCTGATAACCGCGAACGGGGGCGTCAGCCCCCTTTAGCTCTCCGTTTCTGCCCTACTCTGCGCCAGCGCCTCTTTGATTACCTCTTTTCTGCCCCGCTTTGTCACGCTCAGCGACATCCTGTGACTCTCTTCACAACTCTGCCAGCCTTACTTGTATGGTAGTATTAAAGCGCGTACTTTTTCGTCATTGAACACCGACGGAAGGTACCCGGAATGAAAATTGTTAATGCGGAAGTCTTTGTCACCTGCGCGGGCAGGAACTTTGTCACGCTGAAGATTACAACCGACCAGGGGCTGACTGGCGTGGGTGACGCCACGCTGAATGGCCGTGAGCTGCCGGTCGCCTCCTATCTGAAAGATCATGTCTGTCCACAGTTGATCGGCCGCGATGCCCATCAGATCGAAGAGATCTGGCAATACTTCTACAAGGGCGCTTACTGGCGTCGCGGCCCGGTGACGATGTCCGCCATCTCCGCTGTCGATATGGCGCTGTGGGATATCAAAGGCAAAGCCGCAGGTATGCCGCTTTATCAGCTGCTGGGCGGCGCTTCACGTACCGGGGTGATGGTCTATTGCCACACCACCGGCCACTCTATCGATGAAGTCATGGATGACTATGCGAAGCACAAAGAAATGGGCTTCAGGGCGATTCGCGCACAGTGCGGCGTACCGGGGATGAAAACCACCTATGGTATGGCGAAAGGCAAAGGGCTGGCCTATGAGCCAGCGACCAAAGGCAACTGGCCGGAAGAGCAGCTCTGGTCAACAGAAAAGTATCTCGACTTCACCCCAAAACTGTTCGCCGCGATCCGCGACAAATTCGGTTTCGATGAGCATCTGCTGCATGACATGCACCATCGCCTGACGCCGATAGAAGCGGCGCGCTTTGGCAAAAGCGTGGAAGATTATCGCCTGTTCTGGATGGAAGATCCGACACCTGCGGAGAATCAGGCCTGCTTCCGTCTGATCCGCCAGCATACCGTGACCCCGATTGCGGTGGGAGAAGTGTTCAACAGCATCTGGGATTGCAAGCAGCTGATTGAAGAACAGCTGATCGACTATATCCGCACCACCCTCACCCATGCGGGCGGCATTACCGGCATGCGGCGCATCGCGGATTTTGCCTCGCTTTATCAGGTGCGCACCGGCTCGCACGGCCCGTCCGATCTCTCGCCGGTCTGCATGGCGGCGGCGCTGCACTTTGACCTCTGGGTACCGAATTTTGGCGTGCAGGAGTATATGGGCTTCTCTGAACAGATGATGGAGCTGTTTGATGCCAGCTGGCGCTTTGATCAGGGCTACATGCATCCTGGCGACAAACCCGGCCTCGGCATCGACTTTAATGAAAAGCTGGCGGCGAAATACCCCTATGAGCCTGCTTATCTGCCGGTTGCCCGTCTTGAAGATGGCACCCTCTGGAACTGGTAAGGAGAAACGGATGAAAAGCGTTGTGATTGAACAGCCGGGTCAACTGACGATCGTGGAGCGGCCCCTGCCGCAACCCGCGTCGGGCGAAGTGCGGGTAAAGGTGACCTGCGCCAGTATCTGCGGCTCGGACATCCATATCTGGCACGGCCACAATCCGTTTGCTCGCTATCCCCGGGTCATCGGCCATGAGTTTTTTGGTGTGATTGATGCGGTGGGCGACGGGGTGGATGCGGCCCGCCTGGGTCAGCGCGTTGCCGTCGATCCGGTTATCAGCTGCGGCAACTGCTATCCCTGCTCCGTCGGGCGGCCCAATGTCTGCACCACACTGCAGGTGATTGGCGTGCACCGCGACGGCGGCTTCAGCGACTATGCGCTGGCGCCTGCCCGTAATGCCTGGCCGTTGCCGGACACGATTCCCGATCGGCTCGCCAGCCTGATCGAGCCTTTTACTGTCGCCGCCAACATCACGGCGTTTCTTCAGCCGCAGCCCAGCGATATTGCCCTGATCTACGGTGCCGGTCCGATGGGGCTCACCGCCGTGCAGGTCCTGAAGGGGGTCTATGGCGTGAAAAGCGTGATGGTGGCGGATCGGCTGCCGGAACGGCTGGCACTGGCCGCGCAGAGCGGTGCAGACCACTGCTTTGATAACCGTGAAATTCCGCTGGCTGACCAGCTCAGCGGCGTGCAGCCAACGCTGATTATTGATGCCGCCTGCCATCCCGCCATTCTGGCTGAAGCGGCGGCGCTCGCCTCACCGGCTGCCCGCATTGGCCTGCTGGGCTTCTCTGGCGAACCCTGCAGCATTACGCAGCAGAGCCTGACCAGCAAAGAGCTGTCGCTGTTTACCTCCCGCCTTAACAGCAATCGTTTTCCGCAGGTCATCGGCTGGATGGAACAGCAGTTACTCCAGCCCGAAAAACTGATTACGCATGCCTTTCCGCTCAGGGACGCGGAACGTGCCATGACCCTGTTCGAGAAAGATCCGCGCACCTGCTGCAAAGTGATCCTGCAAATGGATTAACGCCCGGTGTGCCGAAACGGTGCCGGTGCATGTCCGCGGGCACCTTTAAAACGATAAAACAGACCCCGGAGTTTGTATGTTCAAGAATCTGCGCTGGACCCTCGTTTTACTGCTGTTCCTGGTCTACATGATTAACTATCTGGACCGTGTTGCCCTGTCGCTGACGGTTCCGCTGGTTGAAAAAGATCTGGCGATTAATGCTGAACAGTTCGGCATCATCTTCGGCAGCTTCTTCTTTGGCTACGCCCTGTTTAACTTTGTCGGCGGACTGGCCACCGATCGCTTCGGCCCCAAAATCGTACTGGCCGTGGCGGTAGGCGCCTGGTCTCTCTTCTGCGGCATGACCGCCCTGGCCACCGGCTTCTGGTCGCTGCTGATTCTGCGCATCCTGTTTGGCATGGCGGAAGGGCCAATCTGCTCTTCGGCGAACAAAGCGATTAACGGCTGGTTTCCCCGGAAACAGGCCGCGACAGCGATGGGCCTGCTGAGTGCCGGTTCGCCGCTGGGAGGCGCTGTCGCTGGCCCGATCATTGGCTATCTGGCACTGGCTTTCGGCTGGCGGCCGGCCTTCATCATCGTCTGCTGTATTGGTCTGGTCTGGATGGCATTCTGGCTCTTTTTTGCCGCAGACAATCCGGCGAAAAGCAAACGGGTGACGGATGAGGAGCGTCAGCTGATCGCGCGCCTGAAGAGCGCCACGCCGAATGATGAGGTTGATCTTGCCGAGACACCGCATCCCTTTGGCTACTATCTGCGTCAGCCGATTATTCTGGTCACCGCCTTTGCCTTCTTTTGCTACAACTACATCCTGTTCTTCTTTCTGAGCTGGTTCCCGGCCTATCTGGTACAGGCGCATGGACTGGATATCAAATCGATGAGTATCACCACGATGATTCCGTGGATCGTGGGCTTCGTTGGCCTGGCGCTGGGCGGCTGGATCTCCGATAAAATCTTTAATCTCACCGGCAAGCTGTTGTTGTCGCGCAAAATTGTGCTGGTCGTCTCACTGCTGGCAGCCGCAATTTGTGTGGCGCTGGCGGGTACGATAAAAGAGGTGGTTCCCGCCGTGATGATGATGTCAGTGTCGATCTTCTTTCTCTACATCACCGGCGCGATTTACTGGGCCATTATTCAGGATGTCGTTCACAAGAGCCGCATCGGCAGCATCAGCGGTTTTATCCATCTGACAGGAAGCCTCTCCGGCATTATCGGGCCTGTTGTCACCGGCTTTATTGTTCAGCACACCGGCAAATTCGACAGCGCTTTTGTCCTGGCCGGGTGTGTTGCGGCGCTGGGGGCTTTCCTCGTGCTGTTTGTCATTCGCAGTCCGAAAGCCCGCGATAAACCGGTTTCGGTCTGAGTGTTATTCCGCTAGCGGAATCATGATTTGGGGCGTTTTTCGCCCCGTTTGCCATAAGGACGGATTATGTTACAGATTGATCGCCTGCCCGCAGAGATCAGGCGCCCTGCTTACGACCGCAGCCAGTTAAAAACCCGCATGGTGCATATCGGTTTCGGTGCCTTTCATCGTGCCCATCAGGCCCTGTGCAGCGACAAACTGGCGGATCAGGGCAGCGACTGGGGATATTGCGAAGTTAACCTCAACAGCGGCGCGCTGATTCAGGCTCTGCGTGATCAGCATCTGCTCTATACCCTGACAGAGATGGCCGATGACGCGTTGCAAACCCGGGTGATTGGCGTCGTTACCGAGGCGCTGCACGCTAAAAGCGACGGGATTGAGGCAGTAATCGAGGCGATGTCTCAGCCTGATGTGGCGATCGTGTCAATGACCGTGACCGAGAAAGGCTACTGCCACCAGCCTGCCAGTGGTCACTTAAACCCGGATCACCCCGATATCGTCCACGACCTGCAGAATCCGGACGCACCGCGCTCGCTGCCAGGGTTAATTCTGGCCGCAATCCGCCGCCGCCGGGATCGGAATCTGCCCGCCTTCAGCGTGATGTCCTGTGACAACATGCCGGAAAATGGCCACGTTACCCGCAACGTTATTGTACAGCTTGCCCGGCTTCAGGACCCGGCGCTGGCCGACTATGTTCAGCAGCAGGTTACCTTCCCGTCGACCATGGTGGATCGCATCGTGCCGGCCATGACCGATGCCGCGTTTACCGCGCTTAGCGCGCGGCTGGGTTCTCACGATCCGGTCGCCGTCGAAGCAGAACCTTTCTTTCAATGGGTTATTGAAGATAACTTCGTCAATGGCCGTCCGGCGTGGGAGAAAGCGGGCGCAGAGCTGGTCAGCGATGTCCTGCCCTATGAAGAGATGAAACTGCGCATGCTGAATGGCAGCCACTCTTTCCTGGCCTATCTCGGCTTCCTGGCAGGCTATGAACATATCAGCGACTGTATGGCCGACCCCCACTTCCGCGCCGCTGCCCGTTCACTGATGGTGGATGAACAGGCGCCTACCCTGCGCACCCCGGGCGTGGACCTTAACGCCTATGCCGACTCACTGATTGCCCGTTATGAGAACCGCGCGATTAAACACCGCACCGGGCAAATCGCCACCGACGGCAGCCAGAAGCTGCCTCAGCGCCTGCTCGACAGCCTGCGCTGGCATCTGCAGCGCGGTAGCGACTGCGACCTGCTGCTGCTGGGTGTGGCGGGCTGGATGCGCTACGTCGGTGGCGTGGACGAGCAGGGTCAGGCGATTACAATCCGCGATCCGATGCAGAAACAACTGGCGGCGTGTGTGGCCGCCAGCGAAGAGGGCGAGGCGCGTGTACGGGCCCTGCTTTCCCTGCGTGAGATATTTGGCGAGGATCTGCTGCAGAACGCCGACGTGGTCGCCCGGCTGACCGACTGGTATCAGCAACTCTGCACGCAGGGCGCGCGTACAACGGTGCATCGCTGTCTGGATGGTCGCCAGCAGCAGGTAAACAAAGGGCTGGCGCAGACGCAGCGTGCTGATTAGACTGACACTTTCCCATGGTGCTGGCTCCGGCCAGCCGTAATATGGATATTGCTGCATGTCGATCGCCTATACCATTACAACCAGCGAACCGGTGAATCAGCAGATTTATCGCTATCTGCGCAAAGATATCGTCACCTGCGCCATCCAGCCGGGCTCGCTGCTCTCAGAAAAAGAGGTGTCCGCACGCTTTAATGTGTCGCGCCAGCCAGTACGTGAAGCGTTTATTAAGCTGGCCGAAGCGGGACTGGTACAGGTATTGCCACAGCGCGGCACCTTCGTGCGCAAAATTTCCGCTAAACGGGTGGCGGATGGCCGCTTTATCCGGGAGGCGGTGGAAATTTCGGTCGTGCGGCGTGCAGCGCAGACGATCACCGTACAGGGCCTGATGGCGCTGGAGCATAACCTGCAGCTGCAGCGCATGGCCGCCACACGCCATGACAGCCAGGCGTTCCTCAGCCTGGACGATGAGTTTCATCGCCTGATCGCGGAAAGCATCGACTGCAGGCTCGCCTGGGAAACGGTGGAGAACATTAAAGCGACGATGGATCGGGTACGGTTTCTGACGCTGAGCGAAGTTTCCCCGCCGGAAAGACTGATTGAGCAGCATGACGCCATTTTCGCCGCCCTTAAATCTGGCGATGCGGATGCGGCCGAAGCCGCGATGCGTCTTCATCTGCAGGAGATGATCTTCTCCATCACCCCGATTGCCGAACGCAACAGCGACTGGTTCGAAACGCCCTGATGCTCACCGTCCGCCAGGACGGTGAGTGCCTGCATCACTACCACCATTGATGAAAATGGTGAACCGGCCCAATGCCCTTCCCGACCTCCAGTGAATCTGCCTGCAGCAGCGCCTGCTGCAGCCAGCTTTTCGCCTCTGCGAGGGTCTCTGCCCAGTCAGCATGGCGTGGACGCAGGGCCGTTAACGCCGCTGACAGCGTACAGCCTGTGCCGTGCGTATGGCGGGTGTTAACGCGCGGCGTGCTGAATCGCTGCTCTGCATCGGGCGCGATCAGCCAGTCCGGACTCTCGCCCGCCGTCAGGTGACCGCCCTTCATCAACACGGCCTGACAGCCCAATGCCAGCAGCGCCCGTCCCTGCTCACGCATCTCCGCCTCATTGGTGGCGAGAGCACAATCCAGTAAGGCGGCGGCCTCCGGCAGATTAGGCGTGATCAGCGAAACCTGCGGCAGTAACAGCTCCCGGACACTGGCCACGGCGTCCGGTGAAAGCAGCGCATCCCCGCTTTTCGCTACCATCACCGTGTCCAGCACGACAAAGGGGATTGTCGCCTGCTTCAGGCGGGCGGCCACCTGCTCCACGATAGCCGTTTCCGACAGCATGCCCATTTTCGCGCTGTCGATGCGGACATCGCTCAGTACCGAATCGAGCTGAGCGGTCACAAAGTCCGGATCAACGCGGCAGACCGACTGAACGCCGCAGGTGTTCTGCGCCACCAGCGCGGTGATGACACTGGTGCCATAGGCACCCAGCGCGGAGAATGTCTTAAGATCGGCCTGAATGCCCGCGCCGCCACTGGGATCGGTGCCGGCAATCGTCAGCGCATTAATGCGTTTCATGCTGCGCCTCCAGCGTCCAGAGTGCATCGATAAACGCCGTGGCAAAACTGCCCGGCCCGGCGGCCTGAGACGCCGCCTGCTCGCCGGCTGACGACATGACCTGACAGGCGGCAGCAACGTTTAACAGCCGGTCGCCGGGCAGGCTGCTGAACCCTGCCACGACCGCAGAGAGCGCACAGCCGGTTCCTGCCACCCGCGTCATCAGCGGCGAGCCGCCGCGCACGGCAACGGTCCGTACGCCGTCGGTGACATAGTCCACTTCCCCGCTGATGACGACCAGTGTGCGCCAGGTGGTGGCAAGCTGCTGCGCGGCATCGAGCGCCGCATCCGCCTGATGCTGTGTATCCACGCCGCGTCCGCCAGTCGCCTGTCCGGCCAGCGTCAGAATTTCCGATGCATTGCCACGGATCGCAGCTGGTTGCTGACTCAATAACTGCTGGCAGAAGTCACTGCGCAGCGTCAGAGCACCGACAGCGACCGGGTCCAGCGTCCAGGGGGTGCCCGTGTCTCTGGCGGCGGTGACGGTGGCCTGCATCGCCTGCTGACGCTCACGGGTCAGTGTGCCGACATTAATAAGCAGCGCATCGGCATAACGGCTGAACGCTGCGGCTTCGCCAGCATCAATAATCATCGCCGGAGAGGCGTTCAGCGCCAGCAGCACGTTGGCGGTGAAATTCTGTACCACCTCATTGGTCATACAGTGGACCAGCGGTGATTGACGGCGAAACGCATGCAGAAAAGGCGCAAAGTGCGCGGGGGAAAGGTGTTGAGATTGCTGTGACATCATAGCTCCCAACCGGCGGACAAGAAGGCGAATGCGGTCAGGCATCAGACTTCCCTACGCTGGCATTATCCAGATCAGGTAATACGGGTATTTCTCAGCCTTCACGCAGAAGGGCACCCCGAGTCGTGTTACGGCTTGCAGCATAGGCAAGCCATCCTGTTAAAGCAAGCCTGAAAATTATCGGGAACCGAATCAGCTTCAATGATCCCGGTCAACGCCCGGCGGGACAAAAAAAGGCTAAATGCGGGGGTGCTGGCGTACCTCTTTATAGGTACTCCGGCCATGCTGATGAAGACGATTTCTGCAGCGATTCGGATTACCTCAACCTCACTAATCTGCTCAACGCCTGATCGTGAAAAACCCTTCATCTCGTGGCGTCAGAAAACGTCTGAAGCCGGACTTCATACTATTCAGGATGTATGATGCGATTTTTAGCGCTTATTCCTCACCGCCACCAGTGGCAGAATATTATTATCAGACGCCAGGGGGCCGTAGCGCCAAACGGCCGATCCTATCTCTCTACGTCTCTTTCTGCCCACTGTCCGGGCTGCGGCGAGATCATTTACCGCGTTTACTATCGTGATATCAGTGACCAGCAGGCCCGTCGCTGGTTAGGCTAGTTTTCCGACTGCGGTAACGCCAGGCCGGCTTAGATTAACATTCGCTTAACAATTTGTTAGCCTGTTCATTATTCATCGCCTGAATTGATCGCGTCTATGTCACACCTGTCTGAACACCTGATCCACCAGATTTATCTGTCAGCGCCCCTCTTTATTCTGATCCTGCTGGGATATTGTCTGACACGCCTGCGCGACTGGCCCGTCAGTATCAGCGAGGGTATGAACCGTTTTGTCTTTAATGTCGCGCTGCCCTGCATGCTGTTTCGGGTAATGAGTACCTTTTCGCAAAGCCCGCCTGTGGATGCCCGTCTGCTGCTGGCTTTTTTTGGCGGTTGCCTGCTGGTATTCATCGTGGGACGTGTGCTGGCGACACGACTGTTCCATCTGGATGGCGTGGCGGCGTCGGTATTTGCACTGGGCGGTATTTTTTCCAACAACGTCATGCTAGGTATCCCGGTGGCGACGGTTCTGCTGGGGCCCGATGCACTGCCGCCCGTGGCGCTGGTGCTGGTTTTTAACAGCCTGATTCTCTGGAGCTTACTTACCGTGTCCGTCGAGTGGGCAAAACAGGGCAGCTTTTCGCCGCAAGGTCTTTACCGCACACTGACTGGCGTGCTGAAGAATCCACTGATTATCGGCATTCTCAGCGGTACCGCGTGGAGTTTTCTGCAGCGCCCCCTGCCCCTGCTGGCCGCTGAACCGCTCAGGATGCTGGCCTCGCTGGCCGCGCCTCTGTCGCTGGTGACGCTGGGTATGAGTCTGGCGCACTATCGGGTGCAGGACGGCTTAAAGGCGAGTTACACGATCTGCCTGCTGAAACTGATACTGCAACCGATGACGGTATGGGCACTGGCCTGGCTGACCGGCTTACCCCCGCTGGAGAGCAAAGTGGTGGTGCTGCTGGGATCGATGGCGGTCGGGGTCAATGTTTATCTGATGTCGCAGAAATTTAATGTCATTACCGGCCCGGCGGCGGCAAGCATGCTCTTTTCTACGCTGTTTGCGGCGGTGACGACGCCAGTCTGGATGATGCTGATGACGCTGGCGGGCTATTAACAGGCTAAAAAAAAGCCCCGCAGCATGGATGCTGCAGGGCTTTTATCTGACTTGTACGGCGTTATTCCGCCGACTTCGTCCGGATCAGATAGTCAAACGCACTGAGAGAAGCTTTGGCGCCTTCACCGCTGGCGATAATAATCTGTTTGTACGGCACGGTGGTGCAGTCACCTGCAGCAAACACGCCTTTCAGACTGGTTTCGCATTTGGCATCGATGATGATCTCACCCATCCTGTTACGTTCAACCGCGCCTTCCAGCCATGGGGTATTCGGCAGCAGACCGATCTGGACGAAGATACCGGAGAGCGCCAGCTCATGGGTGGTCTGCGTGGTACGATCGAGGTAATGCAGGCCGGTCACTTTGCTGCCGTCGCCTTTCACTTCGGTGGTCTGCGCATTCAGGATCACGTCGACGTTTTTCAGGCTGCGCAGCTTATCCTGCAGCACCTTGTCGGCACGCATTTCACCTGCAAACTCCAGCAGCGTCACATGTTCAACAATGCCTGCCAGATCAATAGCGGCTTCCACACCGGAGTTACCGCCACCAATGACTGCCGTGCGCTTGCCTTTAAACAGTGGACCATCGCAGTGCGGGCAGTAGGTCACGCCTTTGGTGCGATACTCTTCTTCACCCGGCACGCCCATGTTACGCCAGCGCGCACCGGTCGCCAGAATGATGCTGCGGGATTTCAGCACCGCACCTGAAGCCGTTTCGATGGCGTGCAAACCGCCCTCTTTCACGGCCGGAATCAGCTTGATCGCACTCTGGCTCTCAATCACATCTACGTTGTAATCATCAACGTGAGCGCGCAGTGACCCTGCCAGTTTTGCCCCTTCTGTTTTCGGGACGGAGATATAGTTTTCGATATCGACCGTGTCCAGCACCTGGCCGCCAAAGCGCTCGCCGAGCAGGCCGGTACGGATCCCTTTACGCGCAGAATAGACCGCTGCTGCTGCACCCGCCGGGCCGCTGCCAACAATCAGCACGTCATAGGCGTCACGCTTGTTCAGCTCTTCAGCCGCACGCTTGTCTGCGTTGGTATCAACCTTGCTGACAATCTCCGCCAGGCTCATGCGGCCCTGGCCAAACGCTTTGCCGTTCAGGAAAATCGCTGGCACACCCATGACGTTCCGTTCCTGAATCTCGTTCTGGAACAGGCCGCCGTCGATAGCAGTGTGGCTGATGCGCGGGTTAATGACCGCCATCAGGTTCAGCGCCTGCACAACGTCAGGGCAGTTATGACAGGAGAGCGAATAGTACGTTTCAAAATGGAAGTCGCTATCCAGCGCCGCGATCTGATCCAGCAGGCTCTGTGCTTCCTTCGAAGGATGTCCACCGGTCTGCAACAGGGCCAGCACCAGTGAGGTAAATTCGTGACCCAGTGGCGAACCGGCAAAACGCGGGCCGCTGTTCGAACCTGGGTTAGTGATCAGGAATGAGGGCTTGCGCACCTGACGATCGTTCTCTTCGCGGAAACTGACTTTCTCAGACAGCTCAGCGATATCAACCAACAGTTCACGGATCTCGGTTGATTTAGCGCCCTCATCCAGGGTGGCAATCAACTCAACAGGCTTGGTTAATTTCTCAAGGTAGGCCCTGAGCTGCGTCTTCAGATTAGTGTCGAGCATAGTGATATCCTGGTCAAAAAATCGGGTGCCGCAGCACCCGATTGGAGAATGGTCGAAAGGCCGAAGCGGAATTAGATTTTACCAACCAGGTCCAGAGATGGTGCCAGGGTAGCATCACCTTCTTTCCATTTTGCCGGGCAGACTTCGCCTGGGTGTGAAGCCACGTACTGCGCTGCTTTCACTTTGCGCAGCAGGTCAGAAGCGTCACGGCCAATGCCTTCAGCGGTAATTTCGATAGCCTGGATAACGCCCTGCGGGTCAACGATGAATGTACCACGGTCAGCCAGGCCTTCGTCTTCACGCATGATTTCGAAGTTACGGGTCAGCGCGCCAGTCGGGTCACCGATCATCGCATATTTGATTTTTGCGATGGTGTCAGAAGAACCGTGCCAGGCTTTGTGGGTAAAGTGGGTGTCGGTAGAAACAGAGTAGATATCTACACCCAGTTTCTGGAACTCTTCGTAGTGGTCAGCCACGTCGCCCAGTTCGGTCGGGCAGACGAAGGTGAAGTCAGCTGGATAGAAGAAGAACACACTCCATTTACCTTCAACGTCTTTCTCGGTTACGTCGATGAATTCGCCGTTTTTGAATGCTGCGTTTTTGAACGGCTTAATTTTGGTATTGATAATAGACATCTGGTGGCCTCCGTTAAAATATGTGATGCAGGTTACATAATTTCCGGGCCAACATCTAATATGCAGACGTTATCAATCTGATTAACGAAAGCTATCAAACGCTGAAAGCCTCATGCTTTCTGGCCCGGCAGGCAGTGTACAGCGATTTTCCTGACATTAAACCCGCTTTATCATCCACAGCCATTTCCGCAAATCGCTGCTAATTTTGTAAGACCTGACGATAAAGGAGCTGACTTGTGGAGATTCGCCCGTTTACTGAAGCCGATCGCCCCTTTTTGCGTACCCTCTTCCTGGCGGCACGCAGGCATAACTGGCACTGGCTGGACGGCAGTGACTGGCAACTGGAAGATTTTGATGAGGTGATTCTGGGAGAAACCGTGCTGGTCGCCGACGCGGATGGACGGCGTACTGGCTTTGCCGGCCTGCTGGAGAACGATAACTTCCTGCACAGCCTCTATGTGGATCCTGAATGGCAGGGTCGCGGCATCGGCAGCGCCCTGCTCAGAGCAGCCGAGGCGCATTTTACCTCAACCGGGGCGCTGAAGTGTCTGCTGAAAAACACCGCGGCGCAGGCGTTTTACCTGAAGCATGGCTGGAAGAAAATTTCGCAGGGTGAAGGCGAGCATGGCGGCTATGTATTAATGCACTACCCGCTGGCGTCACACTATGCCAGCGGGTCGGGCCAGGCTTAGATCGCGCGAAACGCGATATCGCCAGGGATGACCTCGCCCTGCCAGTAGAGCTGGGCAGCGACCCGTCCGGCCAGCTGGCGATAGAGCGTGGTGAACTCGCTCTCCGGCCGGCGAATGACCGTCGGCTCTCCCTCATCAAGATCTTCACGCAAATCGATATGCAGTGGCAGCTGCGCCAGAAGCTGCGTCTGGTAATCCCTGACCAGTTTTTCAGCGCCGCCGGTGCCGAAAATCGGCTCGTGGAAGCCGCACTGGCTGCAGATATGCATACTCATGTTTTCCACCACACCGAGCACCGGCACGCTGACCTTTTCAAACATCACCAGCCCTTTGCGGGCATCGATCAGTGCAATGTCCTGTGGCGTCGTCACCACCAGCGCGCCGGTAACCGGCACATTCTGCGCCAGCGTCAGCTGGATGTCGCCCGTGCCGGGTGGCATATCCAGCACCAGATAATCCAGTTCTGGCCACAGCGTTTCGTTCAGCAACTGCATCAGGGCTTTGCTGGCCATTGGCCCGCGCCACACCATCGCGTTGTCATCGGTGACCAGATAGCCGATCGAGTTGGTCGCCAGCCCATGCGCCATTATCGGGGCCATGTGGGTGCCATCCGGCGAGGTCGGCCGCTGGTCCTGAGTGCCGAGCATGTCCGGCACTGACGGACCGTAGATATCGGCGTCAAGAATACCGACCCGAGCGCCTTCTGCAGCCAGCGCCAGCGCCATGTTTACGGCGGTACTGGATTTGCCGACGCCGCCTTTGCCAGAGCTGACCGCAATGATGTTTTTGACGCCGTTCACGCCAGGCTGATTTTTTACCCGCTTCAGGGTGGCAATCTCGTGACTGAGCCGCCAGTCGATAGCGCGCGCGCCGGTCTGACGCAGCAGCTCGGCGCTGACCTGCTCTTTCAGCGCGTCAAAGCCGCTGGCCCAGGCAAACGGCATCAGCAGTTCAATGTGCAGCGTTCCGTCGAGCTGCGCCACATGATGCAGCGCCTTCAGGGCGGTGAGATTCTGTTTAAGGGTCGGATGCTCAAAACTTCTTAATACGCCCGCGACGATGGCGCGCAGCCCTTCTGGCGTATGCGTTTCCCGGGATTGTGCTGTCATCCCCTGCTCCTTATTTCTGCTGTGCTTACGCTGTGTCTCAGCGATGTAATCTCAATGATATCAGATGCCCGCCGGTTCGCGGCGACTGGCAGGGGCGAATCCCTTGTGTTTACGCAGGAGAAGCCTTCAGTTACCATCTAAGCCCGTTTTTTCAATCAACAGAAAGCTACGCAAACTATGACTCAAGTCGCTAAAAAAATTCTGGTAACGTGCGCACTGCCTTACGCGAACGGATCAATCCATCTCGGCCACATGCTCGAGCATATCCAGGCAGATATTTGGGTGCGTTATCAGCGAATGCGTGGCAATCAGGTCTTTTTCATCTGCGCCGATGATGCGCACGGCACACCTATCATGCTGAAAGCTCAGCAGATGGGGATCGCGCCAGAGCAGATGATCGCCGAAATGAAAAGCGAACATGAAGCGGACTTTGCCGGCTTTGAGATCAGCTACGACAACTATCACTCGACCCACAGCGACGAGAACCGCGAACTGGCCGGACTGATCTACGGGCGTCTGAAAGAGAACGGTTTTATCAAGAACCGCACCATTTCCCAGCTTTACGATCCGGAAAAAGGGATGTTCCTGCCGGACCGTTTTGTGAAAGGCACCTGCCCGAAATGTAAAGCAGCCGATCAGTATGGCGATAACTGCGAAGTATGTGGCGCGACCTACAGCCCGACCGAACTGATTGAGCCGAAATCGGTGGTTTCTGGCGCGACGCCGGAGATGCGCGATTCCGAGCACTTCTTCTTTGACCTGCCGTCGTTCAGCGCAATGCTGCAGGCCTGGACCCGTTCCGGTGCGCTGCAGGATCAGGTGGCGAACAAGATGCAGGAGTGGTTTGAATCCGGCCTGCAGCAGTGGGATATCTCCCGCGATGCGCCTTACTTCGGTTTTGAAATCCCGGACGCACCAGGCAAATATTTCTACGTCTGGCTGGATGCGCCTATCGGTTACATGGGCTCGTTCAGGAACTTGTGTAACAAGCGCGGCGATATCGACTTCGACGAATTCTGGCGTAAAGACTCCACCACCGAGCTTTATCACTTCATCGGCAAAGATATCGTCTACTTCCACAGCCTGTTCTGGCCAGCGATGCTGGAAGGCAGCAACTTCCGCAAGCCGAACAACCTGTTTGTACACGGCTATGTCACCGTCAACGGCGCCAAAATGTCGAAGTCACGCGGCACCTTCATTAAAGCCAGCACCTGGCTGCAGCATCTGGATGCCGACAGCCTGCGTTACTACTATGCGGCGAAGCTCTCTTCCCGTATTGACGACATCGACCTTAACCTGGAAGATTTCGTGCAGCGCGTGAATGCTGACATCGTCAATAAAGTCGTTAACCTGGCGTCGCGTAACGCGGGTTTCATCACCAAACGCTTCGACGGCAAACTGGCAGCGGAACTGGCCGATCCGGCGCTCTATCAGACCTTCACTGAAGCCTCAGAGAAGATTGGCGACGCCTGGGCCAGCCGTGAGTACAGCCGCGCGATCCGCGAGATCATGACGCTGGCCGACCTGGCAAACCGTTATGTTGATGAGCAGGCTCCCTGGGTGGTGGCGAAGCAGGAAGGCCGTGATGCCGATCTGCAGGCGATCTGCTCAATGGGTATCAACCTGTTCCGCATTCTGATGACCTGGCTGAAGCCGGTACTGCCTTCACTGAGCGCCCGCGCAGAGGGCTTCCTGAACACGGAGCTGAGCTGGGATGCCATTGCAGAGCCACTGCTGGATCATCAGGTGGCGCCGTTTAAAGCCCTCTACAGCCGCATCGAAATGGCGAAGGTGGACGGACTGATTGAAGCCTCGAAAGAGGATGCCGCCGCGGCCAATGCGCCAGCCGTCACCGGGCCGCTGGCCGATGCACCGATTGGTGACACCATCACCATTGATGACTTTGCCAAAGTGGATATGCGCGTCGCTCTGATTGAGCAGGCGGAACTGGTTGAAGGCTCGGACAAGCTGCTGCGTCTGCAGCTCGACCTGGGCGGTGAAAAGCGTCAGATTTTCTCCGGCATTCGCGCGGCCTATCCCGATCCCGCAGTGCTGGTCGGTAAGATGACGATCATCGTCGCTAACCTCGCGCCGCGTAAAATGCGCTTTGGTATCTCTGAAGGCATGGTGCTCTCCGCCGGACCGGGCGGCAAGGATCTGTTTGTCCTTTCCGTCGACAGCGGTGCCGTTCCGGGTATGCCGGTCAAATAAAGCCGTGCACGCCGTCACCGTGTAAACCGCAGTGACGTGCAATGCTCTCCCCTTTGCGTCTGCCCGCAGGCGCAAAGGGTCATTCTCTTCCGCTGAACACGCCTCGTCCTTCTGCCTCTCCGCCCTGTAAATGTGATCGCTAGCACGCTAAGCGGTTAATGCGTATGATGATACGCAGTAAAAACAGGAGCCTGCCATGCGCACCCTACTCTCTGTCTGCGGCCGTTATCTTCGCGCCTTTATCATTATCTATCTCTGCCTGTACGCCGGAATCGGCCTCGCCGCCCTGCTGCCCATTAAACTGCCCGGCAGTATTCTGGGCATGCTGATCCTGTTCGCGCTGCTGGCCTCACAGATCCTGCCGGTGAGCTGGGTTAAACCGGGCTGCCATCTGCTGATTCGCTATATGGCGCTGCTGTTTGTGCCAATCAGCGTCGGGGTGATGAGTTATACCGATGTTCTGACCGCCCAGTTCGGGCCAATCGTCATCTCCTGTGTCGTCAGCACGTTTCTGGTGCTCTCCATTGTCGGTGTCAGCGCCCAGCATCTGCACAGCCGCCGTCCGGCAGGAGAACCTGATGATAAGTGAAATGTGGTGGTCACTGCCGCTGACGCTGGCTGCCTTTTTCCTGGCGCGCAGGCTGGCAATGCGGCTGAAAATTTCGCTGCTTAACCCGTTGCTGGTCGCCATGGCGATCATCATTCCGATTCTGCTGCTGCTGCATCTGCCCTACTCACGCTATTTCGCGGGCAGTCAGATCCTCAATCAGCTCCTTCAGCCTGCGGTGGTTGCGCTGGCGCTGCCCCTGTATGAGCAGATGCACCAGATTCGTGCCCGCTGGAAATCGATCATTGGCGTCTGCTTTATCGGCAGCCTGAGCGCCATGACTTCCGGTACGGCCATTGCGCTGTGGCTCGGAGCAACACCGGAAATTGCCGCCACGATTGTTCCTAAATCGGTGACGACACCTATTGCCATGGCCGTTTCCGGATCGCTGCATGGCATTCCTGCCATCAGTGCAATCTGTGTGCTGATTGCCGGGGTGCTGGGTGCCGTTTTCGGCCATACGGTGCTGAATCTGCTGGGCGTGAAATCGAAAGCGGCGCGTGGACTGGCAATTGGTAACGCCTCGCATGCGCTTGGCACTGCGCGGGCCGCTGAACTCGACTTTCAGGAAGGAGCATTCAGCTCACTGGCACTGGTGATCTGCGGCATTATCACCTCACTGCTGGCACCCTTTATTTTTCCGCTGCTGCTGCACGGGTTAAGCTAAAACTTTGCGAGAGATCTCGCAAAGTTGAAACATGCAACACAGGTTACATTGTCAGAGCGATGTAGATCACATATAAACCGTTGACTGGCACATTGCCCTGCTGACTTTAATGAGGCTCACATGCAATCCCGTTTCCTCTCTGCGTTTGAAGCATTGCCGTCAACGCTACAGACCGCTCTCGCTCCCCTGCTGAACGATCCCGATTTTCAGGCGGTACTCAGTGCCGACCAGGTTAACCTGCTGCTGCAACAGACCCGGATGGAAGCCGACGCGCTGGCGCTGGCGCTGCTGCCGCTGGCAGCGGCCTGTGCGGTTGCTACCGTTTCCCATTTTAACGTCGGCGCTATCGCTCGTGGCGTAAGTGGCAACTGGTACTTTGGGGCCAATATGGAATTTGTCGGCACGCCTATGCAGCAGACGGTGCACGCCGAGCAGAGCGCCATTACGCATGCCTGGCTGCGGGGCGAGCGTCAGATAGAGACGATCACCGTGAACTACACGCCGTGTGGCCACTGTCGTCAGTTTATGAACGAGCTGAACAGCGGCACCGGTATTCGCATCAGCCTGCCGCAACGCGCGGTAAGTACACTGGCTGATTATCTGCCGGATGCGTTTGGCCCGCGCGATCTTGCTATCACCACCTTCCTGATGGATGAGGTGGATCATGGCTATGTGGCCACCGGCGACGCGCTGGTGCAGGCGGCAGTGGCGGCAGCCAATGCCAGCCACGCGCCCTACAGTCAGTCACACGCGGGCGTGGCGCTGCTGACTGAAACCGGCACGATTGTCGCCGGCCGCTATGCCGAAAACGCGGCGTTTAATCCGAGCTTCCCGCCGCTTCAGGCGGCGCTGGTGCTGCTGAATATGCAGGGTGGCGATGTGCATCAGATAAAAAAAGCGGTCCTGGCGGAAGCAGAAAATGCCACGTTAAGCCAGTTCGCCGCCACACAGGCGACGCTTCAGACATTTGGTTGCCGTGAGCTGCTACAGGTGACGCTGAACAAAGCATAACCCGCTGTCAGGGCGGCCACACTTTTGTGAGCTTTTATGAAAAAACGCTGTATTTCTGTGGGAAATTTCATAGGATCTGGCGCCAGAATTCACGTCATTACAAATTACTCTGAATAATTCAGGTTGCGGGATGGCAGCACGGTCGTGAATTTTTCGGCAGCATCGCGCTGCCGTTGCCAGATCTGCAGTCTGAGCTATGAGGGGTAAAAAAACTGGCGCTACCTGTCCGGCGTGACGCCAGACAACACTGCAACCGGAGCATCACTGCATGGAACTCGAATACGAAAGTAAACGCCCGCTGTATATCCCTTATGCTGGCCCGATTTTGCTGGAATTTCCCCTTCTGAACAAAGGCAGCGCCTTTACCCTCGAAGAACGTAACGAATTCAACCTCAACGGTCTGCTGCCAGAAGCGGTAGAGTCGATCGAAGAGCAGGCGAAGCGCGCCTGGCGTCAGTTCCAGGACTTCAAAAACAATAACGATAAGCATGTTTACCTGCGAAACATCCAGGACACCAACGAAACGCTGTTCTACCGCCTGCTGGATAATCATCTCGAAGAGATGATGCCGATTATCTACACCCCGACCGTGGGTGCTGCCTGTGAACACTTCTCTGAAATTTACCGTCGTGCGCGCGGGGTCTTCATCTCTTATCCTAACCGCGATCGCATTGAAGACATGCTGCAGAACGCCACCAAACAGAACGTGAAGGTGATTGTCGTCACCGATGGCGAGCGTATCCTGGGCCTCGGCGATCAGGGTATCGGCGGTATGGGCATCCCGATTGGTAAACTTTCTCTCTACACCGCCTGTGGTGGCATCAGCCCGGCTTATACCCTGCCGGTGGTGCTGGATGTGGGTACCAATAATCAGCAGCTGCTGAACGATCCGCTCTACATGGGATGGCGTCATCCACGCATCACCGGCGAAGAGTATGATGCGTTTGTGAACGAGTTTATTCAGGCCGTTAAACGCCGCTGGCCAAAAGTGCTGCTGCAGTTTGAAGATTTCGCCCAGAAAAACGCAATGCCGCTGCTGGATCGCTATCGCGATGAAGTCTGCTGCTTTAACGATGACATTCAGGGTACTGCTGCCGTGACTGTAGGCACACTGATCGCCGCGAGTCGCGCCGCCGGAAGCCGCCTGTGTGAGCAGAAAGTGGTGTTCCTGGGTGCCGGTTCCGCCGGTTGTGGCATCGCGGAACAGATCATCGCGCAGATGAAGTCAGAAGGTCTGAGTGATGATGAAGCGCGCAGCCGTGTTCTGATGGTGGACCGCTTTGGTCTGCTCACGGACAAACTGCCAAACCTGCTCGATTTCCAGAGCAAACTGGTGCAGAAGAGCGAAAACCTGCAGGGCTGGGATGTCACTAACGACGCTATCTCCCTGCTGGATGTAGTGCGCAATGCCAGACCGGATATCCTGATTGGCGTTTCCGGCCAGCCGGGCCTGTTCACCGAAGAGATCATCCGCGAGATGCACAAGCACTGCAGCCGCCCTATCGTGATGCCGCTGTCGAACCCGACCTCACGTGTGGAAGCGACGCCTGCTGATATCATCGCGTGGACAGACGGTGCCGCACTGGTGGCTACCGGCAGTCCGTTCTCACCGGTAAGCTGGAATGGTAAAACTTATCCGATTGCGCAGTGCAACAACTCCTATATCTTCCCGGGTATTGGTCTGGGCGTGATTGCATCGGGTGCCAGCCGCGTGACCGATTCGATGCTGATGACCGCCAGCCGTGCGCTCGCCGACTGCTCTCCGCTGGTCAACGAAGGTGAAGGTCCGGTTCTGCCTGAAATCAAAGATATTCAGGGCGTCTCGAAGATTATCGCCATGGAAGTGGGCAAAGCCGCGCAGCTGGCTGGCGTTGCCGTAGTGACCTCTGAAGATGTGTTGTCGCAGGCGATTGCCAATAACTTCTGGCTGCCGCAGTACCGTCATTATCGTCGTACCTCGATTTAATCCTTTGACTGCCGGATCGGGTTTCGATCCGGCAGTGTTCAAAAAGAGCACAGCCAGCCGCCTCCGACTTGCTTCAATGCAGCAGCTCAAGTAGCCTTGTCCCATCTCAACATTCTGATATCGAGTCTCCAGGCGCATGCTGAAACGCGTTCTCATTGGTCTGCTTTTCATCATTTTATTGATGATAGCGACTGCGCTCGGCCTTGATCGCTGGATCAGCTGGAAAACGGCGCCTTTTATTTACGAGGATGTCGCCTCTTTACCCCATCGTCAGGTTGGTGTGGTGCTGGGAACGGCGAAATATTACCGGACCGGCGTCATCAATCAGTATTACCTCTACCGTATTCAGGGTGCCCTGAATGCCTATAACAGCGGCAGGGTAAACTATCTGCTGCTGAGCGGTGATAATGCTCAGCAGAGCTACAACGAACCGATGACCATGCGTCGTGATCTCATCAAAGCCGGTGTCGATCCGGCCGATATCGTGCTCGACTATGCCGGTTTTCGTACACTGGATTCGATAGTCCGCACCCGCAAAGTATTCGATACCAACGACTTCATTATTATCACGCAGCGCTTTCATTGTGAGCGGGCTCTATTTATCGCCCTGCAGCTCGGCATTCAGGCGCAATGCTATGCCGTGCCATCGCCTAAAAATATGCTTAGCGTACGTTTCCGCGAGGTGGGGGCCCGGCTGGGTGCGCTGGCGGATCTTTTCCTGCTGAAACGCGAACCCCGCTTTCTGGGCCCGCTGGTGCCGATTCCTGCCATCCGTGATGTGCCCGAGGATACGCAGAGTTACCCGGCTGTGACGCCGGAGCAACTGCTGGAATTAGAGCAGAAGCTGAAGAAATAGCGCCTGAAAAGCCGTTGCGGCACTGATGCGCGGGGCCCGGTAATACTCACCGCGATGCGTAATCTCAACGCGAACGGCCCGGTAATTCTCACCGCGATGCGTAAGCTCAGCGCGCAGAGCCCGGTAATTCTCACCGCGATGCGTAATCTCAGCGCGAACGGCCCGGTAATTCTCACCGCGATGCGTAATCTCAGCGCGAACGGCCCGGTACTTCTCACCGCGATGCGTAAGCTCAGCGCGAACGGCCCGGTAATTCTCACCGCGATGCGTAATCTCAGCGCGAACGGCCCGGTAATTCTCACCGCGATGCGTAAGCTCAACGCGCAGGGAACAGGGTCAGAAGAGGAAAGCGTCCCGCGTCAGGGACAAAAACGCCGGGAGCGTTTTTGAACAACGCAACGCGTTGGCCCGGCAACGGGCGCATCTCAGGGATGAGATGCGTAATCACGCGGGCCGGGCATGTCATGGATGACAGGTTTTGCGTCTTTCCGATCGGACCCTGTTCCCTGCGCCTGCTCCGGCTGACAGCATCCTCTCCACCAGGCGCCCCCCCGAAACCCTAAGACCTACCATCTCATGAACGGGTTTTGCGTCTTTTAATCTGACCCTGTTCCCTGCGCCTGCTCCGGCTGACAGCCATCTCATGAACGGGATTTACATCTTCCGATCTGCCCCGGTTCCCTGCGCCTGCTACGCCTGACAGCTTTCTCCCTGTCTGACCCATAAAAAAAGCGACCCGAAGGTCGCTTTCCTGTTGCTGAATCAGCCCTACTTCTTGCGCGAATACTTCAGTGAATCCAGCGCCACGGCGAAAATGATGATGCCGCCTTTGATAATGTACTGCCAGTAAGGGTTAACGCCGATATAGGTCAGACCGTAGTTGATCACGGTGAAGATCAGCACACCGGTAACCACACCCGCCACGCTACCCACACCCCCGGCGAAGGAGACGCCACCGACCACGCAGGCAGCAATCGCATCCAGCTCATACATAAAGCCGAGGTTGTTGGTGGCCGAACCGATACGACCCGCTTCCAGCATCCCGCCAAAGGCATAGAAGACACCTGACAGCGCATAGATCATGATCAGGTTCAGCGGCACGTTCACGCCTGACACTTTCGCCGCTTCCGGGTTACCGCCGATAGCAAAAATGTTTTTGCCGAAGCGGGTTTTGTTCCACAGCACCCAGACGAAGACAATCGCGATTACGGCGTAAAAGGTAATGAACGACAGTTTAAAATCACCGAAACGCAGGAAGCCCTGAGTGAATTTAGAGAACCCGGCATCAAAACCGGCAATCGGTGATGCGCCAACAAAATCGTAATAGAGGGAGTTGATACCGTAAACGATGATCATGGTGCCCAGGGTAGTGATGAATGGCGTGACCTTCAGGTACGCAATGATCACCCCATTGACCAGACCAATCACCCCGCCAATGATGCACACGGTCAGGATAACCAGCGGGATCGGCACCGTGTCCAGCGTCGGGAAAACTTTATTGGCATTGTCCATTGACTGCAGCAGCGTTGCGGCCACCACCGCCGCCAGGCCCACCTGACGGCCGGCTGACAGGTCAGTACCCTGGGTGACAATCAGGCCCGCTACGCCCAGTGCAATAATAATGCGCACCGAAGATTGGGTGAGGATGTTACTCAGGTTCATTAAACTTAAAAATGTCGGATCCTGGAAAATAATAATAGCCAGCAATACCAGCAGAACGACATAAATGCCGCCCTCTTTTAACCAGGTTAGCGCATTCTTTTTTGTAGTCGCTTTCATGTTAACAGCCCTTGCTTCATTAAAGGTGTAATGACGCTAAACGCAATATTTCGTTCTGCGTGGTTGTTTTGGTATCAACGATGCCTGCTACCAGACCGTTGCTCATTACCAGAATACGGTCGGTAATGCCCAGCAGTTCCGGCATTTCGGATGAGATAATAATGATGCCCTTCTCTCTTTTCGCCAGCTCAGCAATCAGCTGGTAAATTTCGAATTTTGCCCCTACGTCAATACCGCGCGTAGGTTCATCAAGCATCAGGATTTCAGGCTGGGTCAATAACCAGCGTCCAATAATCACTTTTTGCTGGTTACCGCCCGAAAGCGAACCAATCTGGGTATGGTGGCCGGGCGTTTTTACCCGCATTGAATCGATCACCCACTGGGTATCGCTCTTCATGCGTTTATTATCCAGCAGCCCCATACTGTTTTTATATTTTTTAATATTGGAAATAAGCGAGTTAAATCCAATATCGAGGTAAGCATAAATACCGGTTGAACGACGCTCTTCCGTCACCAGCGCAAAGCCGTGGTTAATGGCTTCATTGGCGCTGTGGTTATTAATCGGTTTGCCATGCAGTTTTATGGTGCCGCCCGATTTTTCGCGAATGCCAAACAGCGTTTCGACGATATCGGTACGTTTGGCGCCCACCAGCCCGGCAATGCCGAGGATCTCCCCTTTACGTAAGTCAAACGAGATGTCGCGAATGGAAGGCTGACGCAGAGAGGTCAGATTGCGCACCTCAAGAATCGTTTCGCCCGGCACGTTGGTACGATCGGGGAAACGCTGGTTCAGTGAACGGCCGACCATCATCGCGATGATCTTATCCATATCCAGCCCTTCCAGCGGCTGAGTCGTGATCCACTGACCATCACGCAGAATCGTGATCTCATCACACAGCTGGAAAATTTCTTCCATTTTGTGTGAAATATAAACAATGCCGCAGCCGCGATCTTTCAGCTTACGGATAATCGTGAACAGATGATTAACCTCTTTCTCGGTTAACGAGGAGGTCGGCTCATCCATAATCACAATTTTCGCGTCATAAGAGAACGCTTTGGCAATTTCAATCATCTGCATCTGCGAGACAGAAAGATTGGCTACTTTGTCGCGCGGATCGATATCAATATCCAGCTCGTCAAAAATTGCTTTGGTGTCCTGGTACATTTTGTCCTGATCGACAAAGAATCCTTTGCGCGGATAACGTCCCAGCCACATGTTATCCATGACCGTACGTTGCAGAACCAGGTTTAATTCCTGATGCACCATCGACACGCCATTTTCCAGCGCCTCTTTAGAACTCTTATAATCGATCTCATTACCCTGAAACAGGATACTGCCGGTATCTTTTTTATAAATACCAAACAGGCATTTTAATAAGGTGGATTTCCCGGCACCGTTCTCGCCCATTAATGCATGAACAGAGTGAGGCCGCACTTTTAAATTCACATTATCTAACGCTTTAACACCGGGAAATGATTTAGAGACATTCGTCATTTCCAGCAGATATTCTCGCTGCGCGGTCGTGTTATCACTGGCCATAATTTACCTGGCTAAAAAACGGTGGTGACATAAAAAAGGCGCGACAGCGGTCGCGCCCGTAATCGATCTTATTTCTGGAACTGAGCGAGGTTTTCTTTATCAACCGGTACGTAAGGAACGCGGACGATCTTATCAACCATTTTAAAGTTGGTTCCGTCGGTTGCTGCTTTGCCGTTCGCCAGGTTATTAGCAATATCCAGCGTCGCTTTCGCCTGGTTTTCTGCATCGTTCAGCACGGTACCGGCCAGCGCACCGGATTTCACCAGCGCCATTGCTTCTGGCAGGGCATCGACGCCGAAGACCGGAATAGAGGTCATGTTATGCGCTTTCAGCGCTTCAACCGCTCCCATCGCCATGGCGTCGTTGTTCGCAATCACCACTTCAATTTTCTTCGCGTTCGGGCCAGACAGCCACGCATCCATCTTATCTTTAGCCTGTGCGGTATCCCACATCGCCGTGTCCATCGCTAACTGCTGCGTTTTCAGGCCATCTTTGTTCAGGGTATCGATCACATATTTGGTACGGGCTTCCGCATCCGGATGGCCTGGTTCACCTTTCAGCAACACGAACTGGATGGTGCCATCTTTGTTCAGATCCCAGGCCGGCGTCGCTTTCCAGTGTTTCTCAATCAGCTTGCCCTGAATGATGCCGGACTCTTTAGAGTCAGTACCTACGTAATAGGCTTTGTCGTAACCGGCCAGCACTTTGGCATTCGGCTCTTTGTTGAAGAAGACAACCGGCACGTCGTTGGCACGTGCTTTATCCACCACTACCGCCGCCGCTGCCGGGTCAACCAGGTTAATCGCCAGCGCTTTCACGCCTTTTGCCATCAGGACGTCAATCTGATCGTTCTGTTTGGACTGGTCGTTCTGCGAGTCATTCATCAGCAACTGCACGCCACCGATGGCTTTTGCTTCTTTCTCGATATCTTTGCGCACCATTGACATGAAGTTGTCATCATATTTGTAAATGGTCACGCCGATGCGGGTATCAGCTGCATGAGCGGTTGCGCCAAACATCATGCTGGCAACCAGGGCGGTAAGCGTGAAAACCTTCTTATTCATGGTATCTCCGGTTTTATTATGCAGGGTCTTTTAGCGCTGCCGCACAATCAGGCGGCAGTACAATCGGTAAAACAGATTGACGCGTTGGCTGATGTAATAAGGGGCTAAGCCGTGAAACGCCATCTCAAACCTGACTTCCCTGTGCCAGAACGCTTCCATGAGACGGGTGTAAACCCGATAACCGGCTACTGAGACCACAACTGATGCCGTTACACTGGCGTTACATAATGTTTCAGTCCGGTAAGACGCTGCCATCATAGTGAGGGCAATGTTAATTAACTGTGAATGTAATCACAGATTGAAAACGGTTACATGCCTGAATCGCCTGAATTAGTGACGGACTCCACACTTTGCCGCTGCGCCACCGAATGACGCCGCACCAGCGTCGGCATAAAGATGTGGGTTGCCGTGTCATCAAGCAGCCCGGCAGCGCCCTGCAATGCCAGCTCAGTGGCAATTTTTGCCATAGAAATAATGGGATAGCGGACAGTGGTGAGTTGTGGATCGGTGTAACGTGAGATGGGAATGTCATCAAAACCAATGACAGAAAAATGCTGTGGCACCTGGATGCCGTTATCTTTCAGCGCAGTGAGTGCGCCCGCCGCCATACCGTCATTATAGGCAAACACTGCACTGAGATTCAGATTTCGTCCGAGCAGTTCTACCATCGCGGCTTCGCCCCCCTGCATATCGGGTTCCGCGCTGGCAATCCAGCTCTCCTGAGGCCGGATGCCCTGCTCTGCCATTGCCTGCATCCAGCCGTCGCGACGCTGCGCCACATCCTCAATGGGATGACTGGAGCAGAGATAACCGATGCGGCTATGTCCCTGCTGTAACAGGGTGCGTGATGCCATCAGCGCCCCGGTAACGTTATCCAGGCTGACGCTGCGATGCTCAAAGCCGGGCACGATGCGATTAATGACGACCATGCCCGGTACATGCTGCATAAACTCCGCCAGCTCCGCATCCGGCAGGGTCTTGGCATGTACCACCAGGGCGCTGCAACGCTGCCGGATCAGTACCTCAATCGCATGACGCTCTTTCTCTTCCTGATGCCAGGAGTTGCTGATCAATACATGCTTGTGAACGCGCTGCGCCACAGTGTCGACCGCTTTCACCAGCGCCCCGAAGAAGGGGTCGGAAACATCCATCACCACCACCCCAATGGTATCGCTGACCTGCGTCGCCAGCGCCTGGGCGTTGGCATTGGGGCGATAGCCCAGCGCTTCGACTGCCTGTAACACGGCGTCGCGGGTGTCAGAGGTGACGGCGCTGCTCTGGTTGAGGACGCGCGACACGGTCGCTACGGATACGCCAGCCTGACGGGCAACATCACGGATTGTTATCATGCAGCAGTTCCAGAAAGGAAAAATAGGGCATCACGCCGGGTTGTACACCGGCGCTATTTTGTCAGGGGGATACAACGTGCAGCGTGAATTACGTCACATCAATGAAAACGGTTACATACAATTATGTAACCTTTGTGATGGCGGTCATTATCCTGCGCGATCGGTGAGGTGTGATTTACCGGCAGAGAGCAGCGTCAGCCGCCGCCACAGCCACTCCAGCGGCCCCTGAGCAAAGAAATGTAACCAGATGAGTGAAAACAGAATGTTGATGAGCCAGATCAGCGGCACCATCAGCACCAGCTCCAGCCGGGTGAAGTGCATATAGAGGTCAACGCGATAAAAGAGCGTGGTGCAGAGAAGAGACTGCAGCAGATAATTGGTCAGCGCCATGCGCCCTACGCACTGAATGGCATGGCTGATGCGCCAGCGCGCAATCTGCGGCCAGTAAGCCAGGCAGAGCGCAGCATAACCCAGGCTGATCAGCGGGCTGGCAAGGTCACGTGGCGTCTGCAGATAGAAACCACTCCAGCGAAACTCCCAGTGTAACAGCCACTGCGCGGCCACGCCGGCCACCGCAATCGAAAACCCGATGGTCAGTAGCCATGCCGCCGACTGGCGATAATGCTGTGTGGAAAACTGGCCGGTCAGCCAGCCGCTGCGCAGCAGCGCAGCGCCGATCATCATCAGTCCCGCCAGTTGCCAGCCATACTGCGCCGCCAGCGCCATCAGCCCGGAGGAGAGATGATCCAGCCGGTTCTGTACGGCTTCCCAGCCGCCGGTCAGTTTCCAGTACTGTTCATATTGCAGATCGGCGGCGCCTGGCAGCCAGGAGCGGGTGGGTTCAGGATCGGAGAGGGATCCAAACACCAGCAGCACGCCGCAGCCCACCAGATAGAGCAGAATACCGGTGTTCATCAGGCTGCGGGTAGAGGGAACGTCGCGCAACACCCGCCAGACCACCAGCCCGATCACACCGTAATCCAGCAGGATATCGCCCTCCCACAAAAAGAGCCCGTGCAGAAACCCGATCACCACCAGCAGAGAGAGTCTGGCCGTCAGCCAGCGGCCGCCGCGCGGCAGCTGCAGCTGCAGACCCGCGCCAAACAGCAGCGCGAACAGGGTGAGAAATTTGAGCTGGGCGAACGTATCAGAGAGCGCCCAGGTCCAGGCGTCACTCAGGCTGACACTCCCCTGCCAGGCGGGATTAAGGTAGGCGGCTGAGGGCAAGCCAAAGCCGACGATATTGAGCAGCAGAATGCCAAGAATGGCACAGCCACGAATGAAATCCAGCGCGTGATAGCGTTGCATGCGGCACCCTGCCCCAACGAGGCGGGCAGCGTTATGCGCCCGCCGTAAACTCAACTATGGCGCACCGCGCGCAAAAATTCCTGACGGGTATTCTGGCTGGATTTGAACAGACCACCCAGTGAGGTCGTGGTGGTGGCGCTGGTGGCATCTTTCACGCCACGCGCTTTCACACAGTAGTGCACTGCATCAATAGAAACGGCGACATTGTTAGTACCGAGCAGCGTCTGCAGTGCGACCAGAACCTGCTGCGTCAGACGCTCCTGCACCTGCGGACGCTGGGCAAAGAACTGGACGATGCGGTTGATTTTCGACAGGCCAATCACCTTCTCTTTGGGAATGTAGGCGACGGTGGCTTTACCATCGATGATCACAAAGTGGTGTTCACAGGTGCTGGTCAGCGTGATGTCACGCACGGTCACCATTTCATCGACCTTCATCTTATTTTCGATAACGGTGATTTTGGGAAAGTTGGCATAGTCGAGGCCGGAAAAGACTTCATCCACATACATTTTGGCGATGCGGTGTGGCGTTTCCATCAGGCTGTCATCTTCCAGATCCAGATTCAGCAACTGCATGATCTCCGTCATGTGCCCGGCAATCAGGCTTTTACGCGTTTCGTCATCAATGTCGCGCGTCGGTGCACGTAACGGCGTTTCCAGTCCTCGCGCCAGCAGCGCTTCATGGACCAGAGCAGCTTCCTGACTTAAGGTGCTCATCGTACTCTTCTCCGGCTGGTGTTGCGCCCGCACGCCTTTGCCTGCGGGCCCTGTAATCAGGCGCGTATTGTGAAACTTTCTTTGCGGGGAATCCAGCAATCAATCAGATTGGTGAAGAAAGCTTTTTAGCCGGCCCGTCGCCAGACCAGCAGTCCCGCCCCGATCAGGCTGCCCCCGGCGACCCACAAGGCAGGCTCCAGCCGATGCCACAGCATGGCCGACATAAATGAGAGCAGCGGTCCCGCCAGTTGTCCTATGGCATAGCCGGTGGTCAGCAGACCCGCCATGTAGCGCAGATGGCTGGGTGCCAGCTCACGGGCGCAGAGCATAGAAAGCTGCACCACGCTGAGGAAGCCGCCACCCACCAGCAGCGCGCCAGCCAGCAGGCCGCTGAAGCCCGGCAGCAGCGCCGCGGCAAAGACGCCCAGCGCCTGCGCCCAGAGCACCAGCGCCAGCCGGACGTGACTGTGTCCCCAGCGCCGCGTCAGGATCCCCAGCCCGATACCGATCACCGCTGCGCCCCCGAAAACGGGCCAGACGAACTGAGCAAAGATGCCGTCAGGAAAGCGCGTAGCCGCCATCTGCGACAAAAAGGTCGCGGGCAGAATGTAGCCAAAGCCCGCCAGACTGTAACTTGCAACCAGACGTTTAAGGTTGCGATCCAGCACCAGCGGTGCAGGCGCCTGATCGGGGCGATGCAGTTCACCCTGACGCGGCAGATGCCGGGTGATGAGCGCAATCAGCAGCAGCGCCAGCGCACCATAGGCGGCCCAGGCCACTCCGGCTGAGACCTGCAGCGTGTGCAGCAGCACGCCCAGCAGACCGCTGATCAGAATGCCACAACCTGGTCCTGCAAACACTGCGGCCGAAAGGCCCGCCCGTCCGTGACGATGCAGTTGTTCATTACTCCACGCCGCCACCAGCACCATCGCCCAGCCGCTGGCCCAGCCAATCAGAAAGCGGATTGTGCCATGCAGCCACGGCCCGCTGGCGAACGCGGAAAGCAGGGTCAGGATCACCGCGCCCCACACACCTGCCTGCAGCCGCAGCTCGACCCGTCTGTGTGCCCGCATGGCATCAAACGAGCCACACAGGTAGCCCAGATAGTTGAACGCGGCGACCAGGCTGGCGCTGGTGAGCGTCAGCTGATGCGCCTGAATCATCAGCGGCACCTGGGGCGTAAAGGCAAAGCGGCCAATCCCCATTGCCACAAATAAGGTTAAAAACGCGCTGAGCGCGACGCGTAACGCCATTGCTGAACTCCTGCTGGTCTGCCCGGTGATCTCATCTGACTTGCTAACAGCATGCAGGATGACTAAACTCACGGAAAGTGAATATTATTAACCAACTTGTTTACAGGAAGAGAAGATATGGATCTGGTTCAGCTGCGTATGTTCTGTTCCGTCGCCGAAACGGGTTCACTGGCTCGCGCGGCAGAGCAGCTGCATCGTGTTCCCTCTAATCTCACCACGCGGCTGCGCCAGCTGGAAGAAGAATTAGGCGTGGATCTCTTTATTCGTGAGAAGCAGCGCATTCGCCTGTCGCCGATGGGCCATAATTTTCTCAACTATGCGCAGCGCATTCTGACTCTGAGCGAAGAGGCGATGAGCATGACCCGCACCGGCAAACCGGCGGGCAACTTTGCGCTCGGCTCTATGGAGAGCACCGCGGCGACCCGTCTGCCCGGACTGCTCGCCGCCTATCACCAGCGTTTTCCGGCGGTGGCGCTGTCGCTGATCACCGGCACGTCGGGCGAAATCATCGATCGGGTGCGTGAAGGCACACTGGCCGCCGCGCTGGTGGATGGCCCCGTTGCCCACGACGATCTGAATGGCTGCATCGCTTTTCGTGAGGAGATGGTGCTGATCACCGGGCTCGACCATGCGCCGATTACCACGGCGCGCGACGTTCAGGACGACACCCTGTTCGCCTTCCGCAACAGCTGCTCCTACCGGGTCAAACTGGAGAGCTGGTATCGCGACAGCCAGACCGCGCCCGATAATGTGATGGAGATCCAGTCCTATCACGCCATGCTGGCCTGCGTAGCGGGCGGAGCCGGTGTCGCAATGATCCCGGCGTCGGTGCTGAAGCAGATGGCGGATCGGTCACGCGTCCAGGCGCACACGCTGCCGCCCGCTTACCGCGATACGGCCACCTGGCTGATGTGGCGACGCGACGCCTTTACGCCGAATGTTGAGGCGCTGAAGTACCTGATTATCGAACAGTTTGACGATCGTCCGCTCAATGATGAGCTGATGCACCCGTTGCAGGCGGCGGAATAAGTGTTCCGCGCTATGTTTAAGAGTCTGGCCTATCCGGCCCTGAATCATCACGACCACCCGGCGCGCCTGCGCGCCACAATCTGACTGGAAGAGGGATTGCATGAACATGATCAAAACCCGTGCCGCTGTTGCCTGGGCTGCTGGCGAGCCACTGAAAATTGAGGAAGTGGACTTAATGCCGCCGCAGAAAGGCGAAGTGCTGGTGCGTATTGTCGCGACCGGCGTCTGCCATACCGATGCCTACACCCTCTCCGGCACCGATCCGGAAGGCGTTTTCCCGGCAATCCTTGGCCATGAGGGTGGCGGCATCGTAGAAGCCGTGGGCGAAGGCGTGACCAGCGTGGAAGTGGGGGACCATGTGATCCCGCTCTACACGCCAGAATGTGGTAAATGTAAGTTCTGCCTGTCGGGCAAAACCAACCTCTGCCAGGCTATCCGCGCCACCCAGGGCAAAGGGCTGATGCCGGATGGCACTACCCGCTTCTTTAAAGATGGCAAGCCGATTTTCCACTACATGGGCACCTCGACCTTCTCTGAGTACACCGTTATCCCGGAAATCGCACTGGCCAAAATCAGCAAAGAAGCGCCGCTGGAAGAGGTCTGCCTGCTGGGCTGCGGCGTCACCACCGGCATGGGCGCGGTGATGAATACGGCCAAAGTCAAAGAGGGTGACACCGTGGCGATCTTCGGTCTCGGCGGCATCGGTCTTTCCGCTGTGATCGGGGCGAAGATGGCGAAGGCGGGCCGTATCATCGCTATCGACCTCAACACCAGCAAATTCGATCTGGCGCGCAAGCTGGGTGCCACCGATCTGATCAACCCGAAAGATTACGATAAGCCGATTCAGGATGTCATTGTTGAGCTGACCGACGGCGGCGTGGACTTCTCGTTTGAATGTATCGGGAACGTCAACGTGATGCGCTCCGCGCTGGAGTGCTGCCATAAGGGCTGGGGCGAGTCCGTGATTATCGGCGTCGCCGGTGCCGGTGAAGAGATCGCCACCCGTCCTTTCCAGCTGGTGACCGGACGCGTCTGGCGCGGCTCCGCCTTTGGCGGCGTGAAAGGCCGTTCGCAGCTGCCGGGCATCGTGCAGGATTATCTTGATGGCAAATTTGCACTGAACGATTTCATCACCCACACCATGCCGCTGGAAGAGATTAATGACGCCTTTGATTTGATGCACGAAGGAAAATCGATTCGCTCGGTCGTGCATTTTAATAAGTAATCAGGAGGCGTTATGGCATCTACTCTGGAGCTACTGGAAGAACACCGAATCTTTGGCGGCTGGCAGCAGCGCTGGCGGCATCCGTCAGCGGTGCTGAACTGTCCGATGACCTTCAGCATCTATCTGCCCGATCCGCAGGGTGACGCGCCGCCGCCGGTGGTCTGGTTTCTGGCCGGGCTGACCTGCAACGATGAGAACTTCACCACCAAAGCGGGCGCGCAGCGGGTGGCAGCGGAACTGGGTCTGGTGCTGATTATGCCGGACACCAGCCCGCGCGGCGAAGAGGTCCCGAATGACGAGGCTTACGATCTGGGCCAGGGCGCGGGATTCTATCTCAACGCCACGCAGCAGCCCTGGGCCAGCCATTTCCGCATGTTCGACTATCTGAGCAGCGAGTTACCCGCCCTGATTGCGGATAACTTCAAGGTCAGTGAACGTCAGTCGATTATGGGTCACTCTATGGGCGGCCACGGCGCGCTGATGCTGGCGCTGCGACTGGGCAACCGTTTTGCCTCGGCTTCCGCTTTTGCACCGATCGTTAATCCGATGCAGGTGCCCTGGGGGCAGAAAGCGTTTACGGCCTATCTGGGTGAGGATCGTGCGGCGTGGCGGGAGTATGACAGTTGCCAACTGATGGCGGAGGTGTCGCACCGCCTGCCGATGCTGATTGACCAGGGCGACAGCGATCAGTTCCTGGCCGACCAGCTGCAACCGGAGCGGTTAGACGCGGTTGCCCGCGACGTGGGCTTCCCGCTGACCCTGCGCATTCAGCCGGGTTATGACCATAGCTACTTCTTTATTGCCAGTTTCGTGGAAGATCACCTGCGCTTCCATGCCCAGCATCTGCTGGTATAGCTGACCATCAGGGCCGCCAATGCGGCCCTGAATATTTACCGGAGAGGCGAATTAACGTGACTGCCGCTCGTTTCCTCTCTTCAGCCGGGACGTCCCGTCCTGTCAGACCAGCGCCGGGCCGGTCAGCCCATCGATCATCACCTGCGGAATGCCGCGTGAGCAGTGTTCGATACGCCCATTAACCCCATAGACCTTCGCCAGCGTGCCAGGCGTAATCACCTTATCCGGCTGCCCTTCCGCCACCAGCGCGCCCTGCTTCAGCATCAGGGCATGTTGCGCATGACGGAGCGCGATATTGATATCATGCACCACCACCACCGTGACGATGTTGCGCAGGGCCGTTTCGCGCCGCACTAAATCCATGACGTGAAACTGATAGTTGAGGTCCAGTGCGCTCAGCGGCTCATCCAGCAGCAGCAGCGCCGGGCGACGGATCAGCGACTGCGCCAGCCCGACCAGCTGCTTCTGGCCGCCGGAGAGCTGATCGAGATAGCGCATCGCCAGATGGGCGATGCCGAGCTGCTCCAGCAGATGCATGATTTCCGCTTCGCTACCGGCGCTGTGCAGTCCGCCCGAGGCGCGCTGCGCCACGATAATGGACTCCAGCACATGCAGATGGACACCCGCAGGCAGCGACTGCGGCAGATAGACGACGTTCTTTGCACGACGGGCAAACGGCTGAGTTATCAGATCCTCGCCGTTCAGCCACATCTCGCCCTGTCCTTTGTTCAGCCCCGCCAGCGCACGCAGCAGCGTCGATTTACCACAGCCATTCGGCCCCAGCAGCACCGTGATCTCGCCGCGCGGCAGCGGCGCGATATTCAGATTTTCAATGACTTTGTGTTTGGGATACCCGGCGCTGAAGCCGCGTAAGGTCAGACCCTGTTCCATCATACTGTCCCCCGATGACGCAGAATAATACTCAGGAAGAACGGTACGCCAATCAGTGAGGTGACGATGCCGACCGGGATGATCACGCCAGGGATCAGGTTTTTCGAGGCGACCGACGCCAGCGACAGCACCAGCGCGCCGACCAGCGCACTGGCAGGCAGATAGAAGCGGTGATCTTCACCAAACATCATGCGGGCGATGTGCGGGGCAACCAGGCCGATAAAGCCGATAGGCCCGACAAAGGCCACGGCCAGCGCGGAGAGGACGCTGATGCGCAGCAAGGTGGCCAGGCGCAGACGACGCACATCAATACCAAAGCTTACCGCACGATCTTCGCCCAGACGCAGCGCCGTGAGTTTCCAGCTGCTCATCATCGAAAACGGCACCAGGATAACCAGCGCCAGGCTCAGCACGCCCAGCTTCTCCCAGGAGGCGCGTGCCAGGCTGCCCATGGTCCAGAAGACCAGACCTTGCAGGGTATCTTCGCTGGCGATGAACTGCATCATGGAGACCAGCGCGTTAAAGGTGAAGACCAGCGCAATGCCAAACAGCACCACACCCGCCGAGGAAACCTGCGTCCAGCGGGTGACGGCATCGAGCATCAGCGCGGCAAACAGCGCAAACACAAAGGCGTTGGCCGAGATTAACCACTGACTGGGAATGCCGGGGATCCCTATGCCAAGAATGATGGCCAGCGCCGCACCAAAGGCTGCCGCCGATGAAACGCCCAGGGTAAACGGACTCGCCAGCGGGTTATTGAGGATGGTCTGCATTTCCGCGCCCGCCAGGCCCAGCGACAGTCCCACCACCAGCGCCATCAGCGCATAGGGCAGACGAATATCCCAGACGATGACGCGGGTGCCGGCATCAACATTGTCAGGATTGAGCAGCGTATTCCATAGCGTTTCCAGCGAGAGCCCGGCGGGCCCCAGCGTGAAATCGAGAATCAGTGAAGCGACGATCGCCAGCAGCAGCACGCCAATCCAGACAAGGCGGCGGCGCAGCACCTGATGATAGTTTTGCATGGTGTGGTGAAGCGTCTCTTCCCCCACCAGCAGCGAAGTTTCGGTAGTCATGTTTTAACCCTGTGTGGCTATCACGTCAGAAAACGCAGCCACAATAGTCCAGGTGATAATAATTATCAATTCGTTAGCGCAAGCGAGACGTGAAAAAACAGTAAAAAAGGGTGTTGTTATGGGCGGGAGAGTGGCAGATGGAACATCTGCTCAGGACGCACGGCGCTTTTGTAAATGCGAGGTTCAGCACGAACGCGGGCGACGACGCACCTCATCCGTGAGGTGCGTTGTCGCCGGGTTAACGCTTCAGGTTTTCCAAAAAACGCTGCCGGTTTTTTGTCCGGGCGGTGCGCTGCTTTGCTTCGGCGGTCTGCTCCCCTCGCCATAAGGTCTGGCGCAACCGCCACGCACGGTGTCAGGCATCTGACGGAACCGCGTTACGCTTTGTGAACCGGGAACGTCATCTCGCTGTACTTCACCAGACGGCTGCCGCGTACCAGCCTGTAGCCGAACCAGATGATTAGGAACAACGGAATGCCGATGTAGGTCGCCGCCACGCCGTACCAGTCGATGCTCTCGTTGAGAAACGCCTGATAGTTCTGACCCAGTGTAATGATCAAACAGAGCACGAAAGCGAAAATCGGCCCCAGCGGGAAGAAGCCGGAACGGTACGGCAGATCGTTCAGGTCATACCCCTGGGCGATATAGCCCCGGCGGAAACGATAGTGGCTGATGGCAATGCCCAGCCAGGCGATAAAGCCGGTCATGCCGGACGTATTCAGCAGCCACAGGTAGACCTCCTGATTCCCGAACTTTGAGGTCAGGAAACAGAGGCCTGCCACGACGGTAGTCGCCCAGAGTGCATTGCGCGGCACGCCGCCCTTTGAGAGCTTCGCGAAAATGCGTGGCGCTTTGCCTTCGCAGGCCAGGTTGTACAGCATGCGCGTTGAGGCGTACATGCCGGAGTTACCCGCCGACAGCACCGCCGTCAGGATCACCGCATTCATCACCGCCGCCGCGGAGAGCAGACCGGCATTGCGGAAGACCAGCGTGAACGGGCTGACGCTGATATCGTTGATATCGTTATGCAGCAGCTGTGGGTCGGTGTAAGGCAGAATCAGGCTGATGATCAGAATAGCGAAGACATAGAACAGCAGGATACGCCAGAAAACCTGGCGGACCGCGCGCGGAATGTTTTTCGCCGGATCTTCAGATTCGCCCGCCGCGATACCGATCAGTTCGGTGCCCTGGAAGGAGAATCCGACAATCATCGCCACGCCAATCATTGCGGCAAAGCCCCCCGCAAACGGCGCATCCCCGACCTGCCAGTTATGCCAGCCCGCGTGCTCCGCGCCGCGCATAATGCCGGTAATCATCAGCACGCCAACCACGATAAAGATAATCACGGTCGCCACTTTGATCAGCGAGAACCAGTATTCCGCCTCGCCAAAGCCTTTTACCGAGATGTAGTTGAGCAGGAACATCAGTCCCAGGAACAGTGCGCTCCAGATCCAGCCGGGCGTGTCGGGAAACCAGTAGTTCATCACCAGCTGTGAGGCCACCAGGTCAACCGCGATGGTCACCGCCCAGTTGTACCAGTAGTTCCAGCCGAGCGCGAAACCAAAGCCCTCTTCAACATATTTTGCGCCATAAGTGGCGAAGGAGCCTGACACGGGCATAAAGGCGGCCAGTTCGCCCAGGCTGGTCATCAGGAAGTAGACCATCAGACCGATCAGGATATAGGAGAGAAGTGCCCCGCCGGGTCCGGCCTGGGCAATGGTGGCACCGGAAGCCACAAACAGGCCGGTACCGATGGAGCCGCCGATGGCAATCATCGTCAGATGACGGGCTTTTAACGCACGTCGTAATGCAGGTTGTTGTGTTGTTTTTGAGTCATTATGCATGTGTTAACGCTACGCTGGGTAAAAATGAGGCGCGATTGTAGCAGCCAGACCGCCTCTGTATAGCGATGCCATGCTGTTATTAGTTAAGTTCATGATCGCGCCCGGATTATTAGCAGTCACTCACGGCAGTAGGAGAGAAAGCGGGTCAGGGCTTTTGAAATATGCTTCTGCCGGTGATGAATACGATAGAGCGTGCGGGTCAGCCGCGGCAGCGGGATCGCCAGTTCGGTCAGTGTGCCTGCCTCCAGCAGATCGGCTATCACCCGGCGTGACAGGCAGCTGATCCCCATGCCGTGACGCACCGCATGTTTGATGGCTTCGGAATTGCCCAGCTCCATCCCCAGCTGAAAGCTGGGCAGATGTGACAGCAGCAGGTAATCAACGATCTCCCGGGTGCCGGAGCCGCGTTCGCGCAGGATCCACGGTGCCTCCGCCAGGGTTTTCAGCGTCACCGGCTGCTGCAGAATCGGCGCATCGGGCGCGGCAAACACCACCAGCTCATCCTCCAGCCAGGGTTCGCTGACCAGCTCAGTCATGTGGCACGGTCCTTCAATCAGTCCCACATCGACGCGGAAATCGGACACCGCCTGAATCACATCCTGACTGTTGCCGACGCTCAGCTCCAGCGGCAGGCCGGGAAAATCGCGGCGGTAGGCCGCCATCATCCCGGGCAGCAGATAGTTACCGATGGTGCTGCTGGCAAAAATGCGGATCGCGCCGTTGTCCTCTTTAAACAGCTGCTCGATCTCGCCCGCCTGTTCCAGCAGCCCTACCGCACGCGGATAGAGCAGCCGTCCATGTTCATTCAGCACCAGCCGTTTGCCGACCCGGTCAAACAGCTGCACCCCGAGCTGACTCTCCAGATCGGCCAGCGCCGCACTGACCGCCGACTGCGACAGAGCCAGTAGCTGAGACGCCTGGGTAGTGGAACCACTCTTAAGCACTTCGGTAAACACTTCAATCTGTCGCAGCGTAATGTGCATCGTTGCCTCTTAACTCAGTGATTGCCTGATGAGCCAGACGATCAGCGCCAGCCAGATCAGTCCAATGACCACCAGCCAGCCGGCGATCTTTTTGCCGCGGCTGCGCTGCGCATCTGCCCGATCGAGGCTGCTCTGGCGCACCTCTTTCGGCAGTAACCGCAGCAGCAGCATGACGCCAGTCGGGATGATGACTGCGTCATCCAGCAGTCCCACAAAGGGGATCACATCCGGAATAAGATCGATCGGGCTGATGCCGTACGCGACCAGCCCCAGCATCCCCAGCTTGTTCCACCAGGGCGTGCGCGGATCGCGGAAGGCGAACCCCAGCACCAACACATCGCGTTTGACCAGCGTCGCCCAGCGGCGCAGACGTGACACTATCATGACAGCAGCCTTATCGTTAATTCTGGTTAATTATAAATATATTATCAATTTCACTTTTAAGCTACTCGCCTTCATGATCATAACTCAACCAGGAGGAGTGACCACCATGACTGAACTGAGCATCGCTAAACCGCACCACCCCCTTTCGCTCTGGTTCCCTGGCCTGCTGCTGACCGCCGCCATTGCCGCAGCGGCCAGCTGGCTGGCGCAGCAGCCCCTGATCGCCTCGCTGGGGTTGGGCTCGCTGACCCTGGCGATTATGCTGGGCATCGTGGCCGGCAACAGCGTCTATCCCCTGCTGGCCTCCCGCTGCGACAGCGGCGTGATACTGGCGAAACAGAAGCTGCTGCGGCTGGGTATTATCCTGTTTGGCTTTCGTATCACTTTACAACAGATTGCGGATGTCGGTTTCAGTGGCATCCTGATCGATGCGCTGACGCTAACCAGTACGTTCTTTGTGACCTGCCTGCTGGGTATCCGGCTGCTGAAGCTGGATCGCGATACCGTCTGGCTGATTGGCGCGGGCAGCAGTATTTGCGGTGCCGCAGCCGTACTGGCGACCGAACCGGTAGTGAAAGCCGCGCCGTCGAAAGTCGCGGTGGCGATCGCGACCGTCGTACTGTTCGGCACCCTGGCGATCTTCGTCTATCCGCTGCTGTGGCCGCTGGCTCATCATCTCTTTCCAGGACTGAGTGCGACCCGGTTCGGGGTCTTCACCGGCTCCACCATTCATGAAGTGGCGCAGGTGGTGGCCGCCGGGCACAGTATCAGCCCGGAGACGGAAAACAGCGCGGTGATCGCGAAAATGCTGCGGGTGATGATGCTGGCCCCCTTCCTGCTCTGCCTGAGTGCGGTTATGCGCGGCAAACGCCACGCAGGCAACGCCCGTCAGCCGGTCACCTTTCCGTGGTTCGCGCTGCTGTTTATTGCCGTGGCCCTGTTTAACTCACTCCAGCTGCTACCCGCGGCGTTGGTGACCACGCTGAATCAGCTTGCCGGGCTGCTGCTGGCGATGGCGATGGCCGCGCTGGGACTGACTACCCGTTTCGGGTCACTGCGCGAGGCGGGTGTCAGGCCGCTGCTGCTGGGCGCGCTGGTCTTTGGCTGGTTAATTGCGGGCGGCGGCACCATCAATCTGCTGGTGCAACATTTCCTGGGCTGACGCCATCAGGTATCATGCCGTTTCATTCGTGCATAGCCCCAGGAGAAAGGCATGAAATATATCGGCGCACATGTGAGTGCCGCAGGGGGCGTGGATCAGGCCGTGATCCGTGCCCATGAACTGGAAGCCACCGCCTTCGCCCTCTTTACTAAAAATCAGCGTCAGTGGAAGGCCGCCCCGCTCTCTACAGAGATGATTGATGCTTTTCGCACCGCCTGCGAGACCTATAAATTCAGTCCGCAGCAAATCCTGCCGCACGACAGTTTTCTGATTAACCTCGGTCATCCGGTTGAGGAGGCGCTGGAGAAGTCCCGTGCGGCTTTTATCGACGAACTGCGCCGGGCCGACCAGCTGGGACTGACGCTGCTGAACTTCCATCCCGGCAGCCATCTGCATCAGATCGAGGAAGAAGCCTGCCTGAAGCGGATTGCCGAGTCGATTAACGTCGCGCTTGACCAGACGCAGAACGTGACTGCTGTGATTGAAAACACCGCAGGCCAGGGCAGCAACCTGGGCTTTCGCTTCGAGCACCTCGCGACCATCATTGAGCACGTCGAAGATAAGTCGCGCGTCGGGGTCTGCATTGACACCTGCCATGCGTTTGCCGGCGGTTATGACCTGCGCACCGAAGCCGACTGTGAAGCGACCTTCAGCGAGTTTGCGCGCGTCGTGGGCTTCGACTATCTGCGCGGTATGCACCTCAACGATGCCAAAAGTGCGTTTGACAGCCGCGTTGATCGCCACCACAGCCTGGGTGAAGGCAACATTGGCCGGACGGTGTTCAGCTGGCTGATGAAAGATCCCCGGTTTGACGGGATCCCGCTGATTCTGGAAACCATCAATCCTGATATCTGGAAAGATGAGATTGCCTGGCTGAAAGCTGAGCAGCAGGGATAATAAAAGGGAGCCTGAAGGCTCCCTTTTTGCTGGCATCGCCTGCGGCTTCAAAGAATCTGTGCCCTGCCATCCCTGCTCCCTAATACTCTGCCTGCGCCCTCTGCAAAAACAAACAGGGAGCCATCCGGCTCCCTGTTATATTCACTTCCGCAGTGTTAATCAGGCTTTCGCCAGCTGCTCTTCCGGACGTTTCAGAACCGCATAGCTCAGACCGGCAATCGCGGTGCCGATGACAATCGCCATCAGATAACCCACGACCGGCGTAATCGCGCCTGGGATCAGCAGAACAAAGAGTCCGCCGTGTGGGGCCATCAGTTTGGCACCAATCGCCATTGAGATAGCACCGGTCACTGCGCCACCAATGATACAGCATGGCAGCACGCGCATCGGGTCACGGGCAGCAAACGGAATCGCACCTTCAGAGATAAAGCAGAGACCCAGAACCAGTGCCGCTTTACCCCCTTCCTGCTGACCTTTGTTGAATTTACGACGCGCAACCAGCGTTGCCAGCCCCATCGCCAGTGGCGGTACCATACCGGCTGCCATGATGGCGGCCATCGGTGCATAGGTCTGCGAACTCAGTAAGCCGACACCAAACGCGTAGGCCACCTTGTTCACCGGGCCACCCATGTCGGTACACATCATGCCGCCCAGAATCGCACCCAGCAGGACCGCATTCGCCGTACCCATGTTTGCCAGCCAGTGCGTCAGGCCGTTCATAATGCCCGCTACCGGTTTACCGACCACATAGATCATCAGCAGGCCGGTGATCAGGCTGGCGAACAGCGGAATAATCAGTATCGGTTTTAGCGCTTCCATACTCTGCGGCAGTTTCACTTTGCCGCTGATCAGCTTCGCCGCATAACCGGCAATGAAGCCCGCGATAATCCCGCCCAGGAAGCCTGCGTTGATGCTGGTGGCGATCATACCGCCAATCAGACCCGGCGTCAGACCCGGACGGTCAGCGATGGAGAAAGCGATAAAGCCCGCCAGCACCGGTACCATCAGGGCAAAGGCGCTGCCACCACCGATCTGCATCAGCGCGGCTGCCAGCGTGCCCGGCTCTTTAAAAGCGGTGATACCAAAGGCGAACGACAGGGCGATACTCAGACCACCCGCCACCACCATCGGCAGCATGTAAGAAACCCCGGTCAGCAGGTGACGATAGGCACCCGCGCCGCCCTGCTTCTTATCCTCTTCACTGTTTGCTGTGCTCTGACCGCTGGCAGCGACTTTATAAGGCTTCGCTTCTGCGACCGCTTTATCCAGCTCCTGTGCAGTTTTCTTCAGCGCCAGTCCGGTGGAGGTACGGTACATCGGCTTACCGGCAAATTTTGCCAGATCCACTTCGATATCCGCTGCCACGATCACCAGATCGGCCGCCGCCACTTCTTCTGGCGTGATAGCGTTACCGGCACCCACGGAACCGCGGGTTTCAACCTTGACCCACCAGCCGCGACGGGTCGCTTCGGCCTGGATCGCCTCGGCCGCCATAAAGGTATGCGCGACGCCGGTCGGACAGGCCGTCACGGCAACCACACGTTTCGGTGCCCCCGCCTGCGCCGGGGTTGCGGCTGACGCTGCCGCAGGTGTTACCGCCGCAGCTGGCGCCTGCCAGGCTCTGGCTTCCGCCTTCGCCCGGTTCAGGAAGTTTTCCGGCTCGCGGACCGCCAGCTGGAGATCGCCCAGCCAGACCAGCTTGCCGTTCAGCGCCGCATCGTCCGGCACCTTGTTGCCCAGCACAATCGCCAGTTCTGCGTCGGCAGGATTTTCAGTCAGGGTCAGGCCCGCCGCCGCTGCAGCGGCAGCCAGACGTTGTTGCGCCATAAAGGCGGAAGCCAGTCCCAGTGTAGGGTCTTTAATCAGCAGCGTTTTCATTATCGCTCTCCTGCTGTCAGTTAACGGGTTGTAAGTCGACACGCGCCATCATCGCGGCCAACTGAGTACGATCGGACACACCAACGTTGCTCTGGCTGACGGCCATGGCCGCCACCGCCGTCGCAAGACGCAGCGTGTGCTCGCTGGATTCACGCATCAGCAGGCCATAGATCAGCCCGCCCACCATTGAGTCACCTGCACCGACGGTGCTGACGACGTCACACACCGGCGGTTTCGCAATCCACTCGCCTGATGCGTTGACCCACAGCGCGCCTTCTGCGCCCAGCGAGATCACCACATGGGCGATGCCCTGCTCACGCAGCTCGTGCGCCGCGCCAATCACATCCTGCAACGTGGGCAGCTTACGACCGGCCCAGATCTCCAGCTCACGGCGGTTAGGTTTCACCAGCCACGGCGCGGCTTTCAGACCCGCCACCAGCGCCTCGCGGCTGCTGTCGAAGATGATGCAGGGGCAGTGGGTACGCAGTTCGGTCATCCAGCGGGTAAAAGCCTCGTGATCCACACCTTCTGGCAGGCTGCCGCTGACGCAGACCATATCGAACTGGCCCAGCCAGGTCAGTGAATCGCTGGTAAAACGATCCCAGTCCTGCGCCGTGACCTGAAAACCGGAGAAATTCAGATCGGTCACATCACCGGTCTGTTCGGTCAGTTTGACGTTGATACGGGTCCGGCCAGGGACGACCTGGAAACGGTTGGCAATACCCAGCTCGCTGAAGAGCTGCTGAAAGCCATCCTGATTCTCTTTTCCCAGGAAGCCACCGACGGTGACATCAATACCCAGATCTTTCAGGACTCTGGCGACGTTGATCCCCTTGCCCGCCGCGTGCAGTCCGGTGGTTTTCACCAGATTGACTTCGCCACGTTCAATTTCAGGGGTATATCCCACCAGGTCATACGCCGGATTCAGCGTAATGGTGGCGACACGTCTGCTCATGCTGCCCCCTCACCCAGACCGCTGGTGATCGCTTCTTCAATCGCGTTCAGCGCCTGCTGGGCATCTTCACCGCTGGCAGTAAAGCGCAGGCGGTGGCCTTTCTTCACGCCCAGCGCCACCACTTTCATCAGGCTGCGACCGTTGGCCGGCTTACCGCTGCCGTCGAGATTCGTCACGGTGATGTCACTGTTGAACTGCTTGATCACACTAACCAGCGCCGTGCCCGGACGGGCATGCAGGCCATGTTCGTTGCGGATGGTAAATTCGGCGGTCAGGACTTCAGCCTGCTCATCGACTTCACTGGTCAGCAGGGCGTAAACACCCGCCGCATCAGCTTTCAGCAGACGGTCAGCTTTGCCCTGCTGCAGCAATGCGCTCAGATAACCCAGCACTTCGAGTGGACGTTCATCGGTGGCTGACACGCTGATGAGCATCGACGCCGGTTCGCCCTGATGTTCAAAGGCGTGTTCGGTTCGGCTGACGGCCACGCCGCTGCGCAGATTGCCCAGGCTGCTGTCGCTGAGCCAGATGCCCTGCCCCAGGCTCAGCGGCGGGGTTGAGACGACATCGGCGACGTAGCTGGCATCAACCACGCCTGCGGATTGCAGTCTGCCGGCATTCATCGCCTGCAGGGTAATGAGATCGCTGGCGGCGACGTTAAGCGTGACCAGTGAGGTGTCGAAGCTGAATTCGGCGGCCTGTTTTTCACCCATCAGCAGCGCACGTAGATCTTCAGCAGAGGCGGTTTTGAGCTGTTCAGCAATGGAATCATCGCTGAGCACATGGGTCAGCTGACGCAGCAGCGCCAGATGTTCATCCGATTTTGCGGCAATCCCGATAGCGACATAGGCGGTCTGATCCTCTCCCCAGGCAATGCCCTGCGGAAACTGAAACACCTGAACGCCGGTTTTCAGCACCAGATCGCGGGTGTCGGTGGTGCCGTGCGGGATGGCGATGCCGTTGCCAAGAAAGGTTGAGGTCTGCTGTTCGCGCGCCAGCATGCCGTTGACATAGCCTTCAGCCACATTGCCCGCCGCGGTTAACGCAGCAGCAACCTGACGAATGGCCTCTTCTTTGTTCTGGGCGCTGGCTCCGGTATGGATGGCCTGCAATTCGAGCTGGAACATAATTCTCCTCGCTTGCTGAGATTGAATCGTTTCAGCTAACAGACAGATTTCAGCACCATGCCGCCGGTGCCTGCTGACGTCGTCAACGCTGAAACGTTTCAGGAATTGTGATGCAGCGGCTTTCGCCAGGCAAGTAAATGCGTAAACGGCGTAACAGATTTTTGACATTACGCACATTTCGGGGGCAGGAAGCGGACCAGCGGAGAGTCTGGCTGACGCTGTTGCTGTCACGCCCGGCGGAGCGGACAAAACAGCGTCAGCTACATCAGCTTTTCAGGGCGCAGTGTCAGCTTCGAGTTTCAGCAGATAGGTCATTGCCTGCTGGCGCGACTGGCCGCACATACTGAATGAGGGTTGCAGACCGGCGCAGACGGCAGGCCGCAGCGGCGAACCAAACAGTTTGCAGCGAAGATCGTCGTCCAGCTGAACGCAGGGCGTGTTGGCGGGCTTGCCGTCAGGCATACCGGGTATAGGCGACGAAATAGAGGGTGCTGTGCAGCAGGCACCGCATTGGCTTCGGCATTGCATGCTGTGCTCCGGCAGAAAAAGAGGCGCTGACAATAGCAGTCCGGAACGGCAATTACCATGAAAGCCACGGCCTGACACAAAATTTCGCACCCGCGATATTGCCAGTTTTCCCTGGCACGAGTAACGTTGCGCGCACTTCACTCTCATGATAGCGAGAACAGCAATGCCAAAAGCCAATGAAATTAAAAAAGGGATGGCCGTCACGCACAACGGCAAACTGCTGCTGGTTAAAGATATTGATGTCCAGAGTCCCAGCGCACGCGGTGCGGCGACGCTCTACAAAATGCGCTTTACCGATGTCCGCACCGGTTTAAAAGTGGAAGAGCGCTTTAAGGGCGACGAGATTATCGATGCGATTTCGCTCAGCCGTCGCAGCGTCACCTTCTCTTATATAGATGGTGACGAATATATCTTCATGGATGATGAGGATTACACGCCCTACTCCTTTAAGCAGGATCAGATCGAAGAGGAGCTGCTGTTTATCCCTGAAGGTGGTATCCCCGGCATTAATGTGCTGACGATGGATGGCCAGGTGCTGGCACTGGAACTGCCACAGACAGTGGATATGGAAATTGTTGATACCTCGCCTGGTATCAAAGGCGCTTCCGCCAGCGCCCGCACCAAACCCGCCGTGATGAGTACCGGTCTTTCTATTCAGGTGCCGGAATACCTCAGCAACGGCGATCGCATCCGTATTCATATCGCTGAACGCCGCTACATGGGTCGTGCTGATTAATCCGTCACGGGCGCGGGCGCAATAGTGTTATAATATAACATTAATGAGCAAATTCAGGCAGGAGCCCGCACTATGACACGCGTTAATCTCATCACCGGTTTTCTGGGCAGCGGAAAAACCACGCTGCTCTGCCACCTGCTGGCCGCCCGGCCGCAGAATGAAACCTGGGCGGTGCTGGTCAATGAATTTGGCGAGGTCGGAATTGATGGGGCGCTGCTGGCCGATCGCGGCGCGACAGTCAAAGAGATCCCCGGCGGCTGCCTGTGCTGCGTGAATGGTCTGCCGATGCAGGTCGGGCTGAATCTGCTGTTGAAGAATAAACCGGACCGGCTGCTGATCGAGCCCACCGGTCTGGGCCATCCGCGCCAGATTCTGAAGATGTTGCAGGCCCCGGCCTATCAGAACTGGCTGCAGCTGAACGCCACCCTGACCCTGCTCGATCCCCGTCAGCTCGCCGATCCTCGTATCACAGCCAATGAAAACTTTCGCGATCAACTGGCCGCCGCCGATGTCATTATCGCCAGCAAGCGTGACTGCTGGAACAGGCAGGATCGCCAGCGGCTGACTGACTGGCTGCAGCAGAGCCAGCCGACACGTCCCGTGGCAGAAACAGAGTTTGGTCGCATCCCCCTTCATCTGCTTGATGCGCCCCATCAACCTCGCGAGCTTCCCCTACCGCACCATCATCATCCGGCCGTTCCCGCCAGCGGCGTAGCGGCACTGCGACTGGAGGGTGGCGCACGCTGGCGGCGGTCGCTGAATCAGACTCGGGGCTACAGCGCCTGCGGCTGGCTGTTCGATGGCGATACGCGGTTCGACAGCGTCGCCCTGCTGGCGTGGGCGCAGCAGGCGCAGGTCGATCGGATAAAAGGCGTCATGCACACGGCCGAAGGCACAATGCGTATTAACGGCGAGGCAAAAGCGCTGCACAGTGAAACTTCTGCTGTGTCGCCACCCGATAGCCGTATTGAAATCATTCATTCTCATCAGACTGACTGGAATCGACTACAATCGGCGTTGTTGAAGTGCCGTTTACGCTAGTAAAGGTATTGTCGGCGGTTATTTTTTTGAAATGAGTTTACTTATGCGCGCAACCCGCCTCGTTACCATCCTGCTGCTTAATGCACTGGGTGTAGTGCTGTTTCTCTCCTGGTATCTGCCGCCGCAACACGGTTTCTGGTTCGGCATCGATAAAGCGATCTTTTATGGCTTCAATAACCAGATGGTGACCCACCCCCTGTTTGCGCTGATTGTCGCGATCACCAACTTCCGGGGTTTTGATGTGGTATCACTGCTGGCGATGGGCCTGCTCTATCTGTCAATCTGGCGGCAGGAGACACCTCCGGCGCGCCGTCGGATGCTGGCGATCGGCATCACCATGCTGCTGACGGCCGTTATCCTTAACCAGCTGGGCCACCTGCTGCCGGTGAAACATTCCAGCCCGACGCTGTTCTTTGAGAATGTACATCGCGTCAGCGAACTGACCGGTATCCCGGCGAAGGATGCGTCGAAAGATAGCTTCCCTGGCGACCACGGTATGATGCTGATTATTTTTGCCTGCTTTATGTGGCGCTATTTTGGCTTCCGCCGGTTTTTAATTGCTCTCGCCATCGTGGTGCTATTTTCCCTGCCGCGCGTCATGGCTGGCGCACACTGGTTTACTGATATTGCCGTCGGATCGCTATCGGTCGTATTGGTCGGTCTGAGCTGGTGGTTATTAACGCCAGCCAGCGACGTGCTGGTTAACTGGTTTAATCGCAAATTACCCGGTAAACATAAGCCCGTGATGTAAATGATAAGCGCGGTCGGTTTAATCGAAATACGCTGAACCTGCCGCGCTTATAAAAAACAGCTCCTCACTATTAGCCTGCTAATTAATATGGCGAAAAGAAAAGGTTATCTTTTCCGCAAACCGGTTAAATCGTCGCCCCACGCTATTGTCCATTCAGAAAATCCCGGAAATGCGGCTATGCCCTGAATTGACGCCCGTTTCACCGCCTGTTCTCACCATTATTCGCTCATAATTGTCGCTAAATTAGTCATTGTGTTACGTTTTGATTCTCATCAAAAAAACCTATGTGAAATTGATTAAAAGCACTCGCCACAGCGTCTGTAATCAGTTAACCTCAGTCGCAGTGAGGCCACAGCGTCAGAAAAGCCAGTTTTTTTACATTAAAATGTGTCCATTAACACATTTTAGTAATTAAGGATTTGTCTTAGTCTGTTTCGCTTATTAATCTCCCTGCTTTGTCATCTGGCTGACGACAATTGTGTCGTAAGGAACCCGAAGGAAAACCCGAATAATGGTCAAGTCTCAACCAATACTGAGATATATTTTGCGGATCGTGCCCGCACTGGCGCTGGCCACACTCCTCTCAGCTTGTAGCAGTACCCATAGTAGTCAAAACGCGAATAACGAGAATCATGAAGTTAACAACCAGAATGGTTTTTTACTTCAGGCGTCTCAGGATGAGTTTGAAGAAATGGTGCGCAATGTCGACGTGAAGTCGCGTATCATGGAACAATACGCCGTCTGGAAAGGTGTGCGCTATCGCCTCGGCGGCGATACCAAACGCGGGATTGATTGTTCCGCCTTTGTTCAGCGTACCTTCCGCGATCAGTTTGGCTTAGAACTCCCACGCTCCACCTCTGAGCAGCAGGACAGCGGCAGAGAGATTACCCGCAGTAAACTGCGTCCTGGCGATCTGGTGATGTTCCGCGCTGGCTCAACCGGCCGCCATGTGGGCATCTATCTGGGCAATGATAACTTCGTTCATGCCTCGACCAGCAGTGGTGTAATGATCTCCAGTCTCAATGATGACTACTGGAAGAAACGTTACCGTGAAGGACGCCGTGTGTTGAGCCGTAACCCGAGCTGATAATCACCTTCGATCTTCTCTCAGCCAGAGAACAGGAAACGCTGCCTATGCAGCGTTTTTTTTTGCCTGTTCTGAGCAGCAACCGTGACATAAGATAAAAGCATTGTATTTCAAAATAATAACAAGACATGACGGACGATCTCGTTATATTCTCGGTCGCTTAAACCGAAGCAGTCGTGCGCAATAACATAATAATAATTTGATCAGGGGAAGCTCCTCATGCCACTGTCGGGGGCGCTGCGGCGCCATACCAACTATCCTCGCCGTATCGCATGGAGTAGCGCGATGGCGGGCGGCTTATTTTTTCTCTTATTTGCCACGCTATCGCTTCATCAGACCTGGCAGAAACGCGAACAGCAGCATCAGCAACTGCTGGAAAAAAGCCGCACGGCATTACAGCAGACGCTCTCTTCGCTGCTCAACAGTACCCTCAGCCCCCTGCTTCCGTTTACCCAGACCGCCTGCCATACCATTAATCGTGAACTCACCTCACGCGCCGCCTTCGCCGGGAATCTCCGCGCTATCCTGCTGGTCAATAACGGCAATGCTTTCTGCTCTTCGGCCACCGGGAGCTTCAGTCTGCCGCTAAGTGTGATTGCACCGCTGAGCGATATCTCGCGCGATCTTGATCTGCGGCTGATGCCCGGCACACCGCTACAGCCCAATAAACCGGCGCTCGCACTGTGGATTAAAAATCCGGGCAGCCTGCAGTCAGGCGTCTTCGCCACGCTGAATATCACGCTGGCGCCCTATCAGCTGATGGCGTCGATGCGACCTGAAATTACCGGTGTGGCGCTGTTCGATCCGCGCAGCGCCCTGACCAGCTGGCAACCCGGTATCATGGAGAGCCAGAGTCTGCCGGCACCACTGGACCAGCAGGGGCTGGCAGGCTATCCGCTGCGGCTGGCACTCTACGGCTCCACGCTGGCGTTCAGTGATTATCAGGCTATCCTGCTGAGCAGTCTGCTGCTGTCGCTGCTGGTCGCCGGGGGCTGCTGGCTGCTCTTGTCGAGCTATCTGCATCCGGGCAAAGCACTGATTCAGGGCATGAAGCGCGGCGAGTTTCATGTTGAATATCAGCCACTGGTGACCTCCCGCGATGGTCAGCCCTATGGCATGGAAGCATTACTGCGCTGGACCCATCCGACCAGAGGCCCGATTCCGCCCGATATGTTTATTCACTATGCCGAGTCACATGGCCTGATTATCCCACTGACCCGGCATCTGTTTCAGCTGGTGTCCCGCGATGCACATCTGCTCTGCCATACCATTCCCCGCAATGCCTGTCTCAGTCTCAACATTTCGCCACTGCATCTGACTGACAGCAGTTTCCGTCAGGATGTCCTGCACTGGCTGGATACCATGCCTGCGGCTCACTTTAATTATGTGTTTGAGATCACCGAACGCGCCATGGTGCGCGACGGAAACGTTGGCGAACAGTTTGACTGGCTCCATCAGCAGCAGATTCATATCGCGATCGATGATTTCGGTACCGGCCACAGCGCGCTGATTTATCTGGAACGTTATGCGTTTGATTACCTGAAAATCGATCGCGGTTTTGTACAGAGTATCAGAGCGGAGACGCTCGCTTCACCGGTACTGGATTCCGTGCTGCAGCTGGCAAAGCAACTCAACCTGAAGAGCGTGGCCGAAGGGGTCGAAACCAGCGAGCAGGCAGCCTGGTTGATCAATCGCGGCGTAACGCATCTTCAGGGTTATATCTTCAGCCGTCCGCTGCGACCGGAAACACTGACAGACTATTTCCGGCGTTATCACGCTGAACCGTCCCGCTCCTGAACGCTGACAGCAAAGCAGACCCGTGCGGTTTCGTTCCGGACGTCTGCTACTCTGCGCCCTGCCCGGTGGACCACTGCAGGCTGTGACCGTACTGCAGAGCGACGCCTTTACGCAGAGCAGATTGTCGCACATCCGGGCAATCCCGGTGCGCTGCGGACGCGGGATCCCGTGCTGCCTGACGCCTGTATGATCCTGAGGTACAGCGCCGGGCAGTGACTGCGCGTCACAGGCGGCAACCAGATTGCGATGATGTTTCAGGAGCCGATGGTGTCGCTCAATCCGCGGTACAGCGTGCAGAACCAACGTTATGACGTGTTGCCGCTGCATCACGAGCTGAGATTCTGAGCGTGCCCGGACGGGTCGGTATGCGCCAGCCCGCCGCCTGGCTCAGTGATTTACCCCACCCGCAGTCGGACGGGAAACGTCAGAGGGCAACGATCGGGATGGCGCTGCTGACAGAGCCTCCGCTGTGGATTGCCGGTGAGCCAGCCTCATCGCTGGACCGTTTGGAACAGCAACCGATCCTGAGGCTTTACGCCGTCACAGCAGCAGCGGCACTGTTTATCAGTCACGAACATGATGTGGTACGGGCCCTGTGTCACCCGCTTATTGTACTGCGACAGGGGAAAATGGTAGGACAAGGGGAATGTGAACGGCTAATTACATCACCTGCGACAGCGGATACCCGGGCGCTGTTACAGGCCATGCCTGTCAGCCAGCAATAAAGGTTTCGGCAATCGCCACACCCTGATTTTTCAGGCAGCAGTTGGTCGCGCTTTCGTCACGACGCTGGATAAACAGGCAGGGCTGCCCTTCACACTCGGCCACTTTGCAGTCGACCTGGATACCGGCCAGCACTTCTTTAAGCTGCTGCAGGATCTCCCATGCTGGCATGCCGTCATGGCTGATCAGTCGCAGCGCCACAAATTCCTGATCATCCAGCACAGCGTCATCCGACTCGATGGCACTGTGGTGATCGCTGGCCCAGCGAAAACGCTGCGGCAGGCGATGCACGATTGAAAGTTGCAGCATAGTTTACTCTCCCCGGATGAGTGTATGTCGCAACGCACAGGCACTGACGCGAAAACGGCCGGTGACGGCGGGATCCGGACAGAATCTCTCTGCTGTGCGAACTGCAGAAGCGCATTTTTGCGACTTACGTCGCACTTCAGGCTATATTTACCGCGTTCACACGCCGTTAACAATCATTTTAGTCGCAATACGGTTACTTTTTTAACTAAAAATCTTCACATTAAATAAACATAGCCGATGGCGCGTCTCCCGCCGCCCTGCAGGGCGGGCAGCAATGCTGTATCGGATTAACGGGACGCCGTGCGCGTGCGGGAAGCGTAAAAGAAGAGCAGCAGAGAGAGGGAGGCGCAGAGCGCGATGGTACCGACCATCGGCCAGGCACTGTTGAAACTCAGCAGGGAAAGCAGCGCACCGACAAACGCGCCGACGCCAAACCGCAGCGTACCCGCCAGCGACGATGCCGTGCCTGCTATATGCGGAAACTCATCCAGGATCACTGCCATCGCGTTGGAAGAGACCATCGACACGCAGCCGATAAACATTGCAATGCCCATCACCAGCGGCAGAAAGCCCAGATCCAATGCGCTGACCAGCAGCAGCCAGATTCCCATACAGAACTGAATCAGCAGCCCCAGCCGGAACATCGCCACCGGCCCGAAACGGCGTACGGCGCGGCTGTTGATCAGCGTCAGCACAAACAGAAACACCACGTTAAGGCCAAAGTAGTAGCCAAAGTTCTGTGGCGAGACGTGATTCAGCTCGATGTACACAAACGGACCGGCATTCAGGAAGGTAAAGAGCCCGGCAAAGGAGAAGCCGCTCGACAGCATGTAACTGAAAGCGCGTTTATGCCGAAACAGCGTGACAAAATTGCCCAGCGTGGTGCGCAGATGAAAGCGCTGCCGCTGCTCTGGCTTCAGGGTCTCGCGGATCTGGGTCGTCACCAGCACGGTCGTCACTAACGCGGCCCCGGCCAGCGCCCAGAAAATGGCATGCCAGCTCCAGAGCACCAGCAGCCAGCCGCCGATAATCGGGGCCAGCAGCGGCGCAATGGTGGTAATCAGCATCACAAAGGACATCATGCGCGAGAAGTCCTCTTTTGAGTAACTGTCCCGCATCAGCGCATTGATCACTACACTGGCGGCGGCAGCCGACAGACCATGCAGGAAGCGCATCAGGATGAGCTGGTCGATCGATTGTGACAGCGCACAGGCCGCGGCGGCACAGGCAAAGATCAGGGTGCCGAGCGCGATCACCGGCTTGCGGCCATAGCTGTCGGCCAGCGGACCGTAGATCAGCTGACCGAACGCAAAGCCCAGGATGTAGAGATTGAGCGACATCTGGACGCTGCCGGCAGAGACGCCAAACTCACGGGCAATCTGCGGCATGGCGGGCAGATACATGTCGATCGATAACGGCATCAGCATCGCTAACAGCCCCAGGATAACGATTAATCCCGTTGGCGAATTTTTTTCCTTACGCACGCCCTATCCTCTCTTCTCCTGACGCGGACCTTATTTTGCCTGCAGCTCTTTTGGCAGACCGATGCTGGCGATCTCCTCTTCGGTCAGCGGCCGGTATTCACCCGGTTCCAGATCCTCATCCAGCACGATCTCGCCGATACGCTCACGATGCAGCTCCACGACCCGGTTGCCCACGGCGGCAAACATCCGTTTCACCTGATGGTAGCGCCCTTCGCTCAGCGTCAGCCGCACATCTGTCGGCGTCATCACCTCCAGCTGAGCCGGTTTGGTCAGACTCTTCTCGTTGTGCAGCTGCACACCCGCCATAAACTGTGCCGCGGTGTCGTCCGCAATCGGCGACTCCAGGGTGACGCGATAGGTCTTCTCGCAGTGATGACGTGGCGAAGTAATGCGGTGTGACCACTGGCCATCATCCGTCAGCAGTACCAGTCCGGTGGTATCGATATCAAGCCGCCCTGCCGCGTGCAGCTTAAAGGACATCGGCTCTTCAATGAAATAGAGGATGGTGGGATGATCGGGATCGTCGGTGGAGCAGACGTAGCCCTGAGGCTTGTTCAGCATAAAGTAGCGTGGGCCGGTCAGCATCTGCAGGAGGTTGCCGTCATACATCACTTCATGATCGGGCAGCAGTTTAAACGCGGTATCGCGCACTACTTCACCGTTAACGGTGACACGCTGACCACGGATCTCGCGATGGGCGATGGCGCGGCTGATTTCCAGTTGCTGAGAGATGAATTTGTCGAGTCGCATGAATTCGTTTTGCCTGTTACTGCGGAGGGAATCTGAAACGGTCTGGTTAACCGTTGAAAATGTACGGGAAGTATAACGTGATCCGCGCCAGCCTGACAGCGCGTTTACCGCCCTTTCGTGGCATAATTGCCACCAGTTTTGCAAAAGTGAGCAACATGTCTTTTACCTTACGCCCCTATCAACAGGATGCGGTGAATGCCACCGTGTCGCACTTTCGTCGTCATCACCAGCCTGCGGTGATTGTGCTGCCGACCGGTGCCGGAAAGAGTCTGGTCATTGCTGAGCTGGCCCGGCTGGCACGTGGCCGGGTGCTGGTGCTCGCGCACGTCAAAGAGCTAGTGGCGCAGAACCACAGCAAATATCAGGCTTACGGGCTGGAAGCCGACATCTTTGCGGCGGGCCTGCAGCGTAAAGAGAGTCAGCGTAAAGTGGTTTTTGGCAGCGTGCAGTCGGTCGCGCGCAACCTTGACAAGTTTGACAGCGCCTTCTCGCTGGTCATCGTCGATGAGTGTCACCGCATTGGCGATGACAAAGAGAGCCAGTATCAGCAGATCTTCAATCATCTGCGGCAGCATAATCCGCAACTGCGCCTGCTGGGCCTGACCGCCACGCCGTTCCGGCTGGGCAAAGGCTGGATCTATCAATTCCACTATCACGGCATGGTGCGCGGCGACGAAAAGTCGCTGTTTCGCGACTGTATCTATGAACTGCCGCTGCGCTACATGATTAAACATCAGTTTCTGGTGCCCCCGGAGCGACTGGATATGCCGGTGGTGCAGTATGACTTCAGCCGGCTGACGGCGCAGTCCAGCGGCCTGTTCAGCGAAGCCGATCTTAATCGTGAGCTGAAACAGCAGCAGCGCGTGACGCCGCATATCATTCGTCAGATTGTGGAGTTTGCGGAGGACCGGCTCGGGGTGATGATTTTCGCCTCCACGGTGGACCATGCCCATGAAATCCTGCGGCTGCTGCCCGATAACAGCGCACTGGTTTCCGCTGACACGCCCGCCCGGGAGCGCGACGCGCTGATTCTGGCATTCAAGGCGCAGCAGCTGAAATTCCTGGTGAACGTCGCGGTGCTGACCACCGGCTTTGATGCGCCGCACGTTGACCTGATCGCCATCCTGCGGCCCACCGAGTCGGTCAGTCTCTATCAGCAGATTGTCGGACGTGGCCTGCGGCTTTCGCCCGGTAAAACCAGTTGCCTGATCCTTGATTACGCCGGTAATCCGCACGATCTCTTCACGCCGGAAGTCGGCGCGCCTAAAGGGGCCAGCGACAACCAGCCGGTACAGGTCTTCTGCCCGGCCTGTGGTTTCGCCAACACCTTCTGGGGCAAAGCGACAGAAGATGGCATGGTGATCGAGCATTTTGGCCGGCGCTGTCAGGGCATACTGGAAGATGACGAGGGCGAACGCGAGCAGTGTGACTTTCGTTTCCGCTTTAAGAGCTGCCCGGACTGTGGCGCTGAGAACGATATCGCCGCCCGGCGCTGCCATCAGTGCGACAAGATTCTGGTCGACCCGGACGATATGCTTAAAGCGGCGCTGAAACTCAAAGATGCGCTGGTGCTGCGCTGTGGCGGCATGACGCTGGAACAGGGCGCGGATGCCAAAGGCGAATGGCTGAAGGCGACCTACTATGACGAGGACGGCACCAGCGTCAGCGAACGGTTTCGCCTGCAGACGCCAGCCCAGCGCAAAGCCTTTGAGCAGCTGTTTATGCGTCCGCACCAGCGCGCACCCGGCGTGCCGCTGGGCTGGCAGAGTGCCGCTGATGTCGTGGCGCTGCAGCCGCTGTTACGTCATCCCGACTTTGTGGTGGCGCGCGCCAAAGGCCAGTACTGGCAGATCCGCGAGAAAATGTTCGACTATCAGGGGCGCTATCGCCGGGCCAATGAGCTGCGCTGACCGTCCTGCCCCCCGAGCGGATGGGTATATTGTTTGCTACCGCCAGGCATTGCGGCTATAATGCCGCCCGCTTTTGCATGTGCATCAGCAGTGTTGAATAACCTGCCTGTTACTGGGTCGCCTGTAGCAGGAATTATATAAAGAGACGTATTAATGTTCACTATCAATGCAGTAGAACGTAAAGAGCAGGGTAAGGGTGCGAGCCGCCGCCTGCGTACAGCTAACCGTTTCCCGGCTATCGTTTATGGTGGTTCTGAAGCGGCTGTTGCCATCGACCTGGATCACGACTCCGTAATGAACATGCAGGCTAAGCCTGGTTTCTACGAAGAAGTGCTGACTCTGGTTGTTGACGGTAAAGAAACCAAAGTGAAAGTTCAGGCTGTTCAGCGTCACCCGTTCAAGCCAAAACTGTTCCATATCGACTTCGTTCGCGCTTAATCGCTGACAGAGTTGAAAAGCAGAAGGGCCGGTTGCGAAACCGGCCCTTTTGTTTTGTCGCCTCCCGGTGAAACTTATCGCCGTGAGTGCTAAAAAAAGCCGGGCTGAGCCCGGCTTTTTTATTTGCCGCTGGTCCGGCGCTGCAGCTGGTCGCGCAGATTCGGTGGCGTCCCCTTGATCGTCAGGGTGTCCGTTGCCGGATCCCAGAAAATACGTTCACCCAGCAACATCGCATCAAAGTTCAGGGTCAGTCCCCCGCCGCTGCCGGCGAATTTGGTCAGCTGACGCAGCGTCGAGCGGTCGGCCGGGAAACTCTCTTCCAGCTCATAGCCCTGCTCCTGCGTAAACGCCTGAAAACTTTTTTCGCCCAGCGGAGGCAGCTCGCCTGACAGCGCCTCCAGCGCAATCTCCTCGCCCGCCTGCAACTGCTCATTACAGTAGCTGTAGACCTGCTGGCGATAGTTCTGCCGCTCCTGCTTATCCAGGGCCGACTCGTTGCAGTAGTCATCCACCGCCTGCAGCAGCCCACGGTTCTGCGCCTTGGTGTCCAGCCCGACTTCGGCCCCCAGGAAGTCCATAAAGAAGTCCGCCACTTTTCGTCCGACGCGGCCGCGCAGGAAGGTCAGGTAGCGGGTCGACGCCGGATTGGTTTCCCACTCGGTTAAGTCGATGCGCGCGACGATATCGGCATGATTGATGTCGAGATAGTGAGTGCTGCTGATATCCAGCTGCTCGTTCACCCGCATGCTGGACTGGCTGTTCAGCACCGCAATCAGCAGATACTCCACGGCCAGATAGCGGTAGTGGATAAACAGCACCACCCCACCTTCGGCGAAGGGATATTTTGACAGTTCGTCGCGCAGGCGGCCCGTCGCGGCACGGCTAAAAGCAAGAAAATCATCGTTGCCCTTACGGCAATTACGCAGGGCTTCTGCCAGTTCACTTTCTGCATTAAACAGGCCATAGGCTTTGCTTTTTGCGCTGTAAACCCGGTGTAACTCCTCCACCATCGCGTTGACGGTTTGGGTCGCAGGCAGCAGCGAATCGCGCAGCGCCACGTCAAGCTGGTTTTCATCGCGTCGGATTAACTGATGCAGGGCAATCTGGTCGATATCCAGACTCATGGTAGACTCTCCTTTTAGCACAGGCGCGTATTCAAACACCGCCAGCATCGGCTTTCAACTCCATGCGTAAGGTGAACGCGCTGCTTTCGATAAAATTGCGGTAAAAAGTGCGTTGTTCCGGTAATATACCGCCTTTTAAAATGAGCTCAGACGACGATATGGCACAATCATCCCGTTACAGTGACGAACGCGTGGAGCAACTCCTCGCGGATCTGGCCCAAATCCTGCACAAGGACAAAGCCCCCACCGACCTCTCCCTGATGGTGCTGGGAAATATGGTGACTAACTTAATCAACAGCGACGTCGCTCCCGCGCAACGTCGTTCACTGGCCCGCTCTTTCGCCGATGCCCTGCAGGCATCCGTGCGTGACGACAACGCCCATTAATTAGCTGATTTGATTTCATAATATGGTAACCAACCGGCAGCGCTACCGCGAAAAAGTCTCCCAGATGATTAGCTGGGGGCACTGGTTTGCTCTGTTTAATATCCTATTCGCGCTGATTTTAGGCAGTCGCTACCTGTTGGTCGCCGACTGGCCTTCTTCTCTGGCGGGGCGTATCTACGCCTATACCAGTTGGACAGGCCACTTCAGTTTTATCGTTTTTGCTGCTTACCTGCTGATTATCTTCCCGCTGACCTTTGTGGTGATGTCGCAACGACTGATGCGGGTATTATCGGCCGTCGTCGCTACCGCCGGGCTGACGCTGGTAATGGTCGACAGTGCGGTCTTCAGCCGCTTCCACCTGCACCTGAACCCGGTGGTGTGGGAGCTGGTCATTAACCCCGACCAGAGCGAGATGGCGCGCGACTGGCAGCTGATGTTTATCAGCGTGCCGCTGATTTTCCTGGTCGAGATATTGTTTGCGACCTGGAGCTGGCAGAAACTGCGCAGCCTGAACCGCCGTTCGTTTGGTAAGCCGCTGGCGGCGCTGTTCATCAGCGCCTTCTTTGCCAGCCACCTGATGTATATCTGGGCTGATGCCAACTTCTATCGCCCGATTACGATGCAGCGCGCCAACCTGCCGCTCTCCTACCCGATGACCGCGCGACGCTTCCTTGAGCGTCATGGCCTGCTGGATGCGCAGGAGTATCAGCGCCGGCTGGTGCAGCAGGGTGATCCGGAGGCGCTGGCGGTGGAGTATCCGCTTAGTGATATTACGTTCCGCGATGGCGGCACACGCAACAACCTGCTGGTGCTGACGGTCGATGGTCTGAACAATGCCACACTGCCTAAGGCGCTGCCGGCACTGAATCAGTTTGCCAGCGAGAACGTGCGCTTCACGCAGCATTACAGCGCGGGCGATACGCCGGAGAAAGGGCTGTTTGGCCTGTTCTACGGCATCTCTTCCAGCTACATGAACGGCATTCTGGCCTCCCGGACGCCGTCCGCCCTGCTCGGTGCGCTGAGCAGCCAGGGGTATCAGTTTGGTCTTTTCTCATCGGAAGGCTTTAACGCGCCGCTTTATCGTCAGGCATTGCTGACCGATTATTCGCTGCCAGCCACCGCCAGTCAGCCTGATGCCAGTACGGTGACGCAATGGCAGACCTGGCTGGACAAACAGAAGGGTTCCCAGGCGCCATGGTTCTCATGGATTGCCCTGAACGGCCCTGACGTAACCGGTGAGAGCGCGAAGGCACGCCAGCGTAGCTATCTGCGCCAGGCACCGGCGGTGGACGATCAGATTCGCGCCGTGCTTAACGACCTGCAGGCGCGTGATTTGCTGAAGAACACCGTGGTGGTCATCACCGCACAGCGCGGTCTGGCGCTGGATGGCAATCCTGACAGCGCAGGTAACCGGCAGGCACTGCAGGTGCCGCTCGTCATTCACTGGCCCGACACGCCTGCGCAAACCGTTGATCGCCTTTCCGATCATCAGGATGTCATGACCACGCTGATGCAGCGACTGCTGCATGTGCGGACCAGTCCGGTGAACTACTCGCAGGGTGAAGATCTGTTTGCAGCACGTCGTCGCCATGACTGGGTCGCCAGCAGTGAAGAGAACAAACTGGTGATTACCACACCACAGGTGACGCTGGTGTTGAACAACAACGGCAGCTATCGGGCGTATGATGCGCAGGGCAACGCGCTGAAAGATCACAAGCCAGAACTGACGCTGCTGTTGCAGGTTCTGACCGAGGAGAAGCGATTTATCGCTAACTGATTAATTATCAGGCAAATAGTCGACAGGTATCTTGCATTCATGACGATAACCAGTAGACTAATCCTCCAGTGTACGGCACGTAGCGCAGCCTGGTAGCGCACGGTCATGGGGTGTCCGGGGTCGGAGGTTCAAATCCTCTCGTGCCGACCAATCTATCCCGAAAAAAGCAGCCCTTACGGCTGCTTTTTTCGTTTCTGTTATCAGAAGGTCATTTTTTTCGCACCCTGCGCAATCCGTTCTACACTTAAGTGTGAGTGGGTAACCAGAGGAGAGTTTATGACCTTTATTGAAAAAGACGATCCAACTGAAGCACCGGAATCTGGCGATAAGCAACCTTCCCCGCCAGACGAGAAGTAACCCACAGGGCCGCGTCGGACGCGGCCTTTCTGTTTCCTCTCCGGCTTTATGACAGATTCAGAGCTTTCCCATTTAACTGATATTTCCTTCCTGAACAGCAGGTTAGCCTGTCAATTTCAACCTGATCCGCCTCACAAATTTCGCCACGTTCAGCGCATTTTCATCAAACTGAAACAAAAATGTCACAGAAAATACTTACTCTGGATGTCCCAGTCATTGATGGATAATTATCATGCCGATCAAAGCGAAAAGCCTGAAAGATGCAGAAGCGTTACTGCACTCAGGCATCAGCAAAGTGGAACTGGCGTATGACATTGGCAGCGACGACTTCTTTCGTCTCGCAAGCCACTGGTGCGACAGGGGCGCGCGCATCAGCAGAGGTCATCACCATTTCGTCGTTTCCCTAAAGAGTTTTGCCATCCCGCCTAACGACTGATCGCCGCGGGCACCTTGCCCTGCTCTGCTGCGCCTGATTTAATGGCTTTTTAGCCCTTGTCACGGTTTCGCATGCACTTTCCCGATCGGCCGCTGCCGCCTGTTTCAGGCGGCTTTATTCTTTCCTGTCATCTTAACCACAGCGATCCTTTGCTGGCGGTGAGTTACTTTGCCCCACAAAAATATCATGACGCGCTGGCTGTTGAATGGGGTATTCCGCTGCCCGCCCGACTGCAGCAGGCGGTCAATAAAAGACGTGCGGAATACCTCGCCAGCCGGGTACTTGCCCGGTCAGTAATGGCAGAACTGGGCGTTGATGATTTCATTCTGACCAATGCGCCTGACCGCTCTCCCCTCTGGCCTGCTGGCATTCAGGCGTCACTGTCCCACAGCGCCGGTGTCGTTGTCGTGGCGGCTACACGTCAGCCCTGCGCAGTTGGTATCGATGTCGAGCAGTTGATGTCGGAAACCACGGCACAGGAGACGGCAACGCTGCTGATGAATACGCAGGAACAGCAGCTGTTGCGGACGCTGCCCGTCCCCTTCAGTGCGGCCGCAACCCTGCTCTTTTCATTGAAAGAGAGCGTATATAAAGCACTATGGCCACAACTGCATCAGCCGATGGACTTTCTGGATGCGGCACTGGTATCCGTAGATGTCGCGCAACAACGCGCGACGTTGCGACTGACTCAGCACTTCGGCGAGCGTTTTGCGAGAGGGACGTTACTGGACGCGGACTTTATCTGGCAGGAGAGTCAGGTGATCACCCTGGTTTCACATCGGCTTTAAAAAACCGGCTAAACAAGAGTATTTAGCCGGGGTAAACCGAGACGAAAGAAGCGCTTTCAGAAGGGCAGAAACTGACGTTTCTGATGATTGCTAAAGTAGCCTGTCTGACGCGCAGCACGCCAGTACGCTTTTCCGCTACGTTTTGCCAGCGGCTGTCAAAGCCCGGTATCGGTGCGTTTTACCGCGTCGAGCGTGGCAAGATCGCGCTCCCCGCCTGTCAGCTCCGTCAGTTGGCCTTCGCGCATCTCCAGCAGCCGATCGGCATGCACGAAGTAGTGGTCGTCATGGCTGATAGCCAGCACGGTTTTCCCTGCCTGCTGTAACCATGGCAGCAACTCACGGTAGAAGATACGGCGGAAATGGGGATCCTGATCGGCTGCCCACTCATCCAGCAGCAGCACATCGCGCTCCTCTGCCACAGCCAGCAGCAGCGCCAGCCGTTTGCTCTGCCCTTTGGAGAGCCGCAGATTCAGTATTCTGTTGCCTTCAATCTTCAGCTTATCCTGCATTTTCAGCCGCTCCAGCCACTGCTGAACCAGCGCGGGATTCGCCGCTACGCCTTCGCGTCCGATGAGCCGGTCAAACAGATGTAAATCGGTAAAGACCGCCGAGAAGTGGCTGCGCCAGCGATCGAGTTCGTCCGCTGTGATCGGTTTGCCATCCAGCAGCAGCGTACCGGACTGAGGCCGGTAAAGTCCGGTCAGCAGCATCGCCAGTGTCGATTTCCCGCTGCCGTTGCCGCCGATCAGGAACACCAGCTCTCCCCGGCGCAGCGTCAGATTAACCGGCCCGACCTGAAAACCGTTGTCGCCATAGTGAAAAGCAACATCGCGCAGTTCCAGCGTCTGCCACTCAGCGGTGGCGGAAGGCGTGTGGAATCCCGGCTGCCAGGGGGCGAGGTCAAAGGCGTTGAGCTTACGGAAAGCAACCTGGGCGCTGAGCAGTGTGGGCAGTGCACCGACCGCCGAAAGCAGTGGTGTGCGCAGAAAGAGCAGCGTCAGGGAAAAGGTCGCGGCGACGGCGGTGTTGGCCCAGCCCAGGCTGTTAGCCATAAAGAAGACCATGCCGATAGCGCCCAGGGTCATAATATTTGACCAGTTAACGGCGCTGAGATGATAGGTATCTGCGCGCACGATATGGTGACGCCAGGCGCGGGCATCCTCCTGATAGACGGTGTCATAGACCTGCTGCGCGCGTGAGCGATTGAGCTGCAGCTCTTTGCGCCCTTCGATCACCGTCTGGTAATCGCGATAGAGGTTATCTTCGATTTCGCGCAGCTTCGCCATGTGCCGGTAGACCCGCGACACCAGCATCCAGCCGCCCACCAGCATCACGCCCAGCCAGAGGCTGGTGACCAGTAACATTGCAGGTGAGAGCCAGGCCAGGTAGATCGCCGAACCAAGCGTAATGATGACGCCCTGAAACAGCTCTGGCAGGCGTACAAAGGCCAGCGTAATGGCCCGTACGTCACTGGTCAGCCCTGCCAGCAGCTGGGCGCTGCCGAGCTGCTCAATACGCTCAATCCGGGTATCGAGAATTCGCTTAATAAACTCGCCGCGCAGCCGCCAGACAAACTGATGGCCGAGCATCGTCAGCGCCAGCTGTGACGCCAGCGTCACCGCCATCAATACCACCAGCTGCAGCAAGAACTGCGGCAGGACAGCAAACGAGGTGTTTATGGCGACAATCATTTCGCGGTTGATAAAGGCGATCATGCCGATTCCCAGCACGGCACTGAACAGCGTCAGCGCAATCACCCCGATAAAAGGCCAGCGGAACTGGCGAAAAACAACGCTTAGCAACGTCATGCAGACAATCCATCAGCTTAAAACTGCCTGCAGTGTAATAGGATGCTAAATGATAGCAATAGTTATTCGCATCATGCCGCTGTCGTCACGACGGATTAAAAGGCGCGGCGGAACGTCAGATTATAGCGCCAGGGCCCGACCAGCGGATGAACGCCCGGTTTCAGCGGCAGGATACCGTGATAGCGCAGGCGTGACGGCCCGCCCCACACCACAATATCGCCATGTTCCAGTAACACACGCTGAGTCGCATCGCCACGTTCAAAGCCACCAAACTGAAAGACGGCCGGTAAGCCCAGCGACACCGACACGATAGGCTGGCGCATATCTTTCTCATCTTTATCCTGATGCAGCGTCAGCTTCGCCCCCGGCTCATAACGGTTAAGCAGGCAGGCATCCGGATTAAATCCGGCGAAGCCCGCCTCCGAAGCGGCCTGCTGCGCCAGCGTCCGGAAAAGCGGCGGCATGGCCGGCCAGCGGCGTCCGTTCAGGTTGTCCTCCTGCTGATAGCGGTAGCCGCGCGAATCCACCGACCAGCCAAAATCGCCGCAGTTGGTCATGGCGACCGACATGCGATGCCCGCCAGGCGTGATGCGATGGGCAAAGGGATTCTGTTCGGCAATCGCCAGCAGCTGCTGATAAAGCGCCTCTGCGTCGGCACGCGCCCGGCGTCGCAGGATGACTGCACCGTCAGCCAGCGTCTCCTGCCAGGGTTGCTCTTCACTGAAAAGATCTAACATCAGTTTTCTCCGGATTCGGCGGGGATCAGGAAAGCAGCAAACTGTGGCGACATCCAGCTGACAAACTTATCGCCCTGCTTGCTGATCAGATAGACCGCCAGATGCTGTTGTGTCGCCAGTGCTTTAGCTTTCTCGGTGCCAAGCACCATCAGCCCGGTGTCCCAGCCGTCGGCTTCCAGCGCCGTCGTGGCAATGACCGTGGCCGATACCAGTTTATGCTCAATCGGTCGTCCGGTAACGGGATCGATGACATGAGAAATGCGGCGGCCGTCCAGTTCATAATAGTTGCGATAGCTGCCGGAGGTGCTGATCCCATGACCCTGCAGATCCACACGCGCCTGAACCGCGTTCTCCCGGTCGGTGGGTTTCTGAATCGCCACCCGCCACGGCTGCTGCTGCGCATTGAGGCCGCGGCTCAGCACGGCGCCCCCCACCGACACCAGATAGTTATTTATCCCGAGCTGCTCCATCAGTCGCGCCAGGTGATCAGTGGCAAACCCCTCCCCCATCGTGGAGAGATCGACATAGAGGCCCGGCAGATCTTTTTGCAGCCACTGTCCGTCCGCGCCCTGCAGCACCCGCAGATGCTGTAATCCGGTCTCTGCCCGGGCGGCCGCGATCTCTGCCGCGTCCGGCGTATGCAGAGGCTGTTTCGTCGGGCCAAAGCCCCATAAATTGACCAGCGGGCCAACCGTGATATCCATCGCGCCACCGGTTTTACGGCCAATCCGCAGGGAAGTGGTGACGATATCCGCCATGTTTTCACTGACTGGCTGGGGAGAGAGATCGCGGCTCTGGTTAAAGCGCGACAGCACGGAGTCCGGCTTCCAGGTAGAAAGCTCGGCATCGTCGGCATCCAGTAACTGCTGAATGCGCTGCTGCAGCTCTGTTTTACGTTCGCTGTCCACGCCAGCCAGGCTTACCCGCCAGAGGGTGCCCATGGTTTTGCCTTCCAGCACCAGCGCGGAGGTCGCCGCAGGTTTATCGCAGCCGGTCAGCATCAGCGCCAGCAGCGGCCCAAACAGCAGATTAATCTTATAACGCATCATTCCTCGCATGTAACACTTTATCAATAGCTACTACAAAGCATAAACTTCGGGTAAATTAGCTTAAAGAGCGTTGAATCTTCCCCCGAACCACGAGAACATTCACCCGTCATCTATCCTGAGCCCGCCTGTCGACAGACGGTCTCTCTGAATCACATAAAGGAGCAGCAGATGATCTATATGATTCTCGCCATCGCCCTCGGCCTGTTTGTTTTTGGTAGTTATAAAGCCATTGAACAGCGCCGTCATCGCCACATGGCCCCGTCACGTCCGCGCCATTAACAGGCTTCACTGCACCTGTCTGGGGCAACGTAGCCGTGACAGGCTCGGCAAGTGTACCAAAACGGGCGAAATGTCTGTGGCTGTGAGAGCGGTAGAGCTGGCATGAATTCTGCACTGTTGAAACAGTGTTTATCTCTGAGAGGTGCAGAATGAAAAAGTCACAGACGTGGCAGTTGGTCTGGCAGCACTGGCTGAACTTTTCAGCCTTCACCCTGGCAGGCGTGGCGTTTGAAGGCGCGCGTTTCGGCTGCGTGCCGCCGGCGACCGTGGCTGAGGAAGCCACAAAATGGCGAAAGGCAGATGCCTCTCGCCAGCAGAATCAGGCGGGCGCGCAGGCGTAATCGCGCGCCCTGACAACTCAGAACTGGTAAACCAGGCCCAATGCCACGACATCGTCGGTATTGATACCGGCTGCGTCGGTGAACGCGTTGTCGTCCAGCAGGTTGATCTGGTAATCCACGTAGGTAGACATGTTTTTATTGAAATAGTACGTCGCGCCAACGTCGATATATTTTTTCAGATTCTGTTTGCCCCAGTTCTGAATGTCGGTGCCGCGTTGGGTGACATAGGCCAGTGAAGGACGCAGGCCGAAGTCAAACTGATACTGTGCAACGACTTCCCAGTTATCCGCTTTATCTGCGTAACCGTAGGCTGAAGCGTCGTTGCTGCTGTCGCCGAAGCGGGTTGCGTTAAGGGAACGCGAGTACATCGCCGCCAGATAGACGTTATTGGCATCATATTTCAGACCGCCGGTGTACACCTGGGCTTTGTCGCCGCGGCCCAGGATACCAGAGGTGGCGCTGTTCTGGTCGTTGGTGCGATCGGACTGGAAGGTCGCGGCACCAATGCCAAAGCCTGAACCCAGATCATAAGTGGTGCTCAGCCCCCAGCCGTCGCCGTTCTGACCCAGCACGTCACGGCCATTTGGCGATTCGCTGCTGTTGCCATTCTTGCCCTGATACTGCACGGCAAAGTTCCAGCCATCCACCAGGCCGAAGAAGTTGTTGTTGCGGTAGGTCGCCATGCCGTTACCGCGCTGATACATGAAGTTATCCGCGCCATAGGTGTCGCCGCCAAACTCTGGTAACACGTCGGTCCATGCGCCAATGTCATAGGCCACGCCGTAGTTGCGGCCATAGTCGAACGAGCCTGCATTACCAAATTTCACCCCGGCGAACCCCACACGGGTGAAGCTGTTCGCAGTGCCTTCATCTTCAGAGTTGTTCAGCGCCGCCTGGTATTCCCATTGACCGTAGCCGGTCAGCTGATCGCTGACTTCGGTTTCCCCTTTAAAACCAAAGCGAACATAGGACTGGTCGCCATCCGCACTGCTGTCGTCAGAGAAGTAGTGCAGGCCATCCACTTTTCCGAACAGGTCCAGTTTGTTGCCATCTTTATTATAGATTTCAGCTGCGTTTGCTGATCCCGCTGCAACCAGCAATGCAGGGATCATCAGGGAGAGAACGCGACGTTTCATTTTATTACCCTCTGTTATGTGCCTTTATTATTTGCCACTGCGAGCTGAACGCTTAAAAATTCAACCGGCAGGCCATTGTTGTTATATGCCGGGTAATAATCCATCAGGAAAATGCTACGAAATTTCCGAAACTGTTTCACAATGCAAAACAGTTATTTCCGGATATGTTGTTTGGGGAACTTATCAGCAGCACGTAACGATAAAAAACGCCGCACGAATGGCTAACCCGGATTGGAAATTATGATTATCAAGGAGTTATATCGGACCATTCCGAAGCACTGAATGATAAAACTTATGCCTCATCCGGGAATAGAATAGCTCCCGCTATCATCATTTATTCCATTATTACCTTCATTCTCCCCGAATGAGATGTACAACTTAATATTTCCCGCCGGACATGTTGTCCGGCTTTTTTTTGCCCATTCTTCGCCGTTTCGCTATTACTCCGTAAACTTTTTTCTCCGGGTTAAAATAACGCCCGGTGGTTTCCGCACAGATTGATAAATTCAGGCCCTTTTCTGTAACACCGTGGTGGAATATTCGCCATGTTAATTTACAGGCGTAATTAACATGGCGCTATCACAGCGTTGCCGGATACTCAGCGTTCGCGCAGCGATTCTTTGACTTTATTCAGAGGCTTAATCAGATAATCCATGACTGATTTCTGGCCGGTTTTAATCTCCACATTGGCCACCATGCCAGGCACAATCGGGAATTTTCGCCCTGCGCGGTTGGTCAGCTCCGCTTTCTGCGTCCGGACGTAGACCCGATAGTAATACTGGTCGCGTTTCACCTCATCCTGCAGGGTATCTGGCGAGACGGTTTCTACTTCACCGGGCAGATCGCCATAGATGGAAGAGTCATAGGCGGTTACTTTGACAATTGCCGCCAGTCCTGGCCGGATAAAGGCGATATCACGGGGGTTAATGCGCGTTTCAATCAGCAGCTGATCCTCCAGCGGCACAATTTCCATGAGTTTGCCGCCCGGCTCCAGAACGCCCCCCACCGTGGTGACCTGAATATCTTTTACGATGCCACGAACGGGTGAATAGAGCGTGGCGCGCGTCAGCTGATCCTCTTTACCGGCGGCCACCTGCAGCTGCGCATCCAGTTCCGCGTTATTTTTTACCTGCTCTTCATGAGCGCGAACCAGATAGTCGTTGCGCGCCTCATCGATTTTGCCACGCAGATCGCTGACCTGACGACGCAGACGGATCACCTCAACCTGCCCTGCCGCCCCTTTCGCCACCAGCGGTTCGGTAAGCCGCAGCTCATCCTGCACCAGCCGCAGCGACTGCTGCAGATTGCTGATGGTTTCCGTCAGGTTGCGACGTCGTGATTCATAGAGCTGGCGTTCCCGCTGCACCAGCTGCGGTTCCTTCAGAGTTTCCGCGCTGAAGGTCAGGGGCGTGCCGGCCAGCTCCGCTTCCAGTCGCTCTGAGGAGGCACGCAGGGTGCGCACTTTAGCCTGCGCCTCGCCGAAATTTGACTGAAAGCGGGTCGGATCGAGCGTCGCCAGCACCTGCCCTTTCTCGACAATATCGCCCTCATGGACATTAAGCTGTTTGACGATGCCGCCATCCAGGCTGTCGATGACCTGCGCACGGCTGGAGGGCGTGACTTTGCCGGTGCCGACCGTGACCTCATCCAGAATCGCGAAGTGCGCCCAGATAAGGAAAATTCCCAGCGCGGCCGTGCAGATCCAGATAATTGCCGAGGTGCGGCGTTCATGACGGGCAAGATCTTTATCCACGATAACCAGGCTCATACGCCCTCTCCTTTACCTGTTGATGGCGATGTCGCGGGCACCGTCGCGCGGCGCAGAATCTCGTCGCGCGGACCATCGGCCACGATCCGGCCATTATCCATCACCACAATACGGTCGACCATTTTCAGCAGCGCCGGACGGTGTGTGACCAGCAGCAGTGTCCGGCCGCTGATCCAGCCCTGGAGCTGACGAATCACATACTCCTCAAGCTGCTCATCCATCGCCGCAGTGGGTTCATCCAGCAGTACCACCTGCGGCTGGCGCAGGATCATGCGGCTCAGCATCACCATCTGCCGCTGCCCGCCTGAGAGGCCGCGTCCGCCTTCATTGATAATGCGATCCAGGCTGGCGGCATCCTGCTGGATCAACGACAGCGCGCCGCTGATGCGCAGCGCCTGCAGCATCTCCTGTTCGCTGGCGTGGGGATTGCCAAGCATCAGATTCTGCCGCAGCGTGCCAAAGAAGAGACGGGAGTCGTGCGAGAGCCAGCCAAGCTGACGGCGTAAATCCACAGGATCGATACGTTCAATGTCGACGCCATCAACAATGACCTTGCCCTGCGTCGCCTGCGCCTGACCGGCCAGGATCTTCAGCAGCGTCGATTTACCTGCCCCGACTTTGCCCAGAATGGCGATCTTCTCGCCAGGCTTAATCTGCAGCTGCTGCACATTGAGCACACTCTTTTCGTTCTCCTCGTCATAGCTGTAATGCACATTGCGCAGATCGTACTGGCCGGTCAGCGTTGGACAGTGTGCCAGCGTCGCGCTGTCAGGCTGATCGAGCGGCTTTTTCAGCAGCTCATCCAGCCCTTTCATCGCCATTTTGGCGTGCTGCCAGCGCGAGAAAACCATGGTGAGCTGCATCAGCGGCGCGATGGTGCGCGAGGAGAGCAGACTGCAGGCAACCAGTGTCCCGGTAGTAATCTGCGAGTCGAGCACCAGATAGACACCAAACACCAGCATTCCTGCGTAGGTGAGCTGCTGCACGGTTGAGGCCCAGCCGGTAAGACGCGCGCCCCACAACCGCTGCTGATTACTGATTGAGGCGCTGACTTCGTGCGTCTGCTCCCACTGACGCTGGAAGTAGGGTTCGGCCTGCAGTGCCTTAATGTCCTCGATCCCTTCAATGGTTTCCACCAGCACCGCATTGCGCAGCGCCCCTTCCCGCAGCCCCTCTTTCGCCAGTCGCGCCATCGGGATCTGCACCAGCAGGCCGGGAATGACGATCAGCGGGATCGCCGCCAGCGGGATCAAAACCAGCCAGCCGCCGACAAACGACATAATAAACAGGAACAGGATGACAAACGGCAGGTCGGCAGCCGCCCCGACCGTCGTCGAGGTCAGCAGCTCGCGCACCTGATCAATCTCACGCAGCTGGGAGATAAACGAGCCGGTCGATTTTGGCCTCGCCTCATTACGGATGCTCATCGCCCGGGCAAATAGCATGGACGAAATTTTCAGGTCGATGCGTTTTCCCATCAGGTCGGAAACCTGAGTTCGCATCAGCCGGATAAGATACTCAACGGCCGCTGCGATCAGCACCCCAACAAACAGTACCCACAACGTGGACTGAGACTGGGCCGGAATGACCCGATCGTAGACCTGCATTGAAAAGAGGATCCCGGCCAGCGCCAGCACGTTGCTGACCACCGAGGCCAGAGAGATCTCGGTGATCCGCCGCCCCATGCCGCGAAAATTTTTCCAGAACCAGTGTGGTTCATACGGCTGCACAAACTCGTCGATGCGCGCATCGCGGCCGCGGGCCGCTACCCCAACGACGCCGACATTGCCCTGGGCGCGCGCCAGCAGTTCTGACAGGGGGCTTTCACGCACGACATCGCCGCCTTCGCTGAGCCAGTAACGCGCATTCTCATCGGCATCAATATCCTCCAGCACCGCCACGCTGGCGTTTTCCAGCACCAGCACTATCGGTGTAATCTCCTGACGCCAGCGCAGCGAATGTTGTGGCACCATTGTCAGATGCAGGCCCAGCAGCCCGGCGAGCCGTTCCAGCTGCTGTGCCACCGGCAGATGTTCAAACCAGCGCATCTGCTGGCGCAGGGTTTTGCCATCGGCAGGTTTGCCGAATCGCGCGGCCACTCGCAGCATGGCGGCGATCCAGTTGTCCGTATTCATACTCATGATTAAAGCCTTATCCCTATTGCAGCGAAGGAAGGAGATCGCCGCTGCTTTGCTGGCGATCGATACCCATGATGTCGAGCAGATTGTCTACCGCGGCGGCATAACGCACCGTGGCGTCCCAGCCATCGTAGAGCGCGGTAATGCGCGCGCTGTCAGCCTGAAACACATCCTGCTCTACGCTGAGCAAATCGTTGAGGCTGCGCTTACTCAGGCGATACTCATCGGCGTAGACATTTCGGGTATGGTCGGCGCTGGCCAGCTGCACTTCCCCGGCCGCCTGCCGCTGCTGTGCGCCAATCATGTCGGCATAGGCCGTCGAGGCGTTCTGGTTGATGGCCAGCTTGGCCTGCTGAACCGCCGCCTGAGCCGCTTCACGATCCCCCTCGGCTGATTGCGTTTTGGCATTCACCATGCCGCCCTGGTAAAGCGGGGCTTCCACCTGCAGCTGGACTTCATCATCCCAGTAGGACTGGCGATCGTTTTCATAGCGGGTCCGGCCCGCCTGCACTTTGATGGTCGGCCAGTGGCCCGATTCGGCCTGACGCACCCGCTCACGGGCCGCCTCCTGCTTCGCCTGGGCGCTGCGCACCGCCGCGCTGCTTTCGTAGGCGATCCGGTCGAGGGTGATCTGCTGTTTCAGCAGCGCCTGGGGCAGTTCAGGCAGCGTAGCGGGGACGACGCCGGTCAGCACGGTCAGCTGCGCAGTGGCAGAGCGGAGCTGAGCGCGATACTGCTCCACCGTCGCCTGCATGGCGGCGATGCGGGTTTCCGCCTGCAGCACGTCTGACTGCGAATTGAGTCCGGCATCGGCGCGCAGTTTTGCAATATCTCGCACCCGCTGCAGCGAGGCGATATTGGTGCGCGCCGTGTCGGCCAGCGCCTGATAGCGTTTGACTTCGAGATAGGCCTGCAGCGTATCTTCCGCCACGGTGGTCATGGCGTCGAACAGGCCAAAGCGATAGGCATCCGACAGCGCATGTTGCTCATCAATAGCACTGCCGGTGCGACCAAAGTCATAAAGGAGCTGACTGAGCGTAATCCCGCCGGACCCGTTGTTGTTCAGGCTGCCGGCAGAGTCGGTCTGATGCGATCGCCCTGCCGCACCCTGCAGGGAAATCTGCGGATACCAGGCGCTGCGGGCGGCATCCAGGTCGCCCTGCCCCACATGAATCTGTGCCGCCGCCTCCGAGATTTTCGGATTGCGGGCGAAGGCGCGGAGAATGGCGTCACGCAGCGTTAAGCTGGCAATCTGCTCTTCGCTGGGCGCGGCACGCCAGTTAAATTCGGCTTTAGGTAAGGGTGCGGCCAGGACCGCGGGAGTGACAACGCCACTCAGGGCGTACAGCAAAATAGTTAATCGCGCTTTGTTCATTATCCATACCAACAGAGGTTCTTATCATCATGGTGTTTTTCCCGGTGAACAAAGCAGGCAAAAGGGGCGCTACACAGAGCCTGATAGGGCTTTTTAAATTTTATATTTATGTTTTCTGATTCTGACACTTCACGATATCTGACATTATTAGATCAATTCACACACAGATTCCTGCTAAAAACAGATGAAATCGTTACTCTTTCTGCCATTCGCCTGAAAAATAGCCAGCAAAAAACCGCTTACTACGTCAGACAGACTTAACAGATCAGCGCAGAAGAGAGTGATCTTTTTAATATGTTCGCATCAGGCGACGGGCATTGCTGCGGCCATCACAGCCGGAGAACAGCCAGGGTGGCTGGCCAGAAGCCCCGGCGTGGCGCTGTCCTGTGTCCGCCGCCCGAAAGGGCTACAACCGCATCCGTCAGGCTTACCCGGGGCCGTCTGGCCTGCGCGTGTGAGTGGCTGATGCAGAGTGAAATCCGGCCGGAATGGAGACGTATGGCACCATGCCGTTTGCTGCGCTTACCCTAATCTTTCAGGCTGTTAATGGATAGTGGCGTTAGTCTGGAAAAGGGAATAATGGCGTCACGAAAAAAAGCGGGTGCTTTCGCACCCGCTTCACCGATTGACCTGACAGGGTTGGTGGTCGTCAGACGACATAAACCTGCAGATTCTGCTGCACCAGCACATCTCCCAGCGTGTTATCGCTGCTCAGCGCCGAGTTGTGGTAGATCTCAAAGACTCTGCCATCTACCGTACGCTCGCCGCTGACTTCCCAGATCCCGCCGTTGCTGTTAGCCAGCATGACCTGGCTGCCATCCGCCCCTTTGACCAGCAGATCGTCACTCTGTTTATCCGTGATATTGAGTGCCTCATTAAGATCGAGCTTCACGGCGTTGGTGCCGGTTTTGCCCAGGTCAAGCACCTCGATATGTTCAACCTTCAGGCCCAGCGCGGTGAGATCCAGAGTCAGATTTTCACCGTTGAGCACCAGGGTATCGGTGCCTGCACCGCCATCGATGTGGGTAAAGTTAAGGTCGCTGACCGTCACGATATCCGCACCGCTGCTGCCGACCACCGAGGCCCCCTCCGCCGTGCTGCCATCTGCCAGCGTGATGACCACGCCACCAATGGTGTAGGCCCCCTCCTCTGCCGGCGCGGCTGCTGCCGCCGTCATCGTCTCACTGACCGGAACGTTTTCGCTGCTGCTGACCGGCGTCACGCTATCCGCGTCCGTGACAAGCGTAGAGGCCACGGCTACCGTGCCGCTGTTCTCATCATTGCTGGTGCTGGCCGTATGTGTCGTCTCAGCGCCGACACTGGCGAGCGTGGCGCTGTCATCCACAACGGAGAACAGGGCAACCGACTCGGTGGCCGCCAGCGTCACCGGCAGCAGCGAGCCCAGTAGCAGCGTGTTGGTGGTGGTGTAGCTGTTTCCGGCCACGTCAACAATCGAGACTTTTGCCAGGGTATTCAGCGACAGCAGCAGGCCTCCGACCGACAGCAGCGACGGTGAGAAGTTAACGGCGTAACGTCCCAGTGCATCAGTCGTGGTGTTCAGCGTCGGCCCGTTGCTGCCATTGGCAAGCAGCAGCGTCACACTGACCCTTGAGCCCTGGGCCGCATTCAGCGAACCGCCCTGCACCACCAGTCCCGTGAGCGCAGAAGTCACCAGGCTGAGCACCGGATCGACCCCGACCAGCGGCTGATTATGCGACAGCGCGGTGAAGCTGCTGCTGCTGCTGGCGGTATTGCCACCGATATCCGCCACCGTCACGGTCAGCGGATGACTGCCGTCCGCGATCCCTTTCAGCGTTGCGGAGGGCACGCTGACGCTCCATGTGCCATCCGCCCTGACTGTCGTGGTGAGGACAGCGCCCGCCACGTTAACTGTGACCGTGCCACCCACTGCGTTGGTGCTGCTTCCACGGATGGTTTCACTGCTGTTCGCTTCCGCGATGTTGAGATAACCGTCGCCGCCAAAGAAGCTGTTTACGCTCACTGTCGGCAGCGTGTGACTGACCACAGCCAGCGACGACGACACCGTACCGGTGTTGCCTGCGCCGTTGATCACGCTGGCAGTCACGGTCTGCAGGCCATCCGCGATGGCGGCGAGGTTAGCCGCCGGCACCGAAAGACTCCAGTTGCCGTTGCTGCTGACCGTCGTGCTGTAGGTCTGTCCGCCCAGCGTCACCCGCACCACCGATCCCTCGGCGTTGCTGGCAGTGCCGCTGATGGTCTGAGCCGTTTTCACATCCACGGCGCTCAGGGCACTGTCGCCAAACAGGGAGGTAATCGCGACCACCGGCGTCGACTGACTGATGACGCTGAGTGTGCCGCTGCTGTTGACCACGTTGCCGTAGGCGTCCGTACCGGTCACCGTGACGGTTTTGGTGCCATCAGTGATTGCCGTCAGATCCGCTTTCGGTACGCTGATACTCCAGTTCCCGCCGCTGACCACTTTAGTGGTATAGGTCAGGCCATTCAGCGTGGCGCTGACGACAGAGCCCGCAGAGAGACTGGAGGTGCCGCTCAGCGTCTGGTTAGAGGCCAGATCCGCCGCGCTCAGTACGCCGTCACCAAATACCGTATTGACGGAGAGCGTAGGCTGAACCAGTCCCAGTGACACGCCTGCGCTGGTGCTGCTGACGTTGCCGACCAGGTCAGTGACCGACGCGCTGACGGTGAAGTTACCGTTCAGTAACGTCGACAGCACCGCAGGCGAAACGGTTGTTGAGAAGCTGCCGTCTGCGTTGACCAGTGCCGTAGCGGTGGTATTGCCAATCGCCAGCGTGACGCGGCTGCCTGCCGCGACACCGGAGACGGTGCCGCTGATGGTCTGTGTCACCAGCGACTCTGCCAGGTTCAGCACGCCGTCACCAAACAGCGGATTGAGTGTGACTTTTGGCAGATTATGAATGCCGACCAGGGCGGTGGCATTCGCGCTGCTGGTATTACCGGCGCTGTCGGTCACGCTGACACCGACCGTCAGCGTACCATCGGCAAGTCCCTGCAGCAGGGCTGGCGACAGCGGAACGTTAAAGGTACCGTTCGCAGCCGTCGTCGTGACAAACTGCTGTGCGCCGACAGAAACCACCACGCGCGATCCTGTTTCCGCCCCACCAATCACCCCGCCGATCGTCTGAGCGACCAGCGCATCCGCCACGTTGAGCAGACCGTCGCCAAAGAGCGGATTAATGGTAACCGTCGGCAGCAGCGTGTCGACCCGGAATCCGGCGCTGGTGGACGCCGTGTTGCCCGCCGCGTCCGTCACCGAGGCCCCGACGGTCAGGTTGCCCTGCGCCAGCGTGCCCAGAATATCCGGCGTGATCGTGGCACTGAACGCCCCGCCTGCGCCTACCGTTGCGATGACCTGGCTGCTGCCCACCGTGAGCGTTACCGTACCGCCCTGAGCAACATTGTTCACCACGCCGCTGATCACCTGTCCGGTGGCGATGTCGGCCAGATTCAGCACGCCATCTCCAAACAGCGACGTCAGCGAAATCGACGGTGCCTGAGTAAAGACGCCGATAGTTGCGCTGCCGGAAGCCACGTTGCCCGCCACGTCTCTGACACTGACGCCCAGCGACAGGTTGCCATCAAGTAATGTGGTCAGATCGCTGCCCGGCAGGTTAACGCTCCAGGCACCGCCCGCCTGCACTGTGGTGGTGTAACTCTTGCTGCCAAAGGTAACCGTGACCTGAGAACCCGCCGCCGCATTCTGGATCACGCCGCCGACCAGCTGACCGGCCGTGGCTTCTGCGATGTTCAGCAGGTTATCACCGCCAAACAGCCCGGTAAGTTCACCCACCACCGGCACCGCATTGATGATCGACGTGACCGTTTCACCCACGGTACGGGTGTTGCCCGCGCCATCCGTCAGGGTAACGCCGAATGTCAGAGAGCCATCACCTAACAGACCCAGCACCGACGGCGGGACGACGATGGCCCATTTTCCATCCTGACCCACGCTGGCCGAGAGCGTTGTTCCGCCCAGCACCACTGATACGGTCGCACCCACGCCCGCCGAGGTGGCTACCCCGGAAATCGTCTGTGCTACAGTAGCGTCCAGTGCGCTAAGCGTGCCGTCGCCAAACACCGAATCGACCACCAGCGTCAGTGCGCTGTTGACCACTTTGTTGACCGTCAGCGTGGCGTCCGTCTGGTTTCCGGCGTTGTCACTGACCCGCACGCCAAATACCAGCGCGCCCTCCGTCAGCCCCGACAGCACCTCCGGCGTCAGGTTAATGCTCCAGCGACCATCCGCACCGACGGTCGCGGTCGCGACAGGCGCCGCATCGCCCACATAGAGACCAATCGTCTGGCCCGCCGCCCCCTGCGCACTGCCGGTCAGCACCTGACTGGTCACCAGATCAGCGGCATTGATGACGTTGTCGCCGAGGAACGCATCTACCTGCACCAGCGGCGCAGAGGTATTGACCGTCACCGGCTGACTGGCGGTGGCCACATTACCCGCCAGATCGGCCAGCTGCGCGGTGATCGTAAGCGTCGTGCCGTCGGTCAGCGCCTGCATGGCACTGGCGGGCACGGTTGTGGACCAGCTTCCGTCACTCTGCACGATGGCGCTGTAGCTCTGATTATCAAAGGTGACGGTGACCAGGCGACCCGCTTCACTGGCATCAGTGGTGCCGCTGATGACCTGGCTGACACCACTTTCGCTGCCATTCACCTGATTGTCGTCGGCAAAACTGTTGATAGACAGCGCCGGTGGTGTCAGGTCAATCAGGACGTTGCCGCTGGTGCTGACGGGTGTCGTGCCGCCGGTCGCATTCACCGTAATCGCCACGCTGCCGTCCGCCCCTCCAAACGCGCTGACCGGCAGGGCCACCGTTGACCAGTTGCCCTGCGCATCCAGCGTGGTGCTGTAATTCTGACCCGCAATCACGACCGTCACCACACCATCGGCCCCCAGCCCGAGCGAGGTGCCGCTTACGACCACCCCGCCCGCAAGATCCTGGGTGCTGATGATGTTGTCACCTGAGACGGTGCCCAGCGCTACCAGTGGACCTGGCGGCGGTGTCAGATCGACGGCCAGGCTGACCGAGCCCGTGCCGGTATTGCCGGCCAGATCGGTCACCGCCAGCGCCAGGGTCGTCGTGGTGCCAAAGGTCGCCATCTGCTCTGGCGTCAGCGTCACGCTCCAGCTGCCATTGGCCGCCACAATCGCGGTTCCCAGCAGCGTGTCGTTCAGCGAAACCGTGACTACCGATCCCGGTTCGGCGCCTGCTGCTGTGCCGCTGAGCACCTGTGGCTGAATGCTCTCACTGTAATTCAGCACGTTGTCGCCGGTAAAGTCCGTGACGCTGAGCACCGGTGGCGTAGTGTCGAGCACCAGCGAGCTGTTAATCGTCGAACTGTTCCCCGCGCCATCGATGGCCGTGATGGTGACCGGATAGGTGCCATCCGGCAGCGCCGAAAGCTGGGCCGCTGTCAGCGGCACCGTCCAGTTACCATTGGTGTCGGCTGTGGTGGTGTAGAGGTTACCGCCAAGCGTGAGCTCTACACGCTGATTCGGCCCCGACTCGCCAGTGGTGCCGCTCAGGTCAATGCCGGCGGCCGCCTCTCCGGCGTTGACATAGCTGCCCAGAAACGCCGGACTGACGGCCGGTTTCGGTGCAGTAAGGTCGGCGAAGAATGGCAGCTGCGCTGACGCGCTGTTGCCCGCTGCATCCACAACGTTAACCGTCAGCGTCTGCGCGCCATCAGGCAGCGCGTTCAGGGCATTGGCAGGAATCGCCACCGTCCAGTTTCCATCCGCATCCACCGTGCCGGAATAGCGGCTGCCGTTGAGGTCAACATTGATGCTGACCGCCTGGTTTGCCCCCGTACTGCCGGTGGTGCCGGTCAGGGTAACCCCGGCCGCGGCTTCGCTGATGTTCAGCTGGTTATCTCCGCCAAACGTATCGGCACTGAAGGTCGGCACCGGCAGAGTAACCGCTGTCACCACGTTCAGCGCGGTGCTGTCGCTGTTCCCCGCGATATCCGTGGCGGTCACGGTGATGGTGTGACTGCCGGTGGTCAGGGTGGCTAACTGCTCTGGTAAGAGTGTCAGCGACCAGCTGCCATCGTTCTGCACCGTAGCCGCCAGCGGCTGACCGCCGTTGAAACCGGAAATCGCTACCGCCACCGTCTGACCGGCGCCGGTAATGCCGGTGGAGCCCGTCAGGATCTGCGCACTGGCCGCCTCTGCCGCGTTGAGCGCACCGTCGCCAAAGGGCAGATTCAGTGTGACATCCGGCAGCGTGTTGATGGCCACCAGCACCGTGCCATTGGTGCTGGCACTGTTGCCGTTAACGTCGGTGACGGTCACGGTCACCGGCCAGTTACCGTCCGGCAGGGTTTGCAGGAGGGCCGGAGGCAGGTCGAGCGACCAGCGCGATCCCTCCGCATTCAGCTCCGCGGTGTAGCGTGTGCCATTGAGGGTTACCGTCACACTGTCAGCATTTTCACTGACCACTGCCCCGGTCAGAACGCCGCCTGCGGCCGCCTCTGCGGCGTTGATACGGCCATCGGTGAAGGGCGTATCCAGCGTCGGTTCCGCCAGTGGTGTAATCGCCGAGGTGAACGTTTTGGTTGCCTGGCTGGTGTTGCCTGCCCGGTCGGTCGTCACCAGGGTCAGCGTGTGTTCACCCGCCCCCAGGCTGGCGATCACGTCCGGCGTCAGGCTGGCTGTCCAGTTGCCGCTGGCGTCGACCGTGACAGTCAGCGGGATGTTCTGATCGCCAACAGTGACGCTGAGGGTCTGACCGGGGACCACCGCAGAGGTGCCGGTGACCTGCTGAACCACGCCGGCTTCACTGATATTGATGATGTTGTCGCCGAACTGGATAGCGGCAAAAGCCGCCGGCACCGGCGCCGTCTTCAGGATCTCCACGCCTGCCGTCGCCTGCGCCGGATTGCCTGCCGCATCGGCAGCGGTAACGACAACCTGCGTCACACCATCAACTAATGCATCAAGCGCGTCTGGTGCCAGATTCAGCGTCCAGTTGCCGCTGGCGTCGGTGGTGGTGCTGAACGCTTCCGTGCCGACAGTGATGCTTACTACAGTACCTGCCACCAGGTTGGCACTGCCGCCACTCAGGGTTAACGGGCCCGCACTGTCAGCCGCACTGACCAGCGCGTCACCAAACGGTGTCTCCAGCGTCAGGGCTGGCGGCGCATTAAATGCCACGTTGAGCGAGAGATCGTTCTCCGTCGTGACGTTGCCCGCGGCGTCGGTGACCGAAACGCTGATGCCGTTCTGCCCATCAGCCAGCTGCTGCAGATCGGCGGTCGGAATAGTAACTGACCAGTTGCCCCCTTCTCCGGCCGTGGTGGTATAGCTGACGTTGTTAAGCGTCACCGTGACCGGGAATGCGCCGGTGGTGGTGCCAACGATAGTAAGATCCTGCAGCGATTCTGCAATATCCAGGACCTCACCGGCACTGACTGTGATGCCGTTCAGTGCCGGTGGTGTGGTAATGAAGCTTACCGCCTGGCTCACGGTGGCCGGGTTACCCGCAACGTCGCTGGCCGTCACGACAAAGGTTTGCGTGCTACCAGACGCCAGGCCCGCAAAGGCGCCGGACGGCACTGTCACGCTCCAGTTGCCATCAGCGTCAAGGGTGGTGGGGTAATCATTGCCGTTAAACGACACGGTGACCGGCGATCCGGCTGCCAGCTGGGTACTGCCACCACTGATCACCACATCCGCCGCGGCCTCAAGGGCATTAATCACATCATCCCCTGCGACTACGTCAATCGTCAGCGTCGGCTGAACCTGAGCACTCGCCAGCACGACCAGAGAGGCGCTGCTGCTGGCCGGATTGCCCGACGCATCAGCGGAGCCCACAACCAGCAGCTGGTCGCCATCCGGCAGATTCGCGAGATCGGCGGCAGGTACGGTTACCGTCCAGAGACCCTCTCCGTCCACCGTGCCGCTGTACTGAATGCCGTTCAGCGTCACCGTTACCAGCTGGCCCGGCGCCAGGTTGGTGCTGCTGCCGCTGACAGCCAGATCCAGCTGCGCCTCCGCCTGGTTCAGGAAGTTATCGCCACTGATGGGATCGATGGTCAGGGTGGGCAGATTCACACTGTCCGCATCACGCGTCAGGTTCTGCGTTATCGTGGTCGGGTTGCCTGCTGCATCCGTCAGCGTCACCGTCAGTGGATAGCTGTTGTCTGTCAGCCCCTGCATAACGCTGGCTGGCAGTGTGACCTGCCAGGTGCCGTCAGAGAGAACCAGGGTAGTGTAGTCAACATTCTGGAAGCTGACGGTCACGGTCTGTCCGGCATCCTCAGCCGGGGCACTGCCGCTGATGATGACGGGTTCCAGAACCTCCAGTGAGTTGATGATGTTGTCGCCGCCGACAGGGGTCAGGGTCAGTACCGGCGGCGTCAGATCCACCGTCACCGCACTGATCAGCGATCCGCTGTTACCGGCGGCATCGCTGGCGGTGATCTCCAGCGCATTGACGCCCTCGGCCAGCAGCTGCACCTGCTCCGGCGTTAAGCTCAGCGTCCAGTTGCCCGCTGCATCAACCGTGGCAGGATAATCATTTCCGCCCAGCGTCACCGTTACCGACTGGCCGCTGCCTGCTACGCCGGTTGTGCCACTCAGTGTCTGACTGAGCGCCGATTCAGCCAGGCTGAGATAGCCGTCGCCGAACGGGGTGTTAAGCGTGACCTGGAGATCGCCGGTTGCCACGCTGATCTCGCGCGTTTCGGTCACCGGATTGCCCGCCGCATCGCTGACTGTCACTGTCAGGATATAAGCCCCGGCCGGAATGCCCGCCAGCGCGCCAGCAGGCAGGGTCAGGCTCCAGTCGCCATCCTGGGTGACCGTGGTGGTCCAGATCTGGTTATTGAGGGTTACAGTGACCCGCTGACCGGCCTCTGCACTGCTGCTGCCGCTCAGTTCAATCGGGGCGAGGCTTTCAGCAATATTGACGATGTTGTCATCCGCGACGGCATTCAGCGTCAGGGTCGGTGGCGTCAGATCGACCGTTACACTCCCCTGGCTGCTGCCGGTGTTGCCAGCGGCATCCTGAACCGTCACGGTATAGTCCACGTCCGCTTCCGGCAGATCGGCCAGCGCCGTGGCGGGCACGCTGACCTGCCAGTTGCCATTGCTGTCGACCGTGCCGGTGTAGGTAAGACCATTCAGCAGCACGCTGACCGTCTGACCATCGCCTGTGACACCGGTGGTGCCGCTCAGCGTCTGGGCGGTGGCAATCTCGCTGCTGTTGAGCGTGCCATCACCAAAAGCTGACACGATCTGGGGTACAGGCGGCGTGGTCAGTACGCTGAGCGAGGCTTCGCTGCTCAGGGCGGCACCCCCGCTGTCTGTGGCGCTGACCGTCAGCGTGTAAGGGCCATCAGCCAGCGCCGTCAGTGCCTCCGCCGGAACGATAACACTCCAGCGTCCTCCGGCCGACACCTGGGCGGTATAGCTGACATTGTTAAACAGCAGTGTGATCACACCCTCCTGCGGCACATTAACGGCGTTGCCGGTCACGATTAGCGGCTGACCCAGCTCCTGTGCATTCAGATAATTGTCACCGCTGATGGCGTCAAGCGACAGGCCAGAGGCGTTGCTGTTGATGTCAAAGGTCAGATCACGGGTGGTGGTGTTACCCGCCACATCGCTGACGGCCACGGTAAAGGTGGCGCTGCCATCGGCAATGGCGGCCAGCGCACCGGCTGGCACGATCAGGCTCCATGCCCCGCTGGCCTGTACTACGCCGCTGTAAACCGCACCCCCAAACGCCAGCGTGACCAGCTGGCCCGCTTCGACATTGGTCGTGGTGCCGCTCAGACGCTGGTCGGTCAGGCGTTCCGCACCATCCACCACATTGTCACCCGTAAAGGCATCCAGCGTCAGCGTTGGCAGGCTGGCAGGCTCCACTTTCAGCACCAGATCGCGGCTGCTGGTGGTGCTGTTTCCGGCTTCATCAGTGGCAGTGACCGTCAGCGGATAGCTGCCGTTATTCAGCCCGCTGTAAACGGTAGCGGGCAGTGCCAGCGACCAGTTGCCGTTGACGTCAGCGGTAGTGCTCAGACTGGTACCGTTGAAGCTGGCAACGATCAGCGCATTGGCATCGCTGCTGCCATTCAGCGTCAGGGGCTGCTGGCTTTCCGCCGCATTGATGATGCCATCGGAGGGGGTGATGACATTCAGCACCGGCGGCAGCGTATCCACCTGCAGGCTGCCAGCCGCCTGACTGCTGTTGCCCGCGACATCGCTGACGACCACAGTATAAGCGTTGCTGCCCTGCGGCAGCGCAGCCAGCGCCTGGGGCGGAATCGCCACCTGCCAGTTGCCTGCGGCATCGACTGTGCCGCTGTAGCTGATGTCATTCAGCGTGATGCTGACGGTCTGGCCGTCGCCTGTCACGCCGCTGTTGCCGACGATCGCACCACCGGCAACGGCTTCGTCGCCGTTGAGGATGCCATCCGTAAAGGCCACGCCGGGTGTGGCAACTGGCAGCGTGCTGGCGACCACGGTCAGGGTGGCATCACTGGTGACCAGCGTGACGCCATTCGCGTCGCTGGCGGTCGCGGTGATCGTCAACGGGCCATCGGCTGCCGTGCTGAAGGTTTCCGGCGGCAGTGTCAGACTCCAGCTGCCATCGGCGTTGACGGTCGTACTGGCCGACGCGCCGCTGGCGACCACGGTAACCAGAGTACCTGCAGGCAGACCGCTGGTGCTGCCGCTGACCGCGACAGGCTCGTTTCGCTCCAGCGCGTTAAGGTAGTTGTCGCCGCTGACCGGGGCCAGCGCGAGCGACGGTAGCGTATTGTCGACAGTAAACGTAAGCGGGCTGGTGGCGCTGTTACCCACCGCATTGAACACGCTGACACTCAGGCTCTGATTACCCTCACCCAGCTCAGAAAGTGCGCCCGCAGGCAGAATAATGCTCCAGTTGCCGCTGGCCCCGACGACACCGCTGTAGTCGGTGCCGTTCAGGGAGATGACCACCTGCTGACCCGCCTCAACATTACTGCTGCTGCCGCTGACCGTAATCGGCTGCAGCTGCTCAGCCGCCGTGACGATGCCGTCGCCGGCAAAGGTGCTACTGTCAACACTCAGCAGCGGTTGTACCTCCGGCGCAGTGGCGACGTTGAGATCGACCACCTGACTGCTCTGATTACCGTTCACGCTGGTTTCGGTGACGGTGACGGGCAGGATGCCAGGTGGCAGTGCGGCCAGCGCATCAGGCGAAATCTGCAGCGTCCATTGCCCATTGACACCGACAGTGGTGCTGTAGAGCTGGTCATTGAGCTGAACGGTGACAATGTCGCCATTCTGACCGCTGCCGCTGACCTGTAGCGGCAGCAGCACTTCGCTGCTGTTCAGGGCGTTGTCCCCGCCGATTGGCGCGACGCTCAGTGGCGGCAGCGTGGTGTCTATCGTCAGCACGCTGTTCTGGCTGTTGCTGTTACCGACCGCGTCGGTCACCGTCACCACCACCGGATAGCTGCTGCCATTGGTCAGGCCAGCCAGCGCTGCAGGCGGTACCGGCAGTGACCAGTTACCCGTAGCATCAACCGTGCTGGTGTAGGTCACGCCATTCAGCGTCACGCTGACGCGGTCGTCCGCGCTGCCCGTACCGCTGAAGCTGAAGCCGGCGGCCTGCTCGGCGTTATTCAGGATGCCATCTCCGGCAGGCGGATTCAGGCTGAAGTCAGGGGCGGCGGTGTCGACAGTAACCGGGAACGGCGTGGTAGCCACATTGCCGTTCGCCGTGGTCACGGTCACGTTCAGATCATAACGCCCATCGGGCAGCGACTGGAGGTCGGCTGCGGGCAGCGTGGCGGTCCAGCGGCCAGCGGCGTCCACTACCGCGTCGTAGGACTCACCGTTCAGCGTCAGGCTGACGCTGCTGCCCGGCGTCACAGTGCCGCTGAGGGTCAGATCGGCTGCCGCTTCCGCTGCGCTGATAATGCCATCGACCGCAATGGGATCGACGGTCAGCACAGGCAGTCCGGTATCGACCGTCAGCGGTACGCTGATGCTGTTGCTGTTGCCTGCGGCATCAGTGACCGTCACGGTAATCGGGTTGCTGCCCTGTGCCAGCGCCTGGAGAACGGACGGCGGCAGCGTCACGCTCCAGGCACCATTCGCATCAACCGTGGCCGGATAGCTGATGTCACCCAGGGTCACGCTGACCGCCTGACCCGGTTCAACGGAGCCGGTCAGCGTCTGCGCCACGCTGGCTTCAGCCGTATTAAGGATGCCATCCGTAAAGGGCGTATCCACCTGCGGGACGTCCGGCAGTACGGTTGCCACCAGCAGCGACTGACTGGTCTGCACCGCACCCGATGACGCGGTCACCGTGATAGTGCCCTGCGGCAGATTCGCCAGATCGGCGGCCGGTACGGTCAGCGTCCAGGCACCGTTTTCATCCGTCACAGTGGTATAGGCAGTACCGCCGGGCACCAGGGTCACACTGACCGGACTGCCTGCAGGCAGGTTCGCCGACGCGCCGCTGAGGACAAGTTCACTCTGGGCTTCCAGCACATTCAGCGTGCCATCATCGCTGATCGGCGCAAGTGAGAGCAGAGGTTCACCGGAGACGACGACAGTAAGCTGGCCCGCGGCAGGCTGCGCCGGGTTACCGGCCAGATCTGAAATCGTGACGGTAAAGGGTTTATCCCCCGCTCCGCCCAGCGATCCGGCAGGCAGCGTAACACGCCAGCTGCCGTCAGCCCCGACTTCACCATCGTAAGACTGCCCGTTAATCGTCAGCAGCACCGGCTGACCTGCCGGAACATTCGTGACACGTCCTGTCACCAGAATATCCGTAAGCTGTTCGGCGCTGTCGATCTGATTATCGCCGGTCACGGGATCGATAGTCAGTACTGGTGGATTGTCCACCAGCACCGTAACGCTGGAAGCCAGGGTGCTGCTGTTGCCATAGGCGTCGCTGAGCACCACATCAATCGGGTAGGTCGCATCGCCCAGCTGGCTGACGATCGCAGCAGGCACCGTCACGCTCCACTGGCCGTCGGTGCCCACGGTCGCCGTGTAGGTGTCACCGTTGAAGGTAACGCTGACCAGGTTGCCCTGCGCGCCGCCGCGTCCGTCAATCACCAGATCCTGGGTCTGTTCCGCGATGTTGATATAGCCATCACTGGCCGGTGTAAAGAGTTCCAGCAGCGGCGGCGTGGTGGCAAAAATCAGCGAAGTGGTGGTCTGCGTGCTGTTGCCATCTGCGTCGGTCGCCACGACTGAAATCGGCTGTGTGCCGTCAGGTACACGGGTCAGATCGGAAGCCGGAACGGTCACGCTCCAGCGGCCATCCTGCGCCACGACAGCGGAGTAAGTCAGGTTGTTTAAGCTGACACGGATGATATCTCCTTCATCGCCGGTGCCGCTGACGATCAGCGGCTGCTGCGCATCGCCGACGTCGATCACGCCATCCGGGTCCGCCTCGTCCAGCGTCAGCGCAGGCAGCGTCGTCGCCACCCGCAGTTCGGTGCTCTGAGTGCTGCTGTTTCCGGCCGGATCGGTCACCGTGACCGTTACGGGCAGCGTCTGATTCGGCAGCGTAGCCAGATCGGCAACCGGCACAGTGGCACTCCAGCTTCCGTTAACATCCACCAGGGCGCTGTAGGTTTTGTCATTGAGCGTCACCAGCACGCTGTCGCCCGGCTGACCGGTCCCGCTGATCTGCAGCGGCACCGTCAGTTCATTGTTTGTCAGTACGCCATCACCGCCCGGCGCATTGACGGTCGCTACCGGAAGCTGTGTGCTGACCGTCAGATTCTCAGTCTGCGAAGCCGTATTCCCGCTGGCATCAGTCAGCGTAACGGTCAGCGGATAGCTGCTGCCATCCGCCAGCGCCTGCAGTGCAGAGGCAGGCAGATTCACCTGCCAGTTCCCGTCTGCATCCACGGTGGCGGTGTAGGTCTGATTGTTTAGTGAGACAGAAACACTCTCGCCTGGCCGGGCACCTGAACCGCTGACCGGCACACCTGCCGCCACTTCAGGGTTGTTGAGAACGCCATCGCCGCCCGCGATCTCTCCTACAATCAGCGTGGGTGGCAGCGTATTGACGCTGAAGTTCAGCGTGTCGTCCACGCGGTTGCCCGCCTCATCAATCGCGGTGATGGCGAGGCTGTTGGCACCCTGCGGCAGTAAAGCCAGATCGCTGGCCGGCAGCGACAGGTTCCAGCTTCCGTCATCATTGACAGTCGTGCTGTACGTTTTGCCGTTAAGCTGCAGCTCAACCTGCTGACCCGCCACGGCTTTGCCGGTGCTGCCGCTGAGCAGCAGATCGCTGCCCGCCTCCAGCTGGTTAAGAATGCCATCGCTGATGGCGCTCTCCGCCAGCGTAATCTGTGGCAGCGTGTTCACCACCACGTTCAGCTGGGCGGCGTCGGTCAGCAGAGCGCCGCTGGTGTCCGTAGCGGTCGCCGAAATCACTTTGATGCCGTCAGTGATCCCCGCCAGATCGCCCGCTGGCACGATGACGCTCCAGAAGCCATTGCTGTTCACCACGGCGCTGTAGGTGTTGTTGTTGAAATCAACCTGTACCGCCTGCCCCGGATTGATGCCGACCGCAGAGCCATTGATAACCAGGTCGCTGCTCAGCTCCTGCAGATTGAGGAAGCCATCCAGGCTGACAGGTTCAGTGATTGTGATGACGCCCGGCTGACCTGGCGCTGGCTCAACATTGATGTCGCGGCCGTCGGTAGCCTGCAGCCCCGCCGTTGTTGAGACGCTGACCGCAATGGTAGTGATGCCTGCCGCCAGGGCGCTGAGTGCCTCAGAGGGGATCGACACGCTCCAGTCGCCGTCTGCATTGACCGTGCTGCTGTAGCTCTGGCCGCCAAGCGTAATGAAGACTGTCTGGCCCGTTTCAACATTGCTGGTACTGCCGGAGAGAATCTGATCCAGCGCTTTCTCGCTGTTGTCCACCAGGTCGTCACCGGCAAACACGGCGATCGTGACCGTTGGTACGCCCGGCTGTGGCGGGGTCTCTACTATGATCGACCGATCTTCATTCGCCACAACCCCGGTCAGCGTGGTAACACTGGCAGTGATGGTCGCACTCCCCGCCGCCAGGGCAGCCAGTGCGCTGGCAGGGACGTTGAGGCTCCAGCTGCCATCACTGTTGACCGTGGCGCTGTAGGTCTGGTCACCCAGTGTGACCGTCACAATCTGACCGGCCTCGACATTCGAGGTGGTACCACTGAGCAGCTGTTCGCTGGTTTTCTCATCGTTGCTCAGCACATCATCACCGGCAAACTGATTAATGGTGATAACGGGCTCGCCCGGCTGGGTCACCGGCGCCTCAACGGTGATTGGCAGGCTGCTGCTGACGGTCTCGCCCGCCGCATTGCTGACCGTTGCCACCAGGGAGGCCGTCCCTGCGGCCAGGGCACCCAGCGCATCCGCCGGGATGGCAATATTCCAGCTGCCGTCGGCGTTGACCGTACCGCTGTAGCTCTGACCGCCCAGCGTCACCGTGACAAGCTGGCCCGCCTCGACGTTAGTCGTACTGCCGGAGACCGCCTGCGCCTCCAGCTTCTCGTCGTTGCTCAGAATGTTGTCGTCGGCAAAAGCATTAATCACCAGGGTCGGCGCGTCAGGCGCGGTGCCCGAGGCCTCAACCAGGAAGTCACGCGTTTCACTGACCGCCGTGCCACTCTGATCGCTGACCGTGGCGCTCAGGGTCGCACTTCCGGCGTTCAGCGCCGCCAGCGAACTGGCGGGAATGGTGACGCTCCAGCGTCCATCCGCGCCAACTGTGGCCGTGAAGGTTTCTCCATTCAGGGTGATAGTGACCTGCTGGCCTTCGCCGATAGTGGTCGTGGCGCCGCTCAGCAGCTGATCGCTGGCTTTCTCGCTATTGCTGAGGATGTCATCCACGGCAAAAGCGTCGATAGTGAGGGTGGCGGCTCCCGGCTGCGTTGCCGGGGCCTCGACGGTAATCGGCTGTGTGGCGGTCACGCTGTCACCCGCCGCGTTCGCGACTGTCACGGTCAGCGTGGTACCGCCTGCCGCCAGCGCATTGAGGGCTTCGGGGGGCACCGTAACACTCCAGCGGCCATCACTCTGCACGCTGGTGCTGTAAGTCTGCCCGCCCAGGGTAACCGTGACAATCTGGCCGGGTTCAATATTGGTGGTTGTGCCGCTGACCGCCTGCCCGACCGCTTTTTCATCGTTGCTCAGCAGGTTATCGCTGGCGAAGCTATCCAGGATAAGGTCTGGCTCGCCCGGCTGCGTTGCCGGGGCTTCCACCGCAATGTCGCGGGTTTCAGTCGCGATAACGCCCGCGGCGTTGCTGACTGACACGGCGATCGCATTGGATCCTGCAGGCAGATTCTCCAGCGCGGCGGCCGGAATGCTCACGCTCCAGTTTCCATTGCCATCCACGGTGCCGAGGTAAGTCTGCCCGCCCAGGGTGACGGTCACCGTCTGGCCCGCCTCGACATTGGTGGTGGTGCCGGAGAGCGTCTGCGTAGTGCCTTTTTCGTCATTACTCAGGATGTCATCCCCGGCAAACTGCGCAATAGTGACCACAGGATCGCCCGCCTGTGTAGCCGGGGCCTCGACATTCAGCGGCAGGCTGCTGGTCGCCGTGTCACCGGCCGCATTGCTGACCGATACCGTCAGGGTCGTCGTGCCTGCTGCCAGGGCGCTCAGGGCCACCGACGGCAGCGTCACGCTCCAGTTACCCTGCGCGTCCACGGTGCCGCTGTAACTCTGTCCGCCGAGGGTTACCGTCACCAGCTGACCCGGCTCCACGTTGCTGGTGCTGCCGGTCACGGTCTGGTCGGTGCTTTTCTCCGCGTTGCTCAGCTGATTGTCGCCAGTGAAATCATCCAGCGTGATCGCTGGCGGCCCCGTCACGACTGGCGTGTCGACGCTAATCGTACGGTTTTCACTGGCCTGCGTGCCTGCCTGATTAGTGACAACGGCAGCGATCGCAACCGATCCGGCGGCCAGCGTATTCAGCGCCGCAGACGAGAGCGTGACACGCCAGTTGCCCTGCGCATCCACTACCGCACTGTAAGTCTGATCGCCCAGCGTAATAGTTACAATCTGCCCCGCCTCCACATTGGCGGTGCTGCCGCTCAGCAACTGGTCACTGTTCTTCTCGCTGTTGCTGAGGATGTCATCCCCTGCAAACTGATCGATGGTAATAACCGGCGTACCCGGCTGAGTCACCGGCGCCTCAACGGTGAAAGTCAGGCTGCCGCTGGCAACGGTGCCCGCCTGGCTGGCGACAGTTGCCGTGGCGGTGACTGTGCCAGCGGCCAGTGCCGCCAGCGCATCGGCAGGCACGGTGATGCTCCAGCTGCCATCTGCGTTGACCGTGCTGCTGTAACTCTGTCCGCCCAGCGTGACCGTGACAATCTGTCCGGCTTCGACGTTGCTGGTGCTGCCGCTGAGGGTCTGCGGCGTGGTTTTTTCAGCGTTGCTCAGCACATCATCGCCGGTAAACGGGGCGATGGTCAGGGCGGGTACGCCTGGCGTAGTATCCGGTGCCTGCACCTGAATGCCCAGGGTAGCGGACGCCGTTGTGCCGGCGGCGCTGGTGACGCTGACGGCGATGGTGCTGCTGCCTGCGGCCAGCGCGGAGAGCGCGGCGACCGGAATGGAGACACTCCAGCTGCCATCTGCGGCAACGGCGGCGTTATAAGTCTGCCCGCCCAGCGAGACGGTTACGATCTGTCCAGCCTCGACGTTGCTGGTAGTGCCGGAGAGGGTCTGCGGCGTAGTTTTTTCATTGTTATCCAGCAGATTATCGCCGGCAAAGGGATTGAGGCTGATGGCAGGCGTTGCGGGCGTGCCGGGATCGGGTGCGGCCACGGTGACGGGCAGGCTGCCGCTCGCTGTCGTGCCCGCGCCGTTGGCCACACTGACATCAATGGTCGTGTTGCCCGCCGGGAGTGCCGCCAGAGCAGCGGCCGGAATCGTGACGCTCCAGCTGCCGTCCGCCCCGACGGTGGTGTTATAGGTCTGGCCGCCCAGCGTCACGGTGACAATCTGGCCCGCTTCGACATTGCTGGTGGTCCCGCTCACCACCTGATCGAGGGTTTTCTCGGCGTTATCCAGTACGCCATCGCCGGCAAAGGTGTTCAGGGTGATGGAAGGTGTGCCTGGCGTCACCGGGGTGCCGGGATCGGTGCCACCGCCGTCACCCCCGCCGCCACCGCCGCCACCACCACCAGCGCCCAGGCCCGCGGCGAGCCCGGCTAAGCCCAGCACGCCCAGACCGCCCGCTGTGATCACGCCCATCGAGGTGTTGGTGTTATCGGCCAGCAGCAGCGGCTCTACGCTGTCCAGAGATTCATAGGTTGGCGTGACCGAACTGGAGGCCAGCTCAGCTCCCTCGGCAGTCTGCGGGAAGAGCGCATGTTCCGGCGGATTGACGCCATCGTCGAATACCAGCTCGCTATGCTGGCCATCGGCATCGTCAAGGAAGAATTTCTGATAGCGAACGGTGCTGCCGTCGCGCATGTGCAGAACCAGATCGTTGCCCTGGCGCTCATACTGGGTGACCACGGCGCGTGTACCATTGATACGTACGACGCTGGGCTCGGTGAGGTTAATGGATTGGGATGAACCGCTAACTGATTGTGAGATAAGTGTGCCGTTTTCGCGCGAGATGATGTCGACACGGGTTTGCGTGAGTTCTGCCATTTTAACCTCTATTCCACCAGATTGGCTAATATACTGAATCAAAAAACATAAATTATTTTTATGCTTATGATTTTCACATTAGGGTTACCCTCCCGGAAAAGGAAGGCATATCCACCTGGTGACCAGAAAAACAGCACAGCAAAAATATGGCAAAGACCCGATTATAACCGGGAGATATTGCTACTTTTGTTTGAATTTTTCTTGCAGACTCGCGGGAGATGTACCGGTTCTGACAGATTGATTTTTAACGTAGCTGGATGAAAAATCAATTTCAATGTGCAGATTTTATTATGATTTAATACTTTTTACATAAGAAGGGAACGGAAAATCATTTTCTGAAAACGCGCTTCGTCTTTGTTTTTTCATGTCAATTTATTGCTGACTGTGTCCATAAATGATGCTGAAAGATGAAAAAAGCAGCGTTTCAGGAACTTTATAGCGCTAAAAAAAATTTGCTAAATATGCGAGTCAGCCAGCATTTATTCGTGGCGCTGTTTAGGCAGTTCGACAGCAACCCGTTAAAAACGAGCAGGAAATTTGTGTTAAGTCGCTATTCGCAAAGCTGCCCGATGCCAGGAAAGTTCTGGAAAAAATTCGCGACGCAGTAAAAGTCGGTAAACTCCCGGTTTTATGGTTTATTCGATGTGGCTGCACGACGTCTTATAAGAGGTGCAGGGGCCCCTGACTCACGGCCAGTGCTACACTTTTCCGCTTTACCTTTGATGAATCTGACCTATGACCGCACTGGACGCTGCACAACAACATAAACAGCAGAGCCGCCTGAACTGGGGCACGCGCACCATCTTTTTGGTCAATGGGTTAGGCATGTCCGCCTGGGCACCGCTGGTTCCCTTTGCCCGCGATCGCCTGCAGCTCAGCGGCGCCTCTCTGGGCGCTTTGCTGCTCTGTCTGGGAATCGGGTCGCTTGCCGCCATGCCGGTGACTGGCACACTGGTGGCGCGGTTCGGCTGCCGCCGGGTGATGGCCTTCTCGACGCTGTTAGTTTTGTTGATGATGCCGCTGCTGGCCACGGCAGATTCGCATCTGGTCATGGCGGCGGCGCTGATGCTGTTTGGTGCCGGGCTGGGCATGCTGGATGTGGCGATGAACTATCAGGCGGTGCAGGTCGAGCAGGCCGCCGGAAAACCCATGATGTCCGGCTTTCACGGCTTTTTCAGCCTGGGCGGGATTCTGGGCGCAGGTACGGTCAGTCTGCTGCTGAGCCAGTCCTTTACCCCGCTGGCTGCCACGCTGGTGGTCATGGCAGTCATGCTGATACTGCTGCTGTGGCGACTGCCGGTATTGATGAATGAGCGTCTGCACCAGCCCGATCAGCCCTGGCTGGTGATCCCGCGCGGCTGGGTCGCCTTTCTTGGCCTGCTCTGCTTTATCCTGTTCCTGGCAGAAGGCGCCGTACTGGACTGGGGCGCACTACTTTTGCTGCAGAATCCGGCCATGACGCCAGCTTATGCAGGACTGGGTTATGCGATCTTCTCGGTAGCGATGACGCTGGGGCGTTTCAGTGGCGATAAAGTCATTTCACGATTTGGCCGCTATCCGGTGATGCTGACGGGTGCGCTGACTGCGGCGGTGGGCATGAGCCTGGCCGTCTGGCTGCCCTGGCCGGCGATCGCCCTGCTCGCCTTCCTGCTGGTCGGCTTTGGTTTATCTAACACGGTACCGATGTTGTTCAATGCTGCGGGTAATCAACGGGATATGCCTGCGAACCTGGCGATTTCTGCCATGACAACGCTGGGATATGCGGGTATTCTCTCAGGTCCGGCTTTAATCGGATTCATTTCGCAATGGATCAGCCTCAGTGGTGCATTTTTAGTGATTGCCCTGTTGCTGTTAGCGGTAGCCGCCAGTGCGCGAAAAGTTGCGCGATAATTCAGGTACCTGACACGCTATGTTGTATAAGTTTCCACTGACCTCCGGCAACGTCACCCGCTTTTTTGTGGTTTTCAATCTGGTGCTCCTGCTGGCGCTGGGCTTCATGGTGCACAACTCGGTGAATGCCTGGCTCACCGGAAAACGGTATGCCATGGACGATCTGGCGCGTGACGTGCAGAAGCGCATTGACGCCTATCGCTTTGCGACCTGGCAGATCTATGAAAATCTCTCCACCAGCGCGGCGGGAGCGACACCCGGCAGCAATCTGCAGGAGACGCGGCTGCGTCCTGATGTCTATTACCTGGAAAAAACCCGGCGTAAAACCGAAGCGCTGATTTTCGGCTCGCACGACAGTAGCACGCTGGATATGACGATGCGGATGTCGAACTATCTCGACACCCTATGGGGCGCGGAAAATCCCACCTGGTCGATGTACTTTCTCAACGGTCAGGATAACAGCCTGATTATGATCTCGACCCTGCCGCTGAAAGACATGGCGACGCGTTATAAAGAGAGTGCTATCAACTCCATGGTTGATGGACGCCGCGCGGAGATGCTGCAGCAGGCCAATGCGCTGGATGAACGGGAAAGTTTCTCGCCGCTGCGCCATCTTGCTTTTCAGAACGACCACTACTTTACGCTGCGCACGACCTTTAATCAGCCGGGCCATCTGGCAACAGTGGTCGCCTTTGATCTGCCGGTTAACGACCTGATTCCGCAAAACATGCCGCTGGAGAATTTCCAGTTGCGTCAGGACAGCACCCTGCCTGCCAGCACTAGTGACCAGCAGGAGATGGAAAATACCCGCATTTCGCTGGTTAACCCCAATATTGAGATCACGGCGACCCTGCCCAGCACCTCGCTGCAGCTGGTCTATCAGGTGCCCATTACCCGCCTGATCCTCGACAGTCTCTACAATCTGCTCTGGCCGCTGCTGATTAACCTGCTCCTGTTTCTGCTGTCGCTGGCGGGGATCGTGCTGCTGCGTCAGCAGTCGCTGCGCCCCAGTGAAAACCAGAGCGCGGAACTCGACTCGCTGCGGATACTGAATGAAGAGATTGTGGCCAGCCTGCCGGTCGGGCTGCTGGTCTATGACTTCGCCAGCAACCGCACCCTGCTGAGCAATAAAATTGCCGAACATCTTTTGCCGCATCTTAATCTGCAGAAGATTATCAATATGTCCGACCAGCACCAGGGCGTGCTCCAGGCCACGATCAACAACGAAGTGTATGAGATCCGCCACGCCCGCAGCGTGCTGTCGCCCCATACGCAGCTGTTTATGATGCGCGATCAGGATCGCGAGCTGCTGGTGAACAAAAAACTGCAGAAGGCGCAACAGGTGCTGGATCGCAACCATCAGATGCGGCAGCAACTGCTGCATAATCTGGGCCATGCACTGAATCAGCCGCTGGAGAAGATGGTCGCCCAGCTGGTGCAGCTGAGTCAGCGTGACGCAGATGAAACCGTGCTGGATCTGCTCGATGAGAGCCAGGGACTGGTGCGACTGGTGGATGATATCGTTCTGCTGAACCGGCTGGAGGCGCACGACTGGTCACCGGATGCGACCGTCTTCAACCTCCAGGAGCTGCTGGATGAGATCGCGCTGGAGAGCCTGCCGCTGATGCGCCGCAAGGGGCTGTCGCTGGTGGTGAATAACCATCTGGCGAACGACGAGATGCGCTTCGGCGACCGTCGCGCCCTGCGCAAGGTGCTGACCACGCTGATGCACTATGCTCTGACAACCACCCGCTGGGGAAAAATCACCCTGGAAGTGAAGACGACAGAAAAGCAGCCCGACAGACTGCTCATCGAACTGGTTGATACCGGAGCCGGACTGACGGTGGATGAGCTGGCTAACGTTGATTTCCCGTTCCTGGGTGACACCAGTCAGGATCGCTACGGACAGGCGTCGGGTATGGCGTTCTTCCTGTGCAAGCAGCTCTGCAAACAGATGGGCGGCAGCCTCGATATTGTGGCGAAAGCGGATATCGGTACGCGCTACAATATGCAGTTGCCGCTGGTTCTGGAGCAGAAGCAGGAAGAAGAAGAGGAAAAAATTCTGGATGGCGTGACCGCGCTGGTGGAGATCACCGTAGAGGACGTGCATAAGATCGTCTGCCGCCATCTGGAAAACTGGGGAGCGCGTTGTCTGACGCCCGACGAGCGTATCTCCGGTCAGGATCACGATGTGCTGGTCACCGACGATCCCCAGAAGCTCAGTGGCTGGGCGCTGCTGCTGGCAGAGGATGAACTGGGGCATCATGCACTCAATGACCAGCAGTATCGGGTTAATTTCAATCTCAGCAATGCGCTGCTTGATGCATTGCTGGCCCTGATTGAGAAGCAACTGTCGTATGACGTGATGGATAATGACACGGAAGACGACGCAGCCACGCCATTGATGAGCGGCGGCTATTTCCAGCTGTTTACGGAGACAGTACCGGATGATGTGAAGAGACTGTATACTGAGTCGGCGGAAAAGGACTACGCTTCGCTTGCTCAGACAGCGCATCGCCTGAAGGGCGTGTTTGCCATGCTCAATCTGACGCCCGGCAAACAGCTTTGTGAAGAGTTAGAACACCACATTAAAGTGTGTGACGATTCAGACATTAAAAATACCACCAGTGATATTGACGCTTACGTCAATCAACTGCTGCAGCAAGGTAACCAATAAGATGAATAACTTAAACGTAATTATTGCCGATGACCATCCAATTGTCCTTTTCGGTATCCGAAAGTCTCTGGAACAAATTGAATGGGTCAACGTTGTAGGTGAGTTCGAAGACTCAACAGCACTGATTAACAATCTGTCCAAACTTGACGCTAACGTCCTGATCACCGACCTCTCTATGCCAGGTGAGAAGTATGGCGATGGCATCACGCTGATTAAATACATCAAACGTCACTATCCTGACCTCTCGATTATTGTTCTTACCATGAACAATAACCCGGCGATCCTTAGCTCCGTGCTGGATCTCGATATCGAAGGGATCGTGCTGAAACAGGGCGCACCAACGGATCTGCCAAAAGCACTGGCTGCACTGCAGAAAGGCAAGAAATATACGCCGGAAAGCGTGGCAAAACTGCTGGAGAAGATCAGCGCGGGCGGTTACGGCGACAAACGTCTGTCACCCAAAGAGAGCGAAGTGCTGCGTCTGTTTGCTGAAGGCTTCCTGGTGACCGAAATCGCCAAAAAACTGAACCGCAGTATCAAAACCATCAGCAGCCAGAAGAAATCAGCAATGATGAAGCTGGGCGTGGATAACGATATCGCACTGCTGAACTACCTGTCTTCTGTCAGCCAGACGCAGGTCGAAAAAGAGTAACGCGTTCAGGAGACGGTACAGCCGTACCGTCTCTCTCCTCTCCTGCCCTATTTTGCCCGCGTTTTACGTACCCGCTCTGCATAGATCGCCAGCGAACCTTTCAGCACATCCAGCGTCACCGGTTTCGACAGGCAGTTATCCATACCCGCATCCATACAACGCTGTTTCTCTTCCGCCAGCGCATTCGCCGTGACACCGATAACCGGGAAGAGATGGCCCAGCTGACGCAATCGCTGTGTCAGACGATAACCATCCATATTGGGCATGTTGACGTCGGTAAGTACGATATCAATCTCATTTCGGCTGAGGACATTCAGCGCATCGACGCCATCCTGCGCGGTCTTCACCTGGTAGCCCAGCGTGCCCAGCTGTTCCGACAGCAGCATACGGTTGATGGGATGATCATCGACAATCAGTACCATGATGTCATCGTTATGCACCTTCTCTTCGACCGGCACGGCAAGCAGCAGTGCATCCGCCGCATCCTGTCCCAGCGCAATCCGGTAAATGCGTGCCAGCAGCGCCGGAACCTCATGCAGCGTGGCGGTCGAGTGGACCCAGTGTCCGGGCTGACGTTCGCGCGGCATATCCACATGCGATCCATCAAAAGTGACCAGCGCACGCAGCGGCATATCGGGTACGAAATCGTAGTCGGTCATCACCACATCATCGGGGTCAGGCTTACCGTTGTACTCCGCCACCTGGATGCCCTGCTGCTGGATCTGCCGCGTAATGAAAGCAGCAAGGTAGTCGTTGCGCATCGCCAGCCAGACCTTCTTGTCCTGCAAATCTTCCAGCAGCAGCAGTGACGGCTTCTGCCCTTTGTAGATCGGAATGCGCACGATGAACTGGCTGCCCATGCCCGGCTCGGAGTCGACCTCGATATCACCATCCATCATATTGATGAGTTTTTCACAGATCGCCAGCCCCAGCCCGGTGCCCTGGAAATTACGCTGCACGCCATTCCCTACCTGGAAGAAGGGGTCAAACAGGCGAGGCAGCTCTTTGGCCGAAATCCCCACACCGGTATCACGCACGCGAAACGCCAGATAGCCCTGCTCCACATAGGCGTGCAGAATGATACAGCCGGTGTGCGTGAACTTGATGGCGTTGTTGAGCAGGTTCGAAATCACCTGCTGCAGGCGCAGCGGATCGCCATCCAGCACCTGCGGAACATCATGTTCAATAAAGCAGTAGAGCGTCAGCCGCTTTTTTACCACCAGCGACAGATAGTTACCGACGATATGGGTGACAATTTCCCGCGGAGCAAATGGACGCGGCTCAATCTTCAGCTGCTCCGACTCAATTTTCGAGAAGTCGAGAATATCGCTGATGATTTTCAGCAACAGGCTGGAGGAGTTATTCATCGCCGTCACCAGCGAATCAATCCCGCTGGGCAGCTCTTTGGTCTGCAGCAGATCAAGGTTTCCGATGATGCCATAGAGCGGCGTTCGCAGCTCATGGCTGACCGTGGCAAGGAACATCGATTTTGACTGACTGGCCTGCTCTGCCGCATGGGCCATCTCCTGCAGAGACTGCTCCATCCGCACACGCGCCGAGACATCAACCAGCACGCAGATCGCCACGTTCTCGTTACGATAGCGCGAATGAACAAAACTGATTTGCAGGTTGGTATTGCTGCCGGTCAGCACATCGACAAAGTTAACCTGCTGTCCGCCGATAATTTCATTCAGCCGCAGTCGGTCTTCCTGAGTCAGCAGCGTCAGATAGTTGTGCGCCAGCTCGTTACTCAGAATATTGGTGCCGTCACTGGTGCGTAAAATGCAGATCCCGACCGGCGCTGAAGCGACAATCTTACGGTTAAACTGCTCATGCTCCTCCAGCCGATGGGCATTCTCTTCCGCCGGCAGGAACATCCGGCGCTCAAATATCCAGGCCAGAGTAATCAGGATCACGGCGCTGAAAATATTAAGCAGCAGCGCGTTAATGATCATCAGCTTAAGCTGATCCACCATCGCGTCGGTCGGGATTGACCAGACCACGTTGAGATCTGAAGGCGGCAGTGGCTTTTTCAGCACCAGCTGGCGATACCCGTTCAGGTAGCCGAACCAGGTTTTATCATCAGGCAGATTAGTGAGCGAGAAGCCCAGTCCGCCACGTCGCGAATTCAGCAGCGGCCGATAATTTTCATCCGTAATCGAGGCGAGAATAGGCAGGCTGCCAGGCTGAATAAACTCATCCAGCCGGATATTCTGCTCAACACCCAGCAGCGCCTGTAACTTATTTGCCACATAAACCGGCACCACCATATAAAAGGTCCCGACGCCTGGCTGCGCGCTGCTGTTGATCCAGTACATCGGGTTACGACGATCTTCCTCGCTGCTGTTGCGGTAGCGCAGCACATTTTCACGCAGCGATTTCAGACTACGCTCCCGGTCGGCATTGCTGCTGCCGATGGTGAAGTCAGCCAGACATTGACTCTCGCCACCGATAAAGAACACCCGGTTCAGCTCATACGATGAGGCGAAGTTACTTTTCCAGTAATTGATGTAGTAACTCAGGGAGTCGAGCGAGTTGCGCCAGGTGTTGCTCATCGCGGTACAGTCGCCATCGGAAAATAGCGGCGTAAACTGTGGCTGGGTGGCTTTGCCCGGCATGATGCCTGTCAGCACGTCCAGCCCGCTGCTGGCGTTGGTTAAGCGGTTCTCGGTGATATATTTCAGCTCACGCACCATGTCTGCTGAATGACGTACATACCACTGTATTGTGCCGTAGTTGCTGGCAAACTCCTGACGAACCTGCGTCTCTTTATTATGCAGCACGCTGATAATGTAAAACGCCGTCAGAACAGCGCCCAGCGTCCAGATTAGCAGCGCCAGCGCGCGGAAAAGATAACGCGAGATGCGAAGCGTAGTGCGGAAAGAGACAGGATATTTCAAAGGTAACTCGCAGTTGGCAAGGTTAGTCGCATCGTCGATTTTTAATGCTCATACACTAGCTTTATCGGGCGTAAAAAGCCAGCCAGCCGCAGGCTTAGCAGGTGGTTTGAGACGTTTTTAGGACAGCGTAACAACATCGTTAACGTCTGCATCAGGCAGTCGCTTCTGCCCCTGTAACAGACACCCATTTATAACAATATAAAGCGACGCGACTTCTGAAACGAGAACGATCCGCCCAAAGCCGGCTTACTGAAAGCGGCACACAAGCGACAATCAGAAAGACCCGGCTCAAAGTGCTTCATCCCCTCTCACATCAACTACAAGCCTTTCTCAACGCGCCAGTCCACCTGAAGCGACACCAAAGCTCAACGAGAAAGACCCGCCATGCCCGAAGCGCAAAGCGTCCACGCCAGGGATGCGGGCCTCCTTTGCGATCGGGCGTGGCGGGCCTTTCGGCACCACCCGGCTCACAGCATCCCATCCCCCGCCCCGGACCGTCTGGAACCGGCCCCTTAAAGCGATACAAAAGCCTGAAACAGAAAGACCCGCCATGCCCAAAGAGCAAAGCGTCCACGCCAGGGATGGTGTGGCCGATCCGCAGGGATGCGGGCCTGCTTTGCGATCGGGCGTGGCGGGCCTTTCGACAGCGCCCCGCTCACAGCGTCCCATCCCCGCCCCGGACCGCCTGGAACCGCCCCCTTAAAGCGATATAAAAGCCTGAAACAGAAAGACCCGCCATGCCCGAAGAGCAAAGCGTCCACGCCACGGATGGCGTGGCCGATCCGCACGGATGCGGGCCTCCTTTGCGATCGGGCGTGGCGGGCCTTTCGACAGCGCCCGGCTCACAGCGCCCCATCCCCTCTCACATCAATTACAAGCCCTTCTCAACGCGCCAGCCCATCTGAAGCGACACCAAAGCTCAGCGAGAAAGACCCGCCATGCCCGAAGAGCAAAGCGTCCACGCCAGGGATGGCGTGGCCGATCCGCAGGGATGCGGGCCTCCTTTGCGATCGGACGTGGCGGGCCTTTCGGCAGCGCCCGGCTCACAGCGTCCCATCCCCGCCCCGGACCGTCTGGAACCGCCCTTTTAAAGCGATATAAAAGCCTCAACAAGCAAGACCCGCCACGTCTGAAGCCAAAGCGTCCACGCCAGGGATGGCGTGGCCGATCCGCACGGATGCGGGCCTCCTTTGCGATCGGGCGTGGCGGGCCTTTCGGCAGCACCCGGCTCACAGCGCCCCATCCCCTCTCCATCCAGCAGACAAAAAAACGGCAGGCCGGGTTTCCCCTGACCTGCCGTTTCTGCCACGACCTTAGCTTATGTCAGACAAATTACTCTTCGTCTTCTGCCAGGTCGTCTTCACCGTCAGCATCCTCTTCCGGTGCAATCTCTTCATCTTCGATCTCAGCTTCCGGCGCAATATCATCTTCGCCTTCCGCTACGCTACCGTCGATTGAATCCAGCTCTTCCTCTTCAACCGGCTCAGCAACACGCTGCAGACCCACGACGTTCTCATCTTCTGCCGTACGAATCAGAATCACACCCTGGGTATTACGACCCACGACGCTCACTTCTGACACGCGGGTACGCACCAGCGTACCGGCATCGGTGATCATCATAATCTGATCGCTATCGACAACCTGAACCGCGCCAATCACCGGACCGTTACGCTCGGTCACTTTGATGGAAATCACCCCCTGAGTCGCACGCGACTTGGTCGGGTATTCGCTGTTGGCCGTTCGCTTACCGTAACCATTCTGCGTCACGGTCATGATGGCACCCTCTTCACGCGGTACAATCAGTGAGACGACGCGATCGCCTTCCGCCAGCTTGATGCCGCGTACACCGGAGGCAGTACGCCCCATCGCACGGACAGCGGTTTCTGCAAAACGCACCACTTTACCGGCTGCGGAGAACAGCATCGCTTCATCGTTACCGTTGGTCAGCGACACACCGATCAGCTCATCGTCGTCACGCAGGTTCACGGCGATAATACCCGCGCTGCGTGGACGGCTGAACTCTTTCAGCGCGGTCTTCTTCACGGTGCCCAGCGCGGTCGCCATAAAGATATTGAAGCCTTCGGTATACTCGCGAACCGGCAGAATCGCCGTAATACGCTCGTTGGCTTCCAGCGGCAGCAGGTTGACGATTGGACGTCCACGCGCACCACGGCTGGCTTCCGGCAGCTGATACACCTTCATCCAGTAGAGACGGCCACGGCTGGAGAAGCACAGGATCGTATCGTGGGTATTGGCCACCAGCAGACGATCAATGAAGTCCTCTTCTTTGATACGCGCGGCTGACTTGCCTTTACCACCACGACGCTGCGCTTCATAGTCGCTCAGCGGCTGATACTTCACGTAGCCCTGATGCGACAGCGTCACCACCACGTCTTCCTGATTGATCAGGTCTTCGATATTAATATCGGCAGAGTTCGCGGTGATCTCGGTACGACGATCGTCACCAAACTGATCGCGCATCAGCTCCAGCTCTTCGCGGATCACTTCCATCAGACGCTCGGCGCTCGACAGAATGTGCAGCAGTTCAGCAATCTGCTCCAGCAGTGCTTTGTACTCGTCCAGCAGCTTCTCATGCTCCAGGCCGGTCAGTTTCTGCAGACGCAGATCCAGAATCGCCTGAGCCTGCTGCTCGGTCAGATAGTAGCGACCATCGCGAATACCAAACTGTGCATCGAGCCACTCCGGACGCGCAGCGTCATCGCCTGCACGCTCCAGCATTGCCGACACGTTACCGAGATCCCATGCCTGCGCGATCAGACCCGCTTTCGCTTCTGCCGGGGTCGGCGCACGACGAATCAGCTCAATGATCGGATCGATATTCGCCAGCGCAATCGCCAGACCTTCCAGGATATGGGCGCGGTCACGGGCTTTACGCAGTTCATAGATGGTACGACGCGTCACAACTTCACGACGGTGGCGAACAAAGGCGTCCAGAATCTCTTTCAGCGCCATAATCTTTGGCTGGCCCTGATGCAGGGCAACCATATTGATGCCAAACGAGGTCTGCAGCTGCGTCAGCGAGTAGAGGTTATTCAGCACCACCTCACCGACCGCATCGCGCTTGACTTCAATCACGATACGCATGCCGTCTTTGTCAGACTCATCGCGCAGTGCGCTGATGCCTTCGACGCGCTTCTCTTTCACCAGCTCCGCAATCTTCTCGATCAGGCGGGCTTTGTTCACCTGATAAGGCAGCTCATGAATGACGATAGTTTCGCGGCCCGTTTTTGCATCGGCCTCGACTTCGCCACGCGCACGAATGTAGATTTTACCGCGTCCGGTGCGGTACGCCTCTTCGATGCCGCGGCGACCATTGATGATGGCGGCGGTCGGGAAGTCAGGCCCCGGAATGTGTTCCATCAGCGCTTCCACGCTGATGTTCTCATCTTCAATGTAAGCCAGGCAGCCGTTAATCACTTCACGCAGGTTGTGCGGCGGAATATTGGTTGCCATACCTACGGCGATACCGGAGGCACCGTTCACCAGCAGGTTCGGGATTTTGGTCGGCAGAACGTCAGGGATCTGCTCAGTGCCGTCGTAGTTCGGCACGAAATCAACGGTCTCTTTTTCCAGGTCAGCTAACAGGTCGTGGGCGATTTTCGACATGCGAATTTCGGTATAACGCATCGCCGCGGCGGAGTCGCCGTCGATGGAACCGAAGTTGCCTTGTCCGTCCACCAGCATGTAACGCAGGGAGAAAGGCTGGGCCATACGTACGATGGTGTCGTAAACGGCGGAATCACCATGCGGGTGATATTTACCGATAACGTCACCGACGACGCGGGCAGATTTTTTATAGGGTTTGTTCCAGTCGTTACCCAGTACGCTCATCGCATAAAGTACGCGACGATGAACCGGCTTCAGGCCATCACGCACATCGGGTAAAGCTCGGCCAACGATGACCGACATGGCGTAACCGAGGTAAGAATTTTTTAATTCTTCTTCGATATTGACCGGTGTAATTTCTCTCGCAAGGTCGCTCATGGAGCCGCTATCCCTCTACTTAATCCCGGATTTTAAAGGTGCGAAAGTATATCACACTGCAATCCTCTGGTGAACGTTAACCACCGATATCGCCTGCTTTTCCTTCCCTCTGAAAGGTGTGCCATCGGCGGTTAAGCGTTTATACTGTGGACACATTTTGTCAGGAGTTACGATTCAATGAATGCACAACCGCAGAATCATCAGCAGAACGTCGATGCACAGGAAATTGCCAAGTTTGAGGCCGTTGCCTCGCGCTGGTGGGATCTGGAGGGTGAATTTAAACCGTTGCACCGTATCAACCCTCTGCGCCTGGGCTATATCGCCGAGCACAGCAACGGCCTGTTTGGTAAAACCGTGCTCGACGTCGGCTGCGGCGGCGGTATTTTAGCCGAAAGCATGGCGCGTGAAGGCGCAATCGTCACCGGCCTGGACATGGGTGCAGAACCGCTGGCCGTGGCACGCCTGCATGCACAGGAGAGTGGCGTGACACTGGACTACGTGCAGCAGACCGTGGAAGCCCATGCGGAAGAGAACGCAGGAAAATATGATGTGGTGACCTGCATGGAGATGCTGGAGCACGTTCCGGATCCACGTTCAGTGATCCACGCCTGTGCAAAGCTGGTTAAACCGGGCGGCGAGGTCTTTTTCTCTACGCTGAACCGCAATCCAAAAGCTTGGCTGCTGGCGGTGTTTGGCGCCGAATATGTACTGCGCATGTTGCCGCGCGGCACGCATGACGTGAAAAAGTTTATCCGACCTTCCGAGTTGCTGGGCTGGGTTGATGAAACCGCGCTGCGCGAACGCCACATCATTGGCCTGCACTACAACCCGGTGACGAACCGCTTCAAACTGGCGCCTGGCACCGACGTCAATTACATGGTGCACACCCACCGCGCCATGTAAGCGAGCCGCCTGCCCGACTCCGGGCGGGCATCATCACCGGCCTCCTCTCTTTCGTTCCACGCTATTCTGAGTCTTACCAGCAGGTTACGACTGTCAGGCTGCGGTTGCAGCCAACGAATTTCAGACTGCAGAAGAGCCCGCTAGCGGTTTTTGACTATTTTTCCTCCCTTCTGGTGAAGAATCCGGAAGATTGAATAAGAAATACGCGCCCGATCAAAGTTAGAAAAAAAAGTGTGATCTGGTTGACACGATGGCAGGCCTTATAAGGCGTGGCCTGAGAATTTTCGGCAGAAATACAACCCCTCCAGCCATCATTTTTTGCTCTTGTTAACCCGCCGCAAAATACTAAAATATGCCCCCATGTAGTTATGGCTTTTCCCATTACCCCCTAGATGTAGTGTTTATCCACATATTATTCACAATGAATAGGCTGTGTATAAACCGGGATTTCTTTTAATTTTTGGATACTCACGCAAAGGTAAAAACGCGACATGAACCAGAGTCTGCTCGTTACTAAACGCGATGGCCGCCAGGAGCGCATTGACCTCGACAAAATTCACCGTGTGCTGGACTGGGCTGCCGAAGGGCTGAACAACGTCTCTGTCTCACAGGTGGAACTGCGCTCTCACATTCAGTTCTATGATGGCATCAGAACCTCTGACATTCATGAGACCATCATCAAGGCCGCAGCAGACCTTATCTCTCGCGATGCCCCTGACTATCAGTACCTGGCTGCCCGCCTGGCAATCTTCCACCTGCGCAAAAAAGCGTACGGTCAGTTTGAGCCGCCGAAGCTCTACGACCAGGTGGTTAAAATGGTTGATCTGGGCAAATACGATCGCCACCTGCTGGAAGATTACAGCCAGGAAGAGTTCGCGCAGATGGACGGGTTCCTCGACCACTGGCGCGACATGAACTTCTCCTATGCTGCCGTGAAGCAGCTGGAAGGCAAATATCTGGTGCAGAACCGCGTCTCCGGCGAAATCTACGAGAGCGCGCAGTTCCTCTACATTCTGGTTGCGGCCTGTCTTTTCTCTGGCTATCCGCGCGACACGCGTATGGATTACATCAAGCGCTTCTATGATGCGATCTCGACGTTCAAAATCTCGCTGCCGACCCCGATCATGTCCGGCGTGCGTACCCCGACGCGTCAGTTCAGCTCCTGCGTGCTGATCGAGTGCGGCGACAGCCTCGACTCTATCAATGCCACCTCCAGCGCCATCGTGAAATATGTTTCTCAGCGTGCCGGTATCGGCATCAACGCGGGTCGCATCCGTGCGCTGGGCAGCCCGATCCGTGGCGGTGAAGCGTTCCACACCGGCTGTATCCCGTTCTACAAACACTTCCAGACCGCAGTGAAGTCCTGTTCTCAGGGCGGCGTGCGTGGCGGTGCCGCTACGCTGTTCTACCCGATGTGGCATCTGGAAATCGAAAGCCTGCTGGTGCTGAAAAACAACCGGGGCGTTGAAGGCAACCGCGTGCGTCACATGGACTACGGCGTACAGCTCAACAAGATGATGTATCAGCGCCTGCTGAAAGGTGAAGATATCACGCTGTTCAGCCCGTCTGACGTGCCTGGCCTGTATGACGCCTTCTTCGCCGATCAGGATGAATTTGAGCGCCTTTACACTAAATATGAGCAGGATCAGAGCATCCGTAAACAGCGCGTGAAAGCGGTCGATCTCTTCTCGCTGATGATGCAGGAACGCGCCTCCACCGGCCGTATCTACATCCAGAACGTTGACCACTGCAACACGCACAGCCCGTTTGATCCCGCCATCGCACCGGTTCGCCAGTCTAACCTCTGCCTGGAAATCGCCTTGCCGACCAAACCGCTGGAAGACGTTAACGACGAAAACGGTGAGATCGCCCTCTGTACGCTCTCGGCGTTCAACCTCGGCGCGATCGAGAGCCTTGATGATTTGGAAGAGCTGGCAACCCTGGCCGTCCGCGCCCTCGATGCCCTGCTCGATTATCAGGACTACCCAATCCCGGCTGCACAGCGTGGCGCGATGGGCCGTCGTACTCTGGGTATCGGCGTGATCAACTTCGCCTACTACCTGGCCAAACACGGTGTGCGCTACTCCGACGGCAGCGCAAATGGCCTGACGCACAAAACCTTTGAAGCCATTCAGTACTACCTTCTGAAAGCCTCAAACGAACTGGCGAAAGAGCAAGGTGCCTGCCCGTGGTTCAATGAAACCACCTATGCGCAGGGCATTCTGCCGATCGACACCTATAAGAAAGACCTGGATGCGATCACCAGCGAACCGCTGCATCTCGACTGGGAAACGCTGCGTGAAGCGATCAAAACGCATGGCCTGCGTAACTCCACGCTGTCGGCGCTGATGCCGTCGGAAACTTCGTCGCAGATCTCCAATGCCACTAACGGCATTGAGCCGCCACGCGGCCATATCAGCATCAAAGCATCGAAAGATGGCATTCTGCGCCAGGTGGTGCCGGAGTATGAGCGTCTGAAAGATCAGTATGAGCTGCTGTGGGAAATGCCAAACAACGACGGTTACCTGCAGCTGGTGGGTCTGATGCAGAAGTTCATCGACCAGGCGATCTCCTCCAACACCAACTACGATCCGTCCCGCTTTGCCAACGGCAAGGTGCCGATGAAGCAGCTGCTGAAAGATCTGCTGACGGCGTACAAGTTCGGTGTGAAAACGCTCTACTATCAGAACACCCGTGACGGTGCGGAAGATGCGCAGGATGACCTGGCACCTTCTATCCAGGATGATGGCTGCGAGAGCGGCGCCTGTAAGATCTAATGGTCAGGCGGGAAATTCCTCCCGCCTCATTCATTTCACGAGGCCTGGCTTCGTCTACTTTTTTGGACAACATTTATGGCTTACTCCACTTTCTCACAGAACAAAAATGATCAGCTGAAAGAGCCGATGTTCTTCGGTCAGTCGGTAAACGTGGCGCGCTTCGATCAGCAAAAATATGACATCTTTGAAAAGCTGATCGAAAAGCAGCTCTCCTTCTTCTGGCGTCCGGAAGAAGTGGACGTCTCACGCGACCGCATCGACTATCAGGCGCTGCCTGAGCATGAAAAACATATTTTCATCAGCAACCTGAAATATCAGACGCTGCTGGATTCGATCCAGGGACGCAGCCCGAACGTGGCGCTGCTGCCGCTGATCTCCATACCCGAACTGGAAACCTGGATCGAAACCTGGGCATTTTCGGAGACGATCCACTCCCGCTCTTACACCCATATCATCCGCAATATCGTTAACGATCCGGCGCTGGTGTTCGACGATATCGTTACCAACGAGCAGATCCTGGCCCGTGCGCAGGATATCTCGCGCTATTACGACGATCTGATCGAGATGACCAACTACTGGCATCAGTTGGGCGAAGGCACACATCAGGTCAACGGCAAACAGGTTGTCGTCAGCCTGCGCGCGCTGAAAAAGCAGCTCTATATCTGCCTGATGAGCGTCAATGCGCTGGAAGCGATCCGCTTCTATGTCAGCTTCGCCTGCTCGTTTGCTTTCGCAGAGCGTGAACTGATGGAAGGCAACGCCAAAATCATCAAACTGATCGCCCGCGACGAAGCCCTGCACCTGACCGGTACGCAGCACATGCTGAACCTGCTGCGCAGCGGTGAAGACGATCCGGAGATGAAAGAGATCGCCGCAGAGTGCCGCGAAGAGTGCTTCGAGCTGTTTAAAAAGGCCGCCGAGCAGGAGAAAGAGTGGGCAGACTATCTGTTCAGTGGCGGCTCAATGATCGGCCTGAACAAAGATATTCTCTGCCAGTACATTGAGTACATCACCAACATCCGTATGCAGGCGGTGGGCCTCGATCTGCCATTCCAGACCCGCTCAAACCCGATTCCGTGGATCAACTCCTGGCTGGTGTCTGACAACGTGCAGGTTGCCCCACAGGAAGTGGAGGTCAGCTCCTATCTGGTGGGCCAGATCGATTCTGAAGTGGGCGCTAACGACTTCGACGACTTCCAGCTGTAATTATGAGCCGCGACGTTGTTATTCTGCGCAGTTCCGGCACCCGGCTGGAATGCACGGACGAGCACACCAATCTGCTGACGCTGCTGGAAGCGAATAATCTCTGCGTGGAGTTCCAGTGTCGTGAAGGTTACTGCGGCTCCTGCCGGATGCGGCTGCTGAAAGGCGAAGTACATTATCCGCAGCAGCCGCTGGCCTTTGTGCAGCAGGATGAAATCCTGCCCTGCTGCTGCAAAGCCAAAGGCGAGATTGAGCTTGAGTTGTAACTGATGTAGGTATCTCTCTGACTGCGACGCTGCCTGAATGCGGGTGAAACTCACCGCAATGGCTAAGTAAAAGCGCAGGGAACCCGGTCAGAAAAGGAAAGCGTCCCGCGCCATGGACGGCGCGGGCCGAGCAGTCAGGGATGACGCTGTTTACGTCTTTCCGATCTGACCGGGTTCCATGCGCAGGCTCGATCTGGCAGCCATTAGGGCTAATCTGGCCAGCAGTCAGAATAAAACGGGCGCCTCAGGCGCCCGTTCTCTTTTGCGGGGATCACTGCCGGGCCGTTTCCACGACATCAATCCAGCCGTGGCCTGTACTCACCTCGCTGCCGTGCAGCCAGCGGCGCAGCATGTTCATCGCCATCATCGCCACCACCTTCTGCCGCGTCTCCAGATTGTGACGGCCGGTGCTGAATTTCACCCGCTGACCGGTGCTGCCGTCGGGCGTGTGCAGCGCAATCGAAATCGCCTCCTGATCCAGACTGCCGACCGAGAGCGCCAGAGCCGCCTGCTGTTGCGCAGCCAGCTGACGGGTGCGGGCGACCTGCTGCTCCAGCGTCTCCGGCTGCGGCGGTAAGATATCCCCACCACGTAGCGGCACGCTGGCAGACGCCAGTTGCCAGCAGAGCAGTCCGGCAGTGTATTGCTCGCTGACCGCCAGATGCTGATCGCGCTGGGCCAGTTCGCGGGCCAGCAGCATCGGTAAACCTTCCGTCCCTTCGAAGATTGTGCACTCTGCCAGTTGCAGACGCACCTGCTGCCACACCTGCTCCATCGCGACACGCTGGCTTGCCGGACCCGTGAGTTTGATCTCAATGATCGGCATGGAGGAGCGATAGCCCATCACTACCCCTTCGGGCAGCGGGAGTGTCTCCAGCTCTGCCGCGATGTCGCTTTCGCCGCGACCAAAGGTCGTCAGCCGCAGACAGATCGGTGGCTCAGGCGGCGAAAATTTCGCTTTCAGCCGTGGGATAATCTGCTGCTCCACCATCACTTTAAATTCTGACGGCACGCCGGGCGTAAAGAACATCCAGCAGCGATTGAGTTGCAGGGCAAAACCGCAGGCGGTGCCCACAGGATTATCGATCAGTTCCGCATTCGCCGGGATTTCAGCCTGCTTGCGATTGCTGGCCGCCATGACACGTCCCCGGCTGGCGAACCACGCTTCCATCTGCGCCAGCCATTCGTGCTGCATCTCCAGCCCGACGCCACAGGCTCTGGCAGCGGCCAGTGCGCTGAGATCGTCGCTGGTCGGCCCCAGCCCGCCATTCACAATCAGCACATCGGCCTCATGGCTGCGCGCCTGCAGCGTAGCAATCAGCGACTCAAGGGAATCGCCCACCGTGGTGCGGCTGGTCATCGGCAGACCCTGCTGAAACAGCACATCCGCCAGCCAGGCGGCATTGGTATCGACGATTTGGCCATGCAGCACCTCATCTCCGGTCGACAGCATCTCTAATCTCATCACGTCGTTTCTCCTTTTACGTTTGCTTAACTGTAGGAAGTCTGACCGCGAAACACAATTAACCGGCGAATGTGAAAATGTGGGGCAGCATGTTGCGTATAAGAGGGGGGAAAGTGGCGCAGGAGAGGGAAACAAAAACGGCGGAATTTGCCCGCCGTTTATTCACGTTAAGGCTGTCTGACAATCGCGATTAGCGACTCGCCAGCAGCAGCCCCAGAACCAGTCCAGCCGTTGCGCCGATACCGACGCCCTGCCATGGTTTTTCGTGCACATAGTCGTCAGCACGGTATGCGGCCTGTTTTGCACGATAGTAGTAGCTGTCGGACGCCTGGCTGACACGGGATTTCACGTCGTGCAGCGCCTGTTCGGCTTTGCTTTTAAGCTCAATGTACTTCTGGTCGGCCGGATCACCTGATGATTTAAGCACTTCTTCCAGCGTTTCGGTCAGTAACGCAATATCGTCATCGAGGCCCGTTTCGAATTGATTTGTCTGATTTACCATCGTTTCCTCCGTGTGAATTGCAAAGCAGTTCATTAACTATAGCTATAATCTGGCGAACTGCCGATTTCCTGCGCCAGGAATCCCCTGATTTTTCATCTGCTAAAAATGGACGATCCAGGCGGCCTGCCGCTTCGCTGCGTAAAGAGGTGTAAGCGGCAGCAGCAATGCCTGAATTTCGCTTCGCTTCTTTGATTAATCTGATAAATTTTAACGTGACTGAATTTTCCAGTAACCCTGCTGTCGTACCCCTCTGTTGCCTGTGATTATCGGGCCATGAAAGTGCATTCTGCACGACAGTCACGACACCCTCGAACAGCTAAGGAATGATCTCTGGCATGAATCGAAGAATGTTTATGAAAGCGTCAATGGCCTTCTCTGCCGTCAGTGGCATGACCGGCCTCTCCACGCTGTTTGCGCAATCCGCATGGGCTGAAGATGGCATTGCTGACGGGAACGCCGTGCGCTTTGATTTCGACGTACTGAAAAAAAACGCGGCTGCCCTGGCAAAAAAACCCTGGGGTGGCGCACCTGGCGCACTGCCAGAGACGCTGGCCACCCTGACGCCGCAGGCGTACAACGAAATTCAGTATGATGCGAATCACTCGCTGTGGAACAACCTGCCCGATCGTCAGCTGGATGTGCAGTTTTTCCATGTGGGTATGGGCTTTAAGCGGCGCATCCGCATGTTCTCTGTGGATGGCGAGAGCCGCGAAGCGCGTGAAATTCACTTCCGCCCCGAGCTGTTCAACTACAACGACGCCCACGTGGATACAAAGCAGCTGGAGGGCAAAACTGACCTCGGCTTCGCCGGTTTCCGCGCCTTTAAAAAGCCGGAGCTGGCCCGCCGCGACATCGTCTCTTTTCTCGGCGCAAGCTACTTTCGTGCAGTTGACGATACCTACCAGTACGGTCTCTCTGCACGCGGCGTGGCGATAAACACCTTCAGTAATGGACAGGAGGAGTTCCCGGATTTCACCGCTTTCTGGTTTGAAACGCCAAAAGCGGAAGATACCACCTTCACCTGTTACGCTCTGCTGGATGGTGCCAGCCTTACCGGCGCTTATAAGTTTATTATCCACTGCGAAGAGAAGCGTGTGGTGATGGAGGTGGAAAACCACCTGTTTGCCCGTAAAGAGATCCGTCAGATTGGCATCTCGCCGATGACCAGTATGTTCAGCTGTGGCACCAACGAACGCCGCATGTGTAACACCTACCATCCGCAAATCCACGACTCCGATCGTCTGGCGATGTGGACCGGGAAAGGTGAATGGATCGCCCGTCCGCTGAACAATCCACAGCGTCTGCAGTTTAATGCCTATGAAGATGAGAACCCGCGTGGTTTTGGTCTGCTGCAGCTTAATCACGATTTCAAAGATTATCAGGATGTGATTGGCTGGTATGACAAACGGCCCAGCCTGTGGGTTGAGCCGGTTGGTAAGTGGGGCAAAGGCGCGGTTAATCTGATGGAGATTCCGACCACCGGTGAAACGCTGGATAATATCGTCTGCTTCTGGCAGCCCGCTGAGCCGGTTAAAGCAGGCAGTGCGCTGAGCTTCGCCTATAAGCTCTACTGGAGTGGCCTGCCGCCGGTGCGCAGCGGTCTGGCGCGCGTTGACGCCACCCGTACCGGTATCGGTGGTTTCCCGGAAGGCTGGGCGCCTGGCGAACACTTCCCGGAAACCTGGTGCCGTCGCTTCGCCATCGACTTCATTGGTGGTGATTTGCAGGCCGCCGCGCCGAAAGGCATTGAGCCGGTGATCACTGTCTCATCCGGAACCGTGAAGCAGGTTGAGATCCTCTATGTTGATCCGCTGAAAGGCTACCGCATCCTGTTTGACTGGTATCCGAACAGCGACTCCACGCAGCCGGTAGAGATGCGTCTGTTCCTGCGTAGCAAAGAGGAGACGCTGAGCGAAACCTGGCTCTATCAGTACTTCCCGCCTGCGCCGGATCAGCGTAAATATGTCGATGACCGCCAGATGACGGTCGGTTGATGAAAAAAAGGCGAGACCCTGGTCTCGCCTTTTCTTATATCGCGTTTTTCCGCATATCGATGTGCGGGATACCATCCTCCTGATACGCCTCCCCCACCGCGATGAACCCGTGCTGCTGATAAAAACTTTCCAGATGGGCCTGCGCGGAAAGAAAAAGGTCACGCCCCGGCCAGTGCTGCTGGCAGCGGCCGATGGCCTGCTCCATCAGCCTGTTACCCAGCCGCGCGCCCCGCACCCGATCAGAAACGATGACCCGTCCAATTTTCACCGGGCTGTTCACCTCTTGCGGGGAGAGAAGACGCGCATAGGCCACCAGCTGCCCCTCTGCCATGCCCAGCAGGTGGCGGTTGTCCGCCCGCAGATCGTTGCCATCCACATCGAGATAGGCGCACTGCTGCTCCACTACAAACACGGCACTGCGCAACGCCAGCAGCGCATAGAGCTCATGTGGCGTGAGTTCACTGTGATGTCTGTCATACCAGTCAATATTCATCGTCTCTCACTGCGGAATGAAAGGGATACATTACATCAGCGCGCCCCGGCCCGCATCTGCCGGTCAGCCAATCTTCAGACAAAAAAAATCAGGCCCGAAGGCCTGATTGATTCGTCGCAGAGTGCGGATTACATCAGTGGCTGCGCCAGCTGCACCAGCCTGATGAGCGGCTGTGGGTAAACCCCTAACAGCAGCACCAGAATGGCAGAGATCAGTACCACCACACCACCGGCCGTAAACGCCCAGTTTGCCGGCGTATCGCGGGTATGTAGTTCCGGCGGGCTGAGGTAGAGACTCACGGTCACACGCAGGTAGTAGTAAAGGCCAATCGCACTGCCCGCTACCACGGCGCCGGTCAGCCACCAGAGGTGGGCGCTGACGCCTGACGCGATCACGTAGAACTTACCGATAAAGCCCAGCGTCATCGGAATACCGGCCAGTGACAGCATCATCACGGTCATGACCGCAGAGAGGATCGGACGATGCCAGAACAGACCACGATAGGAGTAGAGTGAGTCGGCATCCGGGCCACGATACGGGCTGGACATCAGGCTCACCACGCCAAAGGCACCCAGGCTGCTGAAGAGATAACCTGCCAGATAGACGCCTGAGGTTTCCAGCGACAGCTGATGATCTTTCACCGCAATCAGCGCCACCAGCAGATAGCCGAGGTGCGCGATCGAGGAGTAACCCAGCAGGCGCTTGATGTTGCTCTGCGAAATCGCCATTAGGTTACCGAACAGAATCGATACGAAGGCGATCACTGCCAGCACGGTGCGCACGGCTTCGCTGTCGGTCACTGGCGCGTACATGAACAGGCGCATGATGACACCGAAAATCGCAATCTTACTGGCGGTGGCCAGGAAGGTGGAGACCGGCGCAGGCGCACCCTGATAGACATCCGGCGTCCAGAGGTGGAACGGCACCAGCGAGAGCTTAAAGCCCAGACCGATAATCATCATGCCCAGACCCACCAGCAGCAGCGGTTCGTGGATCATGCTGTCCGTCAGACTCTTGCCCAGCGCCACGAAGCTCAGGTTGCCCGAGTCTGCATAGATCAGCGCAATGCCAAACAGCAGGAAGGAAGAGGCTGCCGCTGACAGAATGGTGTACTTCAGCGCCGCTTCCAGCGAACGTTTCTGGCGGAAGGCGTAGCCAATCAGACCAAACAGCGGCAGTGACAGCAGTTCAATCCCGATGAACAGCGAGGCCAGATGGTTGGCGCTGGCCAGCACGATGCCGCCTAGGGCCGCAATCAGCACCAGCAGATAGAACTCATCTTTGTTGTCCGGGAAACCTGCCAGCCACGGATAGGCAAAAGTGCAGGTGGCCAGGCTGGCCAGCATGACCAGCGCGGTATAGAACATCGCGTAGCCGTCGATACGCAACAGCGGCGTCACATCCATTGCGCCGACCTGCCCGACAAAGTAGAGCGAGAGCAGCGCCAGGTTCAGGCCAACCACCGTTAGCGTGGCGTTAACGAAGTGGTTGCGTCGCCAGGCAATGGACAGCATCACAACCACCACCGTCAATCCGACGATTAACAGCGGCAGCAACGCAATCAATTGTTGAGGAGTTATTGTCATGGCGAATTACGGCCTTGTAGTTGAAATTGAAGCGGTAAACCACTGCTGAATATTGCTCATGGCAGCGTGCGAAGTATCCAGAATCGGCTGTGGATAGACGCCCAGCAGCACCAGCAGCACCACCAGAACACCGATGGTCATAAACTCACGCGGGGACATGCCTGGCAGCGGATCTTTCGATTTCGCTTCGCCGTAGTAAGCGCGCTGCATCATCACCAGCGAGTAGACAGAGGCGAACACCAGACCAAAGGTCGCGATGACGATAATCGTCGGAACCACCTGGAAACTGCCTGTCAGGATCATAAATTCGCCGACGAAGTTACCGGTGCCCGGCATACCGAGGTTGGCGACCGCGAAGAACAGCGACAGACCCGGGATCCACTTGATGCGTGACCACAGGCCGCCCATCTGACGCATATCACGGGTATGCAGGCGCTCATAGAGCTGACCACACAGGATGAAGAGTGCGGCAGCGGAGAGACCGTGCGCAATCATCTGAATCACCGCCCCCTGCAGCGCCAGCTGGCTGCCGGTGTAGATGGCGATCAACACAAAGCCCATGTGCGAAATCGAGGTATAGGCGATCAGACGCTTAATATCGGTCTGCGAGAAGGCCATCCAGGCACCGTAGAAGATACCGATGATGCCTAACCAGTTGGCAATCGGTGCAAACTCAGCGGAGGCGTTCGGGAACAGCGGCAGACTGAAACGCAGTAAACCATAAGCCGCGGTTTTCAGCAGAATACCGGCCAGGTCGACGGAGCCCGCAGTCGGTGCCTGACTATGCGCATCCGGCAGCCAGCCGTGTAAAGGCACGACAGGCATCTTCACGGCGAAAGCGATAAAGAAGCCCAGCATCAGCAGGTATTCCACACCGTTTGACATCGGGGTCTGCAGCAGCTGCTCATAGCTGAATGTCCAGACGCCGGTCGCATTGTAGTGAACAAAGACCAGGCCCAGAATCGCAATCAGCATCACCAGACCCGATGCCTGGGTATAGATGAAGAATTTGGTCGCCGCGGAGATACGGGTTTTACCGTCTGATGCTTTATGACCCCAGAGCGCGATGAGGAAGTACATCGGCACCAGCATCATTTCCCAGAAGAAGAAGAACAGGAACAGGTCGATGGAAAGGAACACACCGATCACGCCGCCCAGGATCCACATCAGGTTCAGGTGGAAAAAGCCCTGATATTTTGAGATCTCATTCCAGGAACAGAGCACCGCCATCAGACCCAGCAGGCCGGTCAGCACCACCATCAGCAGCGACAGCCCATCAATGGCTAAATGGAAGCTGATGCCGAAGCGTGGGATCCAGGGAACGGAGAAACTTGACTGCCACTGCGGAATGCCCGCTGCCTGCGTCAGTGAATAGCCTCCCTGCAACCAGAGTTGCAGCGAAAGCGCCAACGTCAGCCCCATGGTGATCAGCGCGATCCAGCGTGGCACCTTCGCGCCAAGGCGCTCAGTGAGCCAGCAGATCAGACCGCCGACGAAGGGTATGATAATTAGCCAAGGTAATAACACGGCACACTTCCCTTATATTTCCTTTTCTGAGCTATCTTACTTGCCATTTTCAACCCCGGCAGTGCTCGCAATCCTCACATACCTCGGTATGCTCCGGTTGCTGTGCGCTGGCGGTGATGAAACTGGCTGCGACGATAACGCTCATTACTCAGGTTATTTTGACATTCTTCATTGGGGTGGGCGAACTCACCCCGCTCATCAATCTTTAAATCACCAGCAGCAGAGCCAGCACCACCACGGCACCGACGCTCATCGATGCCACGTACCAGCGCAGGTAGCCGTTTTCACTGACGACAAGCCCTTTATTAGCCACACGTGACAGCAGTGCAGGCAGGTTCATCACGCCATTCAGTGGGTCGCGCTTCAGCAGCCACGCAATGCCCAGATAAGGTTTGACGAACACTTTGTCGTAGAGCCAGTCGAAGCCCCACGCCGCAAACCACCAGGTGCCGAAGAAACGGCCCGGTGCGCTGTTTGCGATACGGGTAACCAGCTCACGTTTGCCCAGCCACAGCGCAGCCGCAATCAGAATGCCGACGATTGCGACAACGCCTGAGGTGATTTCCAGTCCCACTTTGCCCGCTTCACCAAATTCATTGGCTGGCAGAACGCCCGCCAGCGGTGGCGTGATCAGCGCACCAATAAAGGTGGAGAGCAGCAGCAGCACGATCAGCGGCAGATGGTGAGTAATGCCCTTGCCAGCGTGCGCGTGGATTTTCTCTTCACCGTGGAACACGATAAAGATCATGCGGAAGGTGTAGATAGAGGTCAGGAACGCCCCCACCAGACCCGCCACCATCAGATTGATGTGCCCGTTAGCCAGTGCGCCAAACAGGATCTCATCTTTACTGTAGAAGCCCGCCGTAATCAGCGGCAGAGCTGCCAGCGCCGCGCCGCCGACCAGGAAGCAGGTGTAGACCAGCGGAATGCTCTTACGCAGGCCACCCATTTTGAAAATGTTCTGCTCGTGATGGCAGGCCAGAATCACCGAACCCGACGAGAGGAACAGCAGTGCTTTAAAGAAGGCATGCGTCATCAGATGGAAAATCGCCGCGTCCCAGGCCTGAACACCCAGCGCCAGGAACATGTAGCCAATCTGACTCATGGTGGAGTAAGCGAGAACACGTTTGATGTCGGTCTGTACCAGCGCCGCAAAACCTGCCAGCACCAGCGTAATTGCCCCGATAATCCCCACCAGATGCAGCACTTCCGGCGTCAGCAGGAAGAGGCCGTGGCTGCGGGCGATCAGATAGACCCCCGCCGTCACCATGGTCGCGGCGTGAATCAGCGCCGAAACCGGTGTCGGACCGGCCATCGCATCCGCCAGCCAGGTCTGTAACGGCAGCTGCGCCGATTTACCGACCGCGCCACCCAGCAGCATCAGTGTCGCCCACTGCAGCATGTGGTTGTCGGCGGCGAAATGCGCCGGCGCCAGCTCCATCATCTCGCGGAAGTTCAGCGTGCCCAGCTCGTTGTAGAGGATGAACAAACCAAACGCCAGGAAGACGTCGCCGACGCGGGTGATGATGAACGCTTTCATCGCCGCTTTGCCATTTTCCGGATTACTGTAGTAGAAGCCGATCAGCAGATAGGAGCAGAGCCCTACCCCTTCCCAGCCCAGATACATCAGCATCAGGTTATCGGCCAGCACCAGAACCACCATGCTGGCGATAAACAGGTTGGTGTAGGCGAAGAAGCGGGAATAGCCCTCTTCTCCACGCATATACCAGGAGGCGAACATGTGAATGAAGAAGCCGACGCCGGTCACGACCGACAGCATGGTCAGCGACAGGCCATCCAGCGTCAGGTTGACCTTCATGTCAAAGTTGCCGACATGCATCCAGGTCCAGAGTGACTGGGTGTAAGCCTGCTGGCCGTTAGCGAAGAAGTCGAAACCGATCATCGCTGTGGTCAGGGCCGCCAGACCCACCGATCCCATACCCACCGTGGCCGACAGGTTCTCAGACCAGCGACCGCGCGAAAACGCTAACAGCAGAAAGCCGATTAGCGGAAACAAGACAGTTAAATAGAGAAGATTCATCCGCGCATCTCGCTCACAGTATCAATGTTCAGCGTCTGACGACGACGATAGAGCTGAAGCAGCAGTGCCAGACCGATGCTGGCTTCCGCTGCCGCCAGGCTGATCGCCAGGATATACATCACCTGTCCGTCGGCCTGACCCCAGTAGCTTCCGGCAACCACCAGAGCTAAAGCGGCGGCGTTGATCATGATTTCAAGGCCGATCAGCATAAACAGCAGATTGCGGCGTATCACCAGCGATGTCAGTCCAAGAACAAACAGCACGGCGGCAAGAATCAATCCATGTTGTAACGGGATCATGCGCTCTCCTTTTTCACCTGGGCGGCGTCAGCAGGACGGTTGCTCAGGACTTCACCCTGACGCTCTTCACGACCAATGTGGAACGCCACGACCAGCCCCGCCAGCAGCAGCATTGAAGCCAGCTCAACCGCCAGGACATAAGGACCAAACAGGCTGATACCCACCGCTTTCGCGTCGATAACGGTGCCATCAATGCCCTGATCGTTGGCCGTCAGAATGGCATAGACCATCACCACCAGCAGCAGCAATGAAACCAGGCCCGGACCAATCCACAGTGACGGGCTGAGCCACTCGCGCTCCTGCTTCTCGGTCTGTTTGCCCAGGTTCAGCATCATGACCACGAAAACGAACAGCACCATGATGGCCCCGGCGTAAACGATGATCTCCAGTGCACCGGCGAAGTAGGCGCCCATTGAGAAGAAGACACCCGCGATCGATAACAGCGACACGATCAGGTACAGCAACGCATGTACCGGATTAGTGTGGGTAATGACGCGCAACGTCGTCAGCACCGCCACCAGTCCGCAAAGATAAAACGCAAATTCCATGCCCTGCTCCTTAAGGTAATAAGCCTTTGACGTCGACCGGCTTCGCTTCGTTTTCCGCGTCGCCCTTATCTTTACCGTCAATCGCCATACCCGCCATGCGGTAGAAGTTGTACTCCGGATATTTACCCGGCCCCGAAATCAGCAGATCGTCCTTTTCGTAAACCAGATCCTGACGCTTGAACTCACCCAGTTCGAAATCAGGGGTCAGCTGAATCGCCGTGGTCGGACAGGCCTCTTCACACATACCGCAGAAGATGCAGCGTGAGAAGTTGATGCGGAAGAACTCCGGATACCAGCGACCATCTTTGGTTTCTGCTTTCTGCAGCGAAATACAACCAACCGGGCAGGCCACCGCACAAAGGTTACAGGCAACGCAACGCTCTGCACCATCCGGATCGCGGGTTAATACGATACGACCACGGTAGCGTGGCGGCAGATAAACCGGCTCTTCCGGGTACATCTGAGTTTCACGTTTGGCAAAGGCGTGCAGGCCAATCAGCCAGATACTGCGAACTGTTGTGCCAAAGCCTGTGACAATATCTTTCAAAGTCATTTGTTAACCCCTTACGACGCTGTGTAGAGAATCACTGCGGCCGTAGCCAGCAGGTTCAGCAGCGTCAACGGCAGACACACTTTCCAGCCGAATGACAACACCTGGTCGTAACGCGGGCGCGGAAGCGCAGCACGGATCAGGATGAACATCATCATAAAGAACGCCGTTTTCAGGGCGAACCAGATGAACGGCGGCAGGAAGGGTCCATGCCAGCCACCGAAGAACAGCGTCACAATCAGCGCTGAAACGGTGGTAATCGCCACATATTCGCCAACAAAGAACAGGCCGAATTTCATACCGGCATATTCGATGTGATAACCATCAGCCAGCTCCTGTTCCGCTTCCGGCTGGTCAAACGGGTGACGGTGACATACCGCGACGCCCGCAATACAGAAGGTCAGGAAACCAAAGAACTGCGGAATGATGTTCCACAGATGCGTCTGGCTGTTGACGATATCGTTCATATTGAACGAGCCCGCCTGCGCCACCACACCCATCAGCGACAGCCCCAGGAACACTTCATAGCTCAGGGTCTGCGCCGAGGCGCGCATGGCACCCAGCAGCGAGTATTTGTTGTTACTCGACCAGCCAGCAAACAGCACGGCATAGACGGCCAGGCCCGCCATCATCAGGAAAAAGAGCAGACCGATATTCAGGTCTGTCACCATCCAGGTGGGCGACACCGGCACGATAGCAAAGGCCAGCAGTAGCGAAACAAAGGCGATAACCGGCGCCAGGGTAAAGATAAAGCGATCGGTAAACGGCGGGACCCAGTCCTCTTTAAAGAACATTTTGATCATGTCCGCAACCAGCTGCAGCGAGCCGCCCCAGCCGACGCGGTTGGGTCCGTAACGGTTCTGGAACAGACCGAGCAAACGACGCTCGGCGAAGCTCATGAACGCGCCGCAGGCCACAACCACCAGCAGAATGACGATGGCTTTAACAATGGCCAGCAGAATGTCGATAACGTCCGGTGTTAACCAGCTCATTGCGCCGCCTCCTGCAGAGTGTCGATTTTACTGTTTGCCAGGAATGGCGGAACGCCCGGCATGCCCAGCGGCAGACCAATCTGTCCCGCCTGCAGTGACGCCGAGAAACGGACTGGCAGACGCACGGTTTCACCGGCACAGATGAACTCTGCCGCCGCGCCCTGGTTCAGGCCCAGTTTCGCCGCATCCTCCGGGTTAATCACCAGCGCAGGTTCGGCCATACGCTGCTGGAAGACCGGTGAACGCTGTGACATCTCTTCACTGCCGAACAGACGGTGAAGCGGAGCTACACGCCACTGCGTATCACGGCTAAAGGCTTTTGGTACAGTAGTGAACCACGGCAACTGAGCACTGCCGGCCTCAAACAGGCGTACGCCCGGATCGCCATGACGCAGTTTGCCGCCCACTTCGGCCTGGAACTTGTTCCACGCCTGCGGTGAGTTCCAGCCTGGTGCCCAGGCAAACGGAATCTGCGAACGGGGTGCCGAAGGCTGGTTGTTCCCCTCCATAGAGAAGGCAAACATGGTGTCCTGATCCTGCGGCTGACGCGGTTCATGGACGCTGATGTTGGCACGCGCCGCCGTACGTCCGCTGTTACGGATAGGCGAACGCGACAGTTTCTGACCGCGAATACGGAAGCTGGCATCTGGTGCCGCCTCTTTGATCCCGGCCAGCTGCGGCAGACGTGCGACCACGGCATCGATCACGTGATCGAGCTGGGTCCAGTCCACATGACGGCTTTCCAGCGTGCTGTGCAGCGAATGCAGCCAGCGCCAGCTCTCCAGCATCACCACGCTGTTGTCGTAGTAAGCCGGATCGTAAACCTGGAAGAAACGCTGTGCGCGGCCTTCATGGTTGATCGAGGTGCCATCGCTTTCCGCAAAGCTGGCGGTCGATAATACCAGACCGGCTTTCTCCAGCGTCGCTGTGCGCTGATGGTCAACCACGATAACGTTAGTAGTCTGGGCCAGTGCGGCATCCACCAGTGCTTTCGGAGCATGGCGGTAGAGATCGTTTTCCAGCACCACCAGCGCATCGGCTTCACCGTTGCTCAGCTGCTCCAGCGCCTGCTCCAGCGGGTTACCACCAATCATGCCCAGGCCCATGCTGTTGGCGTGATCGGCCAGCAGGGTAATGCCGACATCCGCGCCGCGTGCTTTCAGGGCTCTGGCTACGTTCGCCGCCGCTTCAATGACCGCCGTGCTGCCCGCGTGGGTGCCGGAGATGATTAAGGGTTTTTTCGCACCAGCCAGCGCCTGAACAATCACATCCATTTTTCCGCTGAGCGCGCGGTCGAAATCGGCAACCGCAGGCGCGGATTCATCCAGCGCACTGGCGATCGCAAAACCAAGACGTGCCTGATCTTCAACCGGCGCGCGATAGCTCCACGCGGCGATATCATCCAGACGGGTTTCATCAACGTGCGTGACAAACAGCGGATGCTTCGCGTTCTGACCAATGTTCAGGATCGCGGCGATCTGCCAGTCGGCCACCTTCTGCGCCGCCGCCATTTCGCGGGCTTTGCCTTTCACCGCCTGACGCACCGAGAGCGCGACGCGGGCGCCGACCTGCGTCAGGTCTTCACCCAGCACCAGCACCGCGTCATAGCTTTCAATTTCGCGCAGAGAAGGCGTATAGATCCCGCCTTCACGCAGCACTTTCAGCATCAGTTCCAGTCGTGCCTGCTCACCGGCGGGCATCCCGGTAGAGAAGTTTTCTGCACCCACCAGCTCACGCAGCGCGAAGTTGCTTTCGATGCTGGCGCGCGGCGAGCCGATACCAATCACTTTTTTCGCCTGACGCAGCAAATCGGCACCGGCGTTGACCGCCTGCTCTGCGTTCAGCGTCACCCAGTCGTTGCCGCGCAGCAGCATCGGCTGACGCGGGCGATCTTGACGGTTCACATAGCCATAGCCGAAGCGGCCACGGTCGCAGAGGAAGTAGTGGTTTACGCTGCCGTTGTAGCGGTTTTCGATACGGCGCAGTTCGCCATAGCGCTCACCCGGGCTGGTGTTACAGCCGACGCTACACTGCTGGCAGATGCTCGGCGCAAACTGCATATCCCATTTACGGTTATAGCGTTCGGAGTGGGTCTTATCGGTGAAGACGCCGGTCGGGCAGATCTCAACGAGGTTACCGGAGAACTCGCTCTCCAGCGTGCCATCTTCCGGGCGGCCGAAATAGACGTTGTCGTGCGCACCGTAGACACCCAGATCTTTGCCATCGGCGTAATCTTTGTAGTAACGCACGCAGCGATAACAGGCGATACAGCGGTTCATCTCATGGGAGATAAACGGACCGAGATCCTGATTACGGTGGGTACGTTTGGTGAAGCGATAGCGGCGGAAACTGTGGCCGGTCATCACTGTCATATCCTGCAGGTGACAGTTACCGCCCTCTTCGCACACCGGGCAATCGTGCGGGTGGTTGGTCATCAGCCACTCCACCACGCTTTCGCGGAACTCTTTCGCTTCACCATCATCGATGGAGATGAATGTGCCGTCAGAGGCCGGCGTCATGCAGGACATGACGAGACGACCACGGGTATCTTCGGCATTCTGGAATTGCTTTACCGCACACTGGCGGCAGGCCCCAACGCTTCCCAGCGCCGGATGCCAGCAAAAGTAAGGAATATCAAGGCCCAGAGAGAGACATGCCTGTAGCAGGTTGTCCGCTCCGTTCACATCATACTCTTTACCGTCTACATGAATTGTAGCCATAGTGACATGCTTCCGTCAGGCTCGTCAGAGACGAGCGTTAATCATATTCTTGCCCCGGCACACGACATTGTCGGGGCGGCGGCACCAGGCCTGTTCCGTGCTCTGCGGCGGATTACCAGCGTGCTTTCAGCAGGTTAGGCTGAATACCGCCAATGGCGCGGGTGTTACCAAACACCTGCGGTGCCATGCCGGCTTCAAATTCTTCACGGAAATATTTGATCGCACTCTGCAGCGGCTCAACCGCACCCGGCGCATGCGCACAGAAGGTTTTCCCCGGGCCAAGCTGACGGCAGAGTTGCAGCAGGGTTTCGATATCCCCTGGCTGTCCCTGCTTCTGCTCCAGCGCACGCAGAATTTTCACACTCCACGGCAGACCGTCACGGCACGGCGTACACCAGCCGCACGATTCACGCGCAAAGAACTCTTCCAGATTACGCACCAGCGAAACCATGTTGATTTCGTGATCCACCGCCATCGCCAGCGCGGTGCCCAGACGGCTACCGGCTTTACCGATGCTGGCGAACTCCATCGGCAGATCAAGATGCTGATCGGTCAGGAAGTCCGTACCAGCGCCGCCCGGCTGCCAGGCTTTAAATTTCAGCCCGTCGCGCATACCACCGGCATAATCTTCCAGGATCTCACGTGCGGTGATGCCAAACGGCAGCTCCCAGACACCGGGATTTTTCACCCGTCCGGAGAAGCCCATCATCTTGGTGCCGGCATCTTCACTTTTCGAAAGGCCTTTGTACCACTCCACACCGTTGGCCAGAATCGCCGGAACGTTAGAGAGGGTTTCGACGTTATTGACGCAGGTCGGTTTGCCCCAGGCGCCCGCACTCGCCGGGAATGGCGGTTTGGAACGCGGATTTGCACGACGGCCTTCCAGCGAGTTAATCAGCGCCGTCTCTTCGCCGCAGATATAGCGACCCGCGCCGGTGTGGACGATCAGCTCAAAGTCGAAACCGGTGCCGAGGATATTTTTACCCAGATAGCCCGCTTCCGTCGCTTCGGCAATCGCACGGCGCAGATGCACCGCAGCTTCGATATATTCGCCGCGCAGGAAGATGTAGCCGCGATAGGCTTTCAGGGCAAAGGCGCTGATCAGCATGCCTTCCACCAGCTGGTGCGGCATCTGTTCCATCAGCAGACGGTCTTTATAAGTGCCCGGCTCCATCTCATCCGCGTTACACAGCAGGTAACGGATGTTCATTGACTCATCTTTCGGCATCAGGCTCCACTTCAGTCCGGTAGAGAAGCCTGCACCGCCGCGCCCTTTCAGGCCGGAATCTTTCACTGCCGCGACGATTTCATCCTGAGCCATGGTCTTCAGCGCTTTATCCGCACCGGCATAGCCGTTCTTACTGCGGTATTCGTCAAACCAGACAGGTTGTTTGTCATCACGCATCCGCCAGGTCAGCGGATGGGTTTCAGCAGTACGAATGATCGTTTTAATTGTCATTGATACTGCTCCAGCAAAGTCGGGATACCTTCCGGCGTCAGATGAACATGGGTATCTTCATCCACCATCATCGTTGGCCCCTTGTCACAGTTGCCCAGACAGCAGGTTGGCAGCAGCGTAAAGCGGCCATCGGCTGTGGTCTGGCCCGGTTTAATGTTCAGCTGCTGCTCCAGCGCCGCCTGAATGCCCTGATAACCCGTAATATGACAGACCACGCTGTCACAGTAGCGAATCACATGACGGCCAACCGGCTGACGGAAGATCTGGCTGTAGAACGTCGCCACGCCTTCAACGTCACTCGCCGGAATGCCCAGCACCTCGGCAATCGCGTTGATGGCACCATCCGGCACCCAGCCGCGCTGCTTCTGCACGATCTTCAGCGCTTCGATGGAGGCTGCACGCGCATCTTCATAGTGGTGTTTTTCGTGCTCAATGGCGTGATGTTCTTCCGCGCTCAGCACGAAGACCTCATCAGGGTCGATCGTTTTAATGGCAATGTGTTGATCGTGCATAATTAGCGGTCCACGTCTGACATAACAAAATCGATACTACCCAGATATACGATCAGGTCGGATACCAGGCTGCCGCGGATTACCGAAGGAATCTGCTGCAGATGCGGGAAGCTCGGCGTGCGCACGCGGGTGCGGTAGCTCATGGTGCTGCCGTCGCTGGTCAGGTAGTAGCTGTTGATCCCTTTGGTCGCCTCAATCATCTGGAAGGATTCATTGGCGGGCATGACCGGTCCCCACGAAACCTGCAGGAAGTGCGTGATCAGGGTTTCGATGTGCTGCAGCGTGCGCTCTTTCGGCGGCGGCGTGGTCAGCGGATGGTCCGCCTTGAACGGCCCTTCTGGCATATTGTTGAGACACTGCTCAAGAATACGCAGCGACTGCCACATCTCTTCCATTTTCAGCTGCACACGGCTGTAGGCATCACTGACGCCCGATCCGACCGGGATTTCAAAATCGAAGTTTTCATAGCCTGAATACGGCCGCCATTTGCGCACGTCAAAGTCCAGACCGGTAGCGCGCAGACCGGCACCGGTAGTCCCCCACGCCAGCGCCTCTTCCATATTGTAAGCGGCGACGCCTTTGGAACGGCCAATCAGCACCGAGTTACGCAGTGCAGCCTTGTCATACTCTTTCAGGCGCTTCGGCATCCAGTCCAGGAAGTCACGCAGCAGACGTTCCCAGCCGCGTGGCAGATCATGCGCCACGCCACCGATACGGAACCAGGCCGGGTGCATACGGAAACCGGTAATGGCTTCAACGACGTCGTAAATTTTCTGACGGTCGGTAAAGGCAAAGAACACCGGCGTCATGGCGCCGACGTCCTGAATGAAGGTAGAGATATAGAGCAGATGGCTGTTGATGCGGAACAGCTCAGAGAGCATGACGCGGATCACGTTAACGCGATCGGGCACCACAATACCCGCCAGCTTTTCCACCGCCAGAACGTAAGGCATCTCGTTGACGCAGCCGCCGAGATATTCGATACGGTCGGTGTAAGGAATGTAGCTGTGCCAGGACTGGCGCTCGCCCATCTTCTCGGCACCACGATGGTGATAACCGATGTCGGGCACGCAGTCGACGATCTCTTCGCCATCCAGCTGCAGAATGATGCGGAACGCACCGTGCGCCGACGGGTGGTTAGGCCCGAGGTTCAGGAACATGAAGTCTTCGTTGGTGGTGCTGCGCTTCATGCCCCAGTCTTCAGGCTTGAAGGTCAGCGCCTCCATCTCTAAATCTTCTTTCTGCTTCGTCAGCGTAAAGGGATCGAATTCGGTGGCGCGCGCCGGATAATCTTTGCGCAGCGGATGCCCTTCCCACGTTGGCGGCATCATAATGCGCGTCAGGTGTGGGTGACCGTCGAAGGTAATACCAAACATCTCCCAGGTTTCACGCTCATACCAGTTGGCATTCGGGAACAGACGGGTGATGGTCGGCAGGTGCATATCGTTTTCAGACAGCGCCACCTTGAGCATAATGTCGCGGTTGCGTTCAATCGACAGCAGGTGATAGAAAACGGAAAAATCCGCTGCAGGCAGGCCTGCGCGGTGGGTACGTAAACGCTCATCAACACCATGCAGGTCATACAGCATGACGTAAGGCTTAGGTAATTTACGCAGGAATTCAATGATTTCCAGTATCTGTTCACGCTTTACCCACACCACCGGAATACCGGTACGGGTGGGCTGAACGGTAAAGGCATCCGGCCCAAAACGGTTACGCAACTCGCCGATCACCGGGTCATCAAGGTGATCACGGGTTTGCCATGATGGCTGAGCGAGATCTTGCGTGGTCAAATCTGTCATACGTTACTCACCATTCCGGCCTGGTCTCAGGCACTCAAATGAAGGCGTCAGGATGGGGCCATGCATTAAATTGTGATGTTCTGCTGCAGGCGCGATTGTCCATCCATACGGTTTTAAACTTCGTCCGGGCTGCGCAGGTTTGTGACTGCGATGCGCTCGCCGCGTTTTCTCTCACGCTCCGATTGCATATTGGCGCGATAAACGCCCTGATCGCCAACCACCCAGGAGAGCGGACGGCGCTCTTTGCCGATTGACTCCTGCAGCAGCAGCAGCGCCTGCATGTAAGCTTCCGGACGTGGCGGGCAGCCAGGAATATACACATCCACCGGCAGGAATTTATCGACACCCTGCACGACTGAATAGATGTCATACATGCCGCCTGAGTTAGCACAGGCCCCCATAGAGATGACCCATTTCGGTTCCAGCATCTGATCGTAAAGACGCTGAATCACCGGTGCCATTTTGGTAAATGGCGTACCGGCGATGACCATAAAGTCAGCCTGACGTGGCGAGGCACGCATAACTTCTGCACCGAAACGGGCAACGTCGTGAACCGCGGTGAAGGAGGTGGTCATCTCGACGTAACAACAGGACAGGCCGAAGTTGTAAGGCCAGAGGGAGTTTTTGCGCCCCCAGTTCACCATGTCATGCAGGGCATTTTCGAGTTTGCCCATATAAACGCTGCGATGAACGTGCTGCTCCAGCGGATCGCTGACGATTTCCTGCTTTTGCAGAGGATAACGGTCGTTCTCACCACCGTTCGGGTCTATGCGGGTGAGCGTATAGTCCATCTTATTGCCTCTCT